>Ga0299912_10000060_pt1 | contig 124653 bp, 146 predicted proteins | sample RVTome_2_FD_207667 | JGI IMG/M metagenome (GOLD analysis project Ga0299912, IMG submission 207667) | Soil microbial communities from uranium-contaminated site in the Upper Colorado River Basin, Wyoming, United States - RVT95D214 (version 2) ... | reverse complement strand
GCCATCCTCTCCGACCCGGCCGAGATCGAACGCATGCGCGCGGCGAGCCGCGAGCGGTATGGGGCGATGTTTACTTGGGAGCGGGTGTTGGGGGAGTATGAGGGGTTGTTGGAGTCAGGTTCAAGGGGCAAGGTACAAGGTTCAAGTTGAAAGGCAGGTTCAAGGGGCAAGGTACAAGGTTCAAGTTAAGGGCGGTGGTTGGCGGGTTGATTTACGCGAGCGATGCGGTTCGTTCCTCACCGCATCCTACCGGGGTTTTCGCCCAGGCCTAAGCGTGGTATTTCGAAGGTAACCCCCCCTTTGGCAAAGGGGGGGAGGGGGGGATTTGCCGCGGACTGTTCGGCGGGTTACGGCTGCGCCTGACCCACGAGTTCTGGTGCTTGATAGATAAGTGATAGCGCGACATACTGCTTGCATGATTCGATACGTTCTTACTGCGCATGCGCAAGCTGTCATTGAGGCTCGGGAAATCCCCGTGGCTTGGGTAGAAAGGGTCTTGACCACACCCGAGCGAACGGAACCGGACCGGGCAGATTCAGATTTGCAGCACATGCTGGCCAGAATCGGGGAACACGATGACCGGGTTCTGCGCGTCGTTTACAATAAGAACAGCAATCCTTGGCGGATTGTTACAGCCTACTTTGACCGAACAATGAGGGGCAAGCTATGAAGATGCACTATGACGAAAAGACTGATGCACTTTATCTGCGCCTGGATGACTCCAAGATTATCGAGTCCGAGGAGGTCCAGCCGGGTATTGTCTTGGATTTTGACGCCAATAATCAGGTTGTTGGCGTGGAGATTCTCCGGGTGCAGGAGCGTGTGCCGTCGGCTAATCTGAAGGAAATTCAGTTCAAGGTTGCTTGAAGTTCCGAACGGCGCCGACCGGATCGACGCGGCCGACCCGGCTGTGCCGGGGCAGTATGGCCTTGCACCTTCGCAATACGCGCTGCTGATCGCGCGCCCCGAGCCGGAGAATTCCATCCTCGAAATCGTCGCGGCCTTTTCGCGCAAGCCGCGCGGCATGAAGCTGGTGGTGTTGGGTCGCTACGATCCGGACAACACGCCCTACCACAAGCAGGTGCTGGACGCGGCGGGCGACGAGGTGGTCTTTCTCGGCGCGATCTACGACAAGCAGGTGGTGAGCGCGCTGCGCTTCCATTCCCCTCTGTACGTCCACGGCCATCAGGTGGGCGGGACCAATCCTTCGCTGGTGGAGGCGATGGGCGCCGGGTCCGGCGTGCTGGCGCACGGCAACCGCTACAACCGCTGGGTGGCAGGGCCGGGGGCGCGGTATTTCGAGGGCGAGGAGGAGTGCGCCGCGCAACTCGATGCCGTGCTGTCCGACCGGTCTGAGCTTGAGCGCATGCGCTCGGCGAGCCGCGAGCGGCATGCGGCGATGTTTACGTGGGAGCGGGTGCTGGGGGAGTATGAGGGGTTGTTGGAGTCAGGTTCAAGGGGCAAGGTACAAGGTTCAAGTTAAGGGCGAGGGGCAGCGGGTTGATTTGCGCGAGCGATGCGGTTCGTTCCTCACCGCATCCTACCGGGGCTGCACGAGTTTCAAAATCCGGTTGACCACCAAGGCACGAAGGCACCAAGAGAATCAAGGGCGACTATAGCCTGTTCGTTATCCGTCCAGCGCCCCTGTCGCGACACAACCCATGGTTTTGCCCTTCGTGCCTTGGTGGTCACAAGAGGTGCCTGGACGTACGTTAGCGCTTGCGGTGGCTTATTGCGGTGCTGACGGCCAGAAGCCAATCGCCTCGATGTCTCGCGCATGGTGGAGCACCCGCGCCACGATGATTCCGCCCGCGTCATCGGGGAAGTGAAACAGGATATAGGGCGTTTGCGTTGGGAAACTGCGCAGACCGGCCGCCAGTTCCGGTCGGGCACGTCCCATCATGGGCTGTTCCGCCAATAGTTGCGCGCTACGATAGATCGCGTCCACTACGTCGTCTGCAGCCAAGAGGTTGTCCTCTGCGATGAACAGCCAAAGATCGAGCAAGTCTGCTTCTGCACTGGCGGTAAAGCGGGCTTTCGCCATTACTTCACCGCTTGGCGCTGCTGTAGTAGCTGGCGCCCGCGCCGCTTGATTTCTTCCGGATCGATCTCTCGCACTCTGCCCGCTTCGATGTCGGCCATGCCTTGGGCGATGTCCGCGCGTAACGAGCCGAGCGTGGCGGCACGCGCGTTTTCGTAAGCTTCGAAAAGCCGCAATGCTTCGCGGATTACTTCGCTGGCTGAACCATATAGGCCGGATTCGACCTTCTGCCTGACACGCGCTTCTAGTTCTGGGGGGAGGGAAACATTGAGCGACATAACGGTATCCTCGGATGTAATGCGTTAATTGTGGCAGACTTTGCCATTCTTTGCTATGGAAGAGCAAGTGGAAGCGCTGGGGGTTTGGGCAGGTGATGCAATCGGGTGCCAAGGGGACTATCGTTTTCGATTGGAAATCTACGCTGCACGCGGCAAGTGAGCCGGGGCTGGTGCTGACGCTGGGTTACAACACGGCGGTGTTTTGTGTGGCCTACCGGCTCAAGGGCATCGCCAACCTGATCAATATGGACGGCATCGAGTGGCGGCGGCAGAAGTGGAGTCCGCTTGGCTGTATCTCAACGAGCGTGCCGGCTGTTGGCTGGGCAATCACTTGATCGCAGACGATCCGGAGATCAAGGCGCATCTCGCCACCCGCGTTGCCGATTCGAAGATCACCATGATTCCCTACGGCGCGGACCGCATCGACAACGCCGATAGCGGCGTGCTGGCGCAGTACGGCTTGCAGCCAGGCGGCTACGCGATGGTGATCGCGCGGCCGGAACCGGAGAATTCCATCCTGGAGATTGTCGCGGCCTTCTCGCGCAAGCCGCGCGGGATGAAGCTGGTGGTGTTGGGGCGATACGATCCGGAGAAGATGCCTTATCACAAGCAGGTGCAGGATGCGGCCAGCGGCGAGGTGATGTTCCCCGGCGCGATCTACGACAAGGCGACGGTCTCGGCGCTGCGCTTTCATTCTGCCCTTTACGCCCACGGCCATCAGGTGGGCGGGACGAATCCTTCGCTGGTGGAAGCAATGGGCGCCGGCTCCGCCGTGCTGGCGCACGGCAATCATTTCAACCGCTGGGTGGCGGGGCCGGGTGCGCGGTACTTCGAGGGCGAGCAGCAATGCGCCGATCAGTTGGACGCCATCCTCTCCGACCCGTCCGAGATCGAGCGCATGCGCGCGGCGAGCCGTGAGCGGCATGCGGCGATGTTCACGTGGGAGCGGGTGCTGGGGGAGTATGAGGGGTTGTTGGCCACGAGAATGTCCTACCGATAAGTATCATTTGTGATACATTTCGCTAATGACAGTTTTGCCGATATTGAAAGTTCGCTTTTATGCAGAATCGACCGCCAGTGAGCCTGTGCGCCAGTGGTTGCAATCGCTGCCTACGGTGGAGCGCAAGTCGATTGGCGCAGATATCAAGATGGTTCAGTTCCGCTGGCCTGTAGGATTGCCGCTTGTGCGCAACATGGGCAACGGGCTGTGGGAGGTGCGTAGTCATCTTGAAAATCGCATTGCCCGTGTGCTATTCGTAGTGAGAGACGGGGAGATGATTTTGTTGCATGGGTTCATCAAAAAGACCCAGCAAACACCAAGCGCTGAACTTGCGTTGGCTCGCAAGCGATTGGCCATGATACGTTGGGGGTGAGTATGAGCGGTTATGTCGGTTCGGATTTTGATGATTTTCTGAAGCAAGAGGGCATTCTTGAGGAAGTCGAGGCGTTGGCTATTAAGCGGCTGATTGCCGTAGATATTCAGCGCGCCATGGAAGATGCGCAGTTAACCAAGACCCAGATGGCTGAGCGCATGCATACAAGCCGTGCTCAGCTTGATCGGTTGCTTGACCCGGAAAACTCTTCGGTGACCCTGGCCACTCTGGCAAAGGCTGCCGCAGTGCTCGGAAAAAAGTTGCATGTCACACTCGATATGGCGGCTTGACAAGCGACAAACGCCTCGGGAATCGCCGCACAAGTAATCAGCAAGGGTGGGCAAAGCGTGGCGTGCCCACCGTTTTACTGCGTGGGCAGGTGAAACTTGCCCCCTACGCGAACTGGCTGTACCTCAACGAGCGTGCCGGCTGTTGGCTGGGCAACCATTTGATCGCGGACCATCCGGAGATCAAGGCGCATCTCACGACGCGCGTGGCCGACGCGAAGATCACCATGATTCCCTACGGCGCAGACCGGATCGACAACCCCGACAGCGGCGTGCTGGCGCAGTACGGCTTGCAGCCGGGCGGCTACGCGATGGTGATCGCGCGGCCGGAGCCGGAGAACTCCATCCTGGAGACTGTCGCGGCCTTCTCGCGCAAGCCGCGCGGGATGAAGCTGGTGGTGTTGGGGCAATACGATCCTCAGAAGATGCTTTATCACAAGCAGGTGCGGGACGCGGCGAGCGACGAGGTGCTGTTCCCCGGTGCGATCTACGAGAAGGCGACGGTTTCGGCGCTGCGCTTTCATTCTGCCATTTACGCCCACGGCCACCAGGTGGGCGGGACGAATCCATCGCTGGTCGAGGCAATGGGCGCCGGCTCCGCCGTGCTGGCCCATGGCAACCATTCAATCGCTGGGTGGCCAGTCCCGGCGCGCGGTATTTCGAGGGCGAGCGGCAATGCGCCGACCAGTTGGATGCCATCCTCTCCGACCCGTCCGAGGTCGAGCGCATGCGCGCGGCGAGCCGCGAGCGGCATGGGGCGATGTTTACGTGGGAGAGGGTGCTGGGGGAGTATGAGGGGTTGTTGGCGGGGTGGCAGGCGGGTTGATTCACGCGAGCGATGCGGTTCGTTCCTCACCGCATCCTATAGGTCGGTCTTCAGACCGACCTTTCGGGCTAAAGCCCGACCTACAAGGCCGAGATCGAGCGCATGCGCACGGCGAGCCGCGAGCGGCATGGGGCGATGTTTACGTGGGAGCGGGTGTTGGGGGAGTACGAGGACCTTCTGTCCTCAGGCGCAAGGTTCAAGGTACAAGGTTCAAGTTAAGGGCGATGGCGGGCGGGTGCCAAGGGGACCATCGTTTTCGACTGGAAATCTACGCTGCACGCGGCAAGTGAACCGGGGCTAGTGCGACCAGCTTTCTCATAACGACTTCTCGGAAACCTTCGTTTGTGAGCAAAGCGGCTCGGCATAAGGTAATGAAAACGTATATACTTGGTAAGCACCCATTGCAGGAGATTGCACCATGTCGAAAGAAGCCGTTTTCACGATGAAACTGGAACCCGAGCTGCGTGCTGAGTTCATGGCCGAGGCCGAGGCCACCCACCGGCCGGCGTCGCAGGTGCTGCGCGAGCTGATGCGCGATTTCATCCAGCAGCAGCGCCAGGCGCGAGAATACGACGAGTTCCTGCGCAGCAAGGTCGAAGCTGGCCGGGCCTCAATGCGGGCCGGCCGTGGCCGGTCGAATGATGAGGTTGAAGCCGCATTTGCCACCAAGCGTGCCCAGGTGGCGGGTCAGACGTGAGAGTCATTTGGACGCCGGAGGCGGAGCAAGACCGCGCTGACGTATGGGACTACATTGCAGCCGACGACCCGCACGCGGCCGCCCGGATAGATGAACTATTCAGCGATGTGGCCGCCCGGCTTGCCGAGCATCCCAACCTGGGCAAGCCGGGGAAGATCTCTGGCACCCGCGAGCTGATACCGCATGAAAGCTATTGCATGGTGTACGAGATCGAGCAAGAAACGGTGTGGGTGCTGGCCTTGGTGCATACAGCCAGGCTGTGGCCACCAGTGCAAGGATAAGCGCGACGCTTACCGCTGGATTCCAGCCTCCGCGAGTCCTTAACGTACGATTTCTTCTGTTTTCCGAGACGACCCCAAGTAACGAATAGCAGCAACTGAAGGAAAATTCTCGCATACAGCGCTGGCCCTGAATGGCGCGGAGTATCTGGCCTTACCTGAACGAACGCATGGGGTGCTGGCTGGGCAACCATTTGATCGCGGACAACCCCGGCATCGAGGCGCATCTGGTGACGCGGGTGCCGTCGGCCAAGGTGACCATGATCCCCTACGGCGCCGACCGGATCGACGCGGCCGACCCGGCTGTGCCGGGGCAATATGGCCTTGCACCTTCGCAATACGCGCTGCCGATCGCCCGCCCACGCCTGCGAATTCCATCCTCGAAATCGTCGCGGCCTTTTCGCGCAAGCCGCGCGGCATGAAGCTGGTGGTGTTGGGTCGCTACGATCCGGACAACACGCCCTACCACAAGCAGGTGCTGGACGCGGCGGGCGACGAGGTGGTCTTTCTCGGCGCGATCTACGACAAGCAGGTGGTGAGCGCGTTGCGCTTCCATTCGCCGCTGTATGTTCACGGCCATCAGGTGGGCGGGACCAATCCCTCGCTGGTGGAGGCGATGGGCGCCGGGTCCGGCGTGCTGGCGCACGGCAACCGCTACAACCGCTGGGTGGCGGGGCCGGGGGCGCGGTATTTCGAGGGCGAGGAGGAGTGCGCCGCGCAACTCGATGCAGTGCTGTCCGACCCGTCCGAGATCGAGCGCATGCGCGCGGCGAGCCGCGAGCGGCATGGGGCGATGTTTACGTGGGAGAGGGTGCTGGGGGAGTATGAGGGGTTGTTGGGGCGGTGGTTGGCGGATTGATTTGCGCGAGCGATGCGGTTCGTTCCTCACCGCATCCTACGGGGACTGTGCGCACCATTCGGCGGGTTACGGCTGCGCCTGACCCGCCCTACGAGTTCTACTCCACGATACCAACACCGGCGCGTCTTGCAGCATCCCTTAGCGCATCATCTTTAGCGGCAATCGGTAGGCCTAATCTCATGGCGAGGCCGAGATATGACGCGTCGTAGCTGGTTAGCCCAAATTGCAGCGACAACATGAGATTTTTCTGGACCGTTTCGGAGGTGTAGTCAATCGAGATTGGCAACGCGCTGGCCAGGGCGACAATTTCCCTAACCCTTGCCGCATCGGCCTTTCCGGTCTTTATCGCCTTGCGCAGGATGTTCGAGAATTCCAGTACCCATAGTCCTGGTACGTGCGCAGTATCTTCTGACAGCAGGTCAAGAATACGATCGGAATAAGCGGTCGCCTGATTTTCGAAATACCAGCCAACCACTACTGAGTTGTCGAGTACAAAGGGCACTAGTCGCGTCCTTCCTCAATTGCTTCGCGCAACTCGACGTTGTTCAGTGATGATTTGTAGCGGGTTGCCTTGATTCTGGCAATGATGTCAGGAAGGTTCGAATTTTCTTGGAGCAAGAATTCGATTTCGGCATCAGCGGCAAGCTTGTCGTGCATTGCCGCCCGTAACTCTTCAGGGCTTCTGGCAGCGATGTGGTGCTCACGTTCCAGGTAGGAGGCAACCGCTTCGTTTGCGAGGTCAGCTTCGCTGCGGTGAGTTTCGGCAGCCAAGTGATCGAGAGCAGCCTTCAGATCAGGCCGAATTTCAAGAATCGCGCTCATTTCACGGTTTCTCCAAAGAAAACAATAGGGAACAATGTTACACCGGTCGGATTCGAAAGTCATGCGCAAGGGCGGGAGTTGGGAGAATTCCATCATGGAAATCGTCGCGGCCTTCTCGCGCAAGCCGCGCGGGGTGAAGCTGGTGGTGTTGGGGCGATACGATTGGTTAAATCCCCCCTCGCCCCCCTTTGCCAAAGGGGGGAATCGTTTGTGCCCTTGGCCGATCATCCCCCCTTTGCATCGGGTTTCGCAGGGATGGGCGACTTCGCGCCCAACTCGCACAAAGGGGGGCAGGGGGGATTTGCGGCGGGCGATGAAGTGATGTTCCCCGGCGCGATCTACGATAAGGCGACGGTCTCGGCGCTGCGCTTTCATTCGTCGCTGTACGCCCACGGCCATCAGGTGGGTGGGACGAATCCTTCGCTGGTGGAGGCGATGGGCGCTGGCTCCGCCGTGCTGGCCCACGCCCCCTCCCTAGCCCTCCCCCGCAAGCGGGGGAGGGGATGAGTAGTGTGGGTGGCTGGTCCCGGTGCGCGGTATTTCGATGGCGAGCAGCAATGCGCCGATCGGTAGGTCGGTCTTCAGACCGACATGTCGGGCTAAAGCCCGACCTACAAGGCCGAGATCGAGCGCATGCGCGCGGCGAGCCGCGAGCGGCATGGGGCGATGTTTACGTGGGAGCGGGTGTTGGGGGAGTACGAGGACCTTCTGTCCTCAGGCGCAAGGTTCGAGGTACAAGGTTCAAGTTGAAAGGCAGGTTCAAGGGGCAAGGTACAAGGTTCAAGTTAAGGGCGGTGGTTGGCGGGTTGATTTACGCGAGCGATGCGGTTCGTTCCTCACCGCATCCTACTGGGACTGCACGCACCATTCGATGGGTTACGGCTGCGCCGAATCCACCCTACGAGTTCTGGCTGAGTTTCGCTATTTGCTGCTCGAGCTCCGGAATGTCGCGCTGCACAGCCTTCCAGACGATCTCCAGGTCCACTGAAAAATAACCGTGAGAAACGCGGTTTCGCATAAAGTAGACATCCTCCCAAGGCACTTCGGGGTACTGTGCTGCAAAATCAGGATGGTGGCGCAAAATGTTCCGTGCAGCCTCGCCGATGATTTCGATATTGCGCATCACCGCATCCTGCACCAATTCGTTCTCCAGAAACGCTACCTCGTCCGTGTCTTCGGTGTACCTGGTAATCCGTTGGATCGCCTGAAGCATGTGCCCAAGATAGTCAGGCACACGCAAGCTATCCTTGCTCATACCGGTACCGCCTCAGCCAGAACACGCTCCCGAAAGCTCTCTGGTAGCGCCTTCGGTGTTAGCACGTCGACCGACACCCCTAATAGCTTCTGAAGCTGGTTTTGAATCCGGGCGATGTCCATCAGAGTTGTATCCGAGGTGGGATCAACCAGTAAATCAAGGTCACTGTCGTCCGTGTCATCGCCATGCAATACAGAGCCGAAGACGCGGGGGTTGCGTGTGTGGTTTCGTTCGACCACCTGGCGAATATCCTCGCGGTGGTAGTGTAGAGCTTCGGACGGTTTCATGGAGTCACCAATTTAGTCACTCGTTCGTCATCGGTAGCCAACTGATCGAGAGCAGCCTTCAGATCAGGCCGAATTGCGAGAATCGCGCTCATTTCACGGTTTTCCCAAAGAAAACAATAGGGAATAATGTTACACCGGACGGATTTGAAAGTCATGCGAAAAGGGTTGCCGTTGTCGGCCTGGGCTATGTCGGCCTGCCGCTCGCCGTTGAATTCGGCAAGAAATTCGAGACCATAGGCTACGACCTGTCGGAAGCCAAGATCAACCACTACAGGAACTATTGCGACCCCACCGGCGAGGTCTCCACGGAAGGCATGAAGGCTGCGGCCATGCTCCGCGTCAGCAACGATCCGGCCGCCATCGCCAGGGCAGACTTCATCATCATTGCCGTGCCCACCCCGGTGGACGACGCGCACATCCCGGATTTCTCGCCTCTGGTCGGTTCTTCCACCACGGTCGGCAAGCACATGAAGAGGGGCGCTACCGTGGTGTATGAATCCACGGTTTATCCAGGTGCCACGGAAGAAGTCTGCATCCCGTTGCTGGAGAAGCACTCCGGCATGAAGTGGAAGGAGGATTTCCACGTCGGCTACTCGCCCGAGCGGGTCAACCCCGGCGACAAGGAACGCACCATTACGAAGATCGTCAAAGTGGTTTCCGGCGATGACGGCCCCACCTCCGAAGCCGTGGCCGCGCTGTATGCCTCGGTGATCGTTGCCGGCGTGCACCGCGCCAGTTCCATCAAGGTGGCCGAAGCTGCCAAGGTGATCGAGAACACCCAGCGCGACCTCAACATCGCCCTGATGAACGAACTGGCGCTGATCTTCGACAAGATCGGCATCGACACCCTGGAGGTGCTGCAAGCCGCCGGCACCAAGTGGAACTTCCTGCCCTTCCGCCCCGGCCTGGTCGGTGGGCACTGCATCGGCGTGGACCCGTATTACCTCACCCACAAAGCCGAGATGCTGGGCTACCACCCGCAAGTCATCCTCGCCGGCCGCCGCATCAACGACGGCATGGCGGCCTACGTGGCGCAGCAGACGGTTAAACCCAGACTATCCATTAGGCGGCTCTTCGAGCCTGCGCGAGCGCTGGCGGTCAGTTTGCGGTCATTTTTGCCGCTTGTTCGTCGTCCATGGAATGACCATGGAATGACCATGGACTCCTCGCAAGCGGCAAAACTGCCTCGCAACCTGTCTCGCCAGCATCTCGCGCCCTAATGGATAGTCTGGGTTAGGCATAATCAACAACGGTGGCACGATAAGGGGCGCCAAGGTCATCGTGCTGGGCCTGACCTTCAAGGAAAACTGCCCCGACCTGCGCAACTCCAAGGTGGCGGACCTGGTGAAGGAATTGCAGGACTTCGGCTGCGACGTGTCGGTACACGACCCCATCGCCGAGCCGCCCGAAGCCGAGCACGAATACGGCATCAGCCTCACCCCCTGGGACAAGCTGCCCAACGATGCCGACGCCATCGTCGCGGCGGTTTCGCACAGGGAGTACATGACCATGCCGCTGCATGACCTCCTCGGCAAGCTCAAGCAGGGCGGCATGTTCGCCGATGTGAAGTCGGCCTATGACCAGGAGGCGGTGCGTGGGGCGGGTTATAGGGTTTGGCGCCTTTGACGGTTTGACTCGCGGCGGGTCCGGGGGCGCGGTATTTCGCGGGTAACCCCCCTTTGGCAAAGGGGGGCAGGGGGGATTTGCCGATCAGTTGGACGCCATCCTCCCCGACCCGTCCGAGATCGAGCGCATGCGCGCGGCGAGCCGCGAGCGGCATGGGGCGATGTTTACGTGGGAGAGGGTGCTGGGGGAGTATGAGGGGTTGTTGGGGCGGTGGTTGGCGGATTGATTTGCGCGAGCGATGCGGTTCGTTCCTCACCGCATCCTACGGGGACTGTGCGCACCATTCGGCGGGTTACGGCTGCGCCTGACCCGCCCTACGAGTTCTACTCCACGATACCAACACCGGCGCGTCTTGCAGCATCCCTTAGCGCATCATCTTTAGCGGCAATCGGTAGGCCTAATCTCATGGCGAGGCCGAGATATGACGCGTCGTAGCTGGTTAGCCCAAATTGCAGCGACAACATGAGATTTTTCTGGACCGTTTCGGAGGTGTAGTCAATCGAGATTGGCAACGCGCTGGCCAGGGCGACAATTTCCCTAACCCTTGCCGCATCGGCCTTTCCGGTCTTTATCGCCTTGCGCAGGATGTTCGAGAATTCCAGTACCCATAGTCCTGGTACGTGCGCAGTATCTTCTGACAGCAGGTCAAGAATACGATCGGAATAAGCGGTCGCCTGATTTTCGAAATACCAGCCAACCACTACTGAGTTGTCGAGTACAAAGGGCACTAGTCGCGTCCTTCCTCAATTGCTTCGCGCAACTCGACGTTGTTCAGTGATGATTTGTAGCGGGTTGCCTTGATTCTGGCAATGATGTCAGGAAGGTTCGAATTTTCTTGGAGCAAGAATTCGATTTCGGCATCAGCGGCAAGCTTGTCGTGCATTGCCGCCCGTAACTCTTCAGGGCTTCTGGCAGCGATGTGGTGCTCACGTTCCAGGTAGGAGGCAACCGCTTCGTTTGCGAGGTCAGCTTCGCTGCGGTGAGTTTCGGCAGCCAAGTGATCGAGAGCAGCCTTCAGATCAGGCCGAATTTCAAGAATCGCGCTCATTTCACGGTTTCTCCAAAGAAAACAATAGGGAACAATGTTACACCGGTCGGATTCGAAAGTCATGCGCAAGGGCGGGAGTTGGGAGAATTCCATCATGGAAATCGTCGCGGCCTTCTCGCGCAAGCCGCGCGGGGTGAAGCTGGTGGTGTTGGGGCGCTATGACCCAGAGACGATGCCCTATCACAAGCAGGTGCTGGACGCGGCCAGCGATGAGGTGATGTTCCCCGGTGCGATCTACGACAAGGCGACGGTCTCGGCGCTGCGCTTTCATTCGTCGCTTTACGCCCACGGCCATCAGGTGGGCGGGACGAATCCTTCGCTGGTGGAGGCGATGGGCGCCGGCTCCGCCGTGCTGGCCCACGCCCCCTCCCTAGCCCTCCCCCGCAAGCGGGGGAGGGGATGAGTAGTGTGGGTGGCTGGTCCCGGTGCGCGCTATTTCGAAGGCGAGCAGCAATGCGCCGATCGGTAGGTCGGTCTTCAGACCGACATGTCGGGCTAAAGCCCGACCTACAAGGCCGAGCTTGAGCGCATGCGCGCGGCGAGCCGCGAGCGGCATGCGGCGATGTTTACGTGGGAGCGGGTGTTGGGGGAGTATGAGGGGTTGTTGGGGCGGTGGTTGGCGGGTTGATTTACGCGAGCGATGCGGTTCGTTCCTCACCGCATCCTACTGGGACTGTCCTCAGGTTCAAGGGGCAAGGTACAAGGTTCAAGTTAAGGGCGAGGGGCAGCGGGTTGATTTGCGCGAGCGATGCGGTTCGTTCCTCACCGCATCCTACCGAGACTCGGCGGATTACGGCCGGGCACCTGCCGTCTCCGCCAGCGGGGCCGCCTTGTGATCTCTAGGCTGCTTCGAGTTCGACACGCACTCGGCGGCCGATTGCTGTGGCGATGTTCACTAGCGCATCTAGCGAGAAACGCGAGACGCGGCCACGCAAGAGGTCATTCATGCGCGGCTGAGTTACCCCGCAACGGCTAGCTGCTTCGGCTTGTGTCCAGGCGTTTTCGTTTACGATAGCCGCAATTTGCTGCATGAGTTCGGCCCGTGCGCGGAGGTTGGCCGCTTCTTCTGGCGTGTCGGCAATGGCGTCCCACACGCTGGCATAGCTTTCGATCTTGCTCATTTCCGGCCTCTCATCAGTTGGGCGTATCGTTCCTTGGCGGTTGCAATATCATGCTTGGACGTGGCCTGCGTTTTCTTGGGGAAGGCGTGAAGCACGTATACAGCTTCCGCAAGGCGGGCGGTGTAAATTACACGGTAAGTTCCCGTGTCGTCCCATATCCTGATCTCCTCCACGCCCTTGCCAATCGAAGGCATGGGCTTGAAATCGTGGGGCCGCTCTCCACGCTGCACCTTGTCAAGCTGGTAGCCGGCATCCTGCTTTGCGTCCTCTGGGAAGTCGCGCAGGCATTTAAGCGAGTCGCCAAGGAATCGCACTGGTTTTATGATTAAGATTATATCCGTTTGGATATGCCTTGCAAGCATTGCTGCGCGGAGCAAGGGTGGGCAAAGCGTAGCGTGCCCACCTATTTGCTGCGTGGGCAGGTGAAACATGCACACCCGACAGGAGTTCAAGGAACGTGCCGGCTGTTGGCTGGGCAATCACTTGATCGCCGACCATCCTGAGATCAAGGCGCATCTGGCCACGCGCGTTGCCGCCTCGAAGATCACGATGATTCCCTACGGCGCAGACCGGATCGACAACCCCGACAGCGGCGTGCTGGCGCAGTACGGTTTGCAGCCGGGCGGCTACGCGATGGTTCAAGTTAAGGGCGAGGGCAGGCGGGTTGATTTACGCGAGCGATGCGGTTCGTTCCTCACCGCATCCTACCGGACCTGATTGTAGGAGCGGGCTTGCCCGCGAACCACTCACACGCGTCGAACCGTCCAAACGCCAGGATGTTCGCGGCCAAGGCCGCTCCTACGAACTGGCCCACGGCAATCATTTCAATCGCTGGGTGGCCGGGCCGGGGGCGCGGTATTTCGAGGGCGAGCAGCAATGCGCCGATCGGTAGGTCGGTCTTCAGACCGACATTTCGGGCTAAAGCCCGACCTACAAGGCCGAGATCGCGCGCATGCGCGCGGCGAGCCGCGAGCGGCATGGGGCGATGTTTACGTGGGAGAAGGTGTTGGGGGAGTATGAGGAGTTGTTGGGGCGGTGGTTGCGGTAGAGGTTTCGCGTTCGATTTTTCGGTTTTTTAAGACGATCATAATCTGACAATTTGGGTTTGAGTTAATCTAAATTAATCGCTATGATTAATTCCACACAGATGGATATGAAATGAGGTTCCAATGACCACCAAAGTGCTTACCGCACATGTCCCGTTACCGCTTGCCGAGAAGGTCGATCAGTTAGCCGCTCGCCTGGAACGCTCGCGCGGCTGGATTATCAAGCAGGCGTTGTCTGCGTGGGTCGAGCAAGAAGAGGCGCGTCGCCAACTGACCCTGGAAGCGTTGGCCGATGTCGATGCCGGCCGTGTTATTGACCATCAAGCCGTGCAAGCCTGGACGGATAGCCTCGGCACGGATAGCCCGCTGCCGGTGCCGCACTGATGGAGTTGAAATGGACAAGTAAGGCGCTAGCCGATCTTGCCCGCCTCTACGACTTCCTGGCACTGGTCAACAAGTCGGCCGCAGCACATACCGTGCAATCACTGACCGCCGCTCCCGCCAAGCTCCTGGAACATCCACGCATCGGCGAGCAGCTCGACGAGTTCGCGCCTCGCGATGTGCGCCGCATTCTCGTGGGGCATTACGAGATGCGGTATGAAATTCAGGAATCGACCATCTATGTGCTGCGACTATGGCATACACGGGAAGACCGGGAAGACCGATAGCCGATCGTCTTCGATTGGAAATCCACGCTGCATGCGGCCAGTGAGCCGGGGCTGGTGCTGACGCTGGGTTACAACACGGCGGTGTTTTGTCTGGCCTATCGGCTCAAGGGCATCGCCAACCTGATCAACATGGACGGCATCGAGTGGCGGCGGCAGAAGTGGAGCACGCTGGAGCGCGTCTGGCTGTACTTCAATGAGCGGGCCGGCTGTTGGCTGGGCAATCACTTGATCGCGGACCATCCGGAGATCAAGGCGCATCTTGCCACGCGCGTTGCCAACTCGAAGATCACCATGATTCCCTACGGCGCAGACCGGATCGACAATGCCGATAGCGGCGTGCTGGCGCAGTACGGTTTGCAGCCGGGCGGCTACGCGATGGTGATCGCGCGGCCTGAGCCGGAGAATTCCATCCTGGAGATTGTCGCGGCCTTCTCGCGCAAGCCGCGCGGGATGAGGCTGGTGGTGTTGGGTCGATACGATCTGGAGATGCCGTACCACAAGCAGGTGATGGACGCGGCCAGCGCTGAGGTGATGTTCCCCGGTGCGATCTACGACAAGGCGACGGTCTCGGCGCTGCGCTTTCATTCTGCCCTTTACGCCCACGGCCATCAGGTGGGCGGGACCAATCCATCCCTGGTGGAAGCAATGGGCGCCGGCTCCGCCGTGCTGGCCCACGCCCCCTCCCTAGCCCTCCCCCGCAAGCGGGGGAGGGGATGAGTCGTGTGGGTGGCCGGTCCCGGCGCGCGGTATTTCGAGGGCGAGCAGCAATGCGCCGATCGGTAGGTCGGTCTTCAGACCGACATGTCGGGCTAAAGCCCGACCTACAAGGCCGAGATCGCGCGCATGCGCGCGGCGAGCCGCGAGCGGCATGCGGCGATGTTTACGTGGGAGAATGTGCTGGGGGAGTATGAGGGGTTGTTGGGGCGGTGGGTGGGTTGATTTGAGGTTTGCCCTCTCCCTGGCCCTCTCCCGCTAGCGGGAGAGGGGATGGTGCTGTGGGGTGGATGGTTCGGTGGGGGTGGATAGGTGGTAGGGTGTGCCGCCCCAAAGTTTGCTGAAAGTATACCAATGTGGGTATAATTTGAACGTGGAACAAGAACTCAAACCGCTTTGGTGGATTGGCTCGGTCAAGAAAGATTTGAGAGCGCTGCCGGACGAGGTGCAAGACGCCTTTGGCTATGCGCTGCATTTGGCGCAGGCCGGGAAGAAGCACGAGCACGCGAAGCCGCTCAAGGGGTTCGGTTCGGCGGGGGTGTTGGAGGTAGTTGAGGATTGTCGTAGTAGCACGTACCGCGCCGTTTACACGGTGAAGCTCGCGGGCGCGGTTTATGTGCTGCATTGCTTCCAGAAGAAGTCCACGCAAGGTATCGCCACCCCGAAGCCTGACATGGATGTGATTCGCGATAGGCTGAAGGCGGCGGAAGCGCATGCCAAAGGAGAAAGGCAATGATCGAAATTGAACAAGGCGGCGGCAACGTGTACGCCGATCTCGGCGTAGAACAAGCTGATGAAATGCTGGTGAAGGCACGGCTGGCAAGCAAGATCGGCGAGATTATCAAGCACCGGCATTTGAGCCAGCAACAGGCCGCCGAAATTCTCGGCATGACTCAGCCCAAATTATCGAACATGCTGCGCGGTCGCTTCCGGGGCATCAGCGAAGCGAAGATGATGGAATGCCTTGCGCGACTTGGACGCGATGTTCAAATCGTAGTCTCGCTTGCGCGAGACAAGCAGCACGGCGGGCGAATTGAAGTGGTTTTTGCCTGACAGAGCGCATCATCGAAAGGCGCGGATCGGATCGGTCGCGCAGCAAGGTAGCAAGGTAGGGCGGGCAAATCGTAGCGTGCCCACCGATTTGCTGGGTGGGCAGGTGAAACTTGCCCACCCTACGCGAACTGGCTGTATCTCAACGAGCGTGCCGGCTGTTGGCTGGGCAATCACTTGATCGCCGACCATCCGGAGATCAAGGCGCATCTGGCCACGCGTGTGGCTGCCTCGAAGATCACGATGATTCCCTATGGTGCGGACCGGATCGACAACGCCGACAGCGGCGTGCTGGCGCAGTACGGTTTGCAGCCGGGCGGCTACGCGATGGTTCAAGTTAAGGGCGAGGGCAGGCGGGTTGATTTACGCGAGCGATGCGGTTCCTTCCTCACCGCATCCTACCGGACCTGATTGTAGGAGCGGGCTTGCCCGCGAACCACTCACACGCGTCGAACCGTCCAAACGCCAGGATGTTCGCGGCCAAGGCCGCTCCTACGAACTGGCCCACGGCAATCATTTCAATCGCTGGGTGGCCGGGCCGGGGGCGCGGTATTTCGAGGGCGAGCAGCAATGCGCCGATCAGTTGGACGCCATCCTCTCCGACCCGTCCGAGATCGAGCGCATGCGCGCGGCCAGCCGCGAGCGGCATGCGGCGATGTTTACGTGGGAGCGGGTGTTGGGGGAGTATGAGGGGTTGTTGGGGCGGTGGCAGGCGGGTTGATTTACGCGAGCGATGCGGTTCGTTCCTTACCGCATCCTACTGGGACTCACCGCATCCTACCGGGATTTTTGTAACGGGGGAATTGCGGTGCAATTCGATGCGGCAGCCGTATTGGGCAAAGCGTCGATCGCCCGCCGATTTTCCGACAGCACGTTAGCGGGCATGACAACACAAGTGCTGGGATGTAATATTTGAGTGTCGAATTATTTGGAGCAATGGCTATGTCCGTATCCCTCATTGATGTTGAGCAGCAAGCTTGCAAGCTATCCCCTGACGAACGTGCACGGCTTGCCGAAGTACTCCTGGAGTCGCTTCAGAACAGCCCGATTTCCGAGATCGAGGCCGCATGGCAGCAGGAGATCGAAAGTCGTGTCGCGGCCTATGATCGCGGTGACACGCAGACCTTCCTGGCCGAGGATGTCTTTGCTGAAGCCAAGCGCCTTACCCGGTGAAGCGCGCGCGCTTTGTAGCGGCGGCGCGGCGTGAGTTCCTTGCCGAGGTCGCTTTCTACAATGTGGCTCAAGATGGTTTAGGAGCACGTTTTGCTTCGGCAGTCGAGGATGCGACTGCGCGCGCTCTCGCATTTCCACTCGCCGGATCGCCTTCGACCGCCAGTACGCGCCGGGTTCTTCTTAAAGACTTTCCTTTCTCGCTTTTCTATCGCCCTGAAGACGGCGGTATCGTCGTCTTTGCCGTTGCAAATCACGCTCGCCTCCCGGGGTACTGGCAAGGGCGCGTCCGCTAACTTCGCGCGCATGGGGACAAGGCCGGGTCGGGCTTTGCTCGCAAGCAGGTGCTCGACGCGGCTAGCGACGAGCAGATGTTCCCCGGTGCGAACTACGACAAGGCGACGGTCTCGGCGCTGCGCTTTCATTCGTCGCTGTACGTCCACGGCCACCAGGTGGGCGGGACGAATCCCATCCCTCGTCGAGGCAATGGGCGGCGGCTCCGCCGTGCTGGCGCATGCGCCCCCTCTCCCCAGCCCTCTGGTGGAACTACTAGCCAGCCGACTAGGCCCGCAAGCGGGCAAGTCGCTGGTTATCCCACAAGGGGCGAGGGAGCAGAAGCCCCTCCCTCTTGATGGGGGAGGGGTTGGGGAGAGGGTGGGCTGGGTGGCCGGTCCCGGCGCGCGGTACTTCGAGGGCGAGCAGCAGTGCGCCGATCGGTAGGTCGGTCTTCAGACCGACATGTCGGGCTCAAGCCCGACCTACAAGGCCGAGCTTGAGCGCATGCGCTCGGCGAGCGGCGAGCGGCATGCGGCGATGTTTACGTGGGAGCGGGTGTTGGGGGAGTATGAGGGGGTGTTGGAGTCAGGTTCAAGGGGCAAGGTATGAACCAGGTTCAAGGTTCAGGGTGCAAGGTTCAAGTTAAAGGCGAGGGGTGGTGGTTTTCGGCAGGGTGTGGTTATTCGTGGATGACCAGCGATTCACTACCGATCTCAATAAACCGGTGCACTTCGAATGCTTCGGTGACTGCCGCCAAATTCGTGCGGATCAGGTTTTCCAGTGCCGTGTTGCTGATGTTCCCGGTGGATACGAGGAGCAGCTTGGGCGGTCGTCCGGTAAGGAGGAATGATTGAACAAAATCGTCGTCTTTGGTGATGACGATACGATCTTGCTGCTCGGCAAGGTCGAGAATCTCGTTGTCGGTGGTGCGGTTGCGCTGCGGCAGGTCGAGCGTGTGTGCGGCATCGCTGCCCCGCAGCGACAAGCCATAAGCAGAATCGCCTCGGCAACTGCGCATCGATGAGGAATTTCATGCGGCCAGGCGTTCCATCCGCTTCACATGCGCAAGCCGCGCGGCGAAGCCAAGAACAGCGAGAATGTCCGCCCGCTCCAGGTCTTCGTAATCCGCGAGGATTTCATCAATGGTCATGCCGCTGGCGAGCCATTCGAGCACGGTTTCTACCGGATAGCGCAAACCACGAATGCACGGTTTGCCGTGGCAGATGGCTGCGTCAACGGTGATGCGGTCATGGGGGCGCTGTGTTTGTCCCATAGCAAGTTCTCCTTGATTGATGCTTACACGATTTGTTGACGGCGGCTTGATTATACTGCCGCAAGGCAGGGGCCGCGATAGCTATGTTGACGGCATGCGGCGATGTTTACGTGGGAGCGGGTGTTGGGGGAGCATGAGGACCTTCTGTCCTCAGGCGCAAGGTTCAAGGCTCAAGGGGCAAGTTGAAAGGCAGGTTCAAGGGGCAAGGTACAAGGTTCAAGTTAAGGGCGGTGGTTGGCGGGTTGATTTACGCGAGCGATGCGGTTCGTTCCTCACCGCATCCTACGGGGGCTCTCGTCGGGTTACGGCTGGCGCCTTTTGTTTACGTTAGGGGAGCCCGCCTTACGAGAGTTTGTCAGGTGTGCTACCATGGGGCACACCTGTAAAATGAATGTCGAATATGAAAGAAGTTCTGCTGGAACGGGAGCGATTTGAGCTCAAGCCAAAATCTGGGGGCGGTATCCTCAGTTATGAGGTGTGGGGCTCTCCGCAGCGAGGGGGTGCCGTGGTGACCCGCTATAATCTGGCCTATATTAATCACGAGATGCACACGGGTGATAACGGACGTGTTCTGGGCTTCGACAACGCCCATGGCTACCACCATCGCCACTATCTGGGACGGATTGAAGACGTGGAGTTTCTCAGCTATGAGGCGACACTGGAGCGATTCCAGCGGGAATGGCAAGAAATCATCGAGGTTTACCGGAGATCGAAATCATGACGAAGATTGTTGTTCGCACCGATGATGTATCGGGTTTCTTCACCCGCGCCCGGGATGCCGCGCGGCGTGCGGATATTGGAGAGCATTTTGAGGAGAAGGTGACACTCGCCTTCGAAGACCCTAATCGGATGTTTGCGGTTCTCTCGGAAGGGCGGCGCCGGTTGATGCTGGAGATCATGCACGAGCCAAAGACTATCGCGGAGCTTTCGCAGCGCCTGCATCGCAACCGCTCGGTCATTACCAGGGATGTCCAGTTGCTGGAACGGGTAGGCCTTATTGTTTCGCAACGGCAGGCTAATCCGGGTCACGGTATCCAGAAACTCGTGAGGTCGGTTGCACAGAAGATCGAGATGGTCGCTACGCTCGGCTGAGTGTGCGTCTAGCAGTAGGGTAAGGTGGGCAAAGCGTAGCGTGCCCACCGCTTTACTGCGTGGGCAGGTGAAACTTGCCCACCCTACGCGAACTGGCTGTATCTCAATGAGCGTGCCGGTTGTTAGCTGGGCAATCACTTGATCGCAGACCATCCTGAGATCAAGGCGCATCTCGCCACGCGCGTTGCCGACTCGAAGATCACCATGACTCCCTACGACGCGGACCGGATCGACAACGCGGATAGCGGCGTGCTGGCGCAGTACGGTTTGCAGCCGGGCGGCTGATCGCGCGGCCGGAGCCGGAGCACCATCCTGGAGATTGTCGCGGCCTTCTCGCGCAAGCCGCGCGGGATGAAGCTGGTGGTGTGGGGTCGATACGATCCGGAGAAGATGCCTTATCACAAGCAGGTGCAGGATGCGGCGAGCGATGAGGTGATGTTCCCCGGTGCGATCTACGACAAGGCGACGGTCTCGGCGCTGCGTTTTCATTCTGCCCTTTACGCCCACGGCCATCAGGTGGGCGGGACGAATCCTTCGCTGGTGGAGGCGATGGGCGCCGGTTCCGCCGTGCTTGCCCATGGTAACCATTTCAACCGCTGGGTGGCGGGGCCGGGGGCGCGGTATTTCGAGGGCGAGCAGCAATGCGCCGATCGGTAGGTCGGTCTTCAGACCGACATGTCGGGCTAAAGCCCGACCTACAAGGCCGAGCTTGAGCGCATGCGCGCGGCGAGCCGCGAGCGGCATGGGGCGATGTTTACGTGGGAGAGGGTGTTGGGGGAGTACGAGGACCTTCTGTCCTCAGGCGCAAGGTTCAAGGTACAAGGTTCAAGTTAAGAATCAGGCTCAAGGGGCAAGGTACAAGGTTCAAGTTAAGGGCGATGGGTGGCGGGTTGATTTACGCGAGCGATGCGGTTCGTTCCTCACCGCATCCTACGGGGACTGGGGGAGTGGATAGGTGGTACGAAGTGCCGCCTCAAGGTTCGTGAATTTAGCCTTGTATAAACGTATCCCATATTATACACTTTGCCAGTGAAGGCGATTCATACCACCGAAGTGTTCGACATCTGGTTTGCCGGGTTGAAGGACAGGCAGGGCAAAAGGCGCATCCAGGCCCGCATCGACCGTGCCGAGGATGGTAATTTTGGCGACTGCGAGCCGGTGGGCGAAGGGGTTTCGGAAATGCGGATTCACTATGGGCCAGGCTATCGCGTGTATTTCGCGCAGCGCGGCATGGAAGTGGTGATTCTGCTGGCGGGCGGCGACAAGTCCACCCAATCCAGGGATATCAAAACCGCGCTGGAAATCGCTCGGCAACTGTAGGAGGCAATATGGGAACAATCAAACTGCGTAAATGGGATAGTGCCGAACACCTCCAAACTGACGAGGATGTTGCGCTCTATCTGGAAGCTTGCCTGGAAGAGGCCGGGGACGATCCCGCCTTTATTGCCAAGGCATTGGGTACGATTGCCCGCGCCAAGGGCATGAGCCAGCTTGCGCGGGATACCGGCCTGGGGCGCGAGAGTCTGTACAAGGCGCTATCCGGCGAGGGCAACCCGAGCTTTGCCACTATCCTCAAGGTCATTAGCGCGCTGGGCGTGCAACTCCACGCCACACCGCGCACCCGCTCCCACGCTTAGCGCCTCGGCACGGCTTGCAGGGGGGCTACGCGATGGTGACCGCGCGGCCGGAGCCGGAGATTCCATCCTGGAGATCGTCGCGGCCTTCTCGCGCAAGCCGCGTGGGATGAAGCTGGTGGTGTTGGGTCGATACGATCCCGAGATGCCTTATCACAAGCAAGTGCTGGATGCGGCCAGCGATGAGGTGATGTTCCCCGGTGCGATCTACGACAAGGCTACGGTCTCTGCGCTGCGCTTTCATTCTGCCCTTTACGCCCACGGTCATCAGGTGGGCGGGACCAATCCTTCGCTGGTCGAGGCGATGGGCGTCGGCTCCGCCGTGCTGGCCCACGGCAATCATTTCAACCGCTGGGTGGCCGGTCCCGGCGCGCGGTATTTCGACGGCGAGCAGCAATGCGCCGATCGGTAGGTCGGTCTTCAGACCGACATGTCGGGCTAAAGCCCGACCTACAAGGCCGAGATCGAGCGTATGCGCGCGGCCAGCCGCGAGCGGCATGGGGCGATGTTTACGTGGGAGCGGGTGCTGGGGGAGTATGAGGGGGTGTTGGAGTCAGGTTCAAGGGGCAAGGTACAAGGTTCAAGTTAAGGGCGGGGGGGCGGGTTGATTTGCGCGAGCGATGCGGTTCGTTCCTCACCGCATTCTACCGGAACTGTGCGCACCATTCGGCGGGTTACGGGTGCCCAACCCGCCCTATGAGCTCTGTTAGTCGTTTGGCAATGCTCTTCCTTCTCGTCCGTGTGGGGCGTACTATCCTTTTATAGTACAGCGCAATCCGGGGACCGCCATGCCAGACATAGTACACATACCAAAAACACTCGCCAAACGCCTTGAGAGGGTCGCGACGCTGTCACGGTGCAAGCCTGACGCCATCGTGAAATCGGCCATCGAAGAACGGCTGGAGTATGAGGAGTGGGTTTTGAAGGAGATTGAGGCTGGAATCGCCGAAGCGGATCGGGGCGAGGTTATTACCCATGACGAATTGAAACAACAACTAGAAAAAGCCAGGGCGGAACGTGCCGGGAAACGCAAAAAAGCGGCTTGAGTGGTCCAAACGCTCCAGCAAACAGTTGCTGGAAGTCGAAATATACATTGAAGCCGATAACCCGGCTGCGGCACTGGCCGTGGTTGACTATATCCTTGCGGCGGCGGAGCGGCTTATCAGCTTTCCCCTCAGCGGCAAGCTTGGGCGCGGCCAAGGCGTGCGTGAAGTGGTTCTGACCCGCTACCCATATACCCTGTTTTACCGAATCTACCCCACAAGAATTCAAGTTCTGCGCGTGTTGCACCAGCGCCGCAAGTTCCCCTAAACCGTTCTGAAGGAATCGGTTCGGTCTCGATATGCTTGTGCGCTTTGCAGCCGGGCGGCTACGCGATAGTGATCGCGAGGCCGGAGCCTGCGAACCCCATCCTGGAGATTGTCGCGGCCTACTCGCGCAAGCCGCGCGGGATGAGGCTGGTGGGGCGATACGATCCTGAGATGCCTTATTCCAATGCGCAATCCAAACGATAACTGCGTTGGCTTCGTCTTCGGCTCCTTGCCGTACTACTCGTACTGTCTTCGTCGCCTCATCCTCGCCGCCTTGTTCTCCTTTGGATTGCGCGTTGGCTTGCCCACAAGCAGGTGCTGGACGCGGCCAGTAATGAGGTGATGTTCCCTGGTGCGATCTACGACAAGGCGACGGTCTCGGCGCTGCGTTTTCATTCTGCCCTTTACGCCCACGGCCATCAGGTCGGCGGGACGAATCCTTCGCTGGTGGAGGCGATGGGCGCCGGCTCCGCCGTGCTGGCCCACGGCAATCATTTCAATCGCTGGGTGGCCGGTCCCGGCGCGCGGTATTTCGAGGGCGAGCAGCAATGCGCCGATCGGTAGGTCGGTCTTCAGACCGACATGTCGGGCTAAAGCCCGACCTACAAGGCCGAGATCGAGCGCATGCGCACGGCGAGCCGCGAGCGGCATGGGGCGATGTTTACGTGGGAGGGTGTTGGGGGAGTACGAGGACCTTCTGTCCTCAGGCGCAAGGTTCAAGGTACAAGGTTGTAGTGGTCAAGTAATTTCGGACACCGAGATAGGTTGTTTTGCTGCGAACTGTTTTTCGTAAACGATTGGTGCTAAATTTCCCAAGGCGGAGTGCCGTCGCGTGCAGTTATAAAATCCCACGATGTACTCCGTCACGTCTTTATTTGCCTCCATCTGGTTCGCGTAGTCCCGTTGCCACACTCGCTCCATCTTCAAGTTCAAGAAGAAGCGTTCCATCACTGCGTTATCCCAGCAATTTCCTTTGCGGCTCATGCTGCAAATGATGCCATATTGCTTCAGCAAGGCTTGGTATTCATGGCTGGCGTACTGGCTGCCCCGATCCGAATGCAGCATCAGCCCAGCCGGTGGATGCCGCTGTCCAATCGCCATCTGCAACGCCTGACAGACTAACGCCGCTGACATCGTGGGACTCATTGCCCAGCCAATGATCTTGCGTGAATGCAAGTCCATCACCGCCGCCAAATACAGCCAGCCTGTTTTGGTGCGGATATAAGTAATGTCAGAAGTCCAAGCCTGATTCGACTGCGGTGGATTGAACTGACGATTCAGTAGATTCTCTGCCACCGGCAAGTCGTGCTTACTGTCGGTGGTGTTCACAAACTTTTTCTTCCAAACCGGTTTGAGTCCCGCTTCACGCATTAATCGACGCACCTTGAAACGACCCATGGCAATATGCTGCGCCTTCAATTCGTCAACGATACGGCGACTGCCATAGCAGCGTTGATTCGCCACGAAGGCAGCTTTAACCTGTACGCTGGCAACGCTAATGGCGGGCTTCCTGGCGCGTCGCTTGGCTGCGTAGTAACCCGAGCGGCTGACTTGTAATACTCGACATGCCTGGCTTACGGCCTTCTGTTGCCCCTGGTTGATTACGCTGTAGATCATCTCAGTTCGCGGGCAAAGAAGGCCGATGCTTTTTTTAATAATTCGTTGTCGGAGCGCAGTTGGCGGTTCTCGGCCTCCAGTTGGCGGATACGTTGCTGCTCAGCAGTGATCGGCTTGCCGATACCGGTTTTACCCAGTTGTTCAGCCCGGTATTGATCAATCCAGCGGTTCACTGCTGTGCGACCTATGTTCATGTCTTTGACCACTTGCGCAATGCTCAAGCCTTGATCGACTACCATGCGGGCGACTTCTAACTTAAAGGTGGCTTCGTAATGCTTGCGTTGCTTGCTCATTGGCGATTCCTCTCAAGGTGAATAATAATCCTATTGAGGTGTGCGTTTTTATTAGACCACTACACACATTCGGCGAAAGGTGCTGCGCTTTTCCGCCCTACCGCGCTTGACATTGAGATTGGCTTAGCACGAGTATTGTGGGCACAGAGCCCAGCACGAAGGAGCTATCCATGAATCGAATACAGACGTTGAATCTGCTTTCCCAGCATAAAGAGGTATTGACGCAGCGCTTCGGCGTGGCTCGATTGGCCCTGTTTGGCTCGGTTGCACGCGATACGGCCAACCCCGAGAGCGACGTGGATATCCTGGTTGCCTTTGACGGGCCGGCGAGTTCGCGGCGCTATTTCGGAGTGCAGTTTTATCTGGAGGATCTGCTGGGCTGCCCCGTTGATCTGGTGACCGAAAAGGCCTTGCGTCCCGAGTTGCGGCCTTACGTCGAAGCGGAGGCTGTGAATGTCTGAGCCAACACCCGCTCGGGGTGAACGAGCGTGGCATTTCTATCTGAGTGACATGATCGGTTTTGCCGAGAAGGTTCTCGCCTATACAGAGGGCATGGACCAGTCCACTTTCACGGCGAGCGGCATGACTTATGACGCCACATTGCGAAATCTGGAATTGATCGGGGAGGCCGCCCCCCACATTCCGGAAGCGGTGCGTGGTGCAGCGCCGGAGATACCGTGGCGCCAGGTGATCGCGACACGGAATCGCTTGATCCATGCCTATCTGGGCATTGACGACGAGATACTTTGGAGCATCATCCAGGACGACATTCCTGATCTGCTCAGCGGCCTGCAACAGATCAAACCGCGGGTCGGATCATGAGTGTTTTCCCTGTCTGTTGATTCTGCCTTGCTACCCTAGGCATCCTCGGCACGCGCGGCGTGCCCGCCGCCCACGGCGGCTTCGAAACCTTCGCCGAGCATCTGGCGCTCTACCTTGTGCGGCGCGGCTGGCAGGTGACGGTGTATTGCCAGCAGGACGGGGCAGGGGCGGTGCATGAGGACACCTGGGAAGGCGTGCGCCGGGTGCATATTCCGGTGACGCAATCGGGTGCCAAGGGGGCCATCGTTTTCGATTGGAAATCCACGCTGCACGCGGCAAGTGAGCCGGGGCTGGTGCTGACGCTGGGCTACAACACGGCGGTTTTTTGTCTCGCCTATCGGCTCAAGGGCATCACCAACCTGATCAACATGGACGGCATCGAGTGGCGGCGGCAGAAGTGGAGTTCGCTTGGCTCCCTCTCCCCGGCACTCGCCCACTAGTACGACAACCCATAAGTTTGCGTACATGCCGAGACGCGCATCCGCGCGCCGAGTGCGCGAAGCGAACCGCAGCCATAGCCGTAGCTATGGCGAGGATGAGCGACAAAGCAATCGGCGATGCGGGGCGCGTCGAACATAGTGAAATTTATGGGTTGTCGTACTGGGGGCGAGGGCGCTATGGTTTACGCCTTTATGACCGCGCTGACCGATTGATGCAATCGGCTTATACTGAAAGTTCATTGTAGAAGGAGGGTGCGACATGACGGCTGCAACCATGGTTTTTTTCGATGGACGGATCACTATCGATCCAGCGGTCTGCAATGGCAAGCCCACGATTAGGGGCAAACGCATTACCGTGCAGACGATTCTTGAATTCCTTGGAGCAGGCGAGTCCGAGGAGGAGATTCTGAATCAGTATCCGAGCCTTGAGGCGGAGGATATTAAGACGTGTTTGCGCTTCGCCGCCAGCCTGATGGACAAACGCTACGAGCTGGCGCAGGTTGCATGAGATGCCGCGTTTTTTGATTGACGCGAATCTGCCGTATCGCTTTGAACTGTGGCGCGGGGCCGATTTTCAGCACGTATTCGACCTCAACGACGAGTGGACCGACTCGGAAATCTGGCGCTACGCCCGCGAGCACGACTTGGTGATCGTAACCAAGGATACGGATTTTTCCGACTGGATAATCCTTGCCTTGCGGTAGCTTGACGCATGTAAACAACTTGGTTATATTTTGTTTCGTGATTAAAACATTTGCCGACAAGACTACCGCGGTCGTGTTTTCCGGGCTGCATGCCAAGAGCCTGCCGCGTGAAATTCAGACGCGTACCAAGGCCCGACTCGATCAGATTCATGCTGCGGGTGCCATCGAGGATTTGCGCTTGCCGCCTTCGAATATGCTGGAGGTGTTGAAAGGCGACCGCAAAGGGCAATGGAGTGTGCGTATCAATCAGCAATGGCGCGTGTGTTTCCGTTTCGACGATGGCGATGCGTTTGATGTTGAAATCGCCGATTATCACTGAGGAGTAGAGAAAATGGCTATCCGAATCGAAGACATGAGCAGGATGGATTTTTCCGATGTGGCCACGGGAGAGCGCATACCGCCCACCCATCCCGGCGTATTTTTGAAGGAACTTTTGGATGAGCTGGGTTTGAGCCAGCACCGCTTGGCCCGAGAAATCAATGTGCCCGCTATGCGCATAAGCTATATCGTCAATGGCAAACGCCCTGTCACGGCGGAAATGGCGATGCGGCTGGGGCTGTATTTCGGGCAGACCCCCCAATACTGGCTTAACCTGCAAAGCCGGTACGACATGGATTGTGCTATGGCTGAATTGTGGGAGAAGCTTCGTCATGAAATTGCCCCGTTGCAGGCCGCTTGATCGGCAGCAAGGTGGGTTGAGCAAAGCGTAGCGTGCCCACCCTACGCGAACTGGCTGTATCTCAATGAGCGCGCCGGCTGTTGGCTGGGCAATCACTTGATCGCCGACCATCCGGAGATCAAGGCGCATCTGGCCACGCGCGTGGCCGACTCGAAGATCACGATAGTTCACTGCGGCGCGGACCGGATCGACAACCCCGATAGCGGCGTGCTGGCGCAGTACGTTTTGCAGCCGGGCGGCTGATCGCGCGGCCGGAGCCGGAGCACCATCCTGGAGATTGTCGCGGCCTTCTCGCGCAAGCCGCGCGGGATGAGGCTGGTGGTGTGGGGGCGCTACGATCCTGAGATGCCTTATTCCAATGCGCAATCCAAACGATAACTGCGTTGGCTTCGTCTTCGGCTCCTTGCCGTACTACTCGTACTGTCTTCGTCACCTCATCCTCTCCGACCCTTCCGAGATCGAGTGCATGCGCTCGGCGAGCCGCATGGGGCGATGTTTGCGTGGGAGCGGGTGTTGGGGGAGTATGAGGGGGTGTTGGCGGGGTGCCCCCCCAGTCCTCCACCAAACAAAAACGGCACCGCAAGGGTGCCGTTTTTGTTCGATTTGGTGGAGGCGGGGGGAATCGAACCCCCGTCCGCAAGCCCTCTACAGGCAGTTCTACATACTTAGTCCGATTATTTGGTTTTAACCCGAAGCACGCCAACCGAACAGGCTTGTTTCAGGCGAGTTACCTTGGTTTAATGCCGGCTCAAGTAACCCGGGCCGACACGATCTCATGTAAATGACTCTGCTCTCTCTACCTTGCGGCTTCGAGCCGGCCCATGAGCCTACCGGTGCAGAGTTCAGCCGGTATTAAGCGGCTAAAGCGTAGTTTTCGTCGTTTGCGACTATTGGTTTCCAGATGGATTTACGAGGTGACTGGTCCTCGGTATGCCCTACTCTGCTTTGCAACCCACGTCGAAACCGGGTCGCCCCCATGCTGAGTGAGAGTGGGAGCAGGGGAGAAAGTTCCCGCGCTTCCCACTAGCAGTTGTGAGTATACACCAGACGCGGGTCAGGGGAGGTATGCGAGGATTTCCTGGGGCGTGGCGATGATGCCGTGGGCTTGCCAGGTCTCGGGCCGATCATCTGCGCCGAGGTAGCCGTAGGCGGCGATGAGCACGCGCATGTTGGCTGCCAGCGCCGCTTCGACGTCGCGTTGGGCATCGCCGATATAAAGGCACTGAGCGCACGGGATGTTGATTTGCGCGCAGGCATGGAACAAGGGCTCGGGGTGGGGCTTGGAGTTGGCGGTGCTGTCGCCGCTGACGACGCAGGCGGTGCGCTGCGACAGGGCGAGTTGTTCCATGAGCGGTAGGGTGAAGCGGGCGGGTTTGTTGGTGACCACGCCCCACCGGATGCCGCGCCTTTCCAGCTCGGCCAGGAGCTCCGCCATGCCCGGAAAAAGTCGGGTGTGGCGGCATATGTTGTCGGCGTAGAGCTGGAGGTATTGGTCGCGCATGGCCGCGAATGCCGGGTCTTGCGGCGCGAGGCCGAAGCCGACGGCGAGCAGGCCGCGCGTGCCGTGCGAGGCATAGGGGCGAATGGTGTCCTGGGGCAGCGGGGGCAGGCTGTGCAGGCGGCGCTGTTCGTTGAGGGCGTAGCCCAGGTCGGGCGCAGTGTCGGCCAGGGTGCCGTCGAGGTCGAACAGCACCGCCTTGATGGTGTCAGGCATCGCGGCGAGCGTGGATGATGTAGTTGACGTCCGTGTCTGCGCCCAGGGAGTAGATTTTGCTGAGCGGGTTGTAGCTCATGCCGACGACTGCCTCGACGGCGAGCCCGGCTTCGCGGCAGTAGCGTGCGAGTTCCGAGGGCTTGATGAATTTGGCGTAGTCGTGGGTGCCGCGCGGCAGCAGGTTGAGCAGGTATTCGGCACCGACCACGGCGAACAAATAGGACTTGGGGTTGCGGTTGATGGTGGAGAAGAACACGTGGCCGCCAGGCTTTACCAGTTGCGCGCAGGCGCGCACGATGCTGGCGGGGTCGGGCACGTGCTCCAGCATTTCCATGCAGGTGACGATGTCGAAATGGCCGGGTTTTTCGCGCGCCATTTCTTCTGCGGCGATGAGGCGGTAGTCGACCTTGTTGCCGCTTTCCAGCAGGTGCAGTTGGGCGACCTTGAGCGATTTTTCGGCGAGGTCGATGCCGGTGACGTCGGCACCCAGCGCGGCCATGCTTTCAGCCAGTATGCCGCCGCCGCAGCCGACGTCGATGACCTGCTTGCCGGCCAGTCCGGCGGCATTGTCGATGTAGTCGAGGCGTAGCGGATTGATTTCGTGCAGCGGTTTGAATTCGCTGTTGGGGTCCCACCAGCGGTGCGCCAGGGCGCTGAATTTTTCGAGTTCCAGTTGATCGACGTTCATGGCGTCATTTAACCACAGGTGAGGTATCGGAGGCAGCGATTTTTCCCTGCCAGTAAGCCGCTTTGGCCTTCAGCTCTTGAGGGTCGAGCGTCGTTAGCCTGTGGTCGTCCACAGCGAGTTTGCCGTTTACCCAGACATGGCTGACATGCTCGCGTCCGGCCGCATAAACGAGGTGCGAAACGACGTCGTAGTAGGGTGACGTTCCCAGTGTGGAGAGGTCCACCGCGGTGATGTCGGCGGCTTTGCCGGCGACCAGCGAGCCGGTTTCGGCGTCCATTCCCAGCGCCCGGGCGGCGTTCAGTGTCGCCATCTGCAAGGCTTGCGCGGCGGGCAAGGCGTCGGCCCTAAGGCTTGCCCCTTTCGCCAGCAGAGCGGCCAGGCGCATCTCGCCGAACAGGTCGAGGCGGTTGTTGCTGGCGGCGCCATCGCTGCCGATACCGACGTTGATGCCATGTTCCAGCATGGCGGCGACGGGCGCTATGCCGCTTGCCAGTTTCAGGTTGGAACTGGGGCAGTGGGCGACGTGGCAGCCTTGCCTGGCGAGGGTTGCGATTTCGTCCGCGGCAAGGTGCACGGAATGCACGGCGAGCAGGTTGGGGCCGAGCAGGCCCAGGTTCTGCAGGCGCTGCAATGGCCTCAGGTTGTATTGGTTGAGGCTGTGCTGAATCTCGTCGGCTGTCTCGTGCAGGTGAATGTGCACGGTGAGATCGAGCTGTTCCGCATAGGTGAGTATCGCGCCGAAGGCCTTGTCGCTTACGGTGTATGGAGCATGCGGCGCCATGCAAAACTTGAGCAGCGGCTCGTCCTGGAATCGGTCGCGTACCGCCAGGCCACGCGCCAGGTAGTCTTCGGCATCGCCGGCATAGGCCGTGGGGAAATCCAGCACGATCATGCCGAGCGAGGCGCGCATGCCTGCGGCGAGCGCGGCTTCTGCTGCGGCCTCGGGGAAAAAATACATGTCGTTGAAACAGGTGACGCCGCCCTTGAGCATTTCGGCGCAGGCGAGCAACGTCCCGTCGCGCACGAAATCCGCCGATACGTGGCGGTTCTCGGCGGGCCAGATGTGATCCTTTAGCCATTGCATCAACGGCAGATCGTCCGCAACGCCGCGCAGCAATGTCATGGCCGCATGGGTGTGGAGGTTGATCAGGCCCGGAATCAGCGCATGGTCCTTGAACTGGAAGTGGCGCTTGGCGGCGAAGCGGGAATGGGCTTCGGCTGTCGGCAGGATCGCCAGAATGCGTCCGCCGTCGATGGCAATGCTGTGCTTTGCAAGGACTTGGTGGCCGGGTTCTACCGGGACGACCCAGCGGGCGTCGATGAGGGTGTCGATGTCGGTCATGTGCGCATGTTAGCAAAATGGCGCGCAAGCCGTAAGGTGCGGAATCGACGCCCATAATCCTAGAAACCTCAGTTGACCGCTCTACGTGATATTTAACTCAGATCATTCATTAGGCGGCTCTTCGAGCCTACGCGAGCGCTAGCGGACGGTTTGCGGTCATTTTTGCCGCTTGTTCGTCGTCCATGGAACGACCATGGACTCCTCGCAAGCGACAAAACTGACTCGCAACCCGCCTCGCCAGCATCTCGCGTCCTAATGGATGATCTGGGTTTAACACGACGATCGCGATGAGGTTTTTTATGATTTACCGTTCCACACGTTTGGTGAGCCCGCTACGGGGCGGATTGCACGGTATTTGGGGCGCATGGCGGCGTTGCAACTCCTTGGAATGGAACGGCTATTCCGCGTCGTTGCACCTTGCCCTGCACCCCAACTACCGCACACTCCACCCCGTCCAACTGAGGTTTCCAGGATAAAAAAGCCCCGCCGAAACGGCGGGGCTGTCGTGCGCGTCGTTTTTTATCTCTGCGTCGGGCGTTGAACCTCAACCTCGACGACGACGCGGCGATTGGGTTGCAGGCAGTCGACCAGCTTCTTGTTGCTGCGATGTTCCTTGCCCTTGATCTCGCTGCAGGAGACGACCGGCTCGGCCTCGCCCTTGGCGGCGGTATTGATGCGCCCGGCGTCGACGCCTTGAGCCACCAGGAACTCCTTGACGGCATCGGCGCGGCGCTGCGAGAGGTTCATGTTGTATTTTTCGGTGCCGATGCGGTCCGCATGGCCGGAGACCAGCACCACTTCCACCTGAGGATACTGCTTCATCTTGGTGACGACGTCATCTTCCAGTATCTTCTTGCCGTCTGGTCTTACCACGGCCTTGTCGAAGTCGAACAGCGTCTCCGCCTGCAGCGTGATTTTTTCGAAAGCGGGCTTTTCCGGGCCGACTGCGACCATGGGGGCCGGAGCGGACATCGGGGCCGGCGCAGGTGCGGGAGCAGGGGCTGCCTCAACTTTCTTGGGCTCTTCCTTTTTCACCAGGTCCGGATCGCATTCGGCCACGGCCATGGCGGGCGTCCAGTAACCCGTGCGCCAGCACAGGCCGTAACCGCTCTTCACGTACTGATTGCTGGAATCGATGAGGTAGCCGGGGGACGGGCTGGTGTCGCCCGCCGCCAGTGCCACGTTTGCGGCGGCAGCGAAGAGTGCTGCGCCGGCAATTGCCGCCATGGCGGCTTTGCGGCGGTTTGTCGAGTTTTTCATTTTTCTTGTCCTTTCGTTGGGTGATCTGCACGGAAACGTGACCTGCGGCAATGCCACCGTGCGCTGCAGCATGTTGGCTGCGGCAAGGTGCAGCACCGCGCTTACGTCTTTTTTCATGTTAGATGGCAGGCCTGCAAAGTTCAAGTTGAGGCGCTTCGCCCGCCGTTAAGCCGCATGCGGGGCATGGTTTTGCCGGATTTGGCTGGGACCGCTGGCTCATGCTAGAATCGCCGGCTTTGGTGCACGAATTCAATTTAATTTCAATTTAGTACGGACTCCATGGAACAATTCGCCAAAGAAACGCTGCCGGTCAGTCTGGAAGAGGAGATGCGCCGCTCCTACCTCGATTACGCGATGAGCGTGATTGTCGGGCGCGCGCTCCCGGACGTGCGCGATGGATTGAAGCCAGTGCATCGCCGCGTCCTGTTCGCGATGCACGAGCTCTCCAACGACTGGAACAAGGCGTACAAGAAATCGGCGCGTATCGTCGGCGACGTCATCGGTAAATATCATCCCCACGGGGACACCGCGGTGTACGACACCATGGTGCGCATGGCGCAGGATTTTAGCCTGCGCTACCCGCTGATCGACGGCCAGGGCAACTTCGGCTCGGTGGACGGCGACAACGCGGCGGCGATGCGTTACACCGAGGTGCGCATGGCGCGCATCGCGCATCAGTTGCTGGACGACATCGACAAGGAAACCGTCGATTTCGGCCCGAACTACGACGGTTCGGAGCACGAGCCGCTGATCATGCCGGCGAAAATCCCCAATCTGCTGATCAACGGTTCGAGCGGCATTGCCGTGGGCATGGCGACCAACATCCCGCCGCACAACCTGAACGAGATCGTCGACGCCTGCTTCGCCGTCCTGCAAAACCCCGAGATCACCATAGACGAGCTGATCGACATCGTTCCCGCGCCCGACTTTCCCACCGCCGGCATCATTTACGGCACCACCGGGGTCAAGGAAGGCTACCGCACCGGCCGCGGCCGCGTGGTGATGCGCGCCAGGGCGCACTTCGAGGACATGGACAAGAGCGGCGGCCGGCAAGCCATCATCGTGGACGAGCTGCCCTACCAGGTGAACAAGGCCAACCTGCTGATCAAGATCGGCGAACTGGTGCGCGAGAAGCGGCTGGAAGGCATATCCGACCTGCGCGACGAGTCCGACAAGTCGGGCATGCGCATGGTCATCGAGCTGAAGCGCGGCGAAGTGCCCGAGGTGGTGCTCAACAATCTGTACAAAGACACGCAGATGCAGGACACCTTCGGCATGAACATGGTGGCCCTGGTCGACAACCAGCCGCGCCTGTTGAACCTGAAGCAGATGTTGGTCGAGTTCCTGCGCCACCGGCGCGAGGTGGTGACGCGGCGCACCCTGTTCGAGCTGCGCAAGGCGCGCGACCGCGGCCACGTGCTGGAAGGCTTGGCGGTGGCGCTGTCCAGCGTCGACGATGTGATCGATCTGATCAAGAAAGCCGAATCGCCGGCGGTGGCGAAAGCGGCGCTGATGGCCCGCAGTTGGCGCTCCCAGTTGGTCGAGGACATGCTGACGCGCATCGCGGGCGAGGCTTCGCGCCCGGAAGGGTTGTTGCCGGAATACGGGCTGCACGCGGACGGCTACCGCCTGTCCGACGTCCAGGCCCAGGCTATCCTGGACCTGCGCCTGCACCGGCTGACCGGCCTGGAGCAGGACAAGATCGCCGCGGAATACCGCGAGGTCATGGAAAAAATCGCCGATCTTCTGGATATCCTGGCCAAGCCGGAGCGCATCACCGAAATCATCGTCCAGGAACTCACGGCCATCCGCCAGCAGTTCGGCGACAAGCGCCGCAGCGAAATCATCGCGCATGCGCAGGATCTCAGCATGGAAGACCTGATCGCGGCGCAGGACATGGTGGTGACCTTGTCCCACACCGGCTACATCAAGTCGCAGCCGCTCGACGACTACCAGGCACAGAAGCGCGGCGGGCGCGGCAAACAGGCGGCGGCGACGAAAGAAGACGATTTCATCGACAACATGTTCATCGCCAACACGCATGACTACATCCTGTGCTTCTCCGACCATGGCCGCGTGTACTGGATCAAGGTCTACGAAGTGCCGGTGGGCAGCCGCATCTCGCGCGGCAAGCCCGTCATCAATATGCTGCAACTCACGGATGGCGAGAAGATCAACGCCATCCTGCCGGTCAAGGCATTCGACGACAATCACTACATCTTCATGGCGACCGCCAACGGCGTGGTCAAGAAGACGCCGCTTTCCGAGTATTCGCGTCCGCGCGGCAGCGGCATCATCGCCGTCAACCTGGACGAAGGCGATTACCTGGTCGGCGTGGCCATTACCGACGGCAAGCACGACGTGATGCTGTTCTCCGACGGCGGCAAGGCGGTGCGCTTCGAGGAGGAAGACGTGCGGCCGGTAGGGCGCGGCGCCCGTGGCGTGCGCGGTATGCGGCTGGAGGAGGGGCAGCATGTTATCGCGCTGCTGGTCGCTGAAAACGAACAGCAGTCGGTGCTGACCGCGACCGAGAACGGCTACGGCAAGCGCACCCCGATTGCGGAATACACCCGCCACGGGCGCGGCACCAAAGGCATGATCGCCATCCAGACCTCGGCGCGCAACGGCCGCGTGGTGGCGGCGACACTGGCCAACACCGACGACGGTGTCATGCTGATCACCAACGGCGGCGTGCTGATCCGCACCCGCGTTTCCGAAATCCGCGAAATGGGCCGGGCCACCCAGGGCGTCACCCTGATCAACCTGGACAAGGGCGAAAAGCTGGTCGGCATGGGCCGCGTGGTGGAAGCGGAAGACGAAGAAGAAGGCGAATCTAGTCAGGACGAGCAGGGCGGCAACGAATAACCCTGTTGATCCTGTTAATCCTGTCCATTTGATTTTGAAAGGGCTTTAACCGATGGAACGCATATACAACTTTAGCGCCGGCCCAGCCGTGCTCCCGCAGGAAGTGCTGGAACAGGCACGCGACGAGATGCTCAACTGGCAGGGCAGCGGCATGTCGGTGATGGAAATGAGCCATCGCGGCAAGGAATTCATGGGCATCGCCGCCCAGGCCGAAATCGACCTGCGCGAGCTGCTCGGCATTCCCGCCAACTACAAGGTGCTGTTCCTGCAGGGCGGCGCTTCCGCGCAGTTCGCCATGATCCCGATGAATCTGCTGCGCGGCAAGACCAGCGCGGATTACGTCAACACCGGCGAATGGTCCAAGAAGGCTATCAAGGAAGCGAAGAAGTACGGCACCGTCAACGTCGTGGCCAGCTCGGAAGACGGCAATTTTTCCTACGCGCCCACCCAGGACAAATGGACGCTCAACAAGGACGCCGCTTACGTCCACTACACGCCGAACGAAACCATAGGCGGCGTGGAGTTCAACTGGGTGCCGGACACGGCCGGTGTGCCGCTGGTGGCGGACATGTCTTCCAACATCCTGTCGCGCCCGATCGACGTGTCCAAGTTCGGTTTGATCTATGCCGGCGCGCAGAAAAACATCGGCCCGGCCGGCCTCACCATCGTCATCGTGCGCGACGACCTGATCGGCCAGACCCTGCCGGCCACGCCCAGCATGATGGATTACAAGATCCATGCCGACAACGAGTCCATGTACAACACGCCGCCCACCTACGCCATCTACATTGCCGGCCTGGTGTTCAAGCTGCTGAAGCGGCACGGCGGCCTGGCGGAGATGGAGAAGGTGAACATCGCCAAGGCCAATCTGCTTTACGATTACCTCGATACCACCGGTTTCTACAACTGCCCGACAGCCAGGGAAAACCGCTCGCGCATGAATATTCCCTTCACCCTGAAGGACGCCGCGCTGGACGAGGAGTTCCTCAAGCAGGCCAAGGCACGCGGCATGGTGCAGTTGAAGGGCCACCGCTCGGTCGGCGGCATGCGCGCCTCCATCTACAACGCGATGCCGGTGGAAGGCGTGAAGACGCTGGTGGAATTCATGAAAGATTTCGAGAAAAGCCATGACTAAATATCAGGTCCTCACGCTCAACGCCATTTCCCCGCTCGGGCTGGACCGTCTGCCCGCCGAAGGTTACGCGGTGGGCAACGACGTCGCGCAGCCGGACGCCATCCTGGTGCGTTCCCACAAGATGCACGACATGGAAATCCCGGCCTCGGTCAAGGCCATCGCCCGCGCCGGCGCCGGCACCAACAACGTGCCGGTGAAGAAGATGTCGGAGCGCGGCGTGCCGGTGTTCAATGCCCCCGGAGCCAACGCCAACGCGGTCAAGGAACTGGTCATCGCGGGCATGCTGCTGGGCGCGCGCAACCTGGTTCCGGCAGCCAAGTTCGCCGACGGTTTGGTGGGGGACGATGCGGAAATCTCCAAACAGGTGGAAGCCGGTAAAAAGCATTTTGCCGGCATCGAACTGCCCAACCGCACCCTGGGCATCATTGGCCTGGGCGCCATCGGCAGCCTGGTGGCGGATGCCGCGATCAAGCTCGGCATGAACGTGCTCGGCTACGATCCCGAGATCACGGTGGAGGCGGCGTGGCGCTTGCCTTCCCAGGTGAAGAAGGCGCAGAGCGTGGACGAGGTGGTGAAGAACAGCGACTTCATCACCCTGCACGTGCCGTTGCTGGACGCGACGCGCAACCTGATCAACGCCGAGCGCATTGCCATGATGCGTCCCGGCCTGATCCTGCTCAACTTTGCGCGGGAAGGCATCGTCGACGACCAGGCCGTGGTCGCCGGCATTGCCGGCAAGCAAATCAAGGCTTACGTGTGCGACTTCCCGGCCAATGCCCTGAAAGGCAATCCGGCCGTTGTGGCCCTGCCGCATCTGGGCGCATCGACCCAGGAAGCCGAGGACAACTGCGCCGTCATGGTGGCGGACCAGGTGCGCGATTTCCTGGAGAACGGCAACATCCTGAACTCGGTGAATTTCCCCAACGTCTCCATGCTGCGCGAATCGCCGTACCGCGTGGCCATCGCCAACGCCAACGTGCCCAACATGGTGGGGCAGATATCCACTGCCATGGCGCAAGCCGGGCTCAACATCCACAACATGGTCAACAAGTCCAAGGCCGACATGGCATACACGCTGGTCGACGTGGAGAGCGCCGTGCCGCAAGCCGTCATCGATCAGGTCGCGGCAATTTCCGGTGTTCTGATGGTGCGCGCTTTGCCGGCCAGCCACCGCTAGTCTGGAATCGGTTTGAGTCATGGCTGACGAACTGCAAAAACACCGCGAGCGCATAGACGCGCTGGACGACGAGATACTCAAGCTGGTCAGCGAGCGCGCCGGCCACGCCCAGGCAATCGGTGTCTTGAAGAACGGGGCGATCTACCGGCCCGAGCGCGAAGCGCAGGTGCTGCGCCGCATCAAGGAGCGCAACCCCGGCCCGCTGTCGGGCGAGACCGTGGCGCGCCTGTTCCGTGAAATCATGTCGGCCTGCCTGGCACTGGAGCAACCGCTCAAGGTCGCCTACCTCGGCCCCCAAGGTACCTTCACCCAAGCCGCCGGCATCAAGCATTTCGGGCATGCAGCCCAGACGGTCGCTTGTTCGTCCATCGACGAGGTGTTCCGTCAGGTGGAGGGGGCCAACACGGACTACGGCGTGGTGCCCGTGGAAAACTCGACCGAGGGCGCGGTCGGGCGCACGCTGGACCTGTTGCTGGCCACGCCGCTGCAAATCTGCGGGGAAGTGGTGCTGCGCGTGCATCAGCATCTGCTGCGCAAGGGTGGTGGCATGGACGGCATTCGCCGCGTCTACACTCATGCGCAATCGCTTGCCCAGTGCCACGAATGGCTGAACCAGAACCTGCCCGGCGTTGAACGGGTGGCGGTGTCGAGCAACGCCGAGGCGGCCAAGCTCGCCGCCCAGGACGATACCAGCGTAGCAATCGCCGGCGAGACGGCCGGGGAGATTTACGACCTGGTTGTCGTCGCCCGCAACATCGAAGACGAGCCCAACAACACCACGCGCTTCCTGGTCATAGGTACGCACGACGCCGCACCTTCCGGCAAGGACAAGACTTCACTCGTGATGGCCGCGCAGAATCGCCCCGGCGCCATGGTGGAACTGCTGTCGCCGCTGGCCCGCTACAACGTCAGCATGAGCAAGCTGGAATCGCGCCCGTCGCGCACCGGGCTGTGGGAATACGTGTTCTACGCCGACGTCGAGGGCCACCAGTCCGACCCGGCAGTGGTGCAGGCCCTGGCGGAGTTGCGCCAGCAGGCGTCGTTCGTGAAAGTGCTGGGATCGTACCCTGCAGCCGTGCTTTAAAAGATAGTGCTGAGTGCTGAGTGCCGAGTGGTTGGACTCAGCACTCAGCACTCAGCACTCAGGACTCTAATTTATGGATTTGTGTGAACTAGCGCCCGGTTATGTCCGGGCTATAGCGCCTTACCAGCCGGGCAAGCCGATAGCCGAGCTGGCGCGCGAACTGGGGCTGGCGGAAGCGGGAATCGTCAAGCTCGCCTCCAACGAGAATCCGCTGGGCGCCAGCCCCAAGGCGCTGGACGCGGTGCGTGCGGCTTTGCCCGACATCGCGCGCTACCCGGACGGCAACGGCTTCGAGCTGAAAGCCGCGCTGGCCGACCGCTACGGCGTCGCCCGCGAGCAGATTGTTCTGGGCAATGGCTCGAACGATCTGCTGGAGTTCGCGGCGCGCGCTTTCCTGGTTCCCGGCGCTTCGGCAGTCTTTGCGCAGCATGCTTTTGCCGTCTACCCCCTGGTGACGCAGGCCGTCGGTGCACGCGGCATCGAAGTTGCAGCCTGCGATTTCGGCCATGATCTTAAGGCCATGCTGGATGCGATCGAGGAAAGCACGCGCGTCGTCTTCATCGCCAATCCCAACAATCCCACCGGCACGCTGCTTTCGGCGGAGGCTTTGCTGGATTTCCTGGAGCAGGTGCCGCGCTCGGTGCTAGTGGTGCTGGACGAGGCCTATACCGAGTATCTGCCGGACGACATACGCCCGGATTCGATCGGCTGGCTCAAGCGCTTCCCCAATCTGCTGATCACCCGCACCTTCTCCAAGGCCTATGGGCTGGCGGGCCTGCGCGTCGGTTTTGGGCTGGCCCACCCCGCGGTCGCGGACATGCTGAACCGGGTGCGCCAGCCGTTCAACGCCAACAGCCTCGCGCAGGTGGCGGCAGCGGCGGCGCTGGGCGATACCGCGTTTTTGCAGCGGAGCTACCAACTCAACCAGCAAGGCATGGTCCAACTGACAGAAGGCTTCAAGCGACTGGGCATCGGTTACATTCCGTCCTACGGCAATTTCGTCAGCTTCCGTATCGGCAACGCCACCGCCATGTATCGGAGCTTGCTCGGGAAGGGAGTGATCGTGCGGCCCGTGGCCAATTACGGCATGCCGGAGTACCTGCGGGTCAGCATCGGGCTGGAAGCGGAAAATGCCAAGTTTTTGCAAGCGCTAGGCGCTTAAGGAGTAACAAATGATTATCGTAATGAACAACGGTGCCACCGACGAACAAATCGAGGGCGTGGTCAAGAAGATCCGGGAATTCGGCCTGGACGCCAACGTATCCAGGGGCACCGAGCGCACCGTCATCGGCGCCATCGGCGACGAGCGCAAGCTCGACCAGGAACTGATCGACGCCTTGCCGGGCGTGGAGCAGTCCATGCACGTGGTCAAGCCCTACAAGATCGTGGCGCGCGAATGGCACAAGCAGGACACGGTCATCGACATCAAGGGCGTACCGCTCGGCGGCAAGCAGATCCAGGTCATCGGCGGCCCGTGTTCGGTGGAAACCCAGGAGCAGATGGACGAGTCCGCCAAATACGTCGCGGAGGCGGGTTGCCGCTTGATGCGCGGCGGCGCCTTCAAGCCGCGCACCAGCCCCTACGCCTTCCAGGGCAAGGGCGTGGAAGGGCTGGACATGTTCCGCCGCGCCGCGGACAAGTACAACCTGCCCATCGTTACCGAACTGATGGACGCGCGCATGCTGGACACCTTCCTCGAATACGGCGTCGACGTCATCCAGATCGGCACGCGCAGCATGCAGAATTTCGAGTTGCTGAAAGAAGTGGGCAAGGTCAGCACCCCGGTCATCCTCAAACGCGGCATGTCGGCCACCATCTCCGAGTGGCTGATGGCCGCCGAATACATCGCCGCCGGCGGCAACCACAACATCATCTTCTGCGAGCGCGGCATCCGCACCTTCGAGACCTACTATCGCAACGTGCTGGACGTCACCGCGATCCCGGTGCTGAAAAAGGAAACGCATCTGCCCGTCATCGTCGACCCCTCGCATGCGGGCGGCAAGGCTTGGATGGTCCCGGCGCTGTCCCGCGCCGCCATCGCGGCCGGCGCCGATGGCCTGCTGGTGGAAATGCATCCGCGTCCATGCGAAGCCTGGTGCGATGCCGACCAGGCGCTGAACCCCGGCGAACTGAAGTCGCTCATGGCGGAACTCGGCGGCATCGCCAACGTGATCGGCAGAAGCATCTAGAAGCTGTCCTTGGCCGCGCGTGCATGATCAATAAACTCGTCATTTTCGGCGTCGGTCTCATCGGCGGTTCCTGCGCGCTCGCGCTGCGTGAGGCCGGCGCGGTGCGCGAGATCGTGGGGGTCGGGCGCAGTTGGGAGAACCTCTCCGCGGCGCTCGGAACCTACGTGATCGATCAGGCCGCAACCGATACGGCAAGCGCGCTGCAGGGAGCGGACGTGGTGCTGCTGGCCGTGCCGATGGGGCAGATGGGCGGCATCATGGCGCAAATCGCGCCGCACCTCGAAGCACACACCATTGTCACCGACGTCGGCAGCACCAAGCAGGACGTGGCTACCATCGCACGCCTTCATCTCGGTTCGCATCTGGCCCGCTTCGTGCCCGGCCACCCCATCGCCGGGGCGGAGCAGAGCGGGGTCAAGGCGGCGCGAGGCGACCTGTTCAAGGGCAAGCGCGTGGTGCTGACGCCGCTGCCGGAAACAGACGCCGCTGCGGTGGAAGCGGTCAAGGCGATGTGGCGGACGTGCGGGGCGGAAGTGACCGAGATGGCGCCGCAGGCCCATGACGCGATCTTTGCCGCGGTAAGCCACTTGCCGCACCTGCTGGCCTTTGCCCTGGTGGACGAAGTCGCTTCGCGCAGCAACGGGGATGAACTGTTCCAATACGCCGCCAGCGGTTTTCGCGACTTCACGCGCATCGCCGGCAGCAGCCCGGAGATGTGGCGCGATATCTGCCTGGCCAACCGTGAGGCGCTGCTCGGGGAACTGGATGCGTATCAGGCGCGCCTCGCCTTGCTGCGCGCCTCGCTTGCCGCCGGCGACGGCACGGCCCTGGAAGCATCCTTCGCCCGCGCGCGCGCGGCGCGTATTGCCCGGCTGGGCGGGAGCTGACGAAGCGCAATGGAATACCTGGATATCGCCCCGATCAAATCCGCCAGCGGCACCGTGCTGCTGCCCGGCTCCAAGAGCATTTCCAATCGCACGCTGCTGCTGGCCGCGCTGGCGCAGGGCACGACCGAAGTCAAAAGCCTGCTCGCCTCCGACGACGTGCACTACATGCTGGAGGCCCTGAAAATGCTGGGGGTGCACTGGACGCGCCACGGCGACAGCCTCGACTACACGGTGGAAGGCGTGGGCGGCGCGTTTCCTGTGAAGCAGGCGGACCTCTTCCTCGGCAATGCGGGCACGGCGTTTCGGCCCCTTACCGCGGCGCTGGCATTCTCCCAAGGGCACTACAAACTATCCGGCGTGGCGCGCATGCACGAGCGGCCCATCGGCGACCTGGTGGATGCCCTGCGTCAGGCCGGTGCCGACATCGCCTACCTCGGCAACGATGGCTTCCCGCCGCTGCAGATACGGCCTGCCGCGATCCGCGCGGGCGGGCGCGTGCAGGTGCGCGGCAATGTGTCGAGCCAGTTCCTCACCGCGCTGTTGATGGCAGCGCCGCTCACCGGCGAAACACTGACGGTGGAGGTGGTGGGAGAGTTGATTTCCAAACCCTACGTCGAAATCACCCTGAATCTCATGGCGCGCTTCGGTGTGGTGGTGGAGCGTCAGGGCTGGGCCAAGTTCGTGATTCCCGCCGGCCAGTTCTATCGCTCCCCCGGCGTCATCCATGTCGAGGGCGACGCCTCCAGCGCTTCCTATTTCCTCGCGGCGGGCGTCATCGGCGGCGGACCGGTGCGGGTGGAAGGGGTTGGCCGCAGCAGCATCCAGGGCGACGTGCGTTTCGCCGAAGTGCTGGAGCGCATGGGCGGCCGGATTGCGATGGGCGACGACTGGATCGAGGCGCGCGGGGAGGGGAGGTTGCGCGCCATCGACGCCGATCTCAACCACATCCCGGACGCGGCGATGACCATTGCGATAGCAGCCCTGTTCGCCGACGGCACCACCACCATCCGCAACATCGGCAGTTGGCGCGTCAAGGAAACCGACCGCATCGCCGCCATGGCCGCCGAACTGCGCAAGGTGGGCGCGGAGGTCGAGGAAGGCTCCGACTACCTGCGCATCACCCCGCCGCTGCAACTCAAGACGGCTGCCATCGACACCTACGACGACCACCGCATGGCCATGTGCTTTTCACTGGTTGCACTGGGCGGCGTTGCCATGCGGATCAACGATCCGAAGTGCGTCGCCAAGACCTTCCCCGAATATTTCGACGTGCTGGCCAGCATTTCGCACCACTAAAGAACTTTCGTTATGTCGCAATACAACATCCCGGTAATCGCCATCGACGGTCCCTCCGCTTCCGGCAAGGGAACGGTGGCCAGCCTGGTGGCCAAGCGCCTGGGCTTCCACTATCTCGACAGCGGCGCGTTGTACCGCCTGGTCGCACTTGCGGCTAGCCGCGCGGAGATTTCTCTGGCCGACGAGGCGGCGCTCGCGCAGGTCGCACAAAACCTCGACGTGCGCTTCAGCGACGGCGACATCTGGCTCGGCGGCGAACGGGTGACCGACGCGGTGCGCACCGAGGCGTGCGGCAACGGTGCCTCGCAAGTCGCGGCTTTCCCGCGCGTGCGGCAGGCCCTGCTTGAGCGCCAGCGCGTGTTCCGCCAAGCCCCGGGCCTGGTGGCGGATGGGCGCGATATGGGGTCGGTGGTGTTTCCCGATGCCGCGACCAAAATATTCCTCACCGCCAGCGCCGAAGCACGCGCGCAACGTCGGTATAAACAGTTGATAGAGAACGGTTTGCATGCTAATATCCAAAAGATATTGCAGGACATACAAGAGCGTGATGCGCGCGACAGCGCGCGGAGCGTTGCTCCTTTGCAAAAATGCGCGGATGCGAGCCTGCTCGATACCACCCCCCTCGGCATTAATGAAGTAGTGGATGAGGTATTGAATTTGTACCAGGCTTCCTGTTCGCGCCAGGCGCCAAAAGCATAGAGGTATTTGCTTTTGGCACGATGTTAACCAACCCGTTTCTGAACGGTTTTTTTCAGGTAATTACCCAATGTCTACAGTCTCCCCCGCTACCGAATCCAGCATGGAAAGTTTTGCCGCTCTGTTCGAAGAGAGCTTGTCCCGCCAGGAAATGCGTTCTGGCGAAGTCATCACCGCCGAAGTCATTTCGGTCGATGACAATTTTGTCGTGGTGAATGCCGGACTCAAGTCCGAAAGCATCATCCCCGCCGAAGAATTCCGCAACGACAGAGGCGAGCTTGAAGTCAAAGCCGGCGACTTCGTCAGCGTCGCGATCGATGCCATGGAAGACGGCTACGGGGCGACCAAGCTGTCGCGCGAGAAAGCCAAGCGCATGGCCGCATGGACCGATCTCGAGCAGGCCATGGAGCAGGGAACCGCGGTGCAAGGCGTGATCAACGGCACCGTCAAGGGCGGCCTGACCGTCATGGTCAACGGCATACGCGCCTTCCTTCCCGGATCGCTGGTGGATATTCGCCCGGTGAAAGACACCGCCCCCTACCAGGGCAAGGAAATGGAATTCAAGGTCATCAAGCTGGACCGCAAGCGCAACAACGTCGTGGTTTCGCGCCGTGCCATGCTGGAAGCGAGCCAAGGTGCCGAGCGCCAGGCGTTGCTGGAAAACCTCAAGGAAGGTGCCATCGTCAAGGGCATCGTCAAGAACATCACCGACTATGGCGCATTCGTCGACCTGGGCGGCATCGACGGCCTGCTGCACATCACCGACCTGGCATGGCGCCGCGTCAAGCATCCTTCCGAGGTGCTGAACGTGGGCGACGAAGTGGAAGCCAAAATCCTCAAGTTCGACCAGGAAAAGAACCGCGTGTCGCTGGGCATGAAACAGCTCGGCGAAGATCCATGGGTGGGCCTGTCGCGCCGCTACCCCACGGGTACCCGCTTGTTCGGCAAGGTCACCAACCTCACCGACTACGGCGCGTTCGTGGAAATCGAGCAGGGCATCGAAGGCCTGGTGCACGTTTCCGAAATGGATTGGACCAACAAGAACGTTCATCCTTCCAAGGTCGTCTCGCTAGGCGACGAAGTGGAAGTCATGATTCTCGAAATCGACGAAGCCCGTCGCCGTATCTCCCTGGGCATGAAGCAGTGCCAGGGCAATCCGTGGGACGAATTCGCCATCAACCACAAGAAGGGCGACAAGGTCAGCGGCCAGATCAAGTCGATCACCGATTTCGGCGTTTTCATCGGGCTGCCTGGCGGCATCGACGGGTTGGTGCACCTGTCCGACCTGTCCTGGAATCAGACCGGCGAAGAGGCGGTGCGCAACTTCAAGAAAGGCGACGAACTGGAAGCGGTGGTGCTCGGCATCGACGTGGAACGCGAGCGCATTTCTCTCGGCATCAAGCAGCTTGATGGCGATCCTTTCACCAGCTTCGTGTCGATGCACGACAAGGGCAGCCTGGTTAAGGGCGTGGTCAAATCGCTCGACGCCAAAGGCGCCGTGATTCAGATCGACTCCGAGATCGAAGGCTACCTGCGTGCCTCCGAAGTGTCGCGCGACCGTGTCGAAGACATTCGCACTCACCTCAAGGAAGGCGACGAAATCGAGGCGATGGTGATCAACATCGATCGCAAGAATCGCAACATCAACCTGTCCCTCAAGGCCAAGGATGCGGCGGAAGAGTCCGAAGCCATGCAGAAGATGACCAGCGAGCAGGCCGGAAGTGCCGGCACGACCAACCTGGGCGCGCTGCTCAAGGCTAAGATGGATACCAAAGCCACGGACAAGAGCGCCGAGCAATAAGAGGGACGATAGATGACGAAGTCGGAGCTTATTGCCAAGCTGGCAGGGCGCTATCCGCAGCTTGTGGCCAAGGACGCCGAGCTTGCCGTCAAGACGATACTGGACGTCATGGCGAAGAGCTTGTCCCAAGGGCACCGCATCGAAATCAGGGGTTTCGGCAGTTTCAGCTTGAACTACCGTCCCCCGAGAGTAGGGCGCAATCCGAAAACCGGGGACAAGGTCACAGTGGCCGAGAAGTACGTCCCGCATTTCAAGGCCGGCAAGGAATTGCGCGAACGTGTCGATTACGAGAAGTGAAGCGGGTTGCCTGATTTGAGTCGGTAGGAAGCAGGGCGGCATCATCGAAAGATTGTGCCGCCCTTTTTTATGTCCTTTGGTTGCGAGGGTTTTGGAGAAACGATGCGCTACTTCGCATGGATAGTCAGAATCGCACTGTTTGTGCTTTTGCTCGGCTTCGCCGTCAAAAACAGCGACACCGTGACCCTGCACTATTACCTCGGCTACGAGTGGCAGGCCCCCCTCGTTCTGGTTATCCTGCTGTCCTTTGCTATCGGAGCGGCGGTTGGCGTAGTGGCAAGTCTCGGTTTTTTGTTCAAGCAAAGACGGGAACTGCACGCGCTTAAGAAAGAGTTGCGTCTCAAGGAACAGGCAGCCAGCATCAGGAACGAGATTGTCGAATAAAAAGCGCATCTTTGCGGCAAAAAAACCTGGGAACCCGTGTTGCATGAACTCTGCGTTTGCGGTGTACGATGGAATTTGAGGCTTGGTGGTTGTTGGCGCTCCCGATGTTCTTCGGTTTGGGTTGGCTTGCCGCCCGGATCGATATCGGGCATCTTCTGACGGAATCCCGCAGTGTTCCTATTTCCTATTTCAGGGGCTTGAATTTTCTTCTTAACGAGCAGCCCGACAAGGCTGTCGAAGCGTTCATCGAGGCATCCAGGGTGAATACGGAGACGGTCGAGCTGCATTTTGCGCTGGGTGGCTTGTTCCGCAGGCGGGGCGAGGTGGAACGCGCGATCCGCATGCACCAAGGCGTTCTCGACCGCGAGAATCTGAGCGAGGAACAGCGGCTGATGGCGTTGCACGAGTTGGGGCAGGATTACCTGAAGGCCGGCCTGCTCGACCGTGCGGAACAGTTGTTCAGCCAGTTGCTGCCATCGCACTATTCCAAGGAAGCGCTGAAGTTCCTGCTGGAAATCTACGTGACGGAGAAGGACTGGCTCAAGGCGATCGACACTGCGCGCCAACTGGCCAGCACCAGCAACGAGCCGCATAGCCGCGAGATTTCGCACTTCTATTGCGAATTGGCCGTTTACGAAACCGTGCATTCCAATCCATCGGCGGCGCGCGAGCATCTGCAGCAGGCCCTGGCCGCTTATCGCAAGAGTCCGCGGGCGACCATCCTTTTGGGCGATCTGGATGCGGTCGAAGGCAAGCACGAGGCAGCGTTGCAGATTTGGAAGGGGCTGGAGATGCAGAGCCCGCAGCATTTGCCGCTGGTCGGGGAACGCTTGTTGACGAGCCACCGGGAACTGGGCCGGATGGATGAGGCTGCGAATCTGCTGCGCGGATTTTTGGCGCGCCACCCCTCGCTGGACATGCTGAACGTGGTGCATCAAGCGGTGATGGAAACGCAGGGGGCTGCGGCCGCCTATCGGCTGGTGCGCGACGAACTCAGGCGCCATCCCACGCTACAAGGTTTGGACAAGCTGCTGGAAGCGCAGCAGATGGATGTCCCCATGGAGCGCCGCGACGACATGCTGCTGATCAAGAATTTGCTGCACCAGCATGCGCAGCGGCTCGCTTTCTATCAATGCGAAACGTGCGGCTTCAAGGCCAGGCAGTTCTACTGGCATTGTCCGGCATGCGGCAACTGGGACAGCTATCCGCCACGGAGGAATGAAGAATGAAAGACCCGAAAGTCATCGTTGCCCTGGATTACCCGTCCGCCGAAGCTGCGCTGGAACTGGTGAAACGCCTGCAGCCGGACCTGTGCCGGCTCAAGGTGGGCAAGGAACTGTTTACCGCTGCCGGTCCGCGTTTGGTGGGGCATCTGGTGGACGCGGGTTTTGGGGTGTTCCTGGACCTCAAGTTCCACGACATCCCCAACACCGTTGCGGCCGCCTGCAAGACGGCGGCGCAGCTTGGCGTGTGGATGCTGAACGTGCATGCATTGGGCGGGCGGGCGATGCTGGATGCGGCACGGGAAGCGATCGGTACTTCCGCACAGCGTCCGCGGCTGATTGCCGTGACGCTGCTCACCAGCATGGGGCGCGACGATCTGGCCGAGATCGGCATCCCCGGGGAGCCGGATGAGCTGGTGTTGCGCTTGGGCAAACTGGCCCGGGCTTGCGGGCTCGACGGCGTCGTCTGCTCGGCGCAGGAAGCCGCACTGCTGCGGCGCGAACTGGGCCACGAGTGCCTGCTGGTGACGCCGGGCATTCGCCCGGCCACCGCCGGCAGGGACGATCAGGTTCGGGTGGTGACGCCGGCCGACGCGATATTCCTGGGCTCGGACTACCTGGTGGTGGGCCGCCCCATCACCCAGGCCCCCGACCCGCTGCAGGCGCTCTACATGATCAATCAAGAAATCGCATTAGTGGGAGGAAGCAAGTGAAAATTACCGTGATCGGCACCGGCTATGTGGGACTCGTCAGCGGCACCTGTCTGGCCGAGGTGGGCAACGACGTGTTGTGCCTGGATTTGGACCGCAACAAGATCGACATCCTGAAACAGGGTGGCATCCCCATCTACGAGCCCGGGTTGGAGGACATGGTGAAGCGCAATGTGGCGGCTGGCCGGCTGCGTTTTACCACGGACATCGAGGAAAGCGTGGCGCACGGGGCTATCCAGTTCATCGCGGTAGGCACGCCGCCGGACGAGGACGGCTCCGCCGATTTGCAGTACGTGGTGGCCGCGGCGCGCAACATCGGCCGCCACATGCAGGACTACAAGGTGGTGGTGGACAAGTCCACGGTGCCGGTCGGGACCGCCGACAGAGTGCGTGCCGCGCTGCAGGAGGAACTGGACAAGCGCAGCGTCAAGCTCGATTTCAGCGTGGTTTCCAACCCGGAATTCCTCAAGGAAGGTGCTGCCGTCGAGGACTTCATGCGTCCCGACCGCATCGTGGTGGGAACCGACGACGAACGTGCCACACAGTTGATGCGCACGCTCTACGCCCCGTTCCAGCGCAGCCACGAACGCCTCATCGTGATGGACATCAAGTCCGCCGAACTGACCAAATATGCCGCCAACGCCATGCTGGCGACGCGCATTTCCTTCATGAACGAGCTCGCTAACCTAGCCGAAAAGCTGGGCGCGGATATCGAACATGTGCGTCAGGGCATCGGCTCCGATCCGAGGATAGGCTATCAGTTCCTCTACCCCGGCTGCGGTTACGGTGGTTCCTGCTTTCCCAAGGACGTTCAGGCGCTACAGCGCACCGCCACCGAGCACGGCTTCGACCTCAAGGTGCTGAACGCCGTGGAAGTGGTCAACGACGCGCAAAAATCCGTGCTGTTGCAGAAGATCGCGGCGCGCTTCGGGCAGGATCTTTCCGGCAAGAATTTCGCCCTGTGGGGGCTGGCTTTCAAGCCGAACACCGACGACATGCGCGAAGCGCCCAGCCGCGTGGTGATCGAAGGGCTGTGGGCGCGCGGCGCCACGGTGACGGCCTATGACCCGGTGGCGGTGCACGAAACCCAGCGCATCTACGGCGACGATGCCCGCCTGCGCTATGCCGAGTCGCCCATGGACGCGCTCACGGCAGCGGATGCCCTGGTGATCGTGACCGAGTGGAAGGTCTTCCGTAGCCCCGATTTCGCGCAGATCAGGGCAAGCCTGAAGCAACCGGTGATTTTCGACGGGCGCAATCTGTACGAGCCGGAAACGGTGCGCGGGCAGGGCCTGGAATATTACGCCATAGGCAGGAAATAAGGCGGTGACGGCGCAAGCATTCAGCCGGGCTCGCGTGCTGGTGGTGGGGGATGTCATGCTGGACCGGTACTGGTTTGGCGAGGTCAGCCGCATTTCCCCCGAAGCTCCGGTGCCGGTGGTGAAAGTGGACAAAATCGAGGAGCGCCTGGGCGGCGCCGCCAACGTGGCGCGCAACGTCGCGGCGCTGGGTGCGCAGGTGGCGCTGCTGTCGGTGACGGGGCGCGACGAGGCTGGCGATTGCCTCACCCGGCTGCTCAAGGAGGAAAGCATCAAGGCGGTGCTGCACCACGATGCGGGCATCTCCACCACCATCAAGCTGCGCGTCATCGGCCGCCAGCAGCAGTTATTGCGCATCGATTTCGAGACCCAGCCGAGCCACGAGGTTCTGGCCTCGGCGCTGGCCGATTTCGAAGCGCTGCTGCCGGAGTCGGACGTGGTCATTCTGTCCGACTACGGCAAAGGCGGGCTGGCGCACATCGGCCGCATGATCGAACTCGCCAAGGCGGCGGGCAAGCCTGTGCTGGTCGACCCCAAGGGCGACGACTACGCGCGCTACCGCAATGCCACCCTGCTCACGCCGAACCGGTCCGAGTTTCGCGACGTCGCGGGCAGTTGGAAAAGCGAGGAGGAGTTCTCCGCCAAGGCGCAGCAACTGCGCCGCGAACTCAACCTGCAGGCGCTCCTGGTGACCCGCAGCGAGGAAGGCATGACGTTGTTCCGCGAAGCTTCGGTGCTGCACGAGCATGCGCAGACGCGGGAAGTGTTCGACGTCAGCGGTGCCGGCGACACCGTGATCGCAACCCTGGGCGTCATGCTGGCGGGCGGTGCGGAAATGGGCGAGGCCATGCGCATCGCCAACCGTGCGGCGGGCATCGTGGTGGGCAAGCTGGGGACTGCGGTGGTGCATCGGGAGGAATTGTTTGGGGTGGGTGGGGAATAGAAAATGCAATGGACAGGATTGACAGGATTTCTCAGGATTTACAGGATTAATTCACAAAGCTTTGTCGGCGCGATGGGCCTCGATCCCCGACAGCCCTAATCCTGTAAATCCTGAGAAATCCTGTCAATCCTGTCCAGCCTTTAAAGGAAAAATCATGTACTACATCGTAACCGGCGCGGCCGGCTTTATCGGCGCCAATCTGGTCAAGGCGCTCAACCAGCGCGGTGCGACCGACATTATCGCGGTGGACAACCTGAAACATGCCGACAAGTTCAAGAACCTGGTGGACTGCGAGATCGCGGACTACATGGACAAGAGCGAGTTTCTCGAGCTGCTGGAGGACGGCGCGTTGGACGGTGAAATCGCAGCGGTGTTCCACGAGGGCGCCTGCTCCGACACCATGGAGACCGACGGCCGCTACATGATGGAGAACAACTACCGCTATTGCGTGAATCTGTTGGAATACTGTCAAGCTGAAAACGTGCCGCTGCTGTACGCCTCTTCCGCCTCGGTTTACGGTGGCGGCAGCGTGTTCAAGGAGACGCGGGAATTCGAGGCGCCGCTCAACGTGTACGGCTACTCCAAGTTCCTGTTCGACCAGTACGTGCGCCGCATGTGGGGCAACCGCACCGCTCAGGTCGCCGGGTTCCGCTATTTCAACGTGTACGGCCCGCGCGAGCAGCACAAGGGGCGCATGGCCTCCGTGGCTTTCCATTTCTTCAACCAGTACCAGGCCGAAGGCAAGGTCAAACTGTTCGAGGGCTGCGACGGCTACGGCTCGGGCTGCCAGCGGCGCGATTTCGTTTCGGTCGAGGACGTGGTGAGGGTCAACATGCATTTCCTGGAACATCCCGAGCGCTCCGGCATCTTCAACCTGGGCACGGGTTCGTCGCAGTCGTTCAACGACGTCGCGGTGGCCGTCGTCAACAGTTGCCGCCAGGCCCGGGGAGAAGCAGCGCTTGGTCTGGCCGAATTGCAGGCACAGGGCATCGTCCAGTACATCGATTTTCCCCAGGCGCTGAAGGGAAAATACCAGAGCTTCACCCAGGCCGACATCTCCGCCTTGCGCGAAGCCGGTTATAGCCAGCCTTTCCTGACGGTGGAGCAGGGGGTGGCGCGCTACGTGGAGCACATGCTGAAGGCGTAACATCGAGCAGCGCCCGGCGTTATGCCGTCACCGCAAGCACGGCGCTGAAAACGTTTTCCCAACACAACAACCTGAGGAGCCACAATGAAAAAACTGCTGGTCATATTCGCAATGTGCTTTGCCTTCGCCGGCGTGTCGTTTGCCGCGGTCGATCTGAACAGCGCCACCCAGGCGCAACTGGAATCGGTCAATGGCATCGGCCCGGTCAAGGCCAAAGCGATTATCGAATACCGTGCCAAGAGTGGCTCGTTCAAAACTGTGGACGACCTGGACAAGGTTCCCGGTTTCGGCAAGAAGACGGTCGATAACGTCCGCGCCGAAGTGACTGTTGGCAGTACCGCACCCAAGGCCGGCAAGGCCAAGCCCGCTGACGGCAAGAAAGCCGAGGGGAAGAAGGGCGCAGCGAAATAATCGGCGGTCGGGGGGGCACCGCCCCTGCCAGAAACTGCCCAACCCCGGTTCTTGCAAAAGGCCGGGGTTTTTTGTTCCCATTTTTCTTGCTAAAGCCGCTCCCAGACGCACCTGCGCCGCGTGCCGGAGCCTTTAAATCTGTGCTAATCTCGCCAATATATCGTGTAACTCTGGATGATGTCGTTTGAATAGCCTGCCTTTCAGTTTCTTGCCGCCGTGGCTTGGTGAGTTGCGTTCCGTCGCCGTGGCCCTGCTCGGCCGGGACGGGCGCTTGATTGAAGCCAATCAGGGATTTCTTGCCACACTGCCGGAAGCGGCATCGGCCAACGTCGCGGAGTATGTCATCGAGCCGCCGTTCCCGCAGTGGCCGCAGGGCGGTTCCGGGCCACAGGGCGCGGTGTACGAGGGCCTGATCAGGCTGGGTTCGGCGGGTGGCGTGTCGCGTACTTTTGCCGGAAAAATCTATTTTGTGAATCAACTATTTCTCGTGGTCGCGGAATTGGATATCGCGGCTTTCGAGCATCTTAGCAGCGAGGTTGAGCGACTCGGGACGGAGTTGGACGAGGCGAAGCGGCAAGTGATGCGGCGCGGCCAGGCGCTGCAAAAGGCGCTGGAGGAAGCGCAGGAGCTCAGGGGCCTGGATACGCTCACCGGGCTGCCGCTACGCAGCAAGCTGGACGAGCGCATGGAAGTGGAAGTGCAGCGCTGGGAGCGTTACCGCCGCCCCATGGCTTTGGTGATCATGGATATCGACCACTTCGGCGCCGTCAACGAATCCTATGGCCGCCAGGTGGGGGACGAAGCGCTGCGCCACGTCGCCACCATCGTGCGCCAGTCGGTGCGCGGCGTGGACCTGGCGGTGCGTTACGGCGGCCAGGAATACGCGGCGTTGCTGCCGGAAACCAACGAAATGGGCGCTTTGATCGTTGCCGAGCGGCTGCGCATGGAATTGGAGGAGCAGATCATTTTGCCCCTGGTAAAGCCCCTTACGGCGAGCTTTGGTGTGGCCATGCTGCTGCCGGGGGAATCGCACAAGGAGTTTTGCGACCGTGCCGAGCGGGCCGCGGTCCGCGCTAAACAGAATGGCGGGAACTGCGTCACCATGGCAGGCGTGATTGCCGAATGCGACTACGTCTACGGCAGCGACAAAGGGGCACCTCCATAAATCCAAACTCCGTCGCGATACTGCGTTACTCAGGAAATCTTACCGCTTACATATCGTACATATGCTGCGCGTCAAGATTTCCTTCGCGCCTTGTCTCGCTTAGGATCTTGAATTTATGGAGGCGCCCCAAGAACAGCAAACAAGGAAACGCGGATGTTTAAAAGCATAGAGGACTTCGTCGGCAACACCCCGCTGGTGCAGCTTAAGCGCTTGCCCGGCAACACCGGCAATGCGGTGCTGGTCAAGCTGGAAGGCAACAACCCGGCGGGCTCGGTGAAGGACCGTCCGGCGCTTTCCATGATCGTGCACGCCGAGGCGCGCGGCGACATCAAACCGGGCGACACCCTGATCGAGGCGACCAGCGGCAACACCGGCATCGCGCTGGCGATGGCGGCGGCGATGCGCGGCTACCGCATGGTGCTGGTGATGCCGGAACACATGAGCGTGGAGCGGCGCCAGGTGATGCGCGCCTTCGGTGCCGAGATCGTGCTGACCTCGCGCCAGGGCAGCATGGAAGAGGCCATCGACACCGCCAACCGCATGCAGGCCGAGGGCCGCGGCCTCATCCTCAACCAGTTCGGCAACCCGGACAATCCGCTCGCCCACTACGAGGGCACCGGGCCGGAAATCTGGCGCGACACCGCGGGCCGCATCACGCATTTCGTCAGCAGCATGGGCACCACCGGCACCATCATGGGTTGCTCGCGCTACCTGAAGGAACAGAACCCCGCGATCCAGGTCATCGGCGTGCAGCCGGAGGATGGCGCGCAGATTCCCGGCATACGCAAGTGGCCGCAGGAATACCTGCCGAAGATTTACGATCCCGCCCTGGTCGACCGCATCCTGCTGGTGAGCCAGGGCGAAGCGGAAGAAACGACGCGCAGGCTGGCGCGGGAAGAGGGCATCTTCGCCGGAATTTCGTCCGGCGGTGCGCTTGCCGCGGCGCTTAAAGTGTCCGCGCAAGTCGAGAACGCGGTGATCGTTTCCATCGTATGCGACCGGGGCGACCGCTATCTCTCGACCGGGGTGTTTCCGGCGTAGCGGAAGGCTCATTCCGGCCTGCACCAGGAACTGGAACCCGGCGACGAAACCGACATGCGCGACCCCGAAACGGTGACTACACCGCTGCAGGAGTTGCAGCATGGTGTGGTGGTGAAGGGCGTGGAGAGCACCGTGAATGAGTTCACCCAACCGCTTCGCAGCCTCTCAGGCAACAGTGACGCAGCGCGCCGCTCTTTGGACTAGCCTGCTTCTTGTCATCGCAGGTTGTTGCGCCATCCCGGCGCACGCCGGCCGCCTCGCGCTGAGTGTCGACGACATTAGCAGCCCATCTTTTCACGCCAAGACCATCTCCGCCGAATTGGCCGGGCCCGGCTACTCCCGCTTCACGGCGCGCATCGGCGAGCTTTCCCTGCAGGGCAGGACCTGGCGCAATGCGCGTCTGACCTGCCCGAAAATCTTCCTGGAAAAGTCCGTCGTTAGCTGTGCCAACGCGACTCTGCAGACGGGGGAAACGCTAGCTCTCAGCTTCCGTTACGATACCGCGGCCCGCAGCCTTGACCTGACCCTCAGACCTTCTGCCAGCGAGAGCTGGCGCGTCGCTGCGCAATTCGGCAAGGCCTCCTGGCGGGCCGTTGTCAGCGTGAAGAATGGCGACGTCGCGCGGCTTTCTTCCTGGATTCCCGAGAGCGTTCCAAAGCTGTCCAAGGGTGCCGTCTCCGGCGATGTTCGGGCATCGGGCAACGGCGCGGAACTGCGCGAGCTTCAGGCCGACCTGCGCCTCGGCGGCCTGGCCTTCAGCGATGCCGCCGGGCTGCATGCCGGCGAGCGCGTGGGCGCCAACGTCGTGGCGCATGCAACGAAAGATGGCGACGGCTGGCGGTGGAGCGCCGATGTCGATTGGCGCGAAGGCGAGGTCTTCTGGCAACCGCTGTACTTCGCCGCTGGCGGCCATAGACTGAGCGCCCGCGGCAGTCTCGGCGCGGCTTCGCTGCGGCTGGACCAGGGAACGCTGCAACTGGCGCAGGTAGGGCCTGCCGAAATAACCGCGAACTGGGACAGGGCAGGGGGCTATCTGCGCGATTTCACCCTGCGCACCGGAGAGTTGAGCCTGGACGCCGCATACAAGCTGCTGCTGCAGCCGTTCTTGCAGAAAACCGCACTGGCGCAACTGGAAACGGCTGGCCGCGCGCGCATGGATTGGCGCTACCGCGATCGCGCCACGCAAGGCTTCGATCTGGAATTGCACGATGCGCGCGTCGCGGATGCCAAACGACGCTTCGCACTGGAGGGGGTCGATGCCGCCGTGCACTGGGCGGCCGATGCGCCGGGTTGGGCGGATATCGGCTTCAGCCAGGCGCAGCTATTGCGCATTCCGCTGGGCGCGACGCGCATCCCCTTGACGCTCAACGGGATGAGCATAGCCTCGGAGCGCCTAGAGGTGCCGGTGCTCGACGGCAAGTTGAGCGTAGAGGATTTCCACGCGGAAAAACGCGACGACGGTTGGCAGTGGCGCTTCAGCGGCGGGCTGACGCCGGTTTCCATGCAGCGCTTCAGCGAGGCGCTGCAACTGCCGGTCATGCACGGCACGCTGTCCGCCGTCATTCCCAGGGTCAGCTACGCGGAGCAGTCGCTCAAGGTCGGCGGCGCGCTGCTGTTCAAGGTGTTCAACGGTACCGCCGTGGTGCAAAACCTGGTGTTGCTGGACCCGTTCGGCCGCGCCCCGCGTCTTGGCGCAGACCTGGACATGCGCAACCTCGACCTCGATCTGCTCACCCGCACCTTCTCTTTCGGCAACATGCAGGGATTGATCGACGTCAGCGTGAACGGGCTGGAACTGGCGGACTGGAAGCCGGTGCGCTTCGACGCCCGCGTGGCAAGCAGCCCCGGCAACTATCCGAAGAAAATCAGCCAGACCGCGGTGCAGAACATTTCCGCACTGGGTGGGGGCGGCGCTGCTGCGGCGATACAGCGCAGTTTTTTGCGGTTTTTCGAGCAGTTCGGCTACGACAAGATCGGCTTGAGTTGCGTGCTGCGCAACGGTGTTTGCATCATGGACGGCGTGGAAGAGGCGCCCCGCGGCTACGTGATCGTCAAGGGCGGCGGGATTCCCGCCATCAGCGTAATCGGCTACAATCGAAACGTAAGCTGGGATGAGTTGTTGCAGCGCCTGGCGCGGATTACACAAAGCAACGTCAAGCCCATTGTCCAATAGGAACTGCCTGTCTGCGGTTCTCAAGAACTCTGAAAGGAAGGCTCATGTCGCTGAATATGTTGCGCACGCTCGCGGCCGTGGCGCTTTCCGCCGTGCTGGCGGCATGCGTCACGATCAATATCTACTTCCCGGCCGCCGCGGCGGAAAAGGCGGCGGACAAGATCATCGATGAAGTGTGGCAGTTGCAGAAGCCGGAAAAGCCTGCCCCGTCTCAGCCCGCAGCGCCGCAAAAATAGGGGAACGCCAATGAATCGCCAATTCTCTCGCCTTATGCTGTTAGCCGTGTTGTTGTGGTTGCCCTTCGCGGCTGTTGCCGCAGCCGATCTCGAAATCAACACGCCGGCCATCGGCAGCATCAAGAACGGCATGCAGCAGCGCCACGGGCAGTTGTCGGCGTTTTATGCCAGCGGTGCGGTTGGGCTGACGCGCGACGGCATGGTCGCGGTGCGCGATGCCAGCCTGGTGCCGCTTGCGCAGCGTCAGTCGGTGAATGCGCTGGTGGCCGAAGAGAACAGGGACCGGGCGGCTTTGTATACGGAAATCGCTCGCGCCAACGGTCATCCCGAATGGGAAGGCGAAGTGCGCTCCACTTTCGCCCAGCGCTGGATCGACAAAGCCGCGCCCGGTTGGTGGGTGCAGAGCCCGAGCGGAGCCTGGACCAAGAAGTGATTCCAACCCTGGTTTTCGACATCGAGACGGTCCCCGATACCGAAGGGCTGCGCAAGATTCTTGGCATCGGCAGCGAAGCGACACCGAACGAGATAGCCGAGATTGCCTTCCAGCGCAGGCGCCAGACCCACGGCAGCGATTTCCTGCAACTGCACGTGCAGCGCGTGGTTGCCATTTCCTGCGCCCTGCGCAACAGCGACAGCTTCAAGGTGTGGACGCTGGGCAGCAGCGAGGACACGGAAGCGGAGTTGATCCAGCGCTTCTACGACGGCATCGAAAAATACACCCCGCAACTCGTCTCCTGGAACGGCGGTGGTTTCGACCTGCCGGTGCTGCACTATCGCGCGCTGATCCACGGCATCCGCGCGCCGCGCTACTGGGACATGGGCGAGGACGACCGCGAGTTCAAGTGGAACAATTACATCAGCCGCTACCACATGCGCCATCTCGATTTGATGGACCTCCTGGCGCTTTACCAGCCGCGCGCCAATGTCCCGCTCGACGAAATCGCACAACTGGCGGGCTTTCCCGGCAAGCTCGGCATGGACGGTTCCAAGGTGTGGGATGCCTTCCAGAATGGCGAAATCGCCGCCATCCGCAACTATTGCGAAACCGACGTGGCGAATACCTACCTGGTTTATCTCAGGTTTCAACTGATGCGCGGCCAGCTTACGCCCGAGCAGTTCCAGCGCGAATGCGCTTTGGTGCGCGCAGAGTTGGAGAAATCGGCCGAGCCGCATTGGCAGGAATTTCTGCAAGCCTGGGTGTAGCAGCATTCCTATGCCGAATCTCAACTATCGAGCCTGGTGGCTCGCGCTGGGCTGGATGCTGGTGGCTCTGGTCATCTGCCTGTCGCTGATGCCGCAGCCGCCGCAGCCACTGAATTTCGACAATGGCGACAAGCTCGAACACGCGTCCGCATACGGCCTGCTGATGGCCTGGTTCGGCCAGATCTACTGGAGCCGCGGCCATCGCGTGCGCATCGCAGCCGCTCTGGTCTGCATGGGCGTCACACTGGAAATCCTTCAGGGTCTGACCGGCTACCGCACCTTCGACTATGCCGACATGCTGGCAAACACCGTCGGTGTCCTGGCCGGCTGGACCTTATCTCTAACCGGCATCAAGCACTTGCTCGCCTCGCTCGATCGACGTATCGGGGCGGGCGCCTAAAATATGAACGCAATGATCGAATCTCTGGACCAGGAAGGCCGCGGCATCGCCCACGTAGAGGGCAAAGTCATCTTCATCGAGGGTGCGCTGACCGGTGAAATCGTGGCTTACTCGTCCCACAAAAAAACACCCACCTACGATGTTGCGAAAGTCACGCAGATACTCAAGCCGAGTTTCATGCGGGTCGACCCCAAGTGCCGCTACTTCGGCGTGTGCGGCGGCTGCAGCATGCAGCATGCCGAGCCCGGCGCGCAGGTTGCCGCCAAGCAGCGTGTCCTGGAAGACAATCTTGAACGCATCGGCAAGGTCGAGCCGGAAGTGATCCTGCCGGCTCTCCATGGCCCTGCCTGGGGCTACCGCGGGCGCGCGCGCATGTCGGTGCGCTACGTCATGAAAAAGGGCGGGGTGCTGGTGGGCTTCCACGAAAAGCGCGGCAGCTTCATTGCCGATATGGAAAGCTGCGAAGTGCTGGCGCCGCACATTTCCGCGCTGATCCGGCCACTGCGCGACATGATCGCCAGCCTTTCCATCCGCGACCGTCTGCCCCAGGTCGAGGTGGCCCTGGGCGAAGAGGTGGACGTGCTGGTGTTGCGCGTCATGGATCCGCCCAGCAGCGAGGACGAAGAGTTGCTAAAAGCCTTTGCCGATCGGCACCGCGTGCAGTTGTGGTTGCAGCCCAAGGGACCGGAGACAGCTTACCCCTTCTATCCGCTCGACGCGCCGGAACTCTATTACAGCCTGCCGGAATTCAACGTCGTCATGCCGTTCCGGCCCACCGAGTTCACCCAGGTCAATTCGGCTATCAACCGGGTTCTGGTGCGGCGCGTCATCGGTTTTCTGAACCCCCTGCCGGGAGAGCGGATTGCGGACCTGTTTTGCGGCCTCGGCAATTTCACGCTGCCCATCGCACGGCGCGGGGCCGAGGTGCTCGGCATCGAAGGCAACCGGGAATTGGTGCGGCGCGCGCAAGCCAACGCCGTGCGCAACCATTTGCCGAACGCTGCATTTATCGAAGCCGATCTGTTTGAAATGACGGCGGAGCGCCTCGCGGAACTGGGCCATTTCGACAAGATGCTGATCGACCCGCCGCGCGACGGTGCCATGGAAGTCGTCAAGTCGCTCGGCGACAATCCGCCGCGACGCATCGTCTACGTGTCCTGCAATCCAGCCACCTTGGCGCGCGACGCCGCGGTGCTGGTCAATACGAAGGGATACGTCATGAAAGCGGCGGGGGTGGTCAATATGTTCCCGCACACCGCTCACGTTGAATCCGTGGCCGTATTCGATTATTAGCGGTTGCGAAGCGACTGGCACACATGAAAAAGGGCGGCTTCAGGCCGCCCTTTTAGTTAGGAATGTAACGACTCGTCAGTCGCGCTGCCCCGTGAGAGCCATGAGGATGTTCAGCAGGTTGACGAAAATGTTGTAGATATCCAGGTACAGCGCCAGGGTGGCCATCACATAGTTGGTTTCCCCGCCGTGGATGATCCGGCTTACGTCAAACAGGATGTACCCGGAAAAGATCATGATGGCTATCGCGGAAATAGCCAGGGATGCTACCGGCACCTGGAAGAAAAGGTTGGCCAGCGAAGCGACTACCAGCATGATCAATCCGATCAGCAGGAAATTTCCCAGAAAGCTGAAGTCCTTGCGTGTGACCGTGGCGATACCCGCCAGCGAAAAGAAGATAACCCCCGTTCCGCCTGCCGCCATGCCCACCAGTTGCGCGCCGTTTCTCAGGTGCAGCGCCACTTGCAGGATGGGACCGAGCATCATGCCCATCAGGAAAGTCAGACCGAGCAGCAGGGCCACTCCGATCCCATTGTTGCGGTTCGCCGCAATGCCCATGAACAGCCCGAACATCACTGCCAGCATGCCGAGAGCGCCGATAACCGGGTGCTGCGCAAGAAACGAGAAATTCATGCCGATTCCGATGAACGCGCCAATGACGGTCGGGATCATGGTGAGCCCAAGCATCATGTAGGTATTGCGCAATACCTTGTGCGTCGACAACGCCAGTTGCGCCGATTGGGATGTCATTTGAATTTCTGGTTGCATGTAAACTCCTTGTGATTGACGATACGGGTAAGACTACCGAAACAACGTTAAAGTTTCAACCATGGATAAGTCCGACAGACTCCTAGCCAAGAATTCCGAGACTGCGCTATCATGGCGCCTCCCGGAGGTGTGGCCGAGCGGTTTAAGGCAGCAGTCTTGAAAACTGCCGTAGGGGTGACTCTACCGTGAGTTCGAATCTCACCGCCTCCGCCAAAACGAAGGCCCGGCCTCAACCGGGCCATTTTTTTGACTGCCTTGCTCAACGTCCGCTCTTCCCTGATTTTGCGTTCCGAGCCGATTGGCCTGGGGCAATTCATCCTTTTACCCCATTCCCGATTTATTTGCCCGTGTCCTGGAAACCGTAGCGCTCGTGAACGCCAGTACCGGTTCGCCCGCGCACCAGCAAGTCGAAGATGCCGGCGATTCTGCAGAGGAGGTGGAGTTGGTGGTAGCCGAAGTTTTCCAGAAGGCCGGCTAGCAGAAGGCGCACGAGGTTCCCGGTTTTCGCTTGGCGCAGGCGGGTCCGCTCCTGGAGCAGGACGGCACATAGGGAAACGAAGGTGCCGAGGACCACGGCAAACACGAACATGAGCAGCAGCTCCTCCAGGGAAGCCACCCCCGTCAGATAGGCAAACGGCGTGATGATGTAGGCCGCGCCTTCGACCAGCGCGGAGATGCCTTCGAACAGGAAAAAAAACGGCATGCCGAACAGGCCGGTGAGGCCGTAGCGGGGGTTCAACACCATGTCCCGGTTCCTGATCAAGGACTGCAAGATGCCGCGCTGCCAGAAGTTGCGTTGGGAGGCATAGGGCCGGAGGCGCGCAGGTACCTCCGAGTAGCAAATCGGATCGGGCGCGTAGGCGATCTCGAAGGGGCCCTCCTTCTTGTGTTCGTGGATGTAGCGGTGCAAGGTGACGGTCAGCTCGAAATCATCGGTGATCGCTTTCGGGTTGAAGCCGCCGATTCTGACGAACACGTCTTTTCTGATGACGGTAAGGGCGCCCGAGATGCACAGCATGCTGTTGAGCCGCGCCAGCCCGCTGCGAGCCCAGTGGAAGGACCTGAGATATTCCACCACCTGGAACAACGGCAGCCAACGGCTGGGCAGGCCGCGTTCCAGAATCCGGCCGTCCTTCACCACGAGCCCGTTGGACGGGCGCACGATCGCCGCCACCGCTATGGTTTTTGCGTTGAGCAGGAAGGGGCGGACCGCGCGCACCAGGGCATCCTCCTCCAGGACGCAATCTGCGTCGATTTGGCAGACGAGTGGGTAGCGGCCGAGATCGACGCCGGCATTGAGCGCATCGCCACGGCGCCCATTTTCCTTGTCCACCACGAGCAGGTTAGGATGCTCCAGGGACTGGTAGATGCCGCGAATCGGTTGGGTCGCGAAGTGTTTTTTGAATACCTTGTCGATGCGCTGCAGCTTGAAGTGTTCGATCAGTATCTGGAGGGTGCCGTCCGTCGAGCCGTCGTTCACCACGATGACCTCGTGCTGCGGGTAGCGCAGCCGGAGTACGTTCTGCACCGTGTGCAGGATCATCGACTCCTCGTTGTGGGCGGCCATCACCACGGAGATTGGCAGGCTCAGGGGGGATTGGACGATGCGCTGGAAATCGCCGAACTGGATGCCCTGGTGGTAGCGCTTCAGTTGTGTGGCGCCGATCAGGATCAGCATCAGGTAAAGCCCGTGCATGAGGATGAAGTAGACGAAGATCGCCTTGATCGCGACTTCCAGGATCATGCCCGTCTCCCCTGTTCCGTGCGCATGAGCCCTTGTTCTTCCAGCACCTGGCGGCTGATGTCGCGCACAAAGGAATCCGTGTGTGCCAGGGCGCTCCTGAGCGCCTCGGTACCGCGCGTCCCGAGTTGTGACAAGGCGTGTGCCGCGTTAAAGCGGACCCACCACGCGGAGTCTGCGAGGCTGGTCGTCAGGATGGGAAGTGCGGCCTCGTCCCCGAGTGCACCCAATGCATTGGCGGCGATGGCCCGGACCTCCCAGGCGGGGTCGTGCATGGCCTGCTGCAAGGCGGGAGCGGCCCGCATGTCGCCTATCTCGCCCAGCGCCTTGGCGCTTTGCACGCGGACTTCGACATCGGGATGGGCGAGGTGCCTGACCACGGCCGCGACTGCTCCGGTCGCGCGCCGCATGCCCAGGGTGTGGATCGCTGCCGCCTTGCCGGCGTCCTGGGCGTCGGGATCGTCCAGATAATCCAGCAGGCGGGGGGCAACCGCATCGCCCATGTCGCAGAGGATTTCGGTCACGCGCTGGATGGGCCACCGGGCGGGCAGGACCAGATGGCGCAAGATCGGGACGACAGCGTCCAATGCTTTCAGCTTGGCGAGGGAGTGCGCCGCCGCCAGACGAACGTCGAGCATGTCGTCTTCCAGGGCAGCCAGCAGGTGGGGGACGACCTCCTCGCGGCTGCCCCCCATGCTGGCCAGACGAGTTGCGGCGCGCATGCGCTTCGGCCAATTCCCTCGGGAGAGGTCTTCCAGTTCCTTTTCCAGCAGCCGCCCCATGCCGAACAACTGGAACAGCCCTTCCAGTTTCGAGCGCTCCACGCTGCCCACTTCTTCCGCCAGTTGCTCGACCGCGCTGACCAGGAGATCACGGTCATGCAGCAGTTCGGCCTTCAATCCTTCCTCGTCCGTCTTGCCTTCCAGGTATGCGACCAGGTTTTCACGCAGGCGTCGTTGCCTTTCCTGCGTGCGCCGTTCCCTCCGCGTCGACAGCGCATGGAACAGCACAAGGCCGACCGAGAGCAAGACGACGGTGCCGGTCAGCGCGACGGTGAGGTAGGCAATAACGATGAATGTGCTCACGTTCAGAACCTTGTCGAGAAGCCGATGGTTAGGGCGTTGCGGCGGTAGATGTTGGTGCGGTCTTCGTACTCCATTCCCACGATGAGTTGGGTGCCGCGGTTGACCGGCCAGAATAGGTAGGCGGTGTAGGTGTCGGCGTCGGTCAACAGCGTATTCGCCGATCCGGGGCTGCGTTCCGGGTCTGTTCCCCGCGCGAAGCCCAGCCTGACGCGGGCAGTGCCGCGCAGGCCCACATTCAGCATCAGGGCAAAGTTATTGAAACTGCTGTCGCCAAAGGCGCGGCCGTAGCCATAGCGCCCGGTCAGATAGGACTTGTCGTCGAACCACCAGGTGGCCCCGGGCGTGTAGAGGTCCACATTGCCGAAGGGAAAATTCATGCGCTTGTAATCGAACAGCAACGCAAGCCGGCTTCGGCGCTGCCATTCCAGCCCGGCGCTGTAGGCTTGCTGCGGCGAGAAATCCGGGCCGGGGGACCAGGCGATCTCGCCGTGAACCTCCAGCCCTTGCGGTGGCAGATAATGGGACGCCCTGGCCGCGTACACCATGTCCGTGGTGGCACGTTGGCGCTGGAACACGCTGCCGCCGACGAACAGATCGGGCGAGGCCCGGTACAGCAGGTCGGCAGAGGTCTCGTGCCAGTCGGAACGGTCGCCGCTCAACTGGCTACGGCTGTACAGTCCGGTGAAGGTCCAGCGTTCTTTGGAAGCCAGCGCAGAGATACCCGTGTCAGGCATAGTGGGGGGCGCGGCCGTATCGCCTGCGGCTGCGATGGCGGGTAGAAGCCATGCCAGGCACAACACACGAACCGCGTTAATTGCCAGCACAACAGCCTCCCGCGCGCAAAGCCTCAATATAGCCAGAATATCGCCATTCCGCTTGGTAAGCGGCGGCCGCCCGCGGGGCGCCGTTATTTTTTCGCTCGCGCGATCAGGTCGTCCAAGGTGTCGACAAGTTTCCAGCGCGGGGTGAATCCGGTCATGGCCTGCAGCTTCTTCAATACCGGCCTGCGGTGGGCGATGTCCTCGAATTCCTCGCCGTAGGCCTCCAGGTATGAAACGTACCGGAGCTCCGATGCGCTGCCGGCGCGCTCCCGCACCAGTAGCGCCAAATCGCGGATGGCGATTTCCTGATCGTTGCCCACGTTGACGATCTCCCCGGGGCCGCCGGGGCTCTGGGCGAGCAGGTGGAGGGCGATTACGGTGTCACGCACATCGCAGAAGGAGCGGGTCTGCGTACCGTCGCCGTACACGGTGAGCGCCTCGCCGCGCACCGCCTGCTGCACGAAACGCGGTACCACCATGCCGTAATGGCCGACCTGGCGTGGCCCGACGGTATTGAACAGGCGCGCCACGACGACGTTCATGCCGTACTTGCGGGCGTAGGAAAAGGCCAGAAACTCGTCGGCCAGCTTGGTGATCGCATAGTTCCAGCGCAGCCTTCCGCCGGAACGAAACACCACGTCGTCGCTTTCCGCGAAGCTGGAATTTGGGTTGAAACCGTAGACCTCGGAACTGGAGGCGATCACCACGGTTGGGTTCCAACCGCTTTTATGGGCCGCGCGCAACACTCGCTCGGTGCCGCCCATGTTGGTGGCGATGACTGCGACCGGGTCGTCCAGCACCTTCTTTACGCCGACGATGGCCGCCATGTGGTAAATCCGGTCCGCCCAGCCGACTGCCTTGTCCAGCATGTTCCAGGTGACGATGTCCACTTCGTCGAAACGGAAGTGCGGATCGGTCAGGAACGGCTCTATGTTCCCGCGGCTACCGGTACTCAGGTCGTCCACGACGTAGACCCGGTCGCCTTGTTTCAAGTGGTATTCGGCAAGATGCGAACCGATGAATCCCGCTCCGCCAGTTATCAGCACGTGCATGGCATTTCCTCGGTTTTGTCATGTTGCTAACGGAATTTCCGCCGCGGGCCGAAAATCTTCCCGCGCCGGGGCTTCCGTCTCACTGTTCTTGCCGATCTTGTAGAGTGCTTACCGGGACCGGTCGAAGGTGCGCGCCATCGCCATTTTCCGCTTATCCATCATTATAGTGGCTGGCGCTTCTTTCGTCGGCGCAGGCAAGTCAGTCCTGCATTGCCGGTTTCCTCACCGCGTCCGCCCAGTTGTTGGGCGTCTCGTACAGGCGCACCCGTTCGAGACGGAGATGATTGCCGTAGGTGTCCCGGTACGCGGCATCGAGTATCCTGAAGGCTTCTGCGGCAAGGTTTTCTGCGGTGGGAACGCAACCGAGAACGACGGTCTTGTGTTCCGGGAGCGTGTTCAGGAAGTCCACCACCAGCTTGTCGCCGTCATGAACCAGGAAGGCGTGGTCCCACGGGTCGACTACATGGGTCCGGGCAATATCCCTGACTTCTGAAAAGTCCATGACCATGCCCTGTTCGGGAACTCCAGCGGTCTGGATGATGTCTCCCGAAAGAGTGATCTCCATCGCGTAGCGGTGACCGTGGAGGTGTCTGCATTGGCTTTGATGTTGCGGAATGCGATGACCGGCATCGAATTCGAGTCTGCGGGTTATCAGCATGGAGAGGCTCGGCGGGTCTGGAATCCGCGGATTATAGCATTCTGCGGGAACCTTCACGCGCAGTGATCCCGTGTTTTCTGTATCATGCTTTGCTCATTTCCTCGACGCTCTGATAGGAATAGTCCGTTGCCGACCACCTTGCATGAACTCACCACATCGGACCACAGCCGCAATGCGATTGGGCTGACCTACGTTTACCCCGTGGTGTCGCGCCGCGCTGGCGGGGTGTCCGTGGGCATTAACCTGAACCCGAACAATGCCTGTAACTGGCGCTGCATCTACTGCCAGGTGCCGGGGCTCAAGCGGGGCGGTGCGCCGGAAATCGATTTTCCCAAACTCCAGGCGGAACTGCGCGGCTTTCTTCGCGAATTGCTGTTCGGAACCTTCATGCAAGATTGTGTCCCCGATGGTTTCCGGCACATCAACGACATCGCCCTGTCGGGAAACGGTGAGCCCACCAGCGCGCGCGAGTTTGCGCAAGTGATCGAACTGATCGGGCGAGTAATGGCAGAGTTCGGGCTGATCGGGAAAATCAAGCTGGTGCTGATAAGCAACGGCAGCCTGATGCATCGTGACTACGTTCAGGAAGGTCTCAAGAAAATGGCCGCGTTGAACGGAGAGGTATGGTTCAAACTGGATAGCGCGACTCAGGAGGGGGCGCGGCTCATAAACGGCACGCGTATTTCCGTGGCAAAGACGTACGATCACTTGCGCACGGCCGCGGTGCTTTGCCCAACCTTGCTGCAGACCTGTGTCTTTGCGCGCGACGGTCAACCGCCATCGGAGGCGGAACAGCGGGCGTATCTTGCGTTCATCGCGCAACTCGTGGAGGAGCGTGTTCCGATAAAGGGCGTGTTGCTGTATGGGTTGGCGCGCCCTTCGATGCAACCCGAAGCTGAAAGGCTTACGGCATTGCCGGTGGGGTGGCTGGAGAATTTTGCCAGGGAGATCGAGATGCGGGGAATCCCTGCGAAGTTAAGCCTCTAACGGTCGCAGGGATTTACTTCAAGTGCTTTGGGCTGGCGCGACGATATTGCCTACGCGGCTTCGCCGTCCTTTTTCTTGGCGGTGGTGCGTACCGCCTTTTTAAGGCTCTTGTAGAGATCGGGATGGCTGGTTTTCAGGTAGTCAATGATCTCAAAATCCTCTCTCTTGACCTTGTTCAGATCGATCTGCTCGATGTGCACCAGCCGCAACAATTCTTTCACGGGCTTCGGCATGGAGCGGCCGCTTTCATAGCGCGAACCGCCGCTCTGGGTAACGCCAATTTGCGTCCAGAACTGCTGTTGGTTCATGCCTAGCTTGCGTCTAATATCCCTGGGGTTAAGTACTTTCTCAAAAAGTTTCATAACATTAGCATCCAAATCATATTTGAAATAATCGCTTCAGCATAAAAAATAGAATTTTGTTACTAGCGATTTAATAAATATATCATATTTCCATAACTAAGCCAGCCATTATTTGCGAAAATCGCGAAAAAATATGGATTTGGTATGTTCCGCCTAGTCCACCGCGCCATGTTCGCAGGCAGTTGGTTGGTTGGCCTTTAAATGGGGCTCGCGTACTACGACTTCGATTGCCTGTTTTTTCCTTAGTTCATCGGCAGTCAAGCGACTGCGCGCGTGCAGTGCTCGTCATCGTCGGTCGAGTGAGATAACATAAAGCTTTTTTTCCGGGTATTTCATGGCACTGATCGTACAAAAATATGGTGGCACTTCGGTCGGCAGCATCGAACGTATCAAGAACGTTGCTGCGCGCGTAGCGAAGTTCAAGATGCTGGGGCATCAGGTGGTGGTAGTGGTTTCCGCGATGAGCGGCGAAACCAACAAGCTGATCGCGTTGGCAAAGGAAGTGCAGAAGAACCCGGATCCACGCGAACTGGACGTGTTGATCTCGACTGGCGAACAGGTCACCATCGCCCTGCTAACCATGGCGTTGAAAGACCTCGGCCTCAAGGCCAGGAGTTACACGGGCGGGCAAGTCGGAATTTTGACTGACGAGGCTTTTACCAAGGCGCGCATCCTAAGCATCGATGAAGCCAATATCCGCTCGGATCTCGATGCGGGGTGCGTGGTAGTCGTCGCCGGTTTCCAGGGTATGGACGAGAGAGGTAACATCACCACGCTTGGGCGCGGGGGTTCCGATACGACGGGGGTGGCACTGGCAGCCGCACTAAAGGCCGACGAATGTCAGATATACACCGACGTCGACGGCGTTTATACCACCGACCCCCGCATTGTTCCGGAAGCGCGCCGGTTGAAAACCATCACCTTCGAAGAAATGCTGGAGATGGCCAGCCTGGGGTCCAAGGTGTTACAGATACGCTCGGTCGAATTCGCCGGAAAGTACAAGGTCAAACTGCGGGTGCTGTCCAGCTTCGAAGAGGGCGGGGAAGGCACGCTGATCACATTTGAGGAAGATGAGAAAATGGAAAAAGCAATAATCTCTGGCATCGCCTTCAACCGGGATGAGGCGAAGATCACCGTGCTGGGTGTGCCTGACCGGCCTGGCGTCGCCTATCAGATATTGGGTCCTGTTGCCGATGCCAACATCGATGTCGATATGATCATCCAGAACGTAGGTGCCGACGGAACCAACACTGATTTCACCTTTACCGTGCATCGCAACGAGTATGCCAAGGCCATGGAAATTCTCAGGGGTGCCCAAGCCCACATCGGCGCGCGTGAAGTAAAGGGCGACGACAAGATTGCCAAACTCTCCGTAGTCGGCGTCGGCATGCGTTCTCACGTTGGGATCGCAAGTACGATGTTTCGCACCTTGGCCGAAGAAGGTATCAATATTCAAATGATATCGACGTCTGAAATCAAGATATCGGTCGTGATCGACGAAAAATATCTGGAACTTGCTGTGCGCGTATTGCACAAGGTTTTCAACCTGGAGCAGGAAGCCGTTTGACCTTTGGGGTGCGAGACTGTATTCTACCGCCTCTTGTGGAGAGATGGCCGAGAGGTCGAAGGCACTCCCCTGCTAAGGGAGCATAGGGTCAAAAGCTCTATCGAGGGTTCGAATCCCTCTCTCTCCGCCATTGTACGGCGGCGTTGTTTTTTGTATAATGTCGCCACTGCGCCCGTAGCTCAGCTGGATAGAGTACTTGGCTACGAACCAAGGGGTCGGGCGTTCGAATCGCTCCGGGCGCACCAGTCAGAATAAGGGCCTGCAGAAATGCAGGCCCTTATTTATTGTGCGATTGTAGGGCCTGTTCTGATCCTGCCACCACACTGTTTCTTTGTCCAGAAGGCAATATCTGCGGGTAAGTAGAGTATCCCACTCTCAGTGGGATTTCCGGCGTTCGCGCTGCTTGGTGGGTCAAGAAGCTACGTCGGATTAAAGCTCGGCCTCTTTGACGAGTGTCTGCATGTTGAGCATGGCGTTGCGACTTTCCGGTGTCTCCAGGCTGATGCGGCCCAAGGCGCCAGTGCGGTAGTCCTTCAGTAGCGTGAGCGCAGCCTGTTCCATATCCGGATCGCCGCCCTTGATGCGGAAGCCGCGCCGTTTGGCGACGACTTCGATGACGCCTACGGCATCCAGTTCTTCCACGGCACAACCGTAACGGGCGGCAATCAGGCCGGGATAGCGCGCAAGCAGGATGTCGGCCAGGAAAACGGCCACTTCCTCGTCGATGATGGCATTGCGTCCTATCGCGTGGCTGGCTGCCAGCATGAGGCCATCGCTTGGGAACTCAATTCTCGGCCACAGCAGGCCTGGCGTGTCTGTGAGCGACATGCGTTCGTTCAGGTCCAAGCGCTGCTGGTTCTTCGTTACTGCGGGTTCATCGCCCACTGCAGCCACGCGCCGCTTCAGCAGCGCGTTCATGAGGGTGGATTTGCCTACATTCGGGATGCCCATGATCATCATGTGCAGGGGCTTAAGGTTGCTGCCGCGATGCGGGGCAAGCGCTAGGCAAAGTCCGGTTACTTTGGCGACATCTCCTGGTTTCTTGCAGGACAGTGCCACCGCCGTGACGTCTTTCTGGCCGTTGTAGAAGTTGAGCCATGCCTGGGTGACCACGGGGTCGGCCAGATCAGCCTTGTTGAGGATTTTCAGGCAAGGGCGTTGGCGGTGCACGCGTAGTTCGTGGATCATCGGGTTGCAACTTGCCTCGGGCAGGCGGGCGTCTAGCACTTCGATGACGACATTGGTCCGCTCCATGGTTTCAGCGGCCTTTTTACGGGCCGCAACCATGTGACCGGGGAACCATTTAATGGACATTGGTAATCGACTGTGTAATCAAAACGTTATTGTACACGTTGCTGCCTGGAACGTCATGTTGGCCTTGACGCTGCTTCCCGCTCCCGGCTGCCGGTGGCAGTTCCGCTTTCGGGGCTTCTTTCACGGGTGCTGACGAGGACTCGTTGTACGTTGTCATCTTGATCGAGAACGGGTACCTTATTGCAGGGAGATCTCGTTGCTGGTTGAACCGCAACGCCAAAAAGCGGGATCCTGCGGGAGGCGACTATGTCCCTTTCGGAATCACGAATACATGCTAAGGGTTACAAATGGCACAACCTAATTTTCAATATGAAAAGCGTCAACGAGACTTGGAAAAGAAAAGAAAGAAAGAAGAAAAAAGGCAACGCAAACTGGAAAAATCCAACGTGGCGCCTAAAGAAAATACAGATCAACCGGGCGAAGAGAGTCTGGAGAATGTTCCGGGTGGGGGAGAGACGGCATAGAGCGAGCCCCCCGAGAACGAGTTCGGCGGTGCTATTTTTTTCCGTTTGCGGGCAGCGTCACCGTTCGGGTTTTTCCACTTTCTCCGGGGAAGTTTCCGAACATGGCGTCAATCATGAGTGGCACGGCCTCGGACAAGACCTCAGAACTATCCCTGCTGATAACTCTTCCTTCGTAGACCTTAACGGTTTTCCCCTCGCGGTAGGCTTTCCCCTCCAGGATGTCCACCAGCAGACGCTTGGTGTATTCGATGTCGGTATGGCGTGACGGCAGAACACTGTACGCCGGGACCGAGTAGGAGTAACCGGAGTAAGTCTTGGTTCCGGAAGCCGTGGTGAAGGTGCCGGAATGGTAGGTTAGGCCCCCGCCGGTTTGCACGTACACGGGAAGGGTGTAGGTGTAGGCCTTGCCTTCATCGATCCAGTATGCCACGAATGCATAGTAGTCCGGTTTTTCCGAGGCGCTCACCAACCGATAGTCGTGCCTTGCGAGGTATTGAGCGATTCTGCCGGAATGGCTCTTGAATTCCAGGCTGTCCTCGTTTTCTTTGTCGACTGGCACGATGGCGATGGTTTTGCCGCCGCCGCTAGCGGGCAGTGTATGGAACGCCGTGACTTTGACGTGGGTCGTGGCGCAGCCTGCAACAAGCAAGGGTAGGACGAGTGCAAACAAAGCCGCGGCTAGCTGGGTCCTGTACTTATTCATGATGCACCTCCAACAGATCGCTGCTTCAATATTTCGTGCGCGTGCCTACGGCTCTGAGTATATTTAACTTGGAGTATACACTCAGCTTCCTGAACGGCAGATGAACGATCAGGTAGTCAATTTGCGGTAGATGTCGGCGACCTTCAATGGCAGCCAGCGTACTTCGTCCACCAGCACCCAGTTGGCGGCGCCATACATGTGCGGGAGGTAGTCACGCGCCTCCTGGTCGATGGTGATGCAGAAGGGATGAATGCCACTGCGCTGTGCTTCCTGTAGCGCCTTGCGTGTGTCCTCGATGCCGTATTTGCCACGATAGCCGTCGAAGTAGTCATCCGGTTTGCCGTCGGACAGCGTGATCAGCAATTTTGTGCGTGCCTCGACCCCGTTCAGCAGTTGGCTCAGGTGGCGGATGGCGAAGCCCATGCGGGTGTAGTCCTGTGGGCGGATGCCGGAAATGCGCGCGCGGACTTCCGCGTTGTAGGGTTCGCCGATTTGCTTGATGCGGTAAATTTCGCAGCGCTTGCGCGTGGTGCCTGAGAAGCCGTAAATGGCGTAGCGGTCACCCAGTGTTTCCAGGGTTTCGCACAGCAGCACCAGGGATTCGCGCTCTGCATCGTTGATCCAGCCTTTGGTCGATCCGCTCATGTCCACCATGAAGACCACCGCGATGTTGCGTTCGCTGCGGTGCATGTGCGTAAACAGCCGGTCGCTCATTTCCCGGCCGTCGTGGGCGTCGGCCAGAGCCTCTACCACGGCATCGATGTCCACGTCGTCGCCGTGTACCTGGCGTTTCAGCAGCCGGTCTTCGTCGCGCATGGCCTCGAAGGTCTTGCGCAGATGCTTCACCAGGCCGCTGTATTTCTGCAGCGTCTGGGCTGCGAAGTTGTCGTGTACGGGGACCACCTCTTTCTCGCGCATCACGCACCAGTTCTTGCGGTAGTGCTGGCGGCCGAAGTCCCACTCGGGGTAAAGAGTGGCGCCCTCCTCGTGATAGGTGCCTTGCCAGACCTCATCGGGGTTCTTGGTCTTTTCCTCAAGCAGGCTAGTATCGTACTCGCCTGGCCCCGCGGGATTGAGGTACTCCGGAGGTATGCTGCCCAGATCGAGTTGGATCGATGTCAGCAGTTGCCGCACGTCGTCCGGTGGGGCAATGGGGACATCGTTCAGTGTGATTTCCAGATGATTCGCGCCGCCCTGATCGTCCTGCCTCACCTCGAATCGGGGTGGGGCGGCAGGGGCTTCGGCTTGTTGCCTTTTCGGTTCCTCCGCGAGTTGTGCCAAGCGGACCCTAAGCAGCATTTTTTCTCGCTCCACGCGTGCTGCCATGCACTCGGCGACAGCGCCGGCCCGTAATTCTCCCTGATAGCAAACGGGGCGCGGAACCGGGCCGGAATAAATCTGCGCCAACAGGCGCAGGCTGTCATGGACACTCGCGTCGGGCCGCGCCAGTTCCTCGGCGCAGTTTTTCCAGGCCTCCGGCAGTTCGTCTTTCCCAAACGTGGCCTTGAGCCGCTGCATCTCCCGGTATAGTCCCGGCAACTCGATGCTCAGGCATGCTTCCAGACGCAGAGTCTCCAGCGCGTGCAACTGTTTGAGCGCGCGGTCGCTATCCGGGTAGGCGCTTGCCGCTTCCTCCAGATTCACACGAAAGGTGCCGAAGCGGGTCTGCGCCCAGAGAAACGCGACCATGGCCTTGCATAGTTTGAAATTGTCCTCGGCCGTTTGCATCCGGGCTACGATCGCAGGCAGGAACAGGGTTTCGCTGTCGGTGTATGTTCCGTCCCCTTGCGCCAGTTTTAGGTGTCTGCCGGAGAGGCCGCGCACGAAGGTGAGCAGGATGCCACCGACGTCTTCGAATACCGCTCCTGCAGTACGTTCGTGTGCTGCCTGCGCGAAATTGTCTGCTTCCCGGATAACGCTGAGCGCCGCGCGCAAGCCTGCACGGTCGTAGTTGTCCATGGCGTGGAGAGCCCAGGCCTCAAGCACGCGCCGATCCATGTTGTTCACCACCTGCGTGGCGCGCAGCCCGAATTGCCAAGCTACCTCGATGTTTGTCGTAGCGATGCGGCGCAGCCAGTCGAGCAGAAAATCCTGCTCCTCGCGGGAAAGTTGTGCATACGCCGCAGCAAGCTCACCCACCTTGTAAAAGGTGAATTCGACCTCGAGCCATGCTTCGAGGCGGGACGCGATTTCTTCCGCGGTTAAGGGGGTAACGTCGGTCATGCGTTCGCGTGCGTTTTCCGGAATGCTCGGCACGCCGCGTGTGCGGCAAACCTAAAACAGCGAGGAAGACAATTCACGTATTGCCGCGAGCATTTCCGCGTCGTCCGTGATCGCCTGGACTATCGCGCTGCGGCAGGCAACAACCGGCTCCACGCCTGTCGCGATGAGCTTGCCGGCATGCACCAGAAGGCGCGTACTGGCACCTTCCTCCAGGCCGCTGCCCTTGAGGTTGCGGGTCATCTGGGCGAACTTGACCAGCTTCTCGGCCAGCGCAGGATCTACGCCGGATTCGGTGGCAACAATCGTGCGTTCCAGTTCAGGGGCAGGGTAGTCGAACTCCAGGGCGACGAAGCGCTGGCGGGTGCTTTGCTTGAGGTCCTTGAGCACACTCTGGTAGCCGGGATTGTATGAGATGGCGAGGCAGAAATTCGCGCCGGCTTCGAGCAGGGTGCCCAGCTTTTCCATGGGCAGCACGCGGCGGTCGTCGGCCAGGGGATGGATCACCACCATGGTGTCCTTGCGCGCTTCGACGATTTCGTCGAGATAGCAGATGCCGCCGGCACGCACCGCGCGGGCCAACGGGCCATCCACCCAGACCGTCTCGCCGCCCTTGACCAGGAAGCGGCCGACCAGGTCGGATGCGGTGAGGTCGTCGTGGCAGGACACCGTGATGAGCGGGCGTTTGAGGCGCCACGCCATGTATTCCATGAAGCGGGTCTTGCCGCAGCCGGTCGGTCCCTTGAGCAGGACCGGCAGGCCGTTGCGGTAGGCCGCTTCGAATATCTCCACCTCGTCGCCGGTCGGCTCGTAGTAGGGCTCGGCCTCGATGAAATGTTCTTCCGGCCTGAGTTCGCGTACTTGCACAGGTCAGTCCACGAATTTGTACTTGTCGAATTCCTCGGCCGGCGGTGTGTCCATCGGGCCGAGCTTGGCGGCGATTTCATCCATCACGGCCTCGCGTTCCTGTTTGCGTACCAGGCGCTTGTCGAGAGCATCGGCTTTCGTGGCGATGGAGGGTTCGTCGAACATCACCTGCCGCAGGAAACGGTAGCCGAATTGCAGCAATTCGGTTTCGTCGTTGCGGATGGTTGCGCGCAATTCCTCGGGCACATCGTAGACCTCGTTGAAGGATGGGCTTTCGACGAATTCGCGGAAGCGGTCCAGATCGTAGCAGGCCATGAAAAACAGTTGCAGGCTGCGTTTGCTGGGTTTTCCCACGGTGGGACCAGTTGATTTCTTCTTCAGGATAAGCTGGCGCCAGCCGCGCGACTGTTCGTCATACTCTTCCACCCCCTGTTCCTTGCGGTATTCGGCTATGGTGAGCGTGCGTGGCTCGTTGTGCCCCAGGCAATGATCCTCCTTGACCAGTGCATAGGCCTCGCGGTCGGTGTACTCGTTCTGGTTGCGCAATGACAACAGCGCCGCGGGATAGTAGCGGCAGGCGGTCGGGCGGTCCTCGTAAACGCTGCACCCTTCGTCGGTCATGAACTGGCACTGGGTGGTGTTTTCCGCCGGCAGCATCTTGATGCCCGCGATGTCGCCCTGGCCCATTTCGAAGGGGGTCGTGTACTTGACCAGAAATTCGCCGGAGCTGAGCCCGAGGCGATGCTTCAGGCGCAGCACGTCGTAAGGGGTGAGGGTGATGTCGATGTTTTTGCAGCAGGCGTTGAAGCACGCAATGCCTTTGTGGCAGCGGAATTGAATTTTCGCCGTGCTTTCCAGCAGGGTCGGTACGACCGGACTCAGCGGAAAGGGTATGTCCTTGATATCGACTCGTTCCATCGTTCACACCTCGTTATTTTGCTGCCTGTATCTTTGGGGGGGCTTACCGCACAATTGGACCATGCGATAACGCCGGAGTTTCAGATGCGCGCCGTGACGCTGGCGTAACGCACCAAAAAAAACCGGGCGCCTTGCGGCGCCCGGGCTTGAGCCTCTGACAGCGCTCGTTGTTGCTTAGTGGGCAGCGGGCTTGAACAGCTTGCTCTTGTCCACCAGATCCACATGCTTGCGCTTGAACACCGTCCACTTCTTGGTGGTCTTGTCGTACACCGAGTTCACGAAGCACTTCCAGTTCTCTTCGTCGACGAAGTTCTTGTCCATGCGGTAGTAGAAGCCCGGATAGCGGGATTCTTCACGGAACTGGATGTGTTTCATGTGGGCTTCGGCCGTCAGGATGCGGTGGTAGTTTTCCCAGGCGCGCAGCAGTTCGTGCAGATCCTTGGCACGCATCTTCTCGGCGTCTTCCTTCAGCATCTCCAGCTTCTCTTCAGCCACGGCGAGCATCTTGTCGTTGGTGGTGTAGTAGGTCGCCACGCCTGCAACGTACTCGTCCATGATTTTTTGCAGACGGAACTGAAGCATCTTCGGCGTGATGTAGTTCGGGTTCACGTCGATGGCGGTGGTGTAGTCCTTGAACTCAAGGAAGTTGCGCACTGGCTTGTAGATTTCCTCGGCCAGTTGCTCTGGCGCGGTGTCCAGTTCGGGTTTCCAGTCCTTGTTGTCGATGGCGAACTTGACCATGGCCTTGGCAGCCAAGCGGCCTTCGGCATGCGAGCCGGAAGAGAACTTGTGGCCGGATGCGCCCACGCCGTCGCCAGCGGTGAACAGCCCCTTGATGGTGGTCATGGAGCGGTAGCCCCAGTTCCAGCCCTTGGGCAGGTGGTCCGGTTGGCCGGGCAGTTCTTCGGTGGTCGGTGCGCCCAGGTCTTCCGGACCGGACACCCAGATGCCGCAGCAGCCGGAGTGCGAACCCAGCAGGTAGGGCTCGGTCGGCATCAGTTCGGAGTTCTTCTTCTCCGGCTCGATGTTCTCACCGACCCAGATACCGCACTGGCCGACGCACATGTCGAGGAAGTCTTCCCAGGCTTCTGCTTCCAGGTGCTTCACTTCGCGTGGGGACAGGGTTTCCTTCAGCTTGGCCAGGGCGGTCACGGTGTCCATGTAAATAGGACCGCGGCCTTCCTTCATTTCCTTCAGCATCAGGTGGTTGCGCAGGCAGGAAGCGGGAACGGCAGCCTGGCCATAGGGCGGGTAGTCGTTCAGCATTTCCTTGTTCTTGACCATGTACACTTCGCCGTTGGAGTTGACGGCCTGGGCCTTGAACAACAGGAACCAGGCGCCGACGGGGCCGTAGCCGTCCTTGAAGCGGGCGGGCACGAAGCGGTTTTCCATCATGGTCAGTTCGGCGCCGGCTTCGGCGGCCATGGAATAGGTGGAGCCAGCGTTCCACACCGGGTACCAGGCGCGGCCGGTGCCTTCACCCACGGAGCGGGGACGGAAAATGTTCACTGCACCACCGCAGGCCAGCAGGCAGGCTTTGAACTTGTATACGATCACTTTGTGATCGCGCGTGGAGAAGCCAACTGCACCCGCAATGCGCTTCGGGTCGTTTTTGTCATTCACCAGCTTGACGATGAAGATGCGCTCTTCGATGCGGTCCATGCCCAGTGCTTTTTTGGCGGCCTCAGCGACGATCCACTTGTAGGATTCGCCGTTGATCATGATCTGCCACTTGCCGGAACGCACCGGCTTGCCGCCGTCCTTCAACGCGGGCAGGCCTTTGGAGCCGTCGTGGCGCTCGCCGTTCTCGTCGGTCTTCCAGATTGGCAGGCCCCATTCTTCGAACAGGTGCACGGACTCGTCCACGTGGCGGCCCAAGTCGTAAGCCAGGTCGTCACGCGTAATACCCATCAGGTCATTGGAGACCATACGGGCGTAGTCGGCGGGGTCTTGCTCGGTGCCGATATAGGTGTTGATGGCGGACAGGCCCTGCGCCACGGCGCCGGAGCGATCCATGGCGGCCTTGTCGACCAGTTTGATTTTGAGATCGATGCCTTTCTCGGTCTTGGCCGCGTCGGCCCAGCGCATGATTTCAAAAGCGGCGCCGCAGCAAGCCATGCCGCCGCCGATCAAGAGGATGTCTACTTCTTCTTGAACTACTTCCGGATTTCCAAATTCTCCAGCCATGTCATTCACCTTTCTAGTCTATTCGTTAGTCAACCCGGCATCGCATCCCGCGGATGCGATAGCACGTTGGGCGATGCTTACTTGCGAATCAATTCGGCAGGGTTGCCTGCGCGGTAGCCGTTTTCCTGGTTGAAGAAACCGGTCTTGGTGATGTTTTCCATCTTTGCTTCCGGCTTGCCGCCGTAAGGGTTGATGGAGCCTTCCGGCGTGGTGCGGATGGGGAACTTGAAACGCTTCAGCGTGCCGTTGCGGAACTTGATGGTCCACATGATGGAGTCGGTGCCGCGCAGCGGCTGGACCGAGCCGCCCAGGGGCACGATGTCGGCGTAGTGGCGCACTTCGATGGCATTCTGCGGGCAGATCTTGACGCAGGAGTAGCACTCCCAGCACTGCTCCGGCTCCTGGTTGAACGCCTTCATGGCGTGGCCGGTTTCCGAGCCATCCTTGTCCAGTTTCATCAGGTCGTGCGGGCAAATGTACATGCAGGCGGTCTTGTCCTGCCCCTTGCAGCCGTCACACTTGTCTGTGCGTACGTAGGTTGGCATTGTCTACTCTCCTTCTCCGATTAAATAAAAAAGCCGGTTATTCGCATAACCAGCAGACTCAAAATCTATTTTGCGGAATGGCCTTTCAGCTCGACCTTGACGTTCTCTTCCGCGCTCAATGACGCGTAATACTTCTGCAGCACCTTGGCCACCTCGGGGCGGCTGAATTCGACCGGGAGATCCTTGCCCTCGGACAGCATGGAGCGAACCTTGGTACCGGACAACAGGATGCGGTCATCCTTGGTATGCGGGCAGGTGCGCTGGGAGGCCATGCCGCCACACTTGTTGCACCAGAAGGTCCAGTCGATATTCATGTTCTGGGTTTCGAGCGAGCCTTTGGGGATCTCGTCGAAAATCTTCTGCGCGTCGAACGGGCCGTAGTAGTCGCCGACGCCGGCATGGTCGCGGCCGACGATGAGGTGCGAGCAACCGTAGTTCTGGCGGAACAACGCGTGCAGCAGGGCCTCGCGCGGGCCGGCGTAGCGCATGTCCAGCGGGTAGCCTGCCTGGATGACGGTGTTGGGCGCGAAGTAATTTTCGACCAGCACCGAGATCGCCTCGGAACGCACTTCGGCGGGGATGTCGCCCGGCTTCAGCGCGCCCAGCAGGGAATGGACCAGCACGCCGTCCATGGTTTCGATGGCGATTTTGGCCAGGTACTCATGCGAGCGGTGCATCGGATTGCGGGTCTGGAACGCGGCGATCTTGGACCAGCCCATCTTCTCGAAGGCAGCGCGGGTCTCGGCCGGGGTCATGAACTGGTCGCCGTATTCTTCCTTGAAAGTGCCGGTGGACAGCACCTTGACCGGGCCGGCCAGGTTGTATTTGCCCTGAGCCATCACCATCTTGACACCCGGATGCTCCAGGTCGGTGGTCTTGTAGACCTCCATGCATTCGTGGGCCTTGTCGATGGTGTACTTGTCGGTCACCTTCATGGTGCCCATGATCTCGCCGGAGTCGCCGTCTACCAAGGTAATGTCGTCGCCGTCCTTGATGCCCTCGTTATCCGTGGAGAGGGTCACGGGGATGGGCCAGAACAAGCCGCTCGCCATCTTGTAGCCGTCGCATACGCCCTGCCAGTCGGCCTTGGTCATGAAACCATCGAGTGGGGTGAAACCGCCGATGCCCAGCATGATGAGGTCGCCGGTTTCGCGTGAGGTCATACGGACTTGCGGGAGGGACTTGGCCCGTTGCTGCTCGGCCTTCAGAGCGTCGCCGGACAGCAGCAAAGGTTTGAGTTCACCGCCGCCGTGCGGTCTGACCAGTTTCGACATGCCTACTCTCCTATGATTTCTGGCTGTTGTTCTTGGTGTTTGCTGGGATTATCTGCCGGAAGAATAGCACGGAATATTGCACCCGATTGATCCATAAATTTTATCAATGGATAAGAAATTTCGATCAATTGCACAGTCGGCGAGGGCCGTTAGGCATCGAAAAATGCCGGCATGTCGCTTTCCTCCACTTCGATGACATCGACCCAGCAGGGTTGGTCCGAACCACCGGCAGCGGCGAGTTTTTTGACGTCTTCGTGGATCATTTTCCAGCGGTTGTACAGGCAATCGCTAACCTTGTGCATCCCTGTATCGAAATACGAATTGTGCAGATCGCCGACGGTCCGCGCAAACGCTTCCAACTGCTCCAACTGATTGTGCGGGTAACCCTGGCGTTTTGGGTCGGTGTACTTAACCAGTTCCCTGCGGACGGTGTGAAGAAACACCTTCTGCCCTTCGGTTAGATCGCTTTCTTCGCGGTTGAACCCGCCATGGTGGAAAATTCCGTGCACATACTGGTTCAGACGCTTACCGAAATCGAATTGTTTGTAATCGATGGCTTGCATTGGTGTTCTCCTGGAATCGCAGGGAGGCTTTGGAATATTAACGGGGCTTAATGTTCCGCTTCTTTTAGGTGGTTGTCCAGCCCATCTTCGAAGCCACGATGCACGACAATCAACCCTGTGGCTCTAGACGCACGGCCGGTCCGAATGAGCCCGTGCGCTCCCCTCAACCGAGTTGCAGTTGGAGAAAATCCTCGTGGACTGAAGTGCCATCGCTGTTCATTACCTGAATGAGCAGGGTCTCCTTCCCACGGCGGCGAGCATGCCCGTGCAAGTCGGGCTGGATCGGAGTGTTCGCGTCATCAATGGCCTGCACCACTATGCCCAGAGGATGGTCGAGGATTTCGATTACCGTGTAGTTTTTCCCGCGAAAAGACACGCAGATGCCGATGAGTACGCGTAGTTGCGTTAAGGAGGGGATGGCTTCGATCATGCTGTGTTCCTTCTGTTGACACTGCTTTCGGCTATCTGTTTTAAAGCTTAGCGCAGATTCAACCGTGCTTTGAAGCGGCCATGCCGCGTCGAGTTTGTTGCCGTGGAACGTTAGGTGCGGACTTGGTGCTGTGGTTTAGTCCCCCTACAGAATATTGACTATTGCATAGTCTGGGCGGGGTATGGTTTTCGCACGGGGTTCGCGTTACCATCGTGGGCGTGTACACCGCTAATTCGAGATTTTTGACGGCATGGGATCCTTCCCTTTCGTGCTTTCGAGTGCCCGCCGAAAGGCTCGTGGTGTTGCTTTCTCTCCGCTTTGGATTCGCCCGATCCACTTGCGAATGCGCAGTCTCGTGAAGTCAAGCCGGCCGCGCAACGCGTTCGCACGGGATTCGCAGTACGTCATTCTATTCGGTTTCGGCCTTGTTCTCGCCTTGATGATCGCGCTCGCCGTCATCGGCCTGACGCGCATGGAGGCCATCAACCGCCGTATGGAGGTGATTGCCCAGGAGCGCAACGTCAAGACGGAGCTGGTCACCAATTTGCGCACGCTGGCTAGGGAGCGTGCCCTGACGGTGCTTGCGATTTCCTTGATGGACGACCCTTTCGAACGGGATGTCGCGTTGCTGCGTTTTCGCGAGTTGGCGGCGGACTTCATCAAGGCGCGCGACGAGTTGCGCGCGATGAAGCTGAATCCGTTCGAGACAGCCACCCTGGACGAGTCGGCGAGGCTCACCCGGGCCTCGACGCAAATGCTTGAAGAGGTAGTGGATCTCATTGGCGATGGCAGGATGGCGCAGGCACAGCAGCTTCTCGTTAACCAGGCGATTCCCATGCAGAACCGGGTGTTCTCCCAGTTCAACGAGATGCTCGACATCCAGCGTCAATCGACGCGCGAGGCGGTCGAAGGGGCGGCCCGGGCATACAGCTACGCTTATCAGATGATGGTGCTGTTGGGCCTTATGGCGGTCGCCCTGGGCGCAGGTGTTGCATTCCTCGTGGTGCGCCGCACAGCGCGCACGGACAACGCCCTGTTCCGGGAAAAGGAGCGGGCAGAAGTTACGCTGCACTCGATTGGCGATGCCGTGATTACCACCGATGCCGAGGGCAAGGTCGATCATCTCAACGAGGTGGCGAGCGAGTTGACCGGATGGCGCATGGAGGAGGCGCGCGGTCTGCCGTTGCGCAACATATTCAACCTGGTATACGAAGCCACTCATGAACCGGTGCAGGATCCGGCCAGCCGCTGCCTGCATGAAGGGAGTGTGTTTACCCTTGGCGCCGGCTGCCTGCTCATCGGGCGCGATGGGAATGAGTTCGCCGTCGAGGAGTCGGTGGCGCCGATCCGGGATCACGAGGGCAGGATCATCGGCGTCGTCGTGGTGTTCAGGGATGTCACCAAGTCGCGCAGCATGGCCCAGCAAATGTCTTGGCAAGCGACGCACGATCCATTGACCGGATTGGCCAACCGGCGAGAGTTCGAAAGCCGATTGACGGAACTTGTCGAAGGTGCGCGGCAGCAAGCTCAGCGCCATGTGCTGCTGTATATCGATCTGGACCAGTTCAAGGTGGTCAACGATACGTGCGGCCACGTGGCGGGCGACGAGTTGCTGCGGCAGTTGGCGGCGCTGCTGCAGGTCAAGGTGCGCGAGAACGACACCGTGGCCCGCCTGGGCGGCGACGAATTCGGCGTGCTTTTGGCACACTGTTCGATCAAGCGTGGCCGGGGCGTGGCCGAAATGTTGCGTCAACTCATTACCGATTTCCGCTTCGTCTGGGAGGACAAGACGTTCGAGGTGGGGGCGAGCATCGGCCTGGTGGAAATTTCGCAGGCGACGGACAGCGTTGCCAGCATTCTGAGCGCGGCGGACGCGGCCTGCTATGTGGCCAAGGACCAGGGGCGAAACCGCGTTTGGGTGCATCAGCCGGACAACGCCGAAGTGATCCAGCGCCACGGCGAGATGCAGTGGGTTTCGCGGATTTCCAAGGCGTTCGAGGAAGACCGTTTTAGATTGCACTATCAGAATATCCGATCAATTCAGGTGCGCAGTGAGGACCCCATTTACTGCGAAATACTCTTGCGCATGGTGGACGAAACCGGGTTGCTGATTCCGCCGATGGCATTCATTCCGGCAGCGGAGCGCTATAATCTTATGCCCGCCATAGACCGCTGGGTCGTCCGCTCGATGTTTCAGTGGATCGCGAAGCAGACCGAAAAAGCTGGCGAGCGCAGGTTGTATGCGATCAATTTATCGGGCCAGACTCTCGGCGACGACAGTTTTGTGGCGTTCGTTGTAGAGCAGTTCGAGAAATCGGGCATTTCGCCGCGGCTGATTTGTTTCGAGATCACTGAAACAGCGGCGATTGCCAATCTCGCGCGGGCCATGAGCTTCATGTCCGTGCTCAAAGGGATGGGCTGCCGGTTTTCTCTGGACGACTTCGGCAGCGGCATGTCTTCCTTCGCCTATTTGAAGAACCTGCCGGTCGATTCGATCAAGATCGATGGCGCCTTCGTCCGGGACATCATCACCGACGAGGTGGATATGGCCATGGTGGAAGCCATCAATCGCATCGGTCAGGTCATGGGCATTCAAACCGTTGCCGAGTTCGTCGAAAACGATGCCATTCTGGCCAGGTTGAAGGACCTGGGGGTGGACTATGCGCAAGGCTACGGAGTCCACAAGCCGGAATGCTTGCCGGGGCATGAATCGTGACGGGCCGGGAAGCAGCCCGAGGATATTTGATTTTGGCCGGCGACATCGGCGGCACGAAAACCTGGCTGCGTTTGGCCGAGGCTACTCCGGCAGGTCTGCGCACGGTGCGGGAGCAGCGCTTCGAAAGTGCCGACTTCGACGGCCTGGTCCCGATGATCCGTACGTTTCTCGCCCGCGAATCACCGCCCGTCGAAATCAGGTCTGCGTGCTTCGGCGTCGCCGGGCCGGTCGAAGGTGGGCGCGCTACGCTCACCAATTTGCCCTGGTCGGTCGATGCGGACGACATCAGCCAGCAATGCGGTATTGCCGCAGTGAGGCTGATCAACGATTTCGAGGCAGTTGGGTATGGCATCGAGGCGCTCGCAGACCGCGACATAGCGACGCTCCAGATCGGCCGGCCCGAGGCAAAAGGGCCGCGCGCCGTGCTCGGCGCCGGCACGGGGCTGGGGGTATGCTTGGTCGTTCCTGGCGGAGAGCACTACCAAGTCATTGCAACCGAAGGAGGGCATGTGGATTTTGCCCCGACGGACGAGTTGCAAATGGGTTTGCTGCGCTTTCTGCAAGGGCTTTTCGGCCACGTCTCGTATGAGCGCATATTGTCCGGCCCGGGCCTGGTAAATATTTACCAGTTTCTGCAAAGCGCCGGAGCGCACCGACCGGCAGCGGACCTGGCACACGCGCTGCATACGGACGGGGCGGCCGCTGCAATTTCGCAGGCCGCACTTGCTGGCCATGATTCTTGTGCGCGGGCGGCGCTGCAACTCTTCATCAATATCTACGGTGCGCAGGCAGGCAACCTGGCACTCACCGTGCTGGCGCGCGGCGGCGTTTACTTGGCCGGAGGCATCGCGCCAAGAGTCCTCGCAGAGTTGAAGTCTGGCGAGTTCATGCGTGCTTTTTGCGCCAAGGGTCGCTTTGCAGAACTGCTATCCATGATCCCGGTGCATGTGGTGTTGAATCCACAGGTGGGCTTGATGGGAGCCGCCCTGGTCGCCAGTCGTTAGGTACGGCAGTGGCGGAACGGAGCACCGCTGCGCCTGTTACCGGGTGTCATGCAGAAACAGACGCCGTTTCCATGAGTTCATGAATGATCGGCGTGCAGATGACTTCCATCGCGTATTGCATTTTGCCGCCCGGAGCTACCAAAGTATTCGGACGCGACATGAAGGAGCCGTCTATCTTGCGCAAGAGGTCGGGAAAATCGAATTTGTGCGCATTGCGGAAATGGACGACCACGAAGCTCTCGTCCGCGGAGGGCACGTCCCTGGCGATGAAAGGGTTGGACGTGTCGACCAGGGACACGCGCTGAAAGTTGATATCGGTGACCGAGAATTGCGGAACGATGAAGTTCACATAATCGGGCATGCGCCGGAGTATGGTCGCCGTTACCGCCTCCGCGGAGCAACCGGTCTTGGAGCAGTCGCGGTGGATTTTCTGTATCCACTCCAGATTGACGTTGGGCACCACCCCGATCAACAGGTCCACCCACTGAGCAACGTCCACGCCGTTGCCACCGTTCCCCCGGCGTTCGGGGAATTGCGGCTTGTGCGCGGGACTGGTGCGCCTGCGAGCCCAGGTCGATGCCACAACGCCGCCATGGTAGCCCTCGTAGAACAGCAGATCCGAGCCCTTGGGAATGGCTGCCCAGGGAGTGAAACTCCCCATTTCTTCCCCGTGTAACTCAGCCTGCTCTTCGTCGCCAATGAAGTGCCGCATGCGCCCGCTGCCGTGCCTGGAGTAATCCCGGAAAAGTTGTTCCAGTTCGTCGAACAGGTTGGCCTCCGGCCCGAAATGAGTGATCGGCTTCCCGGCTTTGATGGAAGCCTGTATCGCCTGCTCCATGGCACGGCGATCATAGCGGGAGAAGCTGGCTCCTTCCACAAACACGGCTTTTATGCCCGCTCTGCGAAATACGTCGCTGAACGCATGGCGAACCGTCGTGGTACCGGCTCCCGAAGAGCCGGTAACGGCAATGATGGGGTGTTTGCCTGACATCTCTTATTCCTCAGGGGATATCTCGCAGTGCCGACGCGTTTGCGTGCGCCGCGAAGTCAGGCTACATCTTATGGCAAATAAAGCACAAGTTGCTGCTCGAGTTGTTGATGCGGAGGTAGAGACTGGGTGGCGTGCCTGCAGGGGGTGGCACCGTACCGTGCTCGATATGGCATGAAGCGCATTCCACCGTCGCAGCGCCGAGCGCGCCGAACAACTGGATTTCGTCGGGGTCGGCGATGCCGTTGAAATTGGTGTCGAAAAATATGGCGCCGGCAGCCAAACCAGTGGTCGGGTTGAAGCGGGTATTCGAATCGATAATCGCCGGGTACGTGACGCCAGCCGGGTGATGAGTAGGGTTGTTGTAGTAAACGGTGAAATCCGGCACGGTCGACGTCGGGTCAATGGGCAGGTGGCAGGTCCGGCAGTCCACGAAATCCGCAGATGCTTGGGGCAGCCATACGGTCAATGCTAAAGCCGGCAAAGCCCTGGCGAGCCGTTTCATGAGTCTTTTCATTGTTTTCCCCAAAAGCGTATCCCCCCGAGGGGCCAATTATTCTATGTCATGGAAATATTTGCAACAGCGCCGATCGAAAACGGCCGATCTTACGGCCGGCTCCACACGACCAAGTGGTGCCCCACGTCCCGAGCCGGGCCAACCCATGGTCTTAGGCCTGAATTCAGTGTAGCCTAAAGTTCCCCGCCAAAGTGTCGCTAAGGGCTATTGAGATGGCTCTTGCCTCTATCCTTGTTGGGCCGGGTGGCGATCCCAACGGCGCAGGCGTGAAATCGGGACAATATGAATGAAAAATAGCGATTCCAACGTACAACACCAGCAACCGCTCATCGTGTTTCGTCTTAATCTGGTCGGCAAGGTTGCGCTGATGGTGGGCGCCGTGGCTTGCGCCGGCTTGGTGCTCGTACTTCTCTTCATCACCGATAAATCGGGTACGAGCTACGGGGAAATCATCCGCTCCAATAACTTTACCCGGCAATCGCTTGGCCCCGCCATGCTGGTCGCAGGACTGATTCTTGTGGCATTCAGCGCGGTCATAACCTGGCTGGTTTCTCTTTATAGCAGTTTTCGCATTGCCGGACCTTTGTTCCGTTTTGCGCGCAATCTGGAAGCGATGATCGAAAATGGTCCCTCTGCGCCGGTTCCCATACGGCGCAAAGACCGCCTGCAACTTGAAGGGCAGCAGCTTGCACGCAGCACTGCCAGCCTGCAGGCGCACTACGGTGCAATGCGTGAAGCTGCCGATCGCGCGGCTACGCTGCTGGAATCGAGCGATGATGGCGCCAAGGCAATTTTGCCGGCGGAGATCGCCAAGTTGAAGGAGTTCGACCGCCATGTTCTCCTTTAGAGCCCGCGCGGCATTTCTCGGTCTTGTAATTCTGGCGCTGGGTTGGGGTGCGTGGCTGTCCGCCGACACGAGGAGCTACCAGTTGCATCCCGCCGCGATGAATTGCGGCACTTGCCATCTCGCGGGCAGTGCCGTGACTGCCGACAATGCCTCCACCCTGGTTGCAAGCCAGGAGGCTCTATGCGGGCGTTGCCACCCCAAGGCCGTACAGGTGAGCCATCCGACGGGATTCGCGCCGAATGGCAAGCTGCCGGCGGCTTTTCCGCTGGACTGGAAGGGCGATCTTACCTGCAGCACCTGCCACGACGTCCACGGCAATACACCGGGCCGCATCAGGGGCGCCAAGCGAGGACGCGACCTTTGCCTCTCCTGCCACGCGCAGAAATTCTTCGACGCGATGCGTGACCAGGGCAGTTCGATGCTGCTGTCGGGGCATCTGAACACCGGCATTGATTTGCGCACCGCGGACCTGGATGTTTACACGCTACAGTGCATGGGCTGCCACGGCACCTACAGCGACGCCAACGGCACCCGGATCGACAAGAACTTGGTGCTGCGCCACTCCAACAACACGGTTAATCACCCCATCGGGCGACGCTACGCGGAGAGCATTTCCTTCGGTGGATTCCGGCCCGAACAGGTCGTTTCAAGAAAGCTGCTGCTGCCGGATGGAAAGCTGAGTTGCGTATCGTGCCATCAGGGTTACACCAAGGATCACGGCAAGCTGGTGATGCCTAACGTTGGTTCCTCTCTTTGTTTCGAGTGCCACGACTTATGAATACCCGTACAATTCCTCAGAGTGGCGTGGTCAGACGCAAAATTCATTATGTCGACCATGCCGTCCAAAAATGGCTGGTGGTGGCGCTGCTGGCGCTGGAGGTTACACTGGTAAGCGCCGCCTTGTGGATGATCTATGTCCATCTGAGCGAAATCGTCGACCAGAATCTCTACCGGATACACCAGCACGATGGGCCTTCCATGTTTTCCCAATTGCTTGGGGAAACGCTAACCATGCTGGCCGTTCTGGTCGCAGCCAATGTAGTGGCTTTGCTGGTCGCGGACAAGATATGGGGGGCTTACCTGCACTCCATTCTGGCACCTTTCGGGGCCATGATGGCACGTGTGGAAGCGCTGGACTTCGGCGAGGACCAGCCGCTTCCGCGCAACCACGAAGCGCTCGAACTGGCTTTGGCCTGGCGCAGCATGGAAAGACTGCGCTGCAAAAGTATGAGGGACGAAATTGCCGGACTTGACCTGCAACAGGATTTTGCCGACCCTCAAGCCCGCGAAAAGCTGCGGGTTTCGCTCGAAAGGCTGCGCGGCCTGCTGCCCCCGGCCTGACGCCCTGTGACGGCCGAGCATTCGCTGCGGCTGGAACATGCGCGCCAACTCGTTCTGCGTCACGGGCGGGATGCTACAGCCTGCCAGATACTAAACCCCGGTATTGATTATTGGTTTGCCGCGTCGGGCGACGCGGTGGTCGGTTACGTGCGCCGCTACAACGTTCGCGTTGCGGCAGGGTCCCCGATCTGCAGTTCGGAACGCCTGGCGGATGCGGCGCTTGAGTTCGAGCGCGACGCGACGGCTGCGGGCGAGCGCATCTGTTATTTCGGAACGGAAGCGCCGCTGCAGGCGCATTACCGCAACTGCCGCGGGCATTCGACCGTTTTGTTGGGCGCGCAGCCCGTATGGCATCCGCGGCGCTGGGCGAGCCCCCTCGCTGGCCATGCCTCCCTAAGAGCCCAGCTTAATCGTGCCCGCAACAAGGATGTTAGCGTTGCGGAGTGGCCGGTCGAGCGCGCGAAGAATCACCCCGCACTACAGCGTTGCCTGCGGCAGTGGCTGGCAACGCGCAGGTTGCCGACGCTGCATTTCCTCGTTGAGCCGGAAACCCTGGCGCGTTTGTTCGACCGCAGGATATTTGTCGCCGTGCGCGACGGCGAGGTGGTCGGTTTTGCCGTCGCGTCCCCGATTACGCAGCGCAACGGTTATCTTATCGAACAGGTCGTGCGCGGCTTACGAGCGCCAAATGGGACTGCCGAGATGATGATAGACGCGGGAATGTCCGCACTCGCGGCGGACGGATTCGACTATGCCACGCTTGGTTTGGCGCCGCTGTCGCGACGCAGCGGCGTTACGGACGGCGCTCATCCGTTCTGGCTGCGTACGCTGCTCAATGGCGTCCGCGCGCATGGTCGTCGCTTCTACGATTTTGATGGGCTGGATGCGTTCAAGGCAAAGTTCAGGCCTGAGCGCTGGGAGCCCGTTTATGCGGTCTGCAACGAGTCGAGTTTTTCGCCGGGAATGCTGTACGCGATCGCGGGGGCATTTACCGAGGGCTCGCCGGTAGCCGCAGTAATCCGCTCATGCTGCGCAGGAGCGGCCCGATCATTGCGGCTGGCGGGGCGCGATATCGACCTGGCGTGATGGCGAAACGGTGGAGATGGCGTGTTTGAAGATTGCCTGGGTAACGTTGTCGTTGCCCTTGAGCAATATCAAGTATTGATCGAACGACTCGATCCGCCCTACCAGTTTGATCCCGTTAACCAGGAAAATGGAAACCGGCACATGCTCCTTGCGCAAGCTGTTCAGGAAAGGCTCCTGCAGTGTTTGCCGTTCTTTGTCGCTCATGGATTCGCTCCCTTTTTTTAGTCTATGATTCTGTGCTGGGCCGGTTGGTCGGGAAATTTCATCCAATATAGCACACATAGTTTGGGTTCAATCCTCACGGTGCAGAGCTTCCGGCACAATAGTCCTGGCATTCCCGGAATTTATCCTCTTACTGTGCTAAAGGGTGTTGGAATATCAGATGAAATACAAGGATTACTACAAGATTCTCGGGGTGGAGCGGGGCGCGAGCCAGGATGACATCAAGAAGGCCTACCGCAGGTTGGCGCGTAAGTATCATCCGGACGTCTCGAAGGAGAAGGACGCCGAGGACAAGTTCAAGGAGGTCGGCGAAGCCTACGAGGTCTTGAAGGACGGTGACAAGCGGCTAGCCTACGACCAGTTGGGTAGCCATCGTTCAGGGCAGGATTTCCGGCCACCGCCGGACTGGGAGCGGCAGTTTGGACAAGGCCACGCCTTCGGCGAATTTGCCGGAGCCGATTTCGGGGATTTTTTCGCGGAACTGTTCGGCGGCGCACATCACGGTGGCCGGCGCGGGCCCCGGGCCTCTGCGGTTGCAGGACGCGACTACGAAGTCTCCGTGGCAATTACGCTGGAACAGGCCAGTCAGGGCATCGAACGCAACCTGCAGCTTGAACTGCCGGAAGCGAGTCCACAGGGCTATGCCGTGCGGATTCCGAAAACGATCAAGGTGCGCATTCCGAAAGGTGCTGTAGACGGGCAAAAACTGAGGGTGCCGGGCAAGGGCGGGCAGGGTGCCTACGGTGGGCCGGCGGGCGATCTTTATCTCAGCATCGTCATCGAGCCGCACCCATTGTTCAAGCCGAGCGGCCACGACATCTATCTGGAGGTCCCCCTCTCTCCCTGGGAGGCGGCCCTTGGCGCCAGCATCGAGGTTCCGACTCTGACGGGAAGGGTGCGCTTGAAGATACAGCCGGGCGCTCGCACCGGGCAAAAGATGCGGCTCGCCGGGAAGGGGTTGCCCAAACCCGGGGGCGGCCATGGCGACTTCTACGCGGTACTGCAGATAGTGGCCCCTCCGACGCTCAGCGAAGAGGAGCGGAAACTACTCCAGGAGTTAGCCAACGTATCTTCGTTCAACCCGCGCGGGCACTTTGGTTAGTCCGTAAACAAAAAACGAGGGGCAACGGCCTGCGCCGTGCCCCTCGCTTAAGCGGTCCGCCCTGCGGTTTTATTCGACCTTGGCCTTGGCGCGAAGGTCGGTGATCGCTTTCTCGACCATCTGTTGCTGCATGTGTTGAGCCAACTGGGGTTTGATCTGCTCAAGCGGGGGGGCAGGCATCGAACGGATGTCGTCGAGCCTGATGACGTGCCAGCCGAATTGCGATTGCACCGGCTCCTTGGTGTACTCGCCTTTCTTCAATGCCACCATGGCGTCCGCAAAAGGCTTCACGTAGGAACTGGCGGGGCTCCAGCCGAGGTCGCCGCCTTCGCTCTTGGAAGGGTCTTTGGACTTCTCCGCCAGTTTCTCAAACTTCGCTCCCTTCTTGAGTTGCGCGATGATCTCCTTGGCGTCGGCTTCCTTGTCGACCAGGATATGGCGTGCCTTGTACTCCTTGTCGCCCCTCTGCGCCTTGATTTTCTCGTACTCCGCTTTCACGGCGTCGTCGCTGACCGGGTTGTTTTTCAGGAAATCCTGAACGAAGGCGTTGACCAGGACATCCTGCTTCGCCATGTCGATTTGCATGGCCACTTCAGGATTCTTGTCCAAACTTTTTTTGAGGGCTTCCTGGATGATCAACTCGCGGTGGATGAGCGAATCGCGAACGCTCTGCTTGAGTTGCGGGGTGTCGGCTTGCCCTTGCTCGATGCGTTTCTTGAGCAGCAAGTCAGCGCGTGACTGGGGTATCTGGCTACCGTTTACTGTGGCCATGACGGCGCCAGCTTCCGCCTTGACGGCTTCCTTGCTCTTGGCGGCCTCGTCTGCATTGCAGGCCGAAAGAGCGGTCAGGCCCAGCATGCAGGCGGCAATCATGGCATATCGTTTCAGGGTCATCGTCGGGTCCTTAGGTTTAAGTGGTGAAACAAACGCAATCGAAATCAGATTTCGTCCGGCGCAAACGCTTTGATGCTCAATGCGTGAATTTGTTCACGCATCATGTCGTGGAGCGCCTCATAGACCATGCGGTGACGCGCAACGGTGGGCTTTCCGGAAAACTGCCGGGACACGATGACCAGTTGGTAATGGCCGCCGCCGCTCTTTGCGCCGGCATGTCCGGCGTGCTGTGCGCTCTCGTCGGCGATCTCCACGCTTTCCGGTTCCAGCGCGGCGAGGTGTTGCTGCATTTGTTTTATCGTGTTCACGCCGGCAGGACCTTTTTAAACGGCTTGACCTCGACGCCGGCATAGACGCCCGCCGCAACGTAGGGATCCGCTCCAGCCCATGCTTTGGCCGCTTCGAGGGAACTGAACTCGGCCACGATCAGGCTGCCGGAGAATCCCGCGGGGCCTGGGTCGGCGCTGTCGATCGCCGGGAAAGGACCGGCCAGCAGCAAGCGGCCTTCGTCCTGCAGCGCCTTGAGGCGATCGAGATGGGCCGGACGTGCGGCGAGCCGGTGTTTCAGGCTGTCCGGCGCATCCGCGCCGACGATGGCATACAACACTATTGGCTTTCCTTGTCTTCCACGTACTTGGCCAGCATCAAGCCCTGCAGCAGCACGAACAGCAGCATAAGACCCATGGTGCCGAACAGCTTGAAGTTGACCCAGACGTCGGTGGAATAGTTGAAGGCGACGTAAAGATTGGCGAAGCCCATCACGGCGAAAAACGCCGCCCAGCTCAGGTTGAGCCGGCTCCAGATAGGCTCGGGTACGGTGACCTGATGCTGCATCATGGATTTGATCAGGTTTTTTCTGAACAACGTCGCGCTGACAAGCAGCGTTGTGGCAAACAGCCAGTAAAGCACGGTCGGCTTCCATTTGATGAAAGTCTCGTCGTGCAGCAGCAGCGTCGCTCCGCCAAAAACCACGATGATGCCGAGGCTGATCCACAGCATCTTGTCCACCTTGCCGTGGCGCAGCTTGACCCACCCGATCTGGCCGAACGTGGCGACGATGGCCACCGCCGTGGCCAGGAAAACACCCGGTTTGGCGCCGTTTTCGAGCACGATGCCCAAAGCGCCGAGCCAGGCCGCAGCGGTATCCGGGCGCGCATCGCCGAACTTGAAGGCGGCAAAAAACAGGATGATGGGAAAAAGGTCGAAGAAAAATTTCATGGCGGCAATTATGAAGGGTTAAAGGGGGGTTGTCCATTTGGCAAAACGTCTCTGAATTGCCATCGATGCAAAGGCCGCGGGTGGTGAGCAACGGACTATTTTGCTATGATTCGGCTTCTGTTCACAAGCTCGCTCATGCCAAATATCGATCTCCATTGTCACTCGAACGTCTCCGACGGTTTGCTCAGCCCGGCCGCGCTGGTGGAGCGTGCGGCTGCGAACGGCGTCGACTTGTTGGCACTGACCGATCACGATGACGTGGCGGGCCTGGACGAGGCGCGCGAGGCTGCGGCGCAATTGGGCATGGGGTTCATCAACGGCGTCGAAATTTCGGTGACCTGGAAAAAGCGTGTCCTGCACGTGGTTGGACTCAACATCGATCCTTCCCATCCGGATTTGCGCAACGGCCTGCAAGGCATACGCGAAGGGCGTGCCGTACGGGCTCGCGACATCGCGGCACAACTCGATGCGCAGGGCATTGCCGGCAGTCTGGAAGGGGCCTATGCATTTGCCGAAAACAAACAACTCATCGGCCGCAGCCACTTCGCGCGCTTCCTGGTGGCGCAGGGGTATGTCAAGGACGTGAAGACCGTGTTCAAGAAATACCTGGTCAAGGGCAAGCCCGGTTATGTTTCCCACCAATGGGCCGAACTGGGCGAAGCGGTGGGTTGGATCAGGGCTAGCGGCGGCATCGCCGTGCTTGCGCATCCTGGCCGCTACGACCTGGGTGATGGCAACATGCGGGCGCTGTTGGCGGAATTCAAGGAGGTCGGCGGCGCAGCGATAGAGGTGGTGACCGCGAGCCACACCGCCCAGCAATTCGCGCTGTTTGCGCGGCATGCGGCGGAGTTTGGTCTGCTTGCATCGCGCGGGTCGGACTTCCACGGACCGGGAGAGAGTTTCTTCGAGCCCGGTCGTCTGCCCGATCTTCCGCCGACATGCAGGCCGGTCTGGCACGATTGGCCGCAAGCGGCGCTCTGAGGCCTGCTCAGCACTCAGGACTCAGGACTTTTTTCAAATGGCCCAGTTTTTCTCAATACACCCCGAGAACCCGCAGTCGCGGCTGGTGCGCCAGGCAGCGGCCATCATCCAGCAGGGCGGGGTGATAATCTATCCCACCGATTCCAGCTATGCATTGGGCTGCCGTCTGGATGACAAGGAAGCCATGATGCGCATCCGCGCCATTCGCGAAGTGGGGGAAAACCATCATTTCACGCTGGTGTGCCGCGACCTCGCCGAGATCGCCCGCTACGCCAAGGTGGACAACCAGCAATACCGCTTGCTCAAGGCCAACACGCCGGGAAGCTACACCTTCATCCTGCAGGCGACGCGCGAGGTGCCGCGGCGTTTGCAGCATCCCAAGCGCGCCACCATCGGCCTGCGTGTGCCCGACCATCCCGTGGTGCAGGCGCTGCTGAGCGAATTGGGCGAACCCCTCGCGAGTTCCACGCTGATGCTGCCCGGCGACGAGCATCCGTTGAACGACATCGAGGAGATCCGCGAACGCCTGGAAAAGCGCGTCGATCTCATCCTCGACGGCGGACCGTGCGGCGTGGAGATGACCACGGTGATCGATTTAACCCAGGAAGCCCCCGTGCTCATACGAGCCGGCAAGGGCAGCCTCGAACCATTTGGATTGAGCCCATGACCGACCCCAGCCAGCTTGTCCAGCAGATCGCGATTTTCGCCCTGCCGGTAATCTTTGCCATCACCATGCACGAGGCGGCGCACGGCTATGCCGCGCGGCACTTCGGCGATTCCACCGCCTACATGCTCGGGCGCATCAGCCTCAACCCCATGCGCCACATCGATCCGCTCGGAACCATACTGGTTCCGCTGGTCACCTATCTGCTGGGCGGCATCCTGTTCGGTTGGGCCAAGCCGGTGCCGGTCAACTTCAACAACCTGCGCAATCCGAAAAAGGACATGCTCTGGGTTGCCGCCGCCGGGCCGGCATCCAATTTCGCGATGGCGTTGTTCTGGGCATTCATGATCAAGCTCGCCGTGCTGGCTCCGGACAACTACTTCGCGGCGCCGCTGGCCGAAATGGGATTCGCCGGGGTCAAGATCAACGTCGTGCTCATGGTGCTCAATCTGCTGCCGCTGCCGCCGCTGGACGGCGGCCGCATCGCCGTGAGCCTGCTGCCCAACCAGATGTCTTACCGCTTTGCGCAGATAGAGCCGTACGGCATGTTCATCCTGGTGATCCTGCTTGCAACCAATATTCTGGGCGTGATTCTTTGGCCCGTGATCAACCTGACCCTCAAAATTCTGGCCGCGCTTTTCGGCTTTTAGGAAAATATCCAGCATGTACCCCAACCGCATACTCTCTGGCATGCGCCCCACGGGCAGCCTTCATCTCGGCCACTATCACGGCGTCCTGAAAAACTGGATCGAACTGCAGCACGAATACGAGTGCCTGTTCTTCGTCGCCGACTGGCACGCCCTCACTACCCACTACGACACGCCCGACGTGATCCAGCAACACGTGTGGGACATGGTGGTCGACTGGCTCGCCGCCGGAGTAGACCCGGCGCGGGCCACGCTGTTCATCCAGTCGCGCGTGCCGGAGCATGCGGAATTGCACCTGCTGCTGTCCATGATCACGCCGCTGGGCTGGCTGGAGCGCGTGCCGACCTACAAGGACCAGCAGGAAAAACTGTCCGAGAAAGACCTGTCGACCTACGGCTTCTTAGGCTATCCGCTGCTGCAAAGCGCGGACATCCTCATCTACCGCGCCAGCCACGTGCCGGTGGGGGAAGACCAGGTGCCGCACATCGAGTTCACGCGCGAAATCGCCCGCCGCTTCAACCACATCTACGGCCGCGAGCCCGGTTTCGAGCAGAAGGCGGAAGCTGCGGTGAAAAAGCTGGGCAGCAAGAAAGCCAGGCTCTACGAAGAACTGCGCACCCGCTTCCAGGAGCAGGGCGACGACGAAGCGCTGGAGGCAGCACGGGCGCTGCTGAACGAGCAGCAGAGCCTGTCCCTGGGCGATCGCGAGCGCCTGTTCGGCTACCTTGAGGGCGGCGGCAAGATGATACTGGCCGAACCCCAGGCGATGCTCACGGCGGCTTCGCGCATGCCCGGGCTGGACGGCCAGAAGATGTCCAAGTCCTACAACAACACCATCGCTCTGCGCGAGGACGCCGACAGCGTCACCAAGAAAATCCGCACCATGCCTACGGACCCGGCCCGCATACGCCGTACCGATCCCGGCGATCCGGCCAAATGTCCGGTGTGGTCGTTTCACGAAATCTACTCGTCGAACGAGACGCGTGAATGGGTGCAGCATGGCTGCAAGAGCGCCGGCATCGGTTGCATCGAATGCAAGCAGCCGGTGATCGACGCCGTGCTCAAGGAGCAGGAACCCATGCGCGAACGGGCGCAAGTCTACCTCGACGATCCGTCCCTGGTGCGCAACATCGTCGCCGATGGCTGCGAAAGGGCGCACAAACTTGCCGCCGATACGATGCGCGATGTTAGGGAGGCGATGGGGTTGAGTTATAGCTAGGCGCCTGTTAAACAAATGATGGCTTAATTGCAGCCGATTTCCGCAAAAGGCAACCATGGCACGCAAAAAACAATCGGCATCCGACCAGCAACCCCTCGAAGGCGAGGTGATGCGCAAGGACGTGGTAGGCGGCCTGCCGGTCCCGGCGCAGGTTCTCCCGGCCACCCTCCATCTGCTGCCGCTGGCGGAGCGGCCGTTCTTCCCGGCGCAGACCTTGCCGTTGCTGATGAACGAAGAGCCCTGGCTGGAAACAGTCCAGGCGATCGGCGATACGCCGCACAAGATGGTGGGGCTGATCCTGGTCAAGCAGGACACCGCCGAGGAGGCGAAACCCGCCGATTTCCAGAGCATAGGCACGATAGTGCGCATGCATCACCCGGTGCATTCCGACGGCAAGATGCAGTTCATCGCCGAAGGCATCACGCGCTTTCGCATCCTGGAGTGGATTTCCGAGACCGCCCCTTACCTGGTCAAGGTCGAGTATCCCGCGGACGGCCGCGCGCAGCCCAGCGACGAGCTGCGCGCCTACGCCATGGCCATCATCAACACCATCAAGGAACTGGTTCCGCTCAATCCGCTGTACAGCGAGGAACTGAAGTTTTTCCTCAACCGTTTCGGACCCAACGAGCCTTCGCTGCTGACCGACTTCGCCGCGAGCCTGACCACCGCGTCCAAGCAGGAGTTGCAGCAGGTGCTGGAGGCCTTCAACCTGCGCCGGCGCATGGAGAAGGTGCTGATCCTGATCAAGAAGGAACTGGAGGTCGCCAAGCTGCAATCGCATATCCGCGAGCAGGTGCAGGAGAAAATGACCCAGCAGCAGCGCGAGTTTTTCCTGCGCGAGCAGTTGAAGGAAATCCAGAAGGAACTCGGCCTGGCCAAGGACGACAAGACGGCCGACCTGGAGCGCTTCAAGGGCCGTTTGGACAAGCTCAAGGTGCCCGAGGGCGCGGCCAAGCGCATCGGCGAAGAAATGCAGAAGCTGTCGGTGCTGGAGTCCGGCTCGCCCGAATACGCGGTGACGCGCAACTACCTCGACACGCTGACCAATCTGCCCTGGGGCAAGTATTCCAGGGACAAGCTCGACCTGCCGCGCGCGCGCAAGATACTCGACCAAGACCACGACGGGCTGGAAGACGTGAAGAAACGCATCGTCGAGTTCCTCGCGGTGGGTGCCCTGAAGGGCGAGGTGGCGGGTTCCATCATCCTGCTGGTCGGCCCCCCCGGTGTCGGCAAGACTTCCATCGGGCGCTCCATCGCCAAGGCCCTGGGGCGCAAGTTCTACCGCTTCTCATTGGGCGGCATGCGCGACGAGGCGGAAATCAAGGGCCACCGCCGTACCTACATTGGCGCAATGCCGGGCAAGTTCATCCAGGCGATCAAGGACGTGGAAGTGGCCAATCCGGTCATCATGCTGGACGAGATCGACAAGATCGGCGCCTCATACCACGGCGACCCTGCATCCGCGCTGCTGGAGGTGCTCGACCCTGAACAGAACGTGGATTTCCTCGACCACTATCTCGACGTGCGTTTCGACCTGTCCAAGGTCCTGTTCGTGTGCACCGCGAACCAGTTGGACACCATACCCGGCGCGCTGCTGGACCGCATGGAGGTGATCCGCCTCTCCGGCTATATCACGGCGGAGAAGGTGCAGATCGCCAAGCATCACCTGTGGCCGAAACAGCTGGAGAAGGTCGGCCTCAAGCGCGGGCAGCTCATCATCTCCGAAGCGGCGATACGCCACATCGTGGAAGGCTATGCCCGCGAGGCCGGCGTGCGCAGCCTGGAAAAGCAGCTTGGGCGGGTGGTGCGCAAAGCCGTGGTGGACATCGTCGACGGCGCGGGTGCGCCTATCCGCATCGGCACCAAACAGGTGGAAGAATACCTGGGCAAGCCGGTGTTCGTGCCGGAGCGTCCGCTGACGGGCGTCGGCGTGGTGACGGGCCTGGCCTGGACCGCCATGGGCGGAGCCACGCTCTCGGTCGAGGCGACGCGGGTGCACACCATCAACCGCGGTTTCAAATTGACCGGCAAGCTCGGGGACGTGATGCGCGAGTCGGCCGAGATCGCCTACAGCTACGTCTCGTCGCACCTGAAGGAATTCCGCGGCGACCCCAAGTTCTTCGACGGCGCTTTCGTGCATCTGCACGTGCCGGAAGGCGCCACGCCCAAGGACGGGCCGAGCGCCGGCATCACCATGGCCGCGGCGCTGCTGTCGCTGGCGCGCAACGAGAAGATCGCACGGCCCCTGGCCATGACCGGCGAGTTGACGCTGACCGGGCAGGTGCTGCCGGTGGGCGGAATCCGCGAGAAAGTGATCGCGGCCAAGCGCATCCACATCATGGAACTCATCATGCCGCACGCCAACCGGCGCGATTTCGACAAGCTGCCGGAGCACGTCAGGGAGGGCTTCACGGTGCACTTCGCCAAGCACTTCCGTGAGGTGGTGCAGATCGTGTTCAAATGAATCAGGCCGAAGCCATCGCCGGCCCCATCGCCCTGGTGCGCGGCGAGCCGTGGCTCGACCTGCCGCACGACCTCTACATCCCGCCGGAAGCGCTCACGGTCCTGCTGGAAACCTTCGAGGGGCCGCTCGACCTGTTGCTTTACCTGATCCGCAAGCACAACCTCGACCCGCTCGACATCCCCATGGCGGACCTCACGCGCCAGTACATGGACTACGTGGAACTGATGCGCGACGGACGACTGGAACTGGCGGCGGAATACCTGCTGATGGCGGCGCTGCTGGTCGAGATCAAGTCGCGCATGCTGCTGCCGCGCCCGGTCGAGGTCGCCGGGGAAGAGGCCGATCCGCGCGCGGAGCTGGTGCGCAGGCTGCTGGAATACGAGAAGATGAAGCTCGCCGCCTACGGCCTGGACACCTTGCCGCGCGTCGGCCGCGATTTCGCGCTGGTGCAGGTGTGGATAGAGCAGGCCGCCGTCAAGCGCCTGCCCGAAGTGAGCCCGGAGGAGCTGCGCCAAGCCTGGCTGGGCCTGGTCGCCAAGGCCAGCGTGAACCGCCATCACAGGATCACGCGCGAAGAGCTCTCGGTGCGCGAGCACATGAGCCGCATCCTGCGCCGCCTGCAGCAGCAGGCTTTCGTCGAATTCGGCGAATTGTTCGATCCGTTGCGAGGCGTGCCAGAACTGGTGGTATCCTTCCTGGCCGTGCTCGAACTGGTCAAGGAAACCTTGGTCGAAGTGACGCAGCAAGAGCCCTTTGCCCCCATCTACGTGAAACTTAGCCGTGCAGTCACCAGTCAATAAGCTCGCGGAACTCAAGCTGGTGCTGGAAGCGGCGCTGCTCACCAGCAGCGAGCCGCTGTCCATCGGCGAACTCAAGAAGCTGTTCGAAGACGACATCGGCAGCGAGGCGCTGCGCAAAGTGCTGGAAGAACTGCGCTCCGACTGGGTGGGGCGCGGGGTGGAACTGGCGGTCGTGGCGAGCGGCTGGCGCTTTCAGGCCAGGCCGGAGTACCAGAAATATCTCGCCCGCCTCAACCCGGAGAAGCCGTTGCGCTATTCGCGCGCCGTGCTGGAAACGCTGGCCATCATCGCTTACCGCCAGCCGGTCAGCCGCGGCGACATCGAGGAAATACGCGGCGTTGCGGTGGCCAGCACGGTGCTGAAGGCGCTGGAAACGCGAGGCTGGATCGAAGCCGTGGGCCACCGCGACGTGCCCGGCCGTCCGGCGCTGTACGCCACGACCAAGGCTTTCCTCGACGATCTCAACCTGCGCTCGCTGCAGGAATTGCCGCCGCTGGAAGATATCGGCGGCCTGGCGAACGCGGACGCCGAGGCCGCGGGGCCGAGCAACTAAACTAATCGAAGGTTAAACATGTCACGAAACACAGGAACACGGCTGCGCCGCAGCCAGAAACCCAAACCGGAACCGAAGGCAGAGTCGCGAAAGAAATCCGCTCCCCAGTCGCTGGAACCCGCGGCAACGCACAAGCTGCAAAAGATGCTGGCCCAGGCCGGGCTCGGTTCGCGCCGCGACATGGAGGAGACGATAGCGGCCGGCCGCGTCACCATCAACGGCGTGGTGGCGGAGATCGGCGCCCGCGTCGGGCCGGACGACGTGGTGCGCGTGGACAAGCGGCCGATCAAGCTGCAATACGACACACAGAAGCCGCGCGTGCTGCTCTACCACAAGCCGGAAGGGGAGATCGTCAGCCGCGACGACCCGGAAAAGCGCGCCAGCGTATTCGACAAGCTGCCGCCGATACGGGGCGCCAAATGGACCGCCATCGGACGGCTGGATTTCAACACCAGCGGGCTACTGATATTCACCACCTCGGGCGACATGGCGAACCGCATGATGCACCCCTCCTTCGAGGTGGAGCGCGAATATGCAGTGCGCATCATGGGTACATTGACGGACGAGCAGATCATCGCGCTCAAGAAGGGCATCGAACTCGATGACGGCATGGCGCGCTTCGACAGCCTCGTCGACCAGGGCGGCGAGGGCTCCAATCACTGGTACTACGTGGTCTTGAGGGAAGGGCGCAACCGCGAAGTGCGGCGCATGTTCGAGGCGCTCGGGCTCACCGTGAGCCGTCTGATCCGCGTGCGCTTCGGCATCGTCGGCCTGCCGCCGCGCTTGAAGCGCGGGCACTGGCTGGAACTCGAAGCGGAGGACGTGGGCAAGATGCTGACTTGGGCGGGGATGGACGCTTAGCAGTCATTCCCGCGCAAGCGGGAATCCAGTCAGCGCAATGGACTGCGCAGCGTGTTCGCTACGCTCCCTTGCCTGGGTTGGCTTCCGCGGTTTTCTCGCCGCTCTTTTTCACCGCGGCAGTAGCCTCGGCGATCCGCTGGCGCAGGTCCTTGAGTTCTTCAGCCGCCGGGTTTAACGATTCGATCTTGCCCACCAGCAACTGGGCGCGTTGCACCTGCTTCTTCTCCAGCGCCTGTTTGGCGAATTCACCCAATCGCCAGGTCTGGTTGTCGGTGGCCTTGATCAGGCGGCGCGCATACTCGTCCATGGTCTTGCGCTCATCCAGCGCCGCAGCATACTGGACCAGCGTCCGCAGTTGCGGAATCTCCTCCGAATTGGCCGCCACCAGGCGGCTCAAGTCGCGTCCAGCCAGCACCGTGTCCTTCTTGGCCAGGCCGAGCAATTGCCACTTGCGCTCTTCGTCGCTCCGCGGCTGCAGCGCGGCTAGTTGTGGCCAGTCGCCCAGCTCGAACAGGATTTGAGCTTCCGCCACGCGCCGCGCCGGTTCATCCTTGATGCGGGCAATGGCCAGCCGCGCTTCGGGCTGCCGGCCCAGCCCCAGCAAAGCCAGCGCCTGCTGGGCGTGGGTGCGGTCCGGCCAGTCCTTGTGCTTCGCGTACAACTTGAACGCCGCATCGAAATCGTAAGCACGCCACAAGTGTTCGTATTCCACCCCGCGGCCGAGCAGCGGATCCAGCTTGGCCAGCGCCTTGCCGGCTTTTTCCGCCATGGGCATGTCGTTTTTCCGGAAGAAGAAGTCCGCCTGGGCGTACAGACGCTGTATCGGCTTGTCCACGTAAGGCGCCAGGTCGAAGCGGAAATTGTCCTGCAGGAAAGTGTACGGATTCTCCTTCCCGACCGGGTTCTGGGTTATGGCGGAGAGCCGCACTTCCGAAAGGATGTTGGTGTCGGTGTTAGGGGTCATTTTGCCTGCGGCAGCCATGGCTTCACGGCGAGATAAGGCGAAGTACCAGAGCAACTCTTCGGGCGTGGCGATGTCGTGGTTGCTCAGGGTTGCGTTGATCTTGGGCTGTTTAAGAACCCGCTGGATACGCTCGTAGTCGAGTTTGATCGGCTTATTGGACCCGAACAGGAGGAAGTCGCCCGTGTCCAGGTTGGCAAAGGTGATGCCGTAGGGAAACACGTCGTAGAACGCCCTGAAAATGGAACGCAGGGTGGTGGCGTCCATGTTGAACAGGTTGACCCACTGGCCGAACACCCCGCCTTCGTTGAGGCGGGATTTGGCGATCTGCCAGAACTGCTGGGTAAACACGCTGGATGCGCCTGCAAGCCAGGGATGGGAGGGCTGCGCCGCGATGATGTCGTAGGTCTGTTTTTCCACCAGCAGGGTGTTGCGCGCGTCGTTGAAATCCAGCCTGACGCGCGGATCGCGCAGCGCCGGGATTTCCCCGCCGGCGATGGCGCGTCCGGCCTCGACCACTGCCGGTTCCAGCTCAACGATCCGGATCGATTCGAGGTCGGTCAGGGTCAGTGCACGGGTCGTTATTCCGCCGCCAAAACCTACCGCGAAAGCGCTTTTCGGGTGGTCCTGCAGCATGTAGGGGACGAGGCCGAGCAATGTTTCCACGACCAGTGCCTTGTTGGGATCCTTGGTGTTGATCAGCGATTCGTTCAACCCGTTGTTTTGCAGTTTCGCGGTAATGCCGTCGTAAGTGACCATGCTGATGACGCCGGCCTTGCCTTCCCTGAGGAACAGGAATTTGGCCTGTTGGCCGCGCTGGGCATCGGTGTCATAGCGGTAGTCCACCGAGGAGATGAGATCCTTGTAGTTCAGGTGGGGCAATATTGTGCTGCCCATAAAAGCGAGTCCGGCAGCGCTTGCCAGCGCCATTCGCGGCAACATCCCATCGATCGCGGGCAGGAACAAAAGCGGCAGGAACAACACGGCCACAGCCGTCCCGGTCAGCAGGGCATCGGTGCCGTATTCCGGAATGAACCAGAAGCCGGCCAGGATGGCGCCGAAAATACTAGCCACGGTGTTGATGGCATAGGCCTTGCCGATGCGAGCGCGGATACCGGACAGGTTGCCACAGTAAAGCTTGAGGTTGAGCGGAAACAGGGCGCCGAACAGAAAGGTAGGCACGAACAGCAAAACAAAAACGAAAGAATACTTCACGCCGAGCAACACCGGGGAGGGCACGACGAGATGATTGAGCGCTTTGTAAACGGGGGGAATTCCGCTCAAGCCGACACGGGTCAGAATCAACGATGCACCAAGCAGGACCAGCCCTGTTGCCATCCACAATTGCGGCGAACGGATGCGCTCCAGATGCGTCTTGATCGCCCACGACCCCGCCGCGATGCCGCTGAGAAAAACGGTAAGTATGGCCGCGAAACCGTATATGGTCGTGCCGGTAAAAATGGCCAGATATTTCGTCCAGCCGACCTGTGTTGCGATGGAAACGAATCCGGTGGCGAACAACACGATGAGCGCGCGGGTGCGTAGCGGCGCTTCCTCAGCCAATGCCGCGGCCGAGGAACGTCCAGGCTCCTGGGATGGCAGTTCCAGCGGTGGCAAGACCAGGCGTTTGTTGAAGAGATACGCCACGCCTACGATGGTCATGTTGAGTGCAAACGCGATATAGATAGCCCCGTCCAGCCCCCAGGTCGGAATGAACAAGAACCCGGAGAGCGCTGCGCCCAGCACGGCGCCGGCAGTGTTCAGACTGTACAGTTGGCCCACCCGCAGTCCCACCTCATGCTGCCTGCGAATGAGGATGGAGGCCATTACCGGGAAAGTGGCACCCATGCAAATCGTGGGGATCGACAGCAATAGCAGCGCCAGTAAAAATTTTAGGCCAAGCTCGGTGCCAAATGCAGGAATTTGCGCCATCAACACGTCGAGATTGAGCAGGACCGGCAGCAATGCGAGGCCGCTAAACCCGATCAGGAGCTCCAGAACAATGTAAGGCGTCAGATTGCTGATGCGGTTGCGCGTGATACGCTCTGCGAGATAACTGCCCAGCGCCATCCCGAGAAAAAAAGCAGCCAGGACTGTGCTGATTGAAGCGCTGGTCGAGCCCATGCTCAAGCCCAGCAGCCGTACCCAGGTGACCTGATAGGTTAGGCTGGCTACGCCCGAAAGGACCAGGAAGCCCGCAGCGAGCAAAAAGAAGCCGGTCGTGTGGTTGTGCGCACCTGTTGTTACCGGAGTGTCGCGCACGTTGTTGGACGTTATCGGAGTGGACAAGCTGCGTAAGACCCTGGTTGATTGACTGGTGTTTTCACGCCGTGAAGGCGCCGGAATTTGCTCGCGGAACATATTAACATGCAGCCCTGAAAACACAATAAACGCCGGTTCCTTATAAGTAGGCTGTTTGCGCAGCAGTGTTCTGACGCGCCCGCTTTGAGTGTGTTAACAAAGATTAATCCGTGGACGAGGCGATTTTTGAGGATACGGAAGCCGCAAATCGCGTCGCGACGCGATTTGCGGCCTGTGACGAAAGAATATTGGTTTCGGCGAGGCGGTTGACAACAACATAACGACAAACTAATATCAACTCACCTGAACGGCCGAACCGGCCGCCAAGGCGCGATCGATTTTTTGTAAACTTTTTATATTAATTTAGGAGGTTATCATGGGTGGAGGCGGCGGAGGCGGAGGCGGTGGTGGCGGTATGGGCGGTGGCGGTGGGATGGCTCCTCCGGCAGTACCACCAGCACCACCAGCAGGTGGCATGGGCGGTGGCGGAGGCGGTGGCGGAATGTAACGCCTCCAACGTTTGGCTGACCGTTTTGGTTCCAAAGCGGTGAGCTAAACGTTACGCCGCTGAGCTATGCTCATCACGGCAAAAAAGGGCACACGGGGAAACCCGGTGCCCTTTTTGTTTGGTGCTCAGCAAAGAGGCGCAAAGCCAGTGCGTTTTATGGGTTGGGTCGTCGGGCCGGCGAGTGCGGTGCTCAACCAATACGGATGAACCCAAACATCTAGTAATCCGTTTCGCCAAAACGATGACATGAAACGGCGTCTTTTTCCGCCATGCGTCGTTGCAGCCCCTTGCCGTATACCCCATACGGCGGCGGGTCTGCGCCTAGCCTGGCGAAAAAATACATCCGTTTCATTTGTCACTGCTTTGGCGAAACGGACTACTAGTCCAATCGGAAGGGGTGTGACGAGAGCCGGATAGGAGTGTCGAGAAGTCGACATCAACCACATTCCTTTGCCTAAGCGATAGGGTGTGGCGCATGCCGTCTGGGGGGATGCGCAGGCTGTTGCAAGCCGGCACACAAGTTGCTTTTGGATTTGCCACCCCGGCGGATTTTTCTTCCGGGTGTTTTGAAGTTCTGTTTTTTTAACTAAAAATTGATTGGGAGATAGACATGGGTGGTGGTAACGGTGGTAACGGTGGTGTAGCTCCTGCAGCTCCGGCTGGCGGTATGGGCGGCGGCATGGGCGGCGCAGCTGGTGCTGGTGCTGGTGCTGGTGCTGGTGCTGGTGCAGGAATGTAAGACGGCATGCTAGCTCTCGAGCTAGCTCGTGGCCTATAAGAAGCCTTAAAGGCTCATCGTTGTAAAGCCACTAAAAGGTACCGGTCATGCCGGTACCTTTTTTTTCGGCACTGCCGCAGCCAGGCCACGTCATTTGGCTTGAGTATTTGTATCCTGTTCGTGAATCGCCATCTGCCATTGAGCCGCGGCCCGGTGGCCCGGGTGCGATACCAGCAATTCCGCATGGGTTCCTGTGGTGATCGTGCCATCCCCGTTGAAATACACCACATGGTCTGCCGACCTGATCGAAGAGTAGCGGTGCGCAACGATGAGTGTCGTGCGACCCTGGCGCAGCTTGTCGATTGCCTGCACCACCATCCGCTCGGCGTGGCTGTCGAGGGCGGACGATGCTTCGTCCAGGAGCAGGAAGGGAGCGTCGCGCAGGAAGGCCTGCGCGAGCGATAATCTCTGGCGCTGCCCGGCCGAGAGTTCGATGCCATTTGCACCTATCCTCGTGTCCAATCCGTGTTCCAGTTCCGCGACGAATTCCCAGGCGTAACCAGCTTTGCAAGCCTCGATCATGTCGCTCTCCGTCGCTTCCGGGCGCGCCAGCAGGAGGTTGGCCCGGATGGTATCGCTTACCAGGAATGGTTCCTGCCAGACCACGGCAAGCTGCTTGCGCAACGATGCCAGCGTGACTTGGCGGATATCCATGCCATCGATCCTTACTGCGCCGGCCTGAGGATCGTGGAAGCGCATGAGTAGCTTGACGAACGTGGACTTTCCAGAGCCGCTTGGGCCGACCAAGGCAATGGTTTGACCCGGCTCCAAGTCGAGATTGATGTCCTTGAGGATCGCATTTCCACCCGGATAGGCGAAGGTGGCGTGGTCGAATTCTATGCGGCCGGCCGTGACCTTTAATTCAGTTGCGTCCGGCCGTTCCTTCACTGCCGGCTGGACGTCGAGTACTCCGGCGACGCGTTCCGCGGCCGCCATGTCTTCCTGCCACTGCAGGGCAAGGTGCGCGACGCCTCTTACCGGAGCCGAGATGTAGCCGAGGTAGAGCAGGAAGCTCACCAAGTGCCCCACGGTAAGCTCGCCGTGGTCGATGGCGGAGATGGCGATCAATACGATGGCGAGCCCACTCAAGTAGATGAGCACGGAAAACGTGACATGAAACAGCGCCGACAGGCGCCTGCTTTTGAAAGACCAGTCTGCGGCGCTATCGAAGGCAGTCCGGTGCATGCCGGATACCTGCTTTTCGGCATTGAACGAACTGATTCCACGCAAGTTGTTCAACGTCTCCGATTCGAAGGCTAGCAGGCGTCCGAAAGCGTCCATGAATTGCTGGGATACTCGCCGGTTACGCTGGCCAAAACCGCGCTGATGCAGCAGGAAAACTGGGCTGATCGCAAGGGCCACAAGGGCCAACCTGAGGTCGATCCACAACAGCATCGCGGCGTAGAAGGCGAAGATGAAGAGATGCGAAGCCAGCGTCAACGGTGTGTCCACCGCAAGATGGGAGAGCTTGTCGAGGTCTCCGCTGAGGCGGGTTAGCACATCGCCCTTCGGATATTGATCCATGACCGGAGAAGACGCGGCAAGACAGCTCGCAAGCATGGCCTCGCGCACTCGTCCGATGAAGCGTAGCGTGAGCCAGCCGTTAAGGGTCATGGCGCCGAAATGAAGTGATTGATTGAGCAGCACTATCGCCGCGAACATCAGCAAGACGTCGCGAACGCTGTCAAATTGCCCCTTGTAGAGCATATCGACGGGTTTTCCGATCAGCCAGATCATGGCGCTGTTGGTCAAGGCGATGCCGAGGATGATCGCGCAAGCGGTGGCCATCAAAAGCCAGTCGCCCGCGAGATAGGCACTGAAACGCCTAAAGGTTGGCCATAGCCGGTTCAGGGTGGTTTTTAGCGGGGCGACGGCCATGCGTGCGAACGGGCTTTACAGCCTATTGCCACCAATTCATGGGGAAATCCGGGTTCACCACACGGTGGCAACGTTCACAGCCCCATAGCGGGCTGAAGGAAACCTTGCCGTGGCAGACGCCGCAGAACTTCCCGCGCAGGATGTCGGGCATCTTGATCTTGTTGGCACCGGCTTCCGGCACAAAAATCGCCGGGTGGCAGTTGGAACAGTCCAGCCACATGGTATGCGAGTTGTGCGGGAACAGAACGTAGGGCATCTGCTTGGTGTTTTTCATCACGATGTCCATATCCAGCACCTCTTTGGTCGTGGTTCCAAGCTTGTCCGCGCGCGGGTTGATGATGCCCTGCCTCAAGGTTTTCATCCATTCCACGTGGCCTGTTCTGTCCAAGGGAAATCCGGCCATGGATTCGTTCGCTTTCTGCAGTCGCTTGAAGCCGGCATTGGCCGGGTCGTAGATCTCGTTCTGGTCAGGCTGTTCTTCTTCGCCACGAACGGTGGGGGGTGGCGGTTCTGCTTGCATCTGCGCAGGCTTCGGTTCGATGGGCGCCAACTCGGGCAGGGTGTAGACATTCGATTTTTCGGCGAGCTTAATCGCATTTCCATCGGTGTAATTCTTGAAGGGGGATGGAGCTATTTCCGCGCCAGAGGGTTGCGATAGCAGGCACAGCAGGAGGCAACAAAAGGCGGACCTTTTATGCTCATTGAAAGACATTGTTATATTCCTATAATGGCTTGCAGTGTTATTGTAATGTGAACTGTTAGAAGTTCAGGCAGCAATTTTTCAGCTGGCTAGGATACAGGTTTTAGCGCTGCATGTTAAATGCGCGCTTGCCATCTTGGGAGGGAAAAGGACGGGGGTGTTGAGAAAAGATGGGGACTGAGAACGTTTGCCGAAATGCGCGGCTGGCACCCGACTTGAATCGGCTGAGTGCGCGTCAGTGCAGGCCTTTAATCGCTCAGCCTATTCAACCGCATCGAGCGCTTATGCTTCCTGCCCCTGAGGCGTGCGCCAAGCGCCAGCAACCCGACGCCCAGCATCATCATCTTCGATGGTTCGGGAACAGGGCTTTGGGTGATGTTATAACCCTGATAACCGGACGTGACGCTGACGCTGCTGAAGTAGGGAACTGCGATTTCCGTGGTGGCGGAGAAATCGGCAGAGCCGCCCTGATAGGCTTCCACCGACAAGGAACCGATAAGCCGGAAGGGCGTGCCGTACTCGAAAGCGAAACTGCCGGCTAATGATTTATTGTGCACGCCGCTGTCGCTGTCGGAGTTGCCGTTCCATGACAAGATGACCTGGTCGTGGTGGGCTCCGATCCCGTCGTTTCCGTATGCGTCAACCGGGGTATAGGCGACGACGAAGCGGGCGTAGCCGGAAGACGTTGGCTCAATTGTGCCCTGCAAAAGCGCGCTCAGGCTGGACGAGCCGAGTCCGGTGCCACCGGTGATGACGAATGCGTCGGTCCAGGTGGATACGCCGATCGCCCCGCTGTTTTGTGTCGCGTCGGCCACGCTCGTCCTGGCCAGTGCGTGATTGGAGCCATAGTTTGAGGAGGCGGCGGCGTAGTAGCTCATGCCGAAATTGCTATCCTCGACGGTCACCGACGCGGCGCTGAAGGTGTCGCGGGTTACCCCCGCGAGAGAGTCGATCCCATCCGCTTCCAACCCGCCCGACACGACCGAATACAGGTCGGCGTCCGCGCTTGCGCAAGGGCTGAATGCGCTCGCCGCGACAAGCAGCGAGCAAGCGCCTAGCTGTTTGTAGATGTTCGAAAGCTGCAACTGCATTGCCTTACCTCGCTATTTGGGGTATCCCGGCCCATGTAAGCAGGATGCTTCCATGAGGGTGTTTGCAATAGCTCAGCAATAACTATGCCAGTGGCTGTGCTGCGATGGAGGGGGGGGTCAGCCCCCGGTCATGGACATGAAACGCAGGATTTTTTGCGGTGCTTCCCTGAATTCGTGGCGTTCGGGCTTGAGTTCGATGGCTGCGCGGATAGCGGCCTCGATTTCGGCATCGTCGGCGCCACCGCGCAACAGGGGCCGCAGTTCGAATTTTTCCTCCTGTCCCAAACACATGTACAGCGTGCCATCGACCGACAGGCGCACGCGGTTGCAGGTGCCGCAGAAGTGCTGGGACATGGGGGTGATGAAACCGACGCTAAACTTCCCGTCCGGGGCGCGCAAATAGCGCGCCGGACCGCCATCCGGCATGACCGCCTCGACCAGCCCGAAACGTTCCTGCAGGCGCTGTTTGACGGGTTGCAGGTCGAGAAAATGCGCGTTGCGGCCGGTGTCGCCCATGGGCATGGCCTCGATCATCCGCAGCACGAAGCCATGCTCGATGCAAAACGTCACTATGTCGTCAATCTCGTCGTCGTTTTCGCCATGCATGGCGACCATGTTGATCTTGATCGGGGCGAATCCGGCGGCCTTGCCCGCCATCAGGCCGGCCAGTATCTTGTCCAGCACGGGGCGGCCGTTGATCTTCTCGACACGCTCGGGCCGCAACGAGTCCAGGCTGACGTTGAGCCTCTTGACGCCGGCGCGTTTCAGCGCAACTGCGTGCTTGTCCAATTGGGTCGCGTTGGTGCTCAATGAAAGGTCGTCGATCCCCGGCAGGCTGCTGATGCGAGCTGCGAGATCGGGCAGGTTGCGGCGCAAGAGCGGTTCGCCGCCGGTAAGCCGCACCCGCTTCACGCCCAGCCGCCCGAAGGCGGCCACGACGCGCTCTACTTCATCGAAGGTGAGCCAGTCTTCGGGCTCTTCGAAATCCTTGAAACCTTCGGGCATGCAGTAGGTGCAGCGCAGGTCGCAGCGGTCCGTCACGGACAGTCGCAGGTATTCGATGGTTCTGCCGAAGCGGTCGGTAAGGGTGTCGTTCATCGCGCGGGCTTTCGCAGTCGTTCTGAAATTTTGCTGGCGTAGGAGCGTTATGTTTGACAGAATATAGCACTTGTTTGCGGAAGCGCCAAGAAAAGAATGGTGCATGAGGGTGGCATGAAAATCTTCGGTTTTTCAGGGTGGTCCGGTAGCGGCAAGACCACGTTGATCGAGCGGTTGATCCCGCTTTTCGTGGGCCAGAGCCTGAGGGTGTCGTTGATCAAGCATGCGCACCACGACTTCGATGTGGACCAGCCGGGCAAGGACTCGTACCGCCATCGCAAGGCAGGGGCGAGCGAGGTGCTGGTGAGCTCTGGCCAGCGCTGGGCGCTGATGCATGAGTTGCGCGGTGCGCCGGAGCCGGGGCTGGACGAGCTCGTGCAGCACATCGCGCCTTGCGATTTGTTGCTGGTGGAGGGGTTCAAGAAAGAGGCGATTCCCAAGCTGGAAGTGTATCGGGCACAGGTGGGAAAGCCTTTGCTGTTTCCCGACGATCCTTACATCGTGGCGGTGGCCAGCGACGTGCCATTGACGCATGACATATTGACGATTGACATTAACAATAATGATCAAGTCGCGGAATTCATTTTAAAACATGTGGAATTGATATGAGCGAAACAAAGCCGGGGGCGAAGTCGTCCATGCTCAGCGTGGACGAGGCATTGTCCTATCTGTTGGAACAGGCCAGACCATTGGCCGAGGTGGAAACGGTGGAAACGATAGCGGCCCTTGGGCGCGTGCTGGCGGAGCCGCTGCGCTCGCAACTGACGGTGCCGCCGCTGGACAATAGTTCGATGGATGGCTATGCGGTGCGCGTCGCGGACATGAACGCGGCGGGGCCGACGCGGTTGCCGGTCTCTCAGCGCATTGCCGCGGGTCATGTGGGGCAGGCATTGATCCCCGGCACGGCAGCGCGCATTTTTACCGGTGCGCCGATACCGCCGGGCGCGGACGCCGTGGTGATGCAGGAAGAATGCACGGCCGACGGCAGCGACGTCGTGATAAGCCGCATCGCCAGGATGGGCGAGAGCATACGCCGCGCCGGGGAGGACATTCAGGCGGGGGCGCAGATTCTTGCGGCAGGAACGCGTATCGGGCCGGGGGAAATGGGCCTCGCGGCGTCGGTCGGCATCGCACGCATTCCGGTTTACCGAAGGTTGCGCGTCGCCACGTTCTACACCGGAGACGAGATCGTTATGCCCGGCGAGCCGCTGGCGGCCGGCCAGATTTACAATTCAAACCGCTACTCGCTTACCGGATTGCTGCAGTCCATGGGCTGCGAAGTCATAGAGTTAGGCAATGTTCCTGATAATCCGGATGAAACCGTGCGCGCGCTTTCCCAAGCGGCGCAGCAAGCCGATCTGGTGATCACCAGCGGCGGCGTGTCGGTGGGCGAGGAAGACCACGTCAAGGCAGCGGTGGAGCAGGTGGGCCAGCTCGACATGTGGCGTATCGCAATGAAACCGGGCAAGCCGCTGGCTTTCGGTACTGCCCTGGGCACGCCGTTCATCGGCTTGCCCGGCAACCCCGTTTCCACCTTTGTGACCTTCTGCCTGTTTGTCAGGCCGTTCATCTTGCGCCGCCAAGGGGTGTGGGAAATTGCCCCGAAACACTTCAACGTGCGCGCCGATTTTGTCTGGCCTAAAGCCGGTGCCCGCCGCGAGTATCTGCGCGCCAGGTTGCAGCAGGGAGAGGACGGCATGGTCGGCGTCGGCATTTATCCCAACCAAAGCTCCGGCGTGCTGACTTCGGTGGTGTGGGGCGACGGACTGGTGGACCTTGCCGTCGGTGAAACCGTGCAGCCCGGTCAGCCGGTAAGATTCATCCCCTTTTCCGAATTGACCAGGTGAGCCTTATGACCGTCACCGTGCTCTATTTTGCCCGCCTGCGGGAAGCGTTCGGCGTATCGACCGAGCAGATCGAGTTGCCGCAAGCCATCCATGACATCTCCGGCCTCACGCGCTGGCTGCGCGAGCGGGGCGGCGTCTGGGAGGCGGAATTGGCCGAAACGAGAACGGTGCGCGCCGCCGTGAACCAAGTGATGGCGGCCGGCGACACCGCCGTCGGGAACGGCGACGAAATCGCTTTCTTCCCGCCGGTCACCGGGGGCTGACATGGGGGTGCGGGTGCAGACCGAAGACTTTGACGTGGGCGCGGAGATGGCAGCACTCCGCCGCGGCAACCCCAAGATTGGCGCCATCGCCAGTTTCGTAGGCCTGGTGCGGGACATGAACGAGGGCGCGGATGTTTCCGCCATGTCGCTGGAGCACTATCCGGGAATGACGGAAAAGGCGCTCGAAGAGATCGTTGAGGAAGCCAAGCGCCGCTGGAATATCTACGAGGTGCTGGTGATCCACCGCGTGGGAGAACTCAGGCCGCTCGACCAGATCGTGCTGGTGGCGACGACCTCCGCACATCGCGGCGAAGCATTCGCCTCCTGCGAGTTCGTCATGGACTACCTGAAAACCAAAGCGCCGTTCTGGAAGAGGGAAGAAACGCCGCAGGGTGCGCGCTGGGTGGACGCGCGCGAGAGCGACGGCCACGCCGCGGAACGCTGGCAGGAGGCCGAGCGCCATGGCGAATAAGGGCTGCCAACTCAGGATTCGCGTCATGGCGGGGCCGATCATCGCCTTCGGCCCCGGCAAGGCGACGCTGCTCGCGGCCATCGAGCGGACCGGTTCCATATCCGCCGCCGCGCGCGAGATGGGCATGTCCTACCGGCGCGCCTGGGTGCTGGTGGATGAAATGAACCGATGCTTTCGCATGCCTTTGGTGGAAACCGCGACCGGCGGGCCCGGCGGCGGCGGGGCGCAGGTCACGCAGTTCGGCCAGGACGTGCTGTGCCGCTATCGGCAGATGGAGGGCAAGGCGGCGCAGTCCGTGGCCGCGGAGATGGCTGAGTTGGCAGGGTTGATGGCTGAGGATAGGCCGGCAGCGTAACAAGGATTCCGAATGTTCAAGAAGATCGTCGCTTTTTTGTTCCTGTTCCTGTTTGCCCAATTGGCCTCCGCCAGGACGCTGTATATCGCCGCGGCCGCCGATTTGACCTATTGTCTGACCGAGTTGAACGCGACTTTCAAAAGCGCCCATCCGGATGCGGACCTCAGGGTGTCGACAGGATCTTCCGGGAATTTCTTCGCCCAGATCAAGGCCGGGGCGCCGTATGAGATTTTCATGTCGGCCGATCTGGAATATCCCAAGCAGTTGATGGCGGCCGGGCTGGCCGAGAAAACGAGCCTGACGCCTTACGCCATCGGCCGCATTGCCTTGTGGACGCTGGATTCCGCGCTGGATATCTCTTCCGGGCTGAGGATGCTAACCAATCCGGCCGTGCGGCGCATTGCAATCGCCAATCCAGAGCACGCGCCTTACGGGCGGGCAGCACGCGCCGCGCTGGAGCATGACGCGGTTTGGGAAGCGGTCCGGACCAAACTCGTCATGGGCGAAAATATCGGTCAAACCGCCCAGTTTGTGCAAAGCGGCAATGCGGAGGTCGGCATCGTGGCCCTGTCCCTATTGAAATCGCCCAAGCTGTCCAATGCAGGCAGATACTATCTGATCCCCTTGGACAGCTTTCCGCGCATGGAACAGGGGGCAGTCATCACCAACAAGGGCGAGTCCAACCCGCTGGCGCGGGAATATATCGACTTCCTGCGTTCCGCTGCGGCCCGGGCGATTTTCGACAGGTACGGCTTTTTGCTGCCGCGCTGAGCGATGCTACTGACACCGGTCGATCTTGAAGCCTTCTGGCTCACGCTACGCCTGGCCGGCGTGAGCACGCTGATCCTGCTTTTCCTCGGGACGCCCGCGGCCTGGTGGCTGGCGCGCACCGAAAGCCGGGCAAAAACGCTGGTCGAGGCGGTAGTTGCGCTTCCGCTGGTTTTACCGCCGACCGTGCTGGGATTCTACCTGCTGGTCGCACTGGGCCGCGACGGCCCGCTGGGCAACCTGTGGCAGACACTGGGTGGAGAACCGCTGGCGTTTACCTTCACCGGACTGGTCTTCGGCTCGGTTGTCTATACACTGCCGTTCGTGGTCCAGCCCTTGCAGAATGCCTTTCAGGCGGTGCACGAGAACCTGCTTGAGGCAGCCGCCACGCTGCGAGCCGGGCCTTGGGACCGGTTTTTCAGCATAGCCTTGCCGCTTGCACGGCCGGGTTTTCTTACCGCCGCGACGCTGGGGTTCGCCCACACGGTGGGCGAGTTCGGCGTGGTACTGATGATCGGCGGCAACATACCGGGCCAGACCAAAGTGGTGTCCATCGCCATTTACGACCATGTGCAGTCATTGGAATATCACGAGGCGCATGTTCTCTCGGCCATCCTGCTGGTCTTTGCCTTTCTTGTCCTGTTCGCTGTTTACGCCGTGAACCGGCATTTCCGTTTGCAACGCCAATGAGCAGCATCCATGCCCGCTTCAGCCTGTTCCGCGGCGATTTCCGGCTGGATACCGAGTTCTTGGCGCCGGGCAAAGGCGTGACGGCGCTGTTCGGCCAGTCCGGCTCCGGCAAGACCACGCTGCTGCGTTGTATCGCCGGGCTGGAGCGGGCGCCGGGCGGGTTTCTTGTGATTAACGGCGAGGTCTGGCAGGACGAGGCGCGCGGACATTTTCTGCCGACGCACATGCGACCGCTGGGTTACGTGTTCCAGGACGCCCGGTTGTTTCCCCATCTCAACGTGCGGCGCAATCTGGAATTCGGCTGGAAGCGCACGCCCGTGGCACAGCGGCAAGTCGCATTCGACCAGGCGGTTGCCTGGATGGGGTTGGAGAAGCTGCTGACACGTTCTCCGCAGCATCTTTCTGGCGGGGAGAAACAGCGCGTGGCCATTGCACGGGCGCTGCTGACCGGCCCGCAACTGCTCATCATGGACGAGCCGCTGGCGGCCTTGGACGCGGCAGCCAAGGCGGAGATACTGCCTTATCTCGACCGCTTGCACGAAGAACTGGCGATCCCGGTGTTCTACGTGAGCCACGCCGTGGACGAGGTGATTCGGCTGGCCGACCATGTGCTGTTGATGGATGGCGGCCGCGTCGCGGCCACGGGCACGCCCGCCGAAGTGCTGACCCGGCTCGACTTGCCGCTGGCGCATCTGGACGACGCGGCGGCCGCGCTGGACGCCGTGGTGGCCGGGCACGACGAGGAATTCGGCTTGAGCTACCTGGATTTTTCCGGCGGCCGCATCGCCACGCCGCATCAGCCGTTCGAGCCCGGCCATGCGGTGCGCGTGCGCATCCTCGCCAAGGATGTCAGCCTCACCCTCGATGAACCGCAGCGCACCAGCATACTCAATATTTTCGCGGCGCGGGTGGTGGAAATCGCGGGACACACCCAGGCGCAGGTGCTGGTGAATCTCGCCGTGGGGGACGCACGCCTGCTCGCCAGGATCACGCGCAAGTCGGCAAAATTGCTGAACTTGCAGCCCGGTGTGGAAGTCTATGCGCAGGTAAAGAGCGTCGCGCTAATGCCTTGAACGTCTATATTTGTTTTTAAACCAGGAGATACAAGATGAACTATTTGATCCGAATTTCGGCAGTCTGCGTTTTTCTCGCAGCCACCACCCAGGCCTACGCCGACGGCGCGCACATGGCCGTCTTCACCAAACAAGGGCAGTTCGACGACGTCAAGGATGCCGTCGAGATGGCGATCACCGGGCGCGGCCTGGTCATCAACAACACCGCCCACATCGGCGAGATGCTGGAACGCACCGGAGAGAGCCTGGGCGCCACCAAGAAGGTCTACGTGAAAGCACAGGCCATGGAGTTTTGCAGCGCCACCGCTTCGCGCAAGATGATGGAGGCGGACCCGGACAATATCGTGTTCTGTCCCTACGTCATCGCCGTCTACGTGCTGCCGGAAAAACCCCAGGAAGTCCGGGTTGCGTACCGCAAGCCTCAATTGGTCGGCTCACCTGCTTCGCAGCAGGCGCTGCAGGAGGTGAACGAGTTGCTCTCCGGGATCATCAAGGAAGCATTGCAGTAGCCCCGGCAAGAGGCCGGATTTGCTGGCCTTGCGCAAAATGCCATGACTGACGAGAAGACTATGAAAATCCGAGCGGCGCTGAGTTTGTTGGGCCTCCTACTGTCGATGCCGCTTGCCGCGCAATGCGCGGATACTCGCCAACTGGTGAAGCTGCCGCAAATGATGCAGAAACACATGCTCTCCAGCATGCGCGATCACCTGTTGTCGGTGCACGAACTCCAGGCGGCGCTGGCCAAGGGCGAATTCGACCGCGCGGCGGACGTGGCCGAGGCTCGGCTCGGCATGAGTTCGCTGGCGAGCCATGGGGCCGAACACATGGCCCCGTACATGCCCAAGGCCATGCAGGCGATCGGCACGGCCATGCATCACGCCGCCAGCCGCTTTGCGCTCAAGGCCAAGGAAGGCGACGCGACGCAGTCGCTTGCGGCGCTGGCCGAGGTGACGCAGCAGTGCGTAGCCTGCCATGCGGGCTACCGGATTCGATAGCTATCCCGATACGGATTCCTGGCCTGCCCCATCCGGCCGCCTCTTGACTATATCCGTCAAAACGAATATTGTTTGCCCATGCTGAACGAACAACTGTTTTTCGATGTGCTGTCGGACGAAACGCGGCGACGCATACTCAGCCTGATCCTGGGGGAAGGCGAGTTGTGCGTGTGCGAGCTGTTTTTTGCGCTGAACTTGCCGCAGCCCAAGGTGTCCCGACATCTCGGCGTGATGCGCGAAGCGGAGGTGCTGTCGGTGCGCAAGGAAGGTACCTGGGTGTTTTACCGCCTGCATTCCCAATTGCCGCTGTGGGCGGCGAAGGTGATCGAGGCGATGGCGCAGGGGGTCGAGCACGCGCCGCAGTACCAGGAGGACGAGAAACAGCTAGCTGTGATGAGCAATCGTCCGGTCAAGTGTTGCGCCTAAATTTTTTAGCCTTGTTTATGCGGTATGGCAGATATATTGCCAGCCGGATATAGTTCGGCTGCGGAATAACCATGCGGGAGGGCACGTCATGTCTCTGAAATTCTTGTTCGTCGGAATCTTCGCTTTGGCGGCCGGTATGGCCGCAAGCGCTCAGGCGCTCACGCTGGTTCCGCTCAAGGTTGCGCCCGATGTCTATGCCTTCATCGGCGACATGGGCGGACGCACCTACGAAAACGAGGGCATGAACGCCAACACCGGTTTTGTCGTCACCACGGCCGGGGTGGTGGTCGTGGACAGCGGCTCCACCTACCTCGCCGCGAAGGCGATGCACGCGGCCATCCAGCGCGTCACCCGGCAGCCGGTGAAATACGTCGTCAACACCGGCGGCCAGGACCACCGCTGGCTGGGCAACGGCTACTTCGCGCAGCAGGGGGCGCAAATCATCGCCTCGCGCGCCGCCATGGCCGACATGCAGGAGCGCGGCGCCGCCCAACTTGAGGCGATGAGGCCGGTGCTGAGGAAAAAGCTGCAAGGCACCCGGCCGGTTTTCGCGACCCGCTTGTTCGACCAGAAAGAGATACTGAAGCTCGGTGCGACGGAGCTGCACATTGTCCACTTTCACGGTGGCCACACGCCCGGCGACAGCGTGGTCTGGCTGCCGCAGAGCGGCGTGCTGTTCAGCGGCGATCTGGTTTACGTGGACCGGCTGCTGGGCGTCATCCCCGTTTCCAACAGCAAAAACTGGCTGGCGTCGTTCGAGGAAATGGAAAAATTGAATCCGAAAGTGATCGTGCCCGGCCACGGCAATGTGTGCGACCTCGCCAAGGCTCGGGCGCAGACCAAGGATTATTTGCTGCTGCTGCGCGGGCACATGCGCCAGGCGCTGGAGCGTGGGACCGACTTGCAGAGTTCGATCGACTCGTTGGATCAGGGCGCTTTCCGGCACCTGCTGAACTACGACGCGCTCAAGGGCGGCAACGCCAGCAGGGTCTATCTGGAAATGGAGGCGGAATGATGGCGGGCACGTCTCGCTCGATTCTCGCCGCTGTTATCGCTGCGTAACACGAAGTTTATAAACTCCGCAAATCCCGCCCGACAGGGCGCTTTCCAACCATGAGGAAGTCATGAGCAATCCCAAGACCGTTCTAATACTGTGTACCGGCAACTCATGCCGCAGCCAGATGGCACAAGCGTTAATTAACAATGATCTCGGGCCGGCTATCACAGCCATTTCCGCCGGCACCAGCCCAGGACCCAAGGTTGCCGACGGCGCCATCGAGGCGCTGAAACTCGCCGGAATTTCGACCGAAGGGCTGTACCCGAAAAACGTGGACGCTGTGATGAACGACGCCATCGACCTGGTAATCACGGTGTGCGACAACGCCAAGGAAACCTGCCCGATTTTCCCCAGGCCGGTGCCTGCCGTACACATGCCTTTCCACGACCCGCACGGCGAGCCGCTGGAGAGTTTCATACAGGTGCGCGACGAAATTCACGCGAAATTGGTGCCGGTGGTGCGCGAGCGTTTGTCTTAGGCAAAGCCGGCTTAAACGACTTAAGGAGAACCCCATGAAGCGATTCCACGTACACGTTTCGGTGCAAGACCTGCAGGAAGGCATCCGTTTCTACTCGGCCATGTTCGGGCAGGAAGCGGCGGTGGTGAAGGACGATTACGCCAAGTGGATGCTCGACGATCCGCGCATCAACTTTGCCATTTCGACCCGCGCCGGCAAGAGCGGCCTGGATCACCTGGGCGTCCAGGTCGACAGCGAAGAGGAACTGAGCGCCGTGCAAGCGCAGCTCAACCGCGCCAGCAGCGAGGTGTTGGAGCAGCGCGAGACCGCCTGCTGCTACGCTGAATCCAACAAATATTGGGTGCAGGATCCTGCCGGCATTGCCTGGGAAACGTTTCACACGCTGGGGACCGTACCGGTGTTCGGCGAGGCGGAAAAGCGCACCGGGCAGGGCTTGAAGTCCATCCCGGTGCAGGCGGCGTGCTGCCCGCCGGGCTTTTCGGGGGCCAAGTGCGGGTAGGCTCTGAAGCGGTCCCGGGTTCCCGAACATGATCGCCGCGCTGGCCATATTCGTCGTCACGCTCGCGCTGGTGATCTGGCAGCCCAAAGGCCTCGGCATCGGCTGGAGCGCGCTGGGCGGCGCGGTGGTGGCGCTGGCCGCCGGGGTGATCTCGGCAGCCGACGTTCCGGCGGTATGGCACATCGTTTGGGACGCCACTTTCACCCTGATCGCGCTGATCCTGATTTCCCTCGTGCTCGACGCGGCTGGTTTCTTCGAATGGGCGGCGCTGCACGTAGCACGCTGGGGCAGGGGCAACGGTCACTACCTGTTCCTGCTCATCATCCTGCTGGGGGCGACGGTCGCTGCGTTTTTCGCCAACGACGGGGCGGTGCTGATTCTCACGCCCCTGGTCTACGAAATGCTGCGCGCCCTGCGCTTCAAGCCCGCGGCGGTGCTGGCCTTCATCATGGCGGCCGGTTTCGTGTCCGACACCACCAGCCTGCCGCTCAAGATTTCCAATCTGGTCAACATCGTCACCGCCAACTACTTCGACATTTCCTTTGCCCAATACGCGGGCGTGATGGTGGTGGTCAATTTCGCCTCCCTCGCGGCCACGCTGGCCATACTATGGTTATTTTTCCGCAAGGATTTGCCGGACCGTTTCGACGTCGCCGCCCTGGCCGAGCCCAAGGCCGCGATCCGCGATCCCTTCGTTTTTTACGCCGGCTGGGTGGTGCTTCCCCTGCTGCTGCTCGGGTATTTTCTATCCCATCGGTTCGGCCTGCCCACCTCCGCGATTACCGGGGCAGGGGCTGTAGTGCTGATACTGGCGGCAGCGCGGGAACATCTGCTGCGCCGCCAGCCCAAGGCGGTGATCCCGGTCATGACCATCCTCAGGGAAGCGCCATGGCAAGTGGTGATCTTTTCCCTGGGCATGTATCTGGTGGTGTACGGCTTGCGCAACCAGGGCCTCACCACCGAACTGTCCCACGCCCTGGAGTGGCTGCAAGGGCAGGGCTTTTACGCCGCCACCATAGGCGCAGGTTTCCTCTTTGCCGGGCTTTCCACGGTGATGAACAACATGCCGACGGTGCTGGTCGGCAGTCTCGCCATTCACGACGCCAGCCTCGCGCCCGCCATCAAGGAAGCGATGGTCTACGCCAACGTGATCGGCTGCGACCTCGGCCCGAAAATCACCCCCATCGGCAGCCTGGCGACCTTGCTGTGGCTGCACGTGCTGGCCCAACGCGGGGTGACGATCGGCTGGGGGCAGTATTTCCGCATCGGCATCGTGCTCACCGTGCCGGTGCTGCTGGCGACGTTGCTGGCACTGGCGGCGTGGTTGCAGATGTTGGGTTGAGCTGGATGTAGGCTGGACTGAGGAACGAAGCCCAGCGATGCAGCGTCGCGGCTGCTTGCTGGGTTTGGCAACCCAGCCTACGGTTCTGGGTAGCGTTACCCTGTCCTTCCTTGTTTCCGCCGCCGGATTCGCGCTATCCTTGCGCAATTCCTAATGGGTGGCGGGGCGCAATGGCTTGGTATGGCTTGCTGGCGGTGGGTGCGGGTGCTGTGCTCGGCGCGTGGCTGCGCTGGGGACTGGGGCTGCTGCTCAACCCGGTGTTCCCTACGCTGCCGCTGGGGACGTTGGGCGCCAACCTGCTGGGCGGTTATCTGATAGGCCTGGCGATGGCCTATTTCAGCCAGCATGCAAGCCTGCCGCCGGAAGCGCGGTTGTTCGTCATCACCGGATTTCTCGGCGGGCTTACCACGTTCTCCACCTTTTCCGCCGAGACCGTCACCCTGCTCATGCGCGCCCAGCTTGGCTGGGCCACTGCCATCATCGGCGCCCATTTGCTCGGCTCCATCGGCATGACGGTGCTGGGCATCTGGACCATCAAACTACTCAAGGCATAGGGGCCGCACATGCAAGGCATCTACCTCAAATTTTACGTATCGGAAAGCCAGAAGCACGGCGGCATGGTGCTCTACGAATGGCTGCTGGAGCAGGCGAAGAAAATGGGCATCCACGGCGGGTCGGCTTTTCGCGCCATTGCGGGTTTCGGCCGGCACGGCGTGCTGCACGAGGAGGGCTTCTTCGAGTTGGCGGGCGACCTGCCGGTGGAGGTCGGTTTCGTGGTGAGCGAAGAAGACGCGGGCCGGCTGCTGGGGCTGCTCGAAGCGGAGCGTCTGCAACTGTTTTACGTGAAAATCCCAGCAGACTACGGCGTGACCGGAAGCTAGCAGCCATCGCAACCGTGCTGTTGCGCTGCACCATCCGATGACCCTGCTCGATCAATTCATTCTTTTCGCCGCATCCTTTGCCGCCAACTGGTTCTCTGCACTGTCTGGCGGCGGCGCCGGGTTGATCCAGTTCCCCATGCTGATTTTCCTCGGCCTGCCGTTCGGCACGGCGCTGGCCACGCACAAGGTAGCGAGCGTGGCGCTGGGCGTGGGCGCGACTTTTCGCCATTTCAGGGAAAGCACGCTGGAGCGGCGCTTTTCCCTCATCATCCTGGGGGCGGGGCTGCCGGGCGTGGTGCTCGGGGCCGGCACCATCCTCCAGGTTCCCGCGCAATACGCCCAGCTCGCCCTCGGGGTGTTGACGCTGGGACTCGGGCTGTATTCGGTATTCAAGCCCCGGCTGGGCCTGGAGCACGCGCCGAAAAACCGCGAGGGCAGGGCGCTGGCGAGCGGCGTCGTCGGCCTGTTCGTGGTGGGTTTCCTGAACGGCTCCATCACCTCCGGCACCGGCCTCTTCCTCACCATGTGGCTGATCCACCATTTCGGCCTCGACTACAAGCGCGCCGTGGCCTACACCCTGGTGCTGTGCGGCCTGGTGTGGAACGGCACCGGGGCGCTGGTGCTGGGCTACCTCGGCACCATCGCCTGGGACTGGATGCCGGCGTTGCTGCTGGGTTCCGTCATCGGCGGCTACCTGGGCAGCCATTACGCGCTCAAGAAGGGCAACCGCTGGATCAAGCGCGCCTTCGAGATCGTGACCATACTGATCGGACTGAAGCTGATCCTCGCATAGCTGGCTTGCCGCAAGCTACAATAGCGCGTTGACCCATTCCCACGCCATTCATGTCCGACATCAACGCCTTCATCAACCGCCTGCGCAAGAACGCCCGTCATTGGTCCAAGTGGGCGCGGCGGCAGGGCATTACCTGCTACCGCATCTACGACCGCGACGTGCCCGAATTTCCCGTCGCCGTGGATGTCTACGAACAGAGGGTGCACCTGCAGGAAATCGACACCGGCTGGCAGCAGGAGGAAGAGGAGCACCAGCGCTGGGCGGAGGGCATACGCCAGGCGGTGAGCGAAGTGCTGGAGCTTCCGCTCGACGCAATCAGTTTCAAGATCAGGGCGCGCCAGCGCGGCCAGGCCCAGTACGAGAAGACCGGCGCCCAGGGCGAGGATTTCGTGGTGGGCGAAGGCGGCCGGCGCTTCATCGTCAACCTGGAGCAGTACCTGGATACCGGGCTGTTCCTGGACCACCGCAACACCCGGCGCATGGTGGGGGAGCGCGCGGCCGGCAAGCGTTTCCTCAACCTGTTCGCCTACACCGGCAGCTTCACGGTGTACGCGGCCACGGGCGGGGCGGTCAGTTCCACCACGGTGGATATGTCGAACACTTACCAGGAGTGGACGCGGCGCAATTTCGAGCTGAACTGCATGGATTTGGGCAAGCACGAACTGGTGCGCGCCGACGTGTTCGCCTTCCTGGAGCAGGCGGTGAAAACGGGCGCGAAGTACGACCTCATCGTGATGGATCCGCCGACCTTTTCCAACTCCAAGAAAATGGCCGGCGTGCTCGACGTGCAGCGCGACCACGCGCACCTCATCAACCAGTGCCTGCGCCTGCTGCCGGCGGGGGGCGAGCTGTTCTTCTCCAGCAACCTGCGCAGCTTCCAGCTCGAAACGGACGCCCTTCTGCCGTGCAGCGTCAAGGAAATCAGCGCGCTGACCGTGCCGGAGGATTACCGCAACAAGAAGATACACCGCTGTTTCCTGTTGACGAAGAGCTGACCTGCCTGGCAGTCGGTGTGTGCTACGATTAGATCGACAACGAAGCGGGAACGCGCGTCATGCCTGATTATCACGACACCCTGGATGCCCTCAATCGCCACGGCCCGCTCTCGGAAAAGCTGAAGAGCATGCACGACGCGCTGAGCAAGCGCTTCGACTTCATAGACCGTGTGGCGGTGGCGATTTACGATGCCAAAACGGACGATCTCAAGACCTTCATCCACAGCAGCGACGGAGCCCAGCCGCTGGCCCAATATCAGGCAAAGCTGAGCGAAACCCCGTCGCTCCAGGAAATCCTCAAGAGCGGCAATCCGCGCGTCGTGAACGATCTGGCCATATTCGCCAATGGCACGCACGAGCATACCAGGCGCATCGCCGAGCAGGGCTACAGCGCGAGCTATACCATGCCGATGTATCTCAACGGCGATTTCTTCGGATTCGTGTTCTTCAACTCCTACCGCAAGAACGTTTTCGACGAGGAAGCGCTGCACTTCCTCGACGTGTTCGGCCATCTGATTTCGCTGGTCGTGGTCGGCGAGATCGCTTCGATACGCACGCTGGTTTCCACCGTCCGCGCTGCCCGCGACATCACCAACCTGCGCGACACGGAGACCGGCGCCCACCTCGACCGCATGTCGCACTATGCCAGAATCGTGGCGAAGGAACTGGCGCCGAAATTCGGCTTCGACGATGAATACGTGGAGCACGTGTTCCTGTTTTCGCCTTTGCACGACATCGGCAAAATCGGCATCCCCGACCGCATCCTGCTCAAGGCCGGTTTTCTCGACGCGGGCGAGCGGGACGTCATGAGAACGCACCCGCAAAAGGGCCGTCAGATCATAGATGCCATGCTGCAGGATTTCGGGCTGGAGTCGTTCGAGCATCTCAATATCCTGCGCAACATCGCCGAATACCATCATGAAGCCGTGGACGGAAGCGGCTATCCCCACGGACTGCACGGTGACCAGATACCCATGGAATCGCGCATCGTCGCCGTGGCGGATGTGTTCGACGCGCTCACCAGCCGCCGGCCCTACAAGCCGGCGTGGAGCGTCGACGACGCCTTCCGGGAATTGCGCAAGATGGCCGGCACCAAGCTCGACCCCGATTGCGTCGAGGCGCTTATCAAAAACCGGGCGCAGTTGCTGGAGATCAAGGATCGCTTCAAGGAAGACCCTTACGCTTAGCAGTCCTTAGGTCGGCCGCTGCAAGGCCGCGGGAATTATCAAGATGGCCTCCGTCTACACCTCCGAATCCGGACTCATTTACCTCAGCGCCGTCGTTGCCATGGTCCTCGTGCTACGCGCACTGCGTGGCAGTATTGCGTTGTTCTGGCTGGCATCGCTGCCGGGAACGATAGCCCATGAACTCAGCCATTATCTGGCCGCCATGCTGCTGAATGCGCGGCCGTGCGGTTTCAGCATCGTGCCTCGACGCACGGCATCCGGCTACATGCTGGGTTCCGTGAGGCTGCGCAACATCCGCTGGTACAACGGCTTGATCGTAGGGCTTGCTCCCCTAAGCCTGCTCGCAGTCGCCGCGCTCGTCGTGGCGTGGCGGTTGTCGGTCCTGCGCCACGTGGCGCAGCCCTGGGAACTCGCATGGGGCTACCTTGCGGCATGCCTTGTCCTCGGATGTGTTCCATCCCGCGACGACCTCAGGATAGCGGCAGCGTCCGCATGGGTTGTGCTGGGCGCTGCCGCTATCCTGGCGTGGTACTACCTCGCGGGGATGAGGCCTGCTTGAATCCACAGCGCTGCAAGCAGAATGACGGTCGTTGGGCTAATGTCAGATAGACGGCAGGCAACGATGACACGGGTGCAGCCGTTCTAAAACGGAGGCACCGGCATGGCAAAAAAATCCCTTAATGAAATAGCCTGGCCTGCGAATTCCGGCAACTTGATTGATCCTAAAAACCGCAGTTCGTTCACCACAGAGTCACAGAGGCACTGAGGAATGGGGTAGGCAGGGATGGGCAACGCGTTGCCCAACTCGCAAAACAATAGGTTGCCGGAAAACTTACGGTCACCAAACTGGTGAACGATGTGCACAGGATTTTTTCCTTGTTTTTGCGAGTTGGGCGATAAAGCCG
>Ga0299912_10000058_pt1 | contig 128211 bp, 134 predicted proteins | sample RVTome_2_FD_207667 | JGI IMG/M metagenome (GOLD analysis project Ga0299912, IMG submission 207667) | Soil microbial communities from uranium-contaminated site in the Upper Colorado River Basin, Wyoming, United States - RVT95D214 (version 2) ... | reverse complement strand
GTCTGTAGTCCTTGGGTATGTAAAGTCACAATCATGCCTCCATGATCCCAACTTCCGTACCTCCAGGCTCATCTCACGCTGGAAACATACACCCTCGCTCAGGCTCACTTGTCATTGGACAAGGCTGCGATTTGACCAGCGCATTCGGCTTATGTATACTTGCCCGTTTCCAAAGAGTCATTGGAGCTAAACATGTATGCGGTCATAAAAACCGGCGGCAAGCAGTACCGTGTTGTCGCTGGCGAAAAACTTAAAGTAGAACAGATACCTGCAGACATCGGAAGCGAAATCGTGATCGACCAGGTGTTGATGGTCGGCAATGGCGACACGGTTTCGGTCGGCACCCCTCTGGTTGCCGGCGCCGCTGTTAAGGCAACGGTTATCGATCACGGGCGCGGCAAGAAGGTGATGATTTTCAAAATGCGCCGGCGCAAGCACTACCGCAAGACCCAAGGTCACCGGCAGAACTACACCGAGATCCGCATCGACGGCATCACGGGCGTTTAAGGAGAGCAGCTCATGGCACATAAAAAAGCAGGCGGCAGTTCCCGTAACGGCCGCGACTCACATTCGAAACGACTCGGCGTCAAGCGCTACGGCAGCGAAAACGTCGTGGCCGGCAACATCATCGTGCGCCAGCGCGGCACCCAGTTTCACGCCGGCGACAACGTCGGCATGGGCAAGGACCATACCCTGTTCGCCAAGGTGGACGGACAAGTGTCGTTCTTCGTCAAGGGCGCGCAGAAACGCAAGATGGTCAGCATCATCCCGGCATAAGTCGGTTCGTTCCGGCAATACAAGCCCTATCATCGCGATAGGGCTTTTTTGTTTTTTGGCATAGCCCTGTGTACCCATGAAATTCATTGACGAAGTATCCATCGAGGTCATCGCCGGCAACGGCGGCGACGGCTCGGCCAGCTTCCGGCGCGAGAAGTACATCCCCAGGGGCGGCCCGGACGGCGGCGATGGCGGGCGCGGCGGCAGCATTTATGCCATCGCCGACTGCAACATCAACACCCTGGTCGACTATCGCTACGCGCGCATCCACCGCGCCAGGAAGGGCGAGAACGGCCACGGCAGCGATCGCTACGGCAAGTGCGCGGAAGACATCGTGCTGCGCGTGCCGGTGGGCACCGTCGTCACCGACAAGCTGACCGGGGAACTCGTGTGCGATCTGGCGCAGCATGGCCAGCAGGCGCTGCTCGCCAAGGGCGGCAAAGGCGGCCTCGGCAACCTGCACTTCAAGTCCAGCACCAACCGCGCGCCACGCCAGTTCACCCGCGGCGAGCAGGGCGAGGAAAAAGAGCTGAAGATGGAGCTCAAGGTGCTGGCGGACGTCGGCTTGCTGGGCATGCCCAACGCCGGCAAATCCACTTTCATCCGCGCCGTTTCCGCCGCCCGTCCCAAGGTCGCCGACTATCCGTTCACCACGCTGCATCCCAATCTCGGCGTGGTGCGCGTGGACACCGACCGCAGCTTCGTCATCGCCGACATCCCGGGACTCATCGAGGGTGCGGCCGAAGGCGCCGGGCTGGGCCACCGCTTCCTGCGCCATCTGGCGCGCACGCGGCTGTTGCTGCATCTGGTCGACATCGCCCCGTTTGATCCTGAGGTCGATCCGGTGCACGATGCCCGCGCCATCGTGGAAGAGCTGCGCAAATACGACGAAGCGCTGTATGAAAAGCCGCGCTGGCTGGTGTTGAACAAGCTCGACATGGTGCCCGAAGACGAACGCGAAGAGCGCGTCCGCCAGTTCGCCCGGGACTACGGCTGGGAAGGCCCTATCTACGCCATCTCCGCGCTTACGGCGGAAGGCTGTAAGGAACTCACCTATGCCATAATGGAGTACTTGGAGCAGAACCGGCCGCAAGCAGAACCCGAAGCTGTATTAGAAACGTCAATCATCCGCTTACCGCAATGAGCTTCATTACGCGAGTTTGCCAGCTTGGCTTGCTTGTTATTGGTTTGCTGGCATTTGCAGGCGGCATATATTTTATGAGAGAAAGCCAGTGGATCGGAGCATTCGTTTGTTTTGGATTACTGGTATTGTTGGCATGGATGAATGAGCTTCTCCGAGTAGAAGCGCTTAGGACACAGAGACCTTGGGGCTATTTTACGCCCCGCCCGGGTATGCAAAGGTTGCTACTCGTTTTTTTAGGCATATCAGGTATTATTGCGGCCGTACAGAGCGCTGTTGGCGGTTCATTTGTCGTTGCAACTTTCTGGGGAGTGGCAGGCTTGTGGCTCTTCATCGATGGTGTACGCAAGTTTCGGAACTAAGTATTGCCGACACCTCAGAATACCAAGAATCATTGATATGAAATCCGTCCTGGCCAACGCCCAACGCCTCGTCGTCAAAGTCGGCAGCAGCCTGGTCACCGCCGGCGGCCAGGGGCTGGACCATGGCGCCCTGGCGCAGTGGGCGCTACAGATCGCGCGGCTCAAGGAGTCGGGCAAGGAGGTGGTGCTGGTCTCCAGCGGCGCCATCGCCGAGGGCATGCAGCGTCTGGGCTGGAAGAAGCGGCCGAGCGCGGTGCATGAGCTGCAAGCCGCGGCGGCAGTGGGGCAGATGGGCTTGGTGCAGGCCTACGAATCGTGCTTTCGCAAGCACGGCTTGCACGCCGCGCAGATACTGCTCACCCACGACGACCTCGCCGACCGCAAGCGTTACCTCAACGCGCAGTCAACCCTGCGCACCCTGCTCAGCCTCAACGTCATCCCCATCATCAACGAGAACGACACGGTGGTGACGGACGAGATCCGCTTCGGCGACAACGACACCCTGGGTGCGCTGGTGACCAACCTGATCGAGGCGGATTGCCTGGTCATCCTCACCGACCAGCCCGGCCTCTACACCGCCGATCCGCGCAAGGATGCCAGCGCCACGCTGGTGGCCGAGGCGCGCGCCGGGGACGCGCAACTGGAGAAAATGGCGGGCGGCGCCGGCAGCGACATCGGCAGCGGCGGCATGCTCACCAAGATACTCGCCGCCAAGCGCGCCGCCCGCAGCGGGGCGCACACCGTCATCGCCTCCGGGCGCGAGCCGGACGTGCTGGTCAGGCTGGCAGCGGGCGAGGCCATCGGCACCCAGTTGATCGCGGAAAGAATGCCCATCGCCGCGCGCAAGCAGTGGCTCGCCGATCACTTGCAGGTGCGTGGGAAACTGGTGCTGGACGATGGTGCGGTGAAAGCGCTACGGGCGGACGGGAAAAGCCTGCTGCCGATCGGGGTATGCGACGTTTCCGGCAGCTTCGAGCGCGGCGAGGCAGTCACCTGCGTCAACGCCCAAGGTGAAGAAATCGCGCGCGGCCTGGTCAACTACAGCGCCGCCGATGCGCGCAAGATCATGCGCCAACCCAGCGCGAAGATCGAAGCCGTGCTCGGCTACGTCGACGACCTGGAACTCATCCACCGCGACAACATGGTCCTGCTTTAGCAGGGCCATGTTGCGGTGCAGGCTAATGTTTGTGGAACCAACGTTATGCCGTAGCCACAACATGGTCCTGCTTTAGCAGGGCCATGTTGCGGTGCAGGCTAATGTTTGTGGAACCAACGTTATGCCGTAGCCACAACATGGTCCTGCTTTAGCCCGACATGTCGGTCTGAAGACCGACCTACGATACCCGATGCCACGCCGCGCTGTGAACAGAATGAAGCAAGGTAGGGCGGAAAAGCGCAGCGCCTTCCGCCGTATGCTGGCGTGTCCATGCCAGATCATCGCCACAACCCGGCTCGACTGTGTATGAAATAACGGCGATAGGCAAACGGGTGCAATCCCATACGGCGGAAGGCGCTACGCTTTTCCGCCCTACCGCACTGTTTTAGCAGTGCCATGTGGCTGTTGCTGCTACTTCAGCAGCGACCGGTACAGCGCCAGGTACTTTGCGGCGCTGGCCTCCCAACTGAAATCCCTTCCCATGCCGTTTTTCTGCAACGCCTGCCAGGTTCTTTTCTTGCCATAGGCCGTCAGCGCCCGCCGTACTGCGGCCAGAAAGTCCGGGGCGTCGAAGGGCTCGAACACGAACCCCGTCGCGCTGCCGTCCTTGATGGCGGCAGGGGTCGCGTCGACCACAGTGTCGGCCAGCCCGCCGGTGGCGCGCACCACCGGCGGAGTGCCGTAGCGCTGGCTGTACATCTGGTTGAGGCCGCACGGCTCGAAATGCGACGGCATGAGGAATATGTCGGCGCCGGCTTCCATGAGGTGCGACAGCCCTTCGTCGAAGCCGATGGTGACGCTGACTTTGCCGCGGTGTTCGCGCGCCAGTTTCTGCAGCGCGTGTTCGAGCGCTCTCTCGCCGCTGCCCAGCACCGCGATCTGCAACGGTAGCTTGAGCAGCGCCGGGGCGATTTCCAGCAGCAGGTCCAGTCCTTTTTGCGGCGCGATGCGGCTGATGACTGCCAGCATGGGGATCGCGGGGTCGGGGGCGAGCTTCAGCCGAGCCTGCAGCGCGCTTTTGTTGGCGGCTTTTCCGGCGAGTTTGCTCGCGGAATAATTGGCGGCCAGGAAGGGATCGCTGGCAGCGTTCCACTGGTGCACGTCGATGCCGTTGAGTATTCCCGTGAGTTGTTTGCGGCGCTCGCGCAGCAGGCCCTGCAGGCCGAAACCGAGCGCATCCGTCTGGATTTCCTCGGCGTAGGTGGGGCTGACGGTGCTGATGTGGTCGGCGTAGTAGAGGCCGCCTTTGAGGAACGAGAGGTTGCCGCAGAATTCGACCCCGTGCATGGAGAAACTCTGCGGCGGCAATCCCAGTTGCGTAGTCAGTTCCGGCGCGAATATCCCCTGGTAGGCCAGGTTGTGGATGGTCATCAGGGTTGCCGCCTTGGCGCCCTGCGCGTAGTGCAGCAGTGCCGGGATCAGGCCGGCCTGCCAGTCGTTGCAATGGACGATGTCGGGGCGCCAGGAAAGCGGGCTTGCTTCGCCGCTCAGCAAAGCGCCGATGCGCGACAGCAGGCCGAAGCGCAAGGCGTTGTCGGGCCAGTCGCGGCCGTGTCGATCCTGGTAAGGGCCGCCGTCGCGCTGAAATAGCGGAGGGTAGTCGACGACCAGGACCGGAACGCCGCTGTCCGGCATGACGGAGGACAGCAGGCGCACTTCGCCGAATTCGAAAATGCCGGTGGCGACGACCCACTTGTTTTTCAGGCCGTCCATCACCTGCGGATAGCCCGGCAGCAGCAGGCGCACGTCGACGCCGAGCCGATGCAGTGCGGCGGGGAGGGCGGCGCTGACGTCGGCCAGGCCGCCGGTCTTGATCAGCGGGTGAATTTCCGAGGTTGCGAAGAGGACCTTGAGACCTGCCGGGGAAGCGGAAGAAAGGGGCATCAAAAACTCAATCGATACGCAATGAACATGAACGGATTGTACGGCATCCGCCTCCGCCTATCATCCGGGAAATGCCCGGACAACGGGTGTTCTCAATAGGCCTGCAAATCGCCGCCGCCGATGTCCAGGGAGTGGCGCCAGAACTGGTCGTCGCGGTCGAACAAACGGTAGGTGCCGCGCGGCCCCCACGAGCCGGCATGGTAGGTGTTGATGAAGTCGCGTTCCATGGACCAGACCTTGAGCACCGGGTCCACCGTGCGCCATGCCCATTCCACTTCGTCGTAGCGCAGGAACAGGGAGTGGTCGCCCTGCATCACGTCCAGCAGCAGGCCGGCGTAGGCGTCGTAGTCCTGGTCGCCGCCCTTGCGGTAGGAGGCGTCGAGGCTGATGGTACGGGTGTGCACTTCGAGGCCGGGGAGCTTGACCTGCATTTCCATTTTCAGGCAATCGTTGGGCTGGATGCCGAGCAGTATCCAGTTAGGGCGCGGCGGCTCCTTGCGGGTGTGGCGCAACAGGTCTTGCGGCGGGTTCTTGAAGCGGATGCAGATGGCCGAACTGCTCTCCGCCATGCGCTTGCCGGTGCGCAGGTAAAACGGCACGCCCTTCCAGCGCCAGTTGTCGACGAACAGCTTGAGCGCGGCGTAGGTTTCGGTGGAACTGCCTGCGGCGACTCCGGGTTCTTCCACGTAGGCTGGCACCGCCTTGCCGTCGATCGTGCCGGCCGCGTACTGGCCGCGAAAGGCATGGGCATGCACGGCGTTTTGCGTGATGGGGCGGATGGCCTTGAGCACTTTGACCTTTTCGTCGCGCAACGCTTCCGCTTCCATCATCACCGGCGGCTCCATGGCGACCACGGTGAGCAGTTGCAGCAGATGGCTCTGGATCATGTCGCGCAATGCGCCGGAGCCCTCGTAATAGTCCGCGCGCCCTTCGACGCCCGCCTTTTCCGAGTGCGTGATCTGCACGTGGTCGATGTAATGGCGGTTCCACAGCGGCTCCAGCAGCATGTTGGCGAAGCGGAACACCATCACGTTCTGCACCGTGCCCTTGCCCAGGTAGTGGTCGATGCGGTAGATCTGCGGTTCGTCCAAATGCTTGTACAGGCCCTGCTGCAGCGTCTGCGCGCTGAGCAGGTCGTAGCCGAACGGCTTTTCGATCACCACGCGGCGCCAGCCGTTTGCCTGTTTGAGCATGTCGGCTTGCCCCAGTTTTTCGATCACCACGGGAAATTCTGCGGGGCGGATGGCCATGTAGAACACCGCATTCGGCGGGAAAGCGGGATCCTCGTCCAAGAGCTTGCGCAGCCGCTGGTAAGCCTCGGGATCGGCCAGATCGCCGGCGTGATAGTGCAGCCGCGTGCGGAAGCGCTCGAAAGCGGTCTCGTTATAGCCCTGCGGATACTGTTCCTGCAGCATGGCGGAGACCTCGGCTATCCACTGCTCGCGCTCGAACGGGCGGCGTCCCGAGGCCAGGATCACCATCCTCTCCGGCAGGCATCCCGCCACTTCCAACTGGAACAGCGCGGGGATCAGCTTGTGCCGGGAAAGGTGGCCTGTGGCGCCGAATATGACCAGGGTGCAAGGCTCTATGGCTCCCATGTCACTCCCCCGCTTTCTTCACGGCGTGGCCGCCGAAAGCGTTGCGCATCATGGACAGCAGGCGGTAGCCGTAGCCTTTTTCGTCCTGGCTGGCAAAGCGCATGTGCAGCGCCATGGTGAGCACAGGCGTGGCCACGCCCTGGTCCACCGCTTCGATGGCGGTCCAGCGCCCTTCGCCGGAATCCGCCACGTAGGGCGCCACTGCATCCAGTTTCTGGTCGGCCTTGAGAGCTTCTGCGGTGAGATCCAGCAGCCAACTGCGCACCACAGAACTGTGGCGCCACAGCTCGGTAATCTGCGCCAGGTCGAGAGCGAATTCCTCTTTGCCGCGCAGCAGCGACAGGCCCTCGGCGAAGGCCTGCATCATGCCGTATTCGATGCCGTTGTGGACCATCTTGGTGAAGTGCCCGGAGCCGACCGGACCGACATGCGCCCAGCCGCGGTCCGCTGCCGGCGCCAGCACCTTGAGCACGGGCGCCAGCACGCCGGCAACTTCCGGCGTCGCCCCCACCATCATGCAGTAGCCATTGTCCAGCCCCCACACGCCGCCCGACGTGCCGGCATCCATGAAGCCTATGCCTTGTTCCGCCAGCCAGACGCCGCGGCGCTGGCTGTCGTGATAGTTGGAGTTGCCGCCGTCGACGACGATGTCGCCCCTGGAAAGCATGGGCGCCAGCTCGCGTATCTGCTGCTCGGTGGCATCCCCGCTCGGCACCATGATCCACACTACGCGCGGCGCGGCGAGTTTGGCTACGGCATCGGCCAGCGACGAGGCGGCTATCATGCCTTCCTCCGCCGCGATCTTTTCCACGATGGCGGGCGAACGGTTGTAGCCGACCACCTCGATGCCGCCGCGGCACAGGCGCCGCGCCATGTTGCCGCCCATCTTGCCCAGTCCCACCATTGCCAATCGCATAATGTTTCCTTTCCCCGATGCGTCAATCGTCCACATTTAGCGGCCGCGTCGCGCGTTACTTTAGCCCGCAGGCGTTGCGCCGAGCCCCTTGTAAGCTTAGTCTATGCTACATTGACATGCCGTTGACCGGCGTGTGGAGAAACAGTCCCCGAGGAGTTTGCCATGACCGATACACCGCAAACTTGCCGCTGGCAGGTTTTTGCCACAGCCGACGCACTCCAGGCAGAAGCGGTCAAGATCGTCTCGGCAGCGGCCCAGTCCGCCATAGCCGCGCGCGGGGAATTCCACATAGTATTGGCGGGCGGCAGCACGCCGCGTGCTGTCTACGAGTCGCTGGCCGGCATCCGCACCGACTGGAGCGCCTGGTACATCTACTTCGGCGACGAGCGCTGCCTGCCGCCCAACCACCCGGAACGCAACAGCAGCATGGCGCTGGAATCCTGGCTGCGCCACGTCAACATACCCCATATGCAGATCTACATGATGCCTGCCGAACTCGGCGCGGTCAGGGCTGCCCAGGAATATGCCAGGCTGCTCCAGGGTGTGGGGGACTTCGACCTGGTGCTGTTGGGGCTGGGCGAGGACGGCCATACCGCCAGCCTGTTCCCCGGACAGGAATGGGGGGTGGACCCGAGCGCCCCGGCGGTGCTGGCGGTGCACGACGCACCCAAGCCGCCGCCGGAGCGGGTGAGCCTGAGCGCATGGCGTTTGGGCCGGGCAAGGCAGGTGTTGTTTCTGGTGGCCGGCGCGGGCAAGCGCGATGCGGTCGGGAAATGGCGTGCGGGTGATGCGATACCGGCGCGGGCCATAACGCCGGAGGCCGGCGCGGAGGTGTTGGCGGACTTTGCTGCCGCCGGCGAGAATCGGTAATTCCGGCTTGCGCTTCGAATGCTCGCGGGAATCGCACGATTCGCCGCAGGCCGTCCCCTCTATTCCCCGCGCTGCCTGAGCGCGTCGCGCACCGAGAATTCGAATTCCTCCAGATCCTGCGGCGCGATTTCCAATTCCTGCAGGACCGCATCCCTGGTGCCTTCCCATTCCGCATCGTCGTTGCGCGTCATGCGGTTGTGCAAGTGCATCGCCATTTGCAGGGCCGCCACGTAGCCGCGCGCGCCGTCGTCGGCCTGCGCGATTGCATGGTGGTTGCGGATAGCCTCGCACACGGTGTTCGACAACTTCCAGTCCTTTGCCAGCCGATAACCGATTTCGCAATGGTCTGCGCCGACGTGGCGGTCTTCCGCCTGGACATCGGGCCATTTGTTGTTGGCGGGCGCATTGAGCGAGGCGCAGTAATAGGGGTAGTGCCGCATCAGGATGGGCACGCCGCAGTCGTGGAACTGGCCGATCAGGTAGGCGAGGTCGGGCGAGAGGTATTCGGGCAGGTAGCGCACCGCGATGATGGAACACAGCCGCGCGATAGTCTCGGCGCGTTCGTGCAGGCGGTTGTGGGCGAGCGCCAGTTGGTCGCCGCCGGTGACGCGCTTGAGCGCTTCGGCGCGGACGATGTTGAGGGTTTGCTGGAGTCCGATCAGCGGGATCGCCTGCGCCACCAGATCGACCTTGGTTGGCAGGCCGTAGTAGGACGAGTTGATGGTGCGCAGGAATACATCGCTGATCTCACGGTCGCGGCCCACCGCCTGCGCGATGGCGCGCAGGTTGAGGTTGGGCTTGCGCATCAATTCCTCGATGTCGGCGAGTATGCTCGGCTGGCCGGGAGGGGCCAGATCTTCCGGGCGCTCGGTCGGAGCTGGTGCGGAGGGCGAGGTTTTCACGGTCTGCGCGACTTGTAGCGATTGATCAAGCCGTTGGTGGAGGCGTCGTGGCTGCTCACGCGCCCCTTGGCCTGCAGCTCGGGCAGGATGTTTTGCGCGAGCTGCTTGCCGAGTTCCACCCCCCATTGGTCGAATGAGTTGATGCGCCAAATCGTTCCCTGCACGAACACCTTGTGCTCGTACAGCGCGACCAGGCTGCCCAGCGTCCTGGGGTCGAGTTTCTGGAACAGGATGGAATTGGTCGGCTTGTTGCCGGCGAAAGTCTTGTGCGGCAGCAGTTGCTCCAGAGCCGCGCCCTTCATGCCCGCCGCCTTGAGTTCCGCGCGGGCTTCGGCGGGGGTTTTGCCGCGCATCAGCGCCTCGGTCTGGGCGAAGAAGTTGGAGAGCAGGATGGCGTGATGCTCGCCCATCGGGTTGTGCGACTCGATGGGTGCCAGGAAGTCGGCCGGAATCAGCTTGGTGCCCTGGTGGATCAACTGGTAGAAAGCGTGCTGGCCGTTGGTGCCGGCCTCTCCCCAGATCACCGGGCCGGTGGAATAGTCCACGGCGCGGCCGTCGCGGTCGATGCGCTTGCCGTCGGACTCCATGTCGAGCTGCTGCAGGTAAGCGGGAAAGCGGTGCAGATACTGGTCGTAGGGGAGGATGGCGTGGGTTTGCGCGTCGAAGAAATTGTTGTACCAGATGCCCAGCAGGCCCAGCACCACCGGGAGGTTTTTTTCCGGGGCGGCCGTGCGGAAGTGCTCGTCCATCTCGTGCGCGCCGGCGAGAAACTCCTCGAAGCGGTCCATGCCGATGGCGAGTGCGATGGACAGCCCGATGGCCGACCACAGCGAGTAGCGCCCGCCCACCCAGTCCCAGAATCCGAACATGTTTTTGGTGTCGATGCCGAACTTCTTGACCTCCGCGGCATTGGTCGAGACCGCGACGAAGTGCTTGGCGACCGCCGCTTCGTTCTGTGCCGAGGCCATGAACCACTCCCGCGCCGAACGCGCGTTGGTGAGGGTTTCCTGCGTGGTGAAGGTCTTGGATGCGACGATGAACAGCGTGGTTTCCGGGTCGAGCCGTCGCAGCGTTTCGGCGAGGTGGGTGCCGTCGATGTTGGAGACGAAATGCACGTTGAGGCCGGGCTTGGCGTAGGGCTTGAGCGCCTCGGTCGCCATCACCGGCCCGAGATCCGAGCCGCCGATGCCGATGTTGACGATGTCGGTGATGCGCTTGCCGGTGTGGCCTTTCCAGCGCCCGCTGCGCACGCTGTCGGAAAACTTGCGCATGTGCGCCAGCACCGCCCGCACGTCCGGCATGACGTCGCGGCCGTCCACCAGGATCGGGCGCTCGGAGCGATTCCTGAGCGCCACGTGCAGCACCGCGCGGTTCTCGGTGAAGTTGATTTTGTCGCCGCCGAACATGGCTGCGGTAGCGCTTTTCAGGCCGGCTTCCTTGGCCAGCTTGAGCAGCAGTTTCAGGGTTTCATCGGTGATGAGGTTCTTGGAAAAATCGAGCAGGATGTCGCCGGCCTGCAGGGAAAAACGCTCGAAGCGCCGCGCATCGTCGCGGAACAAATCGCGCATCGAGGTCCTGGCCATGACTTTGTGGTGTGCCCGCAGGGCTTGCCAGGTTGCGGAACGGGTCAAGGCGGACATGGCGAACTCCTTAGCGACGCATCAACACCACGCCGGCGAGCGGCGGCAGCGAGATTTGCAGCGAGTGCGGGAAGCCCATCCAGGGCACGGCATCGCTCACCAGTCCGGCACCGTTGCCTTTGTCCGATCCGCCGTAGAAGCGCGAGTCGCTGTTGAACAGTTCGTGGTAGACGCCCGGTTCCGGCACCCCGATGCGGTACCCCTCGCGCGGCACCGGCGTGAAGTTCAGCACCACCGCGACGAAGGAGCCGTCGCGCGCGCGCCGCAGGTAGGAGAGCACCGACTGGTCGGCGTCGTGGCAGTCGATCCAGGAAAAGCCTTCGTGGGAAAAGTCGAGGTCGTGCAGCGCGGGGGTGGCGGCATAGAGATGGTTGAGGTCGCGGCACAGATCCTTGACGCCGCGGTGCCAGTCCGTATCCAGCAGCGGCCAGTCGAGTTCGCCCGCCACCTGCCATTCGCGCCCCTGGCCGAACTCGTTGCCCATGAAGTTGAGCTTCTTGCCGGGATAGGTCATCTGGTAGGTGAACAGCAGGCGCAGGTTGGCGAACTTCTGCCAGGCGTCGCCGGGCATCTTGTCCAGCAGCGAGCGTTTGCCGTGCACCACCTCGTCGTGCGAGAACGGCAGCATGAAATTCTCGGTGTAGGAATAAAGCTGGCCGAAGGTCAGTTCGTTGTGGTGGAAGCGGCGATGCACCGGTTCGTGCTGGAAGTAGAACAGGGTATCGTTCATCCAGCCCATGTTCCACTTCATGGAAAATCCCAGCCCGCCGAGATACACCGGGCGCGACACCATGGGCCAGGAGGTGGATTCCTCGGCCATGCTGAGCGCGCCGGGGAACCGGTCGTGCACCAGGATGTTGAGTTCGCGCAGGAAGTCGATGGCATCCAGGTTCTCGCGGCCGCCGTACCTGTTCGGCAGCCATTCGCCCTCTTTGCGCGAATAGTCGAGGTATAGCATGGAGGCGACCGCGTCCACGCGCAGCCCGTCGATGTGGAACTCGGACAGCCAGTAATGCGCGCTGGAAAGCAAAAAGCTTTTTACCTCGTTGCGGCCATAGTTGAAGATGTGGGTGCCCCAGTCCTGGTGGAAGCCCAGGCGCGGGTCGTCGTGCTCGTACAGCGCGGTGCCGTCGAAGCGGGCCAGCGCGAAAGCGTCCTGCGGAAAGTGCGCCGGCACCCAGTCCAGGATCACGCCGATGCCGCTGGCGTGGCAGGCATCGATCATGGCGCGCAGGTCGTCCGGACTGCCGAAGCGGCTGGTGGCGGCGAAATAGCCGGTGGTCTGGTAGCCCCATGATTCGTCCAGCGGGTGTTCGGAAACCGGTAGCAGTTCGATGTGCGTGTAGCCCATCTCCTTGACGTAGGGAATGAGGCGCTCGCCCAGTTCGCGGTAGGACAGGAAGCCGCCGCTGGGGCTGCGCTGCCACGATCCGGCATGCACTTCGTAGACGTTGAACGCAGCGTGCAGCCAGTCGCTGTTTGCACGGCTTTGCATCCAGGCGCCATCGTGCCATGCGTGGCGTGCCAGCGAAGGTACTTTCGATGCCGTGCCGGGGCGCAGTTCGTACTCCTGGGCATAGGGATCGCTCTTGACCAGGATGTGCCCGCTGTCGCGGTTGCGTATCTCGTATTTGTAGAGGGCGCTTTCCGCCATGCCGGGGATGAATAACTCCCATACGCCGCTCGATCCATGCGCCCGCATCGGGTGCAGGCGTCCGTCCCAGCGATTGAAGTCGCCCACGACGCTGACCCGTTCCGCGTTGGGTGCCCACACAGCGAAACGCACGCCGGCGATGCCGTGGCTGCCGACGTGGTGCGCGCCAAGAGCCCGGTAGGCCTGGTGCAACCGGCCTTCGTTGAACAGGTAAAGGTCCTGCTCGGAAAGTAGTGGCGGAAAGAAGTAGGGGTCGTACAGGTCGGATGTCTGGCCGTCGATTTCGACGCGCAGGCGGTAGGGGTCGTCAGGCTTTTTGTTGCCGTGCCATTCGAACAGGCCGCGCGGATCGCTGCGCACAAAGGCTTCGTCGCCGCTGTCGGCATGCAGCCACACGCTGCCGGCGTGTGGCATGAATACCCTGATGGTGTAGCTATCGTTGTTCCGGTGCAGTCCGAGGTAAGCGAAAGGGTCGTACAACCTGCCCTCCCACAGTGCCTCAAACAGGGGATGGGTGCACGGTTTGGCGGCGCTTTTCATAGGCATGGCGGCATTGTTGTATTATCATCGCGTTTATTATAGCGGCAAAGCGCGGCATTTCGTGAGCTCCGGCGCGAATTTGTCGAACAGCGCAGGCACTCGCGAAGCGTCTTTGAAACCCCTTATTTCACCCGGCATCATCTAGAATTAGATTTTGACGGCGACGGAGGAACTCTTGGCAAAAGAGAAAGATTTTCCACGGTTTGTCAGCCTTTTGACGAAGAATACGGTTGCCCTGATTCTCGCCGGCGGACGCGGCAGCCGGCTGAATCAGCTTACCGATTGGCGTGCCAAGCCAGCCGTGCCCTTTGGCGGCAAGTTCCGCATCATCGACTTTCCCCTGTCCAACTGCCTCAACTCCGGCATACGCCGTGTCGGCGTCGTCACGCAGTACAAGGCCCACAGCCTGATCAAGCACATCCAGCGCGGCTGGGGTTTTCTGCGCGGCGAGTTCAACGAATTCGTCGAATTGCTGCCGGCGCAGCAGCGCATCGAGGTCGATTGGTACAAGGGCACCGCCGACGCCATTTTCCAGAACCTCGACATCATCCGCGACTACAACCCGGACTATGTGCTGGTGCTGGCCGGCGATCACATCTACAAGATGGATTACGGCGAGATGCTGGCCTGCCACACTGCCAACGCGGCGGACATGACCGTGGCCTGCATCGAGGTGCCGCTGGCGGAAGCGAGCGCTTTTGGCGTGATGGGCGTGGATGAAATGGACCGGGTAGTGACGTTCACCGAAAAACCGGAACATCCCCAGCCCATCCCCGGCCAGGCGGAGAAGGCACTGGTGAGCATGGGCATTTACGTGTTCAACGCGTCCTTTCTCTACGAACAGTTGATCCGCGACGCCGACGAGCGCAACTCCTCGCACGATTTCGGTAAGGACATCATCCCCTACCTGGTGTCGCGCTACCGCGTCTTTGCCCACCGTTTTGCCGATAGCTGCGTGTGCAAGCCCGAGGGCGTGCCCTATTGGCGCGACGTGGGGACGGTGGATGCCTACTGGGAGGCCAACATGGAGTTGGCCAAGATCACCCCGGACCTGAACCTGTACGACGTGAAGTGGCCGATCTGGACCTACCAGGAGCAGTTGCCGCCGGCCAAGTTCGTGTTCGACGACGAGGAGCGGCGCGGTGTCGCGGTGGATTCCATGGTCTCCGGCGGGTGCATCATCAGTGGCGCCACGGTGCGCCGCTCCGTGCTTTTCTCCAACGTGCAGGTGTCGAGTTATGCCGTACTCGAAGACGCTGTGGTATTGCCCGACGTGGAGATCGGCCGCAATGCGCAACTGCGCCGCGTGGTGATCGACAAGGGTTGCAAGATACCGGACGGGATGGTGGTGGGAACAGACCGGGTGGAGGACGCGCGGCGTTTTCACGTCACGGAGAAAGGCATTACCATGATCACGCCCGAAATGCTCGGGCAGCATATCCATCACGTGCGCTAAACTGCGAAAAACCATGGCGGACGGCAAAAAACTCAATCTCATCCTGTGCTGGCACATGCACCAGCCGGATTACCGCAACTACGCCACGGGCGAGTTCGAACTGCCCTGGACTTATCTGCACGCCCTCAAGGATTACAGCGACATGGCGGCGCACCTGGAAGCCCAGCCCGCCGCCCGCGCCGTGTTCAACTTCGTGCCGGTGCTGCTGGACCAGTTGGAGGACTACGCCGACCAGTTCGCCACGGATACCCTGCGCGATCCGCTGCTCGACCTGTTGCGGGCGAAGGACATGAACCGGCTCACGACGGCCCAGCGCGACCTGATCCTGGAGTTCTGCTTCCGCTGCAACCACACCCGAATGATAGAGCCCTTCCCCGCTTTCAAGCGGCTGCGCGACATCTTTATGGTGGCCGATGGCCACGGCGAGGCGGGGCTGTCGTATCTTTCGGGACAGTACATGGCCGACCTGCTGGTCTGGTACCACTTGGTGTGGACCGGCGAGACCGTGCGCCGCGAGCACGAGCTGGTGATCCAGCTCATGACCAAAGGCGAAGGTTTTACCCTGGAGGAGCGGCGCCAGTTGCTGGCGTTGATCGGCCAGGTCGTCCAAGGCATCATCCCGCGCTACCGCAAGCTCGTCGAGTCCGGTCGGATCGAGATTTCCACCACGCCGCATTATCATCCGATCGTGCCGTTGCTGGTCGACTTCAAAAGTGCGCGGGAAGCCGAGCCGCAGGCGAGCCTGCCCGAGGCGCCGGGTTATCCCGGTGGGCTGGGGCGTGCCGCGTTCCACATCGGTTCCGCGATAGACAGCCATCGGCGGCGCTTCGGCGCGCCTCCGCAGGGTTTTTGGCCGGCAGAGGGGGGGCTTTCCGACGATTTTCTCAAGCTGCTGGGAGAGCGGGAAGTGCGCTGGACGGCCAGCGGAGAGGGTGTGCTCACCAACAGCCTGCGCTGGGCTCGGGACGATCTGCCGCTGCCCAAACAGACCTCCTACCTGTACCGGCCCTACCGGGTTGCAGGGGCAGAGGGCATCGCTTGTTTCTTCCGCGACGATCGCCTCTCCGACCTGATCGGCTTCGAGTACGCGGGCTGGCACGGCCGCGACGCCGTGCACAATTTCGTGCAAGCCCTGGAGCATGTCTGGCACGACACGCCGGACAACGAAGATCCGGTGGTGAGCGTGATCCTGGACGGCGAAAATGCCTGGGAGTACTACCCTTACAACGGTTATTTCTTTCTGTCGGAATTGTACGACGCGCTGAGCCAGCACGCCTTCATCCGCACCACGACGTTCAAGGATTATCTCGAAGCCCGCGACACGGGGCCGCAGGAGTCATGTGCCGCAACGGGCGACTTGCCCCGCCTGGTTGCCGGAAGCTGGGTCTATGGTACTTTTTCCACCTGGATCGGCTCTCCCGACAAGAATCGCGCCTGGGATCTGCTGTGCGATGCCAAGCGCGGTTTCGATCTGGTGATGGCCGGTGGGAGGCTGTCCGAAGCCGAGCAGGCGGCTGCCCTCAAGCAACTCGCCGACTGTGAAAGTTCGGACTGGTTCTGGTGGTTCGGCGATTACAACCCCCGGCACAGTGTTGAAAGCTTCGACAAGCTGTACCGCGAAAACCTGGCGAACCTGTACCGCCTGCTCAAATTGCCCGCGCCGGCGCAGCTTGCCACGCCGATCAGCCACGGCGGCGGCCAGGCGGAGGCGGGAGGGGCCATGCGGCGCGCCTCCGCATAACGTCGGGCTTTGTGCCCTTGCCATGGGCGCTTGTTCACCTGCTTTGCTCTTGCTAATTATTTCCTGCTGAAAGCCGATAGTTATTCCATGACCCATTCCATCTCACTGCTCCTCGGCGTCCACGCCCACCAGCCTGTCGGCAATTTTCCTCACGTGGTGGACGAGGCGCACGAGCGCTGCTATCGCCCGTTTCTGCATACCCTGCACCGTTTCCCGGAGTTCCGTTACGCCATCCATTTCAGCGGCTGGCTGCTGGATTACCTGCTGCAGAAATACCCGGAAGATATGGCGCTGCTGCGCGAAATGGTGCAGCGCGGGCAGGCCGAGCTGTTCGGCGCCGGAGATACCGAGCCCGTGCTGGCGGTGATTCCCGCGCGCGATCGCCTCGGGCAGATACAAAAACTGTCGAACAAGCTCGAACGGAAACTGGGCGAGCGTCCGGCCGGGGCATGGCTCACCGAGCGCGTGTGGGAAGCCACGGTGGTTCCCGCGCTGGCCGACTCCGGCATACGCTACGTGACGGTGGACGATTACCATTTCCTGTGCGCCGGCAAATCGCCCGCCGAGTTGAACGGTTTCTTCAGCACCGAGGAAGATGGCAAAAGGCTGGATCTTTTTCCCATCTCCGAAGCGCTGCGCTATCGCTTGCCGTTCTCCCCCGCGCCGGACGCGGTGCACTACCTGGAAGGGCTGGCCCGGGAAGGCAGCGAGGCCGCAGCGATCTACTTCGACGACATCGAGAAATTCGGCATCTGGCCGGAAACCTACGAGTGGGTGTACGAAAAAGGCTGGCTGGTCGATTTCATCCAGGGCGTACTCGCCTCCCCGGTGATACGCACCAGTTCCTATCGCGACTATCACGCCCGCAGCAGAACCCGCGGCATCGTCTACTTGCCGACCACCTCGTACATCGAGATGAACGAGTGGACCCTGCCGGCCGCGGCCGCCGGCCATTTTGCCGAGCTGGTGACGGCCAGCAAGGAACAGGGGCGTTTCGAGCAGGACAAGGCGTTTCTGCGCGGCGGCATCTGGAAAAACTTTCTCACGCGCTATCCCGAGGCCAACTGGATGCACAAGCGCATGCTCAGCCTGTCGCAGCGCCTCGCGGAGATTCCCGCCGGGAAAGAAACGCCGGAGATGCGCGAGAAGCTCTACGAAGCTCAGGCCAACGATGCCTACTGGCACGGCCTGTTCGGCGGGATCTACCTGCCGCACCTGCGGCGCGCGGTGTACCAAGCCATGGTGCGGCTGGAGAGCTTGCTGGATCAGGTCCAGCCGCGGCCAAAAAAAGTCCGGGTCGACCTTGATCTCGACGGGCGCGAAGAGATTTTTCTGCACAACGGCATGCTGCAAGCCGTGGCCTTGTTGGACGGTTCTGCCTCGTTGTGCGAATTGGATGCCTACGAACTGGGCCATAATTTCGGCGATACCCTGCGCCGCCAGTCCGAGCATTACTACCGCAAAATGCACCTTTCCCCGGAGGCGGAGGCCCACGCCGGTGCGGGCATCGCCTCTCCGCACGACCGCGTGAGTTTCAAGCACGAGATCGGGCCGCAGGACCTGGTCACCGACGTGGCCGGCAAGACCATGTTCCGGGACGCCTGGCTTCCTGCCGACGATGTGCTGGGCGAAGCCGTGCATTACGTCGCGGAGGTGGATACCGGGCATGCGCATGGTGTGGCATTTGCCGGAGAAGTAAACGGCGTCGAGGTGGAAAAGCGTGTTGCGCTCGCCGACAACCGGCTCAGTGTCACCTACCGCTTCGGAGCCGAGACTGCCGGAGCGTTTATTACCGAACTCAATCTCGCGATGCCCAGTTGCGATGGGCCGGCAGGGCGCTTCGTCTACCGCAACGGCATACCGGGCGGATTCGGCCAACTCCTGGAACTCGAAGAGTTGACCGAAATCTCCCTTGAGGACGATGTGCTGGGCGGTGCGCTGGTGCTGCGCACCAGCAGGCCGGTGCGTTTTCGCGCCTTCCCCTGCTTTACCGTATCGCAGTCCGAGGCGGGTTTCGAAAAGATCATGCAGGCGGTGACCATCATGCTGTGGTGGCCGCTGCAGAAACGCTTCAAGGAAGTGATCGTGGAACTGGAGGCGGTAAGCCGCCCGCGTTGACGTGCCGGGCCGTGCGCATGGATTTCGATTTTCTGGAAGGTTCAAGATGACGCAGCAATTGGTTGGTAGAAACAAGGTGGTTTACATCACTTATTCTCTCGTCGCTGAAAATGGGGCGGTCGTCGAACAATACGACATGCCCGTCGGCTACGTGCCGGGCGGCAATAGCGGCCTGCTGGAGAAAATCGAGCGAGCATTGGACGGGCGCGCCGTGGGTGAGCGCGTCGAGGTGTTGCTGCCGCCCGAGGATGGTTTCGGCGAGCACGACCCGCAGCTTGCCTTTACCGATGACATCGACAACGTCCCGCCGCAGTACCGGCACGTCGGCGCCGAAGTGGAATTCCAGAACGAACAGGGTGAAACCATGCTCTTTCGCGTGACTCACATCGAGGACGGCAAGTTGACGGTGGATGGCAACCCGCCGCATGCGGGCCAGTCAGTCACTTGCGTTGTCGATATCGTCGACATGCGCGATGCCACACGCGACGAGATCGCGTCCGGCATGCCCGCAGACGCGGCGCCACCACGGGTGCACTGAGACGCGGGGCAGCAGGGCGGACATTCCGCCGCGTTAAGGAGTTTGACAATGTGCTTCTGCATGGGCATAATTGCGGGTTTCGTCTGGAGGGGTTCCCGAGCGGTCAAAGGGATCAGACTGTAAATCTGACGGCTCTGCCTTCGAAGGTTCGAATCCTTCCCCCTCCACCAGATATGCTAAAGCTGAATGGCAGACCGGGCTGGTGGCCCGTTTTTGTCGTTGGGCTGCGATCAGGCGGGTGTAGCTCAATGGTAGAGCAGAAGTTTTCCAAACTTACGACGAGGGTTCGATTCCCTTCACCCGCTCCAGTTGTTGAAAAGAAGCGCGCAGTAGCGGTACTTGCCCATGTAGCTCAGTGGTAGAGCACTCCCTTGGTAAGGGAGAGGTCACCAGTTCAATCCTGGTCATGGGCTCCATAAATTTGGATTTCGGATTCGTAAGAGTACTCAAAGGAAATCATCATGGCAAAAGGCAAATTCGAGCGGACGAAACCGCACGTAAACGTCGGGACGATAGGTCACGTTGACCACGGCAAGACCACGCTGACGGCGGCGATCAGCACGATCCTGTCGAAGAAATTTGGTGGCGAGGCGAAGAACTACGCCGACATTGACTCCGCTCCCGAAGAAAAGGCGCGCGGGATCACCATCAACACGGCGCACGTTGAATACGAAACGACCAAGCGGCACTACGCCCACGTCGACTGCCCGGGCCATGCCGACTACATCAAGAACATGATCACGGGCGCCGCGCAAATGGACGGCGCCATCCTGGTCGTATCCGCCGCCGACGGCCCCATGCCGCAAACGCGCGAGCACATCCTGCTGGCACGTCAAGTGGGCGTACCCTACATCATCGTCTACATGAACAAAGCCGACATGGTGGACGACCCCGAACTGCTCGAACTGGTCGAAATGGAAGTGCGCGAGCTCCTCTCCAAATACGACTTCCCCGGTGACGACACCCCCATCATCATCGGCAGCGCACTCAAAGCCCTGGAAGGCGACCAATCCGACATCGGCGAACCCTCCATCATGAGGCTTGCCGACGCCCTGGACAGCTACATCCCCGAGCCCAAGCGCGCCATTGACGGCCCGTTCCTGATGCCTGTGGAAGACGTCTTCTCCATCTCCGGCCGCGGCACCGTCGTCACCGGCCGGATCGAGCGCGGCATCGTCAAGGTCGGCGAAGAAGTTGAAATCGTCGGCATCAAGCCCACGGTCAAGACCACCTGCACCGGCGTCGAAATGTTTCGCAAACTGCTCGACCAAGGTCAGGCAGGCGACAACGTCGGCGTCCTGCTGCGCGGCACCAAGCGCGAAGACGTCGAGCGCGGCCAGGTTCTGGCCAAGCCAGGCTCCATCACGCCGCACACCAAGTTCACTGCTGAGATCTACGTACTCAGCAAAGACGAAGGCGGCCGCCACACCCCGTTCTTCAACGGCTACCGTCCGCAATTCTTCTTCCGCACCACCGACGTCACCGGAGCGGTCGAACTGCCGGCAGGCACCGAAATGGTGATGCCAGGCGACAACGTATCGGTCACGGTCGCGTTGATTGCCCCGGTTGCGATGGAAGAAGGTCTGCGCTTCGCGATTCGCGAAGGCGGCCGTACCGTCGGCGCCGGCGTGGTGGCGAAGGTTATCGAGTAGCTGGGGCTGCTGGGGCTGCTAGGGACTAGGGGCTCGGACCGGTTGGTTCTTCCCTAGACCCTGATCCCTAGCCCCTTGGAAGTTTCATAGGCCAGTAGCTCAATTGGCAGAGCGTCGGTCTCCAAAACCGAAGGTTGGGGGTTCGATGCCCTCCTGGCCTGCCATAATGCGAGCGCCCCGCACTGCGGGCGCGTGCTGAAAAAGGTATTGCGGCGGTGCCTGCGGGTAGGCCGCTGCGCAATGTTTATGGCAGATAAATTAAAGCTGGTTTTAGCATTCCTCCTGGTCGTCGCCGGCATAGGGGGTTATTACTATTGGTCCGAGAGTGCCCTGGTTATCAGGGTGGCATCGGTTCTGGCGGGTATCGTCCTGGCGCTTGCCACCGCGTGGTTTACCGAGCCGGGCAAGCGGTTTTTCGCCTTCAGCCAGGAATCCGCGGCCGAGGCGCGCAAAGTTGTGTGGCCGACCCGAAAAGAAACGCTGCAGATGACCGGCGCGGTATTCATGCTGGTCGTGGTGATGGCGATTTTCTTGTGGGTGGTGGATGCGAGCCTCTTGTGGTTTGTGAAAATATTGATGGGCCGGGGGGGCTAATGGCAAAGCGTTGGTATGTGGTGCACGCCTATTCTGGATTCGAGAAAACCGTCCAGCGGACCTTGCTGGAGCGCATTGAGCGTGCCGGAATGCAAGACCAGTTCGGTGAAATCATGGTGCCGGTGGAAGAGGTCGTGGAAATGAAGAGCGGCCAGAAAAGCATCAGCGAGCGCAAGTTCTTCCCAGGCTACGTGCTCGTTCAGATGGAAATGACCGACGAAACGTGGCATCTGGTCAAGAGCACGCCCAAGGTCACCGGGTTCGTCGGCGGCACGGCAACGAAGCCGACGCCTATCAGTGACAAGGAAGTCGCGAGCATTCTGCAGCAGATACAGGAAGGGGTGGAGAAGCCCAAACCCAAAGTGCTGTTCGAGGTCGGCGAGGCGGTGCGGGTTACGGAAGGGCCGTTCACGGACTTCCACGGCAATGTCGAGGACGTCAATTACGACAAGAGCAAGATCCGCGTTTCGGTTCTGATCTTCGGCCGTGCTACGCCGGTGGAGCTGGATTTCAGCCAGGTAGAAAAGTCGTAGCCTGGAGCCACGCCAAGGTGCGTGGCTCACGAATTTGCCGGATTGGACGGAGGCGTTGTGCGTGCCTCGTTCCATCCGGCAGCAGTGCGTCAGACACTTGGGTTCCGCTTAGGAACCAAATCTGGCAAGAGGAGCGCAAGTAGGTTGTCGAACCGAAAGCGCGCTGGTACTCACTTAGGAAGGAAAGCAAGTCATGGCAAAGAAAATCGTCGGCTACGTCAAGCTGCAAGTGCCGGCCGGCAAGGCCAACCCGAGTCCCCCCATCGGACCGGCGTTGGGCCAGCGCGGCCTCAACATCATGGAGTTCTGCAAGGCATTCAACGGCCAGACCCAAGGCCTGGAGCCGGGTCTGCCGATCCCGGTGGTCATTACCGCCTACGCGGACAAGAGCTTCACCTTCATCATGAAGACCCCGCCCGCCACGGTGCTGATCAAGAAGGCGGCAGGCGTAACCAAGGGAAGCCCGCGTCCCCATACGGACAAGGTGGGCAAGTTGACGCGTGCCCAGGCTGAGGATATCGCCAAGGCCAAGATGCCCGATCTGACCGCCGCCGATATGGATGCGGCTGTCCGCACCGTCGCCGGTAGCGCCCGCAGCATGGGCATTGAAGTGGAGGGTGTGTAACATGGATTCCAAGCGTCTGAAAACCCTCAAATCGAAAGTGGATCGCGCCAAGCTCTATCCTCTGCCGGAAGCCCTCGCACTGGTCAAGGAAGTGGCCACTGCCAAGTTCAACGAATCCGTCGACGTGGCCATCAACCTCGGCGTCGATGCACGCAAATCCGACCAGTTGGTGCGCGGTTCCGTGGTGCTCCCGCAGGGCACTGGCAAGAGCGTCCGCGTCGCCGTGTTCGCCCAGGGCGATGCGGCCAAGGCTGCTCAGGAAGCGGGTGCCGACATCGTTGGTTTCGATGACCTCGCCGCCGATATCAAGGCCGGGAAAATGGACTTCGATGTGGTTATCGCCAGTCCCGATGCCATGCGCGTGGTCGGCCAGTTGGGCCAAATTCTCGGTCCGCGTGGGCTGATGCCCAACCCCAAGGTGGGTACGGTGACTCCAGACGTGGCAACCGCCGTCAAGAATGCCAAGGCCGGCCAGGTGCAGTACCGCACCGACAAGGGCGGCATTGTGCAATGCACCATCGGGCGCGCCTCTTTCAGTGTCGACGCGCTACGCGAAAACCTGCTGGTGCTGGTCGATGCCTTGAACAAGGCTAAGCCGGCCGCCGCCAAGGGCGTCTATCTGAAGAAAATCTCTGTTTCCAGCACCATGGGTGTCGGGATCAGGGTGGATCAGTCGAGTTTGGCGGTATAACGAACATCGGGGCAGGGCGCAAGCCAGCGGGGTGAACCCTTGGCCTTGTGTTCTGTCCAACAACGACTTTGGGCTGCCGGGGCAACTCGGCAGGTTGTCAAAGACCGTAGGGATTGCTGGGTGGAAGGTTTTGCGTCGGAGTGTTTCACTCTGGAGCCAGGCCAATCGGCACAGCGATTTAATTTTTGGAAGAGGGTGGTGTGTCGGCAGCGGGCCTAGGCCTTGCTCCCGTTGCGCCGCCTCTTGCTGCCGGAACCCTACGCAGATGGCGTACCCCGAAACAGGACAGTTTCTCCTGAGGAAAGGTCGCCGTAAAGCTGGTCTCGGGTTTTGGGTGTGTTGCCGGATTGAGTGGTTTCCGGCGGTATCCCCTGTAGCCCAGGGCTGAAGTTAACGGAAGGAGGAAGGACCTTGGGTCTCAATCTCGATGAGAAGAAAGCGGTAGTGGCCGAGGTGAACGCCGAGTTGGCGGGTGCTTCGACTGTTATCGTTGCAGAGTACAGTGGTCTGGAAGTGGGCGATATGACCGTGCTGCGTGCGAAAGCGCGCGGTGCAGGTGTGTATCTGCGCGTGCTGAAAAATACGTTGGCGCGCCGCGCGGTCGCGGAAACGCCCTTCGCCGATTTGGCCCCCCATCTTGTGGGGCCTTTGGCGTATGGCATTTCCAAGGATCCGGTGGCGGCAGCCAAAGTGTTGCACGACTTTGCCAAGGGCAATGAAAAGTTCGTCGTAAAGGCGGGCGCGATGGCCAATTACGTGATGACCGCAAAGGACGTCGCGAATCTTGCCAGCATGCCTAGTCGCGATGAGCTGCTCGCTAAGTTGATGGGCACCATGCAGGCACCGATCACGAAATTTGTGCAGACACTCAACGAAGTGCCTACCAAATTCGTGCGTGGCGTGGCTGCGGTACGCGACCAGAAACAGGCTGCTTGACTATTGGGCAGTGGCACCCGCGTGACGCTGTGATCTTCTGGTCCATGTCGCCGGGCGCTACGCTGCAAAACTTACTATCTTTCTATTAGGAGAAACAAAATGGCTTTGTCTAAGGCTGATATTTTGGATGCAATCGCGGGCATGACCGTGCTCGAACTGTCCGGCCTCATTAAGGACATGGAAGAGAAATTCGGCGTTTCCGCCGCGGCTGCCGTTGCTGTCGCTGGTCCGGCTGCTGCTGCTGCCCCGGCTGCGGAAGAGCAAACCGAGTTCAACGCCATCCTGACCTCTGCTGGCGACAACAAGGTCAGCGTCATCAAGGTCGTGCGCGCCATCACCGGCCTCGGCTTGAAAGAAGCGAAGGACCTGGTTGACGGCGCTCCCAAGGCAGTCAAAGAAGGCGTATCGAAGGCCGATGCAGAAGCGATCCAGAAGCAGATCGTCGAAGCTGGCGGCGCTTGCGAAATCAAGTAAGTCATTGATGCCGGGGTGCGGGCGGCATGCCGCCCGCACCTGAACCGGTGTTTCCGCGAAGGCTCGCCATTCGGGCGATGTCGGAGCAAACAGAACATACAAGACAGAAGTCAGAAGCCTGGTTTAAGTTGCACAGGATGTCGGCGCCACTTTCAGTTGCAGCCGGCAGGTAGCTTAACAACGCGCTCTTCCGTCCTCTGTCTTTTGTCTTCTGCTGCACAAGCCAACTCCTTGGAGAAACCATGAGCTATTCTTTCACCGAGAAAAAACGCATCCGTAAAAGCTTCGCGAAGCGTGCCAGTGTTTTGCCGGTGCCTTTCCTGTTGGCGACCCAATTGGATTCGTTCAAGACTTTTCTGCAGGAGGATACGCCGGCGGATAAACGCAAGAATGAAGGTTTGCAAGCCGCCTTCACTTCGATTTTCCCGATCGCAAGTCATTCCGGTAACGCCAAGCTGGACTTCGTCAGCTACGTTCTCGGCGAGCCGCCGTTCGACATGAAGGAATGCCGTCAGCGCGGGCTGACTTTTGCCTCGCCCCTGCGCGCCAAGGTGCGCCTCACCATCATGGATCGCGAAGCGTCCAAGCCGACGGTGAAGGAAGTCAAGGAGCAGGAAGTTTACATGGGCGAGATTCCGCTCATGACCCCTACCGGCTCGTTCATCATCAACGGCACCGAGCGCGTCATCGTGTCGCAGTTGCATCGTTCGCCCGGCGTGTTCTTCGAGCATGATCGCGGCAAGACGCATTCGTCCGGCAAGCTGCTGTTCTCCGCGCGCATTATCCCCTATCGCGGTTCTTGGCTGGATTTCGAATTCGACCCCAAGGACTACCTGTATTTCCGCGTCGACCGCCGCCGCAAGATGCCTGTGACCACGCTGCTGAAGGCGCTCGGCTACAACTCGGAACAGATTCTGGGCATGTTCTTCGTAAACGACACCTTCCACGTCGGCAAGAAGGGCATCCAGTTCGAACTGGTGCCGGATCGCTTGCGCGGTGAGATCGCGCGTTTCGATATCGCGACCAAGGACGGCACCCTGATCGTTGCCAAGGACAAGCGCATTACCGTCAAGCATATCCGCGAGATGGAACAGGCCGGCATCCAGAAGATCGTTGTTCCCGACGAGTTCGTGCTGGGCCGCGTGTTGGCCCACGCCATCGTGGATAAGGCCAGCGGCGAGATCGTGACGCAAGCCAACGACGAGATCACGGAAGAAGTGTTGGAAAAGCTTCGCGCGGCCAGCGTCGCCAAGTTCAATACCCTTTACACCAACGACCTGGACCAGGGCGCCTTCATTTCGCAGACCCTGCGCGTCGACGAGACGGCCGACCAGTTGGCGGCCCAGGTGGCAATCTACCGCATGATGCGTCCGGGCGAGCCGCCCACCGAAGATTCCGTTCTTGCATTGTTCAACGGGCTGTTCTTCAGCGACGAGCGCTACGACCTTTCGGCCGTAGGCCGCATGAAGTTCAATCGCCGTATCGGCAAACCCGAGTTGACGGGCAGCGGCACCCTGGCTAACGACGATATTATCGCCGTCATCAAGATATTGGTGGAGTTGCGCAACGGGCGCGGCGAGATCGACGACATCGACCACCTCGGCAATCGTCGCGTGCGCAGCGTGGGCGAGCTGGCGGAGAACCAGTTCCGTGCCGGTCTGGTGCGGGTCGAACGCGCGGTGCGCGAGCGGCTGAGCCAGGCCGAATCCGAGAACCTCATGCCGCATGACCTGATCAATGCCAAGCCGGTTTCGGCCGCGATCAAGGAGTTCTTCGGATCGAGCCAGTTGTCGCAGTTCATGGACCAGACCAACCCGCTGTCCGAGATCACCCACAAGCGTCGCGTGTCCGCGCTCGGGCCGGGCGGCTTGACGCGCGAACGTGCGGGCTTCGAGGTGCGCGACGTGCACCCCACCCACTACGGCCGCGTGTGCCCGATCGAAACGCCGGAAGGCCCGAACATCGGTCTTATCAACTCGCTGGCGCTGTATGCGCGCACCAACGAGTATGGTTTCCTGGAAACGCCGTACCGCAAGGTGGCGAATGGCAAGGTGACCAACGACATCGAGTACCTCTCGGCGATCGAGGAAGGCCAGTACGTGATCGCGCAGGCCAATGCGCCGCTCGATGCCAAGGGCAAGTTCACCACCGATATCGTGTCGTGCCGACACAAAAACGAATTCGAGCTGGCAACGCCGGACCGTATTCAGTACATGGACGTTGCGCCCGCGCAGATCGTCTCCGTGGCGGCATCGCTGATCCCGTTCCTGGAGCATGACGACGCCAACCGCGCTTTGATGGGCTCCAACATGCAGCGTCAGGCAGTGCCCTGTTTGCGTGCGGAGAAATCCCTGGTGGGTACCGGGCTGGAGCGCACCGCAGCGGTGGACTCGGGAACTACGGTGCAGGCCATGCGCGGCGGCGTCGTCGACTACGTCGATGCCGGCCGCGTGGTGATCCGCGTGCATGACGAGGAGACGCTTGCGGGTGAAGTCGGCGTGGATATCTACTCGCTGGTGAAGTACACCCGCTCCAACCAGAATACCAACATCAACCAGCGCCCCCTGGTCAAGGTGGGTGCCCTGCTCGCCAAGGGCGACGTGATTGCGGACGGCGCATCCACCGACATGGGCGAACTCGCCTTGGGGCAGAATCTGCTGGTGGCATTCATGCCGTGGAACGGCTTCAACTTCGAGGACTCGATTCTGATCTCCGAGAACATCGTGGCCGAAGACCGCTTCACCTCCATCCACATCGAGGAACTGTCGGTGGTGGCGCGCGATACCAAGCTGGGCCCGGAGGAGATTACGCGTGATATCTCCAACCTGTCCGAGTCCATGCTGGGACGCCTGGACGAGTCCGGCATCGTGTACATCGGAGCCGAAGTCGAGGCGGGCGACGTGCTGGTTGGCAAGGTGACGCCCAAGGGCGAAACCCAACTCACCCCGGAAGAAAAGCTGCTGCGCGCCATTTTCGGCGAGAAGGCTTCCGACGTGAAGGACACCAGCCTGCGCGTGCCTTCCGGCATGTCCGGCACGGTCATCGATGTGCAGGTCTTCACCCGCGAGGGCATCGAGCGCGACAAACGCGCGACCCAGATCATTGACGATCAGTTGAAGAAGATCAAGAAGGATCTGGCCGATCAGATGCGCATCGTGGAGAACGACAGCTTCGGTCGTATCGAGCGTCTGCTGATAGGCAAGGCGGCCAAAGGCGGCCCCAAGAAACTCGCCAAAGGCAGCGCCGTCAGTGCCGAATATCTGGCAGGAGTGGAACGCTACGACTGGTTCGACATCCGCTTGGCCGATGAAGAAACCGCGCGCCAGCTGGAGAACATGAAGGAAAGCATGGCGCAGAAGCGTGTCGAATTCGACGCGGCTTACGAGGAAAAGAAAAAGAAACTCACGTGCGGCGACGAACTGCCGCCCGGTGTGCAGAAGATGGTCAAGGTGTACGTCGCCGTGAAGCGTCGCCTGCAGCCCGGCGACAAGATGGCGGGGCGCCATGGCAACAAGGGTGTGATTTCCAAGATCGTGCCGGTGGAAGATATGCCCTATACGCAGGAAGGCATTCCCATGGACATCGTGCTCAACCCGCTCGGCGTGCCTTCCCGGATGAACGTGGGACAGATCCTGGAAACCCATCTGGGCTGGGCTGCCAAAGGCTTGGGCAAGAAGATCGGCGACATGCTGGCGGCCCATGCCAAGGTTACCGAAATGCGCAAGTTTCTGGACAAGGTCTATAACTCCACCGGTAAAACGGAAGACATCGCTTCGCTGTCCGATGCCGAGGTGCTTGATTTGGCCAGCAACCTCAAGAAAGGCGTGCCTTTTGCCACCCCCGTGTTCGACGGTGCCAACGAGGACGAGATCAAGGACATGCTGGAACTCGCCGGCTTGCCCAGGTCCGGGCAGATCAACCTGTTCGACGGTAGAACCGGCGAGACCTTCGACCGCTCCGTCACCGTGGGCTACATGCATGTGCTGAAGCTGCACCACCTGGTCGACGACAAGATGCATGCGCGTTCCACCGGGCCTTACAGTCTGGTCACGCAGCAGCCGTTGGGCGGTAAGGCGCAGTTTGGTGGCCAGCGTTTCGGCGAGATGGAGGTTTGGGCGCTGGAAGCTTATGGCGCCGCCTACACCTTGCAGGAAATGCTCACGGTGAAGTCGGACGACGTCACCGGCCGTACCAAGGTCTACGAAAACATCGTCAAGGGCGAACACAAGATCGATGCCGGCATGCCGGAGTCGTTCAATGTGCTGGTGAAGGAAATCCGTTCACTGGCCATCGACATCGATCTGGAACGCCACTAGCCAGGGCTGAAAAGAATGTTTGGCGTTGAAGGCGTGGCGAAGGCAATGCGCGACGACGACCAAACATTCGGCACTGGCAACTCAACACCGATTGGCCGCACACCTCATTGGAGGAAGACATGAAAGCATTGCTGGATTTATTTAAACAGGTCACCCAGGAAGAAGAATTCGACGCGATCAAGATCGGTCTGGCTTCTCCGGAGAAAATCCGCTCCTGGTCCTACGGCGAAGTCAAAAAGCCGGAGACCATCAACTACCGCACCTTCAAGCCGGAGCGCGACGGCCTGTTCTGCGCCAAGATTTTCGGCCCGATCAAGGACTACGAGTGCCTGTGCGGCAAGTACAAGCGCCTCAAGCACCGCGGCGTGATTTGCGAGAAGTGCGGCGTCGAAGTGACGCTGGCCAAGGTGCGCCGCGAGCGCATGGCACACATCGAACTGGCCAGCCCGGTCGCCCACATCTGGTTCCTCAAGTCGCTGCCATCGCGGCTCGGCATGGTGCTGGACATGACCCTGCGCGATATCGAGCGCGTGCTGTACTTCGAAGGCTACGTGGTCACCGAGCCGGGCATGACGCCGCTGACGCGCTGCCAGCTCCTGACCGAGGACGACTACCTGGCCAAGGTGGAAGAATACGGCGACGAGTTCAAGGCCAGCATGGGCGCGGAAGGCGTGCGCGATCTGCTGCGTTCGCTCGACCTCAACAGCGAAGTCGAAAAGCTGCGCACCGAGCTTGCCACCACCGGCTCGGACACCAAGATCAAGAAAATCTCCAAGCGCCTGAAAATCCTTGAGGGTTTCCAGAAATCCGGCATCAAGCCGGAGTGGATGGTGTTGGCCGTGCTGCCGGTTTTGCCGCCGGAGCTGCGCCCCCTGGTGCCGCTGGACGGCGGCCGTTTCGCCACTAGCGATTTGAACGACTTGTACCGCCGCGTCATCAACCGCAACAACCGCCTGAAACGCCTGCTCGAACTCAAGGCGCCCGAGATCATCGTGCGCAACGAAAAGCGCATGCTGCAGGAAGCGGTGGACTCTCTGCTGGACAACGGTCGCCGCGGCAAGGCCATGACCGGCGCCAACAAGCGCCCGCTCAAGTCCCTCGCCGACATGATCAAGGGCAAGGGCGGCCGTTTCCGCCAGAACCTTTTGGGCAAGCGCGTCGACTACTCCGGCCGTTCCGTGATCGTGGTCGGTCCGCAGTTGAAGCTGCACCAGTGCGGCCTGCCGAAGAAAATGGCGGTTGAGCTGTTCAAGCCGTTCATTTTCCACAAGCTGGAAGTGCTCGGGCTGGCCACCACCATCAAGGCCGCCAAGCGCATGGTGGAAGACGAGATTCCCGAGGTGTGGGACATCCTGGAAGAAGTCATCCGCGAGCACCCGGTGCTGCTGAACCGCGCGCCGACCCTGCACCGCCTCGGCATCCAGGCGTTCGAGCCCATCCTGATCGAGGGCAAGGCAATCCAGTTGCATCCGCTGGTGTGCGCCGCGTTCAACGCCGACTTCGACGGCGACCAGATGGCCGTGCACGTGCCGCTGTCGCTGGAAGCCCAGATGGAAGCGCGCACCCTGATGCTGGCCAGCAACAACGTGCTGTCGCCTTCCAACGGCGAGCCGATCATCGTGCCGTCGCAGGATATCGTGTTGGGCCTGTACTACATGACGCGCGAGAAGATCAACGCCAAGGGCGAGGGCACGATGTTCGCCAACCTCTCCGAGGTGTCGCGCGCCTATGAGTCGCGCGGAGTCGAGCTGAGCGCCAAGGTGACCGTGCGCATCAAGGAAGTGGAAGTGCTGGAAGACGGCGAGCACCGCGACAAGATCACGCGCTACGAGACCACCGTGGGGCGTGCCCTGCTGTCTGAGATACTGCCGCCGGGGTTGGCGTTCTCCCACATCAACAAGGCGCTCAAGAAGAAGGAAATCTCCAAGCTCATCAACGCCAGCTTCCGCCGCTGCGGCCTGCGCGAGACGGTGATCTTCGCCGACAAGTTGATGTACATGGGCTTCACCTTCGCCACGCGCGGCGGCATCTCCATCTGTGTCGACGACATGCTGGTGCCGACGCAGAAGGGCGCGCTCATCGCTGCTGCCGAAAAAGAAGTGCAGGAAATCGAGGCGCAGTACACCTCCGGCCTGGTGACCCAGGGCGAGCGCTACAACAAGGTGGTGGATATCTGGGGCCGTGCCGGCGATCAGGTGGCCAAGGCCATGATGGTCCAGCTCGGCACCGAGCCGGTGGTCGACCGGCACGGCAAGACCGTGAGCCAGGAGTCCTTCAACGCCATCTACATGATGGCCGACTCCGGGGCGCGCGGTTCCGCGGCGCAAATTCGCCAGTTGGCGGGCATGCGTGGCCTGATGGCCAAGCCCGACGGCTCCATCATCGAGACCCCGATCACGGCGAACTTCCGCGAAGGGTTGAACGTTCTGCAGTACTTCATCTCCACCCACGGCGCGCGTAAGGGCTTGGCCGACACCGCGCTGAAGACGGCGAACTCGGGTTACCTCACGCGGCGTTTGGTGGACGTGACCCAGGATCTGGTCGTGACCGAGGTGGATTGCGGGACGAGCCAAGGCCTGTCCGTGAAGGCGTTGGTGGAGGGCGGCGAGGTCGTTGAAGCCCTGCGCGAACGTATTCTCGGTCGTGTAGCGGCACTTGACGTGATCAACCCGGAAGACGGAGCAACCGTGTACGAGGCGGGCACCCTCCTTGACGAAGATGTGGTGGACCATATCGAGACTCTGGGGATCGACGAAGTCAAGGTACGTACGCCGCTCACCTGCGAAACCCGCTACGGGCTGTGTGCCCAATGCTACGGGCGCGATCTGGGTCGTGGGCAGTCGGTGAACGTGGGCGAGGCGGTGGGCGTGATTGCCGCGCAAAGCATCGGCGAACCGGGCACCCAGTTGACCATGCGCACCTTCCACATCGGCGGAGCCGCTTCCCGGGCTGCCGTGGCAAGCCAGATCGAAACCAGATCCAGCGGCGTGGCGCGCTTCTCCCCGTTGATGCGCTACGTCACCAACGTGCGCGGCGAGCAGATTGCGATTTCGCGCAGCGGCGAGGTCATCATTCAGGACGAGAACGGCCGCGAGCGTGAGCGTCACAAGGTTCCATACGGCGCCACTACCCTGGTGGCCGATGGCACGCCGGTGAAGGCGGGGCAGGTGCTGGCCATGTGGGATCCGCATACCCGTCCCATCATTACGGAATACGGCGGCAAGGTCAGGTTCGAGAACGTCGAGGAAGGCAGCACCGTCGCCAAGCAGATCGACGACGTCACCGGCCTCTCCACCCTCGTCGTGATCGATCCAAAGCGCCGCGGTGCTGCTCAGGCAAAGGGCCTGCGGCCCCAGGTCAAGCTGCTGGACGAGAACGGTGTGGAAGTCAAGATCGCTGGCACCGATACCCCGGTAAATATCACCTTCCAGGTGGGATGCGTTATCACCGTGAAGGATGGTCAACAAGCCGGTGTGGGTGAAGTGCTGGCGCGGATTCCGCAGGAAACCAGTAAAACTCGCGACATTACCGGCGGTCTGCCGCGGGTGGCGGAGTTGTTCGAAGCGCGTTCGCCCAAAGACGCCGGCCTGCTGGCCGAGGTCACGGGCACGGTCTCTTTCGGCAAGGACACCAAGGGCAAGCAGCGCCTGGTGATTACCGACCTCGATGGGATTGCCCACGAATACCTGATCCCCAAGGAGAAGCACGTTACCGCCCACGACGGCCAAGTGGTGAACAAGGGCGAAAGCATAGTCGACGGCCCAGCCGATCCGCACGACATTCTGCGCCTGTTGGGAGTGGAAGCGCTCGCGCGTTACATCACCGACGAGGTGCAGGACGTTTACCGCTTGCAGGGCGTGAAGATCAACGACAAGCACATCGAAGTGATCGTGCGCCAGATGTTGCGCCGTGTGCACATCACGGATGCGTGCGACTCCCGGTTCATTACCGGTGAGCAGGTTGAGCGCGCCGACGTGCTGAAGGAGAACGAGGAGTTGGAAGCCGCTGGCAAGCAACCTGCCACCTATGACTATGTTCTGCTGGGTATCACCAAGGCCTCCCTGTCGACGGACTCGTTCATCTCGGCTGCATCGTTCCAGGAAACCACCCGGGTCCTGACCGAAGCGGCCATCATGGGCAAGAAGGACGATCTCAGGGGGCTGAAAGAGAACGTCATCGTGGGCCGTCTGATACCCGCAGGTACCGGCCTTGCCTACCACAATACGCGGCGCAAGCAGGCGATGGGCGTGGATGTCGCGGAAGGGCGGAGCATCGGCGAGGAGGAGGCAACAGGCGAATCTCAGGGTAATGAGCAGGTTGCTTGACAACCTACCCATAACGCAATAGAATCGTCAGTCTTTTTAGCTGGGCTCTGGCTGCGCACCGCGGATGCCTCAAGCGAGATTCGGGACGGCCTGACTGCCGTCCCGGTTATTTTTGGTTCCGGCAAGAGCCCGCCAGCAAGTCGGGGTAGTGCCGGGACGTTTATGGATTGGGACTGAAAAACAATGCCGACGATCAACCAGTTAGTGCGCAAGCCGCGTGTAGCCAAAGTTGCCAAAAGCAAGGTGCCTGCGCTGGAGAGTTGCCCGCAGAAGCGTGGCGTCTGTACCAGGGTTTACACCACGACGCCGAAAAAGCCGAACTCGGCTTTGCGTAAAGTGGCGCGTGTGCGCCTTACCAATGGCTTCGAGGTGAGTAGCTACATCGGTGGCGAGGGGCATAACCTGCAGGAGCACTCGGTGGTTCTGATTCGTGGTGGCCGTGTTAAGGACTTGCCTGGTGTCCGTTACCATACCGTTCGCGGCAGTCTGGACACGGCTGGGGTGAAAGATCGCAAGCAGAGCCGCTCCAAATACGGCGCGAAGCGCCCCAAGGCGGCGTAAAGCGGGTTTTGGTTGTGCCTGTCCTCGGCGCGGTGCGCGGGGTCATGAGCTAAAAATTAATGTGAGGTAGATATGCCAAGACGCAGAGAAGTGCCCAAGCGGGAAGTGTTGCCGGATCCGAAGTTCGGTAGCCAGGAGCTGACCAAGTTCGTCAATGTTTTGATGGAAGACGGTAAGAAGGCTGTGGCCGAACGCATTATCTACGGCGCGTTTGCGCAGATTGCGCAGAAGAGCGGCAAGGACCCCCTGGAGGTGTTTACTCTGGCTCTGGCCAATGTGCGTCCGATGGTTGAAGTGAAGAGCCGTCGCGTTGGCGGTGCCAACTATCAGGTTCCTGTGGAAGTCCGTCCTTTGCGTCGCACCGCGCTGGCAATGCGCTGGGTGACCGAGTCTGCGCGCAAGCGTGGCGAGAAGTCCATGGGTTTCCGTTTGGCTGGCGAGTTGCTCGACGCCGCTGAAAATCGCGGTGGCGCCATCAAAAAGCGGGAAGAGGTGCACCGCATGGCGGAAGCCAATAAGGCATTCTCGCATTTCCGGTTTTAATTACTGAACCGCAGAGGCGCAGAGGTGTGGCGGATTATCCGGCGTCTCTGTGGTGAGTTAACAGTTTGCAAGGTAGTCAAAAGTGGCACGTAAGACCCCCATAGAACGTTATCGCAATATCGGCATTAGCGCGCACATCGACGCTGGCAAGACCACGACGACCGAGCGCGTGCTTTTTTATACAGGCGTTTCGCACAAAATCGGCGAGGTGCATGATGGCGCGGCCACCATGGACTGGATGGAGCAGGAGCAGGAGCGTGGTATCACCATTACCTCCGCGGCGACCACCTGTTTCTGGAAAGGGATGGAGAACAGCTATCCCGAACATCGTATCAATATTATCGATACCCCCGGCCACGTGGACTTCACCATTGAGGTCGAGCGTTCGATGCGTGTGCTCGACGGCGCTTGTATGGTGTACTGCGCCGTGGGTGGTGTGCAACCGCAGTCGGAGACTGTGTGGCGCCAAGCCAACAAGTACATGGTTCCGCGTCTTGCCTTCGTGAACAAAATGGACCGTTCCGGCGCCAACTTCTTCAAGGTTTTCGACCAGATGAAGCTGCGCCTGAAGGCCAACCCGGTGGCGATCCAGGTGCCGATCGGTGCGGAAGACAAGTTCGAGGGCGTGGTCGATCTGCTCAAGATGAAGGCCATCTACTGGGACGAGGCTTCCCAGGGCATGAAATTCGAAGAGCGCGCGATTCCCGCCGACCTCGTGTCCGCATGCGATGAATGGCGCGAGAAAATGGTTGAGGCTGCGGCCGAGGCGTCCGAAGAGTTGATGAACAAGTACCTCGAAGGGGGTGACTTGAGCATTGCGGAGATCAAGAACGGGCTACGCGTGCGCACCATCAAGAACGAAATCGTCCCGATGTTGTGCGGCTCGGCGTTCAAGAACAAGGGCGTGCAAGCGATGTTGGACGGGGTAATCGATTACCTGCCTTCGCCGGCGGACATCCCTGCGATCAAGGGGCACCTGGAGAACGAACAGGAAGGCGAGCGTCACCCTTCCGACAGCGATCCGTTCTCGGCGCTCGCGTTCAAGATTGCGACCGACCCGTTCGTCGGCCAGTTGACGTTTTTCCGTGTCTACTCGGGCGTGCTGAATTCCGGCGATACCATCTACAACGCCGTCAAGGGTAAGAAGGAGCGCATGGGTCGTATCCTGCTGATGCATGCCAACCAGCGCGAGGAGATCAAGGAAGTGCGCGCGGGCGACATCGCGGCGGCGGTCGGTTTGAAAGATGTGACAACCGGAGATACGCTGTGCGATCCGGGCAATGTCATCGTTCTGGAACGCATGATATTCCCCGAGCCTGTGATTCACGTGGCGGTGGAGCCAAAGACCAAGGCCGACCAGGAAAAGATGGGCATTGCGCTCAATCGCTTGGCGCAGGAAGACCCGTCGTTCCGCGTGCGTACCGACGAGGAGTCGGGGCAAACCATTATTTCCGGTATGGGCGAGCTGCATCTGGAAATCATTGTCGACCGCATGAAGCGCGAGTTTGGCGTAGAGGCTAACGTGGGTGCGCCGCAAGTGGCTTACCGCGAGGCTATCAAGAAGTCGGTCGAGATAGAGGGTAAGTTCGTCAAGCAGTCCGGCGGCAAGGGGCAGTATGGCCATGTCTGGCTCAAGATGGAGCCAAACGAAGCGGGCAAGGGTTACGAGTTTGTGGACGCCATCAAAGGCGGAACCGTGCCACGCGAGTTTATCCCGGCAGTAGATAAGGGATTGCGCGAAACTCTCCCGAATGGCGTTCTGGCTGGCTTCCCGGTGGTTGACGTGAAGGTCACCTTGTTCGACGGTTCCTATCACGACGTGGACTCGAACGAGAACGCGTTCAAGATGGCGGCGTCTTTCGCGTTCAAGGACGGCATGCGTAAGGCGAATCCAGTATTGCTGGAGCCCATGATGGCGGTGGAAGTCGAGACTCCGGAGGATTATATGGGTGACGTGATGGGCGATTTGTCCTCCCGTCGCGGCATGATTCAGGGCATGGACGACACGCCTTCCGGCAAGGTCATCAAGGCAGAGGTGCCGCTGGCTGAAATGTTCGGCTACTCCACTGCGCTGCGTTCGGCGACCCAGGGGCGTGCCACCTACTCCATGGAGTTCAAGCACTACGCCGAGGCGCCCAAGAACGTGGCCGAAGCGGTTATGAATAGCAAGAAATAACTGGTTAACACAGAGGGAAATCATCATGGCAAAAGGCAAATTCGAGCGGACGAAACCGCACGTAAACGTCGGGACGATAGGTCACGTTGACCACGGCAAGACCACGCTGACGGCGGCGATCAGCACGATCCTGTCGAAGAAATTTGGTGGCGAGGCGAAGAACTACGCCGACATTGACTCCGCTCCCGAAGAAAAGGCGCGCGGGATCACCATCAACACGGCGCACGTTGAATACGAAACGACCAAGCGGCACTACGCCCACGTCGACTGCCCGGGCCATGCCGACTACATCAAGAACATGATCACGGGCGCCGCGCAAATGGACGGCGCCATCCTGGTCGTATCCGCCGCCGACGGCCCCATGCCGCAAACGCGCGAGCACATCCTGCTGGCACGTCAAGTGGGCGTCCCTTACATCATCGTCTACATGAACAAAGCCGACATGGTGGACGACCCCGAACTGCTCGAACTGGTCGAAATGGAAGTGCGCGAGCTCCTCTCCAAATACGACTTCCCCGGCGACGACACCCCCATCATCATCGGCAGCGCGCTCAAAGCACTCGAAGGCGACCAATCGGACATCGGTGAAGCCTCCATCTTCCGCCTTGCCGACGCCCTGGACAGCTACATCCCCGAGCCCAAGCGCGCCATTGATGGCGCCTTCCTGATGCCTGTCGAAGACGTCTTCTCCATCTCCGGTCGCGGCACCGTCGTCACCGGACGTATCGAGCGCGGCGTCATCAAGGTCGGCGAAGAAGTTGAAATCGTCGGCATCAAGCCCACGGTCAAAACCACCTGCACCGGCGTCGAAATGTTCCGCAAACTGCTCGACCAAGGTCAGGCAGGCGACAACGTCGGCGTCCTGCTGCGCGGCACCAAGCGCGAAGACGTCGAGCGCGGCCAGGTTCTGGCCAAGCCCGGCTCCATCACGCCGCACACCAAATTCACCGCCGAGATCTACGTACTCAGCAAAGACGAAGGGGGCCGCCACACCCCGTTCTTCAACGGCTACCGTCCGCAATTCTTCTTCCGCACCACCGACGTCACCGGAGCGGTCGAGCTGCCTGCCGGTACCGAAATGGTGATGCCTGGCGACAACGTATCGGTCACGGTCGCGTTGATTGCGCCGGTTGCGATGGAAGAGGGCCTGCGCTTCGCGATTCGCGAAGGCGGCCGTACCGTCGGCGCCGGCGTGGTGGCGAAGGTTATCGAGTAAGAACGGACGGTAAGGGGTGCGTTTGCATCCTGTTCCCCGGCCACTAGGAAACAATTATGCAAAACCAGAAAATTCGTATCCGTTTGAAGGCGTTTGACTACCGTTTGATCGACCAGTCGGCGATGGAAATCGTCGAGACCGCGAAACGCACCGGTGCCGTGGTCAAGGGTCCGGTTCCGATGCCGACCCGCATCGAACGGTTTGACGTGTTGCGTTCACCGCACGTGAACAAGACTTCGCGCGACCAGTTCGAGATCCGCACGCATCTGCGTCTGATGGATATCATCGACCCGACGGATAAGACAGTCGATGCGCTGATGAAGCTGGATTTGCCGGCTGGCGTGGATGTGGAAATCAAGCTGTAATTTAGTAGCTGTCGAACCGGTGGGTGTGTGCCATCGGGGGGTGTTAAGTTGTAACGTCAACACTGTAGTTTAAAGAGCCGGTCAATTGTAATCGGCACCTGTTAAAGGGAAAACAATCATGAGTATAGGACTTGTTGGTCGCAAGATCGGCATGACCCGCATTTTTACCGAGGACGGTAGTTCCGTTCCTGTAACCGTGCTGGACGTGTCCAACAATCGCGTGACCCAGATCAAAACGGCTGAAAGCGATGGCTATTCTGCCGTGCAGGTCGCTTTTGGGACGCGCCGCGTCAGTCGCGTAACCAAGGCACTGGCGGGCCATTTCGCCAAGGCCGGCGTCGAAGCAGGGCGTGTTCTCAATGAATTCCGCGTCGCCGGCGACGAAGCTTCCAAATTCCAGATCGGAGCCGTAATTGGCGCCGACACTTTCCAGGTTGGCCAGAAAGTGGACGTGACCGGCACCACCCAAGGTAAGGGATTCGCCGGCGCGATCAGACGCCACCACTTCAGCTCCAACCGCGCCAGCCACGGTAACTCGCGTTCCCACAACAGCGCTGGTTCCATCGGTATGGCGCAGGATCCCGGTCGTGTGTTTCCGGGTAAGCGCATGGCCGGGCATCTGGGTGCCGTCCAGCGCACGACGCAGAGCCTCGAGGTGGTGCGGGTTGATGCGGAACGCCAGTTGCTCCTGATAAAGGGTGCTGTTCCGGGCTCCAAGGGTGGTGACGTAATTGTTCGGTCAGCCGTGAAGGCAGGTGCGTAATGGAACTGAAACTGATTAATGATCAAGGGCAGCCCACCTCGGTGGTGAATGCATCGGATGCGCTGTTCGGGCGAGAGTTTAACGAAGGCCTGGTGCATCAAGTTGTGACTGCCTACATGGCCAATGCCCGTAGCGGCAACCGGGCGCAGAAAGGTCGTTCCGAAGTAGCCAAGAGCACCCACAAGCCGTGGAAGCAGAAGGGTACCGGTCGTGCCCGTTCGGGTATGGCGTCAAGCCCATTGTGGCGTGGTGGCGGCAAGACCTTCCCCAGCAGCCCCGAGGAAAACTTCAGCCACAAGGTTAACCGCAAGATGCACCGCGCGGGGATCTCCGCGATCCTGTCGCAATTGGCAAGGGAAGGTCGCCTTTCGGTGGTCGATAACTTCACGGTAGAGTCGCCAAAAACCAAATTGCTGGCTCAGAAGGTCAAAGGGTTGGGGTTTGAAAGCGTGATGATCATCACCGACCATGTGGACGAGAACCTCTGGCTATCCTCCCGCAATCTGGCCCATGTCATGGTCGCAGAGCCACACCAAGCCGATCCGGTCAGCTTGGTGCATTTCGCCAACGTCATAATGACGCGCGACGCGGTCAAGAAAATCGAGGAGATGCTGGCATGAACCCGCAGAGCTTTACTCAAGAACGCCTGATGCAGGTTATCCTCGCGCCTCAGATTTCCGAAAAGAGCACATTTGTTGCGGACAAGCACGAGCAGGTCGTGTTCAAGGTCGTGTCCGACGCGACTAAGCCGGAGATCAAGGCTGCCGTCGAACTCCTGTTCAAAGTGCAGGTCGACGGCGTGCAGGTACTCAACGTCAAAGGGAAATCCAAGCGTTTCGGCAAATTCATGGGCCGACGCAAGAACTGGAAAAAGGCTTATGTCTGTCTCAAGCCTGGCCAGGAAATCAGTTTTGCGGCTGGCGAGTGAGGGGATTTAAATCATGGCACTAATTAAAGTTAAACCGACATCACCCGGCCGGCGCGCAGTCGTCAAGGTGGTTACGCCCGACCTACACAAAGGCGCACCCCATGCCCCGCTGCTGCAAAGCCAGTCCAGGCACGGCGGACGCAACCACAATGGCCACATAACTGTCCGGCATCAGGGCGGCGGTCACAAGCAGCACTATCGTATTGTGGATTTCCGTCGCAACAAGGACAGCATCGTCGCCAAGGTCGAGCGTCTTGAATATGATCCAAACCGCAGCGCACATCTTGCATTGCTCTGCTACGCCGATGGCGAGCGTCGCTACATCATCGCTCCGAAGGGCGTCTCCGCGGGCATGCAGTTGGTCAGTGGATCGGATGCACCGATTAAAGTCGGTAACGCACTCCCGTTGAGGAATATTCCGGTCGGTAGCACGGTGCACTGCGTGGAGATGCTGCCTGGTAAGGGCGCCCAGATTGCACGTTCGGCCGGCACCTCGGTGCAACTGCTGGCGCGCGAGGGCAGTTACGCCCAGTTGCGCTTGCGTTCCGGGGAAATCCGCAAGGTGCATGTCGACTGCCGTGCCACGATTGGCCAGGTCGGTAACGAGGAAAACTCGCTGCGCTCCATTGGCAAGGCTGGGGCACAGCGCTGGCGCGGCATTCGGCCGACGGTTCGCGGCGTGGTTATGAACCCAGTGGACCATCCGCATGGCGGTGGCGAGGGCAAAACCGCTGCGGGCCGCCATCCGGTCAGCCCGTGGGGGACGCCAACCAAGGGCTACCGTACTCGCCGCAACAAGCGCACTTCCGGCATGATCGTGCGCCGTCGTCCTTCCCGTTAAGAGGTAATCAGATATGGCACGTTCCATTAAAAAAGGCCCGTTCGTTGACGGCCACCTGCAGAAAAAGGTGGACGCGGCGCGAGCCACCAGCGACAAGCGCCCGATTAAGACCTGGTCGCGTCGCTCCACGGTTCTCCCGGATTTTGTCGGTTTGACCATTGCCGTGCACAACGGAAAGCAGCACATCCCGGTCTATGTGAGCGAGAACATGGTGGGCCACAAGCTCGGCGAGTTCTCCTTGACCCGCACGTTCAAGGGTCACGCCGCCGACAAGAAAGCGAAGAAATAGGAGCCTATGATGAGAGTTTCCGCAGTGTTGCGCGGTACCCGGTTGTCTGCCCAGAAAGGCCGCCTCGTGGCGGACCAGATTCGCGGGTTGCCGGTCGAGCGCGCCCTGAACATCCTGAATTTCAGCCCCAAAAAAGGTGCCGCGATTATCAAGAAGGTTCTGGAGTCCGCCATTGCCAACGCCGAGCATAATGAAGGCGCAGACATCGACGAGTTGAAAGTTTCAACCATACACGTGGATGAAGGCACCACCCTGAAGCGCTTCACGGCGCGTGCTAAAGGCCGTGGGAACAAGATTCTCAAGCCTACGTGCCACATCACCGTGACAGTCGGCGACTAAAATGCCCGAGCGGGCGTAAGAGGAATAGCAATGGGACAGAAAATACATCCAACAGGGTTCCGGTTGAGCGTCCAGCGCAACTGGACTTCCAAGTGGTACGCCAGCAGCAAGAACTTCGCTTCGATGCTGAACGAAGACGTGAAGGTGCGTGACTTCCTCAAGAAGAAACTTGCCCACGCGGCGGTCAGCAAGATCGTGATCGAGCGCCCTGCACGTAACGCCAGGATTACCATACACAGCGCCCGTCCAGGTGTTGTGATCGGCAAGAAGGGCGAAGACATCGAATCGTTGAAGGCCCAGTTGCAAAAGCTGATGGGCGTGCCGGTGCACGTTAACATCGAGGAAGTGCGCAAGCCTGAGGTGGATGCCCAACTGATCGCCGATAGCATCTCCAGTCAACTGGAAAAGCGTGTGATGTTTCGTCGCGCCATGAAGCGGGCAATGCAGAACGCGATGCGGTTGGGTGCGCAGGGCATCAAGATCATGAGCGCGGGGCGGCTAAACGGGATTGAGATTGCGCGTACCGAGTGGTATCGCGAAGGCCGCGTTCCCCTGCACACGCTACGTGCGGATATCGATTACGCGGTATCGGAGGCCAAAACCACCTACGGCGTCATCGGTATCAAGGTTTGGGTATACAAGGGCGACATGACTGCGTTAGGTGAACAGCCCGCAGCCGCGCCGGCCGAACCCGAGAAAAGAGTCAGAAAGTCGGGAGCTAAACATGCTGCAACCAGCTAGAACAAAGTACCGCAAGCAACAAAAAGGCCGGAATACCGGCGTTGCGACGCGTGGAGCAAAAGTCAGCTTTGGTGAATATGGTCTGAAGGCTTTGGGCCGCGGTCGCCTTACGGCTCGCCAGATAGAAGCGGCGCGTCGCGCGATGACCCGTCACATCAAACGTGGTGGTCGCATCTGGATCCGCATATTCCCCGACAAGCCGATCTCCAGCAAGCCCGCCGAAGTGCGTATGGGTAACGGAAAAGGTAATCCGGAGTACTTCGTGGCAGAGATTCAGCCAGGCAAGGTTCTGTATGAGATGGACGGCGTAGATGAGGTGCTGGCGCGTGAAGCCTTCCGGCTCGCGGCTGCCAAACTGCCAATTCAGACCACCTTTGTAACGCGACAGGTAGGTAGCTAAAATGAAAGCCAGCGAATGTAGGTCCAAATCCGTGGACGAGCTCAAGCAGGAATTGGCCGAGCTATTGCGCGCGCAGTTCGGTTTGCGCATGCAATTGGCCACCCAGCAGACCAGCAAGGTGAGCGAAATTGGTAAAGTGCGCAGGAACATAGCGCGAGTGCGTACGGTACTCGGTGAGAAGGCGAGGCAGGCATGATGAAGGAACAGGCGAAGGAAGCGCGGACCCTGAGCGGGCGCGTGGTGAGCGACAAGATGGATAAGACCGTTACCGTGTTGGTCGAGCGTACGGTGAAACATCCGGTCATCGGCAAGGTGATGCGTCGATCCAAGAAATATCACGCGCACGATGAAAACAACGAGTTTCACGAAGGCGACTTGGTTATCATCGAGGAGTGCCGCCCCATTGCCAAGACGAAAACTTGGCGGGTATGCAAACGCGTGGAACAAGCAGCCGCCGTTTAAGTGTTGTGGTGCGCTCAAATAAGCGCTATACTGTTTGACTTTTCGCCTCGCCAATTTGGCGACACAACCCGTCGGGTTCCAAAACTGGCCGTCTAGCGCGCCTTGTAATGAGGCGAAGACGGGTTAAGTTGGAGAAATATAATGATTCAAATGCAATCCATGCTGGATGTTGCTGACAACACCGGTGCGCGGTCTGTTATGTGCATCAAGGTGCTCGGAGGCTCTAAGCGTCGCTACGCGGGTATCGGCGACATCATTAAGGTCACGATCAAGGACGCGGCTCCGCGCGGCCGTGTCAAGAAGGGCGAGATTTACAGTGCCGTCGTGGTGCGTACCGCCAAAGGTGTGCGTCGCCAGGATGGCTCTCTCGTCAAGTTTGATGGCAATGCTGCGGTTCTGTTGAATAGTAAGCTGGAACCCATTGGTACCCGCATATTTGGCCCGGTGACGCGGGAGTTGCGTACAGAGCGTTTCATGAAGATCGTGTCGCTGGCACCGGAAGTGCTGTAAGGAGACGAAATGCGGAAGATGCGTAAGGGTGATGACGTTGTGATCATCGCGGGTAGGGATAAGGGCAAGCGGGGAACCGTGTTGCGCGTGTTGGAGTCGGATCAGCTTCTCGTTGAAGGCGTCAATAAGGTGAAGAAGCACCAGAAGCCCAATCCGATGAAATCTGAAGTGGGTGGTATCGTTGAGAAAGAGATGCCGCTCCATGTGTCGAACGTGGCGCTGTTCAATCCCGCTACGCAGAAGGCGGATCGCGTTGGGATTAAGGTTTTGGAAGGCGGCCGTAAAGTGCGTTTTTTCAAATCCAACGGCGAAGTTCTGGATGTGTAAGGGGTGAGCATGGCTCGTTTGCAGGATTATTATAAAGAAACCGTTGTCAAGCAGCTCATTGAGCAGTTTGGCTACAAGTCGATCATGGAAGTTCCGCGCATCGAAAAGATCTCGCTTAACATGGGGGTTGGTGAAGCGGTCGCGGACAAGAAGGTGATGGATCACGCCGTTGGCGACATGCAGAAGATCGCCGGTCAAAAGCCGGTGGTTACCAAGTCGCGTAAGTCTATTGCTGCATTCAAAATTCGTGATGACTACCCGGTCGGCTGCATGGTTACGCTCCGCCGCGACCGTATGTACGAATTTCTGGATCGTCTGGTGACCGTGGCCATTCCTCGGATCCGCGACTTTCGCGGCTTGTCTGGGCGCGCCTTTGATGGCCGCGGTAGCTACAATATGGGAATCCGGGAACAGATTATTTTTCCGGAAATCGAGTACGACAAAATTGACGCGCTGCGCGGTATGAACATTACTATCGTGACGACCGCAAAGACGGATGCTGAGGCGCGGGCGCTTCTGTCCGCTTTCAAATTCCCCTTCAAGAGCTGAGGTTGGTATGGCAAAGACGGCTATTATTAATCGCGACAAGAAGCGCCGCGAAATGGTGAAAAAGTTCGCCGCGAAGCGCGCCGAACTGTTCGCCATCATCCAGGATGTGAAACTCAGTGACGAGGAGCGTTATGGGGCTCGGTTAAAATTGCAGGCGTTGCCGCGCGATTCTAGTCCTGTTCGTGTACGCAATCGTTGTGCCTTGACGGGGCGGCCGCGCGGGGTGTACCGGAAATTCGGTTTGGGGCGGAACAAGCTGCGTGAGATAGCTATGCGCGGCGAAATACCCGGCATGATCAAAGCCAGTTGGTAGCGGGAGAGTATTGATGAGTATGAGTGATCCGATCGCCGATATGCTGACGCGCATTCGCAATGCGCAAGGCGCGGAAAAGGCTGTGGTGAGCATGCCGTCGTCCAAGCTTAAGGTGGCGATAGCGAAGGTGCTGAAGGCCGAAGGCTATGTCGAGGACTTTGCCGTGCGCGGCGAGGGCGCGAAGCCGCAGTTGGAAATTAGCCTGAAGTACTACGCAGGTCGTCCCGTGATCGAGAAAATCGAACGAGTAAGCCGTCCTGGCTTGCGCATTTACAAGGGCGGCAATGATATTCCCAAGGTCATGAATGGCCTCGGTATTGCGATTGTATCCACCTCAAGGGGTGTGATGACAGACCACGGAGCGCGTGCCAGCGGCGTTGGCGGCGAAGTTCTGTGCATAGTGGCGTAAAGAGGTAATCCATGTCTCGAGTTGCTAAGAATCCGGTGATGTTGCCTGCAGGCGTTGAGGTGGTGTTGTCCGCCGGCAGTGTCGCTATAAAAGGCCCTTTGGGAACGCTTACCCAGCCGACAACCAGCGATGTTCTGGTGGCGCGTGAAGGCGATCAATTGCAGTGCAGCGCGGCGAACGACGGGCAGCAAGCCAACGCGATGTCCGGCACCATGCGCGCCCTTTTGGCCAATATGGTCCAAGGGGTGACCAAGGGTTTCGAACGGAAGTTAACATTGGTTGGGGTTGGCTATCGCGCCCAGGCGGCAGGCGACGTGCTGAACCTGACGCTCGGCTATTCTCACCCGGTGGTGCACAAAATGCCTGCTGGAATAAAGGTTGAGACGCCTAGTCAGACCGAGGTTGTGATTAAGGGTATCAACAAGCAGGTGGTTGGTCAGGTTGCCGCAGACGTTCGTGCCTATCGCAAGCCAGAGCCTTATAAGGGCAAGGGTGTGCGGTATTCCGACGAAAAGGTGATTCTGAAAGAAACCAAGAAGAAGTAAGCAGAGGCTAATGTCATGAATATCAAGCAAGCGCGTTTGCGCAGAGCACGCAAAACCCGTGCCAGAATCGCAGCGGTTAAAGTTGTTCGGTTGGCTGTACACCGGTCCAATTGCCATATTTACGCACAGATCATCGACGCTACCGGTAGCAAGGTGCTTGCCAGTGCTTCGACATTGGAGACGGAGTTGCGTAAGGATGTCCCTAACGGTGGAAACGTCGGCGCCGCCCAGTTGGTCGGCAAGCGTATCGCCGAGAAAGCGAAGGGTCTGGGGATTGAGAAGGTGGCGTTTGACCGTGGTGGTTACAGATACCACGGGCGCGTCAAGGCGTTGGCCGAAGCGGCGCGCGAGAACGGTCTGGTATTCTAGTCGGGGTATATGATGGCGAAATTCGAGAATAAAGAGAGCGCTGACGGCCTACGCGAAAAAATGGTTGCGGTGAACCGTGTAACCAAGGTCGTGAAGGGTGGCCGGATCCTGGGTTTTGCTGCTCTGACCGTGGTAGGTGACGGTGATGGCGGAATAGGCATGGGTAAGGGGAAATCCCGCGAGGTTCCGGTTGCCGTGCAAAAGGCAATGGAAGAGGCGCGCCGCAAATTGGTTAAGGTCAGTCTGAAAAACGGGACGCTCCACCACGCCGTTATCGGGACGCATGGAGCTGCCAAGGTGTACATGCAGCCTGCATCTGAAGGTACGGGGATTATCGCTGGCGGACCGATGCGCGCTATATTCGAAGTCATGGGCGTGCACAACGTGCTGGCTAAGTGCATTGGCTCCACCAATCCGTACAACATGGTGAGGGCGACTATCAATGGCTTGCTAGCCATGAACACCCCTGCACAGATCGCCGCCAAGCGCGGCAAGACCATGGAAGAGTTAGCGGAGCAGTCGAATCATGGCTAGCAAACAGTCGAAGAAGATAAAGGTAACGCTGGTCAAGAGCGTGATCGGTACGATGGAGTCCCACCGGGCTTGCGTGCGTGGGCTTGGTCTGCGGCGCATGCACCACACGGTCGAGGTGGAAGATACTCCTGCAGTCCGTGGCATGATCAACAAGGTCAGCTACCTCTTGAAGTGGGAGGTTTAAATGAAACTGAACGAGATTAAGCCGACGGAAGGCAGCAAATATAACCGCAGGCGAGTAGGGCGTGGCATCGGATGCGGTTTGGGCAAAACGTGTGGACGTGGCCACAAGGGCCAGAAATCCCGTACCGGTGGTTTTCACAAGGTGGGTTTTGAAGGCGGTCAAATGCCATTGCAGCGCCGCTTGCCTAAGCGGGGATTCGTTTCGCTGACTCATGGCGATATCGCTCAGGTGCGCCTCTCCGAAATTGAGTTGTTGTCTGGTGACAGCATTGACCTCCTTGCGCTTAAAAGTGCGGGCGTTGTCCCTGGTAGCGCGCGGGGTGCAAAGGTTTTTCTGTCGGGAGCAATTACACGCCCGGTTAAGCTCGCAGGAGTGTTGGCTACCAAGGGTGCGCGTGCCGCGATTGAGGCTGCCGGCGGCAGCATAGAGGGGTAGGCTTGGCAATCTCCGGTTCCCCCGCAGCAGGTTTTGGCGGCAAGTTTGGCGACCTGAAGCAGCGTTTGCTGTTCCTGCTTGGCGCGCTAATCGTTTACCGCATTGGCGCGCACATTCCGGTGCCTGGCATTGATCCGGTAGCGCTTGAGTCTCTGTTCCGCTCCCAGCAGGGCGGTATTCTGGGCATGTTCAACATGTTTTCAGGCGGTGCACTTTCGCGGTTTACCGTGTTTGCCTTGGGGATCATGCCCTATATTTCCTCATCCATCATCATGCAGTTGTTGACGGTTGTGTCGCCGCAACTCGAGGCGTTGAAGAAGGAAGGGGAAAGCGGTCGCAAGAAGATCACTCAGTACACGCGCTATGGGACGGTGTTTCTTGCGCTGTTTCAGGGGCTAGGCATCTCCATAGCGCTGGAGGCGCAGCCAGGCCTGGTGTTGGAGCCTGGATTGATGTTCCGCGTTGAGACGGTCGTTACGCTCGTGACGGGTACCATGTTTTTGATGTGGCTGGGTGAGCAGATTACCGAGCGTGGCATCGGCAATGGTATTTCGCTGATCATCTTCGCTGGTATTGTCGCGGGTCTGCCGAACGCAATTGCCGGAACACTCGAACTGACGCGTACGGGTGGATTTTCCATCGCGTTGGTATTCATGCTTTTTGTGGGCGCGGTGGCGGTCACGGCCTTCGTGGTCTTTGTGGAGCGTGGCCAGCGGAAGGTCCTGGTCAACTACGCAAAGCGGCAGGTGGGGCGCAAGGTGTTTGGGGGGCAGAGCTCGCATTTGCCGCTGAAGCTGAACATGGCTGGTGTGATCCCGCCGATCTTCGCTTCGAGCATCATTTTGTTTCCGGCTACCCTGGCGGGCTGGTTTGGCAGTAACGAACATATGCTATGGCTCAAGGATATTGGTGCCACCCTTTCACCGGGGCAGCCGGTTTATGTAATGTTCTACGCGGCTGCGATCATATTCTTTTGTTTTTTTTACACGGCCTTGGTGTTTAATCCCAAGGAAACCGCGGATAACTTGAAAAAGAGCGGAGCGTTCGTTCCTGGGATCAGGCCGGGTGAACAGACCGCGCGTTACATTGACCGGATCATGACGCGCCTCACGCTGGTGGGTGCCATATATATCACTCTAGTGTGTCTGTTGCCAGAGTTCTTGATTGTGAAATTCAATGTGCCGTTTTATTTTGGTGGCACGTCGCTGCTGATTATCGTGGTGGTGACCATGGATTTCATGGCGCAGGTTCAGTCGTACATCATGTCGCACCAGTATGAGAGCCTATTGAAAAAGGCGAGTTTCAAGGGTGGTGGCTTTGTATCGCGCTGAACCCCTGGTTCTCGGGCGGGGCGGCCAATTGACGGATACAAGGTGAACGATCTGCATGGCTAAGGAAGAAACGATACAAATGCAGGGGGAAGTGGTGGAAAACCTGCCCAATGCAACATTTCGCGTCAAGTTGGAGAACGGACATATCGTTCTTGCGCATATCTCAGGCAAGATGCGCATGCATTACATACGCATCTTGCCAGGCGATAAGGTAACGGTGGATTTGACGCCGTACGACTTGAGTCGAGCACGGATTATATTCCGCGCCAAGTGAACCCCGTCAGCGGGTTTGCGGCAAAGAAGCAGGTTGCCGTCTACCGGTTGGCAACAGTTAGTTGAAGGAGCAGTAAAATGAGAGTCCAGGCGTCTGTAAAGAAAATCTGCCGGAAGTGCAAGATAGTTCGCCGCAAGGGCGTGGTGCGCGTCATATGTGAGGATCCGCGTCACAAGCAGCGGCAGGGTTAGGTAGGCACATGCATTTCTCCTTCGTCGGGCAACCGAACGGACGTATCCAGGGGAATGGTGTGCGCTTTGTTGCGAATTCCCTTGTGGAATGTTAAAATTTCGAGTTTTCGTTAATCGTTAATGGAGTGACCGCATGGCCCGCATCGCAGGGGTGAATATCCCGAATCATCAACATGCCGAAATTGCTCTGACCGCGATTTATGGTATTGGCCGCAGCGCCTCGCGCAAGATATGCGCCGACGCTGGTGTCAATACGGCCTCCAAGATCAAGGATCTGAGCGACTCGGACATCGAAAAGCTGCGCGATGGAGTTGCGAAGCACACGGTTGAAGGCGATTTGCGCCGTGAAATCTCCATGAACATCAAGCGCCTCATGGATCTTGGTTCATATCGTGGCGTACGACACCGTCGTGGCCTTCCAGTCCGTGGTCAACGCACCCGCACCAATGCGCGTACCCGGAAAGGGCCGCGCAAGGCGATCAGGGCCGTAAAGTAAAGGAATAAGTGATGGCAAAAGCTACTACACGCGTGCGCAAGAAGGTCAAGAAGAGTGTGGCCGAAGGAATCGCCCATATTCACGCGTCCTTCAATAACACCATTGTGACTATAACCGACCGCCAAGGTAACGCGCTTTCTTGGGCAACATCCGGTGGCGCCGGCTTCAAGGGCTCGCGCAAGAGCACACCCTTCGCGGCGCAGATTGCGGCCGAGGCGGCTGGGAAGGCCGCCCAGGAATTCGGTGTGAAAAATATTGAGGTCCGCATCAAAGGCCCTGGGCCGGGTCGCGAGTCGGCGGTACGCGCCCTCAATAATGTCGGTTTCAAGATAACCAGCATTTCGGACGTTACCCCGGTTCCGCATAACGGTTGCCGGCCGCCCAAAAAGCGTCGTATCTAATTCAGGAGTCGTCTGTGGCTAGAAATCTCGATCCAAAGTGCCGCCAGTGCCGCCGTGAGGGCGAAAAGCTGTTTCTGAAAGGCGAAAAGTGCTTTACGGAGAAATGCTCGATTGAGCGTAGAAGCTATGCGCCTGGTCAACACGGCCAGAAGAGCGGCGCGCGGCGTTCCGACTACGCCGTGCAGTTGCGGGAAAAGCAAAAAGTGCGTCGTGTGTACGGCGTGCTGGAGCGCCAGTTCCGTGGTGTGTATCAAGAAGCCGATCGTTTGCGCGGCGTTACCGGCGAGAACCTGTTGCAGTTGCTGGAGCAGCGTTTGGATAATGTTTCCTATCGCATGGGTTTCGGTGCCTCCCGCAGTGAGGCGCGGCAGGTGGTGCGCCACAACAGCATCTTGGTGAACGGTCGCCGCGTTAACATTCCTTCCTACATCGTCAAGCCGGGCGATGTGGTTCAGGTGACGGAGAAGGCAAAAGCACATCTGCGCATCAAGGCAGCCGTCGAGGCGGCCGAGCAGCGCGGGTTTCCGGAATGGATTGAAATGGACGCGAAGGCTTTTAAAGGCGTGTTCAAGGCCAAGCCTCAGCGCTCCGAGTTGCCGTCGACCATCAACGAGCACCTCGTGGTCGAACTGTACTCCAAGTAATCTGAATCTGAAGAACCACTCGAGGATTCCCCATGCAAAGTAGTGCTGCAGATTTTCTTAAGCCACGTATTATCGACGTGGACAATATGTCGCCGGCGCATGCCAAAGTGACTATGGAGCCGTTCGAACGCGGCTATGGACACACCTTGGGCAATGCCCTGCGGCGCGTTCTGCTTTCGTCGATGCCCGGTTATGCACCAACCGAGGTGAAGATCGGTGGCGTGTTGCATGAATACTCCACCCTGGAGGGTGTGCAGGAAGATGTCGTCGACATCTTGCTCAATCTGAAAGGCGTGGCGCTTAAGCTCCACAACCGCACCGAGGCAACCTTGATCCTCAAGAAGGATGGCGAGGGCGTCGTTACCGCGGGCGATATCGAAGCCGGTCACGATGTTGAGATATTTAATCCGGAACACGTCATTGCGCACGTCACCAAAGGCGGTAAACTCGACATGGAGATCCGCATCGAGGAAGGGCGTGGTTACCTGCCGGTGACTTCGCGCCGTCTGCCCGAGGAGAGCCGCACGATCGGGGCTATCATGCTGGATGCTTCGTTCAGCCCGGTGCGTCGCGTCAGCTATGCGGTTGAAAGTGCCCGCGTGGAACAGCGCACCGACCTGGACAAGCTGATCATCGATATCGAAACCAACGGCGTTGTCGACCCCGAGGAAGCCGTGCGCTACGCGGCGCGCATTCTGGTCGATCAGTTGTCCGTGTTTGCGGATCTGAAGGGTACGCCTGCTGCCGTGGAGGAATCACGTACCGCGCAGCAAGTTGACCCGATCCTGCTGCGCCCGGTGGACGACCTGGAGTTGACCGTGCGCTCGGCAAATTGCCTCAAGGCCGAGAATATTTACTACATCGGTGACCTGATTCAGCGCACCGAAAATGAGTTGCTGAAAACACCGAATCTGGGAAGAAAATCGCTGAACGAGATCAAGGAAGTCCTCGCTTCGAAGGGACTGTCCCTCGGGATGAAATTGGAAAGCTGGCCTCCCGCCGGTCTCGAGAAGCCGTAAGAATAGAAGGAATGTGCTATGCGCCATCGTCTGAGCAATCGCAAACTTAACCGCACCAGCAGCCATCGTCTGGCGATGCTGCGTAATATGGCCAACGCTTTGTTGCGCCATGAGGTGATCAAAACCACGTTGCCCAAGGCCAAGGAATTGCGCCGGGTTGCCGAGCCCCTGATTACTCTGGGGAAAAAGCCGTCGCTTGCTAACAGGCGGTTGGCATTCGATCGCCTGCGCGACCGTGAGATGGTGGTCAAGCTGTTCGATGAGCTGGGCCCGCGTTTCCAAAACCGCAATGGCGGTTACCTGCGTATCCTGAAATTCGGCTTCCGTCTTGGGGACAACGCCCCCATGGCCCTCGTCGAATTGGTGGATCGCCCCGAGGTTGGCACTGAAGCGGTAGCCGCAGAGTAATCCTGTATTGGTAGCAGCGCAAAAAGGCCGGGTTTTACCCGGCCTTTTTCGTTGCTCCACAGTTTGTGCGCTAGACTTCCGGCATGATCCTACTGTTTACCGATTTCGGGGCAAGCGACCTATATACCGGGCAGGTAAAGGCTGTGCTATGGACGGTGGCACCCGGTGTTGAGATCGTCGACTTGCTCCACGAAGTTCCCAACTTCAACGTTCGTGCCGGAGCCCACCTGCTGGCGGCTCTCACCCCCAGTTTCCCTAAGGGCAACGTCTTTCTGGCGGTTGTCGATCCCGGCGTCGGCGGGTCGCGGGACGCGGTGGTTCTTCAGGCGGCCGGGAACTGGTTTGTCGGGCCGGACAACGGATTGCTCTCTGTGGTGGCGGGTCGCGCCGAGGAAAGCCGGGTGTGGCGGATTGTGTGGCGCCCCGAGGTGGTGTCGCGATCCTTTCACGGCCGGGACATTTTTGCCCCCATCGCTGGCGCAATTGCCGCGGGCGACTTCCCCGCGGACAAGTTGCAGGAAGCCGACGCATTGGTTGTGCAGGAGCCTCCGGGCGATCTAGCTGAAATCATATACGTCGATCACTATGGCAATGCCATGACCGGCCTACGCGCCGCGACATGCGACTCGGCAAGCCGCCTGATAGTGGCGGGTCGTGCGCTCAGCCATGCGAACGTTTTCAGCGAGGTAGCTCCGGGTGTTGCATTTTGGTATGAAAATAGCCTCGGACTGGTGGAGGTTGCCGTGAATATGGGCAGCGCGGCGGAACAGTTGGGTTTGCAGGTGTCGCAGCCGATCCAGCTCAGACGTGACTGACGCGCAAGTATGTGAATCGAGGCGCGGCTGCGAGAACTACAAGGTTGGCTAGGAGAACCAGCGCAGGAAGGCCGCGGCGGTCAATGCCGTGGTGCCCAAGCCGGCCAGAGCATGCCAGGCACGGTAACGCCCTTTCACGGTCCAGTTTGCGCCGGCGCGGATCAGGGCCAGCCCCAGAAGCAGCGCTAGCACCGCACAAGCTACTTTGATGGTCAGTGCGGCAATGGCGATACCGTGGAGGTCGGGAAATTTGCCGTAGTTGTAGAAGCTTACAGCGCCAAAAGCGGCCCCGCTCGCTAGCTGGGCGAGCCAGCCAGCGAGCACAAGCCAGGCCAGTTTGTGCTGCGTGTCCAGATGCTCGCGTGCCAGGGTAAGCGCCGCGAGCGGTGAGCCAACGACGGTGGCAGCGCCGAAGTTGTGCACTACCTGCACTGCGGCATAGGACAGGTTCTGCAGATCCAATCGGGTTACTCCACCTTCACCTTGATGCATTTTTCCACGCCGATGGGCGTGTGGCCCTTGTTGACTATCTTGATGCAGATATCATGAGCTCCGGCCGTCATTGTCTCGAAAGTGTAGCTCCCTTTGAGTTGGCGCAGTACTGCTTGTTCCTTGCCGTCAACGTAAACGTGGACATGGTCTCCTTTCGGGCCGGGGACTACTTCGTAAGCCATCTTGTTCTGTGCCATGGCGTCGAGCTTGGCTCCGTCCGCGGGCGCTGTAATTTTGATGGAGGCGTCATCGGAGAAGGCCACAGGGGCGGCAAGAGCGGCTACCAGGAATGGGATTGCACGTGCCAGCATGGAAATGCGCATTGGTGTCTCCTTGTTAAGTCTGATGGGAAAATTAGTATAGCACGGCGCCGCGGCACGCCGTGCCGGAAAATGTCATCCGCATGAAGTTTGAGGGTGCCGGGTTTTCTTGGTCGGATTGAAATTGAGAGTGAGTCAACCTCGACTATCATCCCGGCGCGAGCACGTTGCGCAGATAGCTTCCGGTGAAGCTTGCCGGGTTGCGCGCAACCTGTTCCGGCGTTCCTTCGGCAAGAATCTGACCGCCGCCTTCCCCGCCTTCCGGCCCGAGGTCGACAATCCAGTCGGCAGTCTTGATGACGTCCAGGTTGTGTTCGATGATGAGCACGGTGTTGCCTTGGTCGCGCAGGCGGTGCAGAACCTTGAGGAGCAGGTCGATGTCGTAGAAATGCAGTCCGGTGGTGGGCTCGTCCAGTATGTACAGGGTCCGGCCGGTATCGCGTTTTGATAGTTCCAGGGAAAGCTTGACCCGCTGCGCTTCGCCGCCGGAAAGCGTGGTGGCGCTCTGGCCCAGGGTGATGTAACCCAATCCGACGTCGAGCAGTGTTTGCAGTTTGCGCGCGACCACCGGCACGGGCTCGAAGAAGGCGTGAGCCTGTTCCACCGTCATTTGCAGAATCTCGTGGATGCTCTTGCCCTTGTACTGGATTTCCAGTGTCTCCCGGTTGTAGCGCTTGCCGTGGCAGACGTCGCACGGGACGTAGATGTCCGGCAGGAAGTGCATTTCCACCTTGATTACGCCGTCGCCCTGGCAAGATTCGCAGCGCCCTCCCTTTACGTTGAAGGAAAAGCGTCCCGGTCCGTAGCCGCGCTCGCGCGCTTGCGGTACCCCGGCGAACAGTTCGCGGATGGGGGTGAACATCCCGGTGTAGGTGGCGGGGTTGGAGCGCGGCGTGCGGCCTATCGGGCTTTGGTCGACGCTGATCACCTTGTCGAAGAACTCGAGTCCGTGCAGCGCGTCGAACGGTGCCGGCTCCGCGGTGCTGCCGTAGAGATGGCGTGCCACGGCGTGGTACAGCGTGTCGTTGATGAGGGTGGATTTCCCCGAGCCGGACACTCCCGTGACGCATACCAGCAGGCCCACCGGCAAGTCGAGATCGACGTCCTTCAGGTTGTTGCCGTGTGCTCGGGTCAGGCGCAGCATGCGGCTTGGATCGGGGGGGCGGCGCTCGCTCGGCACGGCGATGGCGCGGTGCCCGGACAGGTACTGGCCGGTGAGCGAGGCCGGGTTGTCCATGACCGCGCGGGGAGTGCCTTCGGCTATGATGTGGCCGCCGTGCTCGCCGGCTCCGGGGCCCATGTCGACGAGGTGGTCGGCGGAGAGGATGGCGTCCTGGTCGTGCTCCACCACGATCACGGAATTGCCCAGATCGCGCAGGCGTTTCAGGGTGTCGAGCAGCCTGTCGTTGTCGCGCTGGTGCAGGCCGATGGAAGGCTCGTCCAATACGTACATGACGCCGGTGAGGCCTGAACCGATCTGCGATGCCAGCCGGATGCGCTGCGCTTCGCCGCCGGACAGAGTGTCGGCTGAGCGGTCGAGCGACAGGTAGTTGAGCCCGACGTTGTTGAGGAACTGCAAGCGGCTGGCGATCTCCTTCACGATCCTCTCGGCGATGGCCTGTTTTTGGCCCTCGAAGTGCAGGTCGGAGAACAGCGACAGCGCCTGCTTCAAGGGCATGGCGCTGATCTCGAATATCGGCCTGCCTGCCACATGCACGTTGCGGGCTTCCAGGCGCAAGCGCGTGCCGCCGCAGTCCGGGCAAGGCTGGGAGTTGAGGTATTTGGCCAGTTCCTCGCGCACCATGGCGGAATCAGTCTCCTTGTAGCGCCGCTCCAGGTTGTGGACGATGCCCTCGAAGGAGTGGGCGCGCGTCTCCATTCCACCTTTTTCCGCGAGATATTTGAACTTGATGGCTTCCTTGCCGCTGCCGTACAGCAGCATCTGGCGCATAGGCTCGGCCAGTTCCTCGAACGGCGTTTCCAGATCGAAGCCGTAGTGCAGCGCCAGGCTTTGCAGCATCTGAAAATAGAACTGGTTGCGCCGGTCCCAGCCCTTGATGGCGCCGCTGGCCAGGCTCATGTGGGGGAAGGCCACCACGCGCTTCGGATCGAAGAAGCTGATCTGTCCCAGGCCATCGCAACGCGGGCAGGCGCCCATGGGGTTGTTGAAGGAAAACAGGCGCGGTTCCAGTTCGGATAGCGAATAGTTGCACGCCGGGCAGGAAAACTTGGCGGAGAACAGGTGCTCGCGCCCGCTATCCATCTCCACCGCAAGGGCCTTGCCGTCCGAATGCCGCAGTGCGGTTTCGAATGATTCCGCCAGGCGCTGCTTGATGCCTGCCCCGGACTCCGATCCGGGGTCCGGGCGCACCTTGATGCGGTCCACCACCACGTCGATGGTGTGCTTCTTGTTCTTGTCCAGCTTCGGCAGGTTGTCGATTTCGTAGGCCGTGCCGTCGATGCGCAGGCGCACGAAACCCTGCGCGCGCAGTTCCTCGATCAGGTCCTGTTGCTCGCCCTTGCGCCCTGCGACGAGCGGCGAGAGGATCATCAGCCTGGTGTCCTCGGGCAGTTGCAGCACGTGGTCGACCATTTGCGAGACGCTTTGGGCGGTGAGCAGAAGCTGATGCTCGGGACAGTGCGGATCGCCGATGCGCGCGTAGAGCAAGCGCAAATAGTCGTGGATTTCCGTGATGGTGCCGACGGTGGAGCGCGGATTGTGCGAGGTCGCCTTTTGTTCGATGGAGATTGCCGGCGACAGGCCCTCTATCATGTCCACGTCGGGCTTTTCCATGAGCTGCAGGAACTGCCGGGCATAGGCCGAGAGCGACTCCACATAGCGCCGCTGGCCTTCGGCATACAGCGTGTCGAAAGCCAGCGACGACTTGCCGGAGCCGGATAGCCCGGTGATCACCACCAGCCGATTGCGCGGGATGTCCAGGCTGATGTTCTTGAGGTTGTGCGTGCGCGCACCGCGAATCTTGATGAAATCCATACTTAAAACCGGAGACTCAAACTTGAAGGAGAACCTGCTAATATACCCAACTTTGCAGCCATTGCCCAAAGAGATATGAATCAAGACAAAATGAGCCCGCTGGAAATGCGGGCGAGCGTCGGCCTGGCCGGCATCTTCGGCCTGCGCATGCTGGGCATGTTCCTGATACTGCCGGTATTCGCCATCTATGCCGCAACGCTGCCGGGGGGCGCCGCCAACCCCACCTTGATCGGCATCGCCCTGGGTGCCTACGGGCTCACCCAGGCGCTGCTGCAACTGCCGTTCGGCATGGCTTCCGACCATTTCGGGCGCAAGCGCGTGATGTATTTCGGGCTGATTCTGTTCGCCATCGGCAGTTTTGTCGCCGCCGGCGCCCACGATATTTACATGATCATCCTCGGGCGCTCGATCCAGGGAGCCGGGGCGATTTCCGCCGCGATCACCGCGCTCACCGCCGACCTGACGCGGGAGGAGCACCGCACCAAGGCGATGGCCATGATAGGCATGACCATCGGCATCACTTTTTCGGCGTCGCTGGCGTTGGGCCCGGCCCTCTACAACCTCATCGGCATCCCGGGCATTTTCGCCATGACCGGCGTACTGGCGATCGTCGCCATGGGTGTGGTGAAATGGGTGGTTCCCGACCCCCGGGTCAGCCGCTTTCACTCGGACGCCGAAGCGGTTCCGGGCAAGCTGATGGACGTGCTCAGAGACGCCCAGTTGACGCGTCTCAACTTCGGCATCTTCGCGCTGCACGCGGCGCAGATGGCGATGTTCGTGGTGGTGCCGTTCGCTCTCAAGGAGACCGGCGGCATCGACGAGCAGCACCATTGGCAGATCTACCTGCCCGTCATGCTGCTGTCGTTCGCGCTGATGGTTCCGGCCATCATCTACGGCGAGAAAAAGGCCAAGCTCAAGCAAGTGTTCATTGGCGCCATCGCATTGATGCTCGGCGCGCAGCTCGCTTTCGCATTTTCCATGCAGCACTTCTGGGGCATCGTGCTGGCGTTGGGCGCGTACTTCGTGGCGTTCAACATACTGGAGGCGAGCCTGCCGTCGATGATTTCGAAAATCGCCCCCGCGGCGAGCAAGGGGACGGCCATGGGAGTGTATAATACCGCCCAGTCCCTGGGGCTTTTTACTGGCGGGGCGTTGGGCGGATATCTCGCGCATTACCACGGTTATCCCTCGGTGTTCCTGTTCGGCGGCACACTCATGGCTGCATGGCTAGTTCTGGCGCTGGGCCTGAAACCTCCGCCCGCAGTGAAGAGTAAAATGTTCCATGTGCGTGAGATGAACGCGGACGAGGCGTTGCAACTGTCGCGTAGTCTGGCAGCGGTGAGCGGCGTGACCGAGGCCGTGGTCATAGCGCAAGAGGGTGTGGCTTACCTCAAGGTGGAGCAGCGGGGATGGGACGAGTCGGGTGTGATGAAATTGATTGAGGGGGCAGCATAATGGCGTCAGTAAACAAGGTGATTCTGGTCGGGCGTCTGGGGAAAGACCCAGAAGTGCGTTACATGCCTAACGGCGAGGCAGTTGCCAATGCGACCCTGGCGACCAGCGAAACCTGGAAGGACAAGAATGGCGAGAAGCAGGAAAAAACCGAGTGGCATCGGGTGACCTTCTACCGCAAGCTGGCGGAAATCGTCGGAGAATATTTGAAGAAAGGCAGCATGGTCTACGTTGAGGGCCGGCTCGAGACACGCAAGTGGACCGACAAGGAAGGCAAAGAGCGCTACACCACGGAAATTATCGCCAATGAGATGCAGATGCTGAGCAGTCGCAGCGGTGGCGGCAACAGCTTCGAAGTGATGGACAAGGAAAGCGGTGGCGCCGCACCGGCGAGCAAGCCCGCCAAACCGGCCAAGACCGGCGGCGAATTCGACGATTTCGAGGATGACATTCCGTTCTAAAAACTACCTCGGTAGTTTTTGTAAACAAAGCCCGGCAGTCCCAAGTGGATGCCGGGTTTTTTATTGTTTGAATTTTTTGCAATGTGTTGACCGGTAGTCGGTCTGGCGGCCGATTGGGCGAAAACTCATGGCGGCGGGCTCAGGAAGATCGGCAGGTCCGACACGCTGCTAGCACCGCCCCGCAATGGGATGGTTTCGCGGATGGATGGGCTGACGACCCGTTTTCTCGCGGGTCAAAAGAGGTGAGCGGGCGTTTGACAACGGCATGGACGTCGAAGATACTCTGGCTCGCGCGGTTGAATTTCGTATCCCTTATTGGCCTCGTTTTACCGTGGAGAAGTGCTCTATGAATACCGCTCAATGGATTGCGCAAGCCAGGCACGACTTAGACACGCTGGGTGTTGCCGAGATAAAAAAAGCCGGCCTGCTGCCTGGCAGCGGCAATAAATTCTTTCCGGTGATCGGCTATCCACCGCTGACCATGTTCAGCGACATGGATCAAACCGCGTTGTTCGAGAATTTGCCGCTGCGCCCGGAAAACCCCACCATCGCCTATGCGCACATCCCGTTTTGCCCGTCGCGCTGCACCTTCTGCCACTGGATCACCAAGACCAAAAGCAAGGAAGAAGAGGTCGATGTGTATCTGGATCATCTGGAACGGGAGATGGCCATTTACCGCACGAACATGGGTCTGGGCGCCATTCCGGCGCGCTCGGTGCTCATAGGCGGCGGCACGCCGACCTATCTTTCGCCCAAGCAGATGGAGCGTTTTCTCAACGCCTTCACCCGCCATTTCGACTTGAGCGCATGCACCCAGTTTTCCGTGGAAGCCGAGCCTTCCACCCTGCTCGGCAACGAGGGCCGCGAGCGTCTGCGCATCATGAAAGACTACGGCGTCGACCGTATCAGCATGGGCGTGCAGTCCTTCAGCGACGAGATTCTCAACGCCATGGGCCGCGTGCACAGCCATGCGGACACCCTGGAATCCATCAAGGAAATGCGCCGCGCCGGCTTTGACAATATCGCCATCGACCTTATCTACGCCTATCCCAACCAAACCGTGGAGCACTGGGTGGAAACCATGCTTACCGCGGTTTCCCTGGATATCGAAAGCTACCAGCTCTATCGGCTGCGCATACAGCGCCACGGCGATCGCCAGGGCAATATCCTCGACATCCACAAGAAGCGGCCGGAGCGTTTCCCCGAGGCCGACGAAATCCAGCTCATGAAATATCTCGGCATTCTGATCTCAGAGCGCAACGGCTTCGACGAGCAGCAGACGCGCATCTTCTCGCGCCGCGCCGAGGACATTTCCCATTACCTGTTCGACTGGTGCTGCAATCTCACCGACGTGACGGGCGTTGGCGTTTCGTCCTGGTCCAATCTGCGCGGCGTGTTTACGCTGAACGTCGGCGACCAGAATCTGGCCAGCTATTACAACCTGATCGAACAAGGGAAAGTGTCGGTGAACCGCGGCAAGATCCGCACCGCGGACGATGAACGCCGCCGTTGCTTCATCCTGCCCTTGAAAAACAGTCGCGTCAGCAAGAGCGTATTTACCGAGCGCACCGCGGAAAACGTGCACGACTGTTTCGGCGATGAAATTGTGTGGCTGAAAGGGTTGGGTTTGATGGAGGAGGACGACAGCCACATCTGGCTGACGCGCGTGGGACGATTCTTTGCCGACGAGGTGGCGACTCAGTTCTTCGATCCCAACTACCTGCCGTTTCCGGAAGTTCGGGAAGCGCGTAACCTGGCCTCGGTCTAAGCTTTGTCCCGCCACGGGACAAGCCGGCGCTCCAGCCATTCCAGTCCCGCGGAAAAGGCCAGCCCCAGGGCGCCGATCACGAAGATTCCCGCGTACATGGATTTGATGGAAAAGGTCTCCCACGACTGCCAGATCAGGTAGCCGATGCCGGCATTGGCGCCGGAGAACTCCGCCGCCACTACGATGACCAGACTGTAGCCGATGGCCAGCTTGAGCCCGGTAAAGATCGACGGCAGCGCGCCGGGCACGATCACCCGCGCAATGAAACGGCGGCGGCCGATGCCGTAGACCTTGGCCACGTCGTGATAAATCCTCGCCACGCCATCGACGCCGTGCAAGGTATTCATTAGCACCAGGAAAAAGCTGCCGATGCCCACCACCACGATTTTGGACAGTTCGCCGATGCCGAAAATGAGCATGATCAGCGGCAGGATGGCGATCTTTGGAATGGGATAGGTCAGCGCAACGAGGGGGTAACACAGGGCGCGCACCGGCTTGGACAATCCCATCGCAACAGCGAGGGCGGCGCCCAGCGCACTGCCCACTAAGTAACCCCAAAATATGCGATTGAGACTGGCCGCAATATCGGCAAACAAGCCTTGGTGCGGGATGACAAACACCAGATGGTGCATGATCGCGCTGGGAGCCGGAAAAAACCGCGCATCCAACACCCCGCTACGGGTGCATATCTCCCAGATCAGCAGGGCACCCACGGGCGACAGCCACAGCCAGCGACGATCCATGTTCATGGGAACGCCTCAAGCGATCCAGGCGCATCGATCCTGTTGCCCCGTAGCAGCGACGAAATCTGTTCAACATAGTCAACGTACGCAGGCAGTTTGCGCAACGCTGCGACTTGGCGCGGCCGCGGCAAATCGATATCGAGCAAGCCTTGTACCCGGCCCGGGTGCTCGCTCAGCACCAGAACGCGGTCTGCCAGCAATACCGCTTCTTCGATGTCGTGGGTGACGAAGGCGACGGTTTTTCGCGTCTCTTCCCAGATGAGCAGCAGCTGCTGTTGCAGCGCCAACCGCGCCTGGTAGTCCACGAATACAAAGGGTTCGTCCATGAGCAGGATATCCGGCTCGGTGGCGAAACTGCGAGCGACGCTGACGCGCTGGCGCATGCCCCCCGACACCTGATGCGGATAAAAATGTGCAAACGCGCTCAAACCCACCTTGGCCAGATAGCGGTCGCAAGCGGCGTCCACATCCCGCCCCGCCAGGCGCGGGTTATCTTCCAACAGGAAGCGCACGTTGTTGCGCAGACTCATCCATGGAAAAAGCCCATGTTCCTGAAACACCATGCCGACGCTAGGCGCATCGGCGCCATTTGCCGGCTTGATTTCCAATTGGCCGCTGCTGTGCGTCTCCAATCCCGCGAGGGTGCGCAATAGCGTGGTCTTGCCGCAACCGCTGGGGCCGACGATACAAAGAAACTCGCCTGGACGGATCTGAAAATTGAGGTCCTGGTAGGCGACAGTCTCCCGCCCGTGGTGGCGGAAGACCTTGCCCAGTTGGGTGGCGATAACGCGCATTGCGAACAGCTACCTGTATGGCCCGAGCATTTCCGCCGCCCGCTTGGCAAAGCTCATGTCGACGATGGCATCGATGTCGGGTTCCTGTTCCAGGTAGCCGCGCTTGCGATACCAGCGCGCATCGTCCCTGAGGCTTTGCACATTCACCATGCCATCCGGATGCAGGCCGACAGGCACCACCGACTGAAAAACCTTGGGATCGGCCTTGGTGTGTTTGGCCAGAATGGCAATGATCCCGTCCTTGCCGATGCCCTTTTCGAAGGCATCGTTGTAATCGCGCAGGCCGCGCACGTAGGCATTCATGAAGCCCTGTGCCTGCTTGGGGTTTTTCTCGATAAACACGGGTGAATAGAATATGGCGGCGCTTTGCTGATTGGGATAGACCTCGTCATCGCCGGCCACGCGCACAGCCAGCTTGTTTTCCAGCGCCGCAGCAACGAACGGCTCGATTTGCACCGAGGCATCGACGGACTTATTCGCAAAACCGATGTTGATGTCCTGGTACGCCAGCGTGACCAGGTTGATGTCACCCAGGCCCAGCCCCGCTTTTTGCAGATAGCGCTCGGTGGCGATCTCCTGCGACACGCCCTTGGCGGTCACGGCCATGGTCATGCCCTTGAGATCCTTGAAGCTCTTGTAACGGCCGCTGTCGATATGATCCTTGCGCACCAGCAGCGCCAGGTAGCCATGTCTGGGGCTGACGGTACCTTTGTCGGCCACGATCTTGATGGGGATGTCGTTGGAGATGGCGTTGTACATGCCGGCGTTGATGTTGCCGCCCGCCACCAGCAACTGGCCGGTTGCCAGGAACGGCACCATCTTGGCACCGGAGGCCTTGAACGGATTGATCACCGCCTCTATGCCCTCTTCGCGAAAATATCCCTTTTCCTTGGCGATGAACATGGCTGCAGAACTCATCACAGGCGAAATGCCCACGGGCACTTCCAGTAGCTCCTCGGCGCCGACACTCGCTGCACCAAGACACGCCGTCGCGGCCAATAGCCTGATCGATTGCAATAGCGACATTCTTGTTTTCTCCTCGATTGAGGTATTTTTACGCGAAGACACGGGCATCGCTAAACCATGCCCAAGCTGCTGAAATAGACGCCGACGCCAGCCACCGCCGCCAATGCGCCGACCACTTCGCGCGCCTGGATACGTTCCTTGAGCAGCAATACCGCCAACGGTAACACAAACAAGGGACTGGTAGAGTTGAGCGCAGCGGCCACGGCAACATGCGTATATTTGAGGGCAACGATGGAAAGCCAGGTCCCCAAAAAGGCGCCGATCACCGCGGCCAGCAACAAGATCTTCAACAGTTGCTTATTGCGCAATGGCCGTACCCAGACCAACAGATCGCGCATCATGAGCCCCCAGAAAGTCAGCCCGGCAATGGCCCAGGCCTGACGGATGAAGGTGGCTTCCAGCGCCGGCACCTCTTGCACTCCAACTTTGCTGGCGATAATCCCCAACGCATTGGCCGCAACAAACAGCAGGCCAAAAAATACACCGGAGCGCCACGCCTCGACACCGTGTTGGGTGGGCGTGCGTTGCCACAACACGTAGGTGACGCCGGCAATGGTGAGGCCGATTCCCAACCACGCCACGACGGTAACCACTTCTCCGAGAAACAGTACGGCGATGATGGCCGTCGTCACCGGTATCAGCGAACCCAACAGCAAGGTCAACCGCGGCCCCAGCCGCGCCAGCGTCAGAAAGTAAAGGGTGTCGCCCAGGCAGATGCCGACAATGCCGCTCAAGGCCAAGGCCAGGGCACTCGTGGAGTTGACGTCGAGCGCGGCTCCGCCAGCCAGCAATAGACCCCCAAGGCAGAACAACGCCACCATGCCTTTGGCCAGATTGATCGCCATCGCCGACAAGTCATCGGTGATACGGCGAAACAGGATGGCCGATACCGCCCACAGGAATGCAGAGGCCAGGGCCGCCAGGCCACCGGCGACATGAGATTGAACCGTGAGTATGATTTTACGCCCCTTGCTTATCTGGAATTTCGCTGCCAATACAAGGTGTTTGGCTGGGTCATGGAAACACTATACCATTGCCGCGTTGGAGTGCGCCAAAACCCCGGAACGCTACGACGAATAACCGATGAGGATCGACACGCAGTGGAAAGACTAGGAATCAAGCGGTGCATCGCAAGCAGGTCGTTGGTTGCCGTCGCCGCGCTCTTTGCGCTGGCCGCATGCACCACGCCGTCCACGGGATGGGAAGTACCGCATCCGGGCAAATACACGCTTACCTATTCCTACGAAACCCCCGATGATAAAACAGGTAGGTCCAGAATCACCGTGGGCGAGCGAGAGTTTTTCGTCCCCGGCGGAACCGTGCGCCCCAGCGCCCAGAGCATGTATCTGCTATCGCACTGGAAGATCAAGGAAGGTGAGGAGGTATTGGATATCGGTACCGGCTCTGGTGTGCAGGCGGTCTTCGCCGCCGAGAAGGCCAAGCGGGTCGTTGCCACCGATATCAGTTCGTCAGCCGTCGAGACAGCCATCTTCAACGCACGCCACAACGGTTTCAGCGACAAGATCGAGGTGCGTCCCCCCGGTGACCTGTTTGAACCCGTCAAGGCTGGCGAACGCTTTGACGTCATTCTGTTTAACATCGACTATCCGTACGGACCTGGTACCGAAGGGTTGTGGAAAGTGCACGAACGATTTTTCGCCGAGGTGAGCAACTACCTCAAGCCCGGGGGTCGCATTTATTACCAGATCGGCCTGGTGCAAAATATTCCCAATGTGCAGGAAATGGCGCGCAACAACCAGCTCCGCATCGTCAGCATTCGCATGGATAGCGCTCGCAGACTGAAGCGCGATCCCATTGTGTTTGTGCTGTTCCGGGAGCGGGACATAGCGCTGGATACCAACGCACCGGATCCTGATTACTAGGGTATTCCCCTGGCGGCCCCCCATGCGATCGGCGCAGATTGTGCCGCTTCAGCCCGCTGCAGGCATTTCGACGGTGGCGGGATCGAGGCTGGAGCCCTGGTAAAACTCCAGCATCCTCGTGGCCATGTTTTGCGCGGACCACCGATGCGCGTGCTGCAGGCCGCGTTCGCCCAAATCGCGGCGGCGCTGCGGGTCTCGCAGCAGGGCCACCGCAGCGGCGGCAAACACTTCTACATCTTCGGGCACCACGACGGCGCCGGCCCCGTCCACCAGCACGGATTTGGTACCCAGTTCCGCGGTGGAGACGACGGATATGCCTTGCGCCATGGCTTCCAGCAGCACCAGCCCTTGCGTTTCGGTGCGCGAGGCGAAGACGAAAAGGTCCGCGGCCCGGTAGCAATCGTTGAGTTCCGTGACACGGTCCAGATATCCGACGAATAGCACGTTGTCGCGCAAGCCCAAATTCTCGGCGCTGCGGCGCAGATGCTCCAGGGCCGGCCCTTCCCCGGCTATCATCAGCAGTACGTCCGGGATGTCCTGCTGGACTCGGGCGGTGACCTGCAACAGGAAGTCGATGTTCTTTTCGTGCGCGACACGCCCCACGTAAAGCATCAGCGGGCGCTGCGGCGGGATGTCGAAGTTCGCGCGAAAGCCGCTGCCGTCTCCCGCTTCGAAGCGTTCCAGTTCCAGCCCGGTGGGGATCACCGTGGCGCGGGTGCGCACGCCGTACCGGTGCAGCGCGTCGAGGATGAGCTGCGAGGGCACGACGATGCCGTCCATTTCATTGCACTGGCTGCGGGAAATCCTGCGCACCACCGGCACCGACAGCCGGCGCGGCAAAAACGGCACGTAGTAGTGCAGATAGCCCTCGAAGAAGGTGTGATAGGTTTCGACGCAGGGCACGCCCAGTTGCGCCGCGAGCCACTTGCCGAAGTAGTGAGCGACGAACGGCGTGTGGATGTGCACGACGTCGTAGTCCCCCTTGCGCAAGGCTTCCAGTTGCCGCTTGGCATGGGAGAGTTTCATCATGCGGTCTTCCGGGTCGAGGAAAAGGTAGCGCGACGGCACCCGCGTGATCCAGCTCTCCTCGTCGCTGGGCATGCCGTAATCCGGCGCAACCAGGTGCACCTTGTGGCCGAGTCTGTTGAGCTGCAGCCGCAGCGTGCGGATGGAGGTGGATACGCCGTTGATGCGCGGAAAATACACGTCCGAGATAAAGAGTATGTTCATAGACCTCCATGGCGGTTATTCCAATTCCAAATAGAAACGATAACTGCGTTGGCTTCGTCTTCGGCTCCTAGCCGTACTGTGTGTACTGTCTTCGTCGCCTCATCCTCGCCGCCTTGTTCTCCTTTCTATTTGGAATTGGAATTAAGCGTCACTGTTCAAGCCGACGCAATCCGGGGCGACGGCATTTCGGCCGGCTTTGCGGACAGCTTGCCGTCCCAGACGATCAACTCCATCCTGCCGTCCAGGTGCTCGACGATGGCGCTGCAACTGTCGACCCAGTCGCCGCAGTTGAGATAGCGCAGGCCGTCCACCTCCTTCATCGCGGCCCAGTGGATGTGGCCGCAGATGACGCCGTCGAGGCCGCGCTCGCGCACGTGGCGGATGAGCGAGTCCTCGAAATCGAAGATGAAGCTGACGGCCTTTTTCACCTTGCGCTTGGCGTAGCCGGCCAGCGACCAGTAGCCGGGGCGGCGCAGCGTGCGGCGCAGGCGCGACAAACCGATGTTGAGATGCACCAGGAAGTTGTACGACACGTCCCCGAGCACCGCCACCCACTTGTGATAGCGCGTCACCTGATCGAACTCGTCGCCGTGCAGCAGCAGATAGCGCCGGCCGTCGGCGGCGGTGTGGACGTGTTCGGAGGCCACCTGGATGTCCCCGAAAGAGGTGCCGATGTGCTCGCGCAGCGCCTCGTCGTGGTTGCCGGGGATGAACAGCACCTGCTCGCCATGGCGCGCCCGGCGCAGCACCTTTTGCACCACGGTGTTCTGCGCTGGCGACCAGTGGATGGCGCCCCGGCTCATGGCCCAGAAATCGATGATGTCGCCGATCAGGAACAGATGCTCGGAAGGGTACTCGCGCAGGAAATCCAGCAAGCGGTCGGCCTGGCAGGCCCGTGTTCCGAGATGCACGTCGGACACGAAGACGGCTCGGACTTGCGGCACGGATCAGGTGTTCCCGATGGCGCGCATGGAGTGGCAGGGTGGGCTGGCGTTGGTCTTCAAAGGCGATCCTCTGGTGCGTGTAGTGGGCGCTAACCGCATCATATGCAAGGACTGTTGCAGTTGCGTTACCGTAGCGGATGCGGCGAGCCAGCCGCCGCCTAAAACCACGGGATGCAAAGCACCAAATCGGGTATCCTTCCTATCCTCAAACGCGCCGATGCGGCGTTTCCACGTCAACGATCAAAGTGATGCTATGGCCCTCAAGGCAACCATTTTCAAGATAGAGATGCAAATCGCCGACATGGACCGGCACTACTACCATGATCACGCGCTCACCGTCGCACGCCATCCGTCGGAAACCGACGAACGCATGATGGTACGCTTGTTGGCTTTCGCGCTGCACGCCCACGAAGCCCTGGCATTCGGCAACGGCCTCAGCGCCGACGATGAACCCGATCTGTGGCAGAAGGATTTGACCGGCTCGATCGAGCTCTGGATAGACGTCGGCCTGCCCGACGAAAAGCTGATACGCAAGGCCTGCGGGCGTGCCAGGCAGGTGTTCCTGTATACCTACGGCGGCCGCGTCGCCGACATGTGGTGGGCGCAAAACAGCGGCAAACTGGAGCGGCTCAAAAACCTTACCGTGCTGAATCTGCCCATGGAAACCAGCCAGGCCCTGGCAAAGCTGGCGCAGCGCACCATGCAATTGCAGTTCACGATCCAGGAAGGGCAGATTTGGGTGGCCGACAAGGCTCAGTCGGTAGAGGTGGCGCTGACCGTGGTGAAGACGCCAGCGCACGTTTCCCGCTGAGTGGCGCGGCTGGACATAGCGGGCTTGGGTGCTATAAATGAGTTAGACGCTTAGGGCGTCTGCTTTTCGCTCCAGCCCCCATCGGAAAGGGGCGCCGGACTGGAGCAGCAGGGTTCTGCAACTGCCCCGGATTACTCGACAGGAGGTCATCAAATGGCAGCAGTGGCGAGTTACAGCGTACTATTTTATGGCGGGCCGGATGGGTACCAGACCAACCGCGCTCAAATTCAACTAAGCGACGCACAGAACAAAACGCTGGCGTGGATCAGGTTCAACGATCCGGGAATGTTCTTCGAGGCGGATTCCGACAGCGGCGGGATCATCAAGATGCACATGCCGTCGTCGATGTTTCAAGGCGTGATAGACGTGCTGCGCAACGAGAAACCGATCAACATCTATTTTGCCCAGGGGCGCGGCTTCCTGGGAACTTCCAGCGAGCCTGTCGGCGAGGGCGAGTAAGCGCCTTTGACAGGCTCCTGTTGTAGCGCTTCATTCTGTTTGGAGCTTATCGCCGCGCGGCATCGGGTGTTGTAGGTCGGTCTTCAGACCGACATGTCGGGCTAAAGCCCGACCTACTTGTCGCGCGGTTGATCCACATCACGCTATACGGCCCAGGCTCCGCGCTGCATGCCGATGCCGTGCGCGCCATGCTGCCACGCCGTATCCAGATCGCCGCCGAGCAGCCCGCCCAGGGCGTAGACCGGCAGCGGAAAATCGCGGATCAAGTCGGAAAACCCCTGCCAGCCCATGGTCGTGGCGCCGGGATGGCTGAGGGTGGGCTGCACAGGTCCGAGTACCGCGAAATCCGCGCCGAGCCGGGCCGCATGCTCCAGTTCCGCGCGGTTGTGGCAGGAGGCTCCGCACCATTCGACATCCGGCCGGTGCTTCAGTTGTGCCAATTGCTGTGACGTCAGATGCACGCCGTCGGCACCGACCGCGCGTGCCAGTTCGGCGTCAGTGTTCAACAGGACGCGCGCGCCGTAGCGGTGGGCCAGCGCCACGACGTCCACGGCGAAGCGCCACAGCTCGTCGAACGGCATGTGCTTTTCGCGCACTTGCAGCAGGCGCAGCCCGCCCTGCAAAGCCGATTCCAGCCGTTGCAGAAACAGCGTGCTACCCAGTTCGGCGGCATTGCTGATGGCATACAGCGGCGGCAGGGAGATGGCCTTCAATACCGGGCCGTTGGCCGGGAGCAGCGGGGCGACGTCAATTTGTTCCGAGCGTTGCCAGGAGAGTGTCTGGCCCTCGTGCGGATGCGGCTCCCCCTGCCAGCGTACGACGCGATAGAAATGCAGTTTCACCGTGGCGTGCGGGTAGGCGAAAACCTGCGTGATCCAGGGGTAGGCGAGCTCCACATGAATGCCCAGTTCTTCTTGAAGCTCGCGCTTGAGCGCTGCGGTGACGGGTTCGCCGGACTCCACCTTGCCGCCGGGAAACTCCCAGTATCCCGCATAGGGTTTGCCGGGCGGACGCCGGGCAAGCAGGAAGCTGCCGTCCGGCCGCAGGATGACGGCTACGGCGACGTCGACGAGTTCGTCTTGATTGCCCATGGCAACGCGCGACGCCTTAGCTCCGGTATTCCGCGTTGATCTTCACGTAATCGTAGGAGAAATCGCAGGTCCACACCGTCGTTTCGGCCGCGCCGCGGTTGAGCACCACGCGCACGGTGATCTCTGCCTGCCGCATGACGCGCGCTCCGTCCGCCTCCAGGTAGCTCGCGGCCCTGCCGCCATGTTCGGCCACCAGCACGTCGTCGAGATAGAGTTCGATCCGGTTGACGTCAAGGTCGGCTATGCCGGCATAGCCGACCGCGGCGAGTATCCGCCCGAGGTTGGGGTCGGAGGCGAAGAAGGCGGTCTTGACCAGGGGCGAATGCGCGATGGCGTAGGCGACCTTGCTGCATTCCTCGGCGTTTGCGCCACCTTCCACCCGGATGGTCATGAACTTGGTGGCGCCTTCCCCGTCGCGCACGATGGCCTTGGCCAGCGTGGTTGCGACCTCGGTGAGCGCAGCCTGAAACGCGATGAATTCGGGGCTGGCGGCGTCGGTGATTTCCGCCAGCGCCGCCTCGCCGCTGGCCACCAGCATGCAGGCGTCGTTGGTGGAGGTGTCGCCATCCACCGTGATGCGGTTGAAAGAGCGCTCGGTTGCGTGACGCAGCGCCGCTTCCAGCAAGGGCTGGCTTAGCGCCGCATCGGTGGCGATGAATCCGAGCATGGTCGCCATGTTGGGATGGATCATGCCGGAGCCCTTGGCGATGCCGGTGATGGTCAACTGAGTGCCGTTCAGCTCGATCTGCCTGGACACTGCCTTGGGCAGGATGTCCGTGGTCATGATGGCCTGCGCCGCGGCAAACCAGTTGTCCTCGCGCAGATTGTCGATGCAGGACGGCAGCCCTGCGACGACGCGATCGACGGGCAAGGGTTCCATGATCACGCCGGTGGAAAAGGGTAGAACCTGATCGGCCGCGCAACCCAGCAGCGCCGCCAGTTCGCTGCAACTGCGGCGCGCCCGCGCCAACCCGTCCTCGCCGGTGCCGGCATTGGCGTTCCCGGTGTTGACCAGCAGCGCCCTAACCCCTTTGGACGAGTGCAAGTGCTCGCGCGCAACGATCACGGGAGCGGCGCAGAAGCGGTTTTGCGTGAACACACCGGCCACCCGCGCCTTTGCGCCGAGGGCGATGACCAGCACATCCTTGCGGTGCGGCTTCTTGATGTTGGCTTCGGCGGTGCCGAGGGAGACGCCTTTGACGGGCAGCAGTTGTTCGGGCTGGGGCGGGGTCAAGTTCACGGGCATGGTCTGGTCCTGGTGGGCTTAGATGCCGCCATTCTAAACCAAAAGCCATGCTGTTGGCCCCGGGTGGGGGAAGCAGAAGCGCCGACGCCGGGCGCATTGGCCCGGCGTCGGCGCTGGCGTGGGTCGGGAGCTGCTAAGCCAAGGCTGTGCCTGCGCGGCGACGCAGCCTCAGGGCGACAAGGCCCAGGCCAACGGCCATCATGGCCCAAGCCTCAGGCTCAGGCACGGCGTTCACCGAGAGGGTGTAGGCGGCTGAGCTGTCCACAAGACGGCCGGTGCCCGCATTGATCAGTGACCCTCCAGCGACAAAGGCGTAGTAAGTCGTGCCGGCGGTAAAAGTCATGGGTGGATTGGGTGGAGCGAACAGCGCCGAAACATTCGTTGTGGCATTGGGAGGGAAGCCGTAAGCAGAGTACCGATAGCCGGCAACGTGGGTACTCAGAAAATCGTTGACGTTGATTCCCGGGGAAATGAAACCCGCCAGGCTTGTCGGGTCGGTGAGAATGGCAACGTTGGGGTCCGTGGCGAACAGCACTGCGAGTAGGGTGTACTGCGAATTGAAACTGTTGGTAGCGAATGTGATATCAATCGCAGACCCGCTCAGGGCGTTGCCCAGGTCGTAACGGTCAATATCCAAACCCGCGTTTCCGTTCAGGGTGCCAAGCGGAGTTTGAATGGACACCGGCACGGTGTATGTGCCGAAATTCAGCGTCCCCGTGTAATCAACCGCCCAGGCCGCGTTGCCGGTACCCAACATCAGAAAAATCGTCCCCAGCAGCCTGCCTATCGTACGGCTCTTTTTCATGTTTCCCCCTTATGTGCTCGACAAAGATTCGAGTGCGTAGCGCGGTGTTCAACTTATGCCGCAAACATGCGAATGTCAAGGAACGATTCGGTTAATTTATCGTAACGTGCTAGCCGGGCGAAGGCGGGGGCATGCCTATGCTTTGGAGGGCGCCGCGGGCGCGCGGCCCCAGGGCGATTCCTTGAGCCAGACTGCCAACTCGTCCAGCGGCAGCGGACGGGACATGTAGAAACCCTGTGCCGCGTCGCAGCCCAGGCTGACCAGCACGTCATAGGCGTGCTGGTCTTCCACCCCTTCGGCGACGACTTGCAGGCCGAGGTTGTGGGCGAGGTCGATGGTGGAGCGGACGATGACTACGCTGTCTGCATCGTGCCCCATGTTGATGACGAACGATTTGTCGATCTTGATTTCGTGCACCGGCAGTTGCTTGATGTAGGCGAGCGAGGAGTAGCCGGTGCCGAAATCGTCGATGGCCAGCCGCACGCCCATTTGCGCGATCGACCTGAGCATGGCCAGGGAGCGCTGGGGTTCGGCCATGATGGAAGTCTCGGTGATCTCCATGTTGAGCGCCGACTGGGTTGTGCCGCACGACTCGACGATATGCTTGATCTCTTCGATCAGGCCCGGATCCTGCAGGTTGCGCACCGACAGGTTGATGGCGATGGTGATGTCGATGCCGCTGCGGCGCCACTCGGTACACTGCCGGAAGGCGGCGCCGAAGACCCAGAGGGTGAGCGGCCTGATCAGCCCGGTTTCCTCGGCGAGCGGGATGAACTCGTCCGGCGGCATTAGCCCGTACAGGGGATGTTGCCAGCGCACCAGCGCTTCCACGCTGTAGACGCGGCCGGTGGCGAGATTGATCTTGGGCTGGTAGTGCAGCAGCAGTTGGTCGTGTTCGATGGCGTAGCGCAGCTCGCCGGCGAGGGCGAGGTGGCGCAGGTTGTGCTGTTCGTGCTGCAGCTCGTAGATGGCGTACCCCCTGCCGCTGCGTTTGGCGGCATACATGGCCACGTCCGCGCGCTGCATCAGGGTCACGCTGTCTTCCCCGTGGCTGGGGAACAGCGCGATGCCGATGCTGGCGCCGATGTCCAGGGTGCGTCCTTCCAGGGCAAAGGGGGCTTCCAGGCCTTTGAGGATCTTGCCCGCCGCCACGGCGGCATTTGCCGCGTCGCTTCCGGGCAGGAGCACGGCAAACTCGTCGCCGCCGAGGCGGGCCACCGTGTCCGATTCGCGCAGCACGCTACGCATGCGTTTGGCGACTTCCTGCAGCACCAGGTCGCCGATGTGGTGGCCGAGGGTGTCGTTGATTTCCTTGAAGCGGTTGAGGTCCATGATGAGCAGTGCCAGGAGGCGCTCCTCCCTTTGCCCGGCCAGTATGGCCTGGCGCAGGCGGTCATTGAGCAGAGTGCGGTTCGGCAGGTCGGTCAACGCATCGTGCAGGGCCTGGTACTTGAGTGCCGCGGTCTGTTCCTTGCGATTGGTGATGTCGCGCAGGATGGCGATGAAATAGCGGGCCTCGCCCAGACGCATCTCGCTTACCGCCAGGTCCATGGGGAAGGTCAGGTTGTCCTTGCGCAATCCCGTTACCTCACGCCCCACTCCCAGGCTGTCCGGTTGCACGGGCTTGATGTAGTTGGCGATGTAATTCTCGTTTTCGCTGCTCCAGGCCTCGGAGATCAGCATGCTGAAGTTCTTGCCTACCATCTCGGCCGTCCCATAGCCGAACAGGCGCTCTGCTGCGGGGTTGGCGGACTCGATGACGCCGTGTTCGTCCATGGTGACGATGCCGTCCACCACGTTGTCCATGACCGCCCGCACGCGCGTCTCGCTGGCGCGCAGGGCGGCTTGCATCTGGTTGAAAATGGCGGCGACTTCTCCCAGTTCGTCGCGGCGGCCCGCCGGCAGGCTGGCATGCAGGTCGCCGTGGGCGACTTTCTGGATTGCGTCGCGCAACCGCGCAATGGGACGCAGTACGCTAAAACGCAGCGCCAGCCACAACCCTGTGCCCAAGAGCACGACCACCAGGGCGGACAGCATCCAGAGATTGGTGCGCATGGACTGGATGCGCTTTTCGGCGAACTCCGTGGACAGCGAAAGGCGCAGCACGCCGCGCAGGCTGGAACTGTCATAGCCGTGGCAGGCCGTGCATTCGGTGTCCTGGGAAATCGGCAGCAGCACCGTGATTTGGCCAGTGTGTTGCGCATCTACGGCGGTTTCGCCGCGCAACGCTTTTTGGAACGCTGCGGTGGGGGTTTGCAAACCATCGGGGTTGGAAGGCTCGCGGTAGAAGCGCCGCTCGCCCAGATAGCGGTTGACCGCCGCCACCGTATCCAGATCGCGAAATGCTTCGCTGCCATCGCGCCGCAGCACCTCGATTTCGGTGATGCCCGCGGTGCCGTGCATGCGGTCCAGCCACTCCCTCGCGAGGGTTCCGCTGCCATTCAGCATCAGCGTCTGGAGGCTGGCGCGCAAGGTCCGCGCGTGGATTCCGGCCTGTTCTATTTCCTGCTGGTAAATAGCCTGCGTCAGCTGTTTTTCCACCAGGGTGTCGACCAGCACCATCAGACCAAACAATACAGTGGATATGACAACAGCGAGTAGGGTGCCGAGGCTCTTCATGGATTTGGCCAGTTTAACTTAAAATCAAAGCGTTGTGCGCTGCCGCGGGGCTTGTGTATAGGGATTGCGGCAATGTGGCCGGGAAAGTTTAGCGGATTCCCGATATAATTCGCTTTTTTGCATACACAGCGGAGGTTGGCGCCAAAATGAATCTGGACCGAGTGAATTCCGGGCGTGATCTTCCCAACGATTTCAACGTGATCATCGAAATTCCGATGCACGGCGACCCGATCAAGTACGAAGTGGACAAGGAAACCGGTGCGATGTTCGTCGACCGTTTCATGAGCACCGCGATGCACTACCCCTGCAACTACGGATACATTCCCCATACCCTTTCCGACGATGGGGACCCGGTGGACGTACTGGTGGTAACGCCGGTGCCGCTGATCACCGGCGTCGTGGTGCGCTGCCGCCCGATCGGCATGCTCAAGATGACCGACGAGGCCGGTGTCGATGGCAAATTGCTGGCCGTTCCCGTCGACAAGCTGTGCACCATGTACAGTCAAATCCATGGCCCACACGACATGCCGGCCTTGCTGCTGGCCCAGGTCGCCCATTTCTTCGAGCACTACAAGGATCTGGAGCCGAACAAGTGGGTCAAGGTGGAAGGCTGGGTTAACTCGGACGAAGCCAAGGCCGAGATCATGGCCGGCGTCGAGCGCTACAAGGCGGCCGAGCATAAGCCGATGTTCTGAGCAGGACTCCGGTACAGGTCACGTGCAAAAAGCTGTAGTGCTGCTATCCGGCGGGCTCGATTCGGCGACTACCCTCGCCGAGGCGCGCAGCCAGGGTTTCGCCTGCCATGCGCTGAGCGTGGACTACGGCCAGCGCCACGTTGCCGAGCTGGATGCGGCGGGGCGGGTTGCCCGCGCGCTGGGGGCGGCGGAGCATCGCAGCGTCAAGCTCGACCTCACCCTTTTCGGCGGTTCCGCGCTTACCGATACCAGCATTGCCGTCCCCACCGAGTTCGCCGCGGGCATCCCGGTCACCTACGTGCCGGCGCGCAACACCATCATGTTGTCGCTCGCGCTGGCATGGGCCGAGGTGCTGGGCAGCAGGGACATTTTTCTCGGCGTCAACGCCGTGGATTATTCCGGCTATCCCGACTGCCGCCCCGAATACATCCAGGCATTCGAGCGCATGGCCAGCCTCGCCACCAGGGCGGCCGTCGAGGGCAATCCGGTGCATATCCGCGCGCCGCTCATCCATCTCTCCAAGGCCGAAATCATCCGCCGCGGCACAGCACTCGGCGTGGATTACGCGCTGACCGTCTCCTGCTACCAGGCCGACGCGCAAGGTCGGGCCTGCGGCCAGTGCGATTCCTGCCGGCTGCGGCGCCAGGGCTTCGTCGAGGCGGGCATTCCAGACCCCACACAGTACCGCGCTTAGCCGGCTGGTACATCCATACTAACTATCGAATTTAATTGCGCAATTCGTAGAAAATTTGGTTGAGATTTATTCTCGTTCGATTAGAATCTCCGGGTCACTATTGAGGAGGATGTTATGCAAGAAGGAACCAACTTGGCCACCACCGTCGTCTGGTGGGGATTCGGCCTGGCGTTTATTTTCGGCGCCGTCGCCAACCGCACTAATTTCTGCACCATGGGCGCGATCTCCGACGTGGTCAATATGGGCGACTGGAACCGCATGCGCATGTGGCTGTTGGCCATCGCCGTGGCGATAGTGGGCGCAAATACCCTGCAACTGATGGGATTGGTCGATCTGTCCAAGTCCATTTTCCAACTGCCAAGTTTCAACTGGCTCAACTACATCGTCGGCGGTGCGGCCTTCGGCGTCGGCATGACGCTCGGTTCCGGTTGCGGCAACAAGACGCTGGTGCGCATCGGCGGCGGCAATTTGAAGTCGCTCATGGTGTTCGTGTTCCTCGGCGTCTCCGCCTACATGACCATCAAAGGCCTTTTCGGCGCCTGGCGCGTGGCTTACCTGGAGCCGGCGTCGGTCAATCTCACCGTGCACGGCATTAACGGCCAGGATCTGCCCTCCCTGTTGACCGGCGTGACCGGCATGGACAAGAAGACGCTGCAGATTGCTCTCACCGCGGTGTTCGCCGGCGCATTTGGCCTGTTCGCGTTGCTCAAGCGCGAATTCTGGACCCTGGACAACCTGCTCGGCGGCATTTCGATCGGCTTGATCGTGGTGGCCGGATGGTATGTCAGCGGCCATATCGGTTTCGCGGAAAACCCCGACACCATGGAAATGCAGTACTTCGGCACCAACACCCACTCCATGGAGTCCTTCAGCTTCGTGGCACCCATGGCATACAGCATGGAACTGCTGATGCTGTGGACGGATACCTCGTTGCACGTGAGTTGGGGTATCGCCACCGGCCTGGGCGTCATCGCCGGATCGTTCGTGTACGCCATCCTGACCCGCTCCTTCCGCTGGGAAGGCTTCAGCTCCACCAGCGACACCGCCAATCACATGATAGGCGGCATCCTCATGGGTTTCGGCGGCGTCGCTGCGTTCGGCTGCACCATCGGCCAGGGCATCACCGGATTCTCAACCCTCGCGCTGGGCTCCATGATCACCTTCCTCTCCATCATCGCCGGCTCCGCCGCGACCATGAAGTACCAATACTGGAAGATGATGCGCGAAGCCTGATGCGCCGCGCTAAACGTCGCAAGAACCCCGTCCAGGCGGGGTTCTGCTATTGACAGAAACTTTCGGCAAGGTATAATTCCGAGTCTTTCTTGGGTCGTTAGCTCAGCTGGTAGAGCAGCGGACTTTTAATCCGTTGGTCGCAGGTTCGAATCCCGCACGGCCTACCAAGATAATCAAGCAAAAAGCCCAGTTCACAAGACTGGGCTTTTTGCTTTCCGGCTTCCGTGTAGGTTTTTCCAGTCAATGAAGGCGCGATAGAGGGAGATCAGGCACAAGGCCGAACGCGCCATGCAGGTCACGTCACTCACCGCCGGCACGAACGAGGCCGTCATCTAGTAGTCCGTTTCCTGGTATAGGTACTTCTGGAAGCCGCTGAACACCTTACCGATTTCCTCCGGTTTGCCAAGATCGGCCACGGCATCCGCAATGGAGTCGTGGTACTTGAGGCGCAGCAACGGCGTCAGCTTTGCCTGGTCGAGTTCTTCCACGCCAACGCTGACGTAGTGGGACAGTACGAAATCGAGGAAAACCTGCTGCTTGCTGTTGAAGTGCGTGCTGACGATCGCCATAGCTTTCCCCGCGCGTTCTTCCCGAGTAAGCGGAACCAGCGCATAGGCCACATTGGCCAGCACGTCGAACAAGTCGCTCTTCTCGGCGTCGATGATCTTCTGCATTTCGGCCAGTTGATCCTTGCCGAAGCCTTTTTCCGCGAGTCCCTCCAGCAACTTCCTGCGCGTATCCGGTGCGCTCCATAAGGCGCGCAATTCTTCCTCATCCTTGAAGAACTCCGGCAGTTTGCCGAACAGCGCTTCCATGAACTGTTGCGCCGACATCGGCGTCCCGTCGGGGTGCCAGAAGCTGGTCACCATCATGTGCTGAATGGTGCGCTCCTTGCCGTCGGCAAGCTTCACCTTGACCTTCTTCTTGCAAACACAGGGGCGTTGGCCGCATTTCAGGCAATGTTCCTTTTTGCATTCGCAAGGTTGTTTACCGCAGACATAGCAAGCTGGCGGGGGTTCTTTGATGCACACACAGGGGTAGCGATTGCACGCTTTGCAGGTCTCGGGGTCTATCGGCTCGCCGTCCCACTCCGGGTCGCCAAAATGATGGTGCGCCCACGAAATCGTAGATCGTGAAGTAGTCCTTCCCGTCGTGGAGTCGCGTGCCCCGGCCGATGATCTGCTTGAACTCGATCATCGAATTGATCGGACGCAGCAGCACGATGTTGCGCACGTTGCGGGCATCCACGCCGGTCGAGAGCTTCTGCGAGGTGGTCAGGATGGTGGGGATGGTCTTCTCGTTGTCCTGAAAATCCCTGAGGTATTGCTCGCCCAGGCCACCATCGTCGGCCGTCACACGCACACAGTAGAGCGGGTCAGTGCTGGCCTTCATCTGGTTGATCAAATCCCGGATCACCAGCGCATGCGCCTGGTTCGCGCAAAACACCAGCGTCTTCTCGCGCTGGTCGATCCGCGACATGAGGATTTCGACCCGCTTCTTCTCCCGCTCCTTGATCTCGATGATCCTGTTGAAGTCGGCTTCCTCGTAGCGCTTGCCTGCCTCGATTTCGCCCTCGACCAGCTTGTCGTCGGGCGTATAGACGTATTCGTCCAGCGTCGTAGAAATCTGCTTCACCCGGAACGGCGTCAGGAAGCCATCGTTGATGCCATCCTTGAGCGAATAGATGAACACCGGCTCGCCAAAGTAGGCGTAGGTATCCACGTTGTCGCGACGCTTGGGCGTGGCGGTCAGGCCAAGCTGCACGGCAGGAGCGAAGTAATCGAGGATGCCGCGCCAGTTGCTCTCGTCGTTGGCGCCGCCGCGGTGGCACTCGTCGATGACGATGAAGTCGAAGAAGTCCGGCGGGTACTCGCCAAAGTATGGGGAGGGGTGGCCCTCCTTGGGCGGCCCGCTCATGAAGGTCTGGAAGATGGTGAAGAAGATGCTGCCGTTCTTCGGCACCTTGCCCTTCTTGCGGATATCCTCCGGCGCGATGCGCACCAGCGCATCTTCGGGAAAGGCGGAAAAGGCGTTGTACGCCTGGTCGGCCAGAATGTTGCGGTCGGCCAGGAAGAGAATGCGCGGTCGCCGTGTCGGCTCGCTGCCTGACTTCCAATCGCTCAGATTCCAGCGGCTGTGGAACAGCTTCCACGCGATCTGGAAGGCGATGAAGGTCTTGCCCGTACCGGTGGCCAGCGTCAGCAGGATGCGCTGCTTCTGGTCGGCGATGGCCGCCAGCACCCTTTCGATGGCGATGTCCTGGTAATAGCGGCTCTGAAAGTAACCACCGCGATCCTCGAAAGGCACCACAGCCAGCCGGTCGCGCCACGTGTTCGGCGTGGAAAAGGTCCGGCTCCACAACTCAACCGGGGAAGGATAGTGCGGCAACTCGCCCTCGATGCCGGTCTGCATATCGATGCCGTAGATGCCTTGGCCGTTGCTGGCATAGGTGAAGCGAATTGCCAGCTTGCCCGCGTAATCCTTGGCCTGTCCCACCCCCTCCGTCAGCGGCTTGTCCCACGCCTTGGCCTCGACCACGGCCAGCTTGGTGTTGCGGTACTCCAGCACATAGTCGGCGGTGAGCGCCTTGCCGCGCTTGCCGTGGCCCTCGATGCGCCCCAGCGTGATCGGATACTCGCGCCGGATGCGGCTGCCCTCGACCACGCCCCAGCCGACCGCTTTTAACGCGGGGTCGATGTGTTCGGCGCGGGTTTCGGCTTCGTTCATTGGTTCACAATGTGTCAAGTATGAGTCAAGCTATTCGTCAAGCGAATCCCAGGAAAACCGCCAGCGCACGATTCACTGCCAACATCGTTTCATCGTCCAAGTGGCCGATTACCGCGCCAATTTTTTCGCGCTGGATGGACTGCGGCTTGTCCACCATCACTTGCGAAGGTTTGGACAGGCCGTTCAGCTCACCCGGATTCACGGAAATACGAAACAACGGAGCGTCGCGCAATTCGCTGGTCACCGGCAAAATGGTCACAGAAGGATGCGCGTCGAACAAATCAGACTGAATGACCAGGGCCGGGCGCGGTTTGCCGAGATCGCCCTGCAAGGCCACCGTCACCAGATCGCCACGCCTCATTGCCAGCCTTCGCGGTCGCCTGCCGCCTCAAGCCAATCCGCAGTTTCCTGCTCATGCGCATCGCCGCGCAATAACTGTGACTGACGGCGGCACTCATCGGCAAAGCCTGCGCGCCGCGTATCCGGCACCCAAATCTGCACCGGACGCAGCCCGGAAGCCCGTAGCGCAGCGCGATGCTTCTGCACTCGCTCTGATGTACTTGTTCTCATGAAAACCTCTGGCAGTCAGTGTTACATGAAACAATGATAATCTGCTTTTTTGTTACATGCAACAACTCAATGGCTGCTACTCAACTGGTGACGTCTTGTCACCGGTTGCAGTGTGTCGATGGCGCGGACATGCAAAGAAAACGGCATTTCTTATCACAACGCGCCGCTGAAGGCCTGGTGCAGCAGGGATTTTTTCAGTTCGTCGAGGGCAGCGAGCTTGCGCTGGTAGAGGGATTCGAGGTGTTGGGTTTCGGACAGAAGTTTGTCGGCCTTTTCCATAATTTCTCTCTGCACCTCAATCGGAGGAACCGGGAGAAGCAAATCATTCAGAATGCCGTGATTCAAACTGCTCATCGTTGTGCCGACTGAATTCGCTTCAAGCTTTGCTTTAAATTGCTCTGAAGCAAAAAGTGCCACGAAGAACTTGCCATCCATCAAGCTCGAAAGCCGCACGAAGAACGAGCCTGTTCCGCACACCCAGCCTGCCTCTTTCCAGAGGACGTCGTCGATATTTTTGAAAGCCTGTTCGAACATTGGGGGGAATCGCTATGCCGGCATATGATGGGCCGCGATGCGGCCGAAGGCGCTAATTTAACTGATATGGCCGCTTGGACAAAGAGATTGAATCACTGTGCCATGATGCGCTGCTCGCGCCCCGGTTTTTACGAAACAGACCTAGCCGCCCGAGCGCTTCACCGGCCATCCCTGTTTCTTGAGCTCTTCCACCAGCACGTCGCAGTGGTCTCCCTGGATCTCGATGGTGCCGTCCTTGACGGTCCCCCCCGAGCCGCATTTCTTTTTGAGCTGCGTTGCGAACTGGACGAGGTCGGCTGGTGCCAGAGGCACGCCGGTGATTACCGTGACGCCTTTCCCCTTGCGTCCCTTGGTTTCCCTGTGTACTCGAACGGTTTCGCCCGGCGGTGGGGGTGGCCGGACCTTGCCGCAAACGCACTCGGCAAGGGGGCGGCGGCAGCCGGGGCACATTTTCCCGTGCTGGGTTGAGTAGACGAGGCCGCCCGTCTTCGATCCTGGTTTTGTGCTCATCGGTGGCGAGAAACTTTACGGCGCGTGTGGGTGGTGAGGAACCGGCTACGGAAAAAGGCAACAGATTAAAGATGGCGGAGAGGGCGGGATTGTGTCATCTCGCCTTAAGGCGATCTGCCATCCCTGCGGGACCGCCCTGCGGGACCGCCCTGCGGGCGTCCGGCCGAGCAGTGCTCGGCTAGTCGAACCCGGAGCGGGGTCTCACCCACCCTCACCAACAAATACAAAAGCCGACCCCGTTTGGATCGGCTTTTGTATTTGGCGGAGAGGGCGGGATTCGAACCCGCGTTAGGCTATTAGCCTAAACACGCTTTCCAGGCGTGCGACTTAAACCACTCATCCACCTCTCCGGAAGTGAAGGCCGTGAAGGATAAACTAGAAGGCCTGCGGAAGCAACCGTTATTTCGCCGTTATTGCGAAAATACTTCGTATTTTCAAACGGATAAAACATGTTCGGCGGTAGGTGCGGCGAACTTGGCCGGCTCGGTCGCGGGTCCTGTCTGTGGTAACATCGGGGTCCCAATCCAATCGCTAACCGGTACGCAACCGGATGCCGGCCCTCCGAATCATGGCGCAAGCTGAAATCTCGCTGCTGCAACAGTTGGGCAGCAATAGTTGTCCTTATCACGATCCGTTGACGTACCTCGACTGGTCGGCGCTGAATACTTCCGACTACTGGCTGCCGCAGTCGGCCATTTCGCTGCATGGTCTGGCGCAATTCGAGCAACTTCCGGAGGCGACGAAAAAACGCTTGTCGCAGTATGAGTTCATCGCTTTCATCCAGGCCGGGCTGTGGCTGGAGTCGCTGTTCATCCGGCGTCTCGGCGAGCGCCTGAACGAGACCCGGTCGCTGACGCAGCACGCTTACTATCTGCACGAAATCCGCGAAGAAGCGGGGCACAGCCTGATGTTTCTGCAACTCATCGAAAAAAGCGGGCTGTACCTGCCCGGCGCGTGGCAGCGGCCGCCGCGGCTGGCGGATTTTTTGGGGCGCCATGCGCCGGTCGGTTCGGCTTTGTTCTGGCTGGCCGTGGCGATCGGGGAGGAGTTGCCGGACAAGCTCAATCGCCATGTGCGCGTCCATGGCGGCGCTGCGGTCAATGCAACGATCGCGCAGATGTGCACGCTGCACATCATCGACGAGGCGCGCCACATTGCCCATGCGCGCAGCGCGCTGGAATCGGCTGTGGCGGCCATGGGCAGTTTGCACAAGCGGGCGCTGAGTCCCGTCATCGCGCTGTTGCTGCGCCAGTTCGTGGGCTCGTTTTACGTGCCCGCTGCGGAAGTCTACGAGTTGGCCGGCTTGACCCCTGGAAAGCACTGGCGCGGCCTCGCGCACGACAATCCGGCGCGCCGGGAGTTCATCGGGCAGTGCGTTGCCCCGACGCTCAACCTGTTGCGCGAGCATGGTTTCAAACTCGCCTCGCCGATCCTTTAACTCAGAAGTTTTCCGCTTCGACCTCAAGATAGGCGCTGTTGATGTCGCCTCCCATCAAGTCGTCGAAGTAGTGCAGTTTCTCCCATTCCGACAGGTCCAGAGTCTTGCGGATTTCGGCGTCGTTGAGGCCTTTTTTGTAACCTGCTTCGACACCTGCCCACAGCGCCGCCATGCGGTTCTTCATGGCAACCGCCGTGGCCGTGGTCATCAGGGGGCCGTGGCCCGGTACGATGGTTTTCGGGTTGAGCGCCGCGATTTGTTCCAGCGTGCTTATCCAGTTCTTGATCTTGCCGTCGCGGAAGTTCGGCGTGATGTTGTGGACCAGGATGTCGCCGCTGACGAGCACGTTGTCGTCGGGCAGGTAGACCATCATGTCGCCGGGGGTGTGCGAGCCCTTGGGCACCCACAGCATCAGCCTGACGCCGTGGATGGTTCGCTCGGTGCGCGAGTCCTCCTTGAAGGTGAGCGTGGCCGGGACCGGCGTGGTGTTGGGGAACTTGCGCCCGGTGGCGTTCTGGATTGTTGCCAGCCATTCGTAGCCGGTCTTCTCGACCAGTTCCTTGCACGCCTCCGAGCTGATGATTTCAACGTTCTTGAACGCGGCGTTGCCCAGCATGTGGTCGCCGTGATGATGCGTGTTGACGATGTGGGTGATCGGTTTGGACGTTATTTTGGCCACGGCGCGGGCAAGGTGTGCGCCCACTTCGTCGGTGAAGCCGGTATCCACCAGGATCACACCGTGGTCGCCGATGATGGCGGTGCTGTTGACCGTGTAACCCTGGTTGCGCTTGCTGGGCAATTCGAGGGGGCCGAGCAGGGCGTAGACGCGCTCGTCGATCTTGACCACTTCCACTTCGGGCAGGGGTGGGGCGGCTATCGCGGCGGCCGTGAGCAACAGGCCGGTAAAGAAAAATAATAAGTGCTTCATGAAGGGCTCCTGACAACGTATAAAATGAAGAGTAACGGCTCTGTTCTACCGCTACCATCCATGTGGTGGCTTCGACCCGCGAGCGCAGTCCAAGTTTTCTTAGCGGCTATTTTACATGCACCTTGACCGTGCCTTCGGAGACGTTGAGTTTCCCAACCGCGGTTGCCTTGTTGCTCATGCCGTCACCTACGTCGGGCGTAGTTATCGGATCGCGCGTCCCCGTGCCAAGACGGCCGGGAACGGTTAACATCGTTTTCTTGTAAACGAGGAGGCTAGCCATGACACACGTCGTGATCGTCGGAGCCGGCATTGGCGGTGTGCCTGCCGCTCACGCCATGAGGGCGGGCCTTGATTCGCAGGGCCGGGTTAGCGTGGTTTCCGACAAGGACTATTTCCATTTTGTGCCGTCCAACCCCTGGGTGGCCATGGGGTGGCGTAATTATGAGGAGATCGCTTTCCCCGTTGCACCGTATCTGGCGCAGCGCGGCATCAGCTTTATCCCCCATGCCCTGAAGCGCGTGGACGCCGAGTTGAACCAGATCGAACTGGCCGACGGCAGCCGCGTCGATTACGACTACCTGATCCTTGCCACCGGCCTGCAAGGCGTGTTCGACGAAGTCCGGGGCCTGGACCCGAAAGCCGGCAACACGCATTCGGTGCTCCACGTCGAGGACGCGCAAAGGGCAAACAAGGCATGGCAGGCATTCGTGCGCGAACCGGGGCCAGTGGTGGTGGGGGCGGCGCAGGGGTCTGCCATTCTGGGGCCGATGTACGAATTCGCCTTCCTCGCGGACGCCGACCTGCGCCGCAGAAACCTACGCGAGCGCGTGCCCATCACCGTCGTTACCCCGGAACCCTACGCCGGACATCTCGGCGTCGGCGGCAAGGGGGAGACCAGGCAGTTGCTCGAAGCGGCCCTGCGGGAACGCGATATCGCCTGCGTTTGCAATGCCAGAACGCTAGGGGTCGAGCGCGGCAAGGTCCATATTGTGGAATACGACCGGCAGGGCCGCGAGCAGCAGCCACGCCAACTGCCCTTCGCCTACAGCGTGTATTGGCCACCTTTCGGCGGTGTGGCGGCGCTCAAAAACAGCCCGGACTTGACCGACGCGCGAGGTTTCGTGCTGGTAGACGAGTATTTGCGCTGCCCGGAATATTCCAATATTTACGCCGTCGGCGTATGCGTGTCGCGCCCCCCGACAGAGGCGACACCGGTTGCCTTGGGTGTGCCGGAGTCGGTGTATTCGATCCAGGGCGAGGTGGACACGGCGGTCGGGAACATTCTCGCCGACATCAATGGCGAAGCGCCGGCAAGTGCCGCGCCGCGCCGCGCCAAGTGGCTGAGCGACATGGGCGAGACCGGCGCGCAGTACCTGTCCGAGCCCAACGTTCCGCTGCGCAACATCAACTGGATGAAGGAAGGCAAGTGGGTGCACTCCGCCAAGGTGGACTTCGAGAAATACTTCATCGACAAGATCAAGCTGCAGCCGACCGGGCGTCGCGCCCCCACGGGCAGCGAGGTGGCCACCGTGGTATACAGGATGGAAAGCGAGAAGCTGGACGGGCGCGCCCGACCCCATGCGCGCCGCGGCACGGCGGGCATTCTCACGGTTGCGCTGGAGCAGGAGCGTGTGCGCGAACTCAACGCGCTGGCCGAGGTGCTGTGCCGGCCGGCGGAGGTGCTGGCGGCGGAACTGCTCAAAGCCGCCGTGCACGATGCATACGCCTGCCTCAGCGCGCCCGTGCTGGAGCAGGTCGAGCTGGCGCGCCGCGAACTGCTGCTTGCCGAGCTGCCGGAGCGGCAGCCGGGGGTCGAGTTCGACAGCGGCGCGACGTAAGGCGCGTCCGACATCCCTTCTGTGCCGGCCTATAATGTGCATAGGGAGGTGCCAACATGAAGAACAATCTCATTGGATTTAAGTTTGCGGCCTTGCTGCTCGGCGTTCCGTTGCTGGCCGGCTGCGGGCCGGGGCAAAAAAGTTTCGAGCACGACGTGCGGCCGATACTCAAACAAAGCTGCATCGAATGCCACCAGCCGGGCGGCCCCGGCTTCATCGCCAGCGGCCTGGACATGAGCAGCTACGACAGCCTCATGAAAGGCACCCGGTTCGGACCTGTGATCAAGCCCGGCGACAGCGTCGCCAGCGTCCTCAACATGCTGGTGGAAGGCCGCGCCAACCCCGCCATCCGCATGCCTCACGGCCGCGAGGCGCTGAAGGACAAGGATATCGAGACCCTGAAGCTGTGGGTGGACCAGGGCGCGAAGAACAACTGAGCGGCCCTGCTTTGCGCAAGCGAAATGCTGGAGCGCGGGCATCCTGCCCGCATCGAGACGCCTGCGATCCAACGGCAATCGCGCGCAGGACACCCTGAAAAGAAGCCATCCCGTTTGACACGAATTGGGATGCGGAGCGGATATGTTTAAAGAGTTCAAGGAATTCGCCGTCAAGGGCAACGTCGTCGACATGGCGGTCGGCATCATCATCGGCGCCGCGTTCGGCGCCATCGTCAAATCCCTGGTCTCCGACATGCTCATGCCGCCGCTCGGGCTGCTGCTGGGCAACGTCGATTTCTCCAACCTGTTCGTCGTGCTTAAGGAAGGCGCCACCGCCGCCCCCTACGCCTCCCTGGCAGAAGCGCAAAAGGCCGGCGCGGTCACGATCAACTACGGCCTCTTCGTCAATTCGGTGATCAGCTTCCTGATCGTCGCATTCGCCGTATTCCTGCTCATCCGCGCCATCAACAAGCTGAAGCGCCAGGAACAAGCGCCGGCTGCGGAAGCCACCACCAAGGACTGTCCGTACTGCTACTCGGCGATCCCCATCAAGGCCACGCGCTGCCCCAACTGCACGTCGGACCTGACGCAAAAATAGCCCCGTCAAATCCAGAAAAGAAGGTCGGAGAGGGCAAGTTTCCGTTGTATCCGACTGGGAAAAAGCCCGGTTGCACTCCCTAATTTCCAGGCGTACCATGCGTTTAACAACCGTTAAACGCGAGGTCGTCTATGTTGGGAATTCGTTTGGAGCCAGAGCTGGAAACGCGCCTGGAACAGCTCGCCAGGCAGACAGGGCGCACAAAAAGCTACTACGCGCGGGAAGCGATCAAGGAATATCTCGATGCGCACGTCAGCACCGATGAAGCCCGTCGCCAGTCCCTGGCAGCCAGCAAAGCGGACAGGGCCGAAGACTGGGAACTGGGCGCCGACGAGAGCGGATGGACGGCGTGAAACGCGGCGATGTCGTGTTGATCGTCGCCCAAGGCGACTACGGAAAACCAAGGCCTGCCGTCGTCGTGCAATCGGACCTGTTCAACGACACCCACGCCAGCATCGCCGTCTGCCCGATATCCTCCACCATCGTCGACGCCCCGATGTTCCGTATCGCAATCCCGCCAACAGCCGGCAACGGACTGAAAAAATCGTCTCAAGTCATGGTGGACAAGGTTCAGCCTCTGAAGCGGGAGCGCGTAAAAGACCGGATCGGCGAACTGACTGGAGAGGAAATGCAGTCCATCGGGACGGCGCTGCGGTTGTGGTTAAATGTGTGAAGCGCAGTCGTTCCGACTTGATCTGACGGTCGATGCCAATTGCTGAGCGCCATGAACAGGCATATGCGAGAAATCAATGGCGATCTTCTGGAACCGCGTTGCATGCCCCCAAAGCCGCAGTGCCAAAGTCGCCCGGGTGCCCAAGGCAGCGGGCAACCCATCAGGTTGGGGGTAAAATAGTGGTTGAAATAAGCGCCTATTCGATTCTGAAGGAATTGCTTCAGGTGACCTCTCCGTTCATCCGCGACAGATTCCTGGAGCAATGCGTTCAGGCCATGTCCCGCCTGCTTGGGGCCGAGTTTGCCTTTGTCAGCCGCGTGCTGGATGCGCCCGCCACCAAAGTGCGGGTGCTGGCGGCCTGGCAGGATGGCGCGTATAAGGATGGCTGGGATTTCGACCTCTCCGGAACGCCCTGCGACGTAATCTACAATTCGTTCAAGGCACCCCTGGTCGGTGCGGTGCTGCTCAACAACGGCCAGATACTGATTCCGGAAGACGTCTGCCACAGATTTCCGGCGACGCGGGAAACAAGCTATCAAGCCTTCATCGGCGTCCCGATATGGAACCGCCAGGCGGAAATGGTCGGGCATATCGCGATTTTCTTCGGCGAAAGGCTAAGCGACGACGGTCAAGCGACGCTGCTCCTCGAAATCATGCAAGTCCTGGCGCATCGCATCGAAGCAGAACTCGATCGCATGCTGCTTGAAGATGAGATGGTCATGGCCAACGACGAGCTAAAACGGGTCAACGCGCAACTGCTGAAAGACAGCATTACCGACCCGCTCACGCAGATATCGAATCGGCGCTATTTCAATCAGCGCTGCAAGGAGGCGTTCGCGCGCTTTCATCGGTCGGACGAGGCCTACTTTCTGCTGCTCTTCGACGTGGACAATTTCAAAGCCGTCAACGACACGTATGGGCATGACGTGGGCGACCAGGTGCTGAAGGCCATCGCCGACATGATGGCCAAGAATTTGCGAGCGGAGGTGGAGGTGCTTGCCAGGCTGGGCGGGGAAGAATTTTCCGTGATATGCCACGGCGTGGACTTGGTCGACGATGCCGCTGCACTGGCTGAACGCATGCGAGCAGGGATTGCCGAACAGCCCCTCGATATCCGTGGACACGCCATAAGCATCACGGTGAGCGTCGGCGTCGCCGGGCCGAGCAAACAGGACACCAGTTGGGAGGACGCTTATCGTCATGCCGATCAGGCCCTTTATAGATCCAAGGCCAGGGGACGCAATCAAGTCAGCGTCGTGGAGGGTGGAGCATAGCGGTGGTATAGGCAGCGGCGAGGTGCAGTAAAAAACGGCCCGTGACGGGCCATTTTTAACGGCAGCCCGATGTTCCGGAGCGGCGAGATTGTATAGAGTAGAGATGTGACGCGGTAGTAGTAGGTTCGGTTTGTCTGTTGCCGCCCCTTTGGCGGTGCCCAAGTAACCTTGCCGTAACCCCGTTTCCACATCCCACTCATCGAACCGGACATGCAGATTTTCCGCATCCAGCTCTCGTACAAGACTTCACGCCTTCGCCCACGACTGGTCGCGCCCATTCAAGCTTCTCAGACCCAAGTGACCGTACAGGTGTGAGACTGGATAACGCCCACAGCGGCTGCCTATCCAGGCAGCCGCTTGTTAGCTTGCGAGCCTATATATCGCTCTGTTAAGCCTTTGATAAAGGGTAGCGTCCCTTTATCCTTTATCGGTATCTCTAGGCATTGTTGATGCGCGCATCGGCTGTTGCAGGGGCTTGGGTGGCACTGGCTTGCAACGGCAACCGGACGGCGGTGGCGAGCAAAAACGCCTGCGATGAGTTTGCTGCGCGGTGCCATTTGGGTCCCCTTTTTTGACTGGAGCAAAGCCAGGCTATTGGTTAGTGACGGTCACGGCCTTAGGCCCATTCACGGTGAGCGTGCAGGTATTCGATCCTGCGCAATCGCCGGAAAACACCGGTGTTTTCCCAGGTTCATTCGTGCCGGCAGTCAACGTGACGGTTTGGTTGGCGCAGAATTGCCCTGTCGTGGCGGAAATGCTGTCTATCAAAGTAGGTGAACTGGTGACCCGAATATAGTTGTTTTCGCTGTGTCCGCATTCATAGTAGTTATAACAAGTACTCTGGCCGAGGAAACCACAAGAATAGCTTGAGGAGCAGGTTTGGCTCACATAGTGTGTTGGCGATGCCACCACCATATTCACCGCCAATGGTTTGTTTGTTGGAGCACATTGCATAGAGACATTGTGACTATTCACATCGTAAGCAATGGATAGCTTGCCCTCACATATTTGACCGACGTTGCACGCCATATTGTTCAGCGCATCGAAGTTGGGCAGCCCAGCACCGGCTGGGCCGGTTGCTCCAGCGGGTCCCATTGGGCCAGTTACGCCCGCGGGTCCTTGTAACCCTGCCGGCCCCATCAAACCAGGATCGCCCTTAGGCCCCTGAGAACTGGTAGTGCCTGCCAGGGTAATGTCCAGATAAGCAGCATGGCCGGTCGCGGTGTTTTCCTTGCTGTCCAGATATGCCACAGTTGCAGGTGCGCTGGTTGATGCAGCCAGTGCAAAGCCCAACGCCGTTCCGGGATAGTCCAGCCAGTTCTTTACATCGGGGGTGACATCCACTGCAATGTAACTACCTGCCGTGGAGACCGGCACGGCGTAAGCGACACCGCCGAGGGTTGGCTGAGTCGAGTAAGTCACCGCGGCTTCACTCCAGGCGCTGGTCACGGTGCGAATATCGATGGCACCGGCTGTACCTATCTTGTTCACCCACAGGAACAGCGTAGCCTTGGCCACACTGCTGCTGGACGTGCCAGCCGGCAGCGCGGAGAAATCGAACTGCACCAGGGAAGAATAAGTACCGCCGACATTAAGCGTAGGCAGGTTACCGGAGTTGCTGGGTAAGGCACTGTTGATGTGCGCATCGGCTGATGCCGGGGCTTGGGTAGCACCGGCTTGCAACGGCAGCCAGACGGCAGTGGCGAGCAGCATACATGTGAGCAATTGAGCTGGTTTTTTCATTTTATTCTCCCTGTTATCGTTGGTTGACTATCTTCAAACGCTACGCCGACGCATGATGTGCCACGCCAAGAACCCACCTGCCAGCAGTGCCAGGCTACCCGGTTCAGGAACAGGGTTGCCAGGGCCTTGTGTTGCATCAGGCAGAGCGATATCTAGCGCCCAATCGCAGGTGCGTTGGCTACCGTCCACCATGAGAATGCATTGCACGGTACCCGGATAGTACAGGCTGGTAAAGTTGCCTTGCCCGTCTCGCGAGAAGCCATCGGTATAGAGGGGGCCAAAAGCGGTGTTGTCATCCTGAGTGAGTGCGATGAAGTAATCGCCGGCGGTTAAGGCAATCTCGATCCCGACATCCCAGCAGTTGCCGGAGGTAGGGTCGGTGTTAGCGCCTGCCGGGCAAGAACCGGTATTGCCAGCCTGTGCGTACTGCAATAAATCCAGCGTACTTGCGCTGAACAGCCAAATGTTTGGCGCAAAGCCCCCATCGGCGATTGCTGCACCAGCGGCGTTAGGGCCGCCGCCGAAAGACCAGGTGCGAGCGCTGACCGTGCCGTCTGTGCCGAGGCTGAAGGCAAGGGTTTGAACTTGGTCGTCGCTGGAAAAAGTACCGGTGTATGAAAGAGTGGTGGCCTGGACGCTGAATGCCCATAGCGAACAAATAATCGTTGCGATTCTGAAAACGGTGTTCATGTTGCCCTCTAAGTTGTTGTTATCAAGAAGCGCAGGGCAGCAGCGCTAAGCAGGTTAGATTTTTGGTGCTTGCTTTGTACATCTGGCGTCTGCAAGGCGCGACGGAAATCAAAGCAGCAACCATGCCAGAAAGTACGCTATCTCAAGAAACACGATATAAGTCAGGACCGCCAGGGTGCTTGTAGATTAAAGGAAAGGGGGTGAAGCGAGGGGAAAGGCGGGAAAATGTAAAGTTCTCCGACTCAACGATTTGGGGTGGCGGGGCATGCCTTTCACTCATGCCTCTAGTTACCTAGTCCGCATGTCTAGCTCATTCCGGAGGATCTGGCGGCGTAAATTCTCTCTACCCATGCACCAAGCAGGAGTTGCGCGTCTGTTTAGCACAATTTGCTGTAAAGATTTCCGACATGGTTCACCACGCCTTATGAGAGGTGTTCAAAAAAATGCCGCTTCATGGGGAATGCTGAGCTTCTCCTTTTGGCCGGAAGTTTCAGTTCCACGGCCGAACAGGACGGTCCGCTTTTGCTGCTGAATGGACGCTCGCGCAGCACGCGGCGACTGGCCGAAACGGGTCTGGAGTCGACCATCGCGACCCGCAGAACCGTGCCATCCCCAGAAATCGATTCCGACACTGCCTTCCGAATCAAGCCGCAACGACCACACGGCCCCTATTTCTCCCTCACCCGCACCAACCGGTAACCCATGGCCTGGTAGTTGCGAATTTCCGTGGGGCCGGCGGGGGTGACGTCCACGTAGTCGGGAAAATCGTCGCGGCCTTTTCCGCGCCAGGAGGCGTTGGTTCCGCACACGTGCACCGGGACGTCGTTGTCGACCAGGGATGCGACCCCGTCATGCACTGCCTGGTTGCTGGAGCGTTGCTCGTCCATCAGTGCGAACTGTTCGTTGCCGTGCGTGACCACGGCAAGGCCGATGTTCGGGAAGCGGTTGCGCAGTTTCTCCACGTAGCCTTTCACCTCGGGGATGGCCCAGCGCAGGGCCTTTTCATCCCTTTCGGCGATTTCGAACACGACGCCGAACGGGGGCGTGCGCAGGGCGAGGATTTGCTCTACTTCGTTGCGGGAGGAGGCTAGGGCGGGGAGGCTGAGCAGCCCCAGCAGGAATGGCAGAAGGATGTTTCGCAGGTGTTTCATGGTGGCCTCTCTCGGTTCTGGACTCGGGGTGGGGCAAACCTCGGCAGCTAGTGTAGTGCTTTTGAATTACTGGAACTTATTCGCTGAGCCTTGTAGGTCGGGCTTTAGCCCGACATGTCGGTCTGAAGGCCGACCTACGACACCCGATGCCACGCGGCGATTAAGTTCCAAACAGAATGAAACGCTGCACCAGCAGTTGCGGCAGTGCCTCAGCGCCCCGGCCCGTCCGTCCACAGCAGCTTGTGCAACTGCAACTGGAAGCGCACCGGAAGCCGGTCGCGCAGTATCCAGTCGGCCAGGGTTGCCGGCTCCAGTGTCTCGCGCACCGGTGAGAACAGCACCGGGCAGCGTTCGGCGAGACGGTGTTCGGCGAGTTGCTTCTTGGCCCAGAGATAGTCGGCTTCGTCGCACAGCACGAACTTGATTTCGTCGTGCGGGGTCAGCAGCGCGAGGTTTTCCCAGAGGTTCTTGTCCGCCTCGCCCGAGCCCGGAGTTTTGATGTCGACGATGCGCGAGACGCGCGCATCGACCCCCGAGATGTCCAACGCTCCGCTGGTTTCCAGCGAAACCGAATAGCCCGCGTCGCATAGTGCCTCCAGCAGGGCGGGGCAGTTTTTTTGCGCCAGCGGTTCGCCGCCGGTGACGGTGACGTAGTGGGGCCGGTACTCGGCCACCTGCTCCAGGATGGCGCCTATGGGCAGGTTCTTGCCGCCCTTGAAGGCGTAGGCGGTGTCGCAATAGCCGCAACGCAGCGGGCAGCCGGTGAGGCGCACGAACACGGTGGGCAGGCCGATGCGGCTGGTTTCGCCTTGCAGCGAGTAGAAGATTTCGGTGATGCGCAGGGTTTGCGCGCGGCGGGGCGAATCCAGGACGGCCCCGCTACTTGATGTTGCCCAGGCGCTTTTTCGCTAGCTCCGCGGCATTGCTCAGCGGGTGCTTGGCGACCAGTTCCTCCAGGGTCTTGCGCGCGGCGGCGGTGTCGTTGAGTTCGAGTTGGCTGCTCGCCATGTTGAGCAGGGCGTCCGGCACTTTCTGGCTGGCGGGGTAGAGGCTTAGCAATTTTTGCTGAGCCGCCAGCGCAGCCTTGAAATCGCGCAGGGCGAAATAGGCGTTGCCGATCCAGTACTGCGCGCTGGAAGCGAGGTTGCCCTTGGGGTAGGTGGTGATGAAGGTCTGCAAGGCGGCGATGGCGCCCTGGTAATTGCCGAGCCTGAACAGGTCGAGCGCGGCGTTGTAGCTTTTGGTTTCCGCTGCGGCGTCGGCCGGGTTGGCGGCAGCCGTGCCTGCATCGCCTAGGGCGGTCGCGGAAGCGGCAGCCGTACTTGCATGCTCCAGCCCGCGCAAGCGCGTGTCCAGATCGACGTACAGATCCTTCTGCCGTTTCTGCGTGGTTTCGATGTCGTGCGCCTGCACTTCGTCCTGGCCGCGCAGTTTCGCCAGTTCCCCCTTGAGGGATTCGATCTGCGACAGGAGTTCCACGATGCCTAGATTTTTCAGCGCCGATTCCGACTCGGCAATGCGCGGTTCGAGCTTGGCCAGCCGTGTTTCCAGAGTCTGCACTTGCTGCTGTAGCGCGCTGTTCTGCTGCTGCAGGTCGGCGATTTTCTTCTGCGCTTCGTCATCGGTAAACAGGCCGGCATGTGCGATGCCGGCGCTGTTTGCGCAAAGCAGTAACAGCAGTGCGAATCGGCGCACGCTTACTCGCCCGCGTAGATGACGTCGGTGCGGCGATTCTGTGCCCATGCCGCTTCGTCATGGCCTTCCGCCTTAGGCTTTTCTTCGCCCAGGCTGACCGTCTCCATCTGCTTGTCGGCGGCGCCCAGAACGTGCATGGCTTTCTTCACGCTTTCGGCACGGCGCTGCCCCAGCGCGAGGTTGTATTCGCGGCTGCCGCGCTCGTCGGTGTTGCCCTGCAGAGTCACCTTGGCATCGCCATGCTGTTGCAGATACTTGGCGTGAGCCTCCACCAATGCCGTGAATTCCGGCTTGACGTCGAATTTGTCGAAATCGAAATAGATGCTGCGTTTGGACAGGATGCTGCCGGGATCGGTCAGCGGATTGACCGCAATGGCCGTGCGCGGTGCGGGAGTCGCTTCGGCGGCCGGCGCGGAAGGGGCTGATGGTGCCTTTGCCGCCTGGGTGACGGTTCTGTCCTCGACCGCCGCTTTCGGCGCTTCTTTCACGTCCTTGCTCGCGCAAGCGGACAGCAGGCTTACCAACAACATACTCAGCAGTGCTTTCTTCATATCGTATTTCTCCTTTTTCTTACTGGTTATGATACCGACTTCACTGAAGCTGCGTTTTTTTCAAGGGACCCCAAGCAGGCGAGTATACGTCACCTGTTTGCACCGACAGCCGTTGTCCCGACCTGCCGTCGGATGAGACGACGGACAGAATGCCGCGTCGACTGTTTCTGGTCGCATAGAGAATCATCTTGCCGTTGGGCGCGAAACTCGGCGATTCGTCCTGCGGCGTGTCGGTCAGCACCTGTACCTGCCCCGTCTCGATATCCTGCACGGCGACGTGGTCCTGGTTGCCGCTGCGCTGGGTGAAGGTGAAGCTCTTGCCATCCGGGCTGAAGCGCGGCGTGGTGTTCCAGCCCCCTTCGAAAGTCTTGCGCTCGGCAGGTCCGCCGTTTGCCGGCATGCGATAAATCTGCGGCCCGCCGCCGCGGTCAGAGGTAAATATAATCCATTTGCCGTCGGGCGACCAGTTCGGCTCCGTGTCGGTGCCGCCGCTGCTGGTCCAGCGCGCGAGACCGCTGCCATCGGCGTTGACCAGGTAAATCTGCGTGTTCCCCGGCAGCGTCAGGGCGATGGCGAGCCTTTTGCCGTCCGGCGACCAGGCGGGAGCGCTGTTGTTGCCCTTGTGGCTGGCCAGGATTCGGCGCCGGCCGCTCTGCAACGACTGCACGTAGACGATGGGCCTGATATTCCGTCCGTTGCCTTCGAAGGCAACGTATGCGATCTGCTCGCCGTCGGGCGACCAGGCGGGCGACATCAGCGGCTCGTAGGAGGTGAGTATGGTCCTGGCGTTTTCGCCGTCGGCATCCGCCACCTGCAGCTCGTACTTCTTGCCCTGCTTGAGCACGTAGGCGATGCGCGTGCTGAATACCCCTGCGTCGCCGGTCAGTTTTTCGTAGATCGCGTCGGCGATCTTGTGTGCGGTGGCGCGCAGTTCCGTCGCCGGGACAGAGTAGCTGAAGCCGGCGAGCTGGGATTGTTTGACCGTGTCCAGCAAGCGGAAGCGGATGTCCAGGCTGCCGTTGAGTTGCGTGACGATGCTGCCGACCGCCAGCGCGTCGGCACCCAGCGCGCGCCAGTCCGCATAGCGCACCTCGGGGAGGTCGTGGGGCTGCGGCGCGATGGTGCGTGGGTCGACCATCTTGAATAGGCCGCTGCGCAGCAGGTCGGCGCTGACGATCTCGGACAGCTTTTGCGCCTGGTTGCCCTCGTAGGCGAACGGCACGATGGCGATCGGAATCTGGTGCGAGGCGCCGCCGACGATTTCTATGGTCATGGCGCCATGGGACACCGGCGCGCACAAAAGGGTCGCAGCTAACGCCAGTCCGGACAACGCGCGGCGCCATACCCGGCCCGCTAGGGATTGTTTGACTATCATCGGGCTACGATTGTAACAGTTCAACATTTCTCCACTCTTACTCATTCGGCCTAAATTTTAGATGCAGTTCCTTGAACTTGCTGAAAAGCGCCGGGTCCGGCGGCAGCGGCAGCGGCTCCGACTTGCGGATCGCGTTTTCCACCGCGTTGTCATAGGCGGGGTTACCGCTCGAGCGCGCCGGGGTGACGGTCCAAATGAGGCCGCCGCGTAGCAGGACTACGTCGAACTCCGCCTGCGGGTTACCCTTCAAGTCCGGCGGCGCGTTGATCTTGCTTCTGATCTTCTGCTTGATGCGCTGCGTGTAGTCGTCGACCACCGCGTTCTGCCTGGCCGATTGCTGCGCCTGTAGCTGCTGCTGCAGCGCTTGCTGTTCCTGCTGCTGGCGCTGCCGCTCGGCCTCCTTGGCTTGTTCCGCCTGCAACTCCTGCTGCCGCAATTTCTCCTCTTCCGCCTGGCGCTTGCGCTGTTCCTGTTGTTTCAGCTTCTCCTTGCGCTCGCGCTCCTTGAGCTGGATGTCCGGTTTGACCGGTTCGATCTTGGGCTCAGGCTTGGGCTCGGGCTTGGGCTCTGGTTTAGGCTCTGGCTTTGGCTCGGGTGCCTTCGGCTGCGGCCGCGCTGCACGTTCCGGCTGCGGCAGGCTGCTCCACAGATCCACCACCATCGCCTCCGGCTGCTGCGTCTGCCAGTTCACGCCGAACACCAGCAGCGCCAGGAACCCCAGATGCACCAACAAAGCCAGCGCGCCAGCGCGGAGCCTGCCCGGTTCGCGATGCTCCATCACTGCGCCCGCGATTTTGCCAGCAGGCCGACTTTCTTCACCTGATTCTGCTGCAGGATGTCCATGACGTTCATGACTTCTTCGTAGCGCACGTTCTTGTCCGCGGCTATCACCACCGCCTGCTCCGGGTTTCGCGCCTGTTTATCCTTGACCGCCGCGACCAGTTCGTCGCGCGTCACCGCCCGCTCCGCCTGCGACTTGTCGAGGTCGCGCAGCAACAGTTTGCGGTTGGCCTTGATGGTGACTTCCAGCGGTGCGATGGGCGCGGTCAGCGACTTGGCCAGTTGCGGCAGTTCGACCTGGCCGGGGTTGATGAGCGGTGCGGTGATCATGAAGATGACCAGCAGCACCAGCATCACGTCGATGTAGGGCACGACGTTGATCTGGTTCATCTGTTTGCGGGGGCGGCGCGCGATCATTTACGCATGCACCTGGCGCTGCAGAATGTTGGAGAACTCCTCCATGAAGCTGTCGAAGCGGATGGCCAGGCGGTCGATGTCGTGGGTGTAGCGGTTGTAGGCGACCACCGCGGGGATGGCGGCGAACAGGCCCATGGCCGTGGCGACCAGTGCTTCCGCGATGCCCGGTGCGACGTGGGCGAGGGTGGCCTGCACCACGTTGGAGAGGCCGCGGAAGGCGTTCATGATGCCCCACACCGTGCCCAGCAGGCCGACGTAAGGGCTGACCGAGCCTACCGTGGCGAGGAACGACAGGTGCGATTCGAGCCGGTCCATTTCGCGGTGATAGGTGGCGCGCATGGCGCGGCGCGTGCCGTCCATGACGGCGCTGACGTCCATGCCGGGCTGGCGCTTGAGCTTGGCGAATTCGCGGAAGCCGGCCTCGAAGATGCGCTCCAGGCTGCCGATGTCGTTGCGGTTCGCGGCAGAGCGCTGATACAGGGTGGTGAGATCGGTGCCGCTCCAGAATTCGCGTTCGAAGGCTTCGGACTGGGCGGTGGTGCGCTTGAGGGCAAATAGCTTGATGAAGATGTACCACCACGACATCAGCGAACCCAGCAACAGCAGCAGCAGCACGAGCTGCACGACGACGCTGGCGTTGGTCACCAGGCTGAGGAAAGATAGGTCCTGCGAAAGCTGGAGATTCAAGGGGTGCCTTCCAATTTATGTTTTATCGAATTTGGTATCCGGACCGGCTTGAAGGTGCGGTGGTCGACGCACACCAGCTTGACCTCGGCCCGCGCCAGGAGTTCCCCGCGGTGCACGGCTTGCGCCAGCACGATGCTGCTGCGGCCCAGTTCGCGCAGCTCCACGCTGACGTCGAGCAGGTCGTCGAACCGCGCCGGTTTCAAATATTCTATGCGCACTTCGCGCACCACGAACATGACGCGATGTTCACTTGCCAGCGCCGTCTGCTCGAAGCCTTCGGCGCGCAGCCATTCGGTACGGGCGCGCTCCATGAACTTGAGATAGTTGGCATGGTAGACCACCCCGCCTGAATCGGTGTCTTCGTAGTAAATCCTGACGGGCCAGTGAAAAGCCCTTATTGCGCTTCTTCCCATAGCGTGCCGCTTGCTTCCGTCCGGGGCGGTTTAATGCCGAAATGCTGGTATGCCAGCAGCGTTGCCATGCGTCCGCGCGGGGTACGCTGCAGATAGCCCTGCTGGATCAGATAGGGCTCCAGCACGTCCTCTATGGTGTCGCGCTCCTCGCCGATGGCGGCGGCAAGGTTGTCCAGGCCGACTGGCCCGCCGCCGAATTTTTCCATCACCGCGGCGAGCAGTTTGCGGTCCATCACGTCCAAGCCAACGACGTCCACGTCCAGCATCAACAGCGCCGCGTCCGCCACTGTGCGGTCGACGATGCCTTCCGCCTTGACCTCGGCGAAGTCGCGCACGCGCCGCAGCAAACGGTTGGCGATGCGCGGCGTGCCGCGCGAACGACGCGCGACTTCCAGCGCGCCTTCGGCGGAGACCTGCATGTTCAGCAGGTCGGCGGAGCGCGCGACGATTTTTCGCAATTCATCCGGGGTGTAGAACTCCAGCCGGGCGACGATGCCGAAGCGGTCGCGCAAGGGGTTGGTCAGCATGCCGGCGCGCGTGGTGGCGCCGATCAGGGTGAAGGGCGGCAGTTCCAGCTTGACCGAGCGCGCCGCCGGGCCTTCGCCTATCATGATGTCGAGCTGGAAATCCTCCAGCGCCGGGTAGAGAATTTCCTCGACCACCGGGCCGAGACGGTGTATCTCGTCGATGAACAGCACGTCGTTGGGTTCGAGGTTGGTGAGGAGTGCGGCCAGGTCGCCGGGGCGCTCCAGCACCGGGCCGGAAGTCTGGCGCATGTTCACCCCCATCTCGCGCGCGATGATGTGCGCCAGGGTGGTCTTGCCCAGGCCGGGCGGGCCGAACAGCAGCACGTGGTCGAGCGCCTCGCTGCGCCTCCGCGCCGCCTCGATGAAAATCTCCAACTGGCCGCGCGCCTTTTCCTGGCCGATGTACTCCTGCAGAAGCTTGGGGCGCAGCGCGCGCTCCAGCGCTTCTTCCTGGTGGGAAGCGGGGGCGGCGCTGATGAGGCGGTCGGTTTCTATCATGGCGTTTAGGTTGACTCTCCAGTTTGATGCTCCGCAAATGCCCCTGCCAACTCACGGAATGAGCGGGGGCGGTATTTCTCGAAGCCTTCCTGGTCCACAAAGACGAAACCGTATTTTATACCCGTTTGCACCCGGTTGATGTCCCCGCACCACTGCCTGAGCCGTGCCATTTTCAGCGGCACGTCCAGGTCTTCCTTGGAATCAGTGGTCGCACCCGTGGGCCGCTTGCCCAGGAAATAATCCATCGTGTCATCATCATCGGGCGAGGGCGGGATGTCTTCATTGAGCAGGCTGCGGCTGGTTTCGGTGGCCTTGGCGTATCCGCTATCCCGCCATGTTTTAACCTGCTTGCGCAGTTCCGGCACCAGCTTTTCAAAACTGGATTCACGCAAAGCCTCGTCCGCCGGAAACCAGCGGATGGTGGGGTCGAGAATGGCGTGGGGGGGGCGGGGAAGTCCTTGTGCAGTGCCATTACTTTTTCACACCCAGTTTTTTCACGCCAGCGTCGTTGATAAGCAGTTGCATCTGCTGAATCGCAATCTGATTCAGTTTCACCAGCCGCTGTGGTTGAGGCAGCCCCTCACGGATAAACAGAGCGTTAAGATTTTCGAGGTTTGACAAGCAGACGAGTTGTGCGGCATTGGCTTCGTCACGGATATTTCCCTTCAATTTGGGATTCTTGTCACGCCACTGCTTCGCCGTCATGCCGAACAGCGCCATGTTGAGCACATCTGCTTCGCTGGCATAGATCAGGTTGAACTGTGCTTTGGATAATTCCGACGGAATCAGGTTGGCCTGGATAGCATCGGTGTGAATGCGGTAATTGATTTTCGCCAGATTACGTTTGATGTCCCAGCCAAGCTGCTTGTGTTCCTCCTCCTTGAGTCGCTGGAATTCCTTGATCAGGTAGAGCTTGAACTCCACGGAAATCCATGACGCAAATTCGAAGGCGATATCTTTGTGGGCATACGTGCCGCCGTAGCGTCCTGCCTTGGATACGATGCCAATGGCGCCGGTCTTCTCGACCCACTGCCTGGCGGTCAGGATAAAGCTGTTAAGTCCTGCCTGATTTTTAATCCCATCGAATTCGATGGGATTAAAATCCGGGTTGTTCAGACGCTCCCAGATACCCAAAAACTCGATTGTGTTGCGGTTTCTCATCCAATTCTGGATGATGTAATCGGTTCGCTCGGCGTCTTTGTAACGGGCAATATCAGTGAGGCAAATGTAATCCGTCTCATGCCGGGACTGAACCATGATCTCCTTGTTCAACACCTTGATCTTGGCCATTATTTTTTCTCGCCCACGCTCACCTCGACAATTGTCATCGTGTCATTCCCGAAAACAGCCTTGCCATTTTCGCGCCACCCCTGGTATCAGGCTTTGGAGAGCAGCTTCAGGGCCTGGCGGATGCCGTCGGAAACGCTCAGGTCCGGCGCCAGTTGTTTGATCGCCGAGTTGGCTTCGCGGTCATTGTAGCCCAGCGCCAGCAGCGCATTCAGCACATCGTTGCTGGAGACCGCGGCAACGGCCGCGCCGTGCACGGCGGGGGCGAATGCGGGCAGCTTGTCGCGCAATTCCAGCAGCAGTCGTTCGGCGGTCTTCTTGCCGATGCCCGGAACCTTGGTGAGGCGCCCCGCATCCTGCGCCGCCACGGCCTGCGCCAGCTCCGTGGCGCTCATCCCGGACAGCAGCGCCAGCGCCATTTTCGCGCCGACGCCGCTGATCTTGAGCAGTTGGCGGAACAACTGGCGCTCGTCGTCGCTGGCGAAACCGTACAGCAAATGCGCGTCCTCGCGCACGATGAGGTGGGTGTGCAGGGTGACGCGGGCGCCGGTGGCGGGGAGGTGGTAGAAGGTGCTCATGGGCACGTCGATTTCGTAACCGACGCCGCCCACGTCCACCAGCAGTTGCGGCGGGTGTTTTTCCAGCAGTGTTCCGGTGATGCGGCCTATCAAATCAACCTCCCGTTGCGTACCCGATAACCCGCCGTCGCCAGCTTGCCCAAGCCCTGCCCGCCGTGCGCGTGGCAGATGGCGCAGGCCAGGGCGTCCGCCGCATCGGCCTGGGGCGCGCCGTCCAGCTTCAACAGGCGCTGCACCATTTCCTGCACCTGCTCCTTGGCGGCGTGGCCGTTGCCCACCACCGCCTGTTTCACCTGCAACGCGGTGTATTCCGCCACCGGAAGATCCTTCAGCACCACCGCGCAAATCGCCGCCCCGCGGGCCTGTCCGAGCAGCAGGGTGGACTGTGGATTGACGTTGACGAACACTTTTTCGATAGCAACCTGCTCGGGCTGAAAGCTCTCGATGACCTCCTCCAGACCGTCCAATATGGACTTGAGCCGCGGCGCCAGCTCCCCCGTGGGAGTGCGGATGCAGCCGCTGCTGACGTAGCTCAGCTTCTGCCCGGTTTTTTCGATGACTCCAAACCCTGTTACCCGTAGGCCGGGATCGATGCCGAGTATGCGGATGGCTATTCCTCGATCACAGCCGACGTATAGACTTCCTGCACGTCGTCCAGGCTTTCCAGTGCGTCCAGGAGCTTTTGCATTTTCACCGCGTCGTCGCCGGTGAAAACCGTTTCGGTGGCGGACTTCATGGTCACCTCGCCGAACTCCGCCTTGAACCCGGCTTTTTCCAGGGTCTCCTTGACCGTGACGAAATCGTAGGGGCCGGTGACCACCTCGATGCTGCCGTCGTCGTTGTTCACCACGTCCTCGGCGCCCGCTTCCAGGGCGGCTTCCATCAGCTTGTCCTCGTTCGTGCCGGGGGCGAACAGCAGTTGGCCGCAATGCTTGAACAGGAAAGCCACCGAGCCGTCGGTGCCGAGATTGCCGCCGTATTTGGTGAAGGCATGGCGCACGTCGGCGACGGTACGGGTGCGGTTGTCGGTGAGGCAGTCCACCATCACGGCGGCGCCGTTGATGCCGTAGCCCTCATAGCGTATCTCTTCGTAGTTCACGCCTTCCAGGTCGCCGGTGCCGCGCTTGATGGCGCGCTCGACGTTGTCCTTGGGCATGTTCTGGTCGTATGCCTTGTCGATGGCAAGACGCAGGCGCGGATTGGTGGAAACGTCGCCGCCGCCGAGCTTGGAGGCAACCGTGATCTCCTTGATCAGGCGCGTGAAGATCTTGCCGCGCTTGGCGTCCGTCGCCGCCTTCTTGTGCTTGATGTTAGCCCACTTGCTATGACCTGCCATGATTACCTCGATGTTGGGGGCCGCGCGGGCCCGTTCGTGCCTGAGTATCGCTATGTTAACATTCCCACCGGTGTTTTTTAACCCTGGCGGGCGGCTTGCTTGACAGGCATGTGTGCGCCGCACTACATTGGCATCATGATTGATTTCGGCACTTCTTCCCACTCCGTAAAATCCCGACTGCTATGGATTTGGCAACTGCCATTCCGCCGCGGTCTTTCCCGTTTGTAGGTTTTCCCGAAACACACAAAAATGCCGCGGATCTTGCCGCGGCATTTTGCATTCCGCCCCAAGATCCGCGACGACGCAAAGGATCTTGTATGGAAAATGCAGCATCGGTTTCAGCCACCCGCAAACATGGCATGCTCGGCGCCACCTACGTCTCGGCCGCGGCGCTCGGATTTTCCGCCAAGGCGATCATGGTCAAGCTCGCCTATGCCTACCCCATCGACGCGGTCACTCTGCTGTTCCTGCGCATGACGATTTCCCTGCCCATTTTTGCAGCGGTGGCGCTGTGGGCCGGCAGGAACGCCGCGACAGGCCGTCTCGGCCGCAACGACTGGCTGGCCATAGGGGCGCTGGGGCTGAGCGGCCAGTTCCTCGCCAGCCTGCTGGACTTCGAAGGGCTGCGATTCATTTCCGCCAGCCTGGAGCGCGTCATCCTGTTCGTTTACCCGACGCTGGTGGTGGTTCTTTCCGCATTGCTGTTCCGGCGCCGCATAGGCTTGCAAATCGCCGCGGCCCTCCTTGCGACCTATGCCGGAATCCTGCTGATGTTTGCCAACAGCGGCGCCGCCGCAGGAGGCGATGCGCTGCTGGGGGCCGCCTTGGTGTTCGGCAGCGCGCTGGTGTTCGCGGTGTATTTCATCGGCACTGCACAGATCATCGGCCGCATCGGCTCGCTGCGCTTTACCGCCTACACCATGATAGTGGCCTGCGCTGCGGTGCTGATACAGTTCGCCGCGACGCACGAGGTAGGCGCGCTGCAACTGCCGGGCCGGGTGTACGGGCTGGCGCTGGCGATGGCGTTGTTCTCCACGGTGCTGCCGATGTTCCTGCTCACCGAAGGCATACGCCGGATAGGCGCCGACAAGGCCTCGGTCATCGGCTCCGTGGGGCCGGTGGCGACCATCTTCATGGCCTTCGCCTTCCTCGGCGAGCCGATCGGCGCGGCGCAGCTTGCGGGGACTGCGCTGGTGATCGGTGGCGTGCTGTGGATCAGTCTGAAGCGGGAACCCGGTTCGGCGGTGCGCTGAAGCATGATTTTGGGTGGCGGCTTAAGAGTCGGTTAAGCCGCCGCCCACATTGCCGACAGCAACTCCGCCTGCGCCAGCACAGTTTTTGTCGCTTCTTCTTGCAAATCCGGCGGGAAGCCGTGTTTTTTGAGGATGCGCTTCACCATCACCTTGATTCTGGCCCGGGCACTTTCGCGGACGGACCAGTCGATGGTCACGCTCTTGCGGACTTGGGTCACAAGTTCGGCGGCAATGACTTTCAACTCGTCGTTCCCCATGGCTTGCACTGCGCTTTCGTTGGCGGCGAGGGCGTCGTAGAAGGCGATCTCGTCGTCGTTCAGGCCGAGGTCTTGGCCGCGTTTGGTGGCGGCGTCCATTTCCTTGGCCAGCTTGATGAGCTCTTCGATCACTTCCTGCGTGGCAATGGCGCGGTTGTGGTAGGCGTTGAGCGTGCTCTTGAGCATCTCGCTGAACTGGCGGCTTTGGACAAGGTTGCGCACTGAACGCAACTTGATCTCGTCCTTTAGCAGCTTGGCCAGCAATTCGGCGGCAACATTCTTGTGCTTCAACCCGCGCACTTCGGCGAGGAATTGATCGGACAAGATCGAGATATCCGGCTTCTTCAACCCTGCGGCGGTAAAGACGTCGATGATGCCTTCGTTGGCCATGATCGCCGTGGACACAAGTTGGCGGATGGCATGGTCAAGTTCCTCCGGTGGACGTTGCGTGCCGGAGGTCTTGGCGAGCTGGGACTTGATGGCCTGAAAGAAAGCGATGTCGTCGCGCAGCTCGATGGCTTCGTCCGTCGCGGCGCACAGGGCAAAGGTGCGGGAAAGGTCGGTTACCACTTGCACGAAGCGCTGTTTCCCGTCTTCCTGCTGCAACACGTGCTCTTGCCCGGCGGGTATTAGTCCGAGGCGCTCGGCGGGCGTGCCGGTTGTCCACTTGTCCCAGTTGAAGCCGTGCAGGATGGCGCAGGCTACTTCGTGTTTCTCCTGCATCACCGCGATGGCCTGGGCGGTATCAATGCTCGGGCTGCCCTGGCCGCCGCTCTCGGTATAGGTGGCAAGGGCGTGCTTCAGTTGATCCGCGAGCCCGAGATAATCCACCACCAGGCCGCCGGGCTTGTCGCGGAACACGCGGTTCACCCGCGCTATCGCCTGCATCAGGCCGTGGCCGCGCATCGGCTTGTCGGCATACATCGTATGCAGACAGGGCGCGTCGAAGCCCGTCAGCCACATATCGCGCACGATCACGATGCGGAACGGGTCTTTGCTGTCCTTGAAGCGGGTCGCCAGTTCGCGGCGGCGCGGCTTGTTGCGGATGTGTGGCTGCCAGTCGGGGCCGTCGTCGGCGCTGCCGGTCATGACGATCTTCGCCACGCACATTTGCTTCTTTTCAGTTTCGAGGTCGTCGTCTTTGGCACTCGCCCATTCAGGGCGTAGCTTGATGATGGCGTTGTAGAGGTCCACGCAAATGCGGCGGCTCATGCACACCACCATCGCCTTGCCGTCCATGGCTTCCAAGCGGCGCTCGTAGTGCTGCACGAGATCCTTGGCAATGAGCGCGACACGTTTGGGGTCGCCAACCAGCGCCTCCAGTGCAGCCCATTTGGTTTTGAGCTTCTGCTTCTTGTCTTCTTCCTCGCCTTCCGTGATCTCGTCGAATTCCTCGTCGATCTTCGGTAGCGCGGCCTGGTTCAGCGCCAGCTTGGCGATGCGGCTCTCGTAGTAGATCGGCACCGTCGCCTTGTCCGCCACGGCGCGCTGGATGTCGTAGATGCTGATGTAATCGCCAAAGATCGCCCGCGTATTGGCGTCGTTTTTCTCGATGGGTGTGCCGGTAAAACCGATGAAGGACGCATTCGGCAGCGCATCGCGCAGGTTGCGCGCCAGGCCGTCGATCAGGTCGTATTGGCTGCGGTGCGCTTCGTCGGCAATCACCACGATGTTCTGCCGGTCAGAGAGCAGGCCCATGCGCTCGCCCTTCGTCTCCGGAGAAAATTTCTGGATCGTGGTGAAAACCACGCCGCCGCTGGCAACCTTGAGCAACGTGCGCAGGTGTTCCACCGACTCCGCCTGCACCGGCATCTGGCGCAGCAGCTCGTGGCAGCGCTGGAACTGCCCGAAAAGCTGGTCGTCGAGATCGTTGCGATCGGTGAGTACCACCAGCGTCGGGTTCTGCATCACCGGATGGCGCACCACTCGCGCGGCGTAAAACAGCATGGAGAAACTCTTGCCCGACCCCTGCGTATGCCACACCACTCCCGCGCGGCGGTCGCCCGGTTTGCCGCCGTGCATCCTGCCCGCCCAGTAGTGCCCCGGCTCCTGGCGCAGAAGATTTTCATCCGTCATGCCGCTCGCGCGCACCGTTTCCTCCACGGCAGCGTTCACTGCATGGAACTGATGATAGCCCGCGATGATCTTGTGCAGGCGGTCGCTGTCCGTGTCCTCCTCGAAGAGGATGAAATGCTGGAGCAAATCGAGAAATCGGCGCGGCTCGAACACTCCGCGCACCAGCACGTCTAGCTCCAGCGCAGTCTTCGGTGCATCGCCCTCGCCGTCTATCGTGCGCCACACCTTGAACCACTCCTGATTGGCTGTCAGCGAGCCGATGCGCGCGTTCGTGGCGTCGGATACCACCAGCACTTCGTTGTAGTTAAACAGGCTGCCGATTTGCTGCTTGTAGGTTTGCAGTTGGTTGAACGCCGACCAGATCGTCGCATCTTCATCCGCTGCGTTCTTCAGCTCGATCACCGCCAGCGGCAGGCCGTTGACGAAGACCACGATGTCAGGCCGCCGGTTGTTTTGGCCTTCGATCACCGTGAACTGGTTCACCGCCAGCCAATCGTTGTTCCTGGCGTTATCGAAATCCATCAGCCGCGCATGATCGCCCGCGATGCTGCCATCCGTGCGCTGGTATTCCACCGGCACCCCATCGCGCAGCATGGCGTGAAAGTTCCGGTTGGTCTGCGTGGGCGAAGGCGTCCCGACCCGCAGCACCTTGCGCAGCGCATCTTCGCGCGCCTCTTCCGGGATGGCTGGATTCAACTGCCAGATGGCCTCGCGCAACCGCCCCGCCAGCACCACATCGCCAAACGAATCCCTCTCCGTCGCCGGTTCGCCGGGGGCCATGTGCGGCCCGTGGCCGATGGCATAACCCAGCTCCTCGAACCAGGTCAGGGCGGCGTCTTCTACGATGGATTCGTTGAGTGTGGGCATTGGCGATTTGCGTCTAAATGAAAAAACCTTGATAAATTAGTTGGTTGGTAAACATGTCAAAGATTCAGTCGGTTTGTGTCTAAATGAAAATCATGCCCAGAAGGGAATGTAGCTCCGGTAGAGTGATCGAAGCGGGGTCGTACTCCATGCCATCGTCCACGGCGACGCCGCAGATTTCACGTATCGTGCTCGCCAGCGCCTCGGTATCCACCGGCCCAAAGCCGAGGAAGTCCGCGTCCCGCGTTGGACGATGCGGCACGTCGAACCACAGGTCGAACAGCATTGCCCCTTTCAGCCAGTAAGCCTCACGTGCCGGCACAAGAGACAGGCGATAGAGAAAACGCTCGATCGCATAGCGCGTCAGTATCAGGTTGAAGTCCTCGCCGCGCGCCTTGGCACGGTTCAACAACCGGGCATGAATCGACGCAGCAATGCCCACGGTCACGCCACCGCCTCCAGATACGGGCGCATCACATTCGTCACGCGGTTGATCTTCGCATAACGCCACAGCTCATCGGCGCTCGCCTTCTTGGCGCGGCGCGCCTCGCGCAGCGCCTCCAGCGCCACGTCCAGCCCGATCTTGTTGCGAAACTTGAAGCAGTCCGCCACCGTCTTGGCCACACTGGTTACGCGCACCTCCGCGCCATCGACCCGGTGCGACTCTACACCAGCCGCCAGCGCGGCATCGGAGAAGCGCACCGTGCGCAGCGGCGGATAATCCAGCCGGGGCGGATGATCCTTGTTGCCGATGGCGATCCACACCTCAAACGGCGCCTGCGTCGTCAGTTCGTGAATGCGCAGCGCCGTCAGCAGGCAGAACACCACGCCGGGCGCACGTTTCGCCACCGCCACCAGCGCGCCGTGCTCACCGCTCTGGTAGCCGGGCATGGCGTACAGGCCGCGCGCCACCCGCACCAGTTGCCCTGCCGCCACCATGCGCGAGAGCTGGCTGCGGGAAATGTCGGCCGCGACCAGATCCCGCGACCGCGCAGTGCCGGCCTGGCGCAGGAGAGTCTGGATAAGGCGTTCAGTCGAAGTCATGCCGGTATTGTTCCATAGTTTCGGTAGTTATACACAAATACCGAGAGAATGGAACGATGCTGGCTACGATGTCGGAGCCGTGGCCGATGGCATATCCCAGCTCCCCGAAGCAGGTTAGGGCGGCGTCTTCTACGATGGATTCATCAAGCATTGGCATTGGTCAGAGAAATATCGGGTTGATTTACCATGCCGTATTCGGTAAAGTAACCGCCATGGACTGGGGATTCTCGGTCGGCAACTGGCTCCGGCGAATGTCGGGGCCTTTTGTTTTTGGGTGTCACGGAAAACATTTCAGCCCCCATCCGTCTACGCGTCCGTTCTTCTGAAGCAACTTGGACTTTACCGCATCGAAAGCCCGGTTGGACTGTTCCGGCCGCAATACCGACAAGCCAATAGGCCGTGCCACCAAATCAGCCAACTGCAAACCAGCGGAGTTGGATTTCTTGTCCGCAAACACGATCTCAAAATTCAACTTCTCGCTCTTGTAGTTCGCGCCATCGCAGATTCGGCGAAATTCCAATTCCAACTCGTCGTCTTCATTCCTGCCGCGCTTCTCCACGATGACATGCACAGCCGGATCTACGCAAGCTTGGCTGCCATTCGCAGCGACTGACCATTCCCCTTGCTGCTGCAAAAAGCCACGCACTCTTTCAAGGCCGAACTCCAAACCAAGGTGGTAGGGGTTGGCGGGATTGGTGTAGCGTGCTTTGTGCCTGATTTTATCCACGACCACGCATATCAGCCGAAACGGCGCGGCAGAAATGATGTCCGTGAGTTCGTTAAGGAACGCGCTTTTCAAAGCAGGCGTTTTCAGAAAAGCAAAATCGCCGATGTCCTTGCGAATGTCGCGCTCGTGCAAAATCACCTGATCATGCCCAAAGTGCTTAAACTTGAAGTGCTGCACCGCTGGCGTGATGTGTGCCGCATAATCGCTTTTTTTGACAATGAAAAACGCCAGTACGAACAGCGGATATTGTGGGTCAATGTTACCCATGGTGTGCGAGCCACTTTCGTCCACGAACACCAGATACTCGCTTTGCAGATTGCTCACGACGCTCCCTTTAGCCGGACGATATGGGATGGAATGGCCGATTCAACCGCCAGATGGCTTCACGAAAATGCTCCGTCAGCACCACATCGCCAAACGACTCCTGCTCCGTCGCCGACTCGCAGGGGGCCATGTTCGGCCCGTGGCCGAAGGCATAGCCCAGCTCCCTGAACCAGGTCAGGGCGGCGTCTTCGACGGATGCTGTATTGATTGGACTCATCGCTGGCGAACCCTCTCGTCAATCCTGCTTCGATAACACAAAATCTTCAAAGCCCCGGTCGTGAGGATGAAAGCAATCCGCCGGGAAGAACCGGCTTGCGTTCGCGAAGACTAGCCCTTCCTGACCTCCATTTGCCATCGTGCAGCAATAAACCTCGTCGTACTTCGCGGATTTTTTCTCACTATCACGCTTATGGCGAACCTGATAAAAAAGCGTGCGGAGATGATGATCTGTCGAAGGGAATGAGCATCCGATAACAAAGACTTCGGTCGCTTCCGCCAAGGCGTCGGCCATGCTTTGCCAAATCCTCGACAACAGCACCGTAGTCTCAGGTAACTGTGTCTCGCTCATGTTGATCGCCTGTTTCAACTGCGTCGGTGGAATAATCATGGCTTCTTCGAACCGATTTCCGTCAAATGAATGGTGCATAACAGGTTCAAGGCGATAGTCCGTAGAGATGCTGCCGGGCGGTTCGTTTCCCTTGAACAACCAATTGAGCGAACCGTGAGGTTTGAGGATGCGAACACTCGCTTCGTTCCGAGGCACATTTGTCTGCACATGCAGGTAATGCCAAGGCACGCCGGCACGAGTGAGTTCCTTTTCTAATATAGTGTCGTAGTTGAGGCTGATAAATGTGGTGGTGCCGTCCACTGGTATGTTGAATTTTGTGATCAGCGACTTGTAGACATTGCCCTCAGACGGGGCGGCAACTTCACCGTAGACTCGGCACAGTAGTCTGCGCAGATCCCAGCCAGCGAGCAGATGCAGGTCAATTTCAGTCTGCGGTGGGATCGCACGATTCTCGCGATAGTGCTGACAGATGCAGTGTTCATCGTCAGTACGGGATTTCGGCTTGCGGATAATCTCTAACCATCTCTTGCGTTCTTCAGCAAGGTCGGTCAGTGGCTTGTATATGTCCTTGCTTGAAAACTCAAGAAAGGTCCAAACCTCCTCCAAGCTAACAACAGCGAGATTGTTGCCGTACATTTTTCGGAACGTACCGAGCATTAAGTACAGCGCTGGGTATTTTTCTTTTTTCAACAACGACTGCACGAGAGGGTTGCAAAAGAAACCCTGGTCGCCGGGTAGATTTTCTCCGCCGCGTGTGTAGCCCGAGCCTCTGGTTGCCCCGGTACCCAGAATGACAACCTTCTTAGGTGCGTCGGTCATGCTATCGCCTCCGCGAGTTTAGTGGCGACCTTTACCCGCAGTTCGCCGGAGATGAGATTAGGAAGCAGCGCGTTGCGCAGGGTGGCGAGGGTGCGGGATTCGTAATCGTTGCGGGCCATTTTTTGGTGAATCAAGCCAGCCGTTGCGTCGAATACTTTCAACAACGCCGGAGGCGGAACCAGAATTTTCAACTGGCGAAGATAGGTGACGGGCTGTGAAATCGACGGCACGCCAGTCGATGACGTGTTCGCGAGAAGGCGATGCTGGCCTTCGGGCGTCTTGAAATACGAGGTGATGTAGAGCGGCGACATTACGGCACGATTGCAGAGCATGTAGAACTGACGCTGAGAAACGATGTAGCGCTCATAGCGCGATGTCTCTGGGATGTAGGCGACTTGGCCGATGCTGCCCGCGTGAGTGAAGATGACATCACCCCGTTGCACGTTAGAGCGTTTGAGTCGGTCCGCGTGGTCCTCGGTGACGAAGTTAAATTCGGAGTCATCAAGAAGAGTGCCGCGGAGGTGCTGACCGCTGACGACGGGGATGCCTTCGGGCACGAATGTTGATACCTTGATGTCTGAACCGAACGGCCCCATCGCGACGCGTTCAGCGAGTTCTTCGATGGTTTTCACTTCCCATCCCTGCGGAATATGACCGAGGGGTGATTCTTGGAAGTGCGCGGGGAATAGCGCGGCGGTGGCGGCGTCGAGACCAGAGGGTTTGCGGCCATCGAGTTTGGCGCGGACGGGGTCGAAATCCACGAACCAGCTCTGGAACAGCGCCCGTGCCATTGCCTCCAGCGTCGCGTTCATCCGCCGGTTCAACTCGATCTTGTCGTCCAGCGTGCCGAGGATGTGCGCGATGGCTTTTTGTTCGGGGAGGGGTGGGAGCGCGAATGGCACAGCGCTCATGATGGAAGTGTTGAGGTTCGGCATCGTCGCGCCCACTGCGTGCCGGACTATCCACTCTCTGACGCTTGGGTGTCCGAGATAGAGCGATGCGAACAATGGATCGACCACACCTGAACCGAGCCGGACTTTGAGGCAACCAGTGCCACAGAACCAACCTTCCTCCCGCCCTCTGACAAGCGCCCTCTTCTCCACATCGCCGCGACGACTGTAAACGATATCTCCCGCCCTCAATCGGTATTGGCCTAAGCGATTCGCGTCAGCTTCCGTAATTCGCACGATTCCATCTTCGATAATTCGATTTTCGCCAATATTGGTGGGCATGATGGATGGCACGCCAACCGGGACGTAATCCGAGGCGTGAAGCTGACTGCCAAAGGGGCCGGTTTGGATATTGCCGCCCCCGCGTCGGCACACCTCGCCAAGCGTCGTGAACTCCCAATGTTCAGGAATGTCGCCGTTGATGAGATTAGCTCCGTAGGTTGGGTTCCCCCGACCGGGGACAAGAGCGGCTTCTTCGCGTAACCCAACATCGCCATGCGCCGGAGTCGTTTGTCGGGTTGAAACCCGACCTACATTTTTTGAATTTTTACTCATCCCCGCCCCCCAACTCCTCCACCGCCTTGTGCAGGAAGGCCGCCATCTCTTCCTTGCCCGGCAGTTGCACCTGATAGCGTGAGACGAACAGGTTGTTGCTCATGCCCGCCAGGGCGTACTCGACCAGCTCGTGGTTCTTGCGGGTGCAGAGCAGGATGCCGATGGGCGGCTGGTCGTCCGCGCTCATTTCGTGTTGCTGGTAGTAGCCGACGTAGCTGTTGAGCTGGCCCAGGTGTTCGTGTTTGAAGGCATCGTTCTTGAGTTCGATGAGCACGTGGCATTTGAGAATGCGGTGGTAGAAGACCAGGTCCACGAAGAAGTGTTCGCCGCCGATAAGCAGGCGTTTTTGCCGCGCCTCGAAACAGAAGCCGTGGCCGAGTTCGAGCAGGAATGCTTGCAGTTTGTCGAGCAGGGCGTCTTCGAGATGGCCTTCGCCCATCACTTCCTGCGGCTTGAGGCCGAGGAATTCGAAGGCGTAGGGATCGCGGATCACTTGTCGGCTTTGCTGCGGCTCAGCTTGGGCATGGGCGAGGCGGGCCAGTGCTTCCTTGTCGGTGGAGAGGCCGCTGCGCTGGAAATACTGGGTGGCGATCTGGCGCTTGAGTTCGCGCACCGACCAGTTGCCGCGCAGGGCTTCGACTTCGTAGAAGCGGCGCTGGAGGGGATCGTCGAGTTCCACCAGTTGTTCGAAATGGCTGTAGGAAAGACGGTTGATCAGCTTTTCCGCGTCCAGTGTTGGGACATCCGGGAATTGTGCGGACAGTGTCCGCACTTTTTCTTCCAGCAGGAAGGGGGATACGACTTGGGCAGATAGTGCGGACGGCGCCCGCACTATCTGGGGATAGGTGCGATAAAAGGCCAGGTAGCCATAAAGCTGGCGTCGTCCGGTATTGCTGACAGACTGATCGCGCAGTGCTCTGGATAACTCGGCAAGCAGCTTGTCGCCATAGCTGGCGCGGTCCGCGCCTTGCAACTCGAATTCGGCGATGTAGTAGCCGATGAACCAGTTGCGCAGGGTCAGGCTGAGGTTAACGGCCTTGCTGGCTTGCTCCGCCAAGGCGGAATGGGTCCGCTCAATGGCAGCGACCAGACTGTCGAAATTCAGCACGTCAGAGGCCATACCCCAACCCTGCCAGATTTTCGCGGATCGCTTTTTCCAGTTTTGCGGACTCGGCGAATTGTCCATTCAGTTCGGCCACGAGGCGTGCCATCTTTTCCTCGAAGGGTTCGCCGTCGTCTTCGACTTCTTCCGCGCCGACATAGCGGCCGGGTGTGAGCACGTGGCCGTGAACGGCGATTTCGGCGGTGGTGGCGGATTTGCAGAAGCCGGGGATGTCTTGGTACGGTGCGCCCCCCTCTCCCCGGCCCTCTCCCGCAGGGGGAGAGGGGGAAAGGCGATCGCCGCGCCAGGCATGGTAGGTGCTGGTAATTTTGGCGATGTCGGTATCGGTCAGTTCGCGATGCACACGATCAATGAGGGTGCCCATTTTTCGTGCATCGATGAACAGGGTCTGTTTGCGGCGGTCGCGGCGTGCACCCTCTCCCCCAGCCCGCCCGCCTGCGGGCGAGGGGAGTTTGTTTTTCGTCAGGAACCAGAGGCAGACCGGGATTTGCGTGGAGTAGAAAAGCTGGCCGGGCAGCGCCACCATGCAGTCCACCAGATCTGCCTCGATGATGGCCTTGCGGATGTCGCCCTCGCCGGACTGGTTGGAGGACATGCTGCCGTTGGCCAGCACAAAGCCGGCGTAGCCGTCGGGCGCCAGGTGGTGGATGAAGTGCTGCACCCAGGCGAAGTTGGCGTTGCCCTTGGGCGGCACGCCGTATTGCCAGCGCACGTCGTCATCCACGCGGTGCCAGTCGGAGTCGTTGAAGGGCGGGTTGGCGATGACGAACTGGGCCTTGAGGTCCTTGTGCAGGTCGCGCCGGAAGGTGTCGGCCTGCTCGGGGCCGAAGTCGGCTTCGATGCCGCGAATGGCGAGGTTCATGATGGCGAGCCGCCGGGTGGTGGCGTTGCTCTCCTGGCCGTAGATGCTGAGGTCGCCGATGCGGCCGCCGTGTTCGACGACGAACTTTTCCGACTGCACGAACATGCCGCCGGAGCCGCAGGCAGGGTCGTAGACGCGGCCTTTGTAGGGGGCGAGCATTTCGACGATGACGCGGACGATGCAACTGGGGGTGTAGAACTGGCCGCCGTTCTTGCCTTCGGCGCTGGCGAAGCGGGTGAGGAAATATTCGTAGACACGGCCGAGCAGGTCGACCGAGCGGTGGGTGTTTTCGCTTGCGCCCTCTCCCTCCGCTTCGCTCCTCCCTCTCCCGCTTGCGGGTGAGGGGAGCAAGGAGATGGTGCCGATGAGGTCGATGAGTTCGCCGAGGCGGTGCTTGTCGAGCGCGGGGCGGGCGTAATCCTTGGGCAGCACGCCTTTGAGGCGCGGGTTGTCGCGTTCGAGGGCGACCATGGCGTCATCCACCACCTTGCCGATGGTGGGCTGCTTGGCCGCCGCCTGGAGCTGGGACCAGCGCGCTTCCCTGGGCACCCAGAAAACGTTTTCGGCTTTGTATTCGTCAGAGTCCTCGGGATCGGCGCCTTCGTAGTCGCCTTTGCCCTCAAGCAGCCTGGCGCGCATTTCCTCGAAAGCGTCGGAGATGTATTTGAGGAAGATGAGGCCAAGGACGACATGCTTGTATTCCGCCGCGTCCATGTTGTTCCGAAGCTTGTCGGCAGCGAGCCAGAGTTTGGTCTCGAAGCCGAGGTTGGCGGCGCTGTCGTTGTTTTTTGTTGTTGCTTTCGCCATCAGGTTTCCTTCGGGTGATGCGTTGTGCGGGCTTGGGTCTTGCGCAATTGTGGACTTTTCGCACCTTTGAGTCGTTTGCGCTGGACCTGTTTTTTCAACGGCAGGATGCGACGTGCCATGCCGGATAGTAACGCAGCAATCCGGGCCCTGCACAGCTCACCGCCGGCTTTCGCGCCCGTAGCCGACCATGCCCATCAAGAAGCGCACCGCCCCGTAGCTGAACCAGGACAAGAGGCGCAAGAAAAACGGCTGCTGTTTCCATTGCGCTCTTTGAATCGGGCGTGCGCCCTCGGCCATGGCCTGTTGCAGGCTGTCGCGCAACTGGCCGGCGAAGGCGGTGTCGTCGACGACGACGTTGGCCTCGCGCGACAGCAGCAGGCTGAACGGGTCGATGTTGGATGAGCCTACCGTGGCCCAGCGGCCGTCGATGACGGCGACCTTGGCGTGCATGAAGCTGCGGTGGTATTCGTGGATTTCGATGCCGGCGGCGAGGAAGCTGCCGTAGAGGGCGCGCGAGGCGTAGTGCAGCAGCAGGTATTCGACCCGGCCCTGCAGCAGCAGGGTGACGCGCACGCCGCGCGCCGCGGCTTCCACCAGGGCGTGGCGGAAATTGACGCCGGGGAGGAAGTAGGCGTTGGCGATGAGGATTTCCGATTGTGCCGCGGCGATGGCGTCGAGGTAGGCGTCTTCGATGGCGCGGCGATGGCGCAGGTTGTCGCGCACCACGAATGCCGCGCGTATGTCGCCGCACGCGGCAGCCGACACCGGCGCGCTGCCGCGGCTCCAGCGCTGGCGGAAGTGGGTCCAGGTGACCAGCGCCCAGAGGCGCCGGACCACCGGGTAGATGTGCGCCAGCAGCGGGCCTTGCACGGCCACGGCATAGTCGAAGCGGGGCGGGGTGTGGCCGGGGGTGTCGAGGTCGTCGATGATGTTGATGCCGCCGACGAAGGCCAGTGTGCCGTCCACCACGATGAGCTTGCGGTGCAGCCGGCGCAGGCGATGGCGGCGTATTTTCCAGCGTGCGATCTCGGGGCGGAAATGCAGCAGTTGCACGCCGGCACCGCGCATTTCTTCGATGAGCGTCTGCGGCAGGTCTTTGGAACCGAACCCGTCCAGCAGCACGCGCACCGTGACTCCCCGCTGCGCCGCGCGCATCAGCGCCGCCGCGATGTGCCTGCCGGTGAAGTCGTCCTCGTAGATGTAGGTTTCGAGGAATATCTCGTGCCGCGCCTCGTCGAAGGCTTGTTCGATCGCGGGAAAGTATTCCGTTCCGTTGCACAGCAGCGTGATTTTGTTGCCCGCAAGAAAGTGCAGTTCGCGCCCTGAATGGTAGCTCGGCGCTGTGTCGTCCGGCACGCGGCGGGTCATTCTTTGGTCATGACCGCGGACAGCGCCGCGTGGTCGGAAATCTTCGCCCAGGAATGGCCGTGCAGAACGTGCGCGCTTTCCACGCGAAAGCCGCGCACGTAGATGCGGTCGAGGTGGAACATGGGCAGCGCCGCAGGGAAGCTGCGCGCCGGCTTGCCGTGGGCGAGTTCGAAGGCCTCGCCGAGGTTCAGATCCTTGAGCAGGAAACTGCCCGCCTTGATGCTCCAGTCGTTGAAATCTCCGGCGACGACGAGCGGTGCCTTTTCCGGCACCAGGCGCCGGATGCGGTCGCGCAGCAGCAGCAACTGCTTGGTGCGGCCGCGCGCGAACAGGCCGAGATGCACGCATACGCAGTGCAGGTTTTCGCTCCAGCCGGGCACCTCCATTTCGCAGTGCAGCAGCCCTCTCTGCTCGAAGCGGTGCGCCGAGATGTCTTCGTTTTCCCAGCGCACGATGGGGAAGCGGCTGAGGATGGCGTTGCCGTGATGCCCCTCGTCGTAGACGGCGTTGCGGCCATAGGCGAAATCGGTCCACACCGATCCGGCGAGGAACTCGTATTGCGGTGCGCGCGGCCAGTTCTCGTAGCGCGAGGCGTGGGTTTCCTGCATGCCCAGCACTTCCTGCAGGAATACCACGTCGGCCCCCAGGGTGTGCAGTCTCTCACGCAATTCGTGCACCGCCATGCGGCGGTTGAAGTGCGAAAATCCCTTGTGGATGTTAAAGGTGGCGACGTGTAGCGTGGGCGTCATGTTCGTGGGCGGCGCGTTGGGGCAACATGTGGATGGCGGCGGCATTGCTTGGGGAGAAGGCAGCGGCAGCCGCTTCGGCCCACGGCAGCCAGCGGTGGTGCAGGTGTTCCCTGGGGGAGAGCGTTGGCGCGCGAGGTTCGGCAATTTGCAGGCCGAACACATGTTCGGTGTTTTGTGTCACCCCGGGTTGGTAGCGGTGGCGCCACTCCGGGTAGATTTCGTAGACGTTGGTGATGCCCCAGCCGGTCAAGACATACTCCCCCGCATCCATGCCCGTCTCCTCGAACACTTCGCGCACCGCGGCCTGCTCCAGCGTCTCACCGGGATTCATGCTGCCGGTGACGGACTGCCAGTAGCCGGGATGGTCGGCGCGCTCCAGCAGCAGCACCTGCAGGTCGGGGGTGTGGATGACGACCAGCACCGAGACGGGGATTTTGTGGCTGCTGTCCATTCCTTCTCAACCGTCGCGGAGCTTAGCTCTTGGGTGCTTCCACATGCCGCAGGCGGATGTGCAACTCCTTCAACTGCGCCTCGTCCACCGTGTTGGGCGCCTGGGTCATGAGATCGTTGGCGCGCTGCGTCTTGGGGAAGGCGATGACGTCGCGGATGGATTCCGCGCCGGCCATCATCGCCACCAGCCGGTCGAGGCCGAAAGCCAGGCCGCCGTGGGGCGGCGCGCCGAACTGCAAGGCGTCCAGCAGGAAGCCGAATTTCTCGCGTGCCTGCTCGTCCGAAATGCCCAGTGCCTTGAACACCTTGGACTGCACTTCTTCGCGGTGGATACGCACCGAGCCGCCGCCGATTTCCCAGCCGTTCAGCACCATGTCGTAGGCCTTGGACAACGCGCGCCCTGGGTCGCTTTGCAGGAATTCTTCGTGCCCTTCGGCGGGCGCGGTGAAGGGGTGGTGCAGCGCCTGCCAGCGTCCGCCCTCCTCGTCGTGCTCGAACATGGGGAAGTTGACCACCCACAGCGGCTTCCATTCCTTGACGGCGAAGCCGCGCTCGTGGCCGATCTTGGCGCGCAGGGCGCCGAGCGCTTCGTTGACGATCTTGGCCTTGTCGGCGCCGAAGAACACCAGGTCGCCGTCGGTGGCGCCGGTGCGCTCGACGATGGCTTTCACGATGGCGTCGTTGAGGAACTTGAGGATGGGCGATTGCAGGCCCTCCATGCCGCGGCTCAGCTCGTTGACCTTGATGTAGGCCAGGCCCTTGGCGCCGTAGATCTTGGCGAACTCGGTGTAGTCGTCGATGTCCTTGCGCGACAGCGTTCCGCCTTGCGGCACGCGCAGCGCGGCGACGCGTCCGTCCTTGAGGTTGGCGGCTTCGCGGAAAACCTTGAACTCGACGTCGCGCATCAGGTCGGTGAGTTCCACGATCTCCAGCGCGACGCGCATGTCCGGCTTGTCCGAGCCGTAGCGCGCCATGGCGTCGCTGTGGCTGATGCGCGGGAAGGGGTTGGGCAGGTCGACGTTCAGCACGCTCTTGAACACCTGGCGGATCATCTCTTCCACCAGATCCATGATGCCCGCTTCGCTCATGAACGAGGTTTCGATGTCGATCTGGGTAAATTCGGGCTGGCGGTCGGCGCGCAGGTCTTCGTCGCGGAAGCATTTGGTGATCTGGAAATAGCGGTCGAAGCCCGACACCATGAGGAGTTGCTTGAACAACTGCGGCGACTGCGGCAGTGCATAAAACTGCCCGGCATGCACCCGCGACGGCACCAGGTAGTCGCGCGCGCCCTCGGGCGTCGAGCGCGTCAGCATCGGCGTCTCGATCTCGATGAAGCCGCGCGTGTCGAGGTAATCGCGCACGGTCTTGGCGACGCGGTAGCGCAGCTTCATGTTGGCCTGCATCGGAGGGCGGCGCAGGTCGAGGTAGCGATAAGTGAGGCGGATGTTCTCGGACAACTGCTCGTCGTCCAGCATGAAAGGCGGGTTTTGCGAGGCGTTGAGGATTTCGATTTCCTGTGCCAGCACTTCGATTTCGCCGGTGGCGAGATTGGCATTCAGCGTGCCTTCCGGCCGCTCGCGCACGATGCCGTGCACCTTGAGCACGAACTCGCTGCGGACCTTCTCGGCGGTGCGGAAAGTCTCGACCTGGTCCGGGTCGCACACGATCTGCACCAGGCCTTCGCGGTCGCGCAGGTCGATGAAAATCACGCCGCCGTGGTCGCGGCGGCGATGGGCCCAGCCGCACAAGGTGATGGTTTGCTGCAAGTGGGCGCGGTTGATTTCGCCGCAGTAGTGGGTGCGCATCATATTCTGGAGTTTCGCATTATTTGTTGGTTGGAAGGCAGTTCAATTGCCGGGATAGGCGTTGCTGGCCGGCTGCTTTTCGGGTGAGGCCACGACACCCATGGAGACGATGTATTTCAGGGCGACGTCGACATCCATGTCGAGTTCGATCACTTCGCTCTTCTTTACGAAGAAGTAAAAGCCGTTGACCGGGCTGGGCGTGGTGGGCACGAAAACGCCGACGTATTCCTCGTCGAACTTGCTCGCGACTTCCTTGCCCGGCACCGTGGTCTGGAATGCCAGCGACCAGGCTTGCGGGTGCGGATAGCGCACCAGGAGCACCTTGCGGAACGCCTCGCCGCTGCCGGAGAACAGCGTGTCGCTGACCTGCTTGACGCTGTAGTAAATCGACTTCACCACCGGGATGCGCCCCAGCAAGCCTTCCCAGAAACGGATCAGGCGCTGGCCGATGATGTTGGCGGTGAACAGTCCGGTGACGAGTATCACCAGCAACGTCAGGATCGCGCCCAATCCGGGGACGTACACGCCCATCCAGGACTCCGGCCGGTAGGACTTGGGCAGCAGCAGCAAGCTCTGATCCATGGTGCCGATCAGCAGCTTGAGCACCCATACCGTGATGCCTAGCGGCACCCAGATGAGCAGCCCGGTGACGAAGTAACGTTTCATGCGTCGCTAACGGGGCACGCCGGGCATGCACCCGCGCCGCAGGCTGGGGCTGCATTGGATTCCTGCTTGGGCTTGGCGCCGCCTTTGAAGTCGGTCTGATACCAGCCGCTGCCCTTCAACTGGAACCCGGCTGCGCTAAGCAGCTTGGTGTAAGTCTCCTTGCCGCACTCGGGGCAATGGGATAGCGGCGCGTCGTTCATGCGCTGCAAATGCTCTTTTTGAAAGCCGCAGGAAGTGCAGCGATATTCGTAAATCGGCATGGCGAGATTCTCCACAGCAAAAACCGCAATTATACCCCAAGCGCCTACTTATGGCCGGACCTGCGGTTTTCAAGGGCTGGGACGCGGCGCCGGGCGCTGCCCGGTGCGGAGTGCGGCGGCGGGCTGGCAGCCTGCTAGCGGACTTGCCTGACCTCGGCTTGAACTTCGATGACGCTTAGCGTGTTGTCGCCGTGCCGGATGGTTAGCTTGAGCGGCACTGTTTCGCCGGCTTTCAGGGGTTTCTTGAGGTCGAACAGCATGATGTGGAAGCCGCCCGGCGCAAGCTTGACGGTCTTGCCGGCGGGCAGGGCGAGTTCGGGGAGTTCGCGCATTTCCATCACGCCATTTTTCATCGACATGCTGTGGATTGCCGCCGAATCGGCAGCGGGGGTTTCGGCTTTGACCAGCTTGGCGGCCTTTTCGCTGCGCAGGTTGAGGTAGGCGCCGGCGACTTCCTGGCCGGGCACCGTGGCGCGGGCCCAGGCGTCGCTCACCTGCACTTCCTCCGCGGCAGGGGCAATTAGGGGCGTCAAGAGACATGCGAGCAACAGCGGGGTTCTGGCAAAGTTCAACATGGTCGGGGGTTCCTTAAGGTTCGTCTTTTGGCTTGTCTTCGCTGCTTTCCGATACCGGGACACGGTAGCCCTCCGCCGCCCACTGGCCGAGGTCGATCAACTTGCAGCGCTCGGAACAAAACGGCCGGTAGCGGCTCTCGGCGGTCCAGGGAACGCTCTTGCCACAAGTGGGGCAGCTAACTACGGGTGGTTTGGTCGGGGACATGGCGAGATGATGAGAACAGCGGCTAGAGATTGCAGAAAGTCAGTTCGAACTCGATGTCGGTTTCGCACACCCGCGGGCGTTGCGTGCTGCCGACCGTCGTGAAGCGGATGTTGAGCGCGTACTTGTTGGCGCTGATTTCCGGCACGCAGGGCAAGCTCGGATCGAGGGTCAGGCGCAGCATTTGCGCCGGCTTTCCGGCCGGCATCTGCTGGAAAAGTCCCTGTCGCGCCATGCATCGGTTGGACTTGCCGCTGTCGCGCAAAATGCGCAGCACGATGCTCAGTCCTTCGTAGATTGGCAGCATCGGCTTGAGCCACTCGGCCAGATCGCGCCGGCGCAGTTCCGGGCTTTGGTGCAGCCAGAAATGGTAGGAGGGCAGGTCGAATTCGCACATCCCGCCGGGAATGGAACTGCGCTGCTTGATGCTCATGATCCATTCGTTGTCGCGCAGGTGCTGGCCAAGCTTGCCGGCTACTTCGTAAAGGGTGGATGCCGTGATCTCTATGTCGCTCAGCACCTCTTCGAGTGCCGTTTCGGAAATTGCGGGATTGTCGCGCAGCAATTCGAGGATATGCTTTTGCCGCTCCAGTTCTTGCAGCAGATCGGATTTGAGGTCTGCGCGGCCGGCTACTTCCAGTATCTCGAACAGCGATTGCAGGGCGACATGGTGCTCCAGCCCGTCTGTCTTGGAGGAAAAGTACTGCACCTTGTGATACAGGCTCTCCAGTCGCAACAGGGTACGGATTCGCTCGTTGAGGGGATACTCGTAACTGATCACTGCCTGCATCGCACCTTGCAAAGAGTGTATAAAAGCATTAATTTTGACCGATAACGTCGTGTTTGACAAACAAATTTGCGGCCGGGCGAAAATGGGCGAGGATTGCAGCGGCGTCGGCCACCTTGCTTCAACCCAGATAATCCATTAGGCGGCTCTCCGAGCCTACGCGAGTGCTGGCGGACGATTTGCGGCCACTTTTAGCTCCGGCATCACATCCGCCTGCGGCGAATATGAGCCTGCACTGAAACTGTGTTTTGCCGCTTGCTCGTCGTCCATGGAATGACCATGGACTCCTCCCAAGCAACAAAACTGCCTCGCAAATCGTCTCGCCACCATCTCGCGTCCTAATGGATTATCTGGCTTCAACCGGCGTTCCTGGCCCACTGCAAATATTGACGGTGCAGGCTCTCCACCTGACGGCGCAGGTCTTCCGGGCTGCCCGTGTTGTGGATCACGTCGTCCGCCTCCTTGAGCCTGGCTTGCCGGCTGAGCTGTTTCGACATGATGGCGGACACCTCGGCGGCGGAGAGCGCGCTGCGCGCCATGGTCCGCTGCAGTTGTTGCCGTTCGTCGCAATCGACCGCCAACACCCGGCATACAACGTCGCCATAGTTGCCGGTTTCCAGCAGCAGGGGCACCACGATCAACAGATATGGGGCATCGCTCGTTTCCATTTCGCCAAGCACCCGTTGCTTGACGAGGGGGTGCAGGATCGCTTCCAGCCTGGCTTTGGCAGCGTCGTCGGAGAAAATGAGCCGGCGCATCCTGGCCCGGTCCAGGCTGCCGTCCGGCAGCAGATAATCCGGGCCGAATTCGTCTCGGATGGTCTTCAGGGCGGGAGAGCCTGTCTGGGTGAGTTGGTGGGCGATGACGTCGGTGTCGATCACGCCTGCACCCAGTTCGGCGAAGAGTTGGGCCGCGCTACTCTTGCCGCAGCCAATCCCGCCGGTCAAGCCAACGGCGTACGGCAAGGCTCAGCCCAGGTAGGCGCGCATGATCGCATTGCCCCAGAACAGCGCGATCATGGCACCTCCTGCCAGATAGGGACCAAACGGGATGGGTACGTGGCGGCCGTGCCGGGCGAACAGGATGAGCGCGATGCCGACCACGGCGCCGACCACGGAGGAAAGCAGGATAACCACGGGTAGGACCTGCCAGCCAAGCCAGGCGCCGGCGGCGGAGAGCAGCTTGAAATCGCCGAAGCCCATGCCGTCTTTTCCGGTGGCGAACTTGAACAGCCAGTAGACGAGCCAAAGGCTGAGATAGCCGGCAATTGCGCCGATCACCGCCGTTTGCAGTTCGGTAAAGGTGCCGCTCATGTTGAATACCAGGCCGAGCCAGATCAACGGTTGCGTGATGCCGTCCGGCAGCAACTGGGTGTCGAAGTCGATGAATGTCAGCGCGATCAACGACCAGCAGAATATCAGCGCGCCGACGGTCGCCCAGCCGTATCCGAAATGCCATGCGATGAACCCGCTCAAAGCTCCCGTGAGGAGTTCCACCAAGGGATAGCGCACGCTGATCTTGGCCTTGCACTGGGAGCAGCGCCCACGCAGAAACGCATAGCTCAGCAACGGGACGTTTTCCAGCGCGGTGATCTTGTGCCCGCACGATGGGCAGGCGGAGCGCGGGACGACCAGGTTGAACGGCGTGCCCGGCGGCGTTTCCTCGCCCTTTAGGGAAGCGCACTGGTCTTGCCACTCCCGCTCCAGCATTTTCGGCAGACGGTAGACGACGACGTTGAGGAAGCTGCCCACCATGAGGCCGAGAACCGCGCACAGGGCGATGAGCAGGGCAGGGGAAGCGCGCAGGAGTTCGAGCAATGGCATGTGCAGTTTCCGGTCGGGCTGCGGTGAAACGGCCTTAGACGACCTGCCCCATCTTGAAGATCGGCAAATACATGGCGATCACCAGGCCGCCGATGAGCACGCCCAGCACCACCATGATCATGGGCTCCATCAGGCTGGCGATGGCATCGACCGCGTCGTCCACCTCCGCTTCATAGAAATCCGCGACCTTGCTCAGCATGGAATCGAGTGCGCCCGATTCTTCGCCGATGGCGGTCATTTGCAGCACCATGTTGGGGAAGACGCCGCTGTTCTGCATCGCCACGGTGAGGCTGGTTCCGGTCGAGACTTCGCCCTGGATTCGCTTGGTGGCCTCGAAATACACCTGGTTGCCGGCGGCGCCGGCAACCGAATCCAGAGCATCCACCAGCGGCACGCCGGCGGCGAACATGGTGGACAGCGTGCGCGTCCAGCGCGCAATGGTGGCCTTCTCGATCACTATGCCGAAGATGGGCAGGCGCAGGAACAGCCGGTCCATGACCATCTGCATCTTGCGCGAGCGCTTCCAGGTGTAGAAGAAAAACCAGAAGGCCCCGCCGATGCTGCCGAAAATTGCCCACCAGTAAGCGACGAAGAAATCGGACATGGCCATTACGAGCACTGTCGGTGCGGGAAGGTCGGCGCCGAAGCTGCTGAAGAGTTCCTTGAACGCCGGGATCACGAAAATCATGATCACCGCCGTGATGACGAAGGCCACCACGAGGATGGAAATCGGGTAGAACAGGGCCGACTTGATCTTGCCCTTGATGGCGAGGATTTTTTCCTTGTAGGTCGCGAGCCTTTCCAGCACGGTGTCGAGGATACCGGCCTGCTCGCCGGCGTTGACCAGGTTGACGTACAGCGCGTCGAAGTAAAGCGGCTGTCGGCCGAATGCCTGGCTCATGCTGCTGCCGCTCTCGATGTCGGCCTTGATGTCGCCGAGCAGTTTCTGCACTGCAGGGTTGCTGTGGCCCCGGCCCACGATGTCGAAGGACTGGAGCAGAGGTACACCCGATTTCATCATGGTGGCGAGCTGCCGCGTGAACAGGGAGATGTCTTTCTCGGTGATTTTCTTGCCGCGTTTGAGCGCGCCCAGTTTTTTGACTTTGGTGACGGTAATGCCTTGCCGGCGCAGCGTGGACTTGACGACAGCTTCGCCGCCGGCGAGCATTTCGCCGCGAATTTTCTTGTTTTTCTTGTCCACACCTTCCCACTGGAAAGTGGTTTCCTTCTTGACCTCTTTTTTCGACACTGCCATACCGATTCCTTACTCGTTGGTGACCGCTTCGACTTCCTCGAGCGATGTAAACCCGGCCTTGACCTTTCTCAGCCCGGACTGGCGTAGGTCCCGCACCCCTTCGCGGCGGGCCTGGTCGGCAATGTCGATGGACGTGCCGTTTTTCATGATGATGCGCGACATTTCATCGCTGATCGGCATCACCTGGTAAATGCCGACGCGCCCCTTGTAGCCGGTGCCCTTGCACAGTTCGCAGCCGATGTGGCCGTATGGCTGCCAGGTTCCGTCCAGGTCTTCCTCGGTAAAGCCTGCGCGCAACAGTGCCTCGGTAGGGATGTCGAGCGGTTTCTTGCAGCCGCACAAACGCCGCGCCAGCCTTTGTGCCGTGATCAGGATCACGCTGGACGCGATGTTGAACGGCGCCACCCCCATGTTCATGAGGCGGGTGAGGGTGCTCGGGGCATCGTTGGTGTGCAGGGTGGACAGTACCATGTGGCCGGTCTGCGCAGCCTTGATGGCGATGTCGGCGGTTTCGAGATCGCGTATCTCGCCCACCATGATGATGTCCGGATCCTGCCGCAGAAACGCCTTGAGCGCGACCGAAAAAGTAAGCCCCGCCTTGTCGTTGACGTTGACCTGGTTGACGCCGGGCAGGTTGATCTCGGCTGGATCCTCGGCGGTCGAAATGTTGACCCCTGTCTTGTTCAGGATGTTCAAACAGGTGTACAGCGACACGGTCTTGCCGCTACCGGTCGGGCCGGTCACCAGCACCATGCCATAGGGGCGTTGCACCGCAGCAAGCAGTAGTTCCTTCTGGTCGGGCTCGTAGCCCAACGCATCGACGCCAAGTTGCGCGCTGGTGGGATCGAGAATCCGCATGACGATTTTTTCGCCGTACAGCGTGGGCAGTGTGCTGACCCGGAAGTCGATGGCGCGGTTCTTGGACAGCACCAGCTTCATGCGTCCGTCTTGCGGCACGCGCTTTTCCGAAATATCCAGTTTCGAGATCACCTTGATGCGCGAGGCGATTTTTTCCTTGATCGCCAAGGGCGGTTGCGCGGCTTCGTACAGCACGCCGTCGGTGCGGTAACGGATGCGATAGCTCTTTTCATAGGGTTCGAAATGGATGTCGGAGACGCCGCCATTGATGGCGTCCAGCATGATTTTTTGCAGATATCTGACGACCGGCGCATCGTCCACCTCGGCGGCAGCGGCCTCGTCACTTTTTCTGGCGGCATCGTCGTCGGTGAATTCGAGACTGAGATCCTCGGTGTCCAGGCTCGACAGGCTGGTGTCGGAGGATTCGACAAATTTTTCCAGCAGCGCGCCGAGCTTGTCGTCCTCGACCACGATCGGTTCCACCGTCAGGCTGGTCTGGAACTTGACGTCGTCCAGCGCCTGCAGGTTGGTGGGGTCGGAGATTGCGACGAACAAGCGGGTGCCGCGCTGGTGCAGCGCCAGAATGCGTCGTTTCTGGACAAGCTTGATATCCAGCACGTCCTTCGGGAGCTGATCGGTGTCGACGGACTTCAGGTCGAGCAGCGGGAAGCCGAACGACTGCGCCGCGAATTCCGCGACCTGCAGCGAAGAGTATTTCTTGCTCTGGACCAGTTGCGTGACAAAACTCGCGCCGGCCGCATTGGCAGCGGTCTGGATGGCTTCGGCGTCCGCTTCCGGCAGCCATTCCTGTTGTACCAGCGAACGCGCCAGACCGGTCAGGTTACTGGGAACTACTGCAGCGGCCATGACTTTACCCGAGGTTTTATGATGTTTGCAAATCCCCCCCAATGATGCACGGGGCAAATCCCTTTGTAAAGGCGGGCTGCGGCTACTCCTGTGCCGCCAGCGGCGGAAAGATGCGCGCCACCTTCACCACCCGTTCCTGTATCTGGACGATTTCCACGGGGTGGCCGGCGATCTTGAGGCTGGTGCCGGCCTCGGGAATGTCCTCCAGTTGCTCCAGGATCAATCCATTTAAGGTCTTCGGTCCTTCCAGCGGAAACTTTAGCCCCAGTTTGCGATTCAGATCCCGCAGCAGGGCGCTGCCCTCGACCAGCCAGCTACCGTCCTCCTGTTTGTTGTAGGCGCCGGCCTGGGAAGGAGCCTGCGTGGTGAACTCGCCGACGATCTCTTCCAGCATGTCTTCGAGCGTCACCAGTCCCATCAACTCCCCGTATTCGTCGACCACCAGGCCGAGCCTGCGGTGGCTTTCCTGGAAATGCTGCAATTGCGTGAAAAGCGGCGTGCCGGCGGGAATGAAATAGGGTTCCCGCATGATTTCCCGCAATGCCTCCGCGGTCATTTCCTTGGCGCGGGCGTGGTGCACTACGCGGCGCACGTGGACGATGCCGACGATATTGTCCAGTTGCCCCTGGTAAATGGGGAGGCGGGTGTGGTGGCTGGTGGCCAGTTGCTGCATGACGATGTCCATCGGTGCGTCTATGTCGACCGCCTCGATCTGGTTGCGCGGGGTCATCACGTCGTCCACCGTGATGTTTTCCAGTTCGAACAGGTTGAGCAGGATGCTGCGGTGCTTTTGCGGGATGAACCCGGCCGACTCCAGCACGATGGTGCGCAACTCCTCCACCCCGAGCACGTTGTCGCCGTTACTCGAAACCGGCTTCAGGCGCATCAGCCAGAGCAAGGCGCGTACGAACAGGTTGACGAACCATACCACCGGCTGCAGCAACTTGAGCAAGGGGGTCAAGACGTAGCTCGCGGGGAGGGCGATGCGCTCCGGGTAGGCGGCGCCCAGCACTTTCGGCGTCACCTCGCTGAACACCAGGATGGCGAAGGTCACCGCGAGCGTTCCCAGCGACAGGGCATATTCGCTTTGGCCGAACAGGCGGAAGGCGATCACGGTGGTCAGGGCCGCCGCCGCCGAGTTGACCAGGTTGTTGCCGAGCAGCACCACGCCGAGCAGCCTGTCGGTTCTGGCAAGAAGCTGGGACGCGAGCTTGGCGCCGCGATGCCCCTGCTTGGCAAGATGTTTCAACCGGTAGCGGTTGAGCGCCATCATGCTGGTTTCGGAAGTGGAGAAAAATGCGGAAACGAGGAGCAGAACGGCAAGCGCACTCAATAGCACGCCTATGGGTACTTCATCCAAAGGGCAGTAACCTTCTGAATAATGGAATGGTTAAGTGTAGGGGCAGGGTACGTTTTGTCAAGAGATTGCGCCTGCATAATCCCCGCACGGTGGCGGCAAACGCCACTATTTATGCAGGATCACTTCCAGTACAAACTTGCTGCCCACATAGGCTAGCAGCAGCATGGCAAACCCGACCAGGGTCCAGCGGATGGCGGTGCGGCCGCGCCAGCCGTAGATATTCCTGCCCGCCAGCAGCGCGCCGAAAATGACCCAGGACACGATGGCGAACACCGTTTTGTGGGTGAACTGCAGCGGCTTGTTGAACAGTTCCTCGGAAAACAGGGCACCGCTTGCCAGCGTCAGCGTGAGCAGGATGAACCCCGCGGAAATGACACGGAACAGCAGGCTTTCCATGGTCAAAAGCGGCGGCAGGTTTTGCAGCAGGGCAGGCATCGTCCCGCTGTGCAAGCGCCGCTCCACCAGCAACATGAGTCCCGCATGCACGGCGGCGATGGTGAACAGGCTGTAGGCCAGCAGTGCCATCATCAGGTGAGCCATGAAGGCGGGCGGTTCGCTGTAGGGCAGGCTGTGCGCACCCGGCAGCATCAGCGGGAAGAACGTCGACACGGCCGCGATGCCGAGCACAAAGGCCTGTAGCCCCTCCAGCTTGCACCAGAAATTTGCCAGCCAATAGATCAGCACGGTCAGCCACACCACGGCCGAAACCACGTTGCCGACACCCAGATTGAGCCCGTCGCTGCCGAGCAGGGATTGATAAAGCAGGCTGATGTGCAGCACCAGGGGCAGCACAATGGCAGCCCTTTCCCACGGTTGAATTTTTTCCGGGCGGGGTTTGCCGCCGGGGGCCGCGGTGCGCCAGCGGGTGCGCCAAAAGTGCGCGCCCAGCAAAGCATACAGCAGGGAGTCGACGAAGTAGGGTAAGAAGGCGCTCATTGTGTTGTAGACTATTGAGTTGCAGGCAAGTCTACACCATCTTCCGGCGGAAGGCACCAACCAGCCTTGTCCAATGACAAGTGAGCCTGAGCGAGGGTGTATGTTTCCAGCGTGAGATGAGCCTGGAGGTACGGAAGTTGGGATCATGGAGGCATGATTGTGACTTTACATACCCAAGGACTACAGAC
>Ga0299912_10000057_pt1 | contig 129304 bp, 123 predicted proteins | sample RVTome_2_FD_207667 | JGI IMG/M metagenome (GOLD analysis project Ga0299912, IMG submission 207667) | Soil microbial communities from uranium-contaminated site in the Upper Colorado River Basin, Wyoming, United States - RVT95D214 (version 2) ... | reverse complement strand
TGCTGTCCGGCCTCACCGGCTACATCGGCATGAACGTCTCGGTGCGCGCCAACGTGCGCACCGCACAGGCCGCCTCCGAAGGCCTCAACGCCGCGCTCAACGTCGCCTTCAAGGGCGGCGCCATCACCGGCATGCTGGTGGTGGGCCTCGGCCTGCTGGGCGTCGCCGGCTACTACGCCGTGCTCACCCTGGTGCTCGGCGAAACCACCGAAGCCGCGACGCACGCACTGGTCGGCCTCGCCTTCGGCGGCTCGCTGATCTCCATCTTCGCCCGACTCGGCGGCGGCATCTTCACCAAGGGCGCCGACGTCGGCGCCGACCTGGTGGGCAAGGTCGAAGCCGGCATCCCCGAGGACGACCCGCGCAACCCCGCGGTGATCGCCGACAACGTCGGCGACAACGTCGGAGACTGCGCCGGCATGGCCGCCGACCTGTTCGAGACCTACGCCGTCACCATCATCGCCACCATGCTGCTGGGCGGCCTGTTGATCACCGGCTCGCCCGAAGCGGTGATCTATCCGCTGGTGCTGGGCGGCTTCGCCATCGTCGCCTCCATCGTCGGCACCTGGTTCGTCAAGGCGCGCGAAGGCGGCAAGATCATGAACGCGCTGTATCGCGGCCTGATCGTGTCGGGCGCGCTGGCCGCGGTCGCGTTCTACCCCATCACCAACTGGATGATGGGCGAGGGCGTGATGATCGGCGGCGAACTGGTCACCTCGCTGAACCTGTACTTCGCCACCCTGATCGGCCTGGCGCTGACCGCCGCCATGGTGTGGATCACCGAGTACTACACCGCGACCGAATTCAGTCCGGTGCGCCACATCGCGCAGGCCTCCACCACCGGCCACGGCACCAACGTGATCGCCGGCCTGGGCGTGTCGATGAAGTCCACCGCCGCACCGGTGCTGGCCGTCTGCGCCGCCATCTGGGGCGCCTATGAACTGGCCGGCCTGTACGGCATCGCCATCGCCGCTACTTCCATGCTATCGATGGCCGGCATTATCGTCGCGCTCGACGCCTACGGTCCCATCACCGACAACGCCGGCGGCATCGCCGAAATGGCCGGTCTTCCCGACAGCATCCGCAACATCACCGACCCGCTCGACGCCGTCGGCAACACCACCAAGGCGGTGACCAAGGGCTATGCCATCGGCTCGGCCGGCCTCGCCGCGCTGGTGCTGTTCGCCGACTACACCCATGCGCTGACCACGCAGGGCGGCCCCGCACTGACCTTCGACCTGTCCAACCACATGGTCATCATCGGCCTCTTCATCGGCGGCATGGTGCCCTACCTGTTCGGCGCGATGGGCATGGAAGCGGTCGGCCGCGCCGCCGGTTCCGTGGTGGTGGAAGTGCGCCGCCAGTTCAAGGAAATCCCCGGCATCATGGAAGGCACCGGCAAGCCCGAATACGGCACCTGCGTCGACATGCTGACCAAGGCCGCGATCAAGGAAATGATCGTTCCCTCGCTGCTGCCGGTCGCAGTGCCCGTCATCGTCGGCCTCACCCTCGGCCCGCAGGCCCTGGGCGGCGTGCTGGTCGGCACCATCATCACCGGCATCTTCGTGGCGATTTCCATGACCACCGGCGGCGGTGCCTGGGACAACGCCAAGAAATACATCGAGGAAGGCAACTACGGCGGCAAGGGCTCTGACGCGCACAAGGCCGCCGTCACCGGCGACACCGTGGGCGATCCCTACAAGGACACTGCCGGCCCCGCCGTCAACCCGCTGATCAAGATCATCAACATCGTCGCGCTGCTGATCGTGCCGCTGATCCTCTGAGTATTGCGGGCTTCACCCCCGACCGCCCTGCACGCTATAGTGCAGGGCGGTTTTGTTTTAACCCGGGATTGTTGCAATCCCCTGTAGGAGCGGCGTCCTCGCCGCGATTTGAGAACGTATATCGCGGCGAGGACGCCGGTGCGTGGTTGTTGCCGGTTGATCGGCTTTACAACCACGGCCTACCCCTCGCGGGTGCTCCTACGGGAACCCCGCACGGTATCGGTTGCCTGATATCAGGCCCACCTTAGGAGAAGCATTCTTGAAACAGTTTATTGTGGCCTGTGCGCTGGCGCTGCCCTTGATCTTGAACGCTGGCATCGCCCACGCCGGCGGCGTCGAACGCCTGCACGCCTTCATCGCCGGCGCCAAGACCGCCGAGGCCGACTTCACCCAGACCGTTTCCGACAAGAACGGCCGCGTGACGCAACAGGCCAGCGGCAAAATGGCCTTCGCCCGCCCCGGCAAATTCCGCTGGGACTACAGCGCGCCGTATGAACAGGTCATCGTCGGCGATGGCGCCAAGCTGTGGCTGTACGACGCCGATCTGGAACAGGTCACCGTCAAGTCGCTCGGCGACGTCATCGCCGGCACGCCCGCGGCGCTCTTGGCCGGCGACAACGCCATCGAAAAATACTTCAGCCTTAAAAACGCCGGCGAGGCCGACGGCCTCGAATGGCTGGAAGCCACGCCGAAGAGCCGCGACACCACCTTCGAGCGCATCCGCATGGGCTTCAAGGGCGACATGCTGGTGCAGATGGAACTGTTCGACTTCTTCGGCCAGCGCACCACGCTCAAGCTGTCGCGCCTGGTGCGCAACCCGGCCATCGCGCCGAGTCGCTTCACCTTCACGCCGCCGAAGGGCGCCGACATCATCGGCGAGTAACCCTGTAGGAGCGGCGTCCACGCCGCGATTTTCGTACCGTCACAACAACCACGGCATCGCGGCGTGGACGCCGCTCCTACAACGGGATCCTGGTTCTGACGGATAATTGGCGGCAATGTCCTCCCAAGACCTTTTCCAAACCGACCGCCCCGAGCCCGCGCGCGACGACCCCCACGCGCCGCTGGCCGAGCGCCTGCGCCCGCACACGCTTGACGACGTCGTCGGCCAGACGCATCTCCTCGGCCCGGGCAAGCCGCTCAGGCTCGCCTTCGATTCGGGCAAGCTGCATTCGATGATCCTGTGGGGGCCGCCGGGCGTGGGCAAGACCACGCTGGCGCGGCTGACCGCGCAGGCCTTCGGCGCCGACTTCATCGCCATTTCCGCTGTGCTGAGTGGCGTCAAGGACATCCGCGAAGCCGTCGAGCGCGCGCGCATGAACCAGACCATCGGCCGTACTACCATTCTCTTCGTCGACGAAGTCCACCGCTTCAACAAGGCGCAGCAGGATGCGTTTTTGCCGCACGTCGAATCCGGGCTCTTCACCTTCATCGGCGCCACCACCGAAAACCCCTCGTTCGAAGTCGTCGGCGCGCTCCTGTCGCGCGCCCAGGTCTACGTGCTGAAGTCGCTCACACCCGAGGAACTCGGCCAGTTGATGCAGCGCGCGCTGCAGGAACTACCGGATATGAAGCTGGGCGAGGGCGTCGACAAACTCCTGGCTGCCTACGCCGACGGCGACGCCCGCAAGCTCTTGAACCTGCTGGAGCAGCTCGACGTCGCCGCGCGCACCTCGCAGGTGAAGGAAGTCGACGCCGCCTTCGTCGAAAACGCGCTGGCGCAATCGCTGCGCCGCTTCGACAAGGGCGGCGAAGCCTTCTACGACCAGATTTCCGCGCTACACAAGAGCGTGCGCGGCAGCGACCCCGATGCATCGCTCTACTGGCTGGTGCGCATGCTTGACGGCGGCGCCGACCCGCGCTACCTCGGCCGCCGCCTCATCCGCATGGCCAGCGAGGACATCGGTCTTGCCGACCCGCGCGCATTAAGACTTGCGCTCGATGCCGTCGAAACCTACGAACGCCTCGGCTCCCCCGAAGGCGAACTCGCGCTCGCCGAAGCCTGCCTCTACATGGCCTGCGCGCCCAAGAGCAACGCCGCCTACGTCGCCTACAACGCCGCGCGCGCGTTCGTGCAGTCCAACCCCTCCAACGACGTCCCCATCCACCTGCGCAACGCCCCCACCAAGCTGATGAAGGAACTGGGCTACGGCCGCGCCTACCGCTACGCCCACGACGAGCCCGAAGCCTACGCCGCCGGCGAACGCTACTTCCCCGACGACATCCAGGAACAGGCGTTCTACACGCCCACTCCGCGCGGACTCGAAGGCAAGATCGCCGAGAAGCTGGAGCACCTGCGAAAACTGGACGAGGAAGTAAAAAAGAGCTGAAAACTTTCACATCACGCAAACGCGCAAAAAACGCTGTTTTATTTTCTTCCAGAAACAGGGGTTGAGCGCATCGCTCAATCGAGATATTGTAAGGAATCCTTACTTTCTAGATCGGATTGATCGTGCTTGCCAAGATGACCGCCAAGAACCAGCTCACCCTGCCCAAGAGCGTAACCAATGCGCTTGGGCAGGTTGAATACTTCGACGTACAAACCAAGGATGGCCAAGTCATCCTTACCCCCGTTCGCATCCAGCGCGCCGATGCGGTGCGCGCCAAGCTGGCCGAACTCGATCTGAACGAACAGGACATCGCCGACGCCGTCGCCTGGGCGCGTCAATCCGTGGGCAAACGGAAAAAATGAGCCGCCCGCCACGGGTGGTGCTCGATACCAACCTGGTTCTTTCCGCGCTGGTGTTTGCCCAAGGCCGGCTTGCTTGGCTGCGCCATGCCTGGCAGGACGGGCATTGCGTGCCGCTCGTCTCCAAGCACACCACCGCCGAACTGATCCGCGTGCTGGCCTATCCCAAGTTCAAGCTCAGTGCTGAAGAACAACAGGAACTGCTGGCCGATTACCTGCCGTGGTGCGCCACCGTGCGCATCCCCAATCCTCCGCCCGTCACCCCCGACTGCCGCGATCCCTTCGATCAGCCATTCCTGCAACTCGCCGTCGCTGGCAAGGCCGACTACCTCGTCAGCGGCGACCAGGATTTGCTGAGCCTGGAAGACCAGTTCGATTGCCCCATCGTTTCAGCCGAGAAGTTTCTGAAATCGCTTCATGAGTAACCAGCACGGGCCGCATAGACGCGTCCGCACCTGTGGCTACTCGCCATTGCAAAAAGTCCATAAATAGACTAATTTGCAACTATCAGTACGTTCCGATACTGACGTGGGGGCGAAATGCAAAACACAGCACAGGCCGTCAAGGCCCAGCACAAGCCGAGCAGCCGCGAAATATCCGCCGCCGGTCTGCGCGCGTTCTTCAACATCGCGCGCGACTGGGGGCTCAACACCGACGAGCAGATGGTGCTGCTGGGCGCGCCGGGCCGGTCGACCTTCTTCAAGTGGAAATCCGCCACCGAGACCGCCGACCTCAAGCGGGACACCCTCGAGCGGCTGTCCTACATTCTCGGCATCTACAAGGCGTTGCAGGTCCTGCTGCCTGACACGACCGCGGCCGATGCCTGGGTGAAGAAGCCCAATACCGCGCCGCTCTTCGGCGGCAAGCGCGCGCTCGACCGCATGCTCGGCGGCAACGTGGCCGACCTGCTGGCGGTGCGCCAGTATCTGGATGCCCGGCGCGGCGGCTGGGCTTGAGCTATCCCGCCACGCGGCTGAAGTGGAACCCGGCCTGGCGGGTCATCCCGAGCCGCTTTCCGTCCGTCGGCCTGTTCGAGCGCGTTGCCAGTCCAGGGGATTTCGACGCCCTCTATGCGCTGGAGGCCATGACCAACGACCGCATCCGCGACGAAGTCGGCGAGATCAGCCTGGTTCCTGCGGAGGAGCGGCTGTTCGGCCCCGGCAGCACCTGCATCATGGCGGCCTTCACCCATCTCAACCCGCAGGGCAGCCGCTTCAGCGACGGCAGCTACGGGGTGTTCTATTGCGCCCGCAAGCGCGACACCGCCATCGCCGAAACCCGCTATCACGCGGCCCTGTTCATGGCGGCCACCGACGAGCCGCCGATGCGCCTGCAAATGCGGCTCTACACCGTGGAAGCCAACGGCAAGGTGGCCGACTTGCGCGAGGCAAGCCGCGCCGAGCCGCGCATCGTCGATCCCGACGACTACGGCTATGCCCAGGGCGTCGGGCGACAACTCAGGGCAGACGGGGTGCACGGCATTCTTTACCCCTCGGTACGACACCCCGCTGGCGTATGTCTGGCTGCCTTTCGCACGGGCGTCTTAAGAAACTGTCTGCATGCCGCCTACCTGGAATACAACTGGAGCGGCCGCGCCATCGACGCCGTGTTCGAGGTCACGAAGGTGCTATGACGCTCCCGCTGTCATGAGCGGACCGCAAAGGACGGGTTACCGGCGGCACGGCTTCGGATGAAAGTGGAATTTTGCGCAGGCTGGCCGGTCCCATTGCCTGGACGAAGCAAGGAAGAGAGGCCCATCATGAAACGGCGTACTTTCCTGGAAGCGGTCGCGGTCACGCCCCTGGCCATGGCCGGAATAGGCTGCGACAGTTCGGCGCAGTCGGTTGCTACGGCAAGCGAACAGGACGTGGAGGCGATGCGCCGCGACTGGAAGGCGCTGCTGGCACCGGGCGCAAACGTGACGCTTTCCACCGAGCCGCTGCGGCGGTCCGAAGCCGAGTGGAAAAAAATCCTTAGCCCGGCGCAGTTCAACGTGTTGCGCGAAGACGGCACCGAGCGCGCGTTTACCAGCCCGCTCGACCGTGAAAAGCGGTCGGGGATCTATGTCTGCGCCGGCTGCGGCCTGCCGTTGTTCAGCTCGCGCATGAAGTTCGACAGCGGCACCGGCTGGCCCAGCTTCATCACCCACATCCCCGGCCACCTTGGCACCGAAAAAGATTTCAAGCTGATCCTGCCGCGCACGGAATATCACTGCATTCGCTGCGGCGGGCATCACGGCCATGTGTTCGACGACGGTCCGCTGCCGACGAAGCAGCGCTGGTGCAACAACGGCGTCGCGCTCAGGTTCATCCCCGCGTAGCGGAACCTTTCCACTTCGCCTTACAGCAAGCCGGATGCGCTACACGGGCGTTGGCTTTTCTGTCTATCACGGGTAATACATTGAAGGAGATCGACATGAGTGCAAAACTGAACGAGGTGGTCGTGCATATTCACGAATCGCTCGGCGAGGATGCCCTGCACAGTCTCGAAGAGGCCGTTCGCAAGGATGCAGGCGTGGTCTCGGTGGGACATAACCCGGAACAATCCCACATGATCATGGTGGTCTACGATACGGAATCCACCCGGGCCTCCAGCCTGCTGCACAGCTTCGAGGAACGCGGCCTGCATGCGCAGGTCGTCGGTTTGTAGGGACTCGAAGCGCGCCAGCGGTCGTCAGGCCGTGTAAGGAATCGGCCGCTGGCCAGACCAACAACACACCCCCAGCCGGAGACCCCACCATGCTCAAACGCATCCTCGTCATCGCCGCCCTCGCCGTCGGCCAGCCGGTTCTGGCCGACAGCAACGCCCCCTGGGGCAGCGCCAAGGTGATGGACATCCAGTATTCGAAACAGAAAGTGGTCTACGACACCGCCGTCAGTTCGGTGGCCGCGCTCACCAGCGTGCTCGACCGCGCCAGCTATCTAAGCGTGATCAACGGTGCCGACCCCTTCGACAACAAGATCGTCATCGTTTTGCACGGCAACGAGATTCCCTTCTTCGCCACCAGGAACTACGCCAAATACAAAGCCCTGATGGAGCGCGCCCAGAGCCTCACCGTGGGCGGCATCATCGAATTCAGGATGTGCAGGATCGCCGCCCAGGGCCACGGCTTCGAGCCCAGGGACATCCACGGCTTCGTGTCCATGGTGCCCATGGGCGACGCCGAAATCGTCCGGCTGCAGCAGGAAGGCTACGGCTACATGCGCTGATTGATGTCACCGGGGGCGGAACCTGTAGGAGCGGCGTCCTCGCCGCGATTTACGCACCGTCGCAATCCCCGTGCCGAGGCAAGCACCACAGCATCGGGCCGTGGACGACCCTCCCACAAAAGCGCACAAACCTCACCCGTAGGAGCGGCGTCCTTGCCGCGATTTACGCACCGTCGCAATCCCCGTGCCGAGACAAGCACCACAGCATCGGGCCGTGGACGACCCTCCTACAAAAGCGCACAAACCTCACCTGTAGGAGCGGCGTCCTCGCCGCGATTTACGCACCGTCGTCTCGCCGCGAATGCCCGCATCGCGCGATTGCGCAAATCGCGGCGAGACGACGGTGCGTGGTTGTTGCCGATTGATCGGCGTACAACCCACGGCCTACCCCTTGCGGGTGTTTCCACAGGTTGGGTTCCGCACCCGGGCCGACGATGTGGTGATTGCGACCGCGCGAAAATCGCGGCGAGGACGCCGCTCCTACAGGTGAAGTTCGGGCCCGGGGGCGGCCTCTTACAACGGCGAGGTTTTCCTGGCGGTCGCCTCGGGAAGGGGACTCTGAACAGCGCAATTCCGCCGCGCCTGCAGCGCCGGATGATCCGGCAGCCGGTCGGGCAGGGCGTTGCGGATCTGCTCCGGCGTCATGTTCAGCGCCGACGTGTTGATCAGCGGCGAGAACAGCGGCGCGAACACCCTGAGCCCGATGTGCCGCCCCAGTTCGCGGTAGCTCTCGAACTGGTTCTCGTCGAAGAACTGGTCGCCGGTCGATTCGTTCGGAAACTTGTCGTGGCGGTCGGCGTATTCCTTCACGTCGCTTGATTCGCCGCCGGTGAGCGTCGACTTGATGTAGATCAGCACGCCCGGCTGCGGCGCATTCTGATAGCGGATGCAGCCGACCGCGAAGTACGACGCGCTGCGCTTCGGCGTGCCCTGGGGCCGCAGCGCCTCCAGGTCGATTTCGATCCTGACCCCGAAGTCCGTCCAGCACTTGCGGATGGCGTTGGCCAGATCCTCGAACTGGTAGTCCGGGTCGCATCCCGCATCCACCGCCACCACGATGCGGCAGCGCCGGCGCACCAGCTCGTAGATGCCCAGATTCTCGAAATGGCCGCCGTCCGAAATGTTGAGAAAGGCGGCGCTGCTGTTCAGCTGACCGAACACCTCCTTCAGCAGGGCCAGGCCGCCGAAACGCGGGCTCGCCTTGCGCCAGGCCTGGGGGTGGCGCGGATTGCCGCACCAGCGCCCGAGGCGGACGTTGAACACGCTCATCAGCGCCGACAGCGCCGCCGACGTGTGGTAGCCCATGTTGGGGTTGGTCGCCGCGCCCGAAGTGGCGACCACGTTGCCCAGCAGGATGCCGCCGGGCGGGTTGAAAAACGCAAACTGGTTGGCCGCGTATTCTTCGGTGTGGCGATAGGCGCCGATGCGGTCGCCGTCCGAATTCCAGAATTCGAATCCGGTGTGCAAGGGCGTGAAGGTAAAGGAGGCGGCGCGGCGCGTCTGCCAGGCCAGGTCCTCGCCGCCGTTCAGGTTCATCGCCGCATTGACGATGGGGAAAGGGCGCTGATTCCCCAGCACCGACAGCGGCAGATCGTCCCCCGGATCGAAGCCGGTAAACGGATGCGGCTTGCGCACGATCCTGGTCGGCACGGTGTGCCCCACGCGCGTGGCGCCCAGATAGCAGCGGGTCAGGCGGTTGCGGTAAAAGCCGTTCAGCGAGAACAGGTTGATGTCCACCCGCCAGCCCAGCAAACCGAAAACCGCTGCGCACACCCCGCCCACCCACAGCACATCGATCACGTCCACCCGGGCCAGATTGAACAGCGCCGAACGCAGGAGGGGGCCGAAATGTTCTCCGGCGGCGACCGGCACGCAGGCGTCGCACAGATAGGCCGGGCTGGCCAGCAGCGCATGCAGCACGCTGGCCAGCACGATCGCCAGGCCGATGATGAACACATAGGGCGCCACCAACACCACCTTGTCCAACCATGCCTTGCCCATGCCCGCTTTGCCCTGGCCCCCGGTGAGCGAGCTCTTGCCCAGCAGCACCCCGCCGATGCTGGTGGCCGCCCAGGCCAGGCCGCCGGCCAGCGCCAGTCCCGCCAGCCACTTCACCAGCGGCGCCGCATACAGCGTGACCGCAAACAGGCCCATCCAGGCCGCGGCCGCCAGCATGATGAACCCGCCCAGGCGCGCCCACCACTCGCGGTCCTGGTCCGTGTACAGCCGCTTCATCATCCCGATGTGCACCGTGACCACCGCCGAATAACTCAGCAGCGCCAGCGGCGTGCCGAAGGTGGTGGCGTAGGCCACGCCGCCCACATCGGGAAGCCCCGCGGCGCCCTTGCGCAGGCCGTAGAAAATCACCCCGCCCAGCGCGCCCGCCAGCAGCGTCCACGGCAGCAACCAAAGAAAGCGGACCAGGCCCGACGCCCATTCGAACAGGTCATCCAGCGCCGCGCGCAGCCGCTCGGCGTCGCCGAGCGCCGCCCACAGCGCCAGCAGCTTCTGCAGCGCGGTCAGCGCGAGATTGCCGGCCCCGCTCTTCCACCAGAACACCACCAGCCAGGGCGCCAGATACACCAGCGTCGTCCACTTCACCCAGTCCCACAGCGTATAGGCGGCGGCAGCGGCATGCGCCTGCAGCGCCAGCGCCAGGAGCCACGCCGACACCAGCGACGGCAGCACGATCAGGCCGACGATGAAGCCCGGCCCGGTCGCATCGAAGCGGTCGCCTTTTTGAAACCGCATCAGGCTCAGCGCGCAGGCTGTTACCGCAACCAGCAGCGGGACGATCGCCAGGCCATATATCAGCGGCAGCCCGGTGTCGCCCAGCGGCGTCGCCAGCGCGAACTTCGCCGGATCGGCCAGCCAGCGGGCCAGGTTCAAGAGCAGATAGGGCAGCGTCAACAGCGCGCCGAAAAACGCCACCAGGATCAGCTGGTTCAAAAGCAGATTGCGCAGGTAAGTGGAAACCGCCGCCAGCGAATCGCCCGACAACACCCCCAGCCGGGGCGTGAGGTAATTGCTGTAGCGGCGCAGAAAGCGCAGCGAGGGATGCTCCGGCGGGCAGTCCGAAGCCGGCGTGCCCGCCGTGCACCACGGCCGCGCCTCGCCCGACAGCTCGAGCTCCACCGTCGCCAACGCAGCCGCCACCGACTGCCCCGGCTTGCGGCTGCGGAAAATCAGCGTCGACAGCCAGGCCCCGATATAGCCGCCGCCCGACACCGTCGACAGATAGTCGAACGCGCGCAGCAGCCGCAGCCGCGCCAGCGCCTGGATCACCCCCAGGCAAAACGTCGCGCTGCGTATCCCCCCGCCCGACAAGGCCAGCCCCACCAGCTGCGCCCGGTCCGCGCATGCCTCCGGGCCTTGCTGCGGATCGTGCGCCTGCGGCCGCAGCTGCTCGATCTCGTCCAGCAACACCCTGGAAAATTGCTCGGTAACCGTTTTTGCGTTCGTATCCATGCTTCCCCCCTTATGCAGGGCAGCGTCACTGGCTGCCCATGTTCTGTCTTATTCATAGAGCAGATTGGCGAGGTTGGGTGGAAACGGACAGGATTTGGCATCTATCAAACGGTCGTGCGCATAGGTGTAGATGGGTTCTGCGAAGATGCCGTTATCCGTACGCATGCTGGGGGTGGCGGATTTGCCAGGAAACGCCATTGCGCTACTATATGACCAACAGAATGACTAACCGGAGGGCGCATGAGCACCGTTACGCTGGCAGAAGCCAAAGCCCATCTCAGCCGCCTTCTTGACCAGGTCGAGGCGGGCGAGGAAGTGGTCATCACCCGGCGCGGCCTGCCGATTGCCCGCATCACGCCGGTCGAGAAGCCCAAGCACCCCGTCAAGTCCCTCGCCGAGTTTCGCAGCCGCATGCCCCGCTGGCGCAAATCCAGTGCAGAGCTGCTGCGCGAAATGCGCGACGAGGGTCTTTGATGCTGTACTTCGATACCAGTTTTCTGGCGCCGCTCATCCTCGAAGAAGCCAGCAGCGCAAAAATCGAAACCTTCTTCGCCAAGCTCCCGGCGGGGGAGCTGTACGTTAGCCACTGGACCCGGGTTGAATTTTCCAGCCTTGTCGCGCGCGAAGTCAGAATGGGCGGACTCGCGGAGTCCGACGCGCGGCTGGCAATCGCCCAGTTCGACGAACTGGTGGCTGACTCATTCCAAATCCTGGCGCCGAGCGTTGCGGACTTCGAACTCGCCAAAGCGTACATCCAGCACTTTGCCACCAAGTTGCGGGCTGGCGATGCGATGCACCTGGCCATTGCCAGCAATAGCGGCGCAAAGACCCTCTACACACTGGACGAGGGGCTCTTGAACGCGGCCAAGCTCATGAAGGTCCATGCCAGCCGAGGCATCAAGACCTAGCCCAAGCCGGTTCCAGTGCTCTGATTGGCATGCGGTTTCTGGATTGCCGCGTCGCTACGCTCCTCGCAATGACAACTTGTTTAGGCGCTCCCTAAAGAATCTGCCTTATGCGCTGAGCCGATGAGACCCGCAACGTCGGGCTGGCTTACGTTTATTCGATAAGGGGCCTAGGGCCGTATCAACGCTACATCCGTCTGGATGTGCGAAGATTCGGCTGATAACAAACAAGGGGGGTGTCTTGGTTCCATTGCCGGAACAACAAGCGAGGGGGAATATCGATGTGCTGCTGGAGGCGGCAGGCTGGCACGTCTGCGATGCGTCCGCTGCCAACATCCACGCCGCGCGTGGCGTCGCCATCCGCGAATTCCCACTGCCCGGCTACGGCTTCGCCGATTACCTTTTATATGTGGACGGCAAGGCGGCGGGGGTGATCGAAGCCAAGAAAGAGGGCGTCACCCTCACCGGCGTCGAAACCCAGTCCGACAAATACACCAAGGGCCTGCCCGCCGGTTTGCCGCGCTGGCAAAACCCGCTGCCGTTTGCCTACCAGACCACCGGAATCGAAACCCGCTTCACCAACGGCCTCGACCCCGTTCCGCGCTCACGTCCGGTGTTCGCCTTCCACCAGCCCAAGTTGCTGGCCGACTGGCTCGCCTTTCTCCCCTCCCCCGCAAGCGGGGGGGGGGCCGGGGGAGAGGGAAATTCGCCTGTCGCGAACGAAGTCCCCGCCACCTTCCTCGCCCGCCTGCAAGCCATGCCGCCGCTGAAGGAAGAAGGCCTCTGGCCCGCCCAGATCACCGCGATCCACAACCTGGAAAAATCGCTGAAGGAAAACCGCCCGCGCGCCCTGATCCAGATGGCCACCGGCTCGGGCAAGACCTTCACCTCGATTTCCTTCATCTACCGGCTGATCAAGTTCGCCGGGGCGCGGCGCATCCTGTTCCTGGTCGATCGCGGCAACCTCGCCGACCAGACGCTCAAGGAATTCCAGCAATACGTCTCGCCCTACAACAACTTCAAGTTCGCCGAGGAATACATCGTCCAGCGCCTGCAGGGCAACCAGATCGACACCACCGCCCGCGTCTGCATCTGCACCATCCAGCGCATGTACTCAATGCTCAAGGGCCGCGACCTGCCGGCCGACCTGGAAGAAATGCCCGTGGACCAACTGACACGCCCCTCTCCCTCGGGGAGAGGGGCTGGGGGTGAGGGTGCGCTGTTCGCAAGCCCCGAGCCCATCGAATACAACCCGGCCATCCCCATCGAGACCTTCGACATCATCGTCACCGACGAGGCCCACCGCTCCATCTACAACCTGTGGGCGCAGGTGCTGGAATACTTCGATGCCTACCTCGTCGGCCTCACCGCCACGCCCGGCAAGCAGACCTTCGGCTTCTTCCACCAGAACCTGGTGATGGAATACAACCACGAAATGGCCGTGGCCGACGGCGTCAACGTCAACTACGACGTCTACCGCATCAAGACCGCCATTACCGAGGCCGGCTCCAAGGTCGAAGCCGGCTACTACGTGGAAAAGCAGGAACGCGACACCCGCAAGACCCGTTGGGAAGAACTCGACGACGACTTCGCCTACGACCCCAACCAGCTCGACCGTGACGTCGTCACCCCGGACCAGATACGCACCATCGTGCGCACCTTCCGTGACAAGCTGTTCAGCGAAATCTTCCCCGGCCGCACCGAAGTGCCCAAGACACTCATCTTCGCCAAGGACGACAACCACGCCGAAAACATCGTCGAAATCCTGCGCGAGGAATTCGGCAAGGGCAACGAATTCGCCCAGAAGATCACCTATCGCACCACCGGCGCCACGCCCAAGCAACTCATCTCGGCCTTCCGCAACAGCTACCACCCCCGCGTCGCCGTCACCGTCGACATGATCGCCACCGGCACTGACATCAAGCCGGTGGAAATCGTCTTCTTCATGCGCGCGGTCAAATCGCGTGGCTTCTTCGAGCAGATGAAAGGCCGCGGCGTGCGCATCATCAATCCCGACGACCTCAAAGCCGTCACGCCCGACGCCACGGCCAAGGACCACTTCGTCATCATCGACGCCGTCGGCGTGTGCGAGCAGGACAAAACCGACGCCCGCCCCATGGAGAAAAAGCCCAGCGTCAGCTTCGAGCGCCTGCTGCAAGCCGTCGCCTTCGGCAACACCGAAGACGACGTCATCACCAGCATCGCCGGCCGCCTGGCCAGAATGGAACACCGCATCAGCGCCGAAGACGACGCCAGGATTCGCGTAGCCAGCGGCGGCCTCGGCCTGAAAGACCTCGCCCACCAGCTAGTCGAATCCCTAAACCCCGACCTCGACCAACTCCCCTCTCCCGCAAGCGGGAGAGGGGCCGGGGGAGAGGGCGCGCAGCAAGCGCGAATCACCGCAGCCAAACCCCTCTGCGACCCCGCCCTGCGCCAGCTCATCCTCGACATCAAAGCCAAAAACGAACTCACCATCGACCACGTCAGCCAGGACCAGGTCATCGAAGCCGGCTTCAGCCAGGCCGCCCTCGATCGCGCCAAAGGTCTGGTGCAATCCTTCGAGCAATTCATCGCCGACCACAAAGACGAAATCACCGCCCTGCAAATCCTCTACAGCAAACCCTTCAAACAGCGCCTCACCTTCGAGGCCGTGAAAGAACTCGCCGACGCCATCGAAAAGCCGCCCTACCTGTGGAACGAATCCCAGCTCTGGCAGGCCTACGCCGCGCTGGAAGCCAGCAAGGTCAAAGGCGCCAGCGGCCGCCGCATCCTCACCGACCTGGTTTCCCTGGTGCGCTTCGCCATCCATCAGGACAACGAACTCATTCCATTCCCCGAGCGGGTCAATGCCAACTTCAAGGCATGGCTGGCAGGGCAGGCCCGTCATTCCGGCGAAAGCCGGAATCCAGAAGCAGGCCGCTTCACCCCCGAGCAAATGAAATGGCTGGAAATGATCCGTGACCACATCGCCGCCAACCTCGGCATCGAACCAGACGATTTCGAATACGCTCCCTTCGCCCAGGAAGGTGGCTTGGGCAAGGTTTATCAGCTTTTCGGCGATGAACTAAACAGCCTTATTGAACAATTGAACGAGAGCCTGGCTGCATGAAGGTCGAAGAAGCGAGCGCGAGCTATGTCGTACCCCATGCGTCTGATGTTTTTGATTGGCAGCAAACAACTCTCGGCGAGATGGCTGATTTTGAAATGGGGCAAGCGCCACCTGGAAGCGAGTGCAACAAAGAAAGAATTGGCACCGTATTCGTGAAGGCTGGCGAGTTTGCCAGTCTCTACCCGGTGGAAGTCGAGTGGACAACAAAGCCTTTGAAATACGGGAAGAAAGGTGACGTTTTCATTTGCGTCGTTGGTGCGACCGCTGGAAAGCTGAACCTTGGGATCGACTGCGCCATTGGTCGAAGCGTTGCTGCTATCCGCCCAAGAAAAGGGATAGATACCAAGTTCATCTATTACCAACTGCAACCTTGGGTGCTGAAACTCCGCGCTTCATCTTCGGGCTCAGCTCAGGGAGTAATCAGTAAAGCACAGCTAAGCGAAATCCCTTTGCTGGTCGCACCCCTCGACCAACAAAAACGCATCGTCGCGGAAATCGAAAAACAATTCTCCCGCCTCGACGAAGCCGTCGCCAACCTCAAGCGCGTCAAGGCCAACCTGAAACACTACAAAGCCGCCGTCCTCAAAGCCGCTGTCGAAGGTCGCCTCGTCGAAACCGAAGCAGAACGCGCCCGCCGCGAAGGCCGCAGCTACGAAACCGGCGCCCAACTCCTGCAACGCATCCTCGAAACCCGCCGCAACCAGTGGCAAGGCAAGGGCAAATACAAAGAACCCGCCACCCCGGACACCACCAACCTGCCCGAATTGCCGGTAGGTTGGGTATGGGCGAGCGTTGACCAACTTACAAGCGGTTCACTAATTGGCTTGGATCGTGGGCGTGATCAGCAAAACTCAGAGGGAATCGGCGTGCCCTATGTGAAGATGAACAACGTCACGATGAATGGGGACGTTACTAGCGATGACATAGTTCATGTGGCTGCATCTGACGATGAGAAGCAACGTTTCAATTTGAAGATTGACGATCTGTTATTCAATACGCGCAACAGTAAGGAACTTGTCGGAAAAGTCGGCATTGTCCGCAGTCTCCCGAAGGATGCGATATACAACAACAACCTAATGCGTTTGCGTCTTATAGACGGTGTGATTCCAAGTTTCATTTGCTCGCAAATGTGCTCTGACGGATTTCGTCGGCGAATGGAGCTTGTGAAAAAGGCAACCACGAATGTGGCGGCCGTTTATGCAAAAGACCTTTTCCCATTACCACTTGCTCTGCCACCCGTGGTGGAACAAAACTACATCGTCGCTGAAGTCGAACGTTGCTTATCCCTCGCCAACGAAACCGATGCCCAAATCAACGCCAACCTCAGACGCGCAGAACGTCTCCGTTCGGCAATTCTTGGCAATGCGTTTTTCGGATCACTTGGGTACGCGACTGGTGAAACACCTGGTGAGACAAGGAGCCATTGAATGGGTAACAAACAAGATCAGAGCCTGGTGACAGGGAAGCTTGATAGAAGCTTAATTGCATACGCATTTCTAGCCCAAGCAACACGCTGTGAAGGCGACTTACTCGGGGGTCTGGCTCCAATCTTTAAACCGATCGCAAAGATCTTCGCTGGTAAGCGTTTTGATCCAAAAGTATTCGCGCAGACGCTTGGCGAGATATACGGTCTTAAGGTCAACTCGTGGGCTATTGAAGATATGGCACCACGGTTGGAACAGGCAGGTGTGCTCGCAAAGGTCATGCTTGCAGAAGGCGTCCATGACTATGTATATGCGGAAATTACAGAAGAATTTAACGATGTAACAGAACAAGATATAGCCATGGTTGTTCGGCGCTTTGTTGATTTTGCGACACCACTGCTGAAACAGCATGGTAAAGCTGTGGATGCACGACAGCTTGAGGTGACTTTCCTGAGACAGCTGGTCGACATGGAATTTGTGGGAATCTTACTGAAGCCAGAAATATTGCCACCACCTGAACACAAGGAGGGCACAATCACTCTGAAAAAGGCACCAGTGCCATTTGAACGGGAAGACGGCATCGCGACTCAGGCCCGTCTTGATGTGCTTTGTGCGTCATTTATTTTGGACACATATAACAAAGACCAGAGCCTGTATGAGTTCATCGTGCGCTTGGCTACAGGCGCACTGGTATCGGAAGTTGTACTCAACTTTCAAGATCCCGGCAGTGCGATATCACTAGAAAATCTGAACGTAATATTAGATACGCCATTTTTGATGGCTGCGTTGGACCTTAGCGACAAAGAGGCTCATCTTGTAGCAGGTTCCCTATGTGAAGAGCTACAAAACCATGGCGCACAGCTTGCCGTATTTAGTCATTCAGTGGACGAACTGCAGGACAACTTAAAGGCGGTTATCAACGAGGTCGACGCCGGTCGAGGTTTCGGTGCGACAGCGCGGCGATTACCTAACCAAACATTTCATGCGTATGCGGCCTCCTTACTGCAGAACCTTGAGGCACGATTGAAGCAGGACTCAATTAGGGTCATTGCACCACTAACGAGCGTGAGTTCGCAGCAGTATTTCACGTCGGCGGACGAAGACGAGCTTGGGCATGGTCTGGGTTACTTCAACAAGCTTTCGCAGGAACGAGACGCGGCGTCTATTGCTGGTGTCATAAGGCTAAGAAGTAATCGACGCGCAAGAATGGGGCAATTCCCAGCTGCAAGATACATATTGCTCACATCAAATCCACGGCTCGCGGACAGGAGCCGCCAATATATGGTGGACAGAAATGTGTACTCGGACGGCGATGTCCCGCCAGCAATCAGCGACAGATATTTTGCTGGTCTGATGTGGGTTGTCTATGGGGGTAAGTCGAAGGAGTTACCAACCCACGTGCTATTGGCTAATTGTGCGAAAGCTATTGAGCCCAGAAGTGATGTGATAAGGCAAATGCATAAGTTCCTTTCAGAAATGGATGGCAAACAAGCAGAATATTTTCATGCCCTAATGACGGACGAGAGGGCGGGCCAGCATCTGATGCAATTGACATTAGGTGAATCGACATTTCTTACGAGAGATAACGCGCCTGCGATCCTAGAGCAAATGAAAAACGCTCTCGTCGAAAAGCACGAGGCAAAGACCAAAGAGGAGATTGAGCGCATCACTGCCGAGCACGAAACCCAATTATCTAGGCAGCACGAAATACAAAATGAACTTCGAAACAACATGCTCGAAGTGGAAACAAGTGAATATAAGGCACGCCAAGAGTTGCGCGAAACAAATAGGCGTGTTGAGAAATTGGAAGGCGCAATTGCTGCGGAAAAGAGTGCACGTATTCTGAAAAGAAAGAGGGTCGTTGAAAGGTGCATACGCACCGCTATCAGCCGCACGAATGCAGCCCACTTTCTAATTTCGGCATGTGTGGCGTCTGTCGGCGCTCTTGTAGCTTGGCTTGGTATACCTGAATCCCCAAATCCAATCGTTAAGGCCGTCGGTTCAGTTGTGATCTGGGTCGTTGCCTTTGTAAGCTTTTGGAAAGTACCTGATTACTTATTGGGCAGTTGGATGAAGCGCTTCCGTGAGAAAACCTATCGAAAGAAACTAGCCGAGTTGGGCGATGAGGGTGATGTGTCTCTATTTGACATTGACTGGGAGAACGGCCTTGCTGTAGTAAAAGTGGGACTTGATCAGCAAGAGCGCCTTGCCTCTGTTGATGGTAGTCAATGAACACCGCTACCATCGTCCAAAAACTCTGGCACTACTGTAACGACCTGCGCGATGACGGCATGAGCTACAGCGACTACCCTTCGGCTTCGCTCAGGGCAGGCTCTGAGCAGCTCTCCTATCTGCTGTGCCTGGAGATGGCCGACTGGCAACGAGGTGGGCAGATTTGATCATCTATTTGGACGAATCCGGCGACCTTGGGTTTGATTTTCAAGCCAAGCACCCATCCCGGAAGTTCGTGATTACCTTACTGGTATGCGAGTCGAGCGGGGTGACGAGAGGTTTTCGCACGGCAGTACGACGGACGCTCAAGAACAAGTTGAACCATGGCAAGAAGGGCAGCCAAGTCGTTCACGAGTTGAAGGGGACGGGAACGACGCTGGCGATCAAGCGGTATTTTTATCGCCATTCGCCGAAGCAAGACTGGCGAATCTATACCGTGGCGGTGAACAAGGAGCGGGTCTATGAGCATTTGCAGACCAAGCATGGCAAGAAGAAGCTCTACAACTATGTCGCGCGCTTTCTGCTGGAGAAGGTTGACCTGGCGAATGCCGGCAATGCGGTGACGCTGGTGGTGGACCGTTGCAAGAACAAGGATGAGATTGCCGACTTCAACCAATACGTGGCCAACCAGCTTGATGCGCTATTGCCCTTGGACGTGCCGCTCAACATTTACCACGAGCATTCGCATGAGAACGCTGGGCTGCAAGCGGTCGATCTTTTCTGCTGGGGTGTATTCCGCAAGTATGAGCACGACGATCTGGATTGGTATAAGGAATACCGCGCGCGGATTGCGTTCGAAACGGAGTATCTGAGAGACAGGCAATAAAAAAGACGGACCCTGTTACGCCGATGATCCAAGGACTCTTGCCAACCGATGGAAGGGAACGTCCGTGGCACGTAACAGGAATTACCCGTCTGGAACGGCAATATAGGACTAGGGGTTTGCGAAATCAACTGTTTTTTTGTGGCAAACAGATGAGCAGATCGATTTTGTGACCAGCTAATGACAAAGAAACGATAGGTTATGAACACAGCAAGCATCGTCCAAAAACTCTGGAACTACTGCAACGTCCTGCGCGACGACGGCATGAGCTACGGCGACTACGTCGAGCAGCTCACCTATCTGCTGTTCCTGAAGATGGCTGATGAGCGCAGCCGGCCGCCTTATAACCAGAAGAGTCCGGTTCTTGCCGGCTATGATTGGCCGAGCCTGCTGAAGAAGGACGGCGACGAGCTGTTCGACCACTATCGCCACACGCTGGAGGAACTGGGCAAGCAGAAAGGCCTGCTCGGCCTGATCTTCACCAAGTCGCAGAACAAGTTCCAGGACCCGGCCAAGCTGCGGCGGCTGATTGTGGACCTGATCGAAAACGGAGTTTCAGTGCAGGCTAACGTGAGCAACGCGAACGTTAAGGCGCAAAGCGCCGGCCGAAGCTACAAGGAAACCTGGGTGTCGATGAGCGCCGACGTGAAGGGCGACGCCTACGAGGGCCTGCTGGAGAAGAACGCTGCTTTAAATCAAACCGTGGACACCAAGTCCGGCGCGGGCCAGTATTTCACGCCGCGCCTGCCATGTCCGTCATCATCATGGTCGCCGGCATGCTTGGCGTGAGCATGGTCAGGTCAGCAGCAGAAACGCCATGATGATGATGATCACCACCATGGCGGCCATCAGGTGATGATGATCTGCGGTGCGCTGTCTTGCGACATCTATAAAAAAGTGGCGCGAAGATAGTGGTGCGGCAGATATGTGGCGTGCGCAATATTTCCTCGAATAGGTGAACTAGCGCGTACTCGATATATTTTCTCTGTTACGCGCCGGATCGGACAGGAGGGCCAGCTTCAATTACCCCTTACCCGTTGTCACACCCGAAAGCCATGCAGCGAACATCGCTATTCGAGAATAGCGAACACCCAGCATTAAGACCCGCATGAACGGTGAGCTTGCCCGGTATTTCTTTATTCGTGAAATAAGAATATTGACTTAAATACTTATTCAAGCCTATCATTTAAATACATTTTCTTATTTCGTGAATAAAGAATATGCCTAAAGTAAGCAACCGTCAGGCGGTGCTGAAACCGCAGGATCTGTATGTATTGCTGGCGTTGTTGAGCCGTGATGGCGGCAGCGCGAGTTATACGGAACTGGCGGAGCAGACTGGGCTGGCCATCTCGGCGGTGCATGGTGCGCTGAAGCGGGCGGCCACGGCGCGGCTTGCCATGTTTGAGGAACGCCGCCCGGTGGTGCTGAAACCGCAGTTGCAGGAGTTTGTGTTGCATGGCGCCAAGTATGCGTTTGCTCCGGTGTGGGGCACGCTCACGCGCGGCATTCCCACGGCATATGGCGCTGCGCCGTTGAACAGCGTCATTGAGCCGTCTACCGACCCGGTGCCGGTGTGGCCGCACCCCAAGGGCACGGTGCGCGGGTTGAGCCTGGCGCCGCTGTATCCTTCGGTGCCCGAGGCCGCGCTGAAGGACGAGCGCCTGTATGCGGTGCTCGCGCTGTTCGACGCGATCCGCAGCGGTCAGGCCCGTGAGCGTGAGGCCGCGCAGAAGCTTCTGGAACCCTTCTTTCAATGAAGAGGCAGCATCCAAATGTGGCCAAGCTTGAACTGGTTGCGCATGCGCTCGGGCCGCTGCGGGAGCAGTTGGTCTTTGTGGGCGGCTGTGCGGTGGATTTGCTGCTGACCGACCCGGCCGCGGCGCCGGCAAGGGTGACTTACGATGTGGACCTGGTGGCGCGGGTGGAGGCGCTGGCCGGATATCACGCGCTGGAAAAGCAGTTTGCCCAGCTTGGTTTCAAGCGGGATATGGCGCAGGACGCGCCGATCTGCCGCTGGCGTTACAACAATCTGGAAGTGGATTTGATGCCGATGGATTCGAGCGTGCTCGGCTTTGCCAATCACTGGTATCCATTGGCGGTGCAAACGGCTCAGGAAGTCGCGCTGTCGGCGGGTATGACCATTCGTCTGATCAGCGGGCCCGCCTTTATGGCCACAAAATTCGAGGCGTTTTTTGACCGCGGACAAGGCGATCTGCTGGGCAGCCATGACCTGGAAGACATCGTCAATGTGGTGGATGGGCGGCCGGAGCTTGTCAGTGAAATCGCCTCGGCCGTACCCGAGTTGCGGCAGTATCTGGCGGCGCAATGCCGGACGCTGCTGGCGATGCCGGGCTTTATGAATGCTTTGCCCGGCATGGTGTTTCCGGACGAATCGCTCGCCGCGCGTGTGAAACTGCTGGCGCTGCGGTTTGAGCATATTGGGAAATTGGATCAAGCATGAATACCGCCACCATCGTCCAGAAACTCTGGAACTACTGCAACGTCCTGCGCGACGACGGCATGAGCTACGGCGACTATGTCGAGCAGCTCACCTATCTGCTGTTTCTGAAGATGGCCGACGAGCGCAGCAGGGCTCCCTACAACCAGGCCAGCCCGGTGCTCGCCGGCTACGACTGGCCCAGCCTGGTGAAGAAGGACGGCGACGAGCTGTTCGACCACTATCGCCACACGCTGGAGGAACTGGGCAAGCAGAAAGGCTTGCTCGGCCTGATCTTCAACAAGTCGCAGAACAAGTTTCAGGACCCGGCCAAGCTGCGGCGGCTGATCGTGGACCTGATCGACAAGGAAACCTGGGTGTCGATGAGCGCCGACGTGAAAGGCGACGCCTACGAGGGCCTGCTGGAGAAGAACGCGCAGGACACCAAGTCGGGCGCGGGCCAGTACTTCACGCCGCGCCCGCTGATCCAGGCGATTGTCGACGCCATGGCGCCCCGGCCGGGCGAGACGATCTCCGACCCGGCCTGCGGTACCGGCGGCTTTCTGCTGGCGGCGCACGACTATGTGGTGAAGCACTACCCCAACATGACGTCGGCGGAGAAGAAGAAGCTGCGCGGGGAAAGCTTCAAGGGCTGGGAACTGGTGCAGGCCACCGCCCGGCTGTGCGCGATGAACATGCTGCTGCACGGCATCGGCAGCCAGGAGTTCGAGCCGATTGCGGTGGGCGATTCGCTGGCCGCCGACCCCGGCGAGCGCTTCGACGTGGTGCTGACCAATCCGCCCTTCGGCAAGAAGAGCAGCACGACCATCGTGGGCGAGGAGGGCAAGGTCAGCAAGGAGCGCGACACCGTCGAGCGCGACGACTTCTGGGCCACCACCTCGAACAAGCAGCTCAACTTCGTTCAGCACGTGAAGACGCTGCTGAAACAGAACGGCCGCGCCGCCCTGGTGCTGCCGGACAACGTGCTGTTCGAAGGCGGGGCAGGGGAAACGATACGAAGAAAGCTTTTGCACGACTGCGACGTCCACACCCTGCTGCGCCTGCCCACCGGCCTGTTCTACGCCCAAGGCGTGAAGGCGAACGTGCTGTTCTTCGACAAGAAGCCCGCCGCCGAAACCCCGTGGACCAGGAAGCTGTGGATCTACGACCTGCGCACCAACATGCACTTCACGCTCAAGACCAGCACGCTGAAGCGGGAGGATCTGGACGAGTTTGTGCAGTGCTACCACCCGGAAAACCGGCATGACCGCAAGCCGACCTGGTCGCAAGACAACCCCGACGGCCGCTGGCGCGCCTACGACTACGAAGACCTGGTCAATCGCGACAAGGCCAGCCTGGATATCTTCTGGTTGAGGGATGAATCGCTGTCCGACTCCGACAACCTGCCTGCGCCGGAGGTGATTGCGGCGGAGATTGTGGGGGATTTGGAGGCGGCATTGGGGCAGTTCAGGGAGATTCTGGGGGACATGGGTGAAGTTGAGGCTGAGCCCACATGACATTCAGGCTATTTTCATTTCTGTTGCTCGGGGTCGTCTCGCTTTCTTCTGCCCAGGCTGACCAGCAGTTCTTCCGCTGCATCGTGAATGGAAAAACCACCTACACCGATAAACCCTGCGATGCGCCAGCGCTGCCCGGTCTGGAGGGAACGACAACTTCGACGCGCAGCGAAGCCACAGGCCAAGCCGGCAAGTCTGCACAACCCATCGAACTTGATTACACGACGCCCTATGGAACATGGCGCGGCCAGGCTCAATACCAGGCGACCGCAAATGGGCAGCCTGCGCCCGAGGCGCATGTTGTCGTGCCTTTGGTGATCCAGGTAGAAAAACAGGGCAGGGTGCGGGGCACAAGCCCCGAGAATGGTTGCAAGATGCTCGGTGTTGCCGCACCGTACTTCGCGCCCAACGTATTGTCGTTGGATGTGACCTTGTCGGAATGTCGTTATCCAGTTCTCAATCGGCGTTATTCGGGCACGCTTGCCTTGTATCAGTCGAGCAATACGCTCCAGTTTTCCTTGCAGTCTTTCAACCAAGGGCTGGCAGCGGTTACAAAAGGCCCGGCACATTTCGACATCAAAGCGACGATGCGGCGCTAATCGGCGCTGAAGGTCGTCCGTAGCAACTACTTCTGAACCAGCCAGGAGGATCAAGTGGCACGCCGCAAACAAAGCCCCTTTGAAGATCTGATCGAGATAACCAGCAAGCTCCCCTGGTGGGTGGGCGTGGTGTTCGCGATCGCTGCATATCTCTGGCTGCATGGCGTGGCCGCCAGCGAAATAACGGCGGTCGCCCAGCCCGGCAGGATGGGCGACTTTGTCGGCCAGACTCTTTTCAGGACGCTGGCTTCGGTTGGCCAGTATCTGTTGCCGTTCGCTTTCCTGGTGGGCGCTGCGATGTCAGCCTATGGGCGATACACGCGCCGTGCATTGCATGCGCAGGTGGCTGCCAGCCCCGACCGCGGGGCGCTCAACGACATGAGCTGGAAGCAGTTCGAGGCCTTGGTGGGCGAAGCGTTTCGGCGCAAGGGCTACTCGGTGACCGAGACGGGCGGCAGCGTCGCCGATGGCGGGATCGATCTGGCATTGAAGAAGGGTGGCGAGACTTTTCTGGTGCAGTGCAAGCAGTGGCGCGCCCTGAAGGTGGGGGTGACCACGGTGCGCGAACTCTACGGGGTGATGGCGGCCAACGGCGCCAGCGGCGGGTTTGTGGTGACGTCCGGGGTGTTCACGGATGACGCCCGGGCGTTTGCCGTGGGCCGCAACATCGAGCTGCTGGATGGCAAGGCGCTGCATGCGCTGATACGCGGGGTGAGGGTGCCCGACAAGGCGGCTTCTGTGCTCCCGGTTTACGTGACGACAGGCGTGCCTTTCTGCCCGGTTTGCCAAAGCAGGATGGTGAAGCGCACCGCTAAGCGCGGCGCGAACGCGGGAACCGAATTCTGGGGCTGCACACGCTACCCCGACTGCAAGGGCGCGCGGCCGGCCTGACCATAGCAGGTGCCTTTTGGCTGTTGAAAAAAGCCCGGGAAATACTATTCTCAACCGGAGCTCGCATATATACAGAGCCAGAGAGGCAGGGGTGGTGAACTTCGATGATCCATTTGTCCGTCGGCTGAGCAAGTCCGTCCTGTCTGTGCTGATTGTGGCGATCGGCCTGGTTAGTCTATTGGCAATGGCAATCGTGGTGGACTGGTATTGGAACGACGCGACAGGCCCTGGCGCGGACACATTGGTTTTCCTGGCCACCTTGCTTCCGAGGCTGTCGGGGGAAAAGCTGAGCGAGTTTCTGAACCTTGTGGCGATCCTGGCGAGTGCGATCCCGCTGATGGTCACCCCGGTATGCTTCAACCACACCGGCCAGTCACGCCGGCTGAACCCGTTCGGCAAGCAGCTCACCCTATCGCTTCTGCTCGTGCTGCTTGTGTCCACTGCGGCGTACCTGGGCCTCGACCCCGATGCCTGGAAGGACGGTCACGCGCTTGGCGGCGAAGGCCTCACGCACGTGCAGGACTGGGCAAAGGCAGCGATCAGGATTTCGGTGTTCTATCTGGCGGCGTTGCTCGCAACGAAGGCATCGACATGAAAGCGTGTTCGTCGCTTTTATTTTTGGCCACGGGGCTGGCGTTCACCACGGGATGCTTCGCCCAGGTGCACGAGCTGCGGGCCCTGGTGACCGTCTACCCCGCCAGGGGCGAATCGACCCCGCCGGTGGCCCGGGTCAAGTCATTGGACCTCAAACTCCAGGAAGTCGACACAGGCCGCTGGTCGTATACCTTGGTCAATCGTCAGCGGGTGTTCGGTGCTGCCGAGTTGGCGCTGGATACGACCCCCGCTTCGTATTACTGCGAACCGGTTCGGGTCCGCGTTCCCTACGCCAGCGTCAGCCCGGTCAGGGTGACCTTGCACGCTGTGCAGGTTCGCGATACCAACGACCGCGTTCGGGAAATCTTCGCGACGAAGATCGGCCCGGGTGGCGAAGTTCGTATTCAAGCCTTGTTCCAGCTCTACCAGGAGGCCGGGTATATCGCGAAGCGCCGGCTTGCGGCGATAGAGGGTGGCCGAAAATTCTACGTGTACGATGCCCAGGTGATGTTCAAGTACCTGGAAATCGCACGTGAACTCGGAAGGAAGGCGAACCTGGTGCCCAGCGACGGCGTGCTGCGGGTAAGGGATTTTCTCAGGACTCAAGCGGAGCTGCAGGAAGGGGCAAGCGTATTGAAGAAGGCGATTCCTCGAGGGGTCGCCGACGTCACGGCACTGGTCAATGACATCGATTTTGTCGAAGCGGAACAACTCAGACAGGTGTGGCAGGGCATTGCTGCCATGCAGCCCAAATACTCGGACGTTGCCTGCGAGCGTTACCGGGCATTCCTGGAAACGGTGCTTGAGGAGTTTGACGCCGGCTTGGTCGCACAGTGGAACGAGCACAAGGACTACAAGACCGTAGAGTTTCCAACCAAGGCACTTGAAGGCTGCGTGACCAATCTGGCCACCGGGCCCGAGACCGAAGAACGTCGCATCAAGGCGGAAGAAACAGCGGGGGTTCTGAGGGCGGTCAGTGAAAGCAGCATCGTCAAGGAGGATTCAGGGCTGTCGAATTCGATCGGGCGGAGCCTGCGCAAGCTGAGCGTTACGCAGTAGGGCCGAGCGCGTTATCTCCCGGCGCTTCCGCACACGCCCGGCCTTTCGTTCCCGGATTTGAGTCGACCCTGAAGAGGCGGCCTCGCTTCTCGTCGCCATGCGCCGACGCTTTGACAGGGGGTGTCATGACAGCCCCCAACTACAACTAAAGTTGTATACCGATCTTTAAATTCTTGTCCTAAATTGTATTCAACTGAACCGTAGGGTGATGCACGAAGTCACCGAACCGCTCATGAATATGAAGGTTGAGCTGAATTGGGGCGCCAAGAACAGCAGCGCCAAATATCGCCTGATCGCCAAGGACCTGGATAGCGTTGCGAAGGAACTGGGTGGCCGCGAGGAATGGGGCAAATTCGATGGCGAGCTTGGATTCAAATGGCGGGGTGACGCGCAAGGCAATGCCACGCTGGTCAAGCTGAGCCCTGCGTACACCATCACCATGCCGGTGTGGCCGCATTACAGAAAGCAGCCGCAGGCCTGCAAGGATGCCTGGGACACCATGTGGCGCGCCCTGAAGAAGCACGAAGACGGCCACAAGCAGATTTTTACGCACGGGGTGACCGATCTTGTCAGGAGGCTGGAAGCACTGCGGAGTGCAAAAGGCAGCGAGATCGACACCATGGTGGTCAGGGCCAGCAAGGAAATTCAGGCGAAACATGACCAGTTTGACCGTGAGACCGATCACGGCCGTTCGCGCGGCGTCGAACTTGTGATCTCGGACGAATGCAAACCGAAAGCTAAGCGGGGCGCGAAATCGAAACCTAAACCGAAACCTTAGGAGTTTCACGTGATGGGCTGCCCCAAGGAAACGGCAGTCGATCGTTAACCAACCCATCTGTAGGAGGGCAAGAAAATGCCGGCACCGGGACAAGAATTGGCGAGTATCGACTTTGAATCCATGCTTGGGGGGCCGCTTGTGGCCGTGGTGAATGCGCAGGCCCAGGCGGCGATGTCCACCGTAAACTTTATCAAGGAGGTGGGGTTCAAGAAAAAATCAACCGAGGAGGCGGCAGGCGGCGACACCGGAACGGAAGATCCGATCTATGTCACCTTCAAGTATCCAAAAGAGATTAGTCCCTACCAGCCGGCAAACCCGGGCAATCCGAGCGCCACGCCGCCGGTTCCGGCTACGGCGGCAGTGCCGGCGGTGTATGAAACGCAGCAGTTGCAGGTTCCCATCCTGACCATGCTGCCGATCCCGTTCATCCGGATCGACCTGACCACCATCGATTTCAATGCCAAGATCAACTCGGTCGAATACCGCAAGACCGACACCAACCTCAAGGTGGACGCTTCACTTGAAGCCAAAGCGGGCTGGCTGTGGGGTTCCGCGAAGTTGAAGGTGGCGACCTCGTTCCAGCGGACCACCTCGCAGGGCAATACGGTGGACCGGACCTACTCGATGGCGGTGCATATCAAGGCTGTGCAGGACGAAATGCCTGCAGGCATGGAAAAGATACTGAACATCCTTGAAGGCGCGATCACTTCAACGCCGGTTACGACTTGAACTCGATAAACGGCTAACCGTATCGGAAGGACAGGCAGATGCCATATCTTGGGGATTACCTGGGACAGCTGTTGTCGGAAATCACGATCGCCCGGATGCATGCGGATCTGGAAGCCTTACGGGTGGCTGAGCTTTATGCCAGCCACCCGCTCCTGCGCACCATGCCCATCCCTCACTTCCGGCTGCCGGATGTTGAGCTGGAAGTGCCCGTGGTGATCAAGCAGATGGACGAACCCCGCCTTGGGGAATCCACTCGCGGCGGGGTTGATCTCAAGACGCTGCGTAAGGCATTCGACACCGCGCTCACCTTGCAGCTCCGCAAATCGCGCATCAAATTGAGCGATGAACAGACGAAAAGCATGCAGGCATTGATCGATGCGGCGGCTTCCGATGAAGATCTGCCACGCGAGATCGCGGTCGACACCAATCGCGTCGCCGACCGATTTGCCGATGCTGTTTCCAAGGTGCTCACTGCCGCGGTGCCGCCTGAAAATTCAGACGGCCTGGAACAGATTCGAAAGCTAACCTCCGAATTGAAAACCGGGGTGCGGCTGGCCTTCCTCAAAACACGCGTACCTCCGCCGCGTCTGACGACGCTCGTGACTACGCAGGACATCCGGGAGGCCGGGGCGGGCGAGAATATCACCCGCTTGAAACTGAAAATCACCGAAGAATCTGTCGAGTGGACCACGGTGGAGTCGGACGGTCAGATGCAGGGTCGACTGATACCGGAATAGATATTCCATGCTGCGCATCGTTAACCTCGAAGAAATCCATGGCCTGCTTCTTCGCATCCCATCGCTTGTGGATGAACTGGAACGGAAGGAGTCGCACGCCATTGGCAACGTACGGGAATGGTTGGTAAGCCTGGAACGGATTCTGGAAAGCAACCGCCTGCCCCTGGCGGGAAACATCGCAGTGCTCCGAGGCGGATTGGATTCGGCGTTAATGGGCGTGATTCCTGCAGGTATCGAGTTTCATGGCCGGGCGAGCAGCAGGAAGATCCGCGAAGCCGCCGCGGCCGAAATGCTGAAGCGCGCAACCGATCTGGTGACATCCGCCTTGCAGGGTGACGGATCCCGTATCGATGAAGCCCAGCGCGTTGCGAGACAGCTGATCGCCTTGGCCAGGTTTAAGGGACTTATTCCGACGAGTCGTCCTGACGGCGATTCCATCGAGAACGTAAAAGCCGTTTGGAATGCCATGCAATCGGACACGGAAATAGGGCAGGGGGCAGCGCACCTTATCGGGTTGGTTGGCCCGTACGACGCGCTGATCGTGCTCGATCGCGGCATCGCCAGCGACGTGTGGGTCCGGTGATCCAGCCAGTCCTCACATGATCGGTTCAGTGGCCTTCCTGCTCCCCCACCGGTTCGGCATCGTGCATCTGCGGATGCGCGGTTCTTAGCCAGCCCGCCTCGCTGTCCCAGAACACGGGCTTTTCGGTCTGCAGCATGTGGAGCAGGTTGCGGTAGTCGTCCGAACTCAGGTTGGTCAGGCGGAACAGTTCGGTGAGCCGGGTTGCGCTGCGCAGGATGATGCGCCCGCAGCCGGCTTTGTCGGGCGAGCCGGAGGGCATCCACTCGGCGTAGTAGTGACCAATATTCACAACAGCCATCGTCGTTCTCCTTGAATCAATCGGTTCTCTAAAAATAGGCGGTTTTGCGGCGCGCATCCGGCGCAGCTTGCCTGGCGCCGACGCGGAGCTAGATTGAAGCGTGACGCTCGATCTCTGCAAGGAGAAACCGACCATGAACGGGTGGCGATACGTGGGGGTATTGATGATGAGCACAATGGGAACCGGACAGGCGCAGGAAACCGGAATGATCAGGCTGCCGCCGCCCGAGATGGAGGGCGGCTCGAGCGTGATGCAGGCACTGGGGGCGCGGCACTCGACGCGGGAGTTCGGCAGCCAGGCGCTGCCGCCCCACGTGATGTCGGCCCTGCTGTGGGCGGCAAACGGCGTGAACCGGCCGGAGACGGGCCAGCGCACGGCGCCTTCCGCACACGACTGGCGCGAGATCGACGTGTACGTGACGATGGCGGGAGGCGCGTATCGCTACGATCCGCCGACCCACACGCTGAAGCGCGTGGCGGCCGGCGACATCCGCCATCTGACGGGGGTGCAGGACTTTGTGGCCACGGCCCCGGTGAACCTGGTGTATGTGGCCGACCTCGACCGGATGAGCGAAGCCAGCGCCGAGGACAAGGCCTTCTACAGCGCAGCCGACGCCGGCTTCATTGCGCAGAACGTGTATCTCTATTGCGCGTCGGCCGGGCTGGCGGCGGTGGTGCGCGGCCTGATCGACCGCGAAGCGCTGGGCGCAGCCCTGGGGCTGAGGAAGCATCAGCGCATCATCCTCGCGCAATCCGTGGGCTATCCGGCCGGCGCCAAATAGCGAACCGCAAGGCGATACAGCGGCCGGATGGGGTTGGATGAAACCGGTGGGGAGGGAGGGGTATGTCAAACGAGCATGCAAGTCGTAAGGCACGCCTGTCGCGCGGCTTTACGATTATCGAGATCCTCGTGGTCGTGGCGGTACTGGGTATCTTCCTGACGCTTGCGCTGTCGGCGTACCAGGACTATCGGGAACCCAAAATGGCGGACGTTCCGGCAATGGCCGCCGCGCCACCAGCGAAATTTTCGAAGGTGAAAGTCTTTTTTGCAACGGACCGGAACCGCACGAGCGACCCGTCGCCTGCAGGGATGTTTGGCTCCGGGCGGGGAGCCATTGCCTATGGCGCATGCGAAGTCAGCATCCCGCGGGATCACCGCATGGGCGTGCTCGAAGCGCCCTTCTCGTTGCTGGGCTTGAGCCTGCCGGAAGACCAGGAGAAGCACGTTGTCCTGCTGAAAACGGATGTCTACAGCGAAGCCACCTATTTTGCGGAGCTTGCGCAGCTGATCGGCAGAGCCCCCGCGAAGAGCGCCCTCATCTTCGTGCACGGCTACAACGTCACGTTCGAGGATGCGGCGCGAAGGACCGCGCAAATGACCTACGACCTCGGATTCGAAGGCGCGCCGGTGTTCTACAGCTGGCCTTCCCAGGGGAATGAAATCGGCTACCCCAAGGACGAGGAAAACATCAGGTGGTCGGAAGCCAATATGAGGCGGTTCCTGGACGATTTCCTGAAACGCACCGATGCCCGGAATATCTACCTGATCGCGCACAGCATGGGGAACCGGGGGGCGGTGTCGGCATTGGGTGCGATCTTTTCCGACAAGCCGGAATACCGGCAGCGCTTTCGCGAAATCATTTTGACGGCGCCGGATATCGACGCCGAGATTTTCGTGCGCGATATCGCCCCGAAAATAGTCGGCAGCAACACGGCAATTACTTTGTATGCTTCGTCCGCGGACAAGGCGCTGATTCTTTCAAAACGGTTCCACGGTTATCCACGCCTGGGTGACGCCGGCGCGCGGCCGGTGATCGTCCCCGGCATCGAAACGATCGACGCGACGACGGTCGATACCAGCTTTCTCAAGCATTCCTACTATGCGGAAACCCAGTCTGTTCTTTCGGACATGTTTTATCTGATCCGCCAGGGGTTGCGCGCAAAGGAGCGGTTCGCGCTTGAGACGGTGAATACCCCGGATGGCCAGGAATATTGGAAATTCAAGAAATAGGCCGCTGCATCGCGGCGCGGTGCCGGAATTGGCTATAAACAAAAAAACCATGATTTGTGGGCGGCTTTGCGCCTTGGCGCCAATCAGCCGCTGACAGGGAAGGGGAGGCAATCATGAAACATCGTGTTCCAGGATCCTGGCTCGGGCTTTTCTGGCTGGGGCTCGTGCTCGCGGTTTCCGGCTGCACCGAGGAGAAGGCACTGGCGCTGCAGTCCGCTGCGCTCCAGTATCGCGACCAGGCGGTGCGGGCGCTGGGGCTCACGGCACACGGTCTGCGCGCGGCGACGGCGATGCCGGCCCGCACCCCCGAGCAGCTGGCCGACAAGCTGAACACCCTGGAGCAGCCGCTCGATGCCGCCACCCTGGAATTCCTGCTCACCGGCGAAACCGAACTGGCACGAACGGCGGATATCGCAACCCAGCCGCTCGACCAGTTGCGCGACAGGGTGATCGCCTTTTCCGCCATCTTCGACAATCTGCCGCACGGAAGCTACCTGGCGCAGGACGAGGTGCGGCGGGCCATCCCCATCGCCTTGCGGATGAACCAGTCGCTGCTGAACGTGGCGGCACAGATCGATGCGGGCACGCTCCGCATTGCCGACAATCCGCGCCGGATCGAAATCATCGAGGACACCAACGCGGCGCGGGGTCTGCCGCCCGGCGAGAAACGGGACAAGGCGCTGCGGCGCGCGGCCCAGGCCGTGGCCGAGCTTTCCGCCCGCGAGCAGCAGATGCAGCGCGAGGCCAGCGCGAATCTGCTGCAGGCCGCCGAGATCGGCAACGCCATGATCGGCCTGGCGCGGAACTACGACCAGGTTGCGTTGAAGGACGTCCTCAACGGCTTGAACGACGCGCTCGCGCTGGCCGGGCGCATCAGTCCGGAGTCGCAGTCGATCAAGCGCAGCCTGGCACGGCTGCAGGGTGCAACCCGCGCCTGGGAGGAAGACCCCGTACTGAAACCGCTGCTCGCTCAGCCAATCACGCGGAATGAATGACGAGGAGGTCACGATGGACAACGATGCCGAAATGCTGAGACATATGGGCAACCAGATCACGGATTTGCAGGTGAAGTACCGCGCGCTGCCTCTCGGTGACCAGATGCTGGTGCATCCCGCCTTGAAGCAGCTGCTGGCGGACTATGCGCGCTACCAGGCCAAGCTGTTGATGATCGGCATCATCACGATCGCGGACGACCTGACCGAGATCAAGCAGCTGCAGCAGTCGGTCGACGCTGCGGCCACCACGATGGACCTGCTCGCAGGGATCGGCAAGCTCATCAGCTTCATTGTTGTGCGGGTTTGAGCGGAACCGCATCCCGGCCGGCGCGGGATCGCGGCTTGTCTGAATGAGTGAAGCGCTGCCCGGGAGGGGCTGCCCATGAGAAAAACAACGGAATCCATTCCGCCCGAATTCGTGATCCGGATGCTGGCCTACGGCATCCTCGCAGGCGTCGCAATCATCGTGATCTACGCGGCGCAGGCGTTTTTTGCCCAGCCGGCGGTCAAGCCTTCGCCCCCTGTGACCGCCGTGCGGACGGTAGCGACATCGCCACCCACAAGCCCGACGCCGTCAGCGGCACAACCGGCCGCTGCGGGCCAGCCGGCCCAGGTTGCGCCGCCAGCGCCGGCGGGGCAGGCTGCGACGCGGCCCGCAGGCGGCAGTTCGGCCACCTCAGCGCCGAGGGTGGAGGCCGCGGCTACCACCAAGGCGCCCGCGCAGGCGGCGCCGGCGGCGAAATCGCGGGTTGAACCCCAGCCCGTGGGCAAGGCGCTGGCGGTGTTGGGGACGGGGCTGCTGCTGGCGGGGGCGGCGCTGCTCGGCGGTGCGCTGCTTGGCTTTCTGTTCGGGATTCCCCGCTCGCTGCAGCAGCAAGGCGCGGTGGAACCCGTGCCCGCCGAGGGCGCCTCCACTCCGCCGAAAGGCACCGCCGGTCGCGGCGCCTATGGCGCCAACACCAGCCTGGAGCAGATTTCCGACTGGCTGACCAAGATCCTGGTTGGAGTGGGGCTGACCCAGTTGTCGTCACTGCCGTCGTCGCTGACGCAGTTTGCCGACTTTGCAATCCCCGGCCTGGGCGGGTTCGAGACCAGCGGCGTGTTTGCCGTCGCCATGCTGATCTATTTCGTGACCTGCGGCTTCCTTATGAGTTATCTGTGGACGCGTCTCAAACTGGGCAAGGCGTTCGGCGAGGCGGACACGCTCTCGGCGATCCGTGGCGAGATCGAGACGACCGTGGCGACCGAGGTGCAGAAGGCTCAGGAACAGATGACCATCGACTACGAGGCGCTCAGGTTGACGCAAAAGCAGCTCGAATCCGGGGATGTGTCGCAGGCGGAGCTCGACAAGGCGTTTCATGGAACCAGTGATATCTATCGCAAGCATATCTTCCAGCTCGCCAGTACAACACGTTCCGACAATTGGCGCGAGCCCGGGAAAAAGAAAATCATGGAACGCACCATCCCGATTTTTCGTGCGCTCATTGCCACCGACCCGAAGCCGGAGAGGGAACGCTATTTCCAGAACTATGCTCAGCTCGGTTTTGCCCTCGCCGAATCCGACCCGCCGGATTATCCCAATGCCAGCGCGGCACTGGAGAAGGCCATCGACTTGCGCGGCTCGCCTGAAGCCCATGGCTATTTATGGAACGAGTTCGTGCATGCCAAGTGTCTGGCCGACCCGAAAAGCCACGACCCTGAAACGAAGGAACGCGTCCTGAAGGATCTTGGCGTCGCATTGAAACTGTGGCCGGACCTGGCCGGCGTGGTCCAGGATGATGAGCGCCTGTCCGCCTGGATGAAGGCGAATCATGTTTCCTTGAAGTCGCTGCTGTCGCAGGACACGTAATGCCTTGACCGACACCGTGGCGCACGCGAAAGTGTGAACATGGTGACTCCTGCAGAAATCGATGGCCCCGACCTGCGCGGACTGACGACGCGCTTTCCCCGCAACGGTCGCATCGAGGCGATCTATCTGCGCCCGCAGCGCCGCCGCGAGGTGGTTGCGGTCGAATCCGTCATGGCGATGGCCGCATGCGGGCTCGAAGGCGATCACTACGCGCAGCCTGCACGAAGCCGGGTGGAAGGCGGCAAGCGGCAGGTCACGCTGATCCAGGCCGAGCACCTGCCGGTGGTGGCGGCGCTGACCGGGCGGGCGCAGGTCGATGCGGCTTGGCTGCGGCGCAATCTGGTGGTGTCGGGGCTGAACCTTTTGGCGGCGCGCGCGCTGTTCCGCGACCGTCCGCTGGTGCTGCGCATCGGTGAGTCGGTGGTGCTGGAGCTGACCGGGCATTGCGATCCCTGCTCGCGCATGGAGGCAGTGCTGGGGCCGGGCGGATTCAACGCGATGCGCGGGCATGGCGGGTTGAACGCGCGGATAGTGGCGGGCGGGATGATCCGGGTGGGCGATGCGGTGGCGTGCGAACGGGCGCAGGCCGATTGATGCCCACATGTGGGAGGGCCGTCCCGGGCCCGATGCCGGGGGGATTGCGATAGCGCGACAATCGCGGCGAGGACGCCGCTCCTACGGGTGGGCGCTCTTCGCATCGCGCGCTGTTGTGGGAGGGCCGTCCCGGGCCCGATGCCGTGGAGATTGCGACGGCGCGACAATCGCGGCGAGGACGCCGCTCCTACGGGTGGACGCTCTTCGCATCGCGCGCTGTTGTAGGAGGGTCGTCCCGGGCCCGATGCCGTGGAGATTGCGACGGCGCGACAATCGCGGCGAGGACGCCGCTCCTACGGGTGGACGCTCTCCGCATCGCGCGCTGTTGTAGGAGGGCCGTCCCGGGCCCGATGCCGTGGAGATTGCGATAGCGCGACAATCGCGGCGAGGACGCCGCTCCTACGGGTGGGCGCTCTTCGCATCGCGCGCTGGTGTAGGAGGGTCGTCCCGGGCCCGATGCCGTGGAGATTGCGACGGCGCGACAATCGCGGCGAGGACGCCGCTCCTACGGTTCGAGGAGGTCATATGAAAAGGTTCATTGCATGCGGAGCAACGAGGCGATCATCCGTTGCGCCGAGACCCGGCGCAAACGCTGATCCGATGGCCCGGTTGATGCCCGCTCGCCGGTAACGCGCTTGGCGACGCCGCTTTCCCATCCGGCCGTGCCGCTGGCGCTGGCCATGGCGCTGGGCCCGGACGTCGTGCCGCCGGGGCTCATGATGCTGGCGCTGGCCTGCGCGCTGCTGCCCGATGTCGATGCGCTCGGCTTGTGGCTGGGCATTCCCTACGAGCATCCGTTCGGCCACCGCGGCTTCACGCATTCACTGCCGTTTGCCGCGGCGCTGGCGGGGGTGGGTTCGCTGCTTGCGCCGGCGCTGGGGGCCGATCCGCTGATCGCGTTCGGGGTGCTCTTCGTCAGCACCGCGTCGCACGGGCTGCTCGACGCGATGACCAACGGCGGCCTCGGCATCGCTTTGTTCAGCCCGTTTTCGCAGCGGCGCTATTTTCTGCCGTGGCGGGTGATCGAGGTGTCGCCGCTGCGCCCGTCTGTCCTTTTCTCGCGGCGCGGCCTGCGCGTGCTGCGCTCGGAGATGCGTTGGGTGTGGGGGCCGTGCCTGGCGGTGGCGCTGCTGGGGCTTGCGCTACGGGGTCTTGCCGGGCCGCTTTGAGCGCGGCTGCGTCCGTGCGGCCAGCGCATCGCGGGCGGCACGGGCCCGCTCTGCGAATGCCGCGTTGTCGAACAGTTCGGGCCGGGACCGGGCGAAATGCACCGCCATGGCATACCACTTGATGGCCTGGACTGCGTCCGCCGTCACGCCTTCGCCGCGCTCATGAAACCTGCCCAAGGCCAGATTGGCCGCGGCCATGCCCTGGGCGGCGGCCTGCTCCAGCAAGCGTGTTGCCCGCGCGTCATCCCGGGGCACGCCATCGCCCCTGTGATACATCCAGCCGAGATGGTAGCGGGCGGGAGCGTAGCCGTTCCGGGCGGAGCGGCTGAACCATTCCACGGCCCGGGCGCCGTTACTGGCGACGCCCCAACCCTGGGCATGGTGGATGCCCAGCAGGTACTGCGCCCGGGGATGATTCGCCCGGGCCGCGCGGCCCAGCCAATGGACAGCCTTTCGGTCGTCCCGGGAAAAACCGGGTGACCAGCCATGGAAATTTCCGGTTTCGTAGGCATAGCCGAGTTCGAACTGGATGTCGGGCCATCTGGCCACGCCCGCCACGACGGCCGCGCACAGGATCGCCGCCGCGACCAGCCCAGCCATGCGCCATGCGCGATGCATCCCGCCAACCGCCAACGCTCTCTCCCTTCAGGCCCGCGGCCTATCGATTTACACCCAAACTGACCCGGGAATTGCACGGTCATGACTTGCCGTCTCGCCGCGAATCGCCCATCGCTCGCCATAACCTACTATGAAAACAGTTTTGCAGGCTGAATAAGAGGAGTGCTGTATGCCCAGGAAAATAGTGCGCTACCGTGCAGACATCATCCAGGCCATGAGCCTGGGCGCGGGCGATACTTCGCTGAGTCCGGACGATCCCGACTATGCCTGGCGCATTCTTGCGGAGGGCGATTCCTGGTTCACCATCGGGGCGATCCCGTCCTCGAGCCTGCTGTATGAACTGCGCCTGAAGAAGCGCACGGTTGTCCTGAATCTGGGCTACCCCGGCGACACCATTGCCAACATGTCCCAGTTATCCGCCAACACGGAATTTTCCCGCCGGCTCACCCATCCCAATTGGGCATCCGACTGGAACGCCGTGCTCTTGAGCGGCGGCGGCAACGACCTGATCGACCGCGCCGCCGACATCATCCGTCCTGGCGGCTCAGGCAGAAAAGCGGCCGACTATGTGGACGCTGAACAGTTGGCCGCGTTCAAACAATCCGTCCAGGCGGGCTACCGCAGGATCGTGGCGCTGCGGGACGCCGACGCCAGCCCGAACAAGGGCAAGCCGATCATCGTTCACACGTACGACTATCCCACCCCGCGCCCGGCGCCGGCCACCTTCCTGATCGTGCCGATCACCAAGCCGTGGATGCACCCGGTTTTCGAGGCGCATCAGGTGCCCAAATCCCTGCGCGGCAAGATTGCCGAACGGCTGCTGGACGCGCTGGCCGACTCGCTGCTGGAACTCGAAAGCGAATTGCCGGCGTTTCATGTGGTGGATACCCGCAACGTGCTGCAGCGCGCGGACATCGACGCCAAGGGCAACAGCGGCGACTGGCTGAACGAGATCCACCCCAACGGCGATGGCTACCGCAAGATCGCCGACAAGCTGGCCGCCCGGCTCGACAAGCTGCTGTAACAGGGCGCCGGCGAGCGGGGCGGCCGGAGACAGGCCCGGTCCTATTCGCCGAATCGGGAGCGCGACTGCTCGAAGGCTTCACCCAAACGGGCCAGGGCGCGCTCGGCGCGCTCTCTTTGTATCTTCCATTCGGCGTCGCCGGCCTGCTCCATCCGTTGCAGTTCCTGTTCCGCCGCGTCCCGCAGCCGCCGCAGCCTGGCCAATTCCGTCTCCAGCATCGCCTGCAGCATTTCGTGCGCTTCGGACTGCATCGCAGGCTGGGCTTCGGGTTCCAGACGGCCGACTTTTTCCTCGAGATGCGCCATCTCGGCATCCCACAGTTTCAGCTCTGCCCTGAGCCTTTCGAGATCAAACGCTTTGGCGTTCATGCGGACGCCTTTCAGCCGCTTGCGGCCGCTGCCGTATTGCCGCCGAGCAGCGCCGACACCTCGTCGGCGCTGAGCGACTCGCGTTCCAGCAGCGCCTGCGCCAGCGTTTCAAGCTGTTTGCGGTGCTGCTCCAGGAGGTCCCGCACATGCTGTTCGCGCTCGCCCATCAGCGCCCGCACTTCCTCGTCGATCAGCTGCGCCGTTTGTTCGCTGAAGTCGCGCTGCTGCGTCATTTCGCGGCCGAGAAAGATGTGTTCCTCGCCACGCGGGAAGGCGGCCGGCCCCAGCTTCTTGCTCATGCCCCATTGGCTCACCATGCGCCGCGCAAGGCGGGTGGCCTGCTTGAGGTCGTTTTCGGCGCCGCTGCTCACTTCGCCGAACACCACTTGCTCGGCCGCCCGGCCGGCCAGCATGACGCCGATGCGGTCGAGCAGGTAGCTGTAGCGCAAGTTGTGCAGTTCTTCTTCCGGCAGCAGTTCGGTGGCGCCCAGGGCAAGGCCGTGGGGAATGATGGTGACCTTGTCCAGCGGGTCGGCGTGCGGCAGGAGGATTGCGGCGAGCGCGTGCCCCGACTCGTGGTAGGCCACCAGCTTCTTCTCGTCCTCGCTGGCCAGGGCTTCGCGCTCGGCGCCCAGCACGATCTTGTCGCGAGCGAGGGAAAAGTCCTCCATGTCCACCCGTTCCTCGTTGTCCCGGGCCGCCTGCAGCGCGGCCTCGTTGACCAGGTTCCCGAGGTCCGCTCCTGAAAATCCCACGGTTCGGGACGCCACCCGCTCGAGGTCGACGTCATCCGCCAGCGGCACTTTGCGGCTGTGTACCTGCAGGATCTTGCGCCGCGCCTCCCTGCCCGGCAGGTCCAGCACCACCTTGCGGTCGAAGCGGCCGGGACGCAGCAGGGCGGGGTCGAGCACGTCGGGGCGGTTGGTGGCGGCCAGCACCACCACCGCTTCATGCGGCTGGAAGCCGTCCATCTCGCCGAGTATCTGGTTCAGCGTCTGCTCGCGCTCGTCGTGGCTGCCGCCGAGGCCGGTGCCGCGCGTCCGTCCCACGGAATCGATTTCATCGATGAAGATGACCGCCGGCGCATCCTTGCGCGCGCTCTCGAACATGTCGCGCACCCGCGCCGCACCGACCCCGACGAACATCTCGACGAATTCCGAGCCGCTGATGCTGTAGAAGGGCACGCCCGCCTCGCCGGCCAGCGCTTTCGCCAGCATCGTCTTGCCGGTGCCGGGCGGACCCATGAGCAGGACGCCCCGCGGTATCTTGGCCCCCAGTTTGCGGAAGCGCTGCGGGTTCTTCAGAAACTCGACGATCTCCTCCAGGTCACGCTTTGCGTTGTCGACGCCGGCCACATCGTCGAACGAGACCTGCGTCGCGGTCACTTCAAAGCGTTTGGCCCTGGACTGGCCAAAGCCGAAGATGCCGCCGGGTCCGCCGCCTTTCAGCAGGCGCTCCTGCATCTTGCTACTGACGTAGAAAATGAGGCCGAGGATGAGCACCCACGGCAGCATGGCGAAGAGCGTCCGCAGCCACCACACCGGCTCGGCGCTCTTTGCATTCACGGTGACCTGATGACGCTCCAGCAACTGCATCAGTTCGGGATCGTCGATGTCGGGAAGCAGGGTGCTGAAATGCGCGGTCTGCCCGGGCTTGCGTTCGCCTTCGACATAGACGCCGGTCAGCTGCCGCCCCGCAAAGGTCACCTCGCCCACCTTGTCGGCGCGCACCAGGGCCTTGAACTCGCTGTAGGGAATGGACAGCGTTTCCTGTTGGACGCTGAGGGCGGACCAATAGAAGGCGAGCAGCATGGCGACCAGGAACCACAGCCATAGCCGGGGCCGGGGGGCTTCGCCCTCGGGGCCCGGCGGCAGCCGCCGTTGCGTGTCGGTCGTGCGTCTCTGGCTCAAGTGATTCATCTATCCCATTCTAGGATCAATAAACGGGTGTCCTATAAAGGACGAAGACCTCCGCATCCGGACAAGGCTTGTCTGCGCCTGGAGGCATCGTTTTTCTGTGCATGGGGGGAATCGGGCATGACGACCAGGATCGAAGCGATCAATCTGATGTGGAGCGGGCGGGAAACGGTCGCCGATGCCATCGCGGCGGTGCAGCGTCGGGCAAGAGTTGAAATCACTTTGCCGGCGAGTTTCCACCATGCGTTGTTTAGCCGGCTGCATCCGGACGCGGATGACGCCGCGGTGGAAGCGGTGGATGAAACCGGCGGCGCGGAGCTGGTCGCAACGCTGGCGACGCTCGCCGGGCTGGAAGCAATGGCCGAACTGGAAGCACCCCTGGCCCGCGCGGGCTATCGGCTGCACCTCGTCAGCCCCGGCCCGTTGCTGTCGTTGATTCCCCCTCAGATGGCGTAGCGCGTCCGCCAATAGGAGAGCTGCATGACCGAGACACTCGCGTTGGCAATCTGGCTGATCCTGCTGGCGCTCGCCTTCCCTTATGTGCGCCGGGCCAAGCACCCCGACACCCCGACGCTGGCCGCCTTCCTGCTGTTCGTCATGCTGTTTTCGGTCGTCAGCGCCACCCTGTTTTTCGCGCTCTCGGGGATCGCGGCGAGTACGGGATGGGCTTCCGCGCTGGCCAAACCCTACTGGGCGCTGCTGTTCCTCGCGCTGGTTTTCCTGCCGGCTTTCCTGTTCGCGCGCTGGATGATCAAGCGCCCTTCCTGGAACCGACCCATCCCAAAATAAGCCGGAGCCGGGCTGCACGCTGCACGGCTATTCCGCGGCAAGACCTCCGTCGACGCTGATCGGCCCGGGCCCGGGGCAGGTATGCTGTTGTCTATAGTGAACGAAGCAATGCGGCGTTCGGGTGCTTGCAGGAGCGTCGCCCGCGGCAGCCGCACAGGAGGAACGGATGGACTTCATCGATCCCCAACACCCCCTCATCGGGGCGCCGCAGGGAAAGGGCCGGCGCGAGAACGCGGAACGACTCGCCGATGCGGCGCGCATGCTGCGGCGGCAGGTCTTGTGCATGACCACCGAGGCAGGCTCGGGCCATCCCACCTCCTGCATGTCGTGCGCCGAGATCGTGGCGGCCTTGTTCTTCCACGAAATGCGCTGGGACCCCGCCGACCCCGAGGCGCGCAACGTGGACCGCTTCGTGCTCTCCAAGGGCCACGCGGCGCCCATCCTGTGGGCGGCGCTGGCCGCGGCCGGCGCCATCGCCGAGGATCCCATGAGCCTGCGCCGCATCGACAGCACGCTGGAGGGCCACCCGACGCCGAACAACCCCTGGATCAAGGTGGCGACCGGCTCGCTGGGACAGGGCCTGTCGGCGGCCAACGGCATGGCGCTCGCCAACCGGCTCGACGGCATCGATGCGCGGGTCTATTGCCTGCTCGGCGACGGCGAGTGTTCCGAGGGCTCGGTGTGGGAGGCGGCGCAGTTTGCCTCGCTCAACCGGCTGGCGAGCCTCGTCGCCATCGTCGACGTCAACGGCCTGGGGCAGTCGGGGCCGGCGCCCTACGGCCACGACACCGCGGTGCTGGCGCGCCGTTTCAAGGCCTTCGGCTGGCGCGCCCTGCAGATCGACGGCCACGACATGGACGCCGTGCTGGGCGCACTGGAACGTGCCCACGAAGGCGGGCCGACGGCGATCCTCGCGCGCACCGTGAAGGGCCGGGGCGTGTCCTTCCTCGAAGGCGCCGGCGGCTGGCACGGCAAGGCGGTCGAGCCGGCGCACCTGCAACAGGCGCTGGACGAGGTCGGCGAGGTGCAGGCCCAGCCCACGGTCGCGCCGCGGCGAACCGGCCCGTTCGAGGCGGCGATCCCGGACACCACGGGCGGCATCGAAGTGGACTACGCGCCCGGCGTGGAGGTGGCCACGCGCGAAGCCTATGGCCATGCGCTGGCGAAGCTGGGCGCGCTCAATCCGGACATCGTGGCGCTGGACGGCGACGTCAGGAATTCCACCCGTTCAGAGTTCTTCGCCGAGGCGTTTCCCGGCCGTTTCTTCGAGTGCTGGATCGCGGAGCAGAACATGGTGGGTACCGCGCTCGGCCTGGCCGCGTGCGGAAAAATCCCGTTCGTCTCGACCTTCTCCTGCTTTCTTACGCGCGCCTACGACTTCATCCGCATGGCCGGCCACAGCCGGCCGCGGCACCTGGTCTTCTGCGGCAGCCACGCCGGGGTGTCGATCGGGGAAGACGGCCCCTCGCAGATGGGGCTGGAGGACCTGGCCATGTTCCGCGCGCTGGCGCACAGCACGGTGCTGTATCCCTGCGATGCGGTGAGCGCCGAGCGCCTGACCGAGCAGGCGGCGCGCAGCGAAGGCATCGTCTATCTGCGCACCACCCGCGGCAAGACGCCGGTGATCTACGGCAACGACGAGACCTTTCCGGTGGGCGGCAGCAAGGTCCTGCGCGCCTCCGGCGGCGACCACTGCACGGTGGTGGCGGCCGGCGTGACGGTGCACGAGGCACTGGCCGCCCACGACATCCTGCGGCAGCAGGGCATCCCTGTGCGCGTGATCGACGCCTATTCGGTCAAGCCGCTGGATGTGGCCACCCTGGTCAAGGCGGCCGGGGAGACCCGCGGCCTGGTGGTGGTGGAAGACCACTGGGCGGACGGCGGCCTCGGTGATGCCGTGGCACGCGCCCACGACTGGCTGGTCCCCTTGCGCTTTCTGGCGGTCGGCAGCGAGCCCCGTTCCGGGACGCCGCAAGCGCTGCTCGAGCGTCACGGGATTTCCCGTCATGCCATCATGCGGCAGGTGCTCGCCCTGGTGAACCATCCCGACGCAAGACGGCTGCGGACCTAGTTTCATGGCGCGCAAATCGCTCGCCGCTGAGCCATGAGCATGCTGCTTGAGGGAAAAAACTGCTGGCGTCGGGTCCGCGCGGACCGCGCCGCTTTTCTGGTCGACGGCGCGGCTTACTTCGACGCCTTCGCACGAGCGGCGTTGCGCGCGCGCAGGTCGATCCTGATCGTGGGCTGGGATTTCAACAGCCGGACCCGCCTGTGGTACGACGAATCGCCGCGGGGGGTGCCGGTCGTCCTGGGGGATTTCCTGGATTTTCTGGTCAAGCGCAAGCACGGTCTGCAGATTCACGTCCTCGACTGGGACTTCCCGATGATTTACGCCATCGACCGGGAGGCCCCGCCGATCTTCGGGCTGGGGTGGCAGCCGCGGCATCGTATCCATCTGCGCTTCGACCGCAATTTTCCGACCGGCGGATCGCAGCACCAGAAGATCGTCGTGATCGACGACGCCATCGCTTTTGTCGGCGGCATGGACCTTGCGGCAGACCGCTGGGACACGCCGGCGCACCGGGCCGACGATGCGCGCCGGGCGAAGGAGGGGGTGCCCTATCCGCCGGTGCACGACGTGATGATCGCCGTCGACGGGGAAGCCGCCCGCGCGCTCGGCGAACTGGCGCGCGAACGCTGGCGGCGCGCCACCGGCGAAAACCTGGCGGCGAACGGCGGCGGCGATCCCTGGCCGGGCGAGCTGGTGCCGGATCTGAGCAAGGCCACGCTCGCCATCTCGCGTACGGAGCCGGCTTACGACGGCAGGCCCGAGGTGCGCGAGGTGGAAGCGCTTTACGTGGACATGCTCTCGGCGGCCAGGCGCCTGGTCTACATCGAAAACCAGTATTTCACTTCGTCGCGGGTCGGCGCGGCGATCGAGGCGCGGCTGCAGCGCGAAGACTGCCCGGAAATCGTCATGGTCATGCGGCGCTCGTCGGACGGCTGGCTGGAGGGGCCGACCATGGGGACGCTGCGGGCGCAGCTGCTCGACCGGCTGCGCCGGGCCGACCGCTTCGGTCGCCTGCACGTCTATTATCCGGTGGTGCCGGGCCTCGGGGATCGCTCCATCAACGTGCACGCGAAGCTGTGCATCGTGGACGACGAGTTTGCCCGCGTCGGTTCCGCCAACCTGAACAACCGCTCGATGGGCTTCGACACCGAATGCGACATCACCGTGGAGGCCGACGGCTCGGACGTCGTTCGCTGCGCGATTGCGGGTTTTCGCAACCGCCTGCTGGCGGAGCACCTCGACGTCAGCCCGGCCCAGGTGGCACAAGCCATCGAGCGGGAAGGATCGGCCATGGCGGCAATCGCCGCGCTCGCCCACGGTGAGCGCCGGCTGATGCCGCTCGAGGCCGAAGAATGGCCCGTTTCGCTGGGCCCGCTCGCCGAACTGGCGGACCTCGAAAGGCCGGTGGCGGCCGAGCAGCTCATCACCCAGTTCGCTGCCGACGAACCCGCCGCGAAGTCCCGCCGCCGCCCGCTGGCCGTATTGCTGCTGATGCTGCTCCTTTTCGGCGGCCTGTTCGCCGCCTGGCGCTGGACGCCGCTCTCCGAATACGTGACCGCGGAAGCGGTCAGCGGGTGGGCGAGCCTGCTGGCCAGGGAACCGGCCGGGCCGCTCATCGTCATCGGCGCCTATACGCTGGCGACGCTCACGATGTTTCCGCGCCCGCTGATCACGCTCGCGGCGGTGCTGGCGTTCGGGCCGCTGAAGGGATTCGCGTTCGCCATGGTGGGGATACTGGGGGCGGCGCTGCTGACCTATTCCGCCGGCCGCGCGCTGAACCGCGACACCATCCGCCGCCTCGCCGGCGCCCGCCTGAACCGGCTCTCCCGCGAGTTGCGGCGCCGCGGCCTGCTCTCCGTCGTTGCCGTCCGGCTGGTGCCGGTGGCGCCCTTCATCGTGGTCAACATGGTGGCAGGCGCTGCCCGCATCCGGGTGGGCCACTATGTCCTCGGCACCGCGATCGGCATCCTGCCCGGGACGCTGGTGGCCACGGTGTTCGGCGGCCAGTTGCACAGCGCGCTGCGCGATCCGACCAGCATCAACTACGGCCTGATCGGCGTCGTCGTGGCGGCGCTGCTGCTGGGATTTCTTGCCTTGCGCAGGTGGCTGCGCCGGCGTCTCGCCGCAGACGGGAAAGCGACGGCCGATGTCGGTTAGTCGAAACGGGCGCCACTTCTCGGTGGCTTCGTACAACATCCACCAATGCAGGGGAATGGACGGCCGCCGCGATGCCGGACGCATCGCCTCGGTCATCCGCGATCTGGATTGCGACGCGATCGGGCTGCAGGAAGTGGATTCGCGCGCCGGCCCGCATGCCGAGTCGATGCAGCTCGAATACCTGGCGCGCGCCACCGGCATGGAGGCGCTCGCGGGGTCGACCATCCTGCGTCACGACGGCGACTACGGCAACGCGCTCCTCACCCGCCGGCCGGTGCTCGCCATTCGCCGCCACAATATTTCATTCGCGAGCCGCGAGCCGCGCGGCGCGCTGGACGTCGACCTCGACGTCGACGGCCACCGGGTGCGCGTCATCGTCACCCATCTCGGCCTGCGCCCGGCGGAGCGGCGGTATCAGGTCAAGCTGCTGCTCAAGCTGCTGCATCCCATCGAGCCGGGAGAGCTCGTTGTCGCGCTGGGCGACATCAACGAATGGCTGCCCATCGGGCGGCCCTTGCGGTGGCTGCATGACCTTCTGGGCGTGCCGCCGTCGCAGCGCACATTCCCGACCTGGCTTCCGCTTTTTGCCCTCGACCGGGTATGGGTACGCCCCCGTTCCTGCCTGATCGACGTGCGCGCGCACACAGGATCCCTCGCCCGGATGGCCTCCGACCACTATGCGCTGAAAGCGGTCATTTCACTCGATCACGTTTCCTGAGCAGCCATGAAACTCTATGTCGGCACCAGCGGCTACGCCTACAAGGAATGGAAGGGCAGCTTCTACCCCCGGGACCTGCCCGCAAAGCGGATGCTCCACTATTACGGCGAGCATTTCCGCACGGTCGAAATCAACAACACTTTTTACCGCATGCCCACGGTGGCACTGCTGCAAGCATGGGCGGGCGAGGTGCCCCCCGATTTCAAATTCGTGCTGAAGGCGTCGCAGCGGATCACGCACTTGCACCGTCTGCAGGACGCGGACGAGGCGGTCGGGTATCTGCTCGACGTTGCCGCCACGCTGCAGCAGCGTCTGGGGGCGCTGCTGTTCCAGTTGCCGCCGAACCTGAAAAAGGACGTGCCGCGGCTGGATGCGTTTCTGGCGCTGCTACCGCCGCCGCACCGCGCGGCATTCGAGTTCCGCCATCCGTCATGGTTCGACGACGAGGTGTTCGCGTTACTGCACGCGCATCAGGCGGCGCTGTGCATCGCCGAGGCCGAGGGCGATCTCGACGTGCCTGTCGTGGCGACCGCGGACTGGGGCTACCTGCGCCTGCGGCGCGCCGACTACGGCGATGCGGACCTGCAGGCGTGGGCGCAGCGGGTGCGGCAGCAGGACTGGCAGGAGGCGTTCGTGTTCTTCAAGCACGAGGAAGCGGGCAGGGGCCCGCAACTGGCCCAGCGCTTCATCGAGCTGGCCGCGTAGGCCTTGCGCGTAGGAGCGCCTTCCAAGGCGCGATTAACCGTAGCATCACAAAACCGAAAATCGCGGCCTGGAGGCCGCTCCTACGGGGGACGTCTTTCAGGGCGCGATTATCCGGGGCATCATGTGACATGCCCGAAGAATCGCGGCGTGGAAGCCGCTCCTACAACCATGATTGAACAACGCCGCGGCCGCGATCTGAGAAAAGGGCGCCATTCCCAGCCGAATCAGATCTATCTTCTGACCAGCGTCAGCTACCAACGCCGTCCAGTGTTCGCCGATTTCCATCTGGGACGGGTGGTGGTCAACGCCATGCGCCATCACGACTTGGCCGGAAATACGGAAACCCTTGCCTATGTGGTGATGCCGGATCATTTCCATTGGCTGTTCAGCCTGGGAAGCCGAAGCCGTTTCGATCTGCCCCGGCTGATGGCCTCGCTGAAGGGCTACACGGCTCGTCGCATCAAGGAGCGAATCGACCTCGGCGGCGGCCCCTTATGGCAGGAGGGCTACCACGACCACGCCCTGCGCCGGGAGGAGGACGTGCAGGCCACGGCCCGCTACATCGTGGCCAATCCCTTGCGCGCGGGGCTGGTCGAGCGGCTGGGGGATTACCCCCTCTGGGACGCGGTCTGGCTGTAGGCCGTCTCTGTAGGAGCGCCTTCCAAGGCGCGATTTGTTCCAAATTATCGCGGCGTGGACGCCGCTCCTACGGGGGGCGGCGTCCGCATCGCGATCGTCTCCGACCGCCGGAATTTCGCGCCTTGGAAGGCGCTCCCACGTCAACCCAGCTCTTCGCCCGACAGCTTGCGATACCGCGCCAAGTGTCGGATTGCCTCTTGGGGCCGACCTTGCGCCTGGTAGAGGCGGGCGAGGTTGTAGTGGCAGTCGGCCATGCCGGCGTCGTCTTGCAGCGCATGCTCATAGGCTTGCGCGGCCTCGTCGATGCGGCCCGCGTCCTCCAGCAGAACGCCGAGGTTGTAGTGCAGCAGGGCGTCGCTGCCGCATGCGGCGAGACCCGCGCGATAGACGCGTTCGGCCTGGTCGAGGCGGCCGCTTTCGTGGAGCAGCCGGCCGAGGTTGGTCGCGGCGCCGGGATGCGCCGGGTCGGCGGCGAGCGCCTGTTCATACGCCTCTTGCGCCGCCTCGGTATCCAGCGCTTCGAGTATCGCCCCCCGGCTGAACCAGTCCTCGGCCAGGGCTTTCGCCGCTTCGCGGCGATCGGTCAGGTTGAGGACGCCGTCGGCCAGTTCCACCTCGAGCGCGAGCAGATACTGCCCGGAGTCGGCCTGCCAGCGCGTGTCGCCCTCCTGCACCGCGACGCGGTCGCCGACTGCGACGATGCGCAATCCGGACAGCGGCACGCTGTCCGGCAGTTGGGTGCGCAACTGCTTGAGCGAACGGAGGATGCGGCGCGGCGGCAGCTTCGCCTGGGTCAGTGCCCAAGCGGTGCGCAGCACGATCAGGTCCTGGAAGGAGAACAGGAAGGCGCCGCGCGGACCGCGCGCCGGGGTGACGAAGCCGGCCTGGATCAGGCTGCGGATGGTGCTGCGCGGCAGGCGCAGCAGCTTCTCGACCGTGCGCACGCCGTACTGGTGCATCGGCAACCCGCGGCGCTATTTCTTCGCCGCCTTGCGGCCGGCGACGGGATGGGCCGTGGCAGCCTTCCTGGGCGGCTTGCGGGTTCCCACCTGGGGCGCCTGGGCGGGCGCGGCCCCCTTCTTGCCGAGGCTCTGGCGCAGCGCTTCCATCAGGTCGATGATCTGCGCGCCTGCGGCCGCCTCTTCGGGCACGGCGATTTCCTGGCCTTCCACCTTCTTCTCGACGGCCGCTTCGATCCGCTCGCGTACCGCGTCGGTGTAGGCCGTGGGGTCGAAGGTCTTCGCACTCTGCTGTTCGATCAGCTGGTGGGCGAGCTTGAGTTCGGCATCCTTCACGTCGACCGTTGGGATCTCGAGTTCGCCGATCGCCCTCACCTCATCGGCGTACAGGAGCTGCTGCATCACGAGCCCTTCCTCGAAGGGGCGCAGCATCACGATGTGCTGCTTGCCGTGGCTGGCCCAGCGGCCCAGCGCGCAGCGATCGGTGTCGCGCAGCGCCTGCGAGAACAGCGCGTAAGGCTTGGCGCCGCCCTTGTCGGGAGCGAGGTAGTAGGCCTTGTCGAAAAAGATCGGATCGACCGATTCGATCGGCACGAACTCGGTGATCTCGACCGCGTGCGAACCGGCCTCCTCCAGCGCCTTGAGCTCTTCGGGGGAGAACACCACGTACTGGTCCTTGGCGAATTCGTAGCCCTTCACCATGTCCTCCTTGGGCACCACGACGTCCTCCTTGATGCAGAGGTATTGCTGCTTGAGGCGCGAGCCGCAGCCCTTGTGCAGGAGGTTGAAGGAATAGCTCTTGCTGGCCGTGGCGACATAGAGCTTGACCGGAATCGCCACCAGGCCGAACGAAACCGTCAATGAGCTGATTGAGCGTGCTGCCATGTTGGGCCTCCTTGGTCTGTCGTTGCGAGCGAAGCGCGGCAACCCAGGCTTTTGATTCAGCGACCTTCCTGGATCGCCACGTCGCTTCGCTTCTCGCGATGACGAATAACGGGTTTTCCTATGCCTTCGTCGGCGCCAGCGTGCGTTCGAGGCTTTGCTTGCGGGCGAGGGCGTCGCGCCAGGGGTCGCCGGTTTGCGCCAGGCGCTGCGCGACGTGGGTGAGACTGAAATCCAGCGGTTGTGCCGTCTCGAGTTCTTCCCAGGTGAGCGGCATCGAGACCGGCGCACCGGGCACGCCCCGGGGCGAATAGGCGGCGGCGAGCGTCTTGGTGCGCGTATTCATAGTGTAGTCAAAGAAGATCTTGCCGCTTCGCCTGGCGATGCTCCAGTCCATTGTGATGAGCCTGGGGTGCTGCCGCAGCAGATGGCGGCCGACCAGGCCGGCGACCTCGCGCACTGCGGCGAAGTCGAGCGTGCGCTCGATCGGCACGAAGACGTGCAGGCCGGTCTTGCCGGAGGTCTTCACTAGCGGCACGAGTCCCATCGCCTGCAGCACGTCGCGCAGCCGGAAAGCCGTCTCCTTGCCCTTGTCGAAGGCGGCGACGCTGTACTCGGGCTCGGCGCCGGCGGTCTCGTTGCCGGAATAGAGATAGGGGTCGAGGTCGAACACCAAATAATCCGGATAGTTCAGCAGCGAGCGCTCGAGCGCGGCGGCCGAACTGGAATAGTCGGTGCCGAGTCCCGGTGCATCCGCGCCAGGCTGCGCCCGCGAATGCCAGACGTGGAATTCGAGGGTGCCCGACTGGCCCAGCCACAGCAGGGTCGGCAGGTTGTTGCACAACAGGTAGTCGTGGCGCTCGTCGCGGCTTTCGGAAAAGACGGTGACGGATTCGGCGAATGCCGGCAGCGGCGGCTCCCAGTGTTTCTGGAAGAAGCGCTCGCCGTGGATGCCCTCGGGCATGCGCACCATGGTCAGCGGCCGGTCGGCGAGATGCGGCAGGAAATAAGGCGAGACCTGCGCCAGGTAGCGCAGCAGCTCGCGCTTGGTCAGCGCCGGCTGCTTGAGTGCTTGGTCGGCGGGCCAGTACACGCGGTCGAGATGGGTCAGGCGGATGCGGTGCGGGCCGACCGCCAGGGTGAAGGCCTGGCGCGGGTCCTCGAGTTGCCGCAGGACTTCGTCCACCCCGGTGTCGGGCGGGGCTGCCTGCACAGCGTGCTTCGGATCGCTGCGCCGCACCGACTTCGGATCGACGTCGTCGCGCAGCCGCAGGAACACCGGCGCGCGTAGATAACCATCTGGCGTCCATTCCGCGAACTTCACTTCGGCCACCGTTTCGGGACGCAGCCAGACCGTGGCGCGATGCAGCGGCGGCGGCTCGGCGAACGGGTGCTGGCCGGTCTCGAGCGGTTCGAGGCGTTGTTTCAATTGGGTGAGGGTCGCTTCGTCGAGGCCGCTGCCGACGTGCCCGGCGTAGTGCAGCCGGCTTTTTTCCCAATAGCCGAGCAAGAGGGCGCCGAGCGGCGCGCGCGCGCCCTTGCCCCGGGTATAGCCGCCGATCACGAATTCGGCGCTGTGCGTGGGCTTGATCTTGAGCCAGGCGTTGGAGCGGCGGCCGGCTTCGTAGCGGCTGTCGCGGCGCTTGGCCATGACGCCCTCGAAGCCCTGGGCGAGCGCGGCCGCATGGAGGGCGACGCCGTCGTCGGACGCGTGCACCAGCTGCACGTGGGGTGAGGGCAGAAGGCATTGGGCGAGGTAGCGGCGGCGGTCGCTGTAGGGCGCCTGGCGCAGGTCGAGTCCGGCGAAGTGCAGCAGGTCGAAGCAGTACAGGATCGCCGGCGTGTCGCGCTCGGCGGCCGCGATCTCGCGCGGCGTCTTCAACCGGGCGCGGTTCTGCAGCGCGTTGAAGGACGGCCTGCCGGCCGCGTCGAGCGCCAGCACCTCGCCGTCCAGGATCATGCCGCCGGTCGATTGTTTGGCCAGTTCGGCGGCGATTTGCGGGAAGGCCGGCGTCAGGTCGAGACCGCGGCGCGAGCGCAGCTTCACTTCGCCGTCGCGCACGAAGGCCAGCACCCGGTAGCCGTCGAGCTTGGGCTCGAACAGCCAGTCCGGGTGGCTGAACGGCGTCTCGCCCGCCTCGGCCAGCATGGGCGAAAGCTTCGTCGGCATCGCCTCGGGACTGCCGCTCGGGCCGAGGCGCGCGGCGGGCAGGGGCGCGGGTGCGGGCAGGCGCTTGAGGTCTGCGACCGTCAGCCCGGACACGACGGAACGGTTCAGGTCGGCCACATCCCGCTCTCCGGCGAACGCGTCGCGATGCTTGATCAGGAACCAGTTTTTCGGCTCGGAACTGCGCACCAGCGCGAACGAGCCCTTCAGCTTTTCGCCGCGCAGACTAAAGCTCAGCTTGCCCTTTTCCAGCGCGGCGCGGACCCGGCGCTCGGCTTCCGCGCGGTCGCCGAACCATTCGCCATGATCCTCGTCCGGCGCATACACCCCGCAATCCCACACGATGACTTCGCCGGCGCCGTATTGCTTCGGCGGGATCACGCCTTCGAAGGCGGCGTAGTCGAAGGGATGGTCCTCGGTCTGCACGGCCAGGCGCTTGATCTTGGGATCGAGCGAAGGCCCCTTGGGAACGGCCCATGACTTGAGCACGCCGTCCAGCTCGAGCCGGAAGTCGTAATGCAGCGCCCGGGCTGCGTGCTGCTGCACCACAAAGAGCAGCGGCCCGCTCCGGGTTTCGTGTACCGCAGGCGAGGGTTCCGGGGTGGCGGAAAAAACCCGCTTGGCGGCGTACTCGCCAAGCCCGCCTGAATTCGCCGATGGCGTGGCCGGCTTTGGAACGGCACGGCGCGAGCCGGATTTCTCAACGCGCCTGGTAGTTGCTTGGGGTGTCGTCACGGGAACCTCGCACGTCAAAGGACCTCCGGAAAACCTGGGAATCGTGGCTGGAGCCGGCCATCAAACCAGATATTTGCTCCATGCCCCGTAGGGGTTGTCGATCCGGCCGCGCGGGATGCTCAACGCGATCAGCAGTATCCCCGCCGCCACGCCGGCCAGGTCGGCAACCAGGCTGCCGCCGTCGAACATGAAGGGAGCGAACATCAACGCGATGGCGAGCAGGATGTTGATGAAGCGCGCGGAACGCGCCGCTTCCCCCATGGCGGTCACCGAAACGGTGACGATCAGGGCGCCGAGGAGGTGGTCGCTGTCGGCCTGAGCGCCTTCGGTGCCGAAGACCAGCCGGGTGCACATCAGCCAGATTCCCAGGGCCGCACTCAAGGCAAGTGACCAGGGTAGGTTCACGCCGCCGCCCAGCATGTCCTTGACGACCGCCATCGCGGGCCGCTCGAAATCATCCGGCGGCATGCGCCTGCCGCCTTCCATGGTGTCGCCGCGCAGGAAGGCCAGGAGGATCGACTTGCCATGGCGTCGCCTATCCAGCAGGAACTGGCCGCTCGCCACCAGTTCGTCGACGGAGTAGGGGATCTGCAGCAGCATCGCCGCTGCGGCGAGCAGGCACAGGCTGCACCAGGTGCCGATCACGATGGGCTGGATGATGATGAAGAAGAGGCTCACCGCGCCGAGGGGAACGATCATTACGCCGAACAGCACCACCAGCCAGGGCATGGTGCGCCAGCGGGCGCGGCCGCCGATGATGCCGGTGAGGATTTCCAGCATGTAGGTCGCCGCGCCCAGGCCGGCGTCGGGCACCGGCCACGCTTTCGACACGTCGGAGGTGATGATGCGCTCGGTGCCGTCGGCGAAAAAAGGATCCCAGGCGCTTTCGGTGTGGCCGAGCTGATAGGCCGCGAGGTAGCGCGAGATGGTGAGGCCGACGAAGGCGAGGGCGATGATGGGAACACGCTGTGTCCAGGCGGACGGGCTGTAGCGCCACCCCGGTGGGATATCGGGTCCGGTCGTGCGCGCCGCCACGCCCACGCCCGGCGTCGGGCGCACCAGGAGGGAGAAGCCGATCACCAGCGCACCAACCAGGGTGTCGTTGAGGTAACCGGCGGCCGTGGGCGCCCAGAACACGAGCGGCGCGAACAGCAGCCACAGGCCGACCGTCGCGTTGGCGAAGCGCGCCCACACCATGTGCCGCGACAGCGACAGCGCGCTGAAGAGCATGACCAGGGCCCCGCTCGCCAGGTCGCTCAGGGTCATCGGCCAGTCCGGATAGCCGAGGATGGGTGGACTGGCGATCAGCCACAGGCCCAGGCCGAGGTTCAGGAAATGCGCCCATAGATTCTGGCTGTGCTGCAATCGAACCGACCGCTCGAATTTCTCCAGCAGGGTGTGCGCGGCGGCAGGGTGTTCGGTGATCGTCTCGAGCCATTCGGGCGCGGGAATCCGGTTGGCCTCGTACCAGGCCAGCGGATCCGCCTTCAGCGCCTCGACAATGGCGGGCAGTTCTTCGCGCAGCGCGTGTCGCGGCGCCCACCCCAGCAGCGCCTGTGCCCGCGAGACGTCGAGCTCGTAATGATCGTCGGCAAGCTCGACCATGAAAGGTTTGACGAAGGGTTTCTTGCCGCGGTCGATGGAATCCGGCACCACCGCTTCCAGTTTTTCCTGCAGACGCGCGCCCAGTTTGGCCAGCGACTTGGGCACGGTTTCCGTCTCCCATTGCTCGCCGTGGATGAGGGTGCCCAGCCGGTTCTGCAGCGCCGCGTAGCTCAGGCTCGTCGGCTCGCCCAGCAGAAGCTTGAGGTCCGGCGGCAAGCCGCCGCGCCGGTGGATGGTGCGCACCACCGCATCTGCCAGGTCGTCGATGTGAATGAACGACTGGCCATGCGAGGTTTCGCCGGGGAAGACCCGGCCCTTGAGCTGGCGTTCGTAGATCCAGCTGACCTGGTGCGCCAGCGTCGGCGGCTGCACGACCTGGCTGTAAACCCCGGCGATGCGCAGCAGCACACAGGGAATGGCGCCATGCTCGTGCTCGACGGTTTTTTCCGTCTCCAGCTTGGATTGCGGATATACCCATCGCGGTTCGACGGGCGAGGTTTCGTCGATCGGCACCCCCGGTTCGGTGGGCGCATGGACCAGCATGGTGGACGCGTAGATGAACTGCTCGACATGGAGTGTCTGCAGTTTGCGCAGGAGGCGGCGGGTCCCCTCGACATTGACCTGCCGGTACAGCGGGTTGGGCTCGCCGCTGAAATCGAAGTAGCCGGCGAGGTGAACCACCGAGGCGATGCGTGTGCCGTAGCGCGACTTCACCTGCCGGATCGCCTCGTCGACACTCGCGTCCGAAGTGAGATCGCAGCGCACGCATTCCGCGTACTCCAATTCCCCCGGCATGCGGTCCAGTCCGACAAGCTCATAATCCGCAGCCAGCGCTTTGCACAAGGCCCCGCCGAGGAAGCCCGTCGCGCCGGTCATCAGCACGACCGGCTTTGCCGGGCCCGGATGCGTGGTGCTGTCGGCTGCGGGACTTCGGTTTTCTTCAGCCATGCGGCCCTCGCTTGGGGATCTCGTTCGTGCTCGTGACCTCATCGCGCCTTGGAAGGCGCTCCTACGTGGGAGCGCCTTCCAAGGCGCGATATGGCCCATCTTCCTTACAGTTCAATTCCCTGCAGAAACCGCCCGAGTGCATCCCTGGCGCCGCCGATCCAGGGCGCGCCATGGGCGAACAGCAGGTGGTCGAATTCGCGTTCGCGCAGGTGCTTGAGAAAGGCTTTGCGCAGGCCGCGCTTGACGCCTTCGGGGTCGTCGCCCATGTATTCGTCCGGCACGAAGCCGAGCTTGCCCCGGTAGCGCACGATCGCATCGCCGATACTCAGGAAACCCCCACTCAGCGGCAGGTACAGCGCGGTTTCCTCGGGGCACAGCGCCGCGACTTTCAAGGCCAGCACGCCGCCCGGCAGTTCCTTGCCATGGGCGAAGCCCTTCACCTGCTCGCCGCGGGTGAATTCGTGCAGGCCATCCTTGTGGCACCAGACCTGCGCGCCGTAACGCGCGGCAAAGCGGTCGCTGTGCCGGTAGTGATGGCGGTTGGTCAGGTAGACGTGCTGCGGCGCACCGTGCGCCGCGAACCACTCGATTCCCTGCCTTGGTACGCGCGGGTCGATCAGCACCGGCGGGTCGGTGGCGTTGACGTAGTAGGAGTGGACGTAGGCCTGGATGCCTTCGTGGAAAGTTTTCCAATGGAACACGCCGGGAAGAATCTCTTTCATGGCGAGTGTCCTTTACTCCAGTAAGTCACTATCCAAGGCAGTCTTGACCACGGCCCGATGGTCCCCTCAAGCCCAGGGGGCGTTTTGCCTATCCCGTTGCCTCACTAGTTCTTGTCTTGTAAGCGGTACAGGTAGTCTATGAGCGCAAGGATCTTGGCTTGGGCGATTGTGGAACGCAGGTCGTAGTAGCTCTCGAGGTCAGGTACCTTTGCTCGGTAGTCTCTTCCCCAGACAGGCATCGCACGCGGGCCATGGGCTTCAACATCTTGCCGGCCGTCGATGATTTCGTAGGCTCGCTGGGCAGGGAATACGCCGCCATTATTCTTCGCCAATTTGGTCAAGTCAGTAGGCTTTGTTGTAAACATCCGTGAGAGCGGTCCATCACCCTTTCCGCTCTGCCCGTGGCAACTCGCACACTTTGACTCGAACTCTGCCTTTCCGAAGTCGGTTTTGTCTTGCGCCTGCGCTGCGTTCTGTGTGCATGACAAGCCTGCCGCAAGTCCGATAGTCGCAATAAGAACTTTCATAGACTTCACCTTTCAAGCTTGCGCACTTCTAAAATCATGACCGGACACGAAATTTGAACGGCTCTATTCGCCTGGAACAGTGTAAGGATAGGAAATCCAGCGGCACATGGAGATATACAGCCGGGGGCCTTCTTGCGGGTTTCCTCTGCCGCGGCCACCGCGCCCATCGTCAGCGCCGGCACCCATATCCATGCAGACCAACGAGTTGGCTTCCTCATTTCATTCACTCCTTCACACGGCCTGGACAGCCGGCGCCATCAACAAAATATAGAGCGTATTTCCTTGAAAGCCATCGCACATTGGGCTTCGCTCGCCTACGTCAAGTCGCTGCCCGTGCACGAGTTGAAGATCGACCAGAGCTTCATCCGCTCGCTTGCCGATTCGCCCAAGGACGTGGCGATCGTGCGGTCGACCATTGCCCTGGGGCATGCGCTCAATTTCGCCGTGGTGGCAGAAGGCATCGAGACCGAGGCGGATTTGGCCTGGCTGCGCGAAAGCGGCTGCGATATCGGCCAGGGCTATTTCATCGCCCGGCCGATGGCGGCGGCCGCCTTCGGCGATTGGGTCGCGGCGAACGGCAACAGCCTGCGCGGGCATGCGCCAGCGTTGCTGGCGTCGCCGGACTAGAACTCCAGGCTTTCGCGAATGGCATCGATGCCGGCCTTGGCGCAGCGATCGTCATCGGCCCCGCTGGGCGCGCCGGATACGCCGATCGAGCCGACCAGGCTACCGTGCGACTCGATGATCATGCCGCCGCCCAGCATCACCACGCCGGGCAGGGCGCGGATGCCATAGGAGGGATTGCCGGCCTGGGTCTGGGCGTTGAGATCGGTGGTGTTGGTGCGGAAGCTCGCTGCGGTCCAGGCTTTGCCCATGGCGGTCTGTGGCGTGTGCGCGCCGGCGAAGCGGTCGCGGATCATGACCTGGGTCACCCCGCCGCGGTCCGCCACCGCCACCGCCGTGTTGAACCCGGCGTCGCGGCAGGCCATGAGCGCGGCCTGGGCCGCCTTGAGAGCGGTGTCCGGGGCCAGGTTGGCGCTGCTGAAGGTGGCCTCATCCTTGCCCCAGGCGGCGGCGGAGAGCCCCATTGCCAGGGCGAGCAGAAGCAGTCGGGTGGTTGGCTGTTGCATGATGCTGACTCCTAGAGAAATGAGGAAAAGCCGCCTCCTGCCCGCTGCCGTTTCCGTGCAGGGCATGTGCGTTCCGGGCAGCAGGAAGCGGCTCTCAATATAGGCAACGGACCGATGGGGGGCAGGCTGTTGCAACGTCCGGTGAAGAACAGTACGGCCCCCTGCGTATTCCTACGCTGCCTTGCGATAAAAGCCGGTCTTGCCACGCCAGTCCACAATGCCGCCCACGCCATCGGGTAGGCGTTCATGCGCACCCACAATCAGGCATCCGCCCGGTGCCAGACGTTGCACGATGGCGGCGGCGGTTTTCCGCTGCAGTACCAAGTCGAAATAGGTGAAGGCCAGGTTGCGGCAGAGGATGAGTTGAAAGGGGCCGTCCGGCAATTCGACGCACAAGTCCTGCTGCTGGAAGCGGACGCCGGTGCGCAGCGATGGGAGCAGGCAGTAGCGGTCGTCCTCCCGCGTGAAGGCCTTGTCCTGCCACGCCGCGGGAATTTCCCGCAGGCTGCTGGCAGGGTAGCAGGCCACTGCGGCCCGCTCCAGTATGGTTGCGTCGGCATCGGTGGCGAGGACAGAGAGACTGAGCCCGGGATGGCGGGCCTGCAATTGGAAGGCCCACAGCAGACTCAGGCTGTAGGGTTCCTCGCCGCTGGCGCAGCCGGCGCTCCAGGCGTGGAGGGCGCGTTCACCGCGCTGATGGGCCGCATCCGCGAGCTCGGGCAGGACGCTCTCGGCCAGGGCCTGGAAGACGCTGCGGTCGCGGAAGAAGCGGGAGACGGTTACCCGCAGGCAGGCTCGCAGGGCGGTCCATTCCGTTGCATCCGTTTCCAGGTGCTGGCGGTAGGCGATGGCGTCGCTCAGGCCCAGCGACTGGATGCGCGCGGCGATGCGCCGGCACACCTGGCGCCGCACCCGGCGGTAGCCCTCCCAACGGTGGCCCAAGCGCGGCAGGGCCCATTGCAGCAGGCTGATGCAGTCGCGGTCGTTCATGCCGGATGGCCGACCGGCAGGAGGTAGAGCGGCGTGCCTTCCTCGTTCAAGCCCACCACGCCGGCCACGCGCTCGTCGTTGAACGCGCCCACCACCGCCGCCCCAAGGTTCAAGGCGACGGCCATCAGCAGGGCATTCTGGGCGGCGTGGCCGACTTCGATGTGGACGTACTGGATGCCCCGCTGGTGGTACTTCCAGGTGGTGCGTGCATAGCGTGCGGTGAAAACCAGAATGAGCGGCGCCTCAGCGAGCCAGGACTGGCCCAGGGCGGCTGCGGCCAGGTCGCGGCGACGGTCGCCCTCGGCCAGCAGATCGATGGCGCACTGATCGGGGAGATGACGGTAGACGCCGGGGACGAGACCGCTCACGTCGCCGGCCACCAGGTAGAGCTGCAGCGGGTAGAGGGCGCCGGCGGAGGGCGCGGTGCGCAAGTGTGGTGGCGCGGTGATGCCTTCGGCAGCCCAGAGCAGGCCCGCCGCCTGCGCCAGGGTCAGCGGCTGTGCCGTGTAGTCGCGGATGCTGCGCCGCCGGGCCAGCAGCTGTTCCAGGGAAAGGCCCGGGACGGGCTCGATCTTGGGGAGGCTCAGGATGAACATGGCTGCTCCTGCAGGAAAACGAACTCGATGTCTGTGGCGTCAACGAGCCGGGCGCATGGCCGCTAGGCGACGATGAGCGGCACGACCATTTCCGCTGCTGAAAGCCCGCCGTGCACACCAATGTGGGTGTGGCGCTCCTCGCCCTTGAGCCAGTCGCGCAGGATGGTGCGGCCACGCGGGATGAGGACGTAGTCGCCGAGCCTGTCCCGCAGCGCGGGATGCGCCACACCCGGCCCCAGCCAGCCCTGGCGCAGCAATTCGTCGCTCTTGAACAACCGGACCCGGTCTGCCAGTTGCCTGCGGACATAGTCCTCGAATTGCGCTTCCCGGCCGGCGCGCACGTAGGCGTAGGCCATGCGCGGTTCGCCGCACAGGGGCAGCAAAAGCGTGTCGCGCAGGCCGGGATGGTCGTCGAGGTCGATGGTGTCTTCCGCAGTGGTGTCGATGAAGCCGTGGTCGGCGGTGACGACGACGAGGCTGTCGTTGCTGCGGGCGACGTCTACCAGCTGGGCGAAGCCCGCGTCGAGCGCGGCGAAGGCCTCCGCCACGGGGGCGCTGTGGATGCCGTACTCGTGGGCCAGGCTGTCGAGTTGCGGCCAGTAGGCATGGACGTAGCTGCGCGGCGCTGCAATGCGCAGAAGCCCGGCGAGAATGGCGAACATCTCTTCCAGGGTTTCGTAGCCGTGCCGGCGCGCTTTCCCGGAGAGGGCGACGTTGAAGTCAGAATGGATAATGTGCCGCGGGCTGACCACGTGGCAGGGCAGCGGCAGACGGTCGAACAGCGGGGTGAGACCGAACAGCGTCGCCGGCGTGACGCCGGCATCGCGCAGGGCATGGCGGCCGGTGCGGATGCGGAAGGGCAGCGGCGCGACGATGGCGCCGATCTCGCGGAAGTACATGTTCCAGCCGGTGAGCCCGTGCTGTTGCGGGGCCAGCCCGGTGAGGAAGGTGGGGATGGCGCTGGCCGTGGTGGAGGGGAAGACCGAGGTGAGCGGGCTGCGCAGATGGCGGCGCAGGGTGCCGTCTTGGCCGAGCAGGAAATCGTGGCCCAGACCGTCCACCACCAGCAGCACCAGATGGCGCGCATCGGCCAGGTGTTGCGACGGCAGCGCCGCCAGCGGCGAATAGGGGCTGGTGCCGCCGAGGGCAGTGCTGATCGAGCTCATGAGGTTGACCAGGCTGCCGCCGTCATAGTCGGGCAGGGTGAGAGCGGGGTCTCCCTGCCAGGATGGTCCGATGCGGGGTTCCGGCGTCATGCTTGCTCCGTGATGGTGGGATCGTTCATGCCAGCAGCCAGCTTATCGTGAATATAGGCCGGACATGAACCAGATAGACGGGCAACAAAAACCCCGGCGCGAGGCCGGGGCTGCTGGTGCGGATAGGAATTAGTTGGAGCTATGTGACGTTCTGCGTCTGCGCGCAACACCGATACCAGCCAAGCCGAGGCCGAGCAGGGCCAGCGTAGCAGGCTCAGGCACGGTCTTGTCATAGGCTGCAAACCGGGCGCGAATGTAGCCCTCGCCGTCGTAGATGCTCAACCCAGCGCCGAACGAGTTGGAAGCCAGGACCATATCGTTCACGTCGTAAAGAAACCAGGACGCGCTGAGTTGGTCGCTGCCGGCCACCTTGGAAAACATCAGTTCGATCTGGTCTGCACCTGACAACAGCGACTGGATGGAGACCGAGCCGATCAGCGTGTTGGTGTCGGCGACGAAATCAAACTTGCGTACGCTCACGACTATATTGCCGGTGTTGGGGCTCATGCCTACGAAAAGATAGAAATCATTGTTGCCGAAATTTCCGAGTCCCGATGCGATATCACTGGCGCGAATACCGAAGGTCTGACCGGTGATCATGGGCAGGTTCGACATGTCGTAGAGCGCATGCATGGAGAACGCACTGGCTTGCCCGAGGAAATTCGGATTCTCGGAGTTGGTCGACAGATTTCTTACGCCCTCGATTACCGTGTCAGGATATGCTTGGGTAAGGACCACTGGCACCCCCAGTGCGGGAGTCAGGGTTAGCTTGCCACCCACTTCACTCGTCAGGCCGTCCGTTCCACGGACGCTGTAAGTGGTTGCACCATCTGGGCCGCTGGGCGGCAGAACGCCGTCGTTGAACGAATCGCGAAAGATCTCGGCGGAGTTTTTCACAATCCAGAATTCATCGAGAACCGGCGTGAAAGGAATAGCCAACGCGGACCCGGCGGTTGTTGCAATCAACATGCCGATTCCCATGGCGACGAGCGAGCGGATTGTGATCATGAGGGATGCCCTCGGTACGTTGAAGAAAACCAGCATTACAACGATGTTTATAGTAAAAAATGTGTCGATTGCTTCATGCAGCAAGGCGAAGCGCCTGACGCCAGCCTTTGCCTCATTCCACGCTGCACTATGCTGAATCGTTCAGTGGGTGATGCGGACAATGAGCGAAAATCTGGTGGCGCACCTCACGGGGCACGTCGAGAGGCTGGCCGGGGAAATCGGCGAGCGGAATGTGTATCGCCCTGCTGCGCTGGATGAGGCGGCGCGCTATATCGAATCCGAGTTCGCCGGCCTCGGCTATGCCGTGAACCGCCAGACCTATGTCGCGCGGGGGGTGGAGAGCGCCAACCTCGAGGTGGTCTTGCCCGGGCAGCGCTGGCCGGATGAAAGCGTCGTGGTGGGGGCGCATTACGACACGGTGCCGGGCAGCCCGGGGGCGGACGACAATGCGAGCGCGGTCGCCGGGCTGCTCGGGATCGCGCGGCTGCTGGTGGGGCATGCGCCTGCCCGCACGCTCAAGCTGGTGGCGTTCGTCAACGAGGAGCCGCCATTCTTTTTTTTCGGCAAGATGGGCAGCAAGGTCTATGCGCAGTCGTCGCGCCGCCGCCACGAAAATATCCGGCTGATGATCTCGCTGGAGATGCTGGGCTACTATCGCGACGAGCCGGGCAGCCAGGCCTATCCGCCGCTGTTCCGCCATTTCCATCCCGACTGCGGCAATTTCATCGCCTTTGTTTCCAACTTCCGCTCGCGCCATGCGATGCGTCGCGCTGAACAGGCGTTTCGCCGCCACTCGGCGTTTCCGCTGGAGACCACGGCGACCTTCGGCTGGATTCCAGGGGTGGCCTGGAGCGACCACCTTTCCTTCTGGCGCGCCGGCTATCCTGCCTTCATGTGCACCGATACTGCATTCTTCCGCAATCCGCATTACCACAGCGCCGAGGACACGCCGGACAAACTGGATTATCCGCGGCTGGCTGCGCTGACCGAGGGCCTGGCCCGGATGTGCAAAGCGCTTGCCGACTGCGAGGGACTGTAGAAAAGCGGGACGGTTCGCCCCGCATCAGCCAACCATGGAACAGCCTTTCATCCGCCGCCTGAGAAGCTTCGCCTACGCTGGCTGCGGTGCGGGTCTGTGCCGCCTTCGGCGCGGCGGTCATCGGCATGCTGGTGTTCGTGCCGCATCTCCTGATCCCGGGGCAGCGAGTCATGCCGACCCGTGAGCGGGGCATCGCCTTGTTCCTGTGCGGCGATGTTATGACGGGGCGCGGGATCGACCAGGTGTTGCCCCATCCCGGCGACCCCACCCTACACGAGGGCTATGCGACCACTGCCCGGGATTATGTGGCGCTGGCGGAAAGGGCGCATGGGCCGATCCCGCGGCCGGTCGAATTTGCCTATGTATGGGGCGATGCGCTGGCGGAGTGGGCGCGCATCGGGCCGGACGTGCGGATCGCCAATCTGGAAACGGCGGTGACCATCCGCGATGACTGGCAGCGCGGCAAGGGCATCCACTATCGCATGCACCCGGCCAATGTGCCCTGCCTGACGGCGGCGGGGATCGACTGCTGCGTGCTGGCCAACAACCACGTGCTCGACTGGGGCTATGCCGGGCTTGCCGAGACGCTGGAGACGCTGCGCCATGCCGGCCTGCAGACCGCCGGGGCCGGACGCGACCAGGCCGAGGCGGCGGCGCCGGCAGTGCTGGCGACGGCCGCCGGCCGGGTGCTGGTGTTTTCCTTCGGCGTGGCAAGCAGCGGGATTCCGCCGGAATGGGCCGCCGCCGCGGGTTTGCCGGGGGTGAATCTGCTGCCGGATTTCTCGGACGCGACACTGCGGCGGACTGCCGCGCAGGTGGCGGCGATCAAGCGTCCGGGGGATGTGGTGGTGGCTTCCATCCATTGGGGCGGAAACTGGGGCTACGCGGTGCCGGCGCCCCATCAGGCCTTCGCCCACGGGCTCATCGACCGGTGCGGCGTGGACGTGGTGCACGGCCACTCATCGCATCACCCCATGGGCATCGAGGTGTATCGCGGCCGGCCCATCCTGTACGGCTGCGGCGACTTCCTCAACGACTACGAGGGCATCGGCGGCTACGAGTCGTATCGGGGCGACCTCAGCCTGATGTATTTTCTGGACGTGGACACGGCCAGCGGCAAGCTGTTGCGCCTGCGGATGATTCCCATGCAGACGCGGCGCTTCCGGCTTAACCGTGCTTCAGCGAGGGACGCCCGCTGGCTGCGCGACCGGCTGGACCGGGAGAGCCGCCATCTCGGAAGCCATGTGGTGGCGGAGCAGAACGGCGTGCTGGCGCTTCGCTGGTGAATACCCGCCAGGATTACTCCGGCCGCATTTCCCCTTTGCGCACCCATACGCCGCGTTCCTCGCAATGCAGCAGTTCGCTGCCGCTCAACAGATACTGGCCTACCGGGTACACCACGTTGTTGAAATAACAGGCGCCGGTTTCGAGTTCCAGGTCGAGCGAGATTTCCTCATATTCATCGAAGATGGACGAGGTCATGAGTTCGGGATCGGGGGCGCCGACCTGGAGCACGTGGTTGGTCATGGAGTGGCTTCCTGTCGGAGAGGGCTTCGGTTCCCTGCCTTATTCCCTGAACGGCGCCTTCTCCGGCTCAATGCTCTCGATCTGCGGGATGGCTTTTTGCGGATGCTGCTTGATAATCCGCTTCAATTCATCATCCTTGCCGGCGCCATGAACGCTGCTCTGCTGCACCAGGGTATCCGGTGGAAACTCCGGCGGTTCGGGCGCGATGCGCTCAATCTCGGCTTCGGCGGCAAGCCAGTCATCCAGATCATGCCCGGGCGCGTAGCCACGCTTCAAATAATGGTAGTAGGCGGCGTCGCGTATCATCGCCTCGCGCTGCTCGAGGCTGAAAGCGCCTCGCCAGGTGATGTCGGGATCGTTGCGCGGGTCAACCGGTGTGCGTTTCTGTCTGGCCATGTGTTTGTCCTCCATCGTTGAAGTCAGGTGGGGCAAAGCGTCCCCCGTGAGTGCTGGGTGAGTCGGCAATGCCAACCGCGGCGAAGAGCCCCATTATTTGGCAGCAACGGCTGCAACAACCTCATTGAGGTCGTTGCCAGCCATTCCCATCACGTCTGCGATGGTTCCACCGAACATCATGCCGAGGAGCCCGACGTTGAGTTGTGAGATATGCACCTGGCCTTGTTTGTCTTCGTAGACCCCAAGTGCCAGGGGCATGAATGCCGTCACGCCGCGATCCTCAACGTTGGCGAGGATCTGCGAGGCGTAGCGCGGATTGCAGATGTTCAGGCTGCCGACTCGTTCCATGGCGCCGAATTCTGCCGTGCTCTTCTGGTAGTCGTTGATTGTGAGCACGCGCCAGTCCTGCTTCTGCTTGAGGGCTACGCTCAAGGCAGCGACCGTATCGTCATAGTTCTGGTTGCTCTTGTGGCTGATCAGCATCAACGAAGGCATGCTGAACCACACGATGAGTCCCATCAGGAACATGCCGACCAATACCCAACCCGCTGCTTGCAATGTGTGCTTAATCATTACCCCCCCTGTCAGAACTGAAATCCGGCTACGGCCCAACGAATCAAGTGAAGCAGTGTGGCCACCTTATGCAGGCATGACCTGCAGCTATTGAATTCAAATATAGACGGTTCGCCGGCAAGCGGATTACCTTGCCCTGGAGATGCTTATCTTCAAATGAGAAACAGCGGGAGTGCGCCAAGCATGGGTGCCTGGCTTCACATGTCAGGCCATTCCGTGGACGCTACGCCTGGAAACGGCTACTTGCTCAGGAAGAAACCCGTGGAGAGGGGAAGACGCGTGCGAGACTTGACCGAAATTGGGGCAATGGATCGGCAATACGGGCAGCCGACGCGAGACTGGCGGGGCCGTCAGGCGCGGGTGGCGAACGGCCTGTGGGAGCCTAGGCCCCCCATGCCCGCACGCGCCCCACGTCCAGATGCACGAAACTGGATTTCGGGTAGTAGCCGACGCCACCGCCTTGCAGCAGGAGACCGGCCCGGCGCAGGTCGGCCAACGGGATGCCGGGGATGCGAAGGTCAACGGCCTTGCCTTCCGTGTGCAGGCTGCGCCTGGCGACGCCGGTGGTGTTCTCGACCAGCATCTGGTTGCTGGCGGGTGAACGGTAGCCGGAGATGATTTCGAACGGCTGCGCCGCGCCCACCGCCGTGCCGACGCGATGGAGCAGGTCGAGCAGGCGCGGGTCGATAGCGGCAACCTGGCCGGTGCGATGGTCGCGCAGGACGCGGTTGATGTCGGCGAGGGATTCCGCCACATAGTCGCCTTCGATCCAGTAGGGCCGGTCGACCTGTTCCCCGGTATGCAGGTTGTGCAGGCTGAGCCGGCGCTCGCCCGCGGCCAGCGTCTGGCCGGCGAATGCGGGCAGCGGCAAGGCGGGGGCGAACAGGCCCAGTTTGAGAAAGCTGCGGCGATTGATGGGAAGCTTCATGGTTTTCCTTGCGTATTGTTGCGTGTCTGGCGGCCCACTTCGCGGGCGAGGCCATCCTGCGCGGCGATGACCGCCGCCACCTGGGACCAGTCGATGGCCTGGCTCAAGCCATGGGCCTCGGCCATCTCGCGAACGGTCTGTGCCGGGTCGATGCCTTTGCCGTAGATGTCACGATGGACCTCGAGCAGGATGCGGCCGTCCTCGACAACGGCCAGCAGGACGGGCTGGTAGACGAGCCGACCCGGAGTTCCGACACTGACCCGGTCGAAGAGTTCGGCGACGTCGTCCGGATGCAGGCGGATGCAGCCGTGACTGCGGAAATGGTACACGCTCGACGGTGCGATGGTGCCGTGGATGCCATAACCCCACATGCTGAGGCCAAGCCAGTGGGCGCCGAGCGGATTGTCGGGGCCGGGCGGCACTTCCTGCAGCACGATTTTCTGCTCGCGGCGCATTTCCTCCTGGATGGATTCGGGCACTTTCCAGGTTTTGTTGGTTTCCCGCGTAACGATTTCGAATTCGCCTTCCGGGGTCGGCCAAGTGGGCTTGCCGAGGCCGACAGGATAAGCGGCCAGCAGCGTGTCCTGGCTGAAGTGGAACAGCATGCGCTGCGGGATGTTGATGAGGATGCCGTCGTCGAGCATTGCCGGCACGATGTGGGGATTGTGGATGCGGAAGCGCTGCCCGGGATGGATGAGCGCCTCGTAGGGAACGGCGTTGTGCTGCGCCAGCAGTGTCGGCGGGATGCCGAAACGGGCGCCGATGGCAATCAGGAAATCGCCGGACTGGACGACATATTCGCTGTCCCCGCCTACCACCCGCTGTGATAGCGGCGGCAGCTCTGCCAGGGCCGGCAGGCTGAGCCCTGCGAGCAGGCAGGCGCCAAGGCGGCACGCACCTGTCAGCAGCGTTTTCATCGATGCGCGTTCAAGACGATCGGAATAAGCGCCGGAGCCCGCCGCATCGCGCAAAGCAGCCCTGCCGTTACTGAACCGGCATCGGCTTGTTGTCGTTGAGGTTGAGCCAGCCCTTGGCGATGCGGTAGATGAACCAGATGCCGGCCACGCCCCACACCAGCCAGCCGATCAGGATGATCCAGGTGAGGGCGCCAACGACACACCACAGCACGCTCCACCAGAAGGTGCCGATCTGCCAGCGGAAATGGCTTTCGAGCCAGGTGCCCTGAACGTCTTCGCGCTTGATGTAGTTCAGCACGATGGCGACGATGGCGCTGACGCCGGCAAACAGCGCCAGCGCGTAAAGCGCATAGATGACCGTCGTCAGGGTTTTGAGGCTGGCGATCTTTTCGTCGGAGGCGGGGGTGGCGTTCAGGTTCACGGGCGCGCTTTCTCGTAGAGGGGCATCATTTTCGGCACCAGCGCATTCAGTGCCTGAATGCGGTTGGCGGGCGAGGGGTGGGTGCTGAGGAAGACGGGCGGGCCGTTGCCGCTGGCGGCGCCCATTTTTTCCCACAGTCTGATCGCGGCGCGCGGGTCGAACCCGGCGCGGGCGGCGAGTTCGATGCCGTAGCGGTCGGCTTCAGCTTCGTTGTCGCGGCTGTTGGGCAGGGTCAGCGCGATGTCGGCCACCGGCGCCAGGATGCTGAGGTCGCGCCCGGCGACGATGGAGCCGAGCGTCATGCCGCCCTGCATGGCGATAGCGCGCGACATGCGCTCGCGGCCGTGGCCCAGCAGGGCATGGGCGATTTCGTGGCCCATGATCTGGCCGATTTCTTCATCGGAGAGATTGAGCTTGCGGACGATGCCGGTGTAGATCGCCATCTTGCCGCCGGGCATGCACCAGGCGTTGAGCGTGGGCTCGTCGATCACCGCGACGGACCATTTCCAGTCGCGGCTGGGGGGATACATGGAGCCGGCCTGCACGATCAGCCGGTTGGTGATGCGCTCGACGCGGCTGTTGAGCGCCGCATCGGTGCTGAGCTTGCCCTTCTTCTGCGCTTCGGAGAGCGTTTGCGTGTAGGCCTGGGCCGAGGAGGCCTGTGCCTGTTCTTCGGACACCAGCACCAGCTGCGTGCGGCCGGAGACCGGGTTGGTCTGGCACGCCGCCAGGCCGGCGGCGAGCAATGCGGTGACGACGAGTGTGCGTTTCATGGCGTCTCCTTTTCCCGTATCACGCATCCCGCACGTGCGGGATGGGGGAATCAAATCCCGCGCAGCAGTTCGTTGATGCCGACCTTGGACAGGGTCTTCTCGTCGACCTTCTTCACGATCACCGCGCAATACAGACTATAGCTGCCGTCCTTGGACGGCAGGTTGCCGGACACCACCACCGAGCCGGCGGGCACGCGGCCATAGGTCACTTCGCCAGTTTCGCGGTCGTAGATCTTGGTGGACTGGCCGATGTAGACGCCCATCGAGATCACGCTGTTGTCCTCGACGATGACGCCTTCGACCACTTCGGAGCGCGCGCCGATGAAGCAGTTGTCGCCGATGATGGTGGGGTTGGCCTGCACCGGCTCGAGCACGCCGCCGATGCCGACGCCGCCCGAGAGATGCACGTTCTTGCCGATCTGCGCGCAGGAGCCGACGGTGGCCCAGGTGTCGACCATGGTGCCTTCACCGACGTAGGCGCCGATATTGACGTAGCTGGGCATCAGCACCACGTTCTTGCCGATGTAGGAACCGCGACGCGCGGCTGCCGGCGGTACCACGCGGAAGCCGCCTTCGCGGAAGTCGCGGCTGTTGTAGTCGGCGAACTTCGAGGGCACCTTGTCGAAATAGTTGGTGAAGCCGCCCTTGATGAAGGCGTTGTCTTCCAGGCGGAACGACAGCAACACCGCCTTCTTGATCCACTGGTGGGTGGTCCAGTTCTGGCCGTCGGTGCGCTCGGCGACGCGCAGCTGCCCTTTGTCGAGCATGTCGATCACCGACATGACGGCGTCCTTGAGCTTGGCGTCGGCGTTGCGCGGGGTGATGTCGGCACGTCGCTCGAAAGCGTCTTCAATGGTTTTCTGCAGGTCTTGCATGATGTTTCCTTGCGTTGGTGAATTGGGTGTTAAGTTGATCAGGGAACTGCGCAGTAATTTTTCGTTCCCCGCCCAGCCAGAATGCCGGGAATGTCCGGATGCTTGCGCATGCGCTCGACGATGCGGCTGTAGTCCGTTTCCGCTACGGCAGGGCCAAACCAGATATCGACGAAGCCGTCGCTGCGGAACGAGTAGTAGACGTTTTCCATGTTCTCGTCGAACAGGATATTGGTGACGGCATCTTCCGATTCGGGCTGGCCGGCAAAGGCAGGCAGGGCAAACAGCAGGGAAACAAACACGACAATCAACTGACGCATGATCACTCCTCCTTGATGAAATCGACGATACGTTGGGCGGCCTCCAGGCATTGTTGCAGACCATCGACCAGGGCGATGCGGACGAAGCCCTGGCCCGGATTGACGTTGGCGGCGTCGCGCGCGAGGTAGCTGCCGGGCAGCACGGTGACGTGCTGTTTTTCGTACAGGCCGCGCGCGAACGCGGCATCGTCGCCGCCCGGCACGCGCGCCCACAGGTAGAAGGCGGCGTCGGGGGCGTCGAAAGACAGCACGTCCTTCAAGAGCGGCATCACGGCGGCGAATTTTTCGGCGTACTGGCGGCGGTTCTCGATCACGTGCGCCTCGTCGTTCCATGCCGCAATGCTGGCGGTTTGCACCACCGGGCTCATCGCGCTGCCGTGATAGGTGCGATAGAGCAGGAACTGCTTCATCAACTCGGCGTCGCCCGCCACCATGCCGGAACGCAGGCCGGGCACGTTGGAGCGCTTGGACAGCGAGTTGAACACGATCAGGTTCCTGAAGCCGCGGCCGAGCTGTTGCGCAGCGGTCAGTGCACCCAAGGGCGGCTTGCCCTCTTCAAAGTAGATTTCCGAATAGCACTCGTCGGCCGCGATGACGAAGCCATGCCGGTCGGACAGGTCGAACAGTTCCTTCCAGTCGGCCAGCGACATCACCTTGCCGGTGGGGTTGCCGGGCGAGCAGACGTAGATCAGGTTGACCTGTTCCCACAGGTCTTCCGGCACTTTCGACCAGTCCATTTTGAAACCGTTTTCCGGCAGCGTGTTGAGGAAGAAGGGGCGGGCGCCGGCGAGCAGGGCGGCGCCTTCGTAGATCTGGTAGAAGGGGTTGGGCGAAATGACGACGCGGCGGCCGTGGCGGCTGGAATCGACGCTGGCCTGGGCGAAGGCGAACAGCGCCTCGCGCGAGCCGTTCACCGGCAGCACTTCGGTCGCGGGGTCGAGCTTCACGCCGTAGCGCCGCTCGGCCCATGCGGAAATGGCGGCACGCAGCGCATCCGAGCCCTGAGTGATGGGATAATTCGCCAGCCCGTTCAGGCCCGCGACCAGCGCATCCTTGATGAACTGCGGCGTCGGATGCCTGGGTTCGCCGATCGACAGGTTGATCGGCGCGAGCGCGGGATTCGGCGTCACCCCGGCGAACAGCTCGCGCAACTTTTGGAACGGATAGGGATGGAGTTGTTCGAGACGCGGATTCATTGCAATGCCAGGTTATATAGCCGGCTTGATTCAGCCGTGGTTTTTCTAAGCCCAACATTATAAAGCCCCATGCCGTCGATTCCCTTGCAGCGCACCTTTGCCGTCAGCAGCCTGGTCTATGCCGCCACCCTGTGGGGCCTGGTCTGGTATCCCTATCGCCTGCTGGACCAGGCCGGGGTGGGCGGCATCGCGTCGAGCCTGTTTTCCTATGCGACGCCGCTGCTGCTGCTGGGCTGGCTGCACGGCCGTGCGCTGCATGCTGCGCGCGGGCACTGGCTGTGGCTGTCCGCGCTGGGGCTGGCGGCAGGCTGGACCAATCTGGCCTATGTGCTGGCGGTGCTGGAAGGCGAAGTGGTGCGCGTGCTGCTGCTGTTTTATCTGTCGCCCTTGTGGACCGTGCTGTTCGCGCGCTTCCTGCTGCACGAGAAACTCAACCGCGCCGGCTGGGCGGTGATGGCGCTGGCGGCGGGCGGTGCGCTGGCGATGTTGTGGCAATCCGGCGACTGGCCGTTGCCCCGCAACTATGCCGAATGGCTGGGGCTGTCTGCGGGCGTGATGTTCGCGGCCAGCAACGTCATCAGCCGCCATCTGGACGGCGTGACCGAAGGCGCCAAGGCGGTGTCGATCTGGGCGGGGGTGGCGGTGCTGACGGTGATCGGCCTGGCGTTCAAGCCGGCCGAGCTCGAGTTCATGGCGGACGCCGAGGCCACCACCTGGCTGCTGCTGCTCGGCGTCGGCCTCGCCATCGGCAGCATGACCTACGCCGTGCAGTACGGTCTGGCGCGCGTGCCGGCCAACCAGGCCATCGTCATTTTCCTGTTCGAACTGGTCGTCGCGGCCATCGCGGCCTATTTTTTGTCCGACGAACGCATGGGCGTGCAGGAATGGGTCGGCGCCGCCATGATCATCACCGCCAGCCTGTTTTCCGGCCACATGGAAGAGGATAAAAAAGGGGAACGCCATGTCTGATTCATGCCCTTCAGGGTGCATCACGGCCTTGCTGCACGCCGGCCTGCTGGTTTCCGATCTGGCGCCAGCCAAAGCCTTCTATGAATCCGTGCTGGGCTTGACGCGATATCCGAACCGCCCCGAGCTGCCTTATCCCGGCGAGTGGTACGACCTGGGCGGCGGCCAGCAGCTGCACCTGATGCAGCTGGCCAATCCCGATGCGGAATCGGTACGACCCGAACACGGCGGCCGTGACCGCCACATTGCGCTGGCGGTTTCGGATATGGCCGCCCTGAAAAACCGTCTCGATGCAGCGGGAGTCACCTACACCGCCAGCAAGTCCGGTCGCGCGGCGCTGTTCTGCCGTGATCCGGATGCAAACACCCTGGAGTTTGTCGAGGTCCGCTGACGGATGTGATTTGTCTCGTTGTCGCGGCGACGCAGGAGGCCAGCCAGCCGGGCCGAAAGTTTGCGTGCAGGACCTAAAGCATCAGGACCATCGGCAGCAGAAGCAGCACGACGATCACCAGGCGCAGCGCATCGTTGCCTCTTGTGCGGCGCGGCCTGAGGCCGCAGAAACAGCATTTCGGGTCGGGTGTGTGCTTTTCGCGAATAGGAACGTACATGGCGGCCTCCCTCAGGGGCTCGCCGCGGAGCGAGATGGGTCAATCGCGGTTCAAGCGTCCTGTCTGCAGCGCGGTGATTAACATCAACATAGGACAAATCCCTGGCGATTGCAGTCGAAGGCAGGGCTTTACGGCGGGATTGAGGCGAAGCGCTGCAGGCCGTCGCGTGCCAGCAGCGCGGCACCGTAGGCCGCTTCGGTATGAGCGGCGCGCGCGACCGGCACGCCGAGCAGGCGTTGGCGGATGCGCATCCACGCGAGATTGCGGGCGCCGCCGCCGGCGGTTTCGACCCGGCGCAAGGGCGTGGCGCCCAGTCCAGCCAGCAGGCCATAGCCGCGCGCCTCGATGCGGGCGAGGCTTTCCAGCAGGCCGTGCAGGAATTCGGCGTCCTCGGCCGGGCGCGGCGTGAGACGCGGCGCCAGTGTGGGGTCGTTGACCGGGAAGCGTTCGCCGGTGCGCGGCAGCGGCAGGTAATCGAGCGGGCTGGCGACGGTCGGATCGATGGTTTCGCTCAGCGCGGCCAACTTGCGGTCGTCGAAGAACTGCCGCAGCACCGCGCCGCCGGCGTTGCTGGCACCGCCCGCCAGCCAGCGGTCGCCGAACCAGTGGCTATAGACCCCGTGCTCGGTGGATTCCACCCGGGTGTCGGACAAAAGCTTCAGCACCAGGGTGCTGCCGAGCGAGGTGACGGCGTCGCCGCTTTGGGCAACGCCGGCCGCCAGAAAGGCGGCGATCGAATCGGTGGTGCCGGCGTGCACCATGCAGCCGGGGTTCACGCCGAGGTAGCGCGCGCGCGGGCGCGACACGGTGGCGAGCCGGGCGCCGGGCGCGATGGGCACCGGCAAGTAGTCGACGTCGGCCAGATAGTCCACCCAGGCCGGCCATTTCAATTCGTCGAGGTCGAGGCCCATTTTCAGCGCGTTGTGGTAATCGGTCATGCCCACCCGGCCGGTCAAGAGGCCCGACAGCCAGTCGGCCTGGTTGAGGTAGAGCCGCGCGCCGGTGAGGCCGAGGCGCTTTTTCAGCCACAGGATCTTGGCCAGCCCCGAAGTCACCGCCGCCGCGGGGTGGCCGGGGGTGGCTGTCTTGGCAATCAGCGCGGCCTCATCGACCGCGCGGTCGTCGTTGTACAAGAGCGGCGGGTGGCGCGGCGAGAGTTCCTCGTCGCAGGCGAGCACGGTGCCGGAAGTGCCGTCGAGCGCGATGTCCGACAGCTGCGTACGGATCGCGGGCGGCAGCGCTGCGACCAGATCCCACAGCGCCTCGCGCCAGATGCCGGCGCGTTCATAGTCCTCCAGCGTGCCGAAATCGCGTTGGTCCTCCGCAACGATCGCACCTTCGGCGTCGATGACGCAGCTGCGCGCGCCCGAGGTGCCGAAGTCGATGCCGAGGAAAAATCCGGAATGTGTCATGACCACAGTCTGATAGGCCGTGCTGAAACTGGCAACCGCGCGCAAGCGCCCGCGTTGTGCGAAGATTCGGTTGATAACGCCACAAGGGAGACCCCGGCCATGCCGGACAAGAACAATCAGGGCAAGAATAATCTGGACGGTGGTTTTGCATTGCAGCCCACGCAAAAGCCGGAAGAACTGCCGCTCAAGCCCAAATCTGCCAGGAAACCGGCAGATCGCAGCAAACGCAAAGCCGCGCAAGCGGAAAGCGAAGCCGCGATTCTGTCTTACCGGCACGAGCACAAGCGCAAGAACAATCCCGACGTCGGCGTCGTCACGCCCGAGACCGACCCCGAGCAGCCGAAAACCATCTGGGCCTACGACCCGCACCTCTCGCCCGAGCTGCAATTCGACAGCGGCCGCGCGCAGATTGAAAAAATCATCGACGACGCGCTGGAAAACGGCGACGAGGCCGCTATGCGCACTGCGCTGGAAGCACTCAAACGCCAGCAAACCCCGTACCTCAACTGGACAGGCAAGGCCGAGCGCACCCATTTCGACGTGGACACGGTGAGCCTGCATGTCCACGAACGCATCGACCCCATGAGCATCCTGTCGGCGCTGCGCAAGGACATGAAACGCCCCTCTCCCGCAAGCGGGAGAGGGGCTGGGGGAGAGGGGGAATGGAAGCAGCCCGGCCTCTTCGCCGCCCCCTTCGAAAACCTCCCCCTGCGCGACGCCGTCGATTTCTACAAGCACGAAAAAGGCTGGAGCAACCGTCTCGTCTCAGGCGACAGCCTGCTGGTGATGAACTCGCTGTTGCAGAAGGAAAGCATGGCCGGGCAGGTGCAGACCATCTACCTCGACCCGCCCTACGGCATCAAGTACGGCTCCAACTTCCAGCCCTTCACCAACAAGCGCGACGTCAAGGACCGCAAGGACGAAGACCTGACCCAGGAGCCGGAAATGATCAAGGCTTTCCGCGACACCTGGGAACTGGGCATCCATTCCTACCTCACCTATCTGCGCGACCGGCTACTGCTGGCGAAGGAGTTGCTGCACGAATCGGGGAGCGTGTTTGTGCAGATTTCGGATGAGAATGTGCACCATGTGCGGGAGTTGATGGACGAGGTTTTTGGTGCGGAAAATTTTATCAGTATCGTTTCTTTCCAGACCACATCTGGTTTTGCAGAAACGAACGGCTTATCGAGAATGGGTGACTACCTTGCTTGGTATGGAAAGAACCGTAGCAGGACAAAGATATGTTCGCTATATGAGACGCAGGAAATTACTCCAGGTGGCTCAAATGCTGGCTGGCTTTTGTTATCCAATGGGGTTTACCGCGGAGTGGTTGCGAGTGAAGCAGACGGGAGAGTGCCGCTCCCGAATGAAGCGCGGCTCTACAACCCCGACAACCTCTTATCGCAAGGTTCAGCTAACGAACCACAGCCATTTGACTACCAAGGGCGGCGATATGCGCCGAGCGGCAACAACCATTGGAAGCCGAACTACCCGGATGGGCTTGAGCGATTAGCGCGAGCCGGACGGCTTCACGTCGCAAGCAACAGTATCCGCTTTCGTCGTTTCGCCGATGATTTTCCCGTAAAGGTGCGGGGCAACATTTGGACGGATACCCTAACTGGTAGCTTCACCGATGCAAAGCAATATGTAGTTCAGACCAACGCCAAAGTCATCGAACGTTGTCTTCTCATGACCACCGACCCCGGCGACCTGGTTCTGGATCCGACCTGCGGTTCCGGTACCACGGCCTTTGTCGCCGAGAAATGGGGCCGGCGCTGGATCACCTGCGACACTTCGCGCGTGGCGGTGACCCTGGCCAAGCAGCGGCTGATGACGGCGAGCTACGACTACTTCGAACTGCGCTATCCGCACGAGGGCTTGAAGGGCGGCTTCATCTACAAGACCGTGCCGCATGTGACGCTGAAATCCATCGCCAACAATCCGGACATCGACACGATTTACGACAGGATGCATCCGGCCATCGAGGCGGCGCTACGTGACATCAATAAGGCCGTTGTAGGAGCGGCGCCCTCGCCGCGATCCGTCGGGCCGGGGGCGGCCCTCCTACAGGAATGGGAGGTGCCGTTCGACTTCCCGGTTGACTGGCCGGAAGCGGTGCGGTCAGCCTTCGATGCTTTCCACGCCGCGCGGCAGGCGATGCAAAAGCAGATGGATTTAAGCATCGCCGCCCACGCCGATCAGGAAATTCTCTACGACCAGCCGCAGGCGTCGAAGAACAAGCTGCGCATTACCGGGCCGTTTTCGGTGGAGGCGGTGCCGTTTCCGTCGGTGAAGGGGCTGGATGCCCTCTCCCCCGGCCCCTCTCCCGCAAGCGGGCGAGGGGAGTTGGAAGCCGACGCCAGCATCGCCCGCAGCGGCGAGTCGGCGCGGCAGCATACCTGGCGCGACGAGTTGCTGAAAACCGGCATCCGCGGCAAGGGCGGCCAGATGCTGAAATTCGCCGAGCTGGAAACGCTGCCGGGCACGAAATACCTGCATTGCTCGGGAACACTCGATTCCGGCGAGCGGGTGGTGGTGAGCTTCGGCCCCGAACATGCGGCGCTGGAGCAGCGCCAGGTGGAAATGGCGATGCGCGAGGCGGGCGAGTTGTTCCCGCGCCCGAAGATGATCGTGTTCTGCGCCTTCACCTTCGACCCCGAGGCGGCGAAGGATATCGACCAGACCAAGGGCATTACCGCGCTGAAGGCGCAGATGAACACCGACCTGCTGACCGACGATTTGAAAAAGGCGCGCGCATCGAACCAGAGCTTCTGGCTGATGGGCCAGCCGGATGTGGAAGTGCGCAAGGCCAAGCCGCCCATGGGTAGCGAGGGCGACTGGGCCAAGGACGATTGGTATGTGGTGGAAGTCCACGGCTTCGACTACTTCGACACCGCCAAGGGCGAACTGGTCTCCGGCGGCAAGGGCAAGATCGCCATGTGGCTGCTGGATACCGACTACGACGAGCGCAGCCTGTTCCCGCGCCAGGTGTTCTTCCCCATGGCGGGCAAGGGCGAAGGCTGGCAGAAGCTGAAGAAGGATATCAAGGCCGAACTGAACGAAGACCTGCTGGAGCAGTTCCACGGCACGACCAGCCTGCCGTTCGCGGCGGGCGAGAACCGCAAGATCGCGGTGAAGATCATCGACGACCGGGGGATCGAGTCGTTGAAGGTTATTGCGTTGGGGTGAAGGAACGATGAACTTCGTTGAGCCGACTGATACGGAACTGGATTTGCTTAGGGCCATGCCCAAGCGGGTGTCGAATCCAAGAGCCCAATGGAAAGACAAACCGGGTCATCGCCAGCGCAACGTTATGGCCGCTGGTGGAGACTATCAGTTCGAGATTTACCTGCGGCAGAACACGAACGACCCAAGGGATTTTTCCTGCGGTTTGAGCGTGTTCAAGCCGGATGGTGCCAAACTGACTTTGTGCCGCTACAACGGTAGTTCGCACAAGCACAGCGATATCCGTTTTCGCTGCCATGTTCATTTGGCAACGAGCGAGGCGATCAGGCTGGGCTGGAAGCCGGAAAGTCACGCGGAGGGAACGGATCGATACAGAACGCTTGAGGGCGCGCTGTTTTGCCTGGTCAATGAGTGCGGCGTAAGCGGGCTCGACAAGCTTGCGCCGGACGAGCCCGATATGTTCGAAAATTCATGAAGGCTGGCTATGTTGAGAATTGACGAAACCACTTTGTGCGCGCAGTTGTGCGCGAATGTCTCCCTGGTAACCCGGACGGACGGGGTAACGATGCTGGATACGCCGTTCAGCTTTCCGGATGGCGACCATTACCCGATTTATCTATCGGAAACCGGCACGGGCGGTATTCGCCTCTCCGACGGCGGGCATACGCTGATGCACCTCAGCTATGAGAACGATATCGACAAGTTTTTCGAGGGAACCCGCAATGTGCTGATGGAGCAGACTATCGCGCAACAGCGCGTGGGATACGACGCGGACAAGGGCGCATTTTTCGTCGATGCCAGCATGGAACACCTGGCAGATGCCGTTTTCCGGCTGGGACAGGCGATCACGCGGGTATACGACCTGACGTTTCTCAACCGTTCTCATGTCGCATCGACGTTCTACGACGATTTGCAGGAGCGCATCAAGTCTGTGATTCCGGAAGAAAAAATCAAGCGCGATTATTCCGTGCCGGGTTTGCCCGGGGCTGAGAACTACCCAGTCGATTTTTATATTGAAACGAACAGAAAAACTCCGCTTTTCCTCTATGGCGTACCCAGCCGGGACAAGGCCAGGCTGGTCACCATCTTTCTCCAGTATCTGATTCAGCACGGCATCGATTTCGATTCGTTGATCGTGTTCGATAACCAGGAGGAAATTCCGAGGAAAGACCTCGCAAGACTTTCCAATATCGGCGGAGAAATGATTGCGTCGCTGAATGCGGAAGACGATTTCCGGCGCAAGCTGATGCGCAAAGCGGCATGACCGCGCCCAAATCCCTCATCCTCAATTCCCCCTACGAAGCCCCTCGCTTTTATTGGCGGGAAGACAGGGGCAATCTGAGTCTCGAACATGGCCGCCGCCCGGCGGGCTACGAGATTTTCGACACCCGCAACAACACCCGGCGTACCGAGCCGCTGGATTTGGTGCTTCGTATTCGAGAACGAGTTAATGCCTGGCGGGCGGCTGATTACCCCGGTGTGACCAGCATTACCCGCAGCTTGCTGACCCACTGGCACGATCAGAGCGCGCGTCAGCACCCCTTCTACTTTTGTCAGCTTGAAGCGATCGAAACCCTGATCTGGCATGTGGAAGCGCCGCCGGATTTCAAGCAGGGGATTTTCGTACCCCGCGATGGCGGCCTGTGGGAGCGGGTGTGCAACAAGATGGCAACCGGAACCGGCAAGACGGCGGTGATGGCGATGGTCGTCACCTGGCAAGTGTTGAACGCGCTGACCTACCCCAAGCGTAACAAGGACTTCTCGCGCGCTATTTTCATCGTGGCGCCGGGGATTACTGTGAAGGAGCGTTTGCAGGTTTTGTACCCCGGCAATCCGGCGAATTATTACGATGAGTTTGGCTTGTGCCCTTCGGACGCGCTGCGGCAAAAACTCAATCAGGCGGAACTGCTGGTGGAGAACTGGCACAGCCTGATGCCGCTGAAAGAGCCGGAGCGCTCGGTGGTGAAGAAGGGCGCGGAGAGTGACCGGGCTTTCGTGAAGCGGGTGCTGGGAAAGCTGGCGGTTTGCAAGGACATCGCCATTATCAACGACGAAGCCCACCATGCCTACCGCATACCGGCAGACATCAAGATCAGCAAGAAGCAGGCAGAAGAGCAGGGGCTTGATCTGGAGGAATCCACCCGCTGGATCGAGGGACTGGATCGTATTCACAAGGAATTACGGATAAACCGCTGCTTTGATTTGTCGGCCACGCCGTTTGCCCCGACCGGCAAAACCAATACCGAGCAGGGGCTGTTCGACTGGATTGTGTCGGATTTCGGCCTGAACGATGCCATCGAAGCGGGGTTGGTGAAAACGCCGCGCGTGGTGGTGCGCGATGGGGCGATTCCTGACACCAAGAGTCTGCGCCCCAAGCTGTATCACCTTTATCGTGAAAAGGAAGTCTCGGAAGACCTGAACCGGCGCGGCGCGCAAGCGCACGAGCCTTTACCACCGCTTGTGCAACAGGCTTACACCCTGTTGGGCGCGGACTGGCGAAAAGCGCTGGAAGACTGGAAGGCAGCCGGGCATGCCACGCCGCCGGTGATGCTGACGGTGTGTAACCGGACGGAGACCGCCGCCCGCATCGAGCATTACTTCAACAGTGGCGATGCCCACTGGCCGGAACAGCATGCGCCGGATAAAACCCTGCGGGTGGATTCAAGAGTGCTGGAAAAAGCCGAGATTGGCGAAGCCTCCGGCACGGACAAGAATTACGAAGCGCGGCTGCACGCCATTGTCGAAGCAGCGGCGATTCCATCCGATTGCAAACAGCGTTTGCTGGATTTGAAAAAGGAAGAGCTGCTGCGAGAAATCGTGGACAACGTCGGCAAGCGCGGGCAGGCGGGACAGGATTTGCAGAGCGTCATTTCCGTAGCCATGCTGTCGGAAGGCTGGGATGCCAAGAACGTCACCCACATCATGGGGCTGAGGGCATTTACCAGCCAATTGCTGTGCGAGCAGGTGATTGGCCGTGGCTTGCGCCGGGTGGGCTACGACACCGAGCCGGTAATCGGTCCGGATGGCGTGGAACGGGAACTGTTCAGGCCGGAGTATGTGAATGTGTTCGGCGTCCCGCTGTCGATTTTCCAGGATGCGAGCGAGGGCGGTGAAGCGCCGCCGCCGCCCAAGCCCAGCACCCAGATCGAATCCCTGTCTGCGCGCAATCCCCTGGAAATCCGCTGGCCCAATGTGCTGCGGGTGGAAACCGTGGTACAGCCGGTTCTGGTACTGAATTGGGATGCGGTTGATCCGCTAAGGCTTGATCCTGCAAGTACGCCATTGGTCGCGGATATCGCTCCGGCAATTGGCGGCGCGACAGCTTGGGACCAGATTCAGACAATAGACCTTGAAAAACTGCCCGACGAATTCCGCCAGCAAAGGCTGATATTCAAAGCTGCGCGAAAGGCGTTCGATGCGTTGCAAGAGCGTTTCACCGGTGGACGGGATTATCTGGCGTTCCAGTTGATCCAGCTAGTCGAGGCGTTTCTGCAATCGGACAAGCTGGAGATTCCATCCTTGTTTCATCAAGACCCGTTGCGCAAACGGATTCTGATTTCCCTCAATATGGACGGCGTGGTTGGCCATCTGCTACAGCACCTGACCGAGCAAAACCTGGAGCGCATCGAACCCGTCTTCGATGAGGAATTCCCTATCGGTTCAACCCGTGCCATGCGTACCTGGTACACCACCAAGCCGTGCCAGCCTGCCCAAAAATCGCAAATCAGCCATGTGGTTGTGGACAGCGCTTGGGAAGCGCATGCCGCCAATGTGCTGGAGCAAAGCGGGCTGGTGCTGGCTTATGCCAAGAATGACCACCTCGGATTTCAGGTGTATTACCTGTGGAACGGCGCGCGCCGCCGTTTTGTGCCTGATTTTCTTATCCAGATGGCGAATGGCAAAACGCTCGTTCTCGAAATCAAGGGTGAGGACAGCCCGCAAAACCAGGCCAAGCGGCAAGCTTTGGACGCCTGGGTAAAGGGTGTCAACGCGAAAGGCGGTTTCGGCTTGTGGTGCTGGGACGTGGCGTTTGAAATGGCGCAGATTCAGGACATCCTTAACCGCCACGCCGCTGCTAAATAATTACCCCTCATCCTGCGACTACGAAGATAAGTTTCGCAATTACATGTAGTTATCCGCGCGTGTTCGACTGGTGTTCGAATTGCGTGAGGTCGACGCGCGGTGCCGGCTGCCAGCCTTGCTTGCGGTGTTCGGCCACCACGTTGGTGAAAATGCCGCCGCGCACGTAGAACTTGGCGGTCAGCCGCATGAAGCGCGGTTCGGTCGCCTTCACCAGATCGTCGAGGATGCGGTTGGTGACGTCTTCGTGAAAGTGGCCTTCCTCGCGGAAACTCCACATATAGAGCTTCAGGCTTTTCAGTTCGACGCAGGTCTCGTCGGGGATGTAGTCGAGGATCAGTGTGGCGAAATCGGGCTGTCCGGTCTTGGGACAAAGACACGTAAATTCAGGGACTTCCATGTGAATGTGAAAGTCGCGCTCAACTTTTGGGTTGGGGAAGGTTTCGAGGATTTTGGTGGGCGTGGAGGGCATAGGGGGCTCGGTGTAGAATGTCGCGAATTCGAACGCCGCTTGCCACATTGATAGAAGCGGCAGGCGCGTTGAGACGACAACATTATAAAAGCTTAGGTCCGCTGTCTTGCGTTTAACCCACATCAAACTTGCCGGCTTCAAGAGTTTCGTCGACCCCACCGTCATTCCCGTCCCCGCACAGCTGACCGGCGTGGTGGGGCCGAACGGCTGCGGCAAGTCGAACGTCATCGATGCGGTGCGCTGGGTGCTCGGCGAATCGTCGGCCAAGCACCTGCGCGGCGAAACCATGCAGGACGTCATCTTCAACGGCTCCGGTACGCGCAAGCCGGCGTCGCGCGCCTCGGTCGAGCTGGCGTTCAACAACGAACTCGGGCGCGCTGCCGGCCAGTGGTCGCAGTATTCCGAAATCGCGGTCAAGCGCGTGCTCGACCGCAGCGGCGACTCCACCTATTACATCAACAACATGCGGGTGCGGCGGCGCGACGTCGCCGACCTCTTCCTCGGCACCGGGGTGGGCGCGCGCGCCTACGCCATCATCGAGCAGGGCATGATTTCGCGCCTGATCGAGGCCAAGCCGGAGGAACTGCGCGGCTATCTGGAAGAGGCTGCGGGCGTATCCAAGTACAAGGAGCGCCGCAAGGAAACCGAGGCGCGGCTGAAGGACGCGCGCGACAACCTCAACCGCGTCGAGGACATCCAGCGCGAACTCAAGAGCCAGGTCGAAAAGCTCAGCGCGCAGGCCGAGGTCGCCCAACACTACCGCAGCCTGCAGGCCGACCTGACGTTTGCCCAGCACCGCCTGTGGTATGCCAGGAAGCACGATGCCGCCCAGCAGCGCGCGCGCATCGACAAGGATCTGGTCGAGGCGCAGAACCGCCTCGAAGCCGAAACCGCGCGCCTGCGCCATATCGAATCCGAGCTGGAAACCGCGCGCCAGACCCAGTTCGCCGGGCAGGACACGCTCAATACCGCGCAGGCCACGTATTACCAGGCGCAATCCGAAGTGGCGCGCATCGAGCAGACCATGGCGCACCAGAACGCCACCCGCGAGCGGCTCTATCGCCAGGTGCAGGATCTGGGCACGCGCATGGAATCGCAGCAGGCGCGCCGCACCACCACGCAGGACGCCCTGAACGAGGTGACCGCGCAGCAGCCCGGGCTCGAGGCCGCACTGGTCGACGCCGAAGCCGCCGCGCGCCAGGCCACCGACAGCACCCTGCCGCAGAAGGAAGCCGCGCTGCGGGAGGCGCAGCAGGGCGTGGGCGAGGCGCAGCGCGCGGTCTCGCAACTGGACCAATCGCGCCAGGTCGACGAAAACAGCCTCGGCCACACCAAACGCCAGCTCGAACAACTGGACGCCCGCCAGCGCCGGCTCGCCCAGGAACAGGCGCAGCTTCCGCGCCCGGATGCGGCGGGCCTGGCGAAGAAGCAGGTCGAACTCGATGAACTGGCGCAGACATTGGCGACCGCGCAGGCCGGGCTGAAGGAAGCCGAGACCGCGCTGCCCGAACTCGACGCCGCGCGCACGCAGCACACGCGCGAACTCGAAGCCGCGCGCAAGGCGCTGCACCAGACCGAAGCCGAACTTGCCGCATTGAAGAAGCTGCAGGAAAGCCTCAAGGCCGACGAGAAACTTGCCGCCTGGCTGCGGAGCCGCGGCCTGGATGCTGCGCCGCGCCTGTGGGAAAAACTGCGCGTCGCCCCCGGCTGGGAAGCGGCGGTCGAGGCCGTGCTGCGCGAGCGCCTGCAGGCGGTGGCGGCCGATGCTGCCCCCGCCTGGTTCGCCGACGCGCCGCCCGCCCGCCTCACCGTCTGGACCGGGCAGGGCGCCGCCGCAGCGGCCGCGCCGGAACTCCTCTCCAGCAAGATCGCCAGCGACGATGCCGCCGCCCACGCGGCGCTCGCCGACTGGCTCGCCGGCGTTTACTGGGCCGACGGCGCGGATGCCGCGCGTGTCCGTGCAGCGAGCCTCGCCCCCGGCGAATATGCGGTCACTCCGCAGGGCCACCTGTTCACCCGCCACAGCGTCACCTTCCACGGCCCGCACACCGCGGTCGAAGGCATTCTCGCGCGCGGCCGCGAACTCGAACGGCTGACCGCCGACGCCGCGCGCCTGCGCGACGAGGTGGCTCAGTTCGAAGCCGCCTACGCCGAAACGCAGCAGCGCTACATGGAACGCCAGCGCGAGATCCAGGCGCTGCGCGCGCAGACCGGCCAGACGCAGAGCCGCCACCACACCGCGCAGATGGAACTGCTGCGCCTGCAGCAGGCGGTGGAGCGGGTGCAGAGCCGGGCCACGCAGATCGCCCAGGAACTCGACGAAGTCACCCGCCTGCAGACGGCCGAGCGCGCCACGCTCGACGCCCTGGAAAACCGTCTCAAGGAGTACCGCGCGCAGGGCGACGCCGCCCGCGAGGCGCTCTACGCCGCGCGCCAGCTGCGCGACCAGGCCGACCGCGCCGTATTCGAGGCGCGCGAACTGCAGCGCGCGGCCGAGCGGCGGCACCAGGAAGCCGGCTTTGCGCTCACCACCTGTACCAACAAGATCAAGGAACTCAGCGAAACGCTGGCGCGCATCGACCAGGAAATCGCCGACGACGAAACCCGCCTGACCCAGGCGCGCGACGAACTCGCCCGCCTGCCGGCCGACGCGCTCGACGCCGAATTGCAGCTCGCCCTGACCGCGCGCACCGAAGCCGAAACCGCGCTGGCCGCCGCGCGCGATGCGCTGGAAGGCCTGACCGCGCAGCTGCGCGGTCACGACGAGGCGCGCATGGCCTGCGAGCAGGGGCTCGATCCGCTGCGCCGCACCATCGAGCAGTTGAAGCTGAAGGATCAGGAAGCCATGCTCATGCAGTCGCAGTTCGAGCTGCAGCTGCGCGAGGCGGCGGCCGACGAGGCCAGCCTCGAATCGGGCTTGGCCGACAGTCCCAAGCCCAGCCAGTTGCAGGCCGAGATCAACCGCCTGCAGAACGAGATCGCCGCGCTGGGCGCGGTCAACCTCGCCGCGCTGGACGAACTGACCCAGGCGCAGGAGCGCGCCGAATATCTCGCCGCGCAATGCGCCGACCTGCTGGAGGCCGTCGGCACGCTGGAAGACGCGATCCGCCGCATCGACCAGGAGTCACGCACGCGTCTGAAGGAAACCTTCGACACCGTCAACCAGCATATGGGCGAACTGTTCCCGAAGCTGTTCGGCGGCGGCCAGGCACGGCTCATCCTGACCGGCGACGAACTGCTCGACGCCGGGGTGCAGGTGTTCGCCCAGCCGCCCGGCAAGAAAAACGCCTCGATCCACTTGCTGTCCGGCGGCGAGAAGACGCTCACCGCGCTGTCGCTGGTGTTCGCCATGTTCAAGCTCAACCCGGCGCCGTTCTGCCTCCTGGACGAAGTCGATGCGCCGCTCGACGACGCCAACACCGAGCGCTACTGCAATCTGGTCAAGGCGATGTCCGACCACACCCAGTTCCTCTTCATCACCCACAACCGCGTCACCATGGAAATGGCGCAGCACCTCGCCGGCGTCACCATGCAGGAGCCGGGCGTGTCGCGCATCGTCGCAGTCGACGTGGAAGAGGCGGTGGGGATGGTCGAAGCGGCCTAAATTCACGCCGCCCCTAGCCGCAGGCGGCGCCTATCGGTGAAAATGGCGGTTTTGGCGCTATTCATATACTCCCATGCTTGATATCCAGCTGCTGCGCAAGGATGCAGCCTTCGTAGCCGAGCGCCTGGCGGCGCGCGGTTTTGCCTTCGACGCGGCGCGCTTCGATGCGCTGGAAGCTGATCGCAAGAGAATCCAGATTCGTAAAGATCAGGAACTTAAAGCGGAAAAAAACAAGCTCGCGAAAATGATTGGTCAATTGCGGGCTTCTGGCCATGGCCCCGAAGATCCTGAAGTCGGCGAGCTTATGAAGCAAAGCGTTGGGCTTTCGGCTGAAGAAAAAGAATTAGAAAGCCAGTGGCAGGTTTTGCAGGCCGAACTCAACGATTTCCTGATGGGGGTGCCGAACCTGCCGCACGAATCGGTGGCAACGGGCAAGGACGAAACCGCCAACGTCGAGGTGAGCCGCTGGGGCACGCCGAAGACGTTCGATTTCCCGGTGCGCGACCATGTCGATCTGGGCGAAGGGTTGGGGCAGCTCGACTTCGCGGCGGCGGTGAAAATCACCGGCAGCCGCTTTTCCGTGATGAAGGGGCCGCTGGCGCGGCTGCACCGCGCGCTTGCCCAGTTCATGCTCGACGTGCACACGGCGGAACACGGCTACACCGAAGTCTATGTGCCCTATCTGGTGAACGCCGATTCGATGCGCGGCACCGGCCAACTGCCGAAGTTCGAGGAAGACCTGTTCCACGTTCCGCGCACGGATGCCGACAAGCTCTACCTCATTCCCACCGCCGAAGTGCCGGTGACCAACCTGCTGCGCGACGAGATCGTCGCCGCTGAAGCGCTGCCGCTGAAGTTCGTCGCCCACACCCCGTGCTTCCGCTCCGAGGCCGGCTCCTACGGCCGCGACACCCGTGGCATGATCCGCCAGCATCAGTTCGACAAGGTGGAGCTGGTGCAGATGGTGAAGCCGGAGGATTCCTACGCCGCGCTGGAAAGCCTCACGGCGAACGCCGAGGCGATCCTGCAGAAGCTCGGCCTGCCGTACCGCAAGATGGCCCTGTGCAGCGGCGACATGGGCTTCTCGGCGGCCAAGACCTACGACCTCGAAGTGTGGCTGCCGGCGCAGAACACCTACCGCGAGATTTCCTCCTGCTCCAATTTCGAGGCCTTCCAATCGCGCCGCATGCAGGCGCGTTTCCGCAGCGGGCAGGGCAAGCCGGAACTGCTGCATACGCTGAACGGATCGGGGCTGGCGGTGGGGCGCACGCTGGTGGCGATCCTGGAGAACTACCAGAACGCGGACGGCAGCGTGACCGTGCCGGACGCGCTGCGCCCATGGATGGGCGGCGTGGACAGGCTGACGCCAGTCTGAGCCGGATCAGCCGGGTGCAGACAGCGCGTCCTCGCTGCTTCCCAGATTGATCATGGGGTCGAATTCCGGCTCCAACCGCAGCAGGATGTCGTAGTAGTTGCGGATATTCTCGGCGAAATGCAGCGCTTCGCCGCCGCGCGCGTAGCCGTATTTCATCATCCTTGAATAGGTGCCGCGGCTCAAATACGGCAGCGCTTCCTTGACGTCGGCCCAACTGTCCGGGTTGCCGCCGCGCGCCTGTGCGATGCGGCGCGCGTCTTCCATATGCGCCTGTCCCTGGTTGTAGGCGGCCAGCGCCAGCCAGGTGCGATCGGGCTCGGAAATGCGGGCGGGCAGGCTGTCTTTCATCAGCGCCAGATAGCGCGCGCCGCCGAGGATGCTCTGACGCGCATTGAGCCGGTTGGCAACGCCCATGCGGTCGGCCGTTTCCCCGGTCAGCATCATCACGCCGCGCACCCCGGTGGGGGAGGTGGCCAGGGGATTCCATTGCGATTCCTGGTAGCCGATTGCGGCCAGCAGCCGCCAGTCGATGCCGGTCAGCGTCTGTGCCTCGTGAAAATGCCGGCGCAATTCCGGCAGCCGCTGCGGCCGGCGCTGCAGGATGCCGAGGACGTCCGAGCTGCCCAGTCGTTTGACGTGGCCGAAATAGCGCTCGTAAATGCGTTTGACGGTGCCGTCCTTTTGCGCCTGTTCGACGAAACGCGCCAGTGCATTGCGCAGGGCCTGCGAACTGCGGGGAGAGAGCGCCCACACGATCTTCTGCGTTTCGCCGATGTCGAACGCCACCGCCAGTTCAGGGTAGACGTTGCGCATCGGGTCGAAATCCATGCCATTGATGATGACCGCGTCGTACTTGCCGGCCTGCAGCTGCGCCAGCAGTTCCTCCGGCCAGACATTTTCCAGCGCCGCCCAGGACAGCTCAGGATGCTTGCGTTTCTGGCGCATCAGGATGGGGGTGTGCCCGGAGCCGATGATCAGCGCCAGATTCTTGCCCGACAGGTCGGCCATGCTGCGGGGCCTTCTGTCGCTGGTGCGATACACGATGTGGATCGGGGTCTCGAACAGGACCGGTCCGGCGATCAGGTGGCGTTCCCTGACGACCGCTTGCGGCAAGGCCGCTGCCGCCAAGTGGATCTGATGGCTGTCGAGCATCTCGAACAGCGCTTCGGGCCGGGTTTCTTCCGTCCAGTGGAGCGACCACTTTTGAGATTGACTGAATGCCTGCAGCAGATCGTGCTCGAATCCGGCGGGCTCGCCATTGTGGGCGATGTAGTAAGAGGCCGGGCTGTTGCGCGTCCCGACGTGCAACTCGCCACTGGTCTCGGGCGGCGGCACCGGCTGGCTGCAGGCCGCCACCAGCAGGCTCAACGTCAGCGCAATCCCCCTCCCGAAATCAGCCATTTTTTTTGTGATTGGCATGGCCACAGTCTGACCGAGTGTGAAATTTTCGTCCAGCAAACCGCGCGACTCGGTTACAATGCTCGCCGCCGGAGAGGTGGCAGAGTGGTCGAATGTACCTGACTCGAAATCAGGCGTAGGTGCAAGCCTACCGTGGGTTCGAATCCCACCCTCTCCGCCATTCCCCCGCCTCGCATCCCGCCGAGGCTTTGGCCCTACTTCCAGCGGGCTTGAAAATTCCCCCCTACACTTCAAAATAACGCCAGTAACTCAGGCTTATTCCGGCTATGGCAACCAAGCGTGAAGGCAGTACTCTCCTGGAACCAACTGCGGCGAAAGTAAAGCCGCCACCCTTGTACAAGGTATTGCTGCTGAACGACGACTACACTCCAATGGAGTTCGTGGTGCATGTCCTGAAAAAGTTTTTTGGCATCGACCAAGAACGGGCGACACAAATCATGCTCAAAGTGCATACTGAGGGTGTGGGTGTTTGCGGGGTGTATCCGAGGGATATCGCGCATACCAAGGTCGAGCAGGTTGTGGATTTCGCGCGGCAGCATCAGCACCCGCTGCAATGTACGATGGAGGAAAGTTAGATGATTGCCCAGGAACTCGAAGTCACGCTGCACATGGCCTTCATGGATGCGCGGCAGAAGCGCCACGAATTCATTTCGGTGGAGCATCTGCTGCTGGCCATGCTGGACAATCCGTCCGCGGTCGAGGTGTTGCGCGCCTGCGGCGCCAACATCGAGGCCATGCGCGAACAACTGGGTGTGTTCATCGAGGAACACACGCCCAAGGTGGAGGGCGAGGGCGAGGTCGACACCCAGCCCACACTCGGTTTCCAGCGCGTGATCCAGCGCGCCATCCTGCATGTGCAATCGTCCGGCAAGAAGGAGGTCACCGGTGCCAACGTGCTGGTGGCGGTGTTCGGCGAAAAGGATTCGCATGCGGTGTATTTTCTGACCCAACAGGGTGTGACGCGGCTCGATATCGTCAACTTCATCTCCCATGGCATCACCAAAACCCCGCAGAGCGAACCCGCGCCGCGCTTGGACGAGCCCGCCGAAGCGAGCCCCGATGCGCCCTCCGCCTCGCCGCTCGACAGCTTTGCGCAGAATCTGAATTCGCAGGCGCTGGCCGGCAAGATCGACCCGCTTATCGGTCGCGATCAGGAACTGGAACGCGTGATCCAGACCCTGTGCCGCCGGCGCAAGAACAATCCCCTGCTGGTGGGCGAGGCCGGCGTGGGCAAGACGGCCATTGCCGAAGGCCTGGCGCGCCGCATCATTGAAGGCGGGGTGCCCGATATCCTGGCGCAAAGCACGGTGTATGCCCTGGACATGGGCGCCTTGCTCGCCGGCACCAAATATCGCGGCGACTTCGAGCAGCGCCTGAAGGGCGTGCTGAAGCAGCTCGCCGACAATTCGAAGGCGATCCTGTTCATCGACGAGATTCATACCCTGATCGGCGCCGGGGCGGCGTCGGGCGGCACGCTCGACGCGTCCAACCTCTTGAAGCCGGCGCTGTCGTCGGGCAATCTGCGGTGCATCGGCGCGACCACGTACACCGAATATCGCGGCATTTTCGAGAAGGATCACGCCTTGTCGCGGCGATTCCAGAAGATCGACGTGCCCGAGCCCTCGGTCAACGAAACCGTGGCGATCCTGCGCGGGTTGAAATCGCGCTTTGAAGACCACCATGGCGTCAAATACACGGCGGCCGCGCTGACCACGGCGGCCCAGTTGTCGGCGCGCTATATCAACGACCGGCATCTGCCGGACAAGGCGATCGACGTCATCGACGAGGCGGGCGCGGCGCAGCGCATCCTGCCGAAATCCAAGCAGAAGCGGACGATTACCCCGCGCGAGATCGAGGACATCATCGCCAAGATCGCGCGGATTCCGCCGAAGACCGTGTCGTCAGACGACAAGAACTCGCTGAAGACGCTGGACCGCGACCTCAAGGCCGTGGTGTACGGCCAGGATGCGGCGATCGACGCGCTCGCCACCGCGATCAAGATGTCGCGCAGCGGTCTCGGCAACCCGCAGAAGCCGATCGGCAACTTCCTGTTCTCCGGCCCCACCGGGGTCGGCAAGACCGAGGTCGCGCGCCAGCTGGCCTATGTGCTGGGGGTCGAACTGATCCGCTTCGACATGTCGGAATACATGGAGCGCCATGCGGTGTCGCGCCTGATCGGCGCGCCGCCCGGCTACGTCGGTTTCGACCAGGGCGGACTGTTGACGGAAGCCGTCAACAAGCATCCCTATGCCGTTGTTTTGCTGGATGAAGTCGAAAAGGCGCATCCGGACATTTTCAACGTGCTGCTGCAGGTGATGGACCACGGCACGCTCACCGACACCAATGGACGCAAGGCGGATTTCCGCAATGTGGTGGTGATCATGACCACCAATGCGGGTGCGGAAATGCTCAACAAGGCGACGATCGGCTTTTCCAGTTCGCGTGAGAGCGGCGACGAGATGGGCGAAATCAAGCGCATGTTCACGCCGGAATTCAGGAATCGTCTCGACGCGATCATCCCGTTCGCAGCGCTGACCGAGCCGGTCATCCTGCAGGTGGTCGACAAGTTCCTGATGCAGCTGGAAGAGCAGCTGCACGAGAAGAAGGTCGAGGCGGTGTTCACCGATGCGCTCAAGGCCTATCTCGCCAAGAACGGTTTCGACCCGCTGATGGGCGCCCGCCCGATGGCGCGCCTGATCCAGGACACCATCCGCAAGGCGCTGGCCGACGAACTGCTGTTCGGCAAACTGGCGCACGGCGGGCGGGTGACCATCGATGTCGACGCCAGCGGAAAGGTCAGCCTGGAGTTCGAGGAAGCCGTTCCGGCGTAATGTCGCATCAGTGAAATTGCGCATCACTGATGCGCCCCATAAAGATTTTGCATACACGGTCGTAAACCGTTCTAGAGACAGGTCAGCTAGCCATTTTCGCCAAGGGTAAAGGGGAATGGCAGGACCTGTGGATCATTCGTCTAGAAGGGGGAACAACCATGAAAACCCACCATGTATTGAGTGTCGCGGCGGTCGCCTTGGCCAGCCTGCTGCCTGTCTGCGCCTACGCAGCTGAGAAGGACAAGCCGGCTGCTGATGATTTGGCCGTTGTTGGCGAGCGCATCCGTCAGACGGGCGAACAGATTCGCGCCGACCTCAAGGAAGCGCGCGCCCGTTTTGAAGCTCAGAAGGCACGAGAGGAAGCGGAGCGCAAGCGCGAGGCCGAGCGGGCGCGGCAGCAGGCGATCAGGGAGGCTGCCGAGCAGGCCGCGATCAAGGAAGCCAAACGGCAGCAAGCGCTGGAAGCCGCGCAGGCGCAAGCCCGCCGGGAAGCTGCGCTGAAGGCCGCGCAGGCAGAGCGCGAACGTCAGATTGCCCTTGCGGAGCAGCGCGTAAGGGAAGAGCGGGAAGCCCGGGAAAAGGCGGCCATCGCGCTGAGGGAGGCGCGCAAATCGTCCGGTCCGAAGGGGCTGGCTGACGAAGGCGTGAAGGAAACCGCGAAGGAAAAAGCGGCCAGAGCGCTGCGGGAAGCCCGCCAATCGCGCGGCCCGAGAGCGATGGCTGAAGATGGCTTGTAAGCCCTGAATGGATGAACTTGCGCCGGCTCGTTGCGGGCGCAGACAAGAGAGCCAACAGCAAGCGCATGCCGCTGTCAGGTGATCGGCCTGGACGCTGGGGCAGGCCAGCCGGTTTGCCCCGCTCAATGCCACAGGTTCTTGGCCGATTGACGGATCGACCGTGACCAGGCGCCACCCCCTCCCGCGCTTCAGCGCGCCGTTTCAGCCCGTAACTCCCGAACAAGACCCAGGCAGCATCCTCGGTGCAGCTGGATCCGTGCACGTCCAAAACTTGCCGAATACCGCCCAATCCCGCACCATACGGGCCGCGTCTTGATAACTGGAGTCCCCATGAAATCCCACCACGCAACGTTTATGGTCCTGACCACGCTTGCCGTGCTTTTGTCAGGCTGTGAAAAACCTGGCTCTGCTGTGAAAGCTGAAACGGTGGCGACGGTCGCCGGCGACAAGATCAGCGCAGCCGAGTTGAACCTGGCCTTGTCCCGCCTGGGGGATCTGAATGACGCACAGGCCGCCGAGGCGAAGGGCAAAATGCTGCAGGCCTTGATCGATCAGCGTCTGGTCGCCCAGGCCGCCAGGAAGGCCGGGCTCGACAAGGAACCCGCGGTGGAGATCGCGATGGCGCAGGCAAGCCGTCAGGTGCTGGCGGAAGCCTATGCCGAACGCGGCTTCAAGGATGTCGCCAAACCGACCGAGAGCGAGATCGCCGATTACTACAATGCGCATCCTGAACTTTTCTCCCAGCGCCGGATTTACCGCATCCAGGAACTCGAGCTGAAGGTCGACCCGTCACGCATGTCCGAAGTCGAGGCCAAACTCAAGGGCAGCCGATCCATAGGCGACTTCGTCGCCTGGGTCAAGGAACAGGGCATCGAGGGCAAGAGTGCCGTGGCGGTCAAGCCGGCCGAGCAGATTCCGCTGCCCCTGCTGGGCCGCTTCAGCCAGATGAAGGACGGCCAGGTGACGATTCTTTCGACGCGGCCGGGGCAAGTGCTGGTCGAGCAATTGCTGGAAAGCCAGCTGCAGCCGGTTTCGCTGGAACAGGCGCAGAGCGCCATCGAGCGTGCCCTTCTGGCCCAGAAGCGCAAGGACCTGATGGAAGCGGACCTGAAGAAGCTGCGGGAAGCGGCCAAGATCGAGTACACAAGTGGCTACGCGCCGGCAGCCGAGGCAAAAGCCGGCGCCGAAAAAGCCGACGATAAACCAGCCAACTGAGTGCCTCCTATGATTCTGGTGACTGGAGGCGCCGGCTTCATCGGCGCCAATTTCGTTCTGGACTGGCTGGCGTCAAGCGATGAAGCCATCGTCAACCTCGACAAGCTGACCTATGCAGGCAACCTCGAGAACCTGAAGCCCCTGCGCGGCGACGCGCGGCATGTTTTCGTGCAGGGCGACATCGGCGACCGCGCGGTCGTCGGTGCGCTGCTGCAGCAATACCGCCCCCGCGCGGTGATCAATTTTGCCGCCGAAAGCCACGTCGACCGCTCCATCCATGGCCCCGCCGAGTTCATCCAGACCAACGTGGTCGGCACCTTCAACCTGCTGGAGTCGGTGCGTGCCTGGTGGTCGCAGTTGCCTGCGGACGAGCAGGCGGCGTTCCGTTTCCTGCATGTGTCGACCGACGAGGTGTACGGCTCGCTCGGCCCCGCCGATCCGGCGTTTACCGAAACCACGCCGTATGCGCCGAACAGCCCGTATTCGGCGTCGAAGGCCGCGTCGGATCATCTGGTTCGCGCCTATCACCATACCTACGGCCTGCCGGTGTTGACCACCAACTGCTCGAACAATTACGGGCCGCTGCAGTTTCCCGAAAAGCTCGTCCCGCTGGTCATCCACAACGCGCTGGCGGGCAAGCCGCTGCCGATCTACGGCGACGGCAGCAATGTCCGCGACTGGCTGTATGTCAGCGACCATTGCAGCGCGATCCGGCGGGTGCTGGAAGCCGGGCGGGTGGGGGAGACCTACAACATCGGCGGCTGCAACGAAAAGACCAATCTCGAGGTGGTGAAGACGCTGTGCGCCATCCTCGACGAGCTGCATCCCGGCTCGCCGGTCGTGCCGCATGCCAGCCTCGTCACTTTTGTCAGGGATCGACCCGGTCACGACCAGCGCTATGCGATCGACGCCCGCAAGATCGAGCACGAACTCGGCTGGACGCCGAGCGAGACCTTCGAGAGCGGGATCAGGAAAACGGTCGCCTGGTACCTGGACAACCAGGACTGGGTCGCCCATGTGACCAGCGGCGAGTACCGCAACTGGGTTTCGAAAAACTACGAAGGCAATCCGGCATGAGCACACGCAAAGGCATCATCCTCGCCGGAGGCTCCGGCACCCGGCTTTATCCCATCACGCAGGCCGTCTCCAAGCAGCTGCTGCCGGTGTACGACAAGCCCATGGTGTATTACCCGCTGACCACGCTGATGCTGGCGGGCATCCGCGACATCCTGCTGATCTCGACCCCGCAGGACACGCCGCGCTTCGAGCAGCTGCTGGGTGACGGCGCGCAGTGGGGGCTCAATATTCAATATGCTGTTCAGGACGCGCCCGAAGGCCTGGCCCAGGCCTTTCTCATCGGCAGCGACTTCATCGGCACCGATCCCTGCGCCTTGGTGCTTGGCGACAACATTTTCTACGGCCACGAATTGAGCCAGGATTTGATTGCGGCCGGGCAGCGCACGCGCGGCGCCACCGTGTTCGCCTATCCGGTGCATGACCCCGAGCGTTATGGCGTGGTCGAATTCGACGCCGCCGGGCGCGCGGTCAGCCTGGAGGAAAAGCCGGCCAAGCCGAAATCCCGCTATGCCGTCACCGGCCTGTATTTCTACGACAACCGGGTGATCGATATTGCGCGTGCGCTGAAGCCGTCGCCGCGCGGCGAGCTCGAAATCACCGACGTCAACCGCCAGTACTTGGAATGGGGCGAACTCGACGTGCAGGTGATGGGACGCGGCCAGGCCTGGCTCGACACCGGTACCCACGATTCGCTGATCGAGGCGGCGCTCTACATCCAGACCATCGAGAAGCGCCAGGGCCTGAAGATCGCCTGTCCGGAGGAAATCGCCTACCGCCAGGGCTTCATCGACGCCGCCCAGTTGCAGGCGCTGGCGCAGCCCTTGATGAAGAATGGCTACGGGCTTTATCTGATGGACGTATTGAACGAGCGGGTATTCTGATGCAGGTGATCGCCACCCAGCACCCCGAGGTGCTGCTGCTGCGCCCCAAGGTGTTCGGCGATGCGCGCGGCTTCTTTTTCGAGAGCTACAACCGCAAGGCCTTTGCCGAACTCGGCATCGAAGCCGAGTTCGTGCAGGACAACCATTCGCGCTCGGCAAAGGGCGTGCTGCGCGGCCTGCATTATCAGATCAGCCAGCCGCAGGGCAAGCTGGTGCGCGTGGCGGCGGGCGAGGTGTTCGATGTGGCGGTCGACCTGCGCCGCAGCTCGCCGCATTTCGGCCGCGTTGCCAGCTTCCACCTGGCGGCCGAGACGCACGAGATGGCCTGGATCCCGCCGGGCTTTGCGCACGGATTTCTGGTGCTGTCGGAGCACGCCGAGTTCCTCTACAAGACCACCGACTACTATGCGCCGCAGTTCGAGCGCTGCCTGCGGTGGAACGACCCGGCGCTCGACATTGCCTGGCCGCTGGATGGCGAGCCGTTGCTGTCCGCCAAGGATCAGGCCGGCCTGCCGCTCGCCGGGTGCGAGGTGTTTGCGTGAGGATCCTGCTCACCGGCGTCAACGGCCAGGTGGGATGGGAATTGCAGCGCACGCTGGCGCCGCTGGGCGAGGTGATTGCCGCAGACCGCGGCGTGCTTGATCTCGCCGACAGCGTCGCCATCCGCCGCAGCGTGGAGGCGATCGCCCCGGACCTGATCGTCAACCCGGCCGCCTATACCGCGGTGGACAAGGCCGAATCCGAGCCCGACCTGGCGCACGCCATCAACGCGGTTGCGCCGGGCGAACTGGCGCAGGCTGCAGCGGCGCGTGGCATTCCGCTGGTGCATTTTTCCACCGACTACGTTTACGACGGGCGCAAGCCGGGGGCCTACACGGAAGCGGACACGCCCAATCCGCTGGGCGTGTACGGCGCGAGCAAACTGGCCGGCGATCAGGCCGTGCTTCGTTCCGGCGCGCCGCACCTGATCCTGCGCACCAACTGGGTATACGGCCTGCGCGGGCGCAATTTCCTGCTCACCATGCAGCGTCTGGCGCGCGAGCGCGACACGCTCGCGGTAGTGGACGACCAGTTCGGCGCGCCGACCTGGTCGCGCCTGATCGCCGAGGCGACAGCTTTGACGATCGCGCGCTGGCTGGACCGGCCCGATCAAACTGCAACATCGGGCATATACCATCTGAGCTGTAGCGGACGTACAAGCTGGCATGGCTTCACCGCGGCGATCCTGGCGCACCTGGCGGCAACGGACGCGAAACTGGCCCGCCTGACGGCGATTCCGACTTCGGGCTATCCTACGCCGGCGGCACGTCCGGCCAACTCGCAACTGGATTGCGGCAAGCTGGCGGCGACCTTCGGCGTGCGGCTGCCCGACTGGGAAACCGCGCTGGCGCTGTGCCTGGAACAGGATTTGCCTCAGCCACCAAAATGACCTTTTTTGAAGAGTGCACGACATGACCCTCATTCATCCCGTGATTCTTTCCGGTGGCTCGGGCACCCGCCTGTGGCCCTTGTCCCGCGCGGCCCTGCCGAAACAGCTGCTGCCGCTCACCAGTGACCGCAGCCTGCTGCAGGATACCGTCAGTCGCTTGGCGGACATGCCGGAAATGGCCGCGCCGCTGATGGTGTGCAACGTCGAGCACCGCTTCATGATCGCCGAGCAGCTTCGCCAGATCGAAACGCAACCGCGTGCCATCGTGCTGGAGCCGGTGGGGCGCAACACCGCGCCGGCCATTGCCGTCGCTGCGCTGATGCTGTCGCGCGACGATCCCGCTGCGCTGATGCTGGTGTTGCCGGCCGATCACCTGATCGGCGACGTCGCCGCCTTTCATGCGGCCATCCGCACCGCGGCGCAGGCGGCGCAGCACGGCCACCTCGCCACCTTCGGCATCGTTGCGGCCACCCCCGAAACCGGCTACGGCTACATCAAGAAGGGGGCGCCGCTGGCGGACTCCGCAGGCGCGCATCAGGTGGCTGCGTTCGTCGAGAAGCCCGATCCGGCCACCGCGCAGCAGTATGTGGATTCCGGCGACTACTTCTGGAACAGCGGCATGTTCCTGTTTCGCGCGGCGGATTTCCTCGACGAGTTGCAGGCTCTGCGCCCCGACATCCTCGAGGCCAGCCGCGCAGCGCTCGATGCCGCCACCCTGGATCTCGATTTCGTGCGGCTGGATCCCGCCGCGTTCGAGGCCTGCCCGTCGGATTCGGTCGACTACGCGGTGATGGAACACACCCGCCGCGCCGCCGTGGTGCCGGCCGACATCGCCTGGAACGACATCGGCGCCTGGTCGGCGCTGTGGGAGGTCGCGCAAAAGGACGAGGCGGGCAACGCCATCCGCGGCGACGTCATGCTGGAGAACGCCCGCAACAACTACGTCCGCGCCGAAGGCCGAATGGTGGCCATGCTCGGCGTGTCCGACCTGGTGGTGGTGGAAACCGCCGACGTGGTGCTGGTGGCGAACAAGGACCAGGTGCAGGACGTGAAGAAGCTGGTCGACCGTCTGAAGGCCGAAAAGCGCTGCGAGCACCTGGTCCACAAGCAGGTCTACCGGCCCTGGGGCTGGTACGAAGGCATCGACGAGGGCGAGCGCTTCCAGGTCAAGCGCATCATGGTCAAGCCGGGCGAAAAGCTGAGCCTGCAGATGCATCACCATCGCGCCGAGCACTGGATCGTGGTGTCCGGCACCGCCAGCGTCACCTGCGGCGACGAGGTCCTGCTGCTGACCGAGAACCAGTCCACCTACATTCCGCTGGGAACCACCCACCGGCTGGAAAACCCCGGCAAGATCGATCTGCACATGATCGAGGTGCAGTCGGGCACCTATCTGGGGGAGGATGACATCGTGCGCTTCGAGGACATCTACCAGCGTAGCTGAGGCGCGTTCCGTCGCCCGGATCATTCCCATGCTTTCCGTGTAGGACAAACCCCTATACAAACGGGTTGTCCATATCGGTCCTAAAACACAGCGCTTATCCACATTAACTTTCCCCTGTGCCGTCCGAAAACGAATTCACCACGCTGACTTAAGTGTGAATTCGAAAAAAATTCAACGAAGAAGGACAGGCAAATGAAAATGGGCGAAATGCTGGACGAGATGCGCGACGTCAACCTGAACTACCTGATGCTGGCGCAAAGCATGATCCAGCATGACAAGGCCACCGCCGTCTTTCGACTGGGCATCAGCCAGGACGTGGCCGACCTGATCGAGGCACTAACCCCCGCACAGATTCTCAAGCTTGCCGGTTCCGGCATGCTGGTGTCGCGCTTCCGGTTCGATGATGGTCTGGTGCTCAACATGCTGACCAGCTACACCAGGGATCGCGCCCTGGCGCAATCCCATGCCGCCATCCTGATGGCGGGCCAAGCGGTGGAAGCCTTTGCCTGACCTGCCGGACGGCGCAGCATAAAATCAAGTAAGCAAGGGATTGTCGAAATGAGCAAGAAAAGTCTGCTGACCGAAATGCGCGACACCCAACTGGCGATCGAACTGATCGAACTCGGCGCCCGCCCGCAGGTGCTGGAGTCCGAAACCACGCTGTCGCGCGAACGTTTGCTCAAGCTGTACAAGGAAGTCAAAGGCGTCTCGCCGCCCAAGGGCATGCTGCCGTTCTCGACCGACTGGTTCCTGACCTGGCTGCCCAACATCCATTCGTCGCTGTTCATCAATATCCACCGCTACATCACGAAGAACAGCGACTGCAACGGCATCGAAGCCGTGCTCAAAAGCTATCGCCTGTATCAGGAATACCTCCACACCAACCAGATCGAAGCCGTGCTGAGCTTCACCCGTGCCTGGACCCTCAACCGTTTCTTCGAAAGCCGCATGCTCGATACCGCCGTCTGCAGCGAATGCGGCGGCCATTTCGTGGTTCATCCGGACGACCTGCATGACAAGTATGTGTGCGGCCTGTGCAACATGCCTGCGCGCGCAGGCAAAACCCGCAAGGCCAAGGCTGCGGAAGGGTCGCTGCGCAGCAGCGGGGTACCCACCGGCGTACCCCTTGCGGGTGCTGACGCCCGAGTCGAGCTGACTGCCGCCGCCTGACCGTTTTGAACCCGGCTCACCGGTGATGGCGCGCCTGCCGGTCGGCCTTCAGTCATTCGTCATCCAGTGTGCCGCCTGGTTGCTGGCACTTCTGCTGCAAACCGCTTTTTCGTTCCAGCCCAGCCTGGGTCAGCTCGTCCTCATGCAGGGAGGGATCGCCGCCGCATTCAGTCTTGTCTCGCGGCAGCCTGCCTGGTGGCCGCCCCTGCATTTCGGCTTTTTCCCCGCCATTCTCCTGACCCGGCAGCTTGATGCGCCCGCCTGGGTCTATCTGGCAGCATTCCTGCTGCTGGTGCTGTTTTACTGGAGCACCTTTCGCACCCGGGTACCCTTGTACCTGTCCGACCGCAAGGCTTGGTGCGCCGTGGAAGCCCTGTTGCCCGAGACTCAGCCTTTTAGCTTCATCGACCTTGGCAGCGGCCTGGGCGGCGTGCCGTTTCATCTGGAGTCCCGTTTTCCGCACGGCCGCTTCTACGGCACCGAAATTGCGCCGGCGCCCTGGCTGATCAGCCGGGTGCGTGCCTGGCTCAAACGCAGCCGGGTGATCTTTTTGCGGCGCAATTATGCGGCTCTCAACCTGGCCGATTTCGACGTCGTGTTTGCCTTTCTCTCGCCCGCGGCCATGCCCGGCCTGTGGCAGCAGGCGCAGGCCCAAATGCGCAGCGGCAGCCTGTTCATCAGCCTTTCATTTGCGGTGGACGCGCGGCAGCCGGACCAGGTGGTGACGCTGGCCGAAGGCGCGCGTCACACGCTGTATGTGTGGCGCATGTAAAGTTTCACCAGGTGGAAATACTCAAGCGCTGCCATCAAGTTTCCCCCGGTTTGGTCGAATCCTAACTGTGAGGGGCCAGGCTCCGAGTATAAAAAAACCGGGCAGGGCGGGGGCCTTGCCCGCCTGGTGAATTCATCAAAAGGAACAGACGGTTGTGCTAGTTATCGTTGGATATATTGTTGTGCTCCTGAGCGTGTTCGGCGGTTTTGCGCTGGCAGGCGGGCATATGGGCGCCCTGTTCCAGCCGCTGGAGTTGCTGATGATCGGTGGTGGCGCAGCGGGCGCATTTTTGGTCGGCAACAACGGCAAGGCCATCAAGGCGACACTGAAAGCCATGCCCACCGTGTTCAAGGGTTCGAAATACAGCCGTGCGCTCTACATGGACATGATGGCGCTGCTGTACGAAATACTGACCAAGATCCGCAAGGAAGGCCTGATGTCGGTGGAAGCCGATGTCGACTCGCCCGAGAACAGCCCGCTGTTCTCCAAGTACCCGGCCATCATGGCCGACCACCACGTCGTCGAATTCCTCACCGACTATCTGCGCCTGATGGTGAGCGGCAGCATGAACGCCTTCGAAATCGAAAACCTGATGGACAACGAAATCGAAACCCACCATCACGAAGGCGAGGTGCCTGTGCACGTCGTGGCCAAGCTCGGCGACGGGATGCCCGCATTCGGTATTGTGGCGGCGGTGATGGGGGTGGTGCACACGATGGAGTCGGTCGGCCTGCCGCCTGCGGAACTGGGTATCCTGATTGCGCACGCGCTGGTCGGCACGTTCCTCGGCATTTTGCTGGCCTACGGCTTTGTGGGCCCGCTTTCCAGCCTGCTCGAACAGAAAGTTCACGAGTCGACCAAGATGTTCCAGTGCATCAAGGTCACCCTGCTGGCCAGCATCAATGGCTATGCGCCGGCGATTGCGGTCGAGTTCGGGCGCAAGGTGCTGTTCTCGACCGAGCGTCCTTCGTTCAGCGAGCTGGAAACCTACGTAAGAAGCGCGAAATCCCGCTGATTACGATGTCGCGCAGCATGCACACCGCGCCCCAATAAGCCCATGAGCGATCAGAAACCGCCCATCATCGTCAAGCGCATCAAGAAGGTGGCAGGCGGCCATCATGGCGGTGCCTGGAAAATCGCCTATGCCGACTTCGTGACGGCGATGATGGCCTTCTTTCTGCTGATGTGGCTGATGGGTTCGACCACCAAGGGCGACCTGGAAGGTATCGCGGAATATTTCAAGACGCCGCTCAAAGTGGCCATGCAGGGCGGCTCCGGCAGCGGTGACAGTTCCAGCGTGATCAAGGGCGGCGGGGCAGACCTCACGCGCAAGACCGGACAGATCAGAAAAGGCGAAAATGAAGTCGACAAAAAGTCCTACAACCTGAAGGCCGCCCAAGCCGAACTCGAACGCATCGAGGCGGCCAATCTCAAGCAGTTGAAAAAGCGGCTGGATGAGGCGATCGACGTCAATCCCACGTTGCGGCAATTCAAGCGGCAATTGCTGATCGACATCACCAGCGAAGGCCTGCGCATCCAGATCGTCGACGAGCAGAACCGGCCCATGTTCAATCTGGCCAGTGCCGAGTTGCAGCCTTATACCAAGATCATCCTGCACGAGATCGGCCTCATGCTGAACGATGTGAAGAACCGCGTCAGCCTGTCGGGCCATACCGACGCCATTCAATACGCCAATGCCGGGCGCGGCTACAGCAACTGGGAATTGTCGGCCGACCGGGCCAACGCCTCACGGCGCGAATTGATCGCGGGCGGCATGGACGAGTCAAAAATGCTGCGGGTGGTCGGCCTGGCCTCCTCCGTGCCGTTCAGCAACGCCGGCCCCAATGACCCGGTCAACCGCCGCATCAGCATCATCGTCATGAACAAGCGCACCGAAGAGGCCATCACCAAGGAAGCCTCCGGCGTCAATGTCGCCGACGAGAGCGAGGCGCGCGGCGAAATCGACAAAACCGGCAACGCGCCTTGACCCCCGTGCCGCAAGGCGCGAAATAGCAGGCCAATTTCACCCTTATTCCCCTGATTGCCCGCGCCGGGCATGGCCAATAATCCAGCCTGAAGAAAGCCCGCTTCTGCTTGATGCAGATGGCAGGGTCCCCCAACAGGTGAGCAGGGATGGCTGAAGAAAGCGATCAGGAACGGACAGAACCAGCTTCGCCCCAGAGGCTGCAGAAGGCACGTGAAGAAGGCCAGGTCGTGCAGTCGCGCGAGCTGGCCACCTTTGTCGTGCTGATGACCAGCGGCGCGACCCTGTGGACGATGGCCGGCAGCCTCGGCCAGGCCATGTCGAACATCATGCGCGGGGGGCTGCAGTTCAATCCGGGCATCGCCCGCGACAGCGCGCACGTGATGGCGCAGCTGTCGAACCAGTTTTTCGAGGCGGCGCTGGCTTTGGCGCCCTTTTTCCTGCTGGTGGTGATCGCCGCCCTGGCGTCTCCGCTGCTGTTGCGCGGCTGGCTGTTCAGCGGCAAGGCGCTGGCCCCGAAATTCGATCGCCTGAACCCGTTCTCGGGCATCAAGCGCATGTTTTCCAGCCAGGGGCTGATCGAACTGGTCAAGTCGTTGGCCAAGGTGGGCTTGCTCGGCGGGGTCGCGACCTGGCTGATCTGGTCCAATGTCGGCGCGATTTTTTCGCTCAGCCTGGAAACGCCGTCCGATGCCATCCGGCACATGGGCGACCTCATCGGCAGGATGTTCCTGCTGGTTTCGGGCGCGATGATTTTCATCGTCGTGATCGATCTGCCTTACCAGCTCTGGAGCCACTACAAGAAACTCCGGATGAGCAAGGAGGAGCTGCGCCGGGAGGCCAAGGAATCGGAAGGCGACCCGCATCTGAAGGCACACATCCGTGCCCAGCAGCGTGAAATGGCGCGCCGCCGCATGATGTCCGATATCCCGACCGCCGATGTGGTGGTGACCAACCCGACCCATTACGCCGTCGCGCTCAAGTACAGCGAAGGCAAGATGCGCGCCCCGCGCGTGGTGGCCAAGGGCGCCGACGCCGTCGCCGCGAAGATCCGCGAACTGGCCGCCGAGCACAAGGTGCCGCTGCTGGAAGCGCCGCCTCTGGCGCGCGCGCTGTTCCGCCACACCGAACTCGGCGATGAAATCCCGGCCACGCTCTACGCAGCGGTGGCCGAAGTGCTGGCCTACGTGTTCCAGCTGCGCCATTACCAGCAGGCGGGTGGCGTCTATCCCGACGCGCCGACCGCCCTGCCGGTGCCGCCCGAACTTGATCCGCAGAGAGCCTATGACAGCAGCAATCATGCCCCGCGTTGAGGCCAGGATCGGATGGATGCAAGGCGCAGTGCGCCGGCAATGGCCGTCCATTGCCAAGCGCTGCAACGCCGCAGACGCCGATCCTGACCTCAACCCGAAGGGCCGATTGCCTGCGGGCGCATTACTGCGTTGCGGGTCGCTTATTTGGAATGACCAAACTTCGCTCCCCACGCCTTGCACTGCATCCCGCAGGCAACCGGCGCGGGGCATGATTGCTGCTGTCATAGGCTCTAAAGCATGAACGGCACCCTGAGCCTCTCCAACCTGTTCAGCGGCGCCAATGCCCGTTCAATGGCGGCGCCGGTTTTCATCGTGCTCGTGCTGGCGATGCTGGTGCTGCCGCTGCCGCCGTTTGCGCTGGACATGCTGTTCACCTTCAACATCGCGCTCTCGATCATGGTCCTGCTGGTCAGCCTGTCGACCAAGAAGGCGCTCGAATTCGCGGCCTTCCCCACGGTGCTGCTACTTTCCACCCTGCTGCGCCTGTCGCTCAACGTGGCGTCGACCCGGGTGGTGCTGCTGGAAGGCCATACCGGTCCGGATGCCGCCGGCAAGGTGATCGAGGCCTTCGGCCATTTCCTGGTCGGCGGCGACTACACGGTCGGCATCATCGTGTTCGTCATCCTGGTGGTGATCAACTTCATCGTCATCACCAAGGGCGCCGGCCGCATCGCCGAGGTCAGCGCGCGCTTCACCCTCGATGCGATGCCGGGCAAGCAAATGGCGATCGACGCCGACCTCAATGCCGGCCTCATCGACGAGAACGAGGCACGCCGCCGTCGCGCCGAAATCTCCCAGGAAGCCGACTTTTACGGCTCCATGGACGGTGCCTCGAAATTCGTGCGCGGCGACGCCATCGCCGGCATCCTGATTCTGCTGATCAACATCGTCGGCGGCCTGCTCATCGGCCTGATGCAGCACGACATGTCGCTGGCCGACGCCGCCCGCAACTACACCCTGCTGGCGATCGGCGATGGCCTGGTGGCGCAGATTCCGGCGCTGGTCATCTCGATCGCCGCCGGCATCATCGTCAGCCGCGTGAGCACCGAAGAGGACATCGCCGGCCAGATGATGTCCAACGTCTTCAGCAAGACGCAGGCGCTCTACATCACCGCTGCGATCCTCGGCTTGATGGGCATGATTCCGGGCATGCCGAACTTTGCCTTCCTGCTGCTGGCGGGTGGCATGGTCTGGCTGGCCTGGAAGGGCGGCAAGCGGCAGCAGGCAGCCGAGGCTGCGCCGGACGTGCAGGCCGCGCCCGTCGCCGCGGTCGAATCCCAGGAAGCCAGCTGGGAGGACGTCGCGCCCATCGACACCCTGGGCCTGGAAGTCGGCTATCGCCTGATCCCGTTGGTGGACAGCGCCGCCGACGGCGAACTGGTGCGCCGCATCAAGGGCATCCGCAAGAAGTTCGCGCGCGAAATCGGCTTCCTGCCGCCCGCCGTGCATATCCGCGACAACCTCGAGATCAATCCGAACAGCTATCGCATCACGCTCAAAGGCGTGGAAATCGGCAGCGGCGAAGTGCGCACCGGGCTGTTCCTCGCCATCGACCCGGGCAACATCACCGCCAGCCTGCCGGGCGTCGCCACGCGCGACCCCGCGTTCGGCCTGCCCGCCGTCTGGATCGAATCCGCCATGCGCGAGCAGGCGCAGGCCATGGGCTACACCGTGGTCGATCCCGGTACCGTGGTCGCCACCCACCTGAACCATCTGGTGACCCTGCACGCTGCCGAGCTGCTGGGGCGGCAGGAAGCGCAGGCGCTGCTCGACCACCTGGGCAAGAGCGCACCCAAGCTGGTGGAAGACCTGGTGCCGAAGATGCTGCCGCTTTCCACCGTGCAGAAGGTGCTGCAGAACCTGCTGATCGAGGGCGTGGCCATCCGCGACATGCGGACCATCATCGACACCCTGCTGGAGAATGCAGCGCGCGTTCAGGATCCGCACGAACTGACCGCGCTGGTGCGGGTGGCGCTGGGCCGCTCGATCGTGCAGCAGATTTACGGACCGGCCAGCGAATTGCCGGTGATCGCGCTGGATCAGGGGCTGGAACGCCTGCTGATGCAGACCCTGCAGGCAGGCCACGACGCCGTCGGCCTGGAGCCGGGGCTGGCCGACACCCTGCTGGAGCGGACCCAGACCTCGACCCAGCGCCAGGAGGCGCTGGGCCATCCCCCCGTATTGCTGACGCCGGCCGTGCTGCGTCCGCTACTTGCACGTTTCCTGCGGCGCACGGTGCCGCAACTCAAGGTGCTTTCGCACGCTGAAGTGCCCGAAGGCAAACAGATCAAAGTGACGTCCCTGGTAGGAGGAGCAGCATGAACGTGAAACGAATCGTCGCCAAAACATCCCGGGATGCCATGCGCCAGTTGCGCGAGGTCCTGGGACCCGATGCGGTCATTCTCTCCAATCGCGCCGTAGAGGGCGGGGTCGAGGTGCTGGCCCTGCCGGCCGAGGACATCGCGGCGATGGCGCCGCCGGTGATGGAGGCGCCCGCAGCGGCTGCGACGGCCAGGGCAGCGGAGGCCAAGGTGCAATACCGGCCCGAGCCCGAGCCTGCCGTCACGTTCAAGCGGCGCCTGATCGAGCGCATCGCCGTGCCCAGCCAGGACGGTAGCCAGCTTGCGCAAAGCGTGATCAGCGAAATCAAGACCCTGCACATGCGCTTGGAAAGCCAGCTTGCCGACCTGACCTGGCGCGACCTGCCGGGACGCGACCCGGCGGGCGCCACCGTGATGCGCGACATGCTGGCCGCCGGCTTTTCCGCCACGCTCGCGCGCGAGCTGCTGGAAAACCAGCCGAAAGGCGAGGAGGAGCAGGTGCGGGCCTGGATGCGCAACACGCTGATGAAACGCCTGCAGGTGATCCAGAGCGAAAACGAGCTGCTCGAATCCGGCGGCGTGTTCGCCCTGATGGGGCCGACCGGCGCGGGCAAGACCACCACCACCGCCAAGCTGGCCGCACGCTTCGTGGTGCGCCACGGCGCCGACAAGCTGGCGCTCTTGACCACCGACAGCTACCGCATCGGCGGACACGAGCAGTTGCGCATCTACGGCAAGATTCTGGGGGTGACGGTGCATGCCGTGCGCGACGCCGCCGATCTGCGGCTGGCGCTGTCCGAACTGCGCAACAAGCACACCGTGCTGATCGACACCGTGGGGATGAGCCAGCGCGATCGTGCCGTTGCCGAGCAGGTCGAAATGCTGTGCCAGGCCGGCAAGCCGATCAAGCGGCTCCTGATGCTGAACGCCACCAGCCACGGCGACACCCTGGATGAAGTGGTTCAGGCGTATCGCACGCGCGGCCTCGACGGCTGCATCCTGACGAAAATCGACGAGGCGGCCAGCCTCGGCCCGGCGCTCGATTGCGCGATCCGCCACCAGCTCAACGTGCACTATCTGGCCACCGGCCAGCGCGTGCCCGAAGACCTGCACCTGGCCAATCGCCAGTACCTCATTCACCGTGCCTTCAAGACCCGCATCCAGGCCTCGCCCTGGCAGCTGGACGACAGCGAGCTGGCGTTCGCCATGAACGGGATTCAAACCCTGCAGCGTGAAAGCGCGGTGGCCCATGGATAAATTCGTCGGCGACCAGGCTGCCGGGCTGCGCCGTCTGCTGGGGCAGACCGGATTCCAGGTCCTCACCGTGATGTCGGGTCAGCAGGGCGCCGGCAAGACCGCCGCGACCGTCAATCTGGCGGTCGCCCTGGCGCGCTCCGGCCGCGACGTGCTCATCATCGACCAGGACCGCCACGGCCGCGGCGCCTGCGCCACGCTGGGGCTGACGCCGCGCTTCGACGTGTCGGACGTGCTCGAAGGCCGCTGCACGCTGGAATCGCTGATACTCAACGGTCCCGACAACGTGCAGGTGCTGCCGCTCGGCGGCGGCTTCAATCGCCTGGGGCGTTTGTCCGAACGCGACCAGGAATGGCTGGCGCAGAGCTTCAACAGCCTGCAATGCGGCGTCGACGTGGTGCTGGTCGACATGGAAGAGGCGACCGATCCCGATGCCCTGCCGCTGGGTCTCGCCGCGTCCGAAATCATGGTGGTGCTGCCGCCCGGCAACGCGGCGATCACCCAGGGTTACACGCTGGTCAAACGGCTGGTGCAGAATTTCGGCAAGCGCCGCTTCCGCCTGCTGCTCAACCGCATGGCCTCGCCGGAAGACGCACAGGCCGTGGCGCACAATTTCGCCTATACGGCCGAGCGCTATCTGGGGGTGTCGATCGATTACCTGGGGTATATTCCGCTGGACGAGCGGCTGACCCGTGCAGGCGACATGCGGACCTCGGTGGTGGAGGCATTCCCGGTGGCGCAGTCCACCTCGCAGTTCCGCAAGCTGGCCGACGGTCTGCTGCGCTGGCCGCAGCCCTCCAGCCTCGGCAGCGTTGGCGGATTCATGCAGCGCGTGATCCAGGGTGGGCGTCTGGTGGAAGCCTACAGAAGGGGGTAATCCGAGAAATCATGTATACCGCAACCGGCAAAAGCGAAAAAAGCGAGAAAAGCGATCTGCTGGCGCAATACATGCCCATGGTGAAGCGCCTGGCACACCACATGATGGGGCGGTTGCCGCCGAGTGTGGAGGAGGACGATCTGGTGCAGGCCGGCATGATCGGCCTGCTCGACGCGATCAGCCGCTATGACGAAGCGCAAAGCGCACAGTTCGAAGCCTATGCCATCCAGCGCATCCGCGGCTCGATGATCGACGAGTTGCGCCAGTCCGACTGGCTGCCGCGCAGCGCGCGACAGTCGATGCGCAAGATCGAACAGGCGATCGGCGCCCTGCAGCATCAGCTGGGGCGACAACCGGGCGAAGGCGAAATTGCCGAGTTCATGAAGATTCCGCTGGCCGAATACCAGGCCATGCTGGGCGATGCGCGCGGCCACCAGCTGCTGTATTTCGAGGATTTCGGCGAATCCGACGACGACGACTCCTTCCTCGACAAACAAACAGCGGACGAGGCCAGCATGCCCCTGCCGCAATTGCTCGACGCCAACCTGCGCGCCTGCATCATCGCCGCGATCGAAAACCTGCCCGAGCGTGAGCAGCTGCTGATGTCGCTGTATTACGAGCAGGAACTCAACCTGCGCGAAATCAGCGAAGTGTTCGGCGTCAGCGAATCCCGCATCTGCCAGCTGCACGGCCAGGCCATCGCGCGGCTGCGAACCAGACTCAAGGAAGATGCATGGATCGTGGCAGTCTGATCGGGATTGCGCTGGGCGCGGTCGCCATCTTCGGCGGCCAGGCGATGGAAGGCGGGCATATCGGCCTGTTCCTGCAGCCGGCGGCGTTTGTCATCGTGGTGATCGGCACCCTGGCGGCGGTGCTGCTGCACCACCCGTTCGCGGTTTTCATGAAAGGGGTACGGATGGCGAAGTGGGTTTTCCGTCCGCCCGAATCGGAGGCGGACATGCTCATCCGCCGCATCATCCAGTGGTCGCACACCGCGCGCCAGGAGGGCACGCTGGCGCTGGAAAAGCACCTTGGCATGACGCACGATCCATTTCAGAAAGCCGGGCTGCAGTTGCTGATCGATGGCGCCGATGCGGCCAAGCTGCGCGACACGCTCGATGTGCAGATCGTCGGATTTGAAACCGCCGAGCGCCAGGCTGCGCGGGTGTGGGAAGCGGCGGGCGGCTATGCCCCCACGCTCGGCATTCTGGGCGCGGTGATCGGCCTCATCCACGTCATGGAAAACCTGACGGATCCGAGCAAACTGGGCACGGGCATCGCGGTCGCCTTCGTCGCCACGATTTACGGCGTGGGGCTGGCCAACCTGGTGTTTCTGCCGATCGCCAACAAGATCAAGTTTTCCATCGCGCGCCGGGTGGCCGAGCGCGAAATCGTCTGCGACGGCCTGATCGGAATTGCCCATGGCGACAACCCGCGCATCATCGAGGCCAGGCTGAAAGGCTACCTCTGATGCGACGACGCCGGCGCATCACCTCCGACCACGACAACCATGATCGCTGGCTGATTTCGTACGCCGACTTCATTACCCTGCTGTTCGCCTTCTTTGTGGTGATGTACGCCATCTCCGCCGTCAGCGAAAGCAAATACCGTGTCCTGGCCAGTTCGCTCGAAGGCGCCTTCGGCATGGCGCCGTCGAAAGAGGCCATGGTGCCGCAGTTGCCGACAGTCACGCTGCCGCCCGAAGTCAGGCAACGCACCCTGAAACAGCAGCAGGCGATCGAAGAGCAGGCGCACATGACCGAGGTGGCGAGCAGCCTGCTCGACGTGATGGGGCCGCTGGTGAAGGAAGGCAAGGTGCGGGTGACGCAGAGCCGCCGCGGCGTCAGCATCGAGATCAATGCGAATGTCCTGTTCGAGCCGGGTCGTGCCGAACTGGAGCCGCAATCGCTGGCCGTGCTGCGCGCGGTGGCGGAAACCTTGAAAAACGAACCGTTCAGCCTGGAAATCACCGGCCATACCGATGTCATGCCAATCCGCAATTCGGCGTTTGCCTCCAACTGGGAATTGTCGGCGGTGCGGGCCACCAGCGTGGTGCGCCTGCTGGCCGACAACGGCATCGCGCCCGAGCGGCTGCTCGCCATCGGGCGCGAGGCCAGCAAGCCGATTGCGCCCAACGACACGGCGGAGGGACGTGCGCGCAACCGCCGGGTCGAGCTGATGATCCTGTCCGGCCTGCCGGACACGGTCGAGGAAATTCCGGTCCGTCCCAATCCGCCCCGGCCTTGAAAACCGGCGGATAGGCCCGATACTTCAAAGTCCTGTTGACCGGATTGTGAAGACCAGATCATGCCCAATGACCCGCTGGAAGGTGAAGTCCTGCCGGATGAACGCCTGTTGCCGGCCTCCCCGGCGCTGCCGGCCGAACTGTACCTGCTGCCGCTGACCGAAAAGCCGTTTTTCCCGGCGCAGACCCTGCCGCTCTTGATGAACGAGGCGCCATGGCTGGCGACGGTGGAGGCCATCGGCGATACCGCGCACCACATGGTGGGCCTGGTGGTGGTCAAGCCCGACCATACCGACGACGTCAAGCGGGCGGATTTCCGCAGCGTCGGTACTATCGTTCGCATCCATCATCCGGTGCGCGCCGATGGCAAGATGCAGTTCATCGCCGAAGGCGTGCGGCGTTTCCGCATCGTCGAGTGGCTGTCCGAAACTGCGCCCTACAAGGTTCGGGTCGAGTATCCGAACGAACCGGGCAAGCCGGACTCCGGGGAAATCCGCGCCTATTCCATCGCCATCATCAACACCATCAAGGAACTGCTGCCGCTCAATCCGCTGTACTCGGAGGAGCTCAAGTTCTTCCTCAACCGCTTCGGGCCGAACGAGCCTTCGCAACTGACCGACTTCGCCGCGAGCCTGACCACCGCCTCCAAACAGGCGCTGCAGGATGTGCTGGAAGCCTTCAGCCTGAAAAAGCGCATGGAGAAGGTGCTGGTGCTGTTGAAGAAGGAACTCGACGTGGCGCGCCTGCAGTCGGACATCCGCGAAAAAGTGGACGAGAAGATGAGCGAGCAGCAGCGCGAGTTCTTCCTGCGCCAGCAACTCAGGGCAATCCAGAAGGAACTCGGCATCGCCAAGGACGACAAGACCGCCGAGCTCGACACGTTCAGCGAGCGCATTGCCAAGCTCACGCTGCCCGAGCAGGCGAAAAAACGCATCGACGAGGAAATGCACAAGCTGTCGATGCTGGAGACCGGCTCGCCGGAATACACCGTCACCCGCAACTACCTCGACTGGCTGACCGTGCTGCCGTGGGGCGTGCACACGCAGGACAAGATCGACCTCGACCGCGCGCGCGTCATTCTCGACCGCGACCACGACGGACTGGAAGACGTGAAGGATCGCATCATCGAATTCCTGGCGGTCGGCGCAATGCGCGGCGAAATGGCGGGCTCGATCCTGCTGCTGATCGGGCCGCCCGGCGTCGGCAAGACCTCGATCGGCAAATCGGTGGCCGAGGCGCTGGGGCGCAAGTTCTACCGCTTCTCGGTCGGCGGCATGCGCGACGAGGCCGAGATCAAGGGCCACCGCCGCACCTACATCGGCGCCATGCCGGGCAAGTTCGTGCAGGCGCTGAAGGAAGTCGGCTCGGCCAACCCCGTCATCATGCTCGACGAGATCGACAAGATCGGCGCCAGCTTCCAGGGCGATCCGGCATCCGCCTTGCTGGAAGTGCTCGACCCCGAGCAGAACGCCGACTTCCTCGACCATTACCTCGACGTGCGTTTTGATTTATCCAAGGCGCTGTTCATCTGCACCGCGAACGATTTCTCGATCCCGTCGGCGCTGCTAGACCGCATGGAAGTCATCCGCCTGTCCGGCTACATCACCGAGGAAAAGATCGCCATCGCCAGGCACCACCTGTGGCCGCGCGTGCTGGAGCGCGCCGGGCTGAAGAAGAACCAGCTCGCGATCAGCGAAGGCGCGATCCGCCACGTGATCGAGGGCTACGCGCGCGAGGCCGGGGTGCGCAATCTGGAAAAGCAGCTGGGGCGGGTGGCGCGCAAGGCCGTGGTCAAGATCCTTGGCGGCGCGGCGACGCCGATCAGGATCGGCGTCAGGGAGGTCGAGGCCTATCTCGACAAGCCGGTATTCAGCCGGGAAAAACCGATGAGCGGCGTCGGCGTCGTCACCGGCCTGGCGTGGACCGCGATGGGCGGCGCCACGCTGCCGGTCGAGGCAAGCCGCGTCCACACCCTCAACCGCGGCTTCAAGCTCACCGGCAAACTGGGCGAGGTGATGAAGGAGTCGGCCGAGATCGCCTACAGCTATGTCGCCTCGCACCTGAAAGCCTATGGCGCGGACACCACCTTCTTCGACACCAGCTTCGTCCATCTGCACGTGCCGGAAGGCGCCACCCCCAAGGACGGCCCCAGCGCCGGGGTCACCATGGCGACCGCGCTGCTGTCGCTGGCCAAAAACCGGAAAATCGGCCGCCCGCTGGCGATGACCGGCGAACTCACGCTGACCGGCCAGGTGTTGCCGGTGGGCGGCATCCGCGAGAAAGTCATCGCCGCGCGCCGCATCGGCATCACCGAACTGATCCTGCCCGACGCCAACCGGCGCGACTTCGACAAGCTGCCCGACCACATCCGCGCCGGGCTGACGGTGCACTTCGCCAGGCGCTATCAGGATGTGGCGGCGGTGGTGTTTGGCGCTGATTGATCGGCATGAATCAAGCGGGATAGGTCGGCGGGGTGTGCTCGCTCTGTCAGGCAAAAACCGGCCAGACACGGAAGTTCAGGCTGAGTTGGGGCGACCGTCTCTTGTTCGGCCAGAGCGGACCGATGGGGCCGGCGCTCAATTAAGGCGAATGGCCGGTTAGGAGTCACCCACCTATGCAACAACTGGGTGTTCGATTACTGGAACTCTCGCGCCTATTTGACCACTAGCGTGGCGATTGCCTGGAAACGCGGCGTCTTTATCCGGGAAACCACCATACCGAAGGAAGAAGCTGAGCGCTTGGCGGCTGGAGAAGCGCTCCTGAGTGTGGCGGACGATGATGCCTGGAAATTCGGTCGCGGAAGGTGGTATCCAGAAGACATTGCGCTATTGCCAGATGCCTTTCTTGTAGGGGTCGGCCCCGAGCGGGATCAAATTCGGCATTACCTCTGGCCTTGAACTCTAGCTGGACCTAGAGGAGAAGGGCTACATGGGCACCGGCCTGAAGATGTACAAGCGCGAGACCGTTCGGCAACTGTTCCGACACGAACTTGCGAAATATCTGCCACCCGCGGCCAGCACATAAGCGCGAGTATTAGAAGGACCCGCCCATACGACACACCATCTGGAAAGTCAGCGCCAAGCCCAAACCACTGTTTGTCGCTCGACTCCCCAGCCGCCGGACTCTGGAAGAGTTGATCGTTGGCTGACTCACGCGAGCGGGTGTTGGTCGGGCGCCAAGAACGCACCAGTCAAAACGGGAACGCCGACCTGCCGGGCAGTGCGACGGTCTACCCTGCACGAGGCCCACTATGCGAGGTAGCAGTGTCAGCCGAACATCTGCCCACGCCAACTTCATTTCTTCGGCGGGTTTTAGTCATTTCGCGACACAGCAGCTAGAGAATTCGGCATCCTCAAATATGCCTGATAGTTTCTCGACGACTTCAGCAGATACGTCTGTCCCTCGACCACAAAACCATCCAAATAATGCTTTATGGTATAGGCCGAAAGCTCACCAATCTTGTTTATGAATCCTCTGCCGTTGAAATTCAGAGAGGTATTACACAATACGCCGTATCCGGTTCGCGCCTTGAATGCGATAAGCAGGTCATACAAATTGCGGTTGGACACAGATGAGACTGTTTGGATGCGGGCAGTCCCGTTGACGTGAGTAACTGCAGCTAACGTATCCGTCCTAACACGATGCGTGTAAAGCATAAATGGACTCGCTTGATCACAGCCAAACCATCTTGCAGCCTCCTCTTCCAGACACACAGGCGCAATCGGACGAAATTGTTCCCTCTGCTTGATCTCATTTAGCCGCACCCTGGTGCTTTCGCGGAATGGTGCGGCGAGAATTGAACGGTTGCCTAATGCACGCGGGCCGATTTCATATTTTCCATTCACCCAGCCCAGAATGAGGTCGTTAGCCAAAATATCGGCAATCAATTCAGGGCTTGTCTGGTAGACGTCATATAGCGTCGCATCGAAAGAGCCGGTACTGACAAAGTCTAGGCCACAGTACACGTCCCAAATGACTTTTGGATTCCCAGCAAGATGGAACTGGGCGTCGATGGCTGTCCCGATAGCGGAACCCGAATCGTTAGCGACAGGTGGCACGAAGACTTCGGAAAAAATCCCGGTTTCCTTCCACTTGGTGTTCCAGTCGCAATTCAGACCACATCCGCCTGCAATGACGAGTGGCATTCCTTTCTTCAAGTGCGTTTTCGCAAACTGATAAAAAACATCAAAAATCTTGTCGCTAAAAATTCCCGCAAAGTTGCGAAATTCAGGATCATCCAGTCCCACGTTATAGTAGGGTGATTGTTCAAGCTCTTTGTACTCGCTGAGTACTCGGTAGGAGCCGCTGAGTAGAGAATTGAGCATTTTTGTTTCTTCAGCTGAAGGCGTGCTGCGATTCGAGAATGAGGCCAAAGCCATGAGCTTTCCTGCGTCCGAGAAGCGCGGGTGCATGTTCTTTGGAAAGGTTGGATCGGCCAAGCCGTAGATCAGGGCATAGCGATTGCCGGGCTGACTCAGAACATCGCCAACCAGCGTAATGTTCATCTCAGAATCGATCTCGTAGAAAGCGCCTATCGCCCCTTCCCATACCAATGCATAGCATGGAGTGCCTTTCAGTAAATCTGACATACCGAAAGCGCAAAGTAGGTGCGATCGCTCATGGGAGGATGAAAAATGGTAAACGGACCGCCCTAAGAGACGCCGTTCACTTACGACAACATCACTCCTCGGTACGCCACGGTACCCGACGTGAACACCCGACCCATGTAAGAATGTAAATTCGTCGCGCGGCCACCAGCCGCCTGTGCAAATGACATCGGGAACCTCGTCGAGTTCGCCAAGAAAGTTGAACACATCAGCAGCAGATACTGGGGAATATCGGTAGTTGGAATTCTTCTCCGCTTCAACGGAGACTACTAAACGGCCATTTTTTATGTAGGCGATGGTGCCGTCATGACCTGGGTTGTACGAGAGAATATTCACGTCGCTGTGACCTCCGCTTGAATTCTTGGCAAGCAATCCGCCCCTCTCGATATAATAAATGAGCAATTGCAATCCCAAGGACATATGCCAGTCCGGTGGGCGTGGAAGAAAATATGATGGCTCCCGATGGTGACGTGCTGAGTTGCGAAGAGATGGACGATAGTCCCGAGCATCATCACCAGCGCTCGGAATTCATAAGAGGTCTAGTTCAACGGACGGAGGGAAAGCCGCCCGTTCGTGACGAGTACACGCAACGCATTTCGAGAACTATCGTTCAGTTTTGGCACAACCTGCGAGAACTGCCGGAGGATATCGACAAGTGTATCGCCTCATGGAGACGCTGGTCGGCGAACGGATTCATTCATCGCCTGTTCGATGAGCAGAGTGCCAAGGCATTTATTAGTGGCTCGCTGGGTGCAAGGTACGAGCATGCCTTTGAACGCTGCTACCACCCGGCAATGCAGGCCGACTACTTCCGGCTTTGCTACTTGCTAGTCGAAGGGGGGGTCTATATCGATGCGGACGACGTCTGCGTTGGGACCGACATCGACTGTCTCGTCGAGGATGGGCGGCTCAAACTCCAGCCACTCTGTTATGACGTCGCCACTGGATCTATGGTGAAGCCGTCCGTGTTTCTTTCTGCTGATGCCTATGATCCGAACTGGATATTCTACTTCAATAACAATCCGCTCGCCGCAGGTCGCGGGCATCCGATCATCGGACGAGCCCTTAGTCAGGCGACACAGCGTCTTGAACTCGCTGGCGAGGACGCGCTGCCTGAGATTCAGGCGACGACCGGGCCTGGGAATCTGTCGCGGTCAATTTTCGATCTTGGTACGACATCGGAAGGCGGCGTTGAAAACGATCTCGTGGTGTTGCGTGACTGGGAGTCCCTTGCCGTCTCGCAATGGCCGTTGAGTCACCGCGACGATACTAGAAACTGGCGACTATCGAATCAAAAGAGATTCAATCGTAAGAACGGATAGATTCGGCATGAACCTTTCGAAACCGTTGCGCTCTGCGTTGCGCCTACTCCATGTTTTATTCTTGAAATGTCGATCCTGCCTGCCGCGGCAACAGTGTCTTAGGTTCTTAGATGCGTCGGATTCTCAGCAATCAGGTATCGGCCCGATCTTCGTCATCAACTTGGACAGACAACCAGGCCGTTGGACTGATATGGTACGCGAGCTCGGGCGTATCTTAGATGCCAGCGGCAAGGCACTCTCGGATCGGGTTGTTCGATACTCTGCATGTGATGCGCGAGCCAATCCTCCTGACTGTCTTAATGGCGCCGATGTCGACCCGTTTTATACCCTCGGCGACCAACTCTTCGTCGAACCTCAACCACTCGCACTGCCGGATACGTTTGATTTAGAGCGACCGATCAGGATGACTCAGGCCGAGATCGCAGTGGCGTACTCGCACATCGGCGTCTGGAAAGCGATCGCGCGGTCCCATGCTTCCTTTGCTCTGGTGCTTGAAGATGACGTCTGGTTCCAGCGTAGTTTTGGGCGGATTCTCGAGCAGGCGTGGCTGGAGATGGAAAATGCGGACCGCGGCAATCCAAGGTTTGATGTCCTGTACCTGTCCTACAATGAGGCGCGCTATGGCGCCCCGAAGGAGCTTGTTTCGAAGAATGTGTTTCGGCCGGAGCGCGGTCTTTGGTTCCTGTCCGGTTACGTTCTATCTAAGAAGGGGGCCCAGGCGCTGCTTGACCTTCTTCCGTGTCGTGGCCCGATCGACCTCTGGATTAATCATAAGTTTCGAAAGCTGGACGTGCGGGCGTTGCGCCGCTCCATGATCAACCAACGTCGCGATCTACACTCGACGAATTCGTACTCGATCCTGCCGATGCTAAGCCGGATTGGCATTCTAGATAGCGGCGACGCGACACTTTTTCATCAGCGGCCGAGCCACTCTCCGGTTTTTGCGTTCGGAGCCCCGGGGTCTGGCCTGTCATCGCTTGCAATGGCTCTTTCGATGCTTGGTTATCGCTGTTGCAGCGATTTTGATACGCTCCCCGAGTGTGAATTGGAGAATCTGCTCGCTGGCCGTACTGATCGCGTCTTCGACGCTTACGTCAACATAGGTTCGCTAGAACAGCAGATTCGGGCGATTACCGAATGCTACCCAAACGGCAAGTACATTTTTATCCACGATGGAGCGGAATCCACGGATTATTGCCACGATTGCGCCACGCTAGACGCATTGAAAGAGGCCGATGTCCTTCATTTGCATTGTGAACAAGCAGACAGTTGGCGTGCCCTTTGCGAGCACTTGAAGTTGGCCCCACCGGATGCTCTATACCCGGCTGTTCGAGACATTGGGCTGCGCAGGTGCCAACCCACGCCCGCCGACAGTGAGATAGCCGCTCCTGCAAGACGTCTTCGGCACGACCCATCCCCGTGGATAGCAAAGCCACATACGAGCTGGATGGGAATCAGTGCAAGCGCATTTGAAGGACTGGAATCGTCAGCCTCTTTGCGGGTGTGCTTCGAAGACGATCTCTCCCAAGTCCTGTCGGCGCGATGGCTGTTGCGAAATGATACTTTCCCTGGAAACCTCGGGCTTTTTCGTCCAGCTAACGTCGCTGTGAACGCGAGCGAAGGTCTATCACTTGCGGTCATTAAGGAGCCACTTGGCGTTCGAGATTTCAGCGCAGCCGCGATATCGAGCCGCGCGAGTTTCCTGTTCGGGCGTTTTGAAGCGACCCTGCAAGCCACGAATGTTCCGGGCTTGGTGACCGGTTTTTTTCTCCACCGTGACTCGCCCCGACAGGAGATCGATGTAGAAATACTAGGTAATCAGCCAGACCAGCTACTAGTAAACGTGTTCTACAATCCGGGCGCAGATGGTGCCAAATTCGACTACGGCTACCGGGGAGCGCCCGCTCTCATCAAGTTGGGATTTGACGCGTCGAAGGGCTTGCATCGATTCACCATCGAATGGGATCCATGTGAGATTAGATGGTTTGTGGACCAGAAGTTGGTTCACCGTCGCGCCACATGGGATCCCACCCCGATCCCACACCTTCCTATGACGTTGCATGTCAATACTTGGCCGGCCCGCTCACGAGAGTTCGCGGGCCGGCTGGCAGTTCACGCACTGCCTGCATCAGCTATGGTGTGCCGAGTCGCCGTTGATACATACGGGGTAGACGCACAGGCTCGGCAGCAGTCGCGGATGGCTGACGACGAGCGCCAACTGCAGCTCGCCGTTCAACCATAAGGCGGAATGGCCGCTATGGAGATGGCCGTAAGGGGTTGGTAATCACGCTCGCGGGTTGCGACAGCAGTCATTCCTGAATGTCCGCTGCCGGCGAAGTCAGCTGACCGCTTTGGCCGATGAGCCGACATCCACCTCGAGTTTTTAAATGGCGGCTCAACACCAGATGGCCGACCGTCAAAGCATCGAAGGCCGTGTGGCACTTGTGGATCGATTTGAGCCTGTCGAACCTACGCCAAACGAATAATCTGGTTCAGACGCTCGCACACGTCGGTAAACAGCGCATCGGGCAATGCGCCCAGCAGGTGGGCCTTGGCGCCTCGTATGCGCCAATCGAATGACTTGGGCTGGTGACAGAGAACGTAACTGGTCTTGCCGGCCTTGCCGCGACCTTTGGCAAGCCAGACCGCCACCGCGAATGATGAAGGTTGGCGTGAATTCAGTTGCGTGGGGTGGTCAGCCCCGCTTGCAGCGGGTTTTACCTGTACGCAACTTTTGTAGTCGGGCGAGCGCGGCGTCGGCGTCTTCGGTGCGGCCGTCGGCGATGTCTTTCAGCCCACGTCGCACGTCGGCGAGCAGCAGTAAATGAATGCGTTCGCGTTCCAATGGCTGGGTGTCGCCGGGGCGTTGTGTGTCCATCAGGACTCTGCAGGTGGTGAAACCATCGCGACTTTAGCTCAAAAGAGACCAAAACTCAGTGCATTTCGCGAAGCGCTATCAGGATGTGGCAGCGGTCGTATTCGGCCATTCCTGAGGCTGGATGGCAGGGGGCCAGTCTCGGGTAAAATGCCGGGATGAACGAAGCCGAGCTTCTCGATCCGCCGCCGCTGGAAACGCCGCCCGCACCCGTCATCAAGGTGCGCGGCGAGCCGCTTACCGAGCTGCCGCAGGATCTCTATATCCCGCCGGATGCGCTCGAGGTGTTTCTCGAAGCCTTCGAGGGCCCGCTCGACCTCCTGCTGTACCTGATCCGGCGCCAGAACCTCGACGTGCTCGACATCCCGATGGCGGCGCTGACCAGGCAGTACATGGCCTACGTCGAGGCGGCGCGCGCGACGCGGCTGGAACTGGCGGCGGAATACCTCCTGATGGCGGCGATGCTGATCGACATCAAGTCGCGCATGCTGCTGCCGCGCCGCGAGCAGGCCGAGGAAGCGAACGAGGGCGACGACCCGCGCGCCGAGCTGGTGCGCCGCCTGCTGGAATACGAGCAGATGAAGCTCGCCGGCCAGCACCTCGACGCCATGCCGCAGGCCGGGCGCGATTTCGACACGGTGAGCGTGTTCCTGCCGGCGGCGGCGAAGCACCTGCCGAGCATCCATCCCGACGAACTGGCCGCGGCCTGGCTGGCCATTCTGTCGCGCGCGAAGAACCGCACCCATCACCGCATCGGCCGCCAGGAACTGTCGATCCGCGAGCACATGAGCCGCATCCTGAAGCGGCTGACGCCGGGCGAATTCATGGAATTCAAGGATTTGTTCCCGGATGCATCGACCGTGCATGAACTCGTGGTCACCTTCCTCGCGGTGCTGGAACTGACCAAGGAAACCCTGCTCGACGTGACGCAGGCCGAGCCGTTTGCCCCCATCTACGTAAAGCTCCATGAATCTGCAACCGAATGACCATCCCGACGATTTGAAGCTGGTGCTGGAAGCCGCCTTGCTGGCGGCCGTCGAGCCGCTGACGCTTGCCGACCTCAAGCGCATGTTCGAGCAGGACTCGTCCGGTCAAGGCCTGGCCAACGAGGTGCTGCGCCGTGCGCTCGACGAATTGCGCGCGCAGTGGCACGGCCGCGGGGTGGAACTGGTGCAGGTGGCCGACGGCTGGCGCTTCCAGACGCGCGCCGAAATGCAGCCCTGGCTGTCGCGGCTGAAGAACGAGAAGCCGCCGCGCTACTCGCGCGCGGTGCTGGAAACGCTTGCCATCATCGCCTACCGCCAGCCGGTGACGCGCGGCGACATCGAGGACATCCGCGGCGTGTCGGTCAATCCCAACATCATCAAGACGCTGGAAGAGCGGGGCTGGATCGAGGCCATCGGCCATCGCGACGTGCCGGGGCGCCCGACCCTGTTCGGCACCACCGGGCATTTCCTCAGCGATCTGGGTCTTGTCACGCTGTCCGAATTGCCGCCGCTGGAAGAGCTCGGCAACCTGGTCACCCCCGACGAAACTGCATTAATTCCTGAATTGCGCGGCGAATTGCTGGACAATGACGTCCCCCAGACGTTTGGCGCGGTGATCGAAACCGCCCGCGTCGGCACCGCACCGGTTGGTGCAGTCACCGAGATCACCTGAATATGGCCCGCCCGTCCTCCCCCATCCGCCGTTCGCCCACTGCCCCTATGGGCCGTGCGGCGAGCCGCCTGCAACAGGCGCTCGCCCCCGAAGCGCCGAGCGAGCGCCTGCAAAAGGCGCTGGCCTCGGCAGGCCTCGGATCGCGCCGCGAGATGGAGGAATGGATCGCCGAGGGCCGCGTGCAGGTCAACGGCGAGACCGCCACCATCGGCAGCAAGGTCGGGCCGCGCGACATCGTCAAGGTCAGCGGCCGTCGCATCTATCTGCGCTTCGACGAAAAGCGCACCCGCATCCTGATCTACCACAAGTCGGAAGGTGAAATCGTCACCCGCGACGACCCCAAGGGCCGTGCCACCGTGTTCGATGCGCTGCCCCGCCTGCGCGGCGCCAAGTGGATTTCCATCGGCCGCCTGGACTACAACACCGACGGCCTGATGATCTTCACCACCGACGGCGAGCTGGCCAACCAGTTGATGCATCCGCGCTTCGAAGTCGAGCGCGAGTACGCGGTGCGGGTGCTGGGCGAGCTGACCGAGGACATGATTGCGCAGCTGCTGGCCGGGGTGGAACTCGACGACGGCCCGGCGCAGCTGCAGAGCTGCTTCGCCGCGGGCGGCGAGGGCGCCAACCGCTGGTACCGCGTGGTGATCAAGGAAGGTCGCAAGCGCGAGGTGCGGCGGCTGTTCGAACATTTCGGCCTGACGGTGTCGCGCCTGACCCGCATCCGTTTCGGCCCGATCGTGCTGCCGCCGCAATTGCGCCGCGGGCAAAAAATGGAACTCGACGATGATCTGGTCGCGCGCGTGATGGAGTGGGCGGGCATGGCGCCCAGCCCGCGCCGGCAAGTGCGCGGGGTGCCGGACAAGCACACCCGCAAGCCGCGCATGCGTTGATGCCTTGAATCCGGGGGCATGCCCCGGATGCGGCTTATTTTTCGGTCAGCTTCTTGATCACGCCGGCGGCCCACTCGCGGCCGCCCAGTCCGAACGCCAGCGCGAATGCCAGGCCGACCGCGCCGAAGCCGATCTGGAATGCGGCGGTGAGCAGGCTGGTTCCGATCTCGAGCTGTTCCAGCGCGACGAACACCACGAAGATGATCACGGCATATTCCGACAGCGTGCTGATGGTGAGCGCGCCCTGCACGCCGATGTTGTTGAGGTAGGCGAATGCCATGCGGTTGATGAAGCGCGCCACCAGCACGCCGAACACCAGCACCAGAATGGCGACGATGATGTTGGGAATGTAGAGCACCACCTTGTTGAACAGCTCGGCGACCATGTGCAGTCCCAGACTGTTGGCCACGGTGACGACGACGACGAAGATGACGATCCAGTAGACCAGCTTGGCGAGCAGCTTCGACAGCGAAACGTCCAGATGGCCCTGCTTGAGGAAGGCCTCGATGCCGGTTTTTTCGGCCATGCTGTCAAAGCGCAGCACGTCGAGCAGTTTCATCACGCCGGTGCGCACCACATTGGCGAGCAGCCAGCCGACGAACAGCAGCAGCAAAGCTGCCAGCAACTGCGGAACAAACCCAGCCAGCTGCGTCCAGAAAGAGGTCAGGGAAGCGACGAACACGTCGAGTTGCTGCTGCATGGCACGCTCCTTCATTGCTGCGGAAAGGCGCATTATAGCGAACGTCGCTGACGGTTTTTTTTCAGGCCGTGAAGCCTCGCGGACGCGAAATATGCATGGCTCTGTTCCATGCCGCGCTTTGTGCCTAAACTGTGGGAAACAATACATACCAGACCATGCCCTCTCAGCCCGACCAGGCCGGATTCCTGCCTCTTGATCAAATGCATGCGCTGGTGGCCCGGCTCATGCAACTGGGATATCAATGTCTGGGCCCCACTGTGGAAAACGGCGCCATCGTCATGCGCGAAATGCGTGCGCCCGATGCCTTGCCGCGCGGCCTGCAGGCCGAACAGGCGCCGGGCCGCTACCGGCTGACGCAGGATCCCCTTAACCGCTATTTCGCCTGGGCCAACGGACCGCAGGCGATCAAGCCGCAGACGTTCGCGCCGACGGAATCGCTGTGGCGCGTGGCGCGGGACGCGGCGGGCGCGCTGCAGTTCGAAGCCGTGGTTCCGGATGTGCCCGCGCAGGCCATCATCGGCGTGCGCGCCTGCGACCTTGCCGCAATGGCCGTGCAGGATGCGCATTTCCTGCGCGAGGGCCGCTACGACGCGCACTACGCCGAACGACGCGAACGCCTCTTTCTGGTCGCGGTGCAATGCGCCGAGCCTGCGGCGACGTGCTTTTGCGCCTCCACCGGCGACGGCCCAACCCCGACCGCGGGCTACGACCTTGCACTGGCCGAACTGGCGGAAGGCTTCGTGGTCGAGGCGGGCAGCGGCAAAGGTGCAGCGGTGCTCGATGCGCTCAATCTGGCTGCGGCCACGCCGCAGCAGATCGATGCCGCCCGCCAGCAGGGGCCGGTCGCCGCAGCCGCGCAGACGCGCAGCCTGCCCGGGCGCAATCTGCGCGACGCGCTGATGAGCCGACTGGAGCATCCGCGCTGGGATGAGGTGGCAGCGCGCTGCCTCGCCTGCGGCAACTGCACCGCGGTGTGCCCCACCTGCTTCTGCCATGCTGAAGTCGACGAGCCCGCGTTGAACGGACAGTCGAGCGAGCATGCGCGCATCTGGGATTCGTGCTTTGGCGAGAGTCACGGCCACCTGCACGGCTTCAACGTGCGGCCCGACATCAAGAGCCGCTACCGCCAGTGGCTGACCCACAAGCTGGCCACCTGGCACGACCAGTTCGGCCGCAGCGGCTGCGTCGGCTGCGGCCGCTGCATCGCCTGGTGCCCGACCGGCATCGACCTGACCGAAGAAGTCGCCGCCCTGATGAGCGGTACCGATCAACCCTCTGATGCAACCTCTAAGCATTCGACTAGGCCCGCAAGCGGGCAAGTCGCTGCTTATCCCCGGCCCTGATGAAACTACTAGCCATTCGACTAAGCCCGCAAGCGGGCAAGACGCTGGTTATCTCCCGCAAGCGGGAGAGGGGGATAACGTGATGCCCAAACCGATCGACGCCGGCGCGCCGCACGCAGCCACCGTGCTGGCGCGTACCCAGGAATCGCCCAGCATCTTCACCCTTGAGCTGCGTCTCGACGATGCGGCGGCGCATGCGGCCTACCGCTTCGCGCCCGGCCAGTTCAACATGCTGTATCTCTACGGCGTCGGCGAGGTGCCGATTTCCATCATGTCCGACCCGGAAGATCGCGACGGCATCGGCCATACCATCCGCGCGGTGGGGCGCGTCACCCGGGGACTTGCCGAACTGCAACCCGGCGATCAGGTGGGCCTGCGCGGGCCGTTCGGGCGCGGCTGGCCGCTGCAGGAGATGGGCGGGCGCGATGTCGTGCTGGTGCTTGGCGGACTTGGCTGCGCGCCGGCCGTTTCGGTGATTCACTACGTCCTCAAGCGGCGCGAACGCTTCGGCAAGCTGGTCATCATCCAGGGCGTCAAGCATGCCGATGACCTGATCTGGCGCGAGCAGTACGACCGCTGGTCGAAGTTGCCGGATACCCAGGTGCTGGTGGCGGCCGACGAGGGGGCTGCGCTGTGGCCCTGGCATGTCGGGCGGGTGACCGGGTTGTTCGGACTCGCCCGCTTCAATCCGGAGCGGGCGGTGGCGATGATGTGCGGCCCGGAAGGCATGATGCGCGTCGCCGCCGAACACCTGCTGGCGCGCGGCCTGCCCGAATCGGGCCTGTACCTGAGCATGGAGCGCAACATGCAATGTGCGGTGGGGCGTTGCGGTCATTGCCAGTTCGGCGGGGCCTTTGTCTGCCGCGATGGCCCGGTGTTCAACTGGGGCGAGGTCAAGACCCTGCTGGCGCATCGGGGCTTCTGATGAGCGCAGCGATGGACAACCCGAAGCCGCGCGTCGCGATGCACAAATTCAGCTCCTGCGACGGCTGCCAGCTCGCCCTGCTCAATCTCGGCGAAGACCTGCTCGCGCTGGCCGAGCGGGTCGACCTGGTGCACTTCGCCGAAGCGGGGCCGCTCGACCCGGATGCCGAGGTGGACGTTGCTTTCGTCGAAGGCAGCGTGTCGACACCGGAAGACCTGGAACGCATCCGCCGGATCCGCGCACACAGCCGCCTGCTGATTCCCATCGGTGCCTGCGCCACCGCGGGCGGCATCCAGGCCTTGCGCAACGGCGCCGACGGCGCGCAATGGATCGCACAGATCTATGCCCACCCCGAAGCCATCGCCAGCCTGGCGCAGTCGACTCCGATTTCCAGTCACGTGAAGGTGGACTTCGAACTGTGGGGCTGCCCGGTCAGCGGCACGCAGATGCTGGCGGTGGTGAATGCCTTGCTGCTCGGCGTGGCGCCGCGCGACGACGCCGACAAGGTGTGCACCGAGTGCAAGCGTCGGGGCTATCCCTGCGTCCTGGTGAGCCGCGGCGTCGCCTGCATGGGGCCGGTGACGCGGACCGGCTGTGGCGCGCTGTGTCCCGGCCTGGGCCGAGACTGCTACGGCTGCTACGGCCCGGCGGAAAATGCCAATACCGATGCGCTGTCAGCGCAGTTCGCAAGCCAGGGGCTGACGCCGCAGGCCATCGCGCAGCGCTTCCAGTCGGTCAACAACCAGGCGCCGGTGTTTCTGGCGGCCGCGGACAAGGCGAGGATGCATCGCGATGAGTGAACAGCGCCGCAGCGTTGCGATTCACGTCCCCGTGCTGACCCGGGTGGAAGGCGAGGGCGCGCTCGACCTGCGCATCGAGGACGGCGACATCGCCGAGCTGCGCCTGCGCATCTTCGAGCCGCCGCGCTTCTTCGAGAAATTCCTGGAGGGGCATCACTACACCGAAATCCCCGACATGGTGGCGCGCATCTGCGGCATCTGCCCGGTGGCGTACCAGGTCACTGCGGCGCAGGCGCTGGAAAAGCTGTTCGGCGTCGAGTTGAACCCCTGGGCGCGCGACATGCGCCGGGTGTTTTACTGCGGCGAATGGATCCAGAGCCACAGCCTGCACATCCACCTTTTGGCCGCGCCGGATTTTTTCGGCTGCAGCAATGCTATCGAACTGGCGCGCATCGCACCGGACGAAGTGCGCCGCGGCCTGCGCATCCAGGCGCTCGGCAACGAACTGATGGAACTCTTCGGCGCCCGCTCGGTGCACCCGGTGGGCCTACGCATCGGCGGTTTCCACGGTGCGCCTGCGCTGGCCCGCATCGACGCCATCCGTGACAAGCTCGCCGCCGCACTGCCGGAGGCCGAAGCCCTGATCCGCTGGGCAGCCGGCATTGCGGTGCCGCAGGACGAGCAGGCCTTTGTCTCCGTCGCCACCCGGCATCCGGCCGACTACGCCATCGAGCGCGGCGCGATTGCCGCCAGCGACGGCCTGCTGATCGAGGCGGATGATTTCGATGCCCACTTCGCCGAGCGTCATGAACCGCACTCCACTGCGCTTTTCAGCACTTATCACGGACAGCCGTATCTGGTCGGGCCGCTGGCGCGCTTGAACCTCAATCACCACCGCCTGCCCGAGCGGGTCAAGGCGCTGCTGAATGAGACCGGCCTCGTGCTGCCCAGCCGCAACCTGTTTCACAGCCTGGTCGCGCGCGCGGTGGAAATCCTGCTCGCGCTGCACGAAGCGTTGCGCCTGCTCGACGGCTACCGGGTGCCGGACTCGCCCTGGGTACCGGTCACCGCGCGTGCCGGCATCACCACCGGCTGTACCGAAGCGCCGCGCGGCCTGTTGTGGCATCGCTATGAAATGGACGACGACGGCCGCGTGGTCAACGCGCGCATCGTGCCGCCGACCAGCCAGAACCAGGCGCGCATCGAGGAAGATCTGCGGCTGTCGCTGCTGAGCTTCGGGCTCGACCAGCCGGACGACGCGCTACGCCTGCACTGTGAAAAAGTCATCCGCAACTACGATCCCTGCATCTCCTGCGCGACCCATTTTCTGCGCATGAACGTCGACCGCGCATGAGCAGAGTGCGCATCCTCGGCATCGGTTCGCCGTCGGGCGACGACCAGGTCGGCTGGCTGGCCGTCGATGCCTTGCTGGCCTGCGGCATGCAGGCGAAGGGAGAAATCGTCATCGAAAAGCTGGATCGGCCGGGCGCCGGCCTGATTGCCCGACTGGACGACGCTGCCTGGGTCATCCTGATCGATGCCATGCAAAGCGGCAATCAGCCCGGCCGGGTACGGCGCTTCGACCGGAAGGATTGGCCCACATACAGCCATGGGCTCTCCAGTCACGGATTCGGCGTGCTCGGCGCCCTGGCGCTGGCACGCGAACTCGGCAGCCTGCCGTCCCGGCTCGACCTGTACGGAATCGAAATCGGCTCGGCGAATCCGGGCGAACAGGCCGGGGGCGAAATTCTGGCCGCAGCGCAGCAACTCGCCCGGCACATTGCCGCCGACCTGGCGGCCACGCTTCTGCAGGCGTGAGCGGGGCATGCGTCCGAATGGAGTCGAAGCCGGATTCACCCCATAGCTGGCGCTCAATTTCAGGCAGCCATTGCCGTTACCGTTACGGAAGCAACTGGCTCAATGTTCAACGAAAAAAATCGCATGGCGTACCGCACCCTATTACAAGCCTGGCTGTTTTGCCTGTTGTCGTTTCCGCTGGCGCTGGCGGCGCAGGATCGTATCCCGGTTCGGGTCGGGGTTTACGGGAATGCGCCGATCGTCAGCGCAGCGCCCGGCGTGCCTCCCGAAGGCATCGCGATCGACGTGCTCCACCGGGTGGCCGAACGCGAAGGCTGGCAGCTCACCTATGTCCCCGATACCTTCGATCGGCTCCTTGCCCGCCTGGACCAGGGCGACATTGATCTGCTCGCGGGTATCGCCTACAGCGACGAGCGCGCAAAGCGTTTCCAGTTCACAGAACAGAGCCTGATCGGCAACTGGGGGATGGTGTTCCGCCATGCCGAGGCCGACATCGACTCGCTTCCCGACCTCAAGGGCAAGCGCGTTGCGCTCATGCGTGGCGGCACGCACAGCCAGGCGCTGATCGAACTGTCGAGGCAGTTCGACGCGCCGTTCATCCCGGTTTATGTGGACAATTTTCCCCAGGTGCTGGAAGCGATTGCCGAACGCCGCGCCGACGCGGGCGCGGTGAACCGGGTGTTTGCCGCGCTGCACGCGCATCAGCCGGACCTGGCCGCGACAGCCATCGTGTTCAATCCCATCTTCGTCCACTACGCGGCGCCGAAACACGCCAGCCCGGCCCTGCTGGCGGCGCTCGACCGCCATCTTGCAGAACTCAAGGCGGATACCGGTTCGGCCTACTACGATTCCTTGCGCCGCTGGCTCGAAGCGGCGCCCGCCGACCGCACTCCCCACTGGCTGCCGTGGGTGGCGGCCGCAGCCGGCAGCCTGCTTGTCCTGGTGCTGGCGGTCGCCGGCCTCCTGCGCCATCAGGTGCAGCGGCAGACCGGCGAACTGCAGCGGCGCGCCGATCAGTTGCAGTCCGAAATCGAACAGCGCAAGCAGGTCCAGCAGCACCTGAATCAGCTGGCCTATTTCGATGGGCTGACCCACCTGCCGAATCGCGAGGGGTTCCGCATCGCGCTGAACCAGGTGCTGGAAGGCATGCAGGGCACCCATGGCCGCCTGGCCCTGCTGTTCATCGATGTCGACCGCCTGAAAAACATCAACGACGGACTCGGTCATGGCGCCGGCGACATGTTGTTGCAGCAGATCGCGAACCGGCTGCAGTCGGTGTTGCGTGCGCACGACCACATGAGCCGCTTCGGCGGCGACGAGTTCGTGGTCACGGTGTCCGAGATCGGCGAACCGTCGGATGCCGAACTGGTTGCAAGCCGTCTGTTGCAAAGTCTGGCCGCACCGATCGATATCGGTTCCACCCAGATATACACCAGCGCCAGCATCGGCATCGCGCTGTACCCGGGCGATGCGACTTCGGTCGACACCCTGCTCAAGCATGCCGACACAGCCATGTATCAGGCGAAAGAGCAGGGCGGCAACCGCTTCCTGTTCTATCAGGCCCAGCAGACCGAGCGCGTGGTGGAGCGGCTGACGCTCGACACCCGCCTGCGCCAGGCGCTGGAACGCGACGAACTGGTTTTGCACTACCAGCCGATCGTGGAACTGGGCAGCCGGACCATCGTCGGGGTCGAAGCCCTGCTGCGCTGGAACGATCCGGATCGCGGCCTGGTGATGCCGGGTACGTTCATTGCCGCTGCCGAGGACACCGGCCTCATCGTTCCGCTCGGCGAATGGGTGCTGGACGCCGGCTGTGCCCAGATGCGCGAGTGGCAGAAGCAGGGCAAGGCAAACGGAATGACGCTGTCGGTGAACGTCTCGACCCGGCAGTTCGAGGGACGCCGCCTGGTGAAATCGGTCGAGCAGGCGCTGTCACGCTCGGGCCTGGCGCCGGAATGCCTGGAACTCGAGATTACCGAGAACGTGATGCTGATCATGAACGACGAGGTACGCAGCAGCCTCGATACCTTGCGCGGCATGGGCGTGCGGCTGTCGCTCGACGATTTCGGCACCGGCTATTCCAGCCTGGGTTACCTCAAGCAGCTGCCGTTTCATTCGCTCAAGATCGACCAGTCATTTGTCAGGAAAATCCCGGGGCAGCCGGGCGACAGCCAGATCATCACGACGATTCTGGCGCTGGCAAAAGGGTTTGAACTGGAGGTCATTGCCGAAGGCATCGAAACCCAGGTGCAATACGACTTCCTGCGCGACCACGGCTGCGAATTCGGTCAGGGCTACCTGATGAGCCGGCCGCAGCCGGCGGACGCGCTGGCTGCCATGCTCGGCCGGCCTCTGCTCGCCAGCAACGCCTAAGCTTGTCTTACGGCAGGTCCTCGCGCCGCAGCATGAAGACGAACTGGTCGCCGCTTTCGGTGTCGAGCCAGGTGAAGGGCAGGGCGGGGTAGGCGGCTTCGAGGGCGTCGCGGTTGTGGCCGATCTCCACCACCAGCAGGCCGCCGGGCTTGAGGTGGGCCTTGGCCGCAGCCAGTATCTGCCGCGTCGCATCCAGACCATCCTCGCCCGAACCCAGCGCCAGAGCGGGCTCCGCCTGGTATTCCGGCGGCAGCGCGGCAACCGACTCGGCGTTCACGTAGGGCGGGTTGCTGAGGATGACGTCGTAGCTGCGGCCATCCAGCGCCGCAAACAGATCCGATTCGATCAGCTCGACGCGATCCGTGAGTCCGTAATCGGCGACGTTCTTCGCGGCAACTTCAAGCGCATCGGCCGACAAATCCACCGCATCGACGTCTGCATTCGGGAAGGCCAGCGCCGCCAGGATGGCGAGGCAGCCGGAGCCGGTGCACAGGTCGAGCGCGTGGCCGACTTCATCGGGATTCTCGACCCATGGCGCCAGCTGCTCGTGCAGCAGTTCGGCAATGAAGGAGCGCGGCACGATCACGCGCTCGTCGACGTAGAAGCGGTGTTCACCCAGCCAGGCCTCATGGGTGAGGTAAGCGGCCGGCAGGCGTTCGCGCACCCGGCGCTCGATCACCGCCTGCACTTCCTCCGATTCGCCATGGGTCAGGCTGGCGTCGAGAAAGGGCTCCAGCCGGTCGAGCGGCAGATGCAGGGTGTGCAGAATCAGGTAGGCCGCCTCGTCGAACGCGTTGTCGGAGCCGTGGCCGAAAAACAGCTTGGCCTCGTTGAAGCGCGACACCGCAAAGCGCAGCCAGTCGCGCAGGGTGATGAGGGATTCGGTGTCGTCGAAGTGTTTCATGTCGTCAGGAGTTTTTCCAGCGTCTTTTGATAAACGGCCGCCAGTTGCTCGATATTTTCCACCGCGACGTGTTCGTTCAGCTTGTGGATGCTGCTGTTGAGCGGGCCGAACTCGACCACCTCGCGGCAGACGTCGGCGATGAAGCGGCCGTCCGAGGTGCCGCCGGAGGTCGACAGCTCGGGGGTGAGGCCGGTCACTTCGCGGATCGCCTCGGCGAGTTTCTCGCACAGCGGACCGCGCGGGGTGAGGAAGGGCCGGCCCGACAGGTTCCAGTCGATGTCGTAATCGAGGCCGTGGCTGTCGAGGATCTCGTTCATCGCATCCATCAGGCCTTCGGCGGTGCTGGCGGTGGAATAGCGGAAATTGAACTGGATCTCGACCACGCTGGGGATCACATTGGTGGCGCCGGTGCCGCCGTGGATATTGGAAATCTGCCAGGTGGTCGGCGGGAACCAGGCATTGCCCTCGTCCCACATGGTGTCGGCGAGTTCGGCGATCG